>Ga0102832_1000030_pt1 | contig 459857 bp, 459 predicted proteins | sample EBPBio282013_DNA_FD_88942 | JGI IMG/M metagenome (GOLD analysis project Ga0102832, IMG submission 88942) | Wastewater treatment Type I Accumulibacter community from EBPR Bioreactor in Madison, WI, USA - Reactor 2_5/28/2013_ DNA (Illumina Assembly) | ecosystem: Engineered > Bioreactor > EBPR >... | reverse complement strand
CGCGATCCGCGAGGGCGGCCGTACGGTCGGCGCCGGCGTGGTGGCCAAGATCATCAAGTAAGGCCCCGGCGGTCCCGCGTGTCGCGCCTCCGGGCGCGCCCCGCAACCCGGGAGGGCCGGTAACGCCGGCCTTCCTTTTGGGTGCATCCGCTGGAGGCGCGAAACGCTTGCGGCAAGAGTGTTGAACGGCTACAATGCCGGCCCCCGAATGGCGACCCGCTATTCAGGATCGCAATAACTGCCGGCGCCCCCTGGGAGGAGGCCGGCCTACCGCGAAAAGAGGTGCAGGATGCGCCTCGTGTTCGCCAGACACGGAGTGTCGCGTGCCATCCTGCAGGCTTCGGCCGGGCAGGGCGCCCTGGTGGTTGACGGGGTGTGTCACGCGTCCTATACTTTCATGTCTGGGCGGGCCGGTTTACCGGCCTGCCTTGTTTTTCAGGAAGAATCCCCAGCCGATTCAGGTGCTTTCCGCTCGTGGAGTCCTCGCGGGCGGTGGGGAAATGGATCAGCTTGGACTAACCGGGGCAAGGCATCCCAGAGGCCGCGCCCGTCGCTCTTTAACGAAGGAAATTTCCGTCATGGCGGACCAAAAGATCCGAATCCGGCTCAAGGCGTACGATCATCGTCTGATCGACCGCTCGGCCAGCGAGATCGTTGAGACGGCCAAGCGGACCGGCGCGCAGGTGCGCGGCCCGATCCCGCTGCCGACCAAGATCGAACGTTTCACCATCCTGGTGTCCCCGCACGTCGACAAGGACGCGCGCGACCAGTATGAGACCCGCACGCACAAGCGCGTGCTCGACATCGTCGACCCCAACGACAAGACCGTGGACGCGCTGATGAAGCTCGAACTGGCTGCCGGCGTCGACGTTCAGATCAAGCTGACCTGAGGCCAACGACCATGACCGCGAAGAAGTATTCGTTGGGTCTCGTCGGCCGCAAGGCCGGCATGACCCGCGTGTTCACCGAAGATGGCAAGTCCATTCCGGTGACGCTGATCGAAGCAACCCCGAACCGCATCACCCAGATCAAGACCCCGGAAACCGACGGCTACAGCGCCGTGCAGGTCGCCGTGGGCAGCCGTCGCGCCTCGCTCGTCACCAAGCCGGTCGCCGGTCACCTGGCCAAGGCCAAGGTCGAAGCCGGTCGTGGCCTGTGGGAGCTGCGTATCGAAGCCGACAAGCTGGGCGACTTCACCGTCGGCGGCGAGATCAAGGCCGACATCTTTGAAGTGGGCCAGAAGGTCGACGTCCAGGGCGTCACCAAGGGCAAGGGCTTCCAGGGCACCATCAAGCGCTGGAACTTCCGCATGGGCGACGCCACCCACGGTAACTCGCTGTCGCATCGCGCGCCGGGTTCGCTGGGCCAGCGCCAGACGCCGGGTCGCGTGTTCCCGGGCAAGAAGATGTCCGGCCACATGGGTGCCGTGCAGCAGAGCACGCAGAACCTGGAAATCGTCCGCGTGGACGCCGAGCGCGGCCTGATCGCCGTTCGCGGCGCCGTGCCGGGTGCGCCGGGTGGCGACGTGATCGTGCGTCCGGCAAGCAAGGGTTGAGGAGAACGACCATGGAACTAGCCATTACAGGTAGCGCCAACAAGCTGTCGGTCTCCGACGACGTGTTCGGCCGCGAATTCAGCGAGGATCTGGTCCACCAGGTCGTCGTTGCCTACCGCAACGCCGGTCGTTCCGGCACCAAGGCGCAGAAGACCCGCGCCGAAGTGAACGGCACCACCAAGAAGTCCAAGAAGCAGAAGGGCGGCGGCGCCCGTCACGGCGCCCTGACCGCGCCGATCTTCGTCGGCGGCGGCGTGACCTTCGCGGCCAAGCCGCGCAGCTTCGCGCAGAAGGTGAACCGCAAGATGTACCGCGCGGCCATCAGCTCGATCCTGTCGGAGCTGAACCGTCAGAACCGCCTGAAGGTCGTGGAAGCGTTCGATGTGGACGCCACCAAGACCAGCGCCCTGATCGAGAAGCTGAAGGGCCTGGATCTGGGCAAGCGCCCGCTGATCGTCACCGAGGATGCCTCCGAGCACCTGTACCTGTCCGCCCGCAATCTTCCCTACGTGGAAGTGCGCGACGTGCAGGGCCTGGATCCGGCGGCGCTGGTCGGTGCCGACTCCGTGCTGATCACGGCCGACGCCATCAAGAAGATCGAGGAGTGGCTGGCATGATCATCAACGAAAAGATTTTTGCCGTGCTGCGCGCTCCGCGTGTCTCCGAAAAGACCGTGCGCCTGCAGGAACTCTCCAACCAATACGTCTTCGAAGTCTCGAACGATGCCACCAAGGCCGATGTCAAGGCCGCGGTCGAGCAGCTGTTCGACGTCAAGGTCGAGACGGTCAACGTGGTGAACGTGAAGGGCAAGAACAAGTCCTTCCGCAACCGCGCCGGCCGCCGCGGCGACTGGCGCAAGGCGTACGTGCGTCTGGCCGATGGCCAGGCCATCGACGTGTCGGCCAAGGCCTGAGGTAGACCCACATGCCATTGATGAAGTTCAAACCCACCTCCGCCGGCCGCCGTTCCGCCGTCCGCGTGGTGACGCCCGATCTGCACAAGGGAGCGCCGCATGCGCCGCTCCTCGAGAAGCAGAGCAAGACCGGTGGTCGTAACCACCACGGTCGCATCACCACCCGCCACATCGGTGGTGGCCACAAGCAGCACTACCGCCTCATCGACTTCAAGCGCGACAAGGAAGGCATTCCGGCACGCGTGGAGCGGATCGAATACGATCCCAACCGCACCGCGCACATCGCGCTGCTGTGCTATGTCGATGGCGAGCGCCGCTACATCATCGCCCCCAAGGGCCTGAAGGCCGGCGACCAGGTCATTGCCGGTAGCGATGCGCCGATCAAGGCCGGCAACACGCTGCCGCTGCGCAACATCCCGGTCGGTACCACGATCCACGGCATCGAGCTGAAGCCGGGCAAGGGCGCGCAGATCGCCCGCGCCGCCGGCGCCGCCGTGCAGCTGGTCGCCCGCGAGCAGGGTTTCGCCACCCTGCGCCTCCGCTCCGGCGAGATGCGCAAGGTGCAGGTCGAGTGCCGCGCCACTGTTGGCGAAGTGGGCAACGACGAGCACAGCCTGGAGAAGCTGGGCAAGGCCGGCGCCAAGCGCTGGCGTGGTGTCAAGCCGACCGTCCGCGGTGCGGCCATGAACCCCGTCGACCACCCGCACGGTGGTGGTGAGGCCAAGGCCGGCCAGGGCAACCCGCACCCGGTCACCCCGTGGGGTGTGCCGACCAAGGGTTACAAGACGCGCAAGAACAAGCGCACGCAGCAATTCATCGTCCGCGATCGTAGGGGCTAATCGACCATGGCACGTTCACTCAAGAAGGGCCCGTTCGTCGATCACCACCTCGTCAAGAAGGTGGAGGCCGCGGGCGGCAGCAAGAAGCCGATCAAGACCTGGTCGCGCCGTTCGATGATCCTGCCGGAAATGGTGGGTTTCACGATCGCCATCCACAATGGCAAGAACCACGTTCCGGTGCTGGTCAACGAGAACATGGTCGGCCACAAGCTCGGCGAGTTTGCCGTCACCCGTACCTTCAAGGGTCACGGTGGCGACAAGAAAGCCGGCGGCAAGAAGTAAGGAGAGATGACCATGGAAGCGAAAGCCATCCTGCGCACCGCGCGCATCTCCCCCCAGAAGGCCCGCCTGGTCGCCGATCAGGTGCGCGGGCTGCCGGCCGAGCGCGCCGTCAACCTGCTGAAGTTCTCGGACAAGAAGGCTGCCCACCTGATCAAGAAGGTCGTGGAGTCCGCCATCGCCAACGCCGAGAACAACCAGGGCGCCGACGTCGACGAGCTGAAGGTCAAGACCATCATGGTCGACGAAGGTCCGATGCTGAAGCGTTTCATGGCCCGCGCCAAGGGCCGTGGCACCCGCATTCTGAAGCGCACCAGCCACATCACCGTGGTCGTGGGCGAGGGCAAATAAGTATGGGTCACAAAGTTCATCCGACCGGTATCCGCCTGGGCATCGCCAAGGACTGGAATTCCAAGTGGTTCGCCAACAAGCGCGACTACGCCGACTATCTGGCCGCGGACCTCAAGGTGCGCGAGATGCTTCGCAAGAAGCTGGCCCAGGCCGGCATTTCCAAGATCCTGATCGAGCGTCCGGCCAAGACCGCCCGCGTGACCATCCACACCGCCCGTCCGGGCGTGGTGATCGGCAAGCGCGGTGAGGACATCGAGAAGCTGCGCAAGGAAGTGAGCGACCTGATGGGCGTCCCGGCGCACATCAACGTCACCGAAGTGCGCAAGCCCGAGCTGGACGCCCAGCTGGTGGCCGAATCGATCGCGCAGCAGCTGGAGCGCCGCATCATGTTCCGCCGCGCCATGAAGCGCGCCGTGGGCAACGCGATGCGCCTGGGTGCCCTGGGCATCAAGGTCAACGTGGCAGGCCGCTTGAACGGTGCGGAAATCGCCCGTTCCGAGTGGTACCGCGAAGGCCGCGTGCCGCTGCACACGCTGCGTGCCGACATCGATTACGGTTTTGCCGAGGCGAAGACCACCTACGGCATCATCGGCATCAAGGTGTGGGTCTACAAGGGCGAAATCTTCGATTTCAGCCAGGTGGGTCAGGAGAAGCAGGACGACGCGCGCCCCGAGCGTAGCGAGCGTCCTTCGCGCCCGGCTCGTGACCGCGACGCGAGGTAATCAGTCATGTTGCAACCCAAGCGAACCAAATACCGCAAGATGCACAAGGGCCGGAACGAAGGCCTGAGCTGGAACGGTAACCTCGTCAGTTTCGGCGAGTACGGCCTGAAGGCCACGGCGCACGGTCAGTTGACCGCGCGCCAGATCGAAGCGGCCCGCCGCTCGATCAGCCGCTACGTCAAGCGCGGCGGCAAGATGTGGATCCGCGTGTTCCCCGACAAGCCGATCACCAAGAAGCCCATCGAAGTCCGAATGGGTTCGGGTAAGGGCAACGTCGAGTACTGGGTCGCCCAGATCCAGCCGGGCCGCATGATCTATGAAATCGAAGGCGTCAGCGAGGACATCGCGCGCGAGGCATTCCGCCTGGCCGCGGCCAAGCTGTCGGTCACCACCACTTTCGTGACCCGGACGGTGCGCTAATGGAACTCAAGCAACTCCGCGAGAAATCGGCTGACGAGCTGAAGGCCCACCTGACCGAGTTGCGCAAGGAGCAGTTCTCCCTGCGCATGCAGAAGGTGACCGGCCAGCTGCCGAAGACGCATGAAACCCGCCGGGTCCGTCGCGAGATCGCTCGCGTCAAGACCCTGCTGGGCAGCCAGAAGTAAGGAGCGACCAAGATGAGCGATAACAAAGACAAAGCGCAACGCACCATCGAAGGCCGCGTCGTCAGCAACAAGATGGACAAGACGGTCACCGTCCTGGTGGAGCGTCAGGTCAAGCACGCCCTGTACGGCAAGTACATCAAGCGTTCCACCAAGCTGCACGCGCACGACGCGGACAACAGCTGCAAGGAAGGCGACGTGGTGCGCGTGACCGAGATCGCCCCGATGTCCAAGACCAAGAACTGGCGCGTGGTGGAAATCATCACCCGCGCGGCCGAATAAAGAGGAGATCTGAATCATGATCCAGATGCAGAGCTACCTTGACGCGGCCGACAACTCCGGCGCCAAGGAACTGATGTGCATCAAGGTGCTGGGCGGCTCCAAGCGCCGTTACGCCGGCATCGGCGACATCATCAAGGTGACCGTCAAGGACGCCATTCCGCGCGGCAAGGTCAAGAAGGGCGAAGTCTACGACGCCGTGGTCGTGCGTACCCGCAAGGGCGTCCGCCGCCCGGACGGTTCGCTGATCCGCTTCGACGGCAACGCCGCCGTGCTGCTCAACAACAAGCAGGAGCCGATCGGCACCCGCATCTTCGGGCCCGTGACCCGCGAGCTGCGTTCCGAGAAGTTCATGAAGATCGTTTCGCTCGCGCCTGAAGTGCTCTGAGCGGAGGACATAGAAATGGCTAACCGTATCAAGAAGGGCGACCAGGTCGTCGTCATCACCGGCAAGGACAAGGGCAAGAAGGGCGACGTTGTGCGCGTGGACGGCGACCGCGTGGTCGTCTCCAACGTGAATGTCGTCAAGCGCCACACCAAGCCGAACCCGCAGGCCGGCATCGCGGGTGGCGTGGTGGAGAGCGAGCGCTCGATCCACATTTCCAATGTCGCGCTGTTCAACCCGGCGACGGGCAAGGGCGAGCGTATCGGTTTCAAGGTGCTGGAGGATGGACGCAAACTGCGCGTGTTCCGCTCCAGCGGTGAGGCGCTCGACGCCTGAGGAATGAGGTCATGACCACCCGTCTCGAAAAAATGTACAAGGAAGAAGTGGCGCCGGCTCTGATGAAGAAGTTCGGCTACACCAATCCGATGGAAGTGCCGAAAATCACCAAGATCACCATCAACATGGGTGTGGGTGAAGCGGCGACCAACAAGAAGATCCTGGAAAACGCCGTGGCCGACCTGGCCAAGATCACCGGCCAGAAGCCGATCACGACCAAGTCCCGCGTGTCGGTGGCTTCGTTCAAGATCCGCGACGGTTGGCCGATCGGCTGCAAGGTCACCCTGCGTCGCGCCAAGATGTACGAGTTCCTGGACCGCCTGATCAGCATCTCGCTGCCGCGCGTCCGCGACTTCCGTGGCGTGTCCGGCCGTTCCTTCGACGGTCGCGGCAACTACAACATGGGCGTGAAGGAACAGATCATCTTCCCGGAAATCGACTTCGACGCCGTCGACGCGATCCGCGGCATGGATATCGCCATCACCACGACCGCCAAGAACGACGCCGAAGCCAAGGCGCTGCTCGAAGCGTTCAAGTTTCCGTTCCGCAACTGATTCGCTAGGAAGAAGACATCATGGCAAAGACCTCGATGGTCAACCGCGACATCAAGCGGGAAAAGCTGGCCAAGCAGTACGCCGCCAAGCGCGATGCGCTGAAGAAGATCATCTCCAGTACGACCGCGTCGTACGAAGAGAAGATCGAAGCGGTCACCAAGTTGCAGAAGCTGCCGCGCGACTCCTCGCCGAGCCGCCAGCGCAACCGCTGCGAGCTGTCCGGCCGTTCGCGTGGCGTGTACCGCAAGTTCGGCCTGGGCCGCAACATGCTGCGCAAGGCCACCATGAACGGCGACGTGCCCGGCCTGCGCAAGGCCAGCTGGTAACAGTCTCCCGCGCCGCCCGCGAGGGTGGTCGCACGGAGTGAAGCGACAAGTCCGGCGCAGGCCGGACTTGTTGTTGTACAATGTTCGGCTCCCGTGGCCTGGCCGGGGAGTGCCGGTCCGCCGGCGGCCCGCCTGGGGGTTCCAGGGACAACACAAGATTTTCGCGAAAGCGGATATCGGTGCTACTCATAAGGCAGACTCTAATGAGCATGACTGATCCCATCGCCGACATGCTGGTGCGCATCCGCAATGCCGCCGCTGTGGGCAAGCCGACGGTGAAGATGCCGTCCTCCAAGATCAAGACCTCGATCGCCAACGTGCTGAAGGCCGAAGGCTATATCGGCGACGTCCGCGTGACGAAGGCCGAGAACAACAAGGCCGAGCTCGAGATCGTCCTGAAGTATTTCGAAGGCAAGCCGGTCATCGAGAAGCTGAGCCGCGTGTCCCGTTCGGGCCTGCGCCAGTACCGTGGCAAGGCCGAGCTGCCCAAGGTCCTCGGTGGCCTGGGCGTCGCCATCATCTCCACTTCCAAGGGCATCATGACCGATGCGCAGGCCCGTGCGGCCGGCGTGGGTGGTGAAGTCCTGTGCTTCGTGGCCTAAGCGAAGGAGCCCAGAACATGTCCCGCGTAGCCAAGAAGCCGATCAATCTCCCCAAGGGCGTCGAACTGAGCACTCAGGGCGAGACCCTCAACGTCAAGGGCCCGAAGGGCACCCTGTCCATCGCCAAGCCGGCCGGCGTCGACGTGAATGTCGACAACGGCGTGGCCAACCTGTCGCCCGCCACCCCGGCCGACGACGCCATCACCGGCACCATCCGCGCGATCCTGGCCAACATGGTCAAGGGCGTGTCGGAAGGTTTCGAGCGCAAGCTCGAGCTGGTGGGCGTGGGCTACCGTGCCGCGATGCAGGGCAAAGACCTGAACCTGTCGCTGGGTTTCTCCCATCCGATCCTGTTCAAGACGCCGGAAGGCATCACCATCGCCACCCCGACCCAGACCGAAATCCTGGTGCAGGGCGCCGACAAGCAGCGCGTGGGTGAAGTCGCCGCCAAGATCCGCGGTTTCCGTCCGCCGGAGCCCTACAAGGGCAAGGGCGTGAAGTACTCCGACGAAACCATCATCCGCAAGGAAGCGAAGAAGGCCTAACCGGGCTTTCGGCTTCGAGGAACCAGATCATGAGCATCAAGAACACCGCCCGCCTGCGTCGCGCCAAGTCGACCCGTGCGCACATCCGCGAGCTCGGCGTGCCGCGCCTGTCGGTGCTGCGCACCGGCCAGCACATCTACGCCCAGCTGTTCACCGCCGACGGCGCCAAGGTCATCGCCTCCGCCAACACCCTGCAGGCCGACGTCAAGGATGGCCTGAAGAACGGCAAGAACAGCGACGCCGCCGCGCGCGTGGGTCAGGTCATCGCCGAGCGCGCCAAGGCCGCGGGCATCGAGAAGATCGCGTTCGATCGCTCGGGCTACCGTTACCACGGGCGCATCAAGGCCCTGGCCGACGCGGCCCGCGAAGGCGGCCTGCAGTTCTAATCCTGAAAGGCATGGGGGCGACCCCATGCCTTGTCCTGCCGGCGCGGGCTGCGCCGGGCGCGGTCGCTCTTCTGCAGCGGCCGATGCGTCACCGCTCCACACCACAACCATAAGCGGCCAAGCCGTACATACCTCATCAACCAAGGAATTCAAGCAATGGCAGAAGAACGTCAGCCGCGGGGTCGCGATCGCGACCGCAACCGCGAAGAGAAAGTCGACGACGGCATGATCGAGAAGCTGGTCGCGGTCAACCGCGTCAGCAAGACCGTCAAGGGCGGTCGCCAGTTCACCTTCACCGCACTGACGGTGGTGGGCGACGGCAACGGCAAGATCGGTTTCGGTTACGGCAAGGCGCGTGAAGTGCCGGTCGCCATCCAGAAGTCGATGGAGTACGCCCGCAAGGGCATGCTGAATGTCGACCTGAACAACGGCACGCTGTGGCACCCGGTGAAGGCCGGTCACGGTGCGGCGCGCGTGTTCATGCAGCCGGCCTCGGAAGGTACGGGCGTGATCGCCGGCGGTGCCATGCGCGCCGTGCTGGAAGCGGTGGGCGTGAAGAACGTGCTGGCCAAGGCCGTCGGTTCGCGCAACCCGATCAACCTGGTCCGCGCCACGCTGAAGGGCCTGAGCGACATGCAGTCGCCGACCCGCATCGCGGCCAAGCGCGGCAAGAAGGTGGAGGAACTCCTCAATGGCTAACGAGTCCAACAAAACCGTCAAGGTGCGCCTGGTGCGCGGCCTGCGTGGTTCCCAGTCGCGTCACCGCCTGTCGGTGAAGGCGCTGGGCCTGAACAAGCTCAACGACGTGCGTGAACTGAAGGACAGCCCGCAGGTGCGCGGCCTGATCGCCAAGGTCCACTACCTCGTCAAGGTCGAGGAGTAATCAACATGCGTCTCAACACACTGAAGCCCGCCGACGGCGCCCGTACCGAACGCACCCGCGTCGGTCGCGGTATCGGTTCCGGCCTGGGCAAGACCGCGGGTCGTGGCCACAAGGGTTCGTTCGCGCGTGCCGGCAAGGGCAAGATCAAGGCGAAGTTCGAAGGCGGCCAGATGCCGCTGATCAAGCGTCTGCCGAAGGTCGGTTTCCGCTCCAAGCTGAAGCTGGATTGCGCGGAAGTGCTGTCCTATCAGCTGGAAAAGCTGGAAGCCGGTGAGATCGACTTCGCCGCGCTGCGTGCCGCCAAGCTGGTGCCCAGCACCGCCAAGCGCGCCAAGATCGTGAAGAAGGGCGAGCTGACCAAGAAGTTCGTGCTGAAGGGCGTGGCCGCCACGGCCGGTGCCAAGGCCGCCATCGAGGCTGCCGGCGGCAGCGTGCAGGAGTAACGGACGCATGGCGCAGGGTAATGCCGCCGGTGCGCTGGCAGGCGCAGGCAAGTTCACCGAACTCCGCCAGCGCCTGCTGTTCGTGCTGGGTGCGCTGATCGTCTACCGGATCGGCTGCTTCATTCCGGTCCCGGGCGTCAATCCCGATGCCATGCTTGCGATGATGCAGGCGCAGGGCGGCGGCATCGTGGACATGTTCAACATGTTCTCGGGCGGCGCCCTGCACCGTTTCAGCATCTTCGCGCTGAACGTCATGCCCTACATCTCGGCGTCGATCGTGATGCAGCTGGGCGTGCACATCTTCCCCAGCCTCAAGGCGCTGCAGAAGGAGGGCGAGTCCGGTCGCCGCAAGATCACCCAGTACTCGCGCATCGGCGCCGTGCTGCTGGCGGTCGTGCAGGGCGGCAGTATCGCCACCGCGCTGCAGAACCAGGTCGCGCCGGGCGGCATGCCGGTGGTGTACGCGCCGGGCATGGGTTTCGTGCTGACCGCGGTGGTCGCACTGACCGCCGGCACCATCTTCCTGATGTGGCTGGGCGAGCAGGTGACGGAGCGCGGCATCGGCAACGGCGTCTCGCTGATCATCTTCGCCGGCATCGTGGCCGGCCTGCCGGGTGCGGTCATCCAGACGGTGGGCGCGTTCCGTGACGGCACGCTGAGCTTCATCTCGCTGCTGGTCATCGCGGTGGTGGTGCTGGGCTTCACGTTCCTGGTCGTCTTCGTGGAGCGCGGGCAGCGACGGATCACGGTGAACTACGCGCGCCGCCAGGGCGGTCGCAACGCGTACATGAACCAGACTTCGTTCCTGCCGCTGAAGCTCAACATGGCCGGTGTCATCCCGCCGATCTTCGCGTCCAGCATCCTGGCCTTCCCGGCCACGCTGGCGATGTGGTCCGGCGAGAACAGCGGTGCCACCACCTGGCTGCAGCGCATCTCCAATGCGCTGGCTCCGGGCGAGCCGCTGCACATGATCGTGTTCGCGGCGATGATCATCGGCTTCGCGTTCTTCTACACGGCGCTGGTGTTCAACTCGCAGGAAACCGCCGAGAACCTGAAGAAGTCGGGCGCGCTGATCCCGGGCATCCGCCCCGGCAAGGCCACCGCCGACTACGTCGACGGCGTGCTGACCCGCCTGACGGCCATCGGTTCGCTGTACCTGGTGGCGGTCTGCCTGCTGCCGGAAGTGATGCGCACCCAGCTGGGCACCTCGTTCTACTTCGGCGGCACCTCGCTGCTGATCGTGGTGGTGGTGGTGATGGACTTCATTGCGCAGATCCAGGCGCACCTGATGTCCCACCAGTACGAGAGCCTGCTGAAGAAGGCCAATCTGAAAGGCGGCTCGCGGGGCGGTCTTGCCCCCCGCGGCTGAGGTATAATCGCGGGCTTCCCGCACCAGTCCGGCCCTCATGGCCGGCTGACTTAGATGGGCGGCCCCCGCAGCGATCCGGTGCGGGGGTGAGAACCGGCCAGTCCCTGCGCCAGAGTAGCGCGGGCGGGGCAGGACAGGGGGAAACCCCGGTCCCGCACCAGGCAGGTTCCGGCGCCGGAGCATGGGCACACTCCCCATGCCGGGTCTGCGGCCGGCTTTGCCGGCACGGACTTCCAAGGAACACCGGATCGGGCTATACTTTCCAGTTCACTCCGCCTGTCTGCGCGAATCCCGTCCGGGACGACCGTACACGGGCCAATACTCACAGTTGGAGAACCGCGTCATGGCGCGTATTGCAGGTGTCAACCTGCCTGCCCAGAAGCATGTCTGGGTCGGTTTGCAAAGCATCTACGGCATCGGCCGTACCCGTTCCAAGAAGGTCTGCGAAGCCGCCGGCGTCGCCTCGACCACCAAGATCCGCGACCTGTCGGAGCCGGAAGTCGAGCGCCTGCGCGCCGAAGTCGGCAAGTACGTGGTCGAAGGCGACCTGCGCCGTGAAGTCGGCATCGCCATCAAGCGCCTGATGGACCTGGGCTGCTACCGCGGCCTGCGCCACCGTCGCGGCCTGCCGCTGCGTGGCCAGCGCACCCGCACCAACGCCCGCACCCGCAAGGGTCCGCGCAAAGCCATCAAGAAGTAAGGGGCGACCATCATGGCCAAGCCAGCTGCTGCCAAAGTCAAGAAGAAGATCAAGCGCGTCATCACCGACGGCGTCGCCCACGTCCACGCTTCTTTCAACAACACCATCGTCACCATCACCGACCGCCAGGGCAATGCGCTTTCCTGGGCGACCTCGGGTGGTGCCGGTTTCCGCGGTTCCCGCAAGTCCACGCCGTTCGCGGCCCAGGTCGCCGCCGAGAAGGCCGGCCGTGCCGCACTGGACTACGGCGTGAAGTCGCTGGAAGTCCGCATCAAGGGCCCGGGTCCGGGTCGTGAGTCGGCCGTGCGTTCGTTGAACAACGTGGGCTACAAGATCACCAACATCATCGACGTGACGCCGATCCCGCACAACGGGTGCCGTCCGCCGAAAAAGCGTCGCGTCTAAGGGGGCGATAAGAAATGGCTCGTTATATCGGTCCTACCTGTAAGCTCGCGCGCCGCGAAGGCGCCGACCTGTCGCTCAAGAGCCCGGCCCGTGCGCTGGACTCCAAGTGCAAGCTGGAGCAGAAGCCCGGCCAGCACGGCGCCACCGCCCGCAAGGGCAAGCTGTCCGACTACGCCACCCAGCTGCGCGAAAAGCAGAAGGTCAAGCGTATCTACGGCCTGCTGGAGCGCCAGTTCCGCAACTACTACAAGAAGGCCTCGACCAAGAAGGGCAACACCGGCGAGAACCTGCTGCAGCTGCTGGAAACCCGCCTGGACAACGTCATCTACCGCATGGGCTTCGCCGTGACCCGTCCGGCCGCGCGCCAGCTGGTCTCGCACCGCGGTGTGCTGGTCAACGGCAAGCCGGTCAACCTGCCTTCCTACCAGGTCAAGGCCGGTGACGCGATCGCGCTGTCGGAGAAGGCCCAGAAGCAGCTCCGCGTGCAGGAGTCGCTGACGGTCGCCGAGCAGCTCGACCTGAACCCGTCGTGGGTCGAAGTCGATGCGAAGAAGTTCAGCGGCGTGTTCAAGGCGGTTCCGGCGCGTTCGGACCTGCCCGCCGACATCAACGAAGCGCTGATCGTCGAGTTGTACTCGAAGTAATTCATTCACGCACCCCCGGGCGACTGGGGGACCGCAGGAGACAAAGCAACATGACGGGTATTACTCAGCAAGTGCTGCGCCCCCGCGGCCCGCAGATCGAGCGCCTGACCGGCAACCGTGCGAAGGTGGTCATCGAACCGCTGGAGCGTGGTTACGGCCATACGCTCGGCAATGCGTTGCGCCGCGTGCTGCTGTCGTCGATCCCCGGCTTCGCGATCACCGAAGTCGAGATCGATGGCGTGCTGCACGAATACAGCACCATCGAAGGCATGCAGGAAGACGTGCTGGAAGTGCTGTTGAACCTGAAGGATGTGGCCATCCGCATCCACTCCGGCGACTCGTCCACGCTGAGCCTGGCCAAGCAGGGCCCGGGCGTGGTGACCGCCGGCGACATCAAGACCGACCACAACGTCGAGATCCTGAATCCGGAACTCGTCATCTGCAACCTGACCAAGGACACGGCGCTGAACATGCGCTTGAAGATCGAGCGCGGTTTCGGCTACCAGCCGGCCGCTGCCCGCCGCCGTCCGGACGAAGAGACCCGTGCGATCGGTCGCCTGGTGCTGGACGCCTCGTTCTCGCCGGTCCGTCGCGTCGCGTACGCGGTGGAATCCGCGCGCGTCGAGCAGCGCACCGACCTGGACAAGCTGGTCCTGGACATCGAAACCAACGGCACCATCGACGCCGAGGAAGCCGTGCGCACCGCCGCCGACATCCTCAGCGACCAGCTGTCGGTGTTCGGTGACTTCACGCATCGCGACCGCGGCGCGCCGAAGCAGGCTGCCAGCGGTGTTGATCCGGTGCTGCTGCGCCCGATCGACGACCTGGAGCTGACGGTGCGTTCGGCCAACTGCCTGAAGGCCGAGAGCATCTACTACATCGGCGACCTGATCCAGAAGACGGAAGTCGAACTGCTCAAGACCCCGAACCTCGGCAAGAAGTCGCTGACCGAGATCAAGGAAGTCCTGGCGCAGCGCGGCCTGTCCCTGGGCATGAAGCTGGAGAACTGGCCACCGGCCGGTGTCGCCCAGCACGGCATGCTCGGCTGATGATGCAACACGAAGCTCCCGCCATCGCGCGGGAGCTTCGCTGCAACACCCTCGTCGACGGACCTGAAGGCCCGCGACGCTCCGGTCAGGGATGGCCGGTACGGACCACCCGCAGTCCACTGTTTCAGCGCCTGGAAGGCGACATCGAAGTACAACGACCCACCATTCAACAGGAATCACACCCATGCGCCACCAGAAAGCCGGTCGCAAGTTCAACCGCACCAGCGCCCATCGCGAAGCGATGTTCCGCAACATGGCCGCCTCGCTGATCAAGCACGGCCTGATCAAGACCACCCTGCCGAAGGCCAAGGAACTGCGCCGCGTCGCGGAACCGCTGATCACCCTCGGCAAGATCGATGGCGTCGCCAATCGTCGTCTCGCCTTCTCGCGCCTGCGCGACAAGGAAGCCGTCGGCACGCTGTTCACCACGCTCGGCCCGCGCTACCAGTCGCGTCCGGGTGGCTACCTGCGCATCCTGAAGTGCGGCTTCCGCGCCGGCGACAACGCCCCGATGGCGTACGTCGAGCTGGTGGACCGTCCGGAAGCGGCGGCCGAGTAGATTCGGCCCGTACCGTGTATGCAAGAAACCCCGGTTCTGCCGGGGTTTTTTGCTATGGGACGCCGGAAGCGGCCCGCGGGCGCGGGATAGCAACGGGGGAACCCTGGACCGGCGTTCGGAGGGTCGGCAAATCAGGCGGGTTCGCCTGCCGAGAAACGCGTAGGGATTCATCCGTGGGGCATGTCCTGAGGGGTAGAGGGCCTGCGATATCTGATACGTCCCCCAACGGATGTATGCAGACTTTTCATTAGGAGTCGACATGGGGTTCTTCAAGAAAGACAAGGACAAGGACGCGCCGCAGCCCGCCGCCGCGGCCGAGACCGCGCTGGTGCCGCTGAGCAACGAGGCGATCATCAATGTACTGAAGGCGCGCGAGTACAGCTACGCGGTGGACAACAGCGGCGACGTGTTCGGCAGCTGGGGCGAAGAGGGCCACAGGTTGTGGTTCCTGCGTTCGGGCCAGGATAAGGAAATCCTCAATGTCCGCTACGTGCATGCCACCCTGTTCGATGCCGGGCTGCTGCATGCGCTCTACGAATTCTGCAACGCCTGGAACGACAACAAGCTGTTCCCCAAGGCCTACGTACGGGTGAAGGAAAGCGGACGGATCAGCCTGATAGGCGAACTCACCATCGATCTGGAACATGGCGTCACCCCGCAGCAGTTGGATCTGTTCATGCGCTGCGGCATCACCACGGGCCTGCGGATGGGCGAGAGCGCCGACGAGAAGTTCGGGGGCGGGGCGCCGGTCGAGAAGTTCGGGGGCGCGGCGCCGGACGAGACGCCGGGCGTGGTGCACTGAGCCGCGGCCTTCGGTCCGAGGGGCGCGGCCATGCCTGCCGGAACGGGTCCCCAACCGCCCGTGCGGTGCAGATGACGGCCGGGCCCGTGCGCGTTGATAATGCGGCCCAGTTCCCCTACGACCGGTGCCAATGAATCCTCTTCGCTGGAGTTTCCGTGCGCAGTGTTTCCTGGGCTTCGCGATCTGCGCGGGCCTGCTGGGCTATGCGCTGTACGTGCAGTTCGTGCAGCAGCTGGAACCCTGTCCGTTCTGCATCTTCCAGCGGCTGGCCTTCGCCGCGACCGGGGTGTTCTTCCTGCTCGGCGCATTGCATGGACCCCGCCGGCCCGGTGGTCGCAAGGGGTACGGCGTACTGGCGTTCCTCGGCGCGGCGACCGGCATCGGCATCGCGGGCAAGCACGTGTGGGTCCAGTTGTACCCGCCGCTGATGCCCAGCTGCGGCCCCGGATGGGATTACATGATCGAAACCAACACCTGGCTGGGCGTGGTGCAGAAGGTGCTGACCGCCAAGGGCGACTGCAGCACCATCGACTGGAGCTTCCTGGGCCTGACCATGCCGATGTGGAGCCTGGTGTGGTTCGTGCTGCTGGCGGTCTGGGCGCTCTGGATCGGCTTCCGCGCCCGCAGGACCTCGACCTTTCGCTGATTTGACGCGGCGCACCAATCTGGCACGATGGTGGGCCCCCAGGAGTCCACCATGAATCCGTCCGACCGCAACCTACGCGCCGTCACCCTGCCGCCGAACTGGGCGCCGGAAAGCTGGCGCTCGCGTCCGGCGGTGCAGATGCCCACGTACCCGGATGCGGCGGCGCTGGAGTCCGCACTCGGCGAACTGCGCCAGCTGCCGCCCCTGGTCACGTCGTGGGAGATCTTCTCGCTGAAGAAGCAACTGGCGGAGGCCCAGGAAGGCAAGCGCTTCCTGCTGCAGGGTGGTGACTGCGCCGAGAGCTTCAGCGACTGCGAGTCCGGGCTGATCTCGAACCGGCTGAAAGTGCTCCTGCAGATGAGCCTGGTGCTGGTGCATGGCCTGCGGCTGCCGGTGGTGCGCGTGGGGCGTTTCGCAGGGCAGTACGCCAAACCGCGCTCGGCGGACATGGAAACGCGTGACGGCGTCACGCTGCCCAGCTATCGCGGCGACCTGGTCAATGCGCCGGCGTTCACGCCCGAAGCCCGCGTGCCCGACCCGCGGCGCATGATCAAGGCGCACGCGCGCTCGGCGATGACGATGAATTTCGTGCGTGCGCTGATCGACGGCGGCTTCGCGGACCTGCACCACCCCGAATACTGGAACCTCAACTGGGTAGGCTATTCGCCGCTGGCGAACGAGTACCAGCACATGGTCACCTCGATCGGCGATGCGGTGAGGTTCATGGAGACCCTGTCGGGCTCCGAGGTGCACAACCTCAACCGGATCGACTTCTACACCTCGCACGAAGCGTTGCTGCTGCCGTACGAGGAGGCGCTGACGCGCGAGGTGCCGCGCCAGTGGGGCTGGTTCAACCTCAGCACCCACTACCCGTGGATCGGCATGCGCACCGCGGCGGTGGACGGCGCGCACGTGGAGTACCTGCGCGGCGTGCGCAATCCCATCGCCATCAAGGTGGGACCCTCGGTTACGCCCGACCAGCTGCTGCGGCTGATCGACGTACTGAATCCCGAAGATGAAGCAGGCCGCCTGACCTTCATCCATCGCATGGGGGCGATGCAGATCGCGGACAAGCTGCCGCCGCTGCTGGATGCGGTCCGTCGGGACGGTCGTCGCGTGCTGTGGGTGTGCGACCCGATGCACGGCAACACCGAAAGCACGAGCAACGGGTTCAAGACCCGCCGCTTCGACAACGTGCGCGGGGAAGTCGAGCAATCCTTCGACCTGCATGCGGCGGCCGGTACGCGCCTGGGTGGCGTGCATCTGGAGCTGACGGGCGAGGACGTCACCGAATGCACCGGAGGCGCGCGGGAACTTACGGACCTGGATCTGGAGCGCGCTTATCGTTCCACCGTCGATCCGCGGCTGAACTACGAGCAGTCGCTGGAGATCGCCATGTGCATCGTGCGCAAGCAGAACCAGCTGGCCACGCCGGCCACGCGTTGACGGCGGCACCAGGCCGGCGTCACGAGCCGTGCGCGTGCGCGGCTGATGCGGTCGGTGGGAGGTGCCAGGTCTTCCCGCGCGCATACAGGCGCGCAAACTCCGCGGCCGGCACCGGCAGGCTGAAGTAGTTGCCCTGCAGCTCGTCGCAACCGTTGGCGACGAGCCAGGCTGCCTGCGCGGCCGTTTCGACGCCCTCGGCGATCGTGCGGCACTGCAATTGCGCCGCCAGGCCGATGATGGCGCGCGTGATGGCGGCCTGGTTCGGCTCGCCGACGTCCCGCACGAACGTCTGGTCGATCTTGAGGACGTTGAAGCCGTAGTTGCCCAGATAGCTGAGGCTGGAGAAGCCGGTGCCGAAGTCGTCGATGGCGATGCGCACGCCCAGGGCCTTCAGGGCGCGCAACGTGCGGTCGGTCCGTTGCACGTCGCGCATCAGCGTGGTCTCGGTGACTTCCAGTTCCAGGAACTCGGCGGGCAGCCCGCTGTCCTGCAGCGCTTCGACCACCGTGTCGACCAGGTCGTCGGTGTCGAAGTTGGCGGCGGCGATGTTGACCGACACCCGGATCGGCGGCAGTCCCGCCTGCTGCCAGATGCGGTTCTGCCTGCACGCGGCATGGATGGCCCACTGGTCGATGTCGACGATCAGGCGCGTCTCTTCGGCGATGGGCAGGAATTCGCCCGGCAGTACCAGCCGGTCGCCACGCTGCCAGCGGGCCAGGCCCTCTACGCCGACGATCCGCCCGCTCAGACTGTCGATCTGCGGCTGGTAGTGCAGGATGAGGTCGCCGTTGCGCAGGCTGCGGCGCAGGCTGTTCTCCAGTTCGATGCGCGCGTCCACGCTGGACGCCAGCTCGCGCGTGTAGAAGCGGCTGGCGTTGCGGCCGTTGCGCTTGGCCAGATACATGGCGGCGTCGGCACGCATCATCAGTGTCCCGGCATCGTAGCCGTCGTCGGGGAACAGGCTGATGCCGATGCTGAAGGCCTGGTGCAGTTCGTGCGAAGCCACGGTATACGGCGTGCCGCACAGGGCGAGCAGGCGGTCCGTGACCTGCAGCACGCTGTCGCGCGTCACCACATTGGGCAGCAGCACCACGAATTCGTCGCCGCCGGTGCGGTAGACCGTCCCCAGGTTGCCCACGTTGCGCTGCAGGCGGCGCGCCACCTGCTGCAGCAGTTCATCCCCGGTGTGATGCCCCAGCGCATCGTTGACATGCTTGAACAGGTCCAGGTCGAGGAACAGCACGGCGATGCCGTTGCCATGGTTGGTGGCGTGGGTGATGGCCTGGCCCAGGCGTTCGTTGAGCTGAAGGCGGTTCGGCAGGCCGGTCAGCACATCGTGGTGGGCCAGGAACGTCATGCGCGAGCTCAATGCGCGCGATTCGGTGATGTCGCGCAGCACCATCACCGTGCCCACCAGGCGGTCGTCGCGGTCGTGGATGGACGACAGCGAGCGCTCCACCAGCATGTACGAACCGTCCTTCCGCTCCAGCCGCAGGTCGCCCGGCTGGCCCGCCGAGTGCGACACGTCGTCCCCATCCTGCGCCTCGACCCTCGCCAGCGGCGCGACGCGGTCCAGCGCTTCGCCCAGGGCCTGGTCCAGGTTCCAGCCGCACAGCGCCTCGGCCGCAGGATTCAGGTAGGTCACCCGTCCCTCGGTGTCGACGGTGATGACGGCTTCGCGGATGGAGGTCAGCGTGACTTCGGCCAGTTCGTTCGCCTCGTGCAGTGCATGTTCCAGACGGGCCTTCTCGGTGATGTCGATCGCCATGACGAACAATCCACCGATCCTGCCGGTCTCGTCGATGTCGGGCGTGTAGAAGCTGTGCAGGCTGCGTATGCCGTCCACCGTGGCGAGGCTGCTCTCGAACTCGCCCTCGCGCCCCTGCAGGGCCGCTTCGATCTGCGGCAATCGACGCAGGTAGGCGTCCTCGCCGAACAGCTCGCGCATGTGCCGACCCGCCTGCGGCGTCACGCGCCAGCGGACCTGTTCGGCGAACGCGCGATTGTGGAAAACCAGCCGGTGCTCGACATCGAACTGTGCGATCAGCGCGGGCAGGCGATCGGTGACGCGCTTGAGGTGGTCGCGCGCCAGCGCCAGCTCGCGATGCGTGCGACGCTGTTCGCTGATGTCGTTGCCCATCAGGTACCAGCCGGCGATCCGCCGGCCCGGCTCGACGTCGGGCACGAGGTACAGGTGGACGGCACGTGGAGGCTGCCCGAGTTCGGCATCCCACGCGATCCAGCGGTCCGGCGTGCAGTCGCGCATGGCCTGCTTGAGCGAGGCCAGGAACGCCGGCGCGCCCGCATGCACCTCGTCCACGTGCCGCTCGCGCCATTCCTCTTCCGTTCCCGACCACTCCCGGCAGGCGCGGTTGGCGAACCCGTAGCGCCCGCCGGCATCGACATAGGCGATCAGGGCGGGCAGGTGGTCGGCGACCGCGTCCAGCAGGGCACGGCTGCGGTGCTCGGTACGTGCCAAGTTGCGCAGCAACAGGAACAGCAGCCCTCCCAGCCCGATGCCGGAGAGCGTCAGCGAGACGATGGTGGTCAGCCCGGACAGGGCATCCCGCAGGGGCGGAGACTGCAGGACGAGCTGCCATTCGCTGCCCAGCAGGCGGATGTTGCGCTGGGCCGTGAAGGCCGGTCGCCAGCCTTCGCCGTGGCGATCCTGCAGGGCGCGGATCTGGAAGATCGGTTCATCGCCGAAGTCGCGCGCGCGCAGTTGCAGGTCGAACTCGTCGCCGGCGGTCCTGCCGATGGCGTCCTCCATGACCCGCTGCCAGCCGAAGCCGGCCGTGGCGAATCCACGCAGCAGGCGCCGCCGGGCGTCAACGCCGGCGCGCGCCGCGACGGAATCGGCGTAAACCGGCGCGTACAGCAGGAAGCCCGGCAGACCGGTGCTGCCCCGGGAGGCATCGCCCAGCGCGACCAGCGGCGCTGCCGCCAGTTCGCCGCTGTCGCGCGCGGATTCGATGGCGCCGCGACGCACGGTTTCCGCCATGACGTCCTTCCCCAGCAGGGGGCGCATGCCCGGGGCATCCGGATACAGCAGGTCCACGACCACGTATTCGCTGCGGTCGCCAGCGGGATGGATGGTGAACGCGTCCCCGTAGCGCGCGCGCTGGGAAGCGACATAGGCGTCGCGGTCCTCATGGCGCACATGGCGCGCGAACCCGAGCCCGTGCACGCCGGATCGGCGTGTGGGCACCTGCAGCTTCTCGACGAAGGCGTAGAAGCTGTCCTGCTCGATGTCCTGCCGCCCTTCCAGCACCGCGGCGGCCGCGCGCACGGTGTCCTCGTAGGCGTTCATGTGGGTGGAGACGGCGGTCGCGATGGCGTCGGCGCGGGCGTCGAACTGGGCGCGCGCATGATCGCGGGCCTGCCGCCAGGCGGTGGCACCGGCCCACAGCGACAGCAGGCAGGCGGCGACCAGCACGCCCCACGCCAGCGAGTTCAGGTTGCGCTGACGTCGTCGTGCCGTGGAGACCGATCCACTCAGCGCACGCAGTTCCGATGCCCGGTCCGCGCCTGACTCCACGCGTGCGATCCCCACCTGCCGTTTGTATAGGCTATGACGCCACGAACGTGCCGTGGCTGCAAGCGCTTCCAGCCGCGAAACGTCTTACATTAGCCGCCGACCCGATGTCGCGTGGGGCTCTGGGGCAGGGTCGGCCAGTACTCCGGCGGCTTGCGTGCCCGCGTCCGCTGCTCGTAGTCGTAGCCGAGCGCGATCAGTCGGGCTTCGCTCCATGCCGGCCCCATGAACACGATGCCCAGCGGCAGTCCGTCGCTGTGGCCCGCCGGCACGGTGAGGCTGGGGTAGCCGGCCACGGCGGCCGCGCCGTAACCGGCGCCAGGGAAGTGGTCGCCGGCCTTGTGGTCGGTCAGCCAGGCGGGCCCCGTGGTGGGGGCGATCAGGACATCCAGCTGCTGCGCCTTCAGCGCGGCGTCGATGCCCTCGGGCCCCGCCAGGCGGCGGGCGCGGCTGCGGGCGGCGATGTAGGCCGATTCGCCCAGTCCGCCCTTGGCGTTGGCCCGTTCGAACAGATCCTGGCCGAAATGCGGCATCTCCGACAGGCGATACTGTTCGTTGTAGCCGATCAGCTGCGTCAACGTGGTCAGCGGCGCGTTGCGCTCGGCGAGGTAGCGCTCCAGGCCATGCTTGAACTCGTACAGCATCAGCTCCAGTTCGTCGGCGCTCCACTGGCCGTCGGTGGGGATCTCCGCATCCACCACGATCGCGCCGGCTTCGCGCATCACCTGTATCGCACCCTCCAGCGCCGCGGCCGCGTCGGGGTGGATGGCCGCCTTGCTGCGCAGCACGCCGATGCGGGCGCCCTTGAGCGCTCCCGGCGTCAGGCGGGCGCCATAGTCCAGGGTGGTGTTCCAGGCCGCGTTGGTCGTGGCGGCGTCGGCCGGGTCCCGCCCCGCCAGCACGCCGAGCAGCAGCGCGGCATCGGCGACCGTGCGCGCGATGGGGCCTGCCGTGTCCTGGCTGTGCGAGATCGGCAGGATGCCCTGCCGGCTGACCAGGCCCACGGTGGGCTTCAGGCCGACCACCCCATTGATCGCCGCCGGGCACAGGATGCTGCCGTCGGTCTCGGTGCCCACGCTGACGGCCGCCAGGTTGGCGGATACCGCCACCGCGCTGCCCGAGCTGGAGCCGCAGGGATTGCGGTCCAGTGCATAGGGGTTGCGGGTCTGTCCGCCGCGTCCGCTCCAGCCCGAGGTCGAATGCGACGAACGGAAATTGGCCCACTCGCTCAGGTTGGCCTTGCCGAGGATCACCGCGCCGGCCTCGCGCAGGCGCCGCACCAGGAACGCGTCCCGGCCGGGCCGGAAATCCTTCAGCGCCAGCGAGCCCGCGGAAGTGGCCATGGGTACGGCGTCGATGTTGTCCTTCAGCAGTACCGGGATGCCGTGCAGCGGGCCGCGCACCGCATTGGCGCGGCGTTCCACGTCGCGCAGCGCCGCTTCCTTCAGCGCGTCCGGGTTGAGTTCGATGACGGCGTTGAGCTGGGGCCCGGCCTTGTCGACCGCAGCGATGCGGTCCAGGTAAGCCTGTGTCAGCCGCCGGCTGTCCAGTTCTCCCGCCTGCATGCGCGCCTGCAGGTCGGCGATGTCGAGTTCGGCATAGATGAAGTCGGTCGGGGCTGCGGGCGCGGTGGCATTCGGCGGCGATGCCGGCTGGCAGGCTGCCAGGGCGAGCATCAGGCCGAGCGGCAGCAGGGATCGACGCATGTGGACACCTTTGTCACATCAGTGTGCAGGCTACGCAGCCCCCGCACCGCGCGTCAAATCGACCGGCGACGACGGATATCGCGCCACAGCACCCACACGATCACCAGGTTGACGACGAGCAGGGCCCAGGTATGCCAGCCCGGGTGGTGGTACAGCGCGTACACGTCCAGGGGCAGGTAGGCGGCAGAACCGATGCAGCCCAGCCACGAGGCCCAGGCGCGTGCGCGCCACAGGCCCCAGGCTTCCAGCAGACGCATGCCCGCATACACGGCGATGATGAGGGCGGCCACGTGGACCGATTCGGGATTGATGCGCGCCATCCACTGGCTCACCACGCCGGGACCGGCGTCGGGGATGAAGCGGGTGAGGATCGCCTGCACGCTCTCGCGCAGGCGGTCCGGGCCGAACGCCAGCAGGCCGCCGGCGAAGGCCAGGGCCAGCACGCCCTTGGCGCCCTCGAACAGGGCGATGGCGTGCAGGCCGGGATGCGCCTTGGGGTCCGGGTTGTAGGCGGCGTCGTCCAAGGCGCGGACGGCGGTTACGCCGCGCGCGAGGCGCGCTTGCGGTCGCTCTCGGTCAGCAGCTTCTTGCGCAGGCGGATTTCCTTCGGCGTGATCTCCACCAGCTCGTCGTCGTCGATGAAGTCCAGCGCCTGCTCCAGCGAGAACTTGATCGCCGGGGTCAGCTGGATGGCGTCGTCCTTGCCCGAGGCGCGCATGTTGGTCAGCGGCTTGGTCTTGATCGCGTTGACGGTCAGGTCGTTGTCCTTGGAGTGGATGCCGACCAGCTGGCCTTCGTACACGTTGTCGCCTTCGGCGGCGAACAGCTTGCCGCGCTCCTGCAGCGGGCCCAGCGCGTACGCCGGCGTGGCGCCCGGCGCATTGGCGATCATCACGCCGTTCAGGCGCTTGGCGATGGCGCCCTGTTCCTTCGGGCCATAGTGGTCGAACACGTGGAACAGCAGGCCCGAACCCTGGGTCAGCGTCTTGAACTCGTTCTGGAAGCCGATCAGGCCACGCGCCGGGATTTCATAGTCCAGGCGCACGCGGCCCTTGCCGTCGGGTTCCATGTTCTTCAGCTGGCCCTTGCGGGTGCCCAGCTTCTCCATCACGCCGCCCTGGTGAGCTTCCTCCACGTCGACGACGAGCTGCTCGATCGGCTCCATCAGCTGGCCGTCGATCTCCTTGATGATGACCTCGGGGCGCGACACGGCCAGCTCGTAGCCTTCGCGGCGCATGTTCTCGATCAGCACCGACAGGTGCAGTTCGCCGCGGCCGGAGACCAGGAACTTGTCCGCATCCTCCAGCTGCTCGACCTTCAGCGCCACGTTGTGCACGGTTTCGCGCTCCAGGCGTTCCTTCAGCTGGCGGCTGGTCAGGAATTTGCCACCGGACAGGTCCTTGTGCCCGGCGAACGGCGAGTTGTTCACCTGGAAGGTCATGCTGATGGTCGGCTCGTCCACCGTCAGCGCCGGCAGCGCCTCCGGAACGTCCAGTGCGCAGACCGTATCGGAGATCGTCAGGTCCTGGATGCCGGAAATGGCCACGATGTCGCCGGCCTCGGCCGATTCCTGCTCGATGCGCTCAAGGCCCAGGAAGCCGAGCACCTGCAGCACCTTGCCCTGGCGCTTCTTGCCTTCGCGGTCGATCACGGCGACCGGCATGTTCTTCTTCAGCGTGCCGCGCTGGATGCGGCCGATGCCGATGACGCCGACGAAGTTGTTGTAGTCCAGCTGGCTGATGCGCATCTGGAAGGCGCCTTCCGGGTCGACGTCGGGCTTGGGCGCGTGCTGCATGATCGCTTCGTACAGCGGGGTCATGTCGCCGGAGCGGACCTCCGGGTCCAGGCTGGCATAGCCGTTCAGCGCCGAGGCGTAGACGATCGGGAAATCCATCTGCTCGGCGGTGGCGCCCAGGCGGTCGAACAGATCCCACACCTGCTCGACGACCCACTCCGGGCGCGCGCCCGGGCGGTCGATCTTGTTCACCACCACGATCGGCTTGAACCCCATCGCGAAGGCCTTCTGGGTGACGAAGCGGGTCTGCGGCATCGGGCCGTCCATCGCATCGACCAGGATCAGCACGGTGTCCACCATCGACAGCACGCGCTCGACCTCGCCGCCGAAGTCGGCGTGTCCGGGAGTGTCGACGATGTTGATGCGGTTCTCGCGCCAGGTGATGGCGGTGTTCTTGGCCAGGATGGTGATGCCGCGCTCTTTTTCCTGGTCGTTGCTGTCCATCACGCGTTCGGCCAGCACGGTGCGCTCGGAGAGGGTGCCGGACTGCTTCAGCAGCTGGTCGACGAGGGTGGTCTTGCCATGGTCGACGTGCGCGACGATCGCGATATTGCGGAGGTTTTGGATGGACATGGATTCTGGGATCGGAAAAACGCACCCGGATACCCCCTTCGAAGGGGCAGGGCGCGAGGACGGGGAGGAAAGAAGGCGGCGTATTATAGCGAGCTATCGAGCCCTAAGCACCTGATTTGCCGGAGAACACTGAACGAACGCCGCCGACGACGGTCTTCCCTTGAAATCCCGGGCTGGCGCCGTGATCTGGCAAAGGGAAGGCCCGCATCCCCGGCCTCGACCTGTCGCCGCTCCCGCATCCGGCCACGTGTTGGGCGGGGAGGGGGCGTCTGGCGCTTCCATGGTCTCGTGGCCGACCCGATGTCGGGCTTGGCCGCACCCGGGTAGCCACTGCCGGCGCGGTACGCCACCATCCGTTTCCCTTTTTTCACCCCGGAGAACCACCCCATGAGTCAGCTGACCGCCACCTTCGATACCTCGCGCGGCCCCATCAAGATCGAGCTGTACCCCGACAAGGCGCCGCTGACGGTGGCCAATTTCGTCAACCTGGCCAAGCGTGGCTTCTACGACGGCCTGAACTTCCACCGCGTGATCGCCGACTTCATGATCCAGGGCGGCTGCCCGGAAGGCTCCGGCCGTGGTGGCCCGGGCTACCGCTTCGAGGACGAGACCACCAATGGCGTGCGCCACGAGCGTGGCGTGCTGTCCATGGCCAATGCCGGCCCGAACACCAACGGCAGCCAGTTCTTCATCACCCATGTGCCCACGCCGTGGCTGGACGGCAAGCACACCGTGTTCGGCAAGGTCACCGAAGGCCTGGACGTGGTCGATGCCGTCAAGCAGGGCGATCTGATCACCAAGGTCACCATCGAAGGCGATGCCGACGCCGTGCTGGCCGCCAAGGCCGAGCGCGTGGCGGAGTGGAACCGCTTCCTGAGCGCCTGATCCTGGGCTCCGTCCGGGCGGCGGCACCCGCCGCCTTGGACCTTTGGCGCATCCGGTCGCGGCGAGGGGTCGTGATACCATTTTGCGCCGCAAAAAAAGACGGCGGCGACCCTCCCTGACCTTTCCACGCGAGGTTGTGCAATGCCCCTGCTTGCCCGGCGCATCGGTCGCGCCAAGCCCAGTGCGATCATGGCGGTGGCCGAAAAGGCCAAGAAGCTGAAGGCCGAAGGCCGAGACATCATCAGCTTTTCGATCGGCGTTCCCAATTTCCTGCCCGGCGACCACGTCTACCAGGCCGCGCGCGACGCGTTGGAGAAGGACTCCGGCCAGTACGGCAGCAACCGCGGCACCGACGCGCTGCTGGACGCGTTCCTGCAGCACATCGAGGCGCTGGGCCTGACCGGCTACACGCGTGCCAACGTGTCCACCGGCATCGGCGCCAAGCACATCCTGTACAACCTGGCCGAGTCGTTGCTGGACGAGGGCGACACCATCGTCTATCCGTCGCCGTACTGGACCACCTACGCCGACATCGCCGACATCGTCAACGCGAAGGCGGTGCCACTGCCGTGCCCGGCCAGCCAGGACTACAAGCTGACGCCGGCGCAGCTGGACCAAGCGCTGGCGACGCACAAGCCGAAGGTCTTCCTGTTCAACAACCCGTCCAATCCGACGGGCATGGTCTACACGCGCGAGGAAGTCGCCGCGCTGGCCGACGTGCTGGTGAAGCATCCGGACACCTGGATCATCACCGACGACATCTACAACCGCATGCTGTTCGACGGACTGGCGTACACCAACTTCGTGCAGGCGCGGCCGGAACTGCGCGACCGCACGGTCTTCGTCGATTCGCTGTCCAAGACCTACGGCATGCCGGGCTGGCGCGTGGGCTTCATGGCCGGCCCCGAGGTGGTCGCCAAGGCGCTGACCACGATGAACTCCAACCACATCACCAACGTGCCGGAAGTGGTCACCGCTGCGGCGATCGCCGCGTTGACCGGTCCGCAGGACGTGCCGGCCGCGAAGAACGCCGAGTTCCAGGCCAAGCGCGACCAGGTGCTCGCCGCGATGAATGCGATTCCCGGCGTGGTGTGCCCGCGTCCGCAGGGCGCGTTCTACGTGTTCCCGGACATCAGCTGCGCCTTCGGCAAGTCGCACAACGGCGTGAAGATCGAGAACGATGTCGACTTCTGCAATGCGCTGCTCGACGCCAAGGGCGTGGCCTGCGTGCCGGGTTCGGCATTCGGCGAGCCGCGCGCGCTGCGCATCAGCTACACCTGCCCGACGCCGCAACTGGCGCCGGGGCTGCAACGCTTCCAGGAATTCTTTGCCGAGTTGAAGTAACAAGTACGGCGGGAACAGGGAACGGGGAACCGGGAATGAAGGTTCCGCGCGACGCTGCCCGCGATGTCCCATTTCCCGTTCCCAGGTCCCCGTTTCCGCTTTCCAAAGGAGTCCGCACCATGAAAACCCCCGTCCGTGTTGCCGTCACCGGCGCTGCTGGCCAGATCGGCTATGCGCTGCTGTTCCGCATCGCCTCCGGCGAAATGCTGGGCAAGGACCAGCCGGTCATCCTGCAACTGCTCGAGCTGCCGCTGGAGAAGGCCCAGGCCGCGCTGAAGGGCGTGATCATGGAGCTGGAAGACTGCGCGTTCCCGCTGCTGGCCGGTATCGTCGGCACTGACGATCCGGAAGTCGCGTTCAAGGACGCCGACGTGGCCCTGCTGGTCGGCGCGCGTCCGCGCGGCCCGGGCATGGAGCGCAAGGACCTGCTGCTGGAGAACGCCAAGATCTTCACCGCCCAGGGCGCGGCGCTGAACAAGGTCGCCAGCCGCAACGTCAAGGTGCTGGTGGTCGGCAACCCGGCCAACACCAATGCCTACATCGCGATGAAGTCCGCGCCGGATCTGCCGTCGAAGAACTTCACCGCCATGCTGCGCCTGGACCACAACCGCGCGCTGTCGCAGCTGGCCAACAAGGCGGGCGTCGCCGTGGGCGACATCGAGAAGCTGGTCGTGTGGGGCAACCACAGCCCGACCATGTACCCGGACTACCGCTTCGCCACGGTCAACGGCCAGTCGCTGAAGGACAAGATCAACGACGCCGACTGGAACGCCAATACCTTCATCCCGCAGGTCGGCAAGCGCGGCGCCGCGATCATCGAGGCACGTGGCCTGTCCTCGGCCGCCTCGGCCGCCAACGCCGCCATCGACCACGTCCGCGACTGGGTGCTGGGCAGCAACGGCAAGTGGGTGACGATGGGCATCCCGTCCGACGGCAGCTACGGCATTCCGGAAGGCGTGATGTTCGGCTTCGCCGTCACCACGGAGAATGGCGAGTACACGATGGTCAGGGACCTGCCGATCGACGACTTCAGCCAGGCCGCCATCGACAAGACCCTGGGCGAACTGGAAGAAGAACGCAGCGGCGTGGCGCACCTGCTGGGTTGATCGCCGCCTGCAATGAGTGCGAAGAACGCCGGGCTTATGCCCGGCGTTCTTTTTGCGGCATCGCGCATCGCCACTCCGATGGTTCACCCTCCGGGCGCGTTGCGACGCGTGACGAGCGACGTGCGTGGATGCCTCCAGGGGGCGCCATGCGACCAAGGTAGGAAGGTGGCCGCGACGGGGCAGGTCTATGCTGGTGCCGGCTGTCGGATCTGGGAGGATCGCATGGCATACGAAGACGTCTACCGGCGCTCGATCGAGCAGCCCGAGGCCTTCTGGGGCGAGGAGGCGAAGGCCATCCACTGGCATGTGCCGCCGCAGCAGGTGCTGGACTATTCCAATCCCCCGTTCCGCCGCTGGTTCGTCGGCGGACAGACCAATCTCTGCTACAACGCGGTGGATCGCCACCTCGCCGAACGCGGCGATCAGCTGGCGCTGGTGGCGGTGTCCACCGAGACCGATGTCACCCGCGAGCTGACGTACCGGGACCTTTACCGCGAAGTGAACGCCTTCGCCGCGGTACTGAAGAAGCTCGATGTCGGTCGCGGCGACCGCGTGGTCATCTACATGCCCAACATGGCCGAGGCCGTGTTCGCGATGCTGGCGTGCGCGCGCATTGGCGCGGTGCATTCGGTCGTGTTCGGCGGCTTCGCCGCGCACAACCTGGCGTTGCGCATCGACGACGCGCAACCCAAGTTGCTGATCGCCGCCGATGCGGGAAGTCGCGGCGGCAAGGTCATCCCTTACAAGCCGCTGGTGGACGAGGCCTGCGCGAAGGCCGCCACGCCGCCGGCCAGGGTGCTGATCGTCTCGCGCGGGCTGGATGCGGCCGAGCCGAAGGTGGCGGGCCGCGACGAAGACTACGCCACGCTGCGCGCCGCCGTCGGCGACGCCGAGGTGCCGGTCGAATGGCTGGAGTCGAACGAGCCCAGCTATCTGCTCTACACCTCCGGTACCACGGGCAAGCCCAAGGGCGTGCAGCGGGATGTCGGCGGCTATGCCGTCGCCATGGCGCTGTCGATGCGCACGGTGTTCGACGTGGGGCCCGGGCAGGTGATGTTCTCCACCTCGGACGTGGGCTGGGCGGTGGGTCATTCCTATAACGTGTACGGCCCGCTGATCGTCGGCGCGACCTCGGTGCTCTACGAGGGCCTGCCGACCCATCCGGATGCCGGCATCTGGTGGGCGCTGTGCGAGCAGTACGGCGTGCGCACGATGTTCTCCTCGCCGACGGCGGTGCGCGTACTGAAGAAGCACGACATCGACTTCATCAAGCGCCACGACCTGTCCGAGCTGAAATACCTGTTCCTCGCGGGCGAGCCGCTGGATGAGCCTACTGCGCACTGGATCACCGATGCCTTGGGCAAGCCGGTGATCGACAACTACTGGCAGACCGAGACCGGCTGGCCGGCGCTGACGTTGCTGCCGGGCCTGGACATGAAGCCGGTGCGCTTCGGCTCGCCCGGGTTCCCGAATCTCGGCTACAGGATGAAGGTGATCGACGAAAGCACCGGCGAGGAGGTCGGGCCCGGTCAGAAGGGCGTGCTGGTCATGCAGCCGCCGCTGCCGCCGGGCTGCATGACGACGATCTGGAACGACGATGCACGCTTTCTCTCCAGCTATTTCAGCCATTTCAAGGAACTGCTGTACAGCTCGCTGGACTGGGCGATCCGCGACGAGGACGGCTACACCTTCATCCTCGGCCGCACCGACGACGTCATCAATGTCGCCGGGCATCGCCTGGGCACGCGCGAGATCGAGGAATCCGTCTCCGGCTTCCCGGCCGTGGCGGAAGCCGCCGTGATCGGCGTGGCCGACGAACTGAAAGGGCAGGTGCCCGTCGTGTTCGCGACACTGCGACAGGCCACCGACGAACCGCATGAGCGCGTGCAGGCCGCCGATGGCATGCGGCGCACGGTGGAGCAGAGCCTGGGCGCGGTCGCGCGGCCGGCGCGCGTCTACATCGTCAATGCGTTGCCGAAGACGCGTTCCGGCAAGCTGCTGCGGCGCTCGCTGCAGGCGCTGGCGCAGGGCGCCGATCCCGGCGACTTGTCCACGTTGGACGATCCCAACGCGCTGGAGGAAGTGAAACGCGCGCTGCAGCGCGGGCCGGAAGTCGGTAGCTGAAGATCAGCGTGCGGGTGGCGAGGGCGCCGCCGGATCCACGCTGCCATCCAGCGTCCACACCACGTCGCGGCCCTGCGGATCGCGGCTGAGCACGAAGTGCGCGCTCGCGCCCGGCGTGAGCGGCAGAGGCGAGGGCGGCTCGTCGTTGTCGCCGTCGTCGTTGGCTTCGATCAGCGTGCGTTCGCCCGCATGTCCCGGGATCGGCACGATGAACAGGTCGCGTGCGTCGATGGTGCGGCGCGCCTTCTTTCTGCCGAGATCGCCGACATCGGCGATCGCACCGTCGGTTTCCATCAATGGGTTGCGGAAGTTGACCAGTAGGTCGGCCTTGATCGGCGGCCGGCCCGGCGCGGCCAACGTGCCGCCGCGCACCAGCAGGTCGGGCCACACGTCGCCGTTCTCCGGCAGTTCGCGGTAGAGCGCAGGCGATACGCCTTGGTGGCTCCCCGTCGCGATGCTGTCCAGTGCCGCTACCAGGCCGAGGAAATAGAGCTTGCGCAGGCGCTGCTTCTGCACGTCGCCCTCGATGCCGCCGGCCTCGATCAGTACGGTGCTGGCGCCCCACTGCGTGGTGAGGTCGCCGAACGCGCGCGGGTCGAAGGTTTCGTCCCAGCGCGCGATATGGCCGGCCAGGTAGGGTTCCAGCGCCGTGCGGATCACGCCCGCCACTTCGATGGCGCGCGTGCGCACGTCGTTGACGTCGGCAGCGTGGTTGTACGGCGGCGACAACAATGCGATGGCGGTGCCGCGGTCGGAGTCGCCGGCGCGGTAGCCCACACGCTGGTCGTGCAGGTTGAAGCCGTACATGGGCTTCACCTTGTCGTACAGCGCTTTCAGCGTGCGCGCTTCAGACGTCGCCAGCATGCGCGCATCGCGGTTGATGTCGATGCCCTGCACGTTGCGACGCTGGAAACGCGCGGCGCCGTCGGGATTGAGGATGGGCAGGAAATGCAGCGTGGTGTTCGCGCGCAGCGCCTTCACCTGCGGATCGTCCGGGTGTTCGCCGAGGAAGCGGAACAGGTCCGACAGCACCATCGAGGCCGTGCTCTCGTCGCCGTGCATCTGCGACCAGAGCAGTACCTGCGTCCTGCCTTCGCCCCAGCGCACGTGGCGCAGCGGACGGTTCTCCACGCTGCGGCCGATTTCTTCCACATGGAAACCGCGCGTGCGCTCCAGCAGCGGCGTGGTCACGGTCCACCAGTGCTCAGCGGTGAACACACGGTCGTCGAGGCCGGTAGCACGCAACTCGGCGTCGTAACGCGCCTCGAGGGCGGGCAGCCAGGCAGGCGGGGGCGGCACCGGCGTGGAGGCCGCGGCCGGTGCGTGAGGATTGTCGGCATTCCGGGCGATGGTGGTGGGCGTCATCATCGTCAACAGCAGGCACAGGAGGAGGGCAGGGCGCATTGCGGGCGACACGGTGGACGGACATCCGCAGGGTCCCTGCATGCGTCCGCGATGTCAAACCCGCGCGCGCATCACGCCGCCGGCGTGATGCCCGTGTAGCGGGCGCGCGGACGGATCAGGCGGCCCTGCGCCTGCTGTTCCAGCGCATGCGCCAGCCAGCCGGCCAGACGGCCTGCGGCGAACATCACCAGCGCCGGCGTCGCCGGCAGCCGGTTGAGATGGCAGATCGCGGCGAGCATGAAATCGATGTTCGGTCGCAGGCCGCTGATGTCTTCGGTGGCGGCGATCAGCGTTTCCAGTGCGGCCATTTCGCGCTCGCCTGCATGGCGTTCGCGTGCGCGTGCCAGCAGCTCGGCGCCGCGCGGATCGCCCTGCGGATACAGCGCGTGGCCGAAGCCGGGAAGATCGTCGCCGCGCTGCCAGCGTTCACTGATGAAGCGGCGCGCATGCCCGGCCTCGCGCGCGTCCGCGATCAGCGCGTACGCGCGTGCCGTGGCGCCGCCGTGGCGTGGCCCCGACAGCGCGGCAAGGCCGCTGCAGACGGTGGCGTGCAGGTGCGCGCCGGTGGAGGCGACCACGCGCGCGGCGAACGCGGAGACATTCAATTCGTGATCGGCGCAGACCACCAGCGCGGCGCGCACGAGGTCGGCGAAGCCGTCGTCGCCCGAATGCCAGGCTTGGGCGAGCACGCGGTGCACCGGCGCACCGGACGGCGGCTGGGCCACCAGCAGCGCGGCGTTGTGGCGCAGCAGCCCCGCGGCGATCTCGTGGCGCACGCGGGGCGCCGAATTGAAGGAGTGGCGCACGTCCAGCGCCAATAGCGGGATGGTCGCCATCGCGCGCTCCAGCGGCGGCAGCGAAGCATCGGTGGCCAGTGGCGCGACCACCGCCGGCCATTGGGTCGGCGAAGGCGCGGTGAACGGGTCGTCCTCCCCGCAATCCCAGAGTTGCCGCGCGACGTCCTCCAGCGTGGCGCCGTCGTGGACCATGCCGATCGCCGACCGGCCCCGGTAGTACGGGCCATCCGGCCGGATCAGGGAGATCTGCGTCTCCAGCACCGGCAGGCCCCGGTCCAGGCTCTGCGCCGCGCCCCGGGCCGCGCCACGCCCCACCTGTTTGCGCTGGGCCAGCCGCTCCACGTCCTGGCGCAGATACAGGCGGCTGCGGTGGTCCTTGCCCGGGCGCGACTCCAGCAGGCCGCGGCTGACGTACGCATACAGAGTGGCCTGGCTGATGCCCAGCAGCCGGCAGGTGTCGCGGGCGGACAGGAGGTCGGTCGCAGAGGCCATGTGGAAATATTGATTCGTTCGATCAAGATTGATCAACCCTGCGGATGGTGCCAGATTTGCTTTCCGAAGAGGGGCGTACCCTTCACGCACCTCCGGCGGCCGGCACATGCGGGCGCCAGATCGAGAGGAGTTCCCATGAGTTCCGTTTCCGCTGGCGCGAAATTCCGTACCGCGCTCGCCGCCGAATCGCCGCTGCAGGTGATCGGCGCCATCAACGCCAACCACGCCCTGCTGGCCAAGCGCGCCGGCTACCGGGCGATCTATCTGTCCGGCGGCGGCGTCGCCGCAGGATCGCTCGGCCTGCCCGACCTGGGCATCAACACGCTCGAAGACGTGCTGATCGACGTGCGGCGCATCACCGACGTCTGCGACCTGCCGCTGATGGTCGACATCGACACCGGCTTCGGTCCCAGTGCGTTCAACATCGAGCGCACGGTGAAGTCGCTGATCAAGGCCGGCGCGGCGGCCTGCCACATCGAGGACCAGGTCGGCGCCAAGCGTTGCGGGCATCGCCCGGGCAAGGAAATCGTGTCGGCCGGCGAGATGGTCGACCGCGTGAAGGCGGCCGCCGATGCGAAGACCGATCCGGACTTCTTCCTGATCGCGCGTACCGACGCCATCCAGGTCGAAGGCGTGGACGCCGCCATCGAGCGCGCCATCGCCTGCGTCGAGGCCGGCGCCGACGGCATCTTCGCCGAGGCCGCCTACGACCTGCCCACCTACCAGCGCTTCGTCGATGCGGTGAAAGTGCCGGTGCTGGCCAACATCACCGAGTTCGGCAAGACGCCGCTGTTCACCCGCGACGAACTGGCCTCGGTCGGCGTGGCGATCCAGCTGTATCCGCTGTCGGCGTTCCGCGCGATGAACAAGGCCGCGGAGAACGTGTACGAAGCGATCCGCCGCGACGGCCACCAGAAGAACGTGGTCGACAGCATGCAGACCCGCGAGGAGCTGTACGACCGCATCGGTTACCACGCCTTCGAGCAGAAGCTCGATACCCTGTTTTCCGCAAAGAAGTGACGTAGGGAGTCCACCATGAGCGAAACCACACCCGCACCCGGCTTCAAGCCGAAGAAATCCGTCGCCCTGTCCGGCACCGCCGCGGGAAATACCGCGCTGTGCACGGTCGGCCGCAGCGGCAACGACCTGCACTACCGCGGCTACGACATCCTCGACATCGCCACGACCAGCGAGTTCGAGGAGATCGCCCACCTGCTGGTGCATGGCAAGTTGCCCAACCGCGCCGAACTGGCGGCGTACAAGGCCAAGCTGAAGGCGCTGCGCGGCATCCCGGCGGCGGTGAAGGCCGCGCTGGAGGAACTGCCGCCGTCCGCGCACCCGATGGACGTGATGCGCACCGGCGTGTCCGTGCTGGGCTGCGTGTCGCCGGAGAAGGACGACCACAATCATCCGGGCGCCCGCGACATCGCCGACAAGCTGATGGCCTCGCTCGGTTCGATGCTGCTGTACTGGTACCACTGGAGCCACAACGGCCGCGCCATCGACGTGGAAACCGACGACGACTCCATCGGCGGCCACTTCCTGCACCTGCTGCATGGTGAGAAGCCGCGCGAGTCCTGGGTGCGCGCGATGCACACTTCGCTGATCCTGTACGCCGAGCACGAATTCAACGCCTCCACCTTCACCTGTCGTGTCATCGCCGGCACCGGCAGCGACATGTATTCGGCCATCGCCGGCGGCATCGGCGCGCTGCGCGGCCCGAAGCACGGTGGTGCGAACGAGGTGGCCTTCGAAGTGCAGAAGCGCTACGAGTCGCCCGACGAAGCGGAAGCCGACATCAAGGCGCGCGTGGAGCGCAAGGAAGTGGTGATCGGCTTCGGTCATCCGGTCTACACCGTCGGCGACCCGCGCAACGAAGTCATCAAGCAGGTGGCGAAGGACCTGTCGGCCGAGCAGTCGAACATGAAGATGTACGACATCGCCGAGCGGCTGGAATCGGTGATGTGGGACATCAAGAAGATGTTTCCCAACCTGGACTGGTTCAGCGCGGTCAGCTACCACATGATGGGCGTGCCGACGGCGATGTTCACGCCGCTGTTCGTGATCGCGCGCACCAGCGGCTGGAGCGCGCACGTGATCGAGCAGCGCATCGACGGCAAGATCATCCGCCCGAGTGCCAACTACACGGGTCCCGAGGATCTGGAATTCGTTCCGTTGGACCAGCGCTGAGGTCCGCGCCGCCGAACCGCGGGGCCGTTTCGACCAAGGTCGGGCGGCCCCGTGTCGTTTGTGTGACCCGTGTGGCAGCCCCGGGCGGCCACGCCGCGGTACTACTGGCGGACAGGGGAACGCCGTAGCCGTGGGAGGGGCCCACCGCGCGGCGTGGGGGGATGCCATGCAGACCAGATGGTGCAAGACCGAGGCCGGACGCAATGAAATACAGCAGCGCACGCGCAAGCTGCCGGCGGGACTGCGTTCGATCCTGTTGCTGGTCGACGGCCAGCGCAGTGACGACGAACTGCAGGCCATGATGAGCGGCCTGCATGCGCCCGACGATGCGCTCAGCCAGCTGGCGGCGGATGGCCTGATCGAACGCCGCTCCGGCGCCGCCTCGATGCTGGCCGCAGTGGCCGCCACGAAACCGAACGACGGCGCGTCCGCAGTCGCCATGACCCCCGCCGAGCGCTACAACCTGCTGTATTCGCGCATCACCGACGACATCCGTGCGCACATCGGCCTGAAGGGCTACTTCCTGCAGCTCAAGGTCGAGCGCTGCGCCAGCGCGGACGACCTGGAAGCCCTGCTGCCCGACATCGCCACCGCGATGACGAAGGCGCGCGACCACACCTTCGCCACCCGCTGGCTGGAGGACGTGCGAGCGTCGGTGGCCTGATGCGCGCCGTCCGCGATCAGGCCAGGCCTTCGGCCTTCAACGCGGCCTGCACGCCGGCATCGGCCTCCATGCGTTGCTTGAACGCGGCGATGTTGGGCAGACCCGACAGGTCCACGCCCGTGCGGTCTGCCCAGCGCAGCGTGATGTAGAAGTATGGGTCGGCGAAGCTGCGGAAACCGGCCAGCCAGTCGCGACCTTCGAGCTGCTTCTCGGCGGTTTCGTACATGCCGCGCAGACGCCGGCGCGCCGCATCCTTCACTGCATCGAACTGCGCTTGGTCGCCGATGAAGCGCGCTGGCCCGAACAGCGGATGGAACGCCGGATGCAGGTCCGAATTGACGAAGGCCAGCCACTTCGCTGCCTGCGCGCGCTGCTGCGGCGAACCATCGCCGGCCAGGTGTGCCTGAGGATACGTATCGGCGATGTAGCCCATGATCGCGGCGTTCTGGGTCAGCACGAAATCGCCATCGACGATGGCGGGCACCGCCCCGGTGGGATTGATCGCCAGGTACGCCGGCTCCTTCATCTCGGCGGCCGTCATCACCCGCACGTCGAACGGCTGGCCCGTCCACTGCAGCGCGATGTGGTCGGCGGTCGAGCACGCGCCGGGCTTGGTATAGAGCTTCATGGTGTCCCCTTGGGAAAAAGAAAGGCCCGCGATTATCGCGGGCCTTCAAGGGTTGCAGCGTTATGCGGGGTGAAACGGATCGTGTTGCGCGCGAACAGGTGGTATCGCGGCAGTCTGGCTCTCACCCCTTGCCCTCTCACGGAGGGGCGCCCCCTGAAAGAATGGCTATGGTGAATTCAAACGTGTCGCAACGCGCCCGGATAGAGAAGGGCTTGGGTTACTTTCAGGAGCGGGGCTTGAGCTTCTGCACGCGCAGGAAGGTGTGATCGCCGATCGTCGCCACGTGGTATGCGTTGCGCCAGCTGGGATTGGCGATCTGATGCGCCATGAAGTGGCTGGCGCCCGGCACGATCTCCTTGCGCTGGCCGGGCGGCAGGGCCCAGTTGCGCTCGGCGTTGAGCGCCACGCTGACCGACTTGGCCCAGGCGTCGGAATTCCTGAGGCGGGTGTTGGGGCCGACGATGGTCGGGGCGAACTGCTTGCGGGCGGTGACCACGGAGCAGACGGAATCGCCCCACAGGCCGCTGTCGCGGCGGCGCAGGGCCACCTCGGCGACGGCCTGCTGGCCGCGCAGGGTCTGGTCGCGGGCTTCCAGGTACACGGTGGTGCTGAGGCAAAGCGAATCGGCGGCCGGCTGCGGCAACATCTGCGACAGCCATAGGATCCAGGCCAGTTTCATGGGAACTCCTTGCTCCGTCTTTCCCGCACCCCTGCCTCTCCCGTCACGCTGGGAGCGACAAACCTGGGACATGCGGCAGGGCGTCATGGGGAGGCAGCCTTCACACGGGCTGCCCGGGGACCGGCAAGGCCTGACCCCGAGGGGGTCCGAGCGCCGGGCTCAGCCCGCCTGAACTGGGCGGCGGGCCGGAAAGTGCGCGCACGGTAGGGGGGGGCGTCCCAACTTGGCCTGAACGGACGGGCTTGACGGCGGGGGGCTGGATCTGGCTGAAAATTGTGAGGTGCGTCGCACCTCTACTGCCCGCGACGGAGGCGACAAGCGCGACGGCGCGTTGTCTGACAGGGCCGTCTACCCCCTGTAGGAGCAACTGTCTTTTAGCTGGTTCGCCACTCGGTCTGTTCGCGGACCATGGCATTGAGGCGGATGAGCAGCACACGCATGCAGGCGGTGATGGCGACTTTGGCGGCCTTTCCCTGCAGGCGTAGTCGCTGGTAGCGCGCCTTGAAGTCGGCTTGCTTGCGGATCACTGACCAGCACGCCATGTACAGGACACGGCGGATCGCGGCACGTCCGCCGCGGATGCGGCGTTTGCCGGCGTGTTGTCCGCTGTCCACGTTGTAGGGAGCCAGCCCGGCCAATGCGGCGATTTGGCGGCGATCCAGACGCCCCAGTTCAGGCAGGTACGCCATCAGGCTGGCGGCGGTGACCTGGCCGATACCGGCGGCTGATCGTCGAGGTGTTGCTGGGCATGGACGATGGCCTTGTCCAGATGGCGGATGCGCAGGCGCAGCTGGCCGATGTGGGCGGCAAGGTCGTCGCGGACCAAGGCCGTGCACGCTTGGGGCAGGCGGCGGCGCTCGTCGTCACGCTGCTGGACCAGTTGTTCGCGGCGCTGGACCAGCTCACGCAAGGCTTCGCGCTCGGGCTCCGGTGCCGCACCAGGGGCGCAGACCAGTTCGGCCATGCGCGCGAGCAGGGCCGCATCGATGGGGTCGGTCTTGGCGGTTTTGCCCAAGGCGGTGGCAAAGGCACGGGCCCGACGTGGGTTGATCCGGGTGACCGGCACCTCGGCGGCGGCCAGGGCCCGCATCACGGCGCGTTCGTAGCCGCCGGTGGCTTCCAGCAGCACATTGCCAACGGCCTGCTCCTTGAGCATGGCGCACAGGCTGGCATGCCCTTCGTCAGTGTTGGGCACAGAAAGAAGCTGCCGGGTCGGCAGCACATGGACGGCCAGGGTGGCCTTGGAGACGTCGATACCAATCCAGAGGGTCATGGAAGCTCGTAAACTGTGGGACAGGAGAGAGCACCCTCGTTCCTGCCCACGCTTGTGAAGTTCGAGTTCAGGCTCGTTCAACTGTTCGGGCTATGGATCGAGGTCGATGTGCGGCGGCCCTGGCTCCTACACGTGCTCGAACACAGCGGCCTGTCGGCCTGCCGCACATCGCTCTCCGCCACAACTCTAGGGGTAATTGCAGACACAAGCGCCCCCTGGGCGCGATGCCGTTGCTCGGGGCACGCGGAGAGCATCGCGCCCGTGGGGCGCTCCTACAGGCGGTGTGCCGGCTGCCGGGTAGACCGAGGACCTTACAGGCGGGCGGCCAGCCGGCTGCCCTGGTCGATGGCGCGCTTGGCGTCGAGCTCGGCGGCGACATCGGCGCCGCCGATCAGATGGGGTGTCTTGCCCGCCGCGATCAGGTCGGCCTGCAGCTCGCGGCGCGGTTCCTGGCCGGCGCAGACCACCACGTGATCGACCGGCAGCAGGTGCTCCGCGCCGTCCACCTTGATCCGCAGGCCGGTGTCGTCCACGCCCAGGTACTCCACGCCGCCCAGCATCTTCACCTGCTTGGCCTTCAGCGTGGCCCGGTGCACCCAGCCGCTGGTCTTGCCCAGGCGGGCGCCCGGCTTGCCGGGGCTGCGCTGCAGCAGCCAGACCTCGCGGGCCGGCGGTTCCGGCTGCGGCTTCACCAGACTGCCGCGGGTCTCGAAGGTCGGGTCCACGCCCCATTCGGCCATCCAGCGGGTCGGGTCCAGCGAGGGGGAATGGCCTTCGTGGGTCAGGTATTCGGCCACGTCGAAGCCGATGCCGCCGGCCCCGATCAGTGCGGCGCGGGCGCCCACCTTTACCCGGCCCGACAGCACGTCCACGTAGCTGACGACCTTGGCGTGGTCCGCGCCCGGAAACGCGACCTTGCGTGGCGTGATGCCGGTGGCCAGCACGACCTCCTCGAAGCCGGCCAGATCGGCCGCAGTCACTGGGGTCGACAGCTTCACGTCCACCCGCGTTTCCTCCAGCCGGTGGCGGAAGTAGCGCAGCGTCTCGTGGAATTCCTCCTTGCCGGGAATCCGCTTGGCGTAGTTGAACTGCCCGCCGATCTCGTCGGCCGCATCGAACAGGGTCACCCGGTGGCCACGCTCGGCGGCGACCGTCGCGCAGGCCAGTCCCGCCGGGCCCGCCCCGACCACGGCGACGGTCTTCGGCGCGAATGTTTTCCTGTAGGTGAGGTCCGTCTCGTGGCAGGCGCGCGGATTGACCAGGCAGCTGGCCAGCTTGTTCTCGAACACGTGGTCCAGGCAGGCCTGGTTGCAGGCGATGCAGGTGTTGATGGCCTGGGGCGTGCCGGCGCGGGCCTTGGCCGCCCACTGGGGATCGGCCAGCAACGGGCGCGCCAGCGACACCATGTCGGCCTTGCCGGCGGCCAGGATGCCCTCGGCCACCTCCGGCATGTTGATCCGGTTGGTCGCCACCAGCGGCACGCGCACGTGCGGCTTGAGCTTGGCGGTCACGTCCACGAAAGCCGCGCGCGGCACCGAGGTGACAATGGTCGGCACGCGCGCCTCGTGCCAGCCGATGCCGGAGTTGATGATCGTGGCACCGGCGGCTTCCACGGCCTTGGCCTGCTGGACGATCTCGTCCCACTGGTTGCCGTCCTCCACCAGGTCCAGCAGCGACAGGCGGTAGATGATGATGAAGTCCGGGCCCACCGCCTCGCGCACACGACGCACGATCTCCACCGCGAAGCGCATGCGCTTCTCCGGCGTGCCGCCCCAGGCGTCGTCGCGCTGGTTGGTGCGCGGCGCGGTGAATTCGTTGATGAAATAGCCTTCCGAACCCATGATTTCCACGCCGTCGTAGCCGGCGTCGCGCGCCAGCTTCGCGGCGTTGGCGTAGGCGCTGATCTGGCGTTCGATGCCGCGTGCCGACAACGCGCGCGGGGTGAACGGATTGATGGGCGCCTTCAACTTCGACGGCGCCACCGTCAGCGGGTGATAGCCGTAGCGCCCCGCATGCAGCAACTGCGCGCAGATCTTGGCGCCGTGCTCATGGACCGCCTTGGTCACGAACTTGTGCGGCCGGGCCTCCCACGGCCACGACAGCTTGCCGCCGAACGGCTTCAGCCAGCCCACCAGGTTGGGCGAGAGGCCGCCGGTGACGATCAGGCCCACGCCGCCGGCCGCCCGCTCGGCGAAGTACGCCGCCAGGCGCGGGAAATCCTTCGCCCGGTCCTCCAGCCCCGTGTGCATCGAGCCCATCAGCACCCGGTTGCGGATCGTGGTGAAGCCCAGGTCCAGCGGCGCGAACAGGTGGGGGTAGGGCGGGGATTCGATGGTGGTCGACGTCATGCGGGCGATGGATACGCTTGCGTATGGAAGGACGCACGATGCCGCGAATCGCGGGGGCACGCAAGCGCCCGCATGCGCGGAGGTGGGGTCATGGTGCGTGGTGGGAGTGGGGCAAATCGGCGGGTAGGGCTTCCTGTTCCAGACACAGCGGATGCGAACGCAGTTCGGCGGCGATGCCGTCCCAGCCCGCGCGCTCGGCCCATCGGCACATGGCGTCCAAGACAGCCGCGTCCGGCACGTATACCCCGGGAAGCGCCGAACGCGCGAGTGCGGCAGGTGACATGCGCCAGGGCTGCAACCGGTGCCCGGTGGCGGACACCGTGTCCGCCAGCACGGCGGCGATCCGGAAGCCGCCCTCGTCGATGTCGCCCCAATGCCACACCGGCATGTCCGGGGGCAGCGAACGCAGCAGTCGGACATAGGCGCGCCGCCAGGCCGGCGACGGCATGCCGCCGGTGTAGACCACCAGTACGCGGTCGGCACCCGCCGCGCGGGCGGCGTCATGGAAGCTGGCGAGGTTCTCCACGCTCAGGACGCAAGCGGCGTCCGTCCGCACCCCCCGCACGGCGTCGAGCGGTACGCCGAGGAAGGTCGTGGCGAGCGGCAGCGCCACCTCGCCGTGCAGCAGCAGCGCGCCGGGGCCGGCGACCAGCAGCGGCTGTGGCTCGCGCCTCAGGCCCAGCGCGGCCCAGACGTGTTCCTTCTCGATCGGACCGTCGGCGACCAGCTGGCCACTCGCCAGCAGGTCCAGCCAGGGGGTGAGCCGCTCCAACCGTTTGCTCGCGAGCGGACGGCCGGCGAACAGGCGCGCGCTCTCGCGGCGGAGGATGCGTTCGTGGGACTCGTCGGAGAGACGGGCGTGCACCGCCAGCGCGGCGTCGGCCAGATCGGGTGCCGCTTCCGGACCGTGGCCGCGCACCTTGCGATCGGCCCGCCATGCGGCCAGCACGTCGTCCAGCACGGGGAAGTGCGGCCGCCATGGCGACAGCACCACGGCGGCTTCGCGGACGCGGGCGTCCAGAAGGGGCACGCCCAGGTGGCTGGCGAGTGCGTCGAGATCGACCAAGGTGAGCCGCAGCAGGCGGTCGCCGTCGCCGCGATGCCGGTCGCGTTGCGCGGCGATGGCTCCCGCGTGTTCGGCGACGGCGATCTGCGCGTGGAAGGTCTCGCGTTCGGCCAGGGTGCGCAGCGACAGGTAGTCGCGCGCGCTGGCTTCGGTGGTCATCGGCAGCGAGGCGGGAGTGGCATCGCCGCGCCGTCGGGCGCGTTCGCCCTTGCGCAGCAGCCGCTCCAGCAGGCGCCGGGCGTCGCTCACGCCGGCGCCTGCTGCCGTTCGATGCGGGCGGTCTCCTCGCCCAGCAGTTCCGGATGCAGGTCGAACTGGTCGGACAGCAGCAGGGCGCGTGCCGCGGCCTGCACTTCGATGCGCTCGGCCTGCAGCAGGTCGCCGTCGCGGAACAGTTCGATGTAGCTGTCCAGCACGCCGCTCAGCGTGCCCTGCGCCGTGTCGGGTGCGGCCAGCACCAGCTGCAGTCCCAGCGAGCGCAGGTAGTTGGTGGTGGCGCGCGCGTTCTGCGCGTCGATCTTGTCGCCGAACTCGTCCAGCAGGATCAGCCCCAGGCCGCCCGGATGCGCCTCGCTCTTGCCGTAGGCCGCCGCCAGCGCGGCACCGGCGATCACGTACAGCGGCGCGCGGTGCTCACCACCGGAACCGGAGCGCATGCGCTCGCTGAGCGTGCCGATCACGGTGTCGTCCTGGCGGATCTGCACCTCGAAGCGGAAGAAACGGCGGTAGTCGTCCAGCGGCGAGGTGGCGGTACGCGCCGCGGCGCCGTCCTCGATCAGGTCGCGGAACGCCGCCGGTACTTCCCCGGCCGTGCCGAACAGCGTGTCCTCGCCGCCGACATCCACGGCGCGCCGGATGAAGCGCTCCAGTTCGCGGAATTCCGGCACCACGTCGTAATGGAACTGGTAGCGCTCGTTGTTGGAGAACGGCGGGCTGCTGCGCAACGTCCGGTTGAGCGTGGCGATCTGCTGGCGCAGACGGATGAAGTTGTCGTTGAGCGCGGCGGCGACGCCGGCGCGGAAGGTGTCCACGGCGGTGTCGTAGGCCTGGCGCGCCTCGCCTTCGTAGCGCACCAGGTCGGTGTCGCGCAACTGGGTCAGCTCGCGCTGCAGCAGCGCCAGCGCCGGCCGCCAGGCGTTGGCGTCGAAGTCCACGTCCAGGCTGTGGTCGCGCGCATACTGCGCCAGCGCACTCCAGGCTTCCGGCAGCAGCTTGGCGAGCTGCCGGTCGCTCTCGTCGGCGCGTCGTTCGCAAGTGGCCCCGCGCTCCTCCAGGGACTCGACCTTCGCGTCCAGTTCGTCGCGGTGGCGTTCGATCAGGTTGGGGTCGACATCGGGATCCTTGAAGGCGTCCACGGCGCGGCGGGCGACCCGTTCCTCCTGCTCGCGCAGGCCCGCGAGCAGGCGGCGGCTGCGGTCCAGGTCGGCCACGGCCACGGCTTCCTGTCCGACCAGCGCGTCGGTACGTGTCTCACACTCGCCCAGTTGCGCGGCGAGCGTGCGCACTGCGTCGGACAGGCGTAGCAGGTCCGGATCCAGCGCGGCGAGGCGGCTTTCCTGCGCGGTGCGGTAGCGTCCTGCGACCTGGCGGTGCTCGATCGCGCGCTCGTGCAGCGCCTGTGCCACCGCATCGGCATCGGCCAGCCGCGCCAGGCTGCGCTGGCTGTCGTCGGCGCGGCGCAGGAGGGGCTCGATCTCGCGCACCTCGCGTTCCGCCTTTTCGATCTCTTCGTGCAGCACGCGCAAACGGGCCCGGTTGTCGGATGCGCCGATGCGCAGCTCGCCGACGGCAGGCAGGCGCAGTCGCTCGATGCTGCCGCCGCGTGCCAGCAGGCCATCGCGGGTCAGGCCCTGACGACTGCGCACCAGGTCGGCCTCGGTGTCCACGCAGCGCAGCTCGCCGAGTTGCCGGCGCAGGAACGCCAGGGCGTCGGCGTTGACGCCGTCCAGCAGCGCGGCAACGCTGCCGGCCGCTGCCTCCTTGCCACGTACATCGCGCGCCTGGCTGGACAGGGCCAGTTTCACGCCATAGACCGAGCGCCCGCCGGACAGGCTGCGATACAGCTTGACCGCGCGCTCCTCATCCGCGGCGGGAATCAGCAGCGCCTCGACGTTGCTGCGCAGGTAGGCTTCGATGGCGGGCTGCCAGGCGACATCGGCGACCCGCACCAGGTCGCAGACAGGGCGGGCATCGATGCCGGCCTCGCGCAGATAGCTCATCAGCCGCACGGTGTCGGCGTGCAGCTCCGCCTGGCCGGCGGCCAGTCGCTTCTGGTTCTGCCGCGCGGCCAGCAGCGCATCGCGTGCCTTGTCGTGGGCGGCGTGCAGCTGGCGGGCGTGCTGGTCGACCTTCTCGCGCAAGGGTTCTGCCGCGCGCAGCGCCTGGCGTGCGCGCGCGAACAGGTCTTCCGGCGTCCACGGCAGGGTATCGCCGTCCGCGAGCGCCGACAGCGCCGCGTGCCAGGCATCCCAGTCCGCGCGCGCGGCATCCACGGCGCCCGCCTCGGTGCCGCCGAGTGCGAGCGCGTCGAGCTGGCGGAAGGTGTCGCGCACGAATCCGATCTCGCGCAACAGTTCCTTGTTCAACTGCGCCAGGCGTTCGCGGTCGCGGCCGGCCAGTTCGTCCAGCTGCGCCTGTTCGCCATAGCCGCTGTTCCCCTGCAGGCGGGCCTTGGCGCGTGCCTGCTCATCGCGCAGGGTGTCGCGCTCGGCGCGCGCATCGACCAGGCGGCGGCGGGTGTCGGCCAGGGCGTCTTCCGCGGTGGTGACCGCGCCTTCGGCCCGTTCCAGTTGTTCGCCGTACAGATCCCGCGCGTACTCGGCCGCCAGTGCGCGGTAGGACGCGGCACGTACGGCCTGGGTGGCGATGCGGTCGTACTGCCGCTCGACGCCTTCGGCGGCCTCGATGCGCTGTCGCACCTGTTCGATGCGGTCGCGGATCTGGCGGAAGCTCTCCAGCAGGGCGCGGAAGCGGGCGATGTCGGTGGGCCGGTCCTCGGCGACCAGCGTGCGCACGAACAGGTCCACGTCCTCCACGCGCTGCAGGTTGAGCGCGTTGAGGAAGGCCTTGCGGTAGGCGTTGATGTCGGGGCTGGCGGTAGGCGAAGCGCGCAAGCGCAGCAACAGGTCCTTGACGAAGCGCTCGGCGACGGTGTGCAACTCGGGCGCGCCGCCGGCCGCCTTGCAGCGGCGCAGCGCCATCTCGCGGAAGGTCGCCCAGGCCAGCGGCAGTTCCTTGCCCTTGACCTGTTCCACGTGGTCGGCCAGGTCCAGCGCCACGCCCGGCAGCAGGTACAGCCCGTGCAGCCGATGGTCGGGTTCGTCCACCGAGGCGCCCAGGGCGATGCCGGCGGTCAGTGCTTCGCCGGTATCGGTGTCGCGGAACACCAGCGAGATGTAGGTGGTGGCGGTACGCCGCTTGCGTCCTTCGTCGCCGCTGCGGAACACGCCCAGGCAGTAGTCGCGGATGGTGCGCGCGCGATGGCTGCCGCCGGCCTGCGCGTTGAACCGGATGCGGCTGCGGTCGCCGCCCAGCAACACGATCTGCAGCGCATCGAGCAAGGCGCTCTTGCCGGCGCCGTTGGGCGCGATGATGGCGGTGGTGGCGTCCAGTTCCAGGGTCTGCGCCTCGAACAGGAAGAACTGCACCAGGTGCACGCGCTCAAGCTGCTGCATCGCCGTCCTCCATGACGTCGTCGTTGTCGGCCGCGTCGGCATCGTCGTCGCGGTTGTGCTGGTCCAGCCGTTGCAGCCACTGTTCGCCGACTATCTCGACGATGGCGGGCCGCACCTGCAGATGGAACGGCTGGGGATCGTCCGGTTCCGACTCCACCAGCCGGCACGTGCCCCAGCGCTTCAGCGTGCGGGCCAGTTCGCGCAGGGTGCCGACATCGGGCATCGGCCGTCCCGCCAGGGCCTGGTAGGCCTCCTGCAGTTCCGGGAGTTCGACGGTGACGACGCCTTCGTCCTCCACCATCCCCTGCCGCATCGCTTCGTCGTAGCGCTGGCGCAGCACCAGCAGCAACAGGGTTTCGGCCAGGGTCACGGGCACACCCTCGGCGTGGGCGGGCAGGGCCACCACGTAGCGGTAGTGCGCGTTGCGTTCCAGGCGGATGCCGAGCGGTGCCAGCGCGGCGATGAAATCGTCGAAGTGGTCTTCCACCAGGTGGTAGGCCAGCCGCGTGCCGCGGTCGCTCGCATACAGCACCTGTTCCACCACCAGGCGGTAGGCGGCGCGTTCGAAGTCCTGCACGGCGTAGACGCCGTTGGAGAGTTGGCTGAGCGTGTTCCAGCTGCGTTTCATGCGGTTTTCCGTGAGGGCGTACCGATGCGGCGCACGACGAAGCGTGGCGCGCGCAGGTAGCCGTTGTCGTCGTGCCCGCCGGCGTCGAGCAGTTCGACGCGGTAGCCGCGCAGCAGGCGGTCCAGCGGGTCTTCGCGCCGCAGGCCGCCTGCGCGATGGCTGCGCAGCGCGAGCGTGAGCAGGGTCTGGTAGGCGCGCAGGTCCTCGATGCTGGCGATGGAGAACGCGCCCGATTCGACGGCGTCCGTCGTCTCCAGGTGCGGGCCGACATAGCGGGCCATGTCCTCGGCGGTGACCAGCCGTGCGCGCTTCATCCGCCGCAGCAGGCTGAGCCGGGCCAGTTGTTCCGGCGTCGGCGGCTGCGTGGCGTTGGCGCTGCGCGGGATGGGTTGCGGCTTCTGCCGCGGCGGGCGCAGCCGGCTGGCGTCCATCAGCGCGCCCGGCGCCACCGGCAGGCGCAGTTCGCCTTCCGGTGCGTGCTGCACGCCACGGCAGGCACGGCGCAGCAGGATGTCCAGCTTGTCGGGCGCGCGCAGGCGATAGTCGAGGAAGGCCAGCGCGCGACGGTTGGCCTGGCGGATGTCGTCGTCCAGCCGGCCCAGGTATTCGTCGATGCGGTCCAGTTCGCGCAGGCGCCGCAGGCTGCGCGCGAAGCGCTGGCTGCCGCGCCCGGCGTCGCCGCCGCCGACATGCTCGCGGTACCACGCCAGCAGCGCCGTGCGGCGCTCGCCGGTCTCGATCTGCTGCGCCATCGACAGGATCGCGCTGCGCCGCGCCAGCGGGTGGTCGCCCTTGTGCAGCTCGGCGTAGTCGCCGATGAAGAAGTCGCTCACGTAGCGCTCGAACCACTGGCGCGCGAACTGCGCGGTGGATTCGGCCTTGCTCAGCTCCGGCATCAGGTCGCGGACCTGCAGGCTCATCGAGGACAGCGACACCAGCAACCGTCGCGCCTGGTCGGCGGCCTCGTCCAGGGCGTCGCCGGCGGCCTTGCCCTCCGCCACCTGCTGCAACTGGTGTTCGATCGAACGCATCTTCGCCGACACGAAGGTCGGGCCATGCTCGGCGAACTCGACCAGCAGCGAGAGGAACTGGTGCACGACGGGCGGCATGGTGACCATCTCGCGGGCGCCGACCCGTTCCTGCCGCAGCCAGCCCGCGCCACGGAAACGGTCGTAGATGTTGTTGACCCTGACAGGCAGTGGCGTGTCCGGGGTATCGCCGTCCTCGTCTTCCCACGGGTCGTCGGCGAGCAGATAGCGCTCCAGCGCCGCGGTGATCTCGCGGCGCTGGAAACCCATGCTGGGCGGCACCGGCGCGTCCGGCCCGAAGAACTCATCGAACAGCCGGCACAACAGCAGCCAGTAGTGTTCCCGGTTGGGCGACGCCAGGGGGCCGAACAGGCCGCTGGGCAGCAACGGGAACAGGGCGGGCGCCTGCGTCATGGCCGCACGCACCGCCGCGGTGGGCTGGCATTGTGATATGGCGGGCGCGGCAGCGCCGGGGAAAAGGGCATGGCGAGATGGGAAAGGCGGGCGGATCGCGCCGGAGCGCGCTGCGGCCAGCCACGATATCGCAAGTCGCCGGGGCGCCGGTAGCTGTTCCCACCCGACTGCCGGCGCCCTTTCCGTCCCCCATGTCCGACGGCGGCAGCTCTACCAGCCGGCGAGCACGAGCTTGCCGATGGTGGTGCCGGATTCCAGCCGGCGATGGGCTTCGCGCAGGTTCGCCGCATTGATCGGCGACAGCGTGCCAGTCAGCGTGCCGCGCACATCACCGGCGTCTATCAGGTCCGCCACGCGGTCCAGCAGTGCGCCCTGTTCGCCCATGTCGGCGGTGCGGAAGCGCGGGCGGGCGAACATCATTTCCCAGTGGATGCCGATGCTCTTGGCCTTGTACGGATCGCCGATGCGCAGTTCGCCGCGCGGCTCGACGATCAGGCCGACGTGGCCCAGCGGCGCCAGCAGGTCGCCCAGTTCGGTCCAGTAGCGGTCGGTATCGGCCAGGTTCAGGGCGGCATCGATGCTGTCGAAGCCCAGCGCCTTCAGCTGCGGACCCAGCGCCTGGCGATGGTTGATCACATGGTCCGCTCCCAGCGACATGCACCAGTCGATGGTGTCCTGCCGCGAGGCGGTGGCGATCACGGTGAAGCCGGCGCGCTTCGCCAGCTGGATCGCGATCGAGCCCACGCCACCCGCGCCGCCGATCACCAGCAGCGATTTGCCCTGACCGCCGTGCTCGGGCGAGTAGGGCATGCGGTGGAACAGCAGTTCCCATGCCGTGATGGTGGTCAGCGGCAAGGCGGCGGCCTGCGCGAAGTCCAGCGACGCGGGCTTGCGGCCGACGATGCGTTCGTCGACCAGCTGGAACTGCGCATTGCTGCCGGGGCGGGTGATGTCGCCCGCGTAGTAGACCGCGTCGCCGGGCTTGAAGCGCGTCACCGCCTCGCCGACGGCTTCCACCACGCCGGCGGCGTCGTAGCCGAGCACCTTAGGTTGCGCCTCGATCTGCGGCTTCGGCGCGCGCACCTTCGTGTCGACCGGGTTCACCGACACGGCTTCCACGCGCACGAGGATGTCGTGACCGGTGGCGGTAGGCGTTCCGAGTTCGACATCCAGCAGTGATTGCGGATCGTCGATGGGCAGGTAGCGGGTCAGGGCGACGGCTTTCATGGTGTAGCTCCGGCGAACGGGGGAAAGGCTTGGACGGGCAGCGGGCTGCGTTCGGAAAACTGACCGCGCCAGTAGGGATAGTAGGGATACGGGGCTTCCATCGCGCTGGCCGCATCCAGGCGCGCGATCTGGTCGGCCGTCAGCTGCCAGCCGATGGCCCCTAGGTTCTGTCGCAGCTGTTCCTCGTTGCGCGCGCCGATCAGGACGGTCGAAACGGTGGGGCGCTGCAGCAACCAGTTGATGGCGATCTGCGGTATCGACTTGCCGGTTTCCTCGGCGACGATATCCAGCGCATCGATGACGCGGAACAGGCACTGCTCGTCCACTGGCGGGCCGATGTCGGCGGTGTCGTGCAGTCGACTGCCGGCGGGAAAGGGTTGGTCGCGGCGCAGCTTGCCGGTCAGACGGCCCCAGCCCAGCGGGCTCCACACGACCGCACCCACGCCCTGGTCGATGCCCAGCGGCATCAGTTCCCATTCGTAGTCGCGACCGATCAACGAGTAGTAGGTCTGGTTGGCGATGTAGCGCGACCAGCCGTGGCGATCGGCGATGCCCAGCGACTTCATCAACTGCCACCCGGAGAAGTTGGAAACGCCCAGGTACCGCACCTTGCCGGCGCGGACCAGGTCGTCCAGCGTGGAGAGTGTTTCCTCGATGGGCGTCATCGCGTCGAAGGCGTGGAGCTGCAGCAGGTCCAGGTAGTCGGTGCCGAGACGCTTCAGCGAGGCGTCCACCGCCTTGAGCAGGCGCAGGCGCGAGGTCCCCGCGTCGTTGGCGCCTTCGCCCAGGCGCAACCCTGTCTTGCTGGAGAGGATCACCCGGTCGCGGCGCCCGCGCAGTGCTTCGCCGAGGATGGATTCCGAAGCGCCATCGGAATACACGTCGGCGGTGTCGAAGAAGGTGAGGCCGGCGTCAAGACTGAGGTCGATCATCCGGCGCGCTTCGGTCACGTCGGTATTGCCCCAGGCGCTGAACAGCGGGCCTTTGCCGCCGAACGTGCCGGCGCCGAAGCCCAGCGCAGAGACCTTCAGGCCGGAGCGGCCGAGAAAACGGGTTTCCATGGATGCCTCCGAGAGGCGTGGGGGAGAGAAGAGAGACGAGGATCCGGTTGCTCAGGCGCATTCGCCTGCATGCTGCGAGTCCTGCGGCGTGGATGCGCGGTCGAGTGCAAGGCTCCACAGCGCCACCATGAAGGCGGACGCCGGCACCAGCGCGGCCACCCACGGCAATGCCGACAGGCCGAGGCCTTGCGAGATCACCACCCCGCCCAGCCAGGCGCCGAGCGCGTTGCCGAGGTTGAAGGCGCCGATGTTCAGGCTGGACGCCAGACTCTGCGCATCGCTGGCCTTCTGCAGCACCCACAGCTGCAGCGGCGACACCGTTGCGAATGCCGCGGCACCCAGCAGGCCGGTGAAGACGATCATCGCCCAGCGGCTGTGCAGGGCGAAGCTCATCACACCCATCACCAACGCGAGCGCCGCGAGCGTGCCGAGCAGGGCGGTGGCGAGACGGCGATCGGCGAAGCGCCCGCCCAGCAGGTTGCCGATGATCATGCCGACGCCGAACACGAGCAGGATCGGCGACACGGCCGCATCGGCGAAGCCGCTCACCTGCGTCAGCAGCGGCTGGATGTAGGTGTAGACGGTGAACATGCCGCCGAAGCCCAGTACCGTCATCAGCAGGCCCAGCAGCACCTGCGGGCGACCGACGACGCGCAGTTCGTCGCGGAACGACAGCGGCGCGGGCGCGCTGCGGTCGGCCGGCACCAGCGTGGCGATGATGACGGTGGCGAACACGCCGATGGCGGTCACGGCCCAGAACGTCGCGCGCCAGCCGTATTCCAGGCCCAGCCAGGCGCCGGCAGGCACGCCGAGCAACGTGGCGACGGTGAGGCCGGTGAACATGATGGAAATCGCCGAAGCCTTGCGGTCTTCACTGACCAGGCCGGTGGCGACCACCGCGCCGACACCGAAGAAGGTGCCGTGCGCCAGCGAGGTGACCACGCGCGCGGCCATCAGCAGTTCGTAGTTCGGCGCGAGTGCGCAGGCCAGGTTGCCCAGCGTGAAGACGATCATCAGTGCGACCAGCACCGCCTTGCGCGGCATGCGGTTGGTGGCGGCCGTCAGCAGGGGCGCACCGACGAACACACCCAGTGCATAGCCGGAGATCAGCAGGCCCGCGGCAGCGATGGAGACCTGCAGGTCGGCGGCGACCCGCATCAGCAGGCCCATGATGACGAATTCGGTGGTGCCGATGCCGAAGGCGCCGGCGGTGAGCGCATACAGGCCCAGCGGAAGTCGCGGGGATGTGGGAGCGGAAGGCATGGTGGGAGCCCGGAAGGAACAAGGCGCGCAGCTTGCGCCTTCCCTTCCTGATGGGAAACGGTGAATATGCCGAATCACTATCAATGGAATATTGATAATGGATCGTGTCGGCGATCTGGCCCTGTTCCTCCGCGTGCTCGATCTCGGGTCGATCACCGCGGCCGCCCACAGCCTGGACCTGTCCGTGGCGGTGGCCAGCCAGCGACTGAAGCGGCTGGAGAAGGAATTGGGGGTGCGGCTGCTGCACCGGACCACCCGCCGCCTGCACCCGACGCCGGAGGGTGCCGCGCTGGCCGAGCAGGGGCGGGTGCTGGTGGAGGAACTCGAAACACTGGGCGCCGGCCTGCGCGAAGCGGCGCAGGAGATCGCCGGCACCCTGCGGATGACGATGTCCGCGTCATTCGGACGGCAGTACGTGTCGCCGCGGCTACCGGCCTTCCTCGCGCGCCACCCGAAGCTGCGTCTGAGCATTCACCTCAGCGACAACGTCGTGGATCTGGTCAGCGAAGGCTTCGACCTGGCGATCCGCATCGGTGCGCTGGACGATTCTCGCCTGGTCGCCCGGCGCATCGCACCCAACCGCCGCGTGGTATGCGCCTCGCCCGATTACCTGCGCCGACGCGGTCGGCCGCGGACGCCCGGCGACCTCGCCGATCATGACTGCCTGCTGCTGTTCGGCAGCGGTGGCCGACAGGACGTGTGGCGGCTGGGCACGCCCACGGGCGGCGAAGTCGCGGTGCGGGTGCAGGGACGCTTCGAGAGCAACTTCGGTGAAGTCCTGCGCGATGCCTCGCTGGCGGGCGAAGGCATCGTGATCCATTCGCTTTGGCACGTCGCCGACGATCTGCGTGCCGGCCGACTGGAGGTGCTGCTGCCTGACTACCCGCTGGCCACGACCGCGATCAGCGCGGTGATGCCGCAGCGTCGTCTGGTACCGCCGCGCGTGCGGGCCTTCACCGAGTTCCTGATCGAAGAGTTCGGTGACGACCCGCCGTGGGAGCGCGGGCTCCCGTGTTGATCAGACGGCGTCGAAGGCGAACGCGTCCAGGGCCAGTCCACCCATTTCCACGTCACGGTGGAGCAGCCGTCCCCTGGCGCCCGCACCCCCTGCGCCCAGTGCCACGTACAGGGGGAACAGATGCTCCGTCGTCGGATGGTTGCGGTGAGCCTCGGGCAGGACGGTCCAGTCCAGCGCGCCCGCGATGTCGCCCGCCAGCAGCCGATCGCGCAGGGCATCGGTGAACGCCGTCACCCAGGGGTAGGGCGCTGCGTGCGCGTGCTGCCAGTCCAGGGCGCGCAGGTTGTGCGAGAACCCGCCGGACCCCACCACCAGCACGCCCTGACCGCGCAGCGGCGCCAGCGTGAGCCCCAGCCGGTAATGCCACTCGGCGGTCTGCGACGGATCGACCGACAATGCGATCACGGGGATCCCGGCATCGGGATACATCCGCCGGAGCGGCACCCAGACGCCATGGTCCAGCCCGTGATGCCCATCCACCCGGGCGGGGAAGCCGGCGTCCCGCAGGGCCGTGGCGACCTGGTCCGCCAGTCCGGGTGCGCCGGACGCGGGGTACTGGATCCGGTAAAGCGCCTCCGGGAACCCTCCGAAGTCGTGGATCGTTTCCGGTGCGGGCGTGGCGGTGACGGTGGGGCGCGCATGGGTGAAGTGGGCGGACGCCACCACGATGGCTCGTGGGCGCGGCAGCCGTTCTCCCAGCCGGTCCAGGAAGCGGCCGGTAGGGGAGTCCTCGACCGCCAGCATGGGCGAGCCGTGCGAAACGAACAGGCTGGGAAGCGGGGAGGTGGGCGGCAGGTCCATCACTACAGCGTGCGGTCCGCGGGCGCGCCAGCCAAGACGCGCGCGTGGATCGAAGCGTCACCAAAATGTGACTTGAAAGAAGGGGCGCTTCCGACCCCCACGAATCCGTGCCAGTTCGCGGGAAGAGTGTTAACCTTTCCCAACTTGTTATGGTACCGTTAACACAGTCTTCACGTACCCCCGCATAATCTGTTCAGCAAGGCGACGGGTGCCTGTCGCCTCGAATAACAACTAGAAGTGCCGGAATCCGCGTCACCACGAAGCCCTTCGGTTTCTCACAACTGAACTTTTACAAGGAAAGGAGCTGCAAATGAACAAGAAGATTCTCTGCGCCGCGCTGCTCGGCGGCCTGAGCCTCGCGAACACCGCGATGGCGCAGGAATTCGACGACCGTTGGTACCTGACCGGCTCCGTGGGCTGGAACCAGCAGGATTCCGACCGTCGTACCGAAGACACGCAGTTCGGTACCTTGGGCCTCGGCAAGTTCATCAGCCCGAACTGGTCGCTGGACGGTGAGCTGAACTACCAGAACCCCAATTTCAGCTTTAACGAAGATCTGAACTGGAGCCAGTACGGCATCTCGATGGACCTGCGTCGCCACTTCATCCAGGAAGGCCGTGGCTGGAACCCGTACATCGTGGCGGGCCTGGGCATGCAGCGTTCGGAAGAAGAGTACGTGATCAACAGCCCGGACTCCCCGGCGCAGCGTCGTGACAACAACCTGGCTGCCAAGCTGGGCGTGGGCCTGCAGACCACCTTCGACAAGCGCGTCGCCGTGCGCGCCGAAGTGGCCTACCGCGCCGACTTCGACGACCAGAGCTACACCGCCGAAGGTGGCATCCACCAGCAGGAAGAGAGCTACTTCGGTGACGTGCTGGCTTCGATCGGCGTCGTGATCCCGCTGGGTCCGAAGGCCGAAGCCGCTGCCCCGCCGCCGCCGCCGGCCGCCCCGAGCTGCGCCGACCTGGACGACGACGGCGACGGCGTCAACAACTGCGACGACAAGTGCCCCGGTTCGCAGGCTGGCCAGACCATCGGTCCGGACGGCTGCCCGGTGCAGGTCTCGATCGACCTGAAGGGCGTGAACTTCGACTTCGACAAGTCGACGCTGCGTCCGGACGCGGTCGCGATCCTGAGCGAAGCCGCCGAGATCCTGAAGCGCTACCCCGACCTGCGCGTCGAAGTGGCCGGCCACACCGACCTGTGCGGTGCGGACGCCTACAACCAGTCGCTGTCGCAGCGTCGTTCGCAGGCCGTGTACGACTACCTGACCAGCAACGGCGTCGACGCTTCGCGTCTGGTGGGCCCGGTGGGTTACGGCGAGAGCCGTCCGCTGGAGCCGACCGCGCAGACCCTGCCGGGCTGCAAGAGCGAGCGCAACCGTCGTACGGAACTGAACGTCCAGAACTGATCGGACGCTCTGCAGCAGTAACGAAGAAGCCCGGCCTTGTGCCGGGCTTCTTTTTGGGCGCGGTTCGCGTGCCCTGCGTGATCCAGCGCCGCCTTTGCGCATCGGCGCGCGCGCGGCCGCGCATTTTCTTGCCATGCCCCGATGCGCTGCCTACACTCGCGGCACTTGGAAAAGATTCAGGAGTCGCCCGATGCGCCGTCATGTCGTAGCCAGCCTGCTGTGCATCGCCGCCGTTCCCGCGGCCTACGCCGCACCGGACTGCGCGAGTGGACTGGTCCCGGCGCCGTTGAAGACACCGGCCACGGTGATCGCACCGGTCGCGCCCGAGTTCACCGCCACCGCAACGCAGCTTGGCGCCCCTTCGGGCGTGCTGGCCTCGCATGCGTTCGATGAAGCCCAATCGGTCGATCGCGTCCTGTTGCGCCTGCGCATTGAAGGCTGCCGCAACGTGGCCAAGGCGCTGCCCGCGCCGACCGGCGCTCCGGCCGCTGCCGTCGCCAACAGCCCGGCGGCGTACCAGCCCAAGACGGCGCACGACAATACGCCATGGCGCTTCGACATGAGCCAGAACGGCAAGCGCATGACCGCCGACGAGTTCGATGCCTGGATGAAGTCGCGCGGCGTCCGTGTCGTCAAGGCGCCGGGTGCGCCGGCCGCCGCACCGGCACCGGCCGAGCCGGCGAAGAAGAACTGATCCCGCGACGGCCGGTACCCCGGCCGTTTCGCTTGCATCCACGCAATGCCCGCACCGCGCCCGCCCCGTGATCCGCGCGTGCCGTCGCGCACGCGTGCGCCCATGCGCGAAAGGACGCAGCCGGGCGTGCGGCATGGACTGGCCCGCGTGCTGTCCAAGCAGGGCGTGTGCTCTCGCACCGAAGCGGCGCGCTGGATCGCGGAAGGACGCGTTTCGGTGGACGGGCGCATCGTGCGCGATCCGGAGTTTCCCGTCATCGCGGGCCGCGCCGTGGTGCGAGTGGATGGCCACGAGCCGGCCGTCGCGCCGCGCCACTACCTGATGCTCAACAAGCCGCGTGGCCTGGTCACGACGACCCGGGACGAACAGGGTCGCGACACCGTCTACCGATGCCTGGAAGACGCAGGCCTGCCATGGCTCGCGCCGGTCGGGCGGCTGGACAAGGCCAGTGAAGGGCTGCTGTTGTTCACCAACGATCCGGCGTGGGCCGCCCGCATCACCGACCCGGCCCAGGGTCCGGACAAGACCTATCACGTCCAGGTCGACCGCGTGCCGGACGCCTCCTTGCTGGAAGCGCTGAGGACGGGGGTTGAGGTGGACGGCGAACACCTCTCGGCGCGCGATGCGCGACTGCTGCGTGCGGGCGAACGCAACGCGTGGCTGGAGATCGTGCTGGAGGAAGGTCGCAACCGGCAGATCCGGCGTCTGCTCGAAGCCTTCGATGTCCGCGTGCTGCGGCTGGTGCGCGTGGCGATCGGCCCCATCGAACTGGGCGCGCTCGCCAAGGGCGCCTGGCGCCTGCTCGATGCGCATGAACGTGATGCGCTGGCGCCGACAGGCGGGCGCTGATTGCGCGACCACCGTCCGGGTTCCGTACGCGGCATCTGCCTACACTCGTTCCGGGCTGAAACTTGGGGAATGACATGTCGAATCTGATCGCGCGCCTGCCGGCGCGTTGCGCCCTGCTGCTTGCGCTCGGCCTGCTGGCGGGGTGCGCCAGCCATGCGCCGGGCACCACCGCCAGGAGCGCGCCCAAGGATGCCGTTGTCACCGTCGCACCAGGGCCGCATGGCCATCGCTTCGACATGCAGCAGAACGGCCGCAAGATGACGGCCGAAGAGTTCGACGCCTGGATGAAGGCGCGCGGCATCCGCGTGGCCAAGGGTGCACCGACGCGGCCGAAAGCGTCGACCACCGCCAGGCGCGCCCGCTGACGCGCGGGCGCGCCCGTCCGGTCAGGCCTTCAGCACGCCCAGTTCGCGTCCAATGCGGATGAAAGCTTCGATGGCGCGATCCAGGTGCTCGCGCGTATGCGCCGCGCTCATCTGCGTGCGGATGCGTGCCTGGCCCTTCGGTACCACCGGAAAGAAGAATCCGATCGCATAGATGCCTTCTTCCAGCAGACGTTCGGCGAAGCGCTGCGCCAGCGGTGCGTCGTACAGCATCACCGGGCTGATCGGATGCACGCCGGGCTTGATGTCGAAACCCGCCGCCGTCATGCGTTCGCGGAAGTAGGCGGTGTTCTCGCGCAGCCGCTCGCGCAGGTCGCCGGCCGAAGACAACATCTCGAACGCCTTGATGCCCGCGGCCACGACATGCGGCGGCAATGAGTTGGAGAACAGGTAGGGCCGCGAACGCTGGCGCAGCAGCTCGACCACTTCCTTGCGCGCCGTGGTGAACCCGCCCAGCGCGCCACCCATCGCTTTGCCCAGGGTGCCGGTGAAGATGTCGATCCTGTCCATCACGCCCTTCACCTCGGCCGAGCCGCGGCCCGTCGCGCCGAGGAAGCCGGTGGCATGGCATTCGTCGATGTGGACAAGTGCGCCGTACTTCTTCGCCAGCGCGGTGATCTCGTCCAGCGGTGCGATGAAGCCATCCATCGAGAACACGCCGTCGGTGGTGATCAGCTTGGTCCTGCAGCCGGCGGCATCGGCGGCCTGCAACTGGGCTTCCAGGTCGGCCATGTCGCAATTGGCGTAGCGGAAGCGCTTGGCCTTGCACAGGCGTACGCCGTCGATGATCGAGGCGTGGTTCAGCGCATCGGAGATGATCGCGTCGTCCTCGCCCAGCAGTGGCTCGAACAGGCCGCCGTTGGCATCGAAGCAGGCGGCATAGAGGATGGTGTCCTCGGTGCCGAAGAAGTCGGCGATCGTCTTCTCCAACTGTTTGTGCAGGTCCTGGGTGCCGCAGATGAAGCGCACCGATGCCATCCCGAATCCGTGGGTGTCCAGCGCATCCTTCGCCGCATGGATGATGTCGGGGTGGTCGGCCAGGCCCAGATAATTGTTGGCGCAGAAATTCAGCACCGTGCGGCCGTCTTCCAGGGTGATCTCGGCCGACTGGGGGCCGGTGATGATGCGTTCGGACTTGAACAGGCCCTGGGCGCGGATCTCGTCCAGGGTGGCGGCGTAGTGGGCAGTCAGCGAATTGGACATGGGGCAGGGGCGAAAGGGGCAAGCCACCATTCTACCCGCGCCCCGCGCTTACCCCGGTCGCGTCATGCGGCAACGGCATAAGCGGTCGCTGTTTCGTCATTTCCCTGTCGGGATGTGCACACGCAGCATCGCGTTTCCGGCCATACACGGCCTTCACGCGGGGAAAAGCGGTCATGCGGACAGATTCAGGCTCAGGCAAGCACACAGGCAAGGGCACCACCCTGCTGGGCGCGCTGGCCTGTTGCCTTGCCCTGCCCGTGTCCGCACAGATCCAGCCCACCGTGGAGCAACTGCTGCAACGCCTGGAAGCCCTGGAGCGCCTTGTGGGCGAGGCGCCGCCTGCTATTGCTGACGTGCAGGGCGAAAGCGCGCTGGCCACCCTCGGCGACCTGGATCAGCGCCTGAGGGTGCTGGAGCGCCGGCTGGAGCTGCAACAGGAAGAGGTTGCCGCCAAGGCGAAGGAAGCGGCTGTTGTTACGGTGAACGACAAGGGCGCTTCGCTGAAGTCGGCCAACGGCGACTACGAGGTCAAGATCCGCGGCCTGCTGCAGGGCGATGGCCGGTTTTTCAGCAGTGGCGTTCCGTCGGGGACGTACGACACCTTCCTGCTGCGCACCGCGCGGCCAACCATCGAAGGCACGCTCGGCAAATGGGTCGGGTTCCGCTTCACGCCGGAGTTCGCGGGCGACAGCGCCAGCATCGTCGATGCGTACGCCGACCTGAAGTTCTCGCCGGCCGCCAGTGTACGCTTGGGCAAGTTCACGTCGCCCGTGGGCCTCGAACGCCTGCAGTCATCGTCGGCGCTGTCCGACATCGAACGTGCGCTGCCCAGCGAACTGGCGCCCAACCGGGACATCGGCGTGCAGCTGCAGGGCGAACTGGCGGGCAGCAAGGTCAGCTATGCGATCGGCGTGTTCAACGGTACCGTCGATGGTCGCGATGCGGTGACGACCAACCCCGATGATGAATTGGAGTACGCCGGCCGCCTGTTCTTCGAGCCGTTCAGGGAGGGCGCCGGCTTCTGGTCCGGGCTGGGCTTCGGCATCGGTGGCAGCGTCGGCGACACGAGGGGCACCGGCAACAACATCCTGCCGCGGTACCGCACGCCGGGACAGGTCCAGTTCTTCAACTTTCGCAGCGCTGTCGCGGCGGATGGGCGTCGGACGCGCTGGTCGCCGCAGGGCTACTTCTACCGCAACGGCTTCGGCCTGCTCGCGGAGTACATCGCCTCCAAGCAGGAAGTGCGGGTCGGTGCGACCGCGGCCGAACTGGAGAACACCGCCTGGCAGGCCACCGCCAGCTACGTGCTGACTGGCGAGGACGCGAGCTATCGCGGCGTGGTGAAGCCGTCGCATCCCTTCAGTCCCGGCAAAGGCGGGTGGGGTGCCTGGGAACTGGTGGGCCGCTACGGCGTTCTGGAAATCGACGATCGTGCGTTCCCGGCGTTCGCCGATCCCGCCGTATCGGCGCGTCGTGCGAAAGCCTGGACGCTGGGCGTCAACTGGTACCTCACCAGCAACCTGAAGCTGGTCGTCAACTACCTCGACACGCAGTTCGAGGGCGGGGCCGCCGCGGGCGCGGACCGCGAAGACGAAAAAGCCGTGTTCTCGCGACTCCAGGTCGCCTTCTGATTCCCGGAGACACCCCATGAAGACTTCCCTCCGCCGTCATTTCCGCAACGCCCTGCTGGCCTTCGGCCTGACCGTCGCGGCCGCCGCCAGCGCCAAGGACGTAGAACTTCTCAACGTCTCGTACGATCCGACCCGCGAGTTCTATCGCGAGTTCAACACCGCCTTCGCTGCCGAATGGCAGAAGACGAAGCAGCAGAAGGTCAGCATCGAGACCTCGCACGGTGGTTCCGGCAAGCAGGCCCGCTCGGTCATCGACGGTCTCGAGGCCGATGTGGTGACCCTGGCGCTGGCCTACGACATCGACTCGATCTCCCAGCGTGCCAAGCTGTTGCCGGCGAACTGGCAGTCGCGCCTGCCCGAGAACAGCGCGCCGTATACCTCGACCATCGTGTTCCTGGTGCGCAAGGGCAACCCGAAGAAGATCCGCGACTGGCACGACCTGCTGAAGCCCGGCGTGTCGGTGATCACGCCGAATCCGAAGACGTCCGGCGGCGCGCGCTGGAACTACCTTGCCGCGTGGGCCTACGGTCTGAAGATCTTCAAGGGTGACGAGGCCAAGACGCGCAACTTCGTGCGTGCGCTGTTCCGCAACGTGCCTGTACTCGACACCGGTGCGCGTGGCGCCACCACCACGTTCGTGCAGCGCGGGATCGGCGACGTGCTGCTGGCCTGGGAGAACGAGGCCTTCCTGTCGATCGAGGAACTGGGGCCCGACAAGTTCGACATCGTGGTGCCGTCGCTCTCGATCCTGGCCGAGCCGCCGGTGGCGTTGGTGGACCGCAACGTGGACAAGCACGGCACGCGCGAGGTCGCGCAGGCCTACCTGAAGTACCTGTACTCGCCGACCGGCCAGCGGCTCGCGGCCAAGCACTATTACCGCCCACGCTATCCGCAGTACGCGGCGCCGGAAGACGTGGCGCGCTTCCCGAAACTTGAACTGGTCACCATCGACGGCGTGTTCGGTTCGTGGGCGAAGGCACAGGCCACGCATTTCGCCGACGGCGGCGTATTCGACCAGATCCAGGCGAAGTAGTCATGGCGGTCGTGTCGCCCCCATTGCCGGGAAGGGCGCGCACCCGGCGCATCATCCCCGGCTTCGGCCTCAGCCTTGGCTACACGCTGTTGTGGTTGGGGCTGATCGTGCTGATCCCCCTGGTCGGCGTGTTCATCAAGGCCAGCGGTCTGGGAGTCGCCGGACTGTGGTCGATCTGGACCGAGCCGCGCGTGCTGGCCGCATTGCGCATCAGCTTCGGTACCGCGGTGGCGGCTGCGACGTTCAACGCGGTGATGGGCACGCTGGTCGCGTGGGTGTTCGTGCGCTACCGCTTCCCGGGCAAACGCGTGTTCGACGCGATGATCGACCTGCCGTTCGCGTTGCCGACTGCGGTGGCCGGCATCGCGCTGACGGCGTTGTACGGGCCGACCGGTTGGATCGGCCAGTGTCTGGAAGCCGCGGGCATCAAGGTGGCTTACTCGCCGCTGGGGATCACGGTGGCGCTGGTCTTCATCGGCTTGCCGTTCGTCGTACGCGTGGTGCAACCCGTGTTGGCGGAAGTGGAGGTGGAACTCGAGGAAGCGGCGGCGACGCTGGGCGCCAGCCGCTGGCAGACCGTGCGGCGCGTGGTGTTGCCGACCTTGTGGCCGGCGGTTCTGGCGGGATTCGCGCTCGCGTTCGCGCGTGGCGTAGGCGAGTACGGCTCGGTGATCTTCATCGCCGGCAACCTGCCGGGCGTGTCCGAGATCGCGCCGCTGCTGATCACGATCAAGCTGGAAGAGTTCGATTACGAGGGCGCCACCGCCATCGCGGCGGCGATGCTGCTGCTGTCCTTCGCGCTCCTGCTGGTGATCAATACGCTGCAGGCGCGGCTGCAACGTACCGGCAAGCGGGCAGGGGGCTGACATGGGCGACACCCTCTCGGCCGTCATCGTCTTGCCGCCGGGGTCCGCATCCGTGGAGCCTCGCGCCACCTCTTCGCCGCGCCCGCGCAGCGCGACCAGCGAGCCCGTCTGGGTGCAGGTGCTGCTCGTGCTGGGCGCGCTGGGGTTCCTGCTGTCGTTCCTCGTGCTGCCGCTGGCCCTGGTCTTCGTGGAAGCGCTGCGCGGCGGGTGGGGCGCCTTCCTGGCCGCGGTCAGCGAGGCCGATGCGCTCGCCGCAGTGAAGCTGACGCTGCTGGTGACCTTGATCGTGGTGCCGCTCAACCTGGTGTTCGGCGTGGCCGCAGCTTGGGCCGTCAGCAAGCATAAATTCCGAGCCAAACGCTGGCTGGTGACGCTGATCGACCTGCCCTTCGCGGTGTCGCCGGTGGTGGCCGGCCTGATCTACGTGCTGATCTTCGGTGCGCAGGGCTGGGCCTATGCGCTGGTCGACGAAGGCTGGCGCCTGTCGCTGCCATGGTTGGGCGAGCTGCATGTGCAGTTGCCGAAGATCATCTTCGCGCTGCCCGGCATCGTACTGGCGACGATCTTCGTGACGTTCCCCTTCATCGCGCGCGAGCTGATGCCGCTGATGGAGCAGCAGGGAACGGACGAGGAACTGGCGGCACTCAGCCTGGGCGCCAGCGGATGGCAGACCTTCTGGCGCGTGACCCTGCCCAACATCCGCTGGGCATTGCTGTACGGCGTGCTGCTGTGCAGTGCGCGTGCATTGGGCGAGTTCGGTGCGGTATCGGTGGTCTCCGGCCACATCCGCGGCCGCACCAACACGCTGCCGCTGCACGTGGAAATCCTCTACAACGAATACGCCTACAGCGCGGCGTTCGCGGCGGCATCGCTGCTCGCGCTCACCGCGCTGCTGACGCTGGCGCTGAAGACCTGGCTCGAATGGCGCCATGGCGAAGCGCTGGGCGCCAACCATCGGCATTGAGACGACACCATGAACATCAAGATCGAGCACCTGCGGAAGCGGTTCGGTACCTTCACCGCAGTGGATGATGTCACCCTCGATATCCGCGAGGGGGAACTGCTGGCGCTGCTGGGGCCCTCCGGTTCCGGCAAGACCACCCTGCTGCGCGTGATCGCAGGCCTGGAGCAGCCCGATGGCGGACGCGTGCTGTTCGACGGCGAGGATGCCACCTCGCTGAGCGTGCAGGCCCGCCGCGCAGGCTTCGTCTTCCAGCATTACGCGCTGTTCCGCCATCTGACGGTCGAAGAGAACATCGCCTTCGGCCTGCGCGTGCGACGCGGCAAGCAGCGCGTGGCGGATGCGGTGATCCGCGCCCGTGTCGCCGAACTGCTCTCGCTGGTGCAACTCGATGGACTGGGCGGACGCTATCCGGCGCATTTGTCGGGCGGCCAGCGGCAGCGCGTCGCGCTGGCGCGCGCGTTGGCCATCGAACCGCGGGTGCTGCTGCTGGACGAGCCTTTCGGTGCGCTCGATGCGCAGGTGCGCCGTGGCCTGCGCCGATGGCTGCGCGAACTGCATGACCGCACCGGACTCACCACCATCTTCGTGACCCACGACCAGGAAGAGGCGCTTGAACTGGCGGATCGCGCGGCGATCCTCAATCGCGGACGCATCGAACAGCTGGGCAGCCCTGCGGAGGCTTACGACGCGCCGGCGTCGCCGTTCGTCTATTCCTTTGTCGGTGCCGTGAACCGGTTGCCGGCGCATTGGGAGTCCGGCGCCCTGCATGCGGCAGGCCTGCCGTTGGCGGTGCTGGACGCGTGCGGGCAGGGGGAGGCGGAGGTGTTCGTGCGTCCGGAGGACCTGCGCCTGGTCGATGACGGGAAGGGCTGGCCGGCGACGATCATCGGCTCGCAGCGCAACGGGCCGCGGCTACGGCTGCGTGCGCGGCTGGAGGCCGGCGACGAAGTGGAGATCGAGCTGCCGTCGGACCGGGAGGGTGCCGCAACTGGCTCCGGCAGGACGATTCACTTGGCACCAAAACGGTACGGCTGGTTTCCCCTGAATGGTGAAAAGGCACCAGTGTGATGCGCATAAACTGCTGAATTGATTGGAAAAGAAACGAATTTTCCGCTTGTCCGGCGGGGGCTTGACGTGGGTGATTGCTGCGTCGCACTATCAGCGCGCAGTTAAAAAATAGTGAAGTGGTGATGACGGTCGTACGACGTTCCACGCGCTTCGCCCTGCCCACGATCACTCGACCAAGGAGAATCCGGATGAAGCCCGTCAAGCTCGCTACCGCCCTCGCCACCGCCCTGCTGCTTTCGCTGCCGATGTCCGCCTTCGCTCAGGAGGCTGAAGAGGAGGAGTCTGCATTCAGCGGAACCCTTGCCGTAACCAGCGACTATGTCTTCCGCGGCGTATCGCAGACCGACAACAAGCCTGCCCTCCAGGGGGGCGTGACTTACTCGGCGCCTTTTGGCCTGTATGTGGGCGCGTGGGGATCGAACGTCGATTTCGGCGATGAGGGCCCCGATATCGAGATCGACTACTTCATTGGTTGGAGCAAGGATCTCAATGACACATGGAACATCGATCTGGGAGTCAATCGATATACCTACGAGGGCGCGTCGAACGACTACGGCGACATCGACTACAACGAACTCATCGGCAAGGTCACCTGGAGCGGGCCCGTGACGGTCGGGGGCATCGTGGCGTTCGCCGACGATTACGGCAATACGGGTGCCGAGCAGCTCTACACGGGCCTCTCTGCGAGCTATGACATCGGCGACTCCGGCTTCTCGCTGGGAGCTTCCACTGGCTATACATCGATTGATGCGGGGAGTGACGGCCGTGCCGACTATTACGATGGTTCGCTGACTGTTTCGAAGGGGTTCGGCTCTGGTACGGCGACCCTCGGCTACTACGACACGTTCGGATCCGACGCCTCCGAACTGCGGCGCGCGTCGGACATCTACAAGCCGGGTTTGGTGTTCACGCTTTCGCTCGATATCCCCTGATCGGGATTGTCCCACGCAACAGAAAGGGCGCTCGCGGGCGCCCTTTCTACTCCGGCGGCTGGAGTCAATTCCAGCTCAGCACGACCTTGCCGGCCTTGCCCTGTTCCATCAGGTCGAAGCCCTTCTGGAAATCGTCGATCGGCAACTGGTGGGTGAGTACCTTGCCCAGCGGGAAGCCGCTCAGTACCAGTTGCGTCATCTTGTACCAGGTCTCGTACATCCTGCGGCCGTAGATGCCCTGCACGGTGAGGCCCTTGAAGATGATCCGGTCCCAGTCCACGCCGGCGCCCTTGGGCAAGATGCCGAGCAGGGCGATCTTGCCGCCGTGGTACATGCAGTCGAGCATGTCGTTGAACGCGCGCGGGTTGCCGCTCATTTCCAGGCCCACGTCGAAGCCTTCCATGTGCAGGTCCGCCATCACGTCCTTGAGCGACGTGTTGGCCACGTTGACCACGCGGGTAGCACCCATGTCCGCAGCCAGCTTCAAACGGAAGTCGTTGACGTCGGTGACCACGACGTTGCGCGCGCCGATGTGCTTGCAGATGCCGGCGGCGATGATGCCGATGGGGCCCGCGCCGGTGATCAGCACGTCCTCGCCGACCACGTCGAACTCCAGCGCGCAGTGCGCCGCGTTGCCGTAAGGGTCGAAGAACGCCGCCAGTTCGCTGGGGATCTGGTCCGGGATGGGCCACAGGTTGCTGGCCGGCATCACCATGTACTCGGCGAAAGCGCCGTTGACGTTCACACCGATGCCCACGGTGTTCGGGCACAGGTGCTGGCGGCCGCCACGGCAGTTGCGGCAGTGGCCGCAGACGATGTGCCCTTCGGCCGACACGCGCTGGCCCACGTCGTAACCGGTGACCGCGGAGCCGAGCTGCGCGATGCGTCCCACGAACTCGTGACCGATGGTCAGCCCGGGCTTGATGGTGCGCTGGCTCCACTCGTCCCACAGGTAGATGTGCAGGTCGGTGCCGCAGATGGCGGTCTTCTCCAGCTTGATCAGCACTTCGTTCGGGCCGGGCTGCGGTATCGGCAGCTCCTCCATCCAGATGCCCTTGCCGGCCTCGCGCTTCACCAGCGCCTTCATCGTCTGTGCCATCGGACGTCGATCCAGGTAATGAGGGCGCGGATTATACGCCCCAGCCCGGAGCGGCCCTGTTGCAGGGCGCCTTGACAGCACGGACGGCCACGGGGCGCGGGCGGGCAGGACGAAAGTCATGGGCGGCCGCGGTGACAGGTTCATTACAATCGGGACTTTCCTGTCCTTCACGGGGTTTCCATGCGTCCGAACCTGCTCGCCGCCGCCATCGCGGTCCCGTTGTCCCTGCTCGCCGCCCAGATCGCCCAGGCGGGCGAGGGCATGTGGGTACCCCAGCAACTGCCCGAGATCGCCGGACCGCTGAAGAAGGCCGGCCTGAAGCTGTCGCCGCAGCAGATCTCCGACCTCACCGGCGACCCGATGGGCGCGGTGGTCGCGCTGGGCGGCTGCACCGCCAGCTTCGTGTCGCCGAACGGCCTGGTGGTCACCAACCACCACTGCGCCTACGGCGCCATCCAGCTGAACTCCACGGCCGAGAACAACCTGATCAAGAACGGCTTCAACGCGCCCACGACGGCTGACGAGGTCAGCGCGGGCCCGAACGCGCGCGTGTTCGTGCTGGACGAGATCACCGACGTGACGAAGGATGCGAAGGCAGCCATCGCCGCCGCCGGCGACGATGCGCTGGCGCGCACCAAGGCGCTGGAGGCCTTCGAGAAGAAGCTGATCGCCGACTGCGAGGCCGAGGCCGGCTTCCGCTGCCGCCTGTACAGCTTCTCCGGTGGCAACACGTATCGCCTGTTCAAGAACCTGGAGATCAAGGACGTGCGCCTGGCGTACGCGCCTCCGGGCAGCGTCGGCAAGTTCGGCGGCGACATCGACAACTGGATGTGGCCGCGCCACACCGGCGACTTCGCGTTCTACCGCGCCTACGTGGGCAAGGACGGCAAGCCGGCCGCGTTCTCCAAGGACAACGTGCCCTACCGGCCGAAGCACTGGCTGAAGTTCGCCGACCAGCCGCTGGGTGCGGGCGACTTCGTCATGGTGGCGGGCTATCCGGGTTCGACCAACCGCTACGCGCTGGCGGCCGAGTTCGACAACACCGCACAGTGGACCTACCCCACCATCGCGCGCCACTACAAGAACCAGATCGCGATGGTGGAAGCGGCCGGCAAGCAGAATGCCGACATCCAGGTGAAGTACGCCGCCACCATGGCCGGCTGGAACAACACCAGCAAGAACTACGATGGCCAGCTGGAGGGCTTCAAGCGCATCGACGCCGCCGGCCAGAAGCAGCGCGAGGAAGCCGCCGTACTGGGCTGGCTGAAGGGGCAGGGCGTCAAGGGCCAGCCGGCGCTGGGCGCGCACGCCAAGCTGCTCGACCTGCTGGAGCAGAGCAAGGCCACGCGCGATCGCGACCTGACCCTGGCGCTGTTCAACAACACCGCGATGCTGGGTTCCGCCACGCAACTGTACCGCCTGTCGATCGAACGCGAAAAGCCGAATGCCGAACGCGAATCCGGCTACCAGGAGCGCGACCTGCCGGCCATCGAAGGCGGCCTGAAGCAGCTCGAGCGCCGCTACGTGGCGGCGATGGATCGCCAGCTGCAGGAATACTGGTTGAACGAGTACATCAAGCTGCCCGCCGACCAGCGCGTCGCAGCGGTCGATGCATGGCTGGGCGGCAATGATGCCGCGGCCGTGAAGCGCGCGCTCGACCGGCTGGCCGGCACGAAGCTCGGCAGCACGGAAGAGCGGCTGAAGTGGTTTGCCGCCGACCGCAAGGCGTTCGAAGCCAGCAACGATCCGGCCATCCAGTATGCGGTGGCGGTGATGCCGACGCTGCTCAAGCTGGAGCAGGAGCGCAAGACGCGTGCCGGCGAGAACCTGGCCGCGCGCCCGGTCTACCTGCAGGCGCTGGCCGACTACAAGAAGAGCCAGGGCGAGTTCGTCTATCCCGATGCCAACCTGTCGCTGCGCATCACCTTCGGCAACGTGATGGGCTACGCGCCGAAGGATGGGGTGGAGTACACCCCGTTCACCACGCTGGAAGGCGTGGTGGCGAAGGAAACCGGACAGGATCCGTTCGATTCGCCCAAGGCGCTGCTCGACGCCGTGGCCGCCAAGCGCTACGGCGGACTGGAAGACAAGCGCATCGGTTCGGTGCCGGTGAACTACCTTTCCGACCTGGACATCACCGGCGGCAACTCCGGTTCGCCGGTGCTCGACGCGCACGGCAAGCTGGTGGGTCTGGCATTCGACGGCAACTGGGAATCGGTCAGCTCCAACTGGGTGTTCGATCCCAAGATGACCCGCATGATCGCCGTCGATGGCCGCTACCTGCGCTGGATCATGCAGGAGGTCTATCCGGCGCCGCAGCTGCTGAAGGAAATGAACGTCGGCAAGTAACACCTGCAACGGTCGCCAGACACGGGACGGGAGCGGGTATCATCCGCTCCCGTCTTCGTTTCCGGCGTATGGAAGCAACGCCGGCCCACCTCCAACGGACACCACCACGCATGCGCATCCTGCTTGCCCGCCACGGCGAAACGCCCTGGAACGCCGAAGGCCGCTACCAGGGCCAGATCGACATCCCGCTTTCGCCGGTCGGCGAAGGTCAGGCGAATGCGCTGGGCCAGCGCCTCAAGGACGTGCGCATCGACCGCGCGGTGGCGTCGCCGCTGTCGCGCGCCCAGCTGACGGCGCGCCTGGCCCTGGGCGATGCCCGTGCCGACATGCTGCAGACCGATGCCGACCTGCAGGAGATCGCCCACGGCGAATGGGAAGGGCTGCTGGCCAGCGAAATCCAGCAGAAAGACCCGGCCCGCCTGCTGGCCTGGCGTGAGGAGCCCGAAAACGTGCTGATGCCGGGCGGCGAATCGCTGCGCCAGGTGCTGGACCGTTCCTGGCGTGGCCTGGCCCGCGCCACGGAAGGCCTGGGCGAGGACGATACGCTGCTGGTCGTCGCCCACGATGCCGTCAACCGCGTCCTGCTGTGCCGCATCCTGGGCCTGCCGATCGCCCGCTTGTGGACGTTCCGCCAGGCGCCCACGACGCTCAACCTGCTGGAAGGTCCCTCGGTGGAGCAGCTGGAAGTCGTGCGCCTTAACGACTGCGCGCACCACACGCCGTTCTTCGGCGAAGCCAAGCACCGGGCGCTGTAACGCTGCCGAGGCCCGCATGGCGCTTACCGATCTTCCGCAGTGGCTGGCCTACATCGAGCGGCAGCACCTCAAGTCCATCGACATGGGCCTGGAACGCGTGCGCGATGTCGCCGCGCGGATGGCGCTGGGCAGGCCTGCCGCACGGGTCGTCACCGTCGGCGGCACCAACGGCAAGGGCTCCACGGTCGCCTTCATCGAGGCCATCGCGCGCGCCGCGGGCTGGAAGGTGGGCGCCTACACCTCGCCGCACCTGCTGCGCTACAACGAGCGCGTGCGCGTCGATGGCGTTGAAGTCGACGATACGTCGCTGGTGGCGGCGTTCGAAGCGGTCGAAGCCGCGCGCGGCGATACGCCGCTGACGTATTTCGAATTCGGCACGTTGGCCGCGCTGTGGCTTTTCGAACGCGCGGGCCTGGACCTGGCGGTGCTGGAAGTCGGCCTGGGGGGACGGCTGGATGCCGTGAACCTGGTCGATGCCGACGTGGCCGTGATCACCACGGTCGATATCGACCACACCGACTGGCTGGGTGCGGACCGCGAGGCCATCGGTGCCGAGAAGGCAGGCATCGCCCGTGCCTGGAAACCGCTGGTGCTCGGCGAAGTGGATTCGCCTTCCAGCGTGCTGCGCCGTGCCTACGCGATCGGCGCGAACGCGCTCAGGCTGGGCAGCGACTTCTTCCACGAGCCTATCGATGGCGATCACTGGCGCTGGCGCGAAGTCGGCGCGGAACTGGTGTTGCCGATGCCCGTGCTGTCGGCCCCGGCCCAGCGGGCGAACGCCGCCAGCGCGATCGCCGCATTGCGCGCGCTGCCGGGCGACGCGATTCCAGACGAGGCCTTCGCACAGGGGGTAGCCCAGGCCACGCTCCCGGGGCGCCTGCAGCGCGTGCCGCACGGCGAGGTGGGCGTGGTGCTCGACGTCGGCCACAACCCGCAGGCGGCACGCGAACTGGCCGCGTGGCTGCAGGCGCATCCTGCCGCGGGCGAAACGCATGTCGTGTTCGCGGCGCTGGCCGACAAGGACGTGACGTCCGTCGTGGACGCCTTCGCGGGCACGCCATTGCACTGGCATCTGGCGGGGCTGGATGCCGGGCCGCGGTCGCAGTCCGCCGATCAACTCGCCGCCCGGCTCGAAGGAACCGCCGCCGCACGGGCACTCCGCCATCCGCGCGTGGAAGACGCCTTGGCAGCCGCGTTGGCCGGTGCACGTGCCGGCGACCGCGTGCTGGTGTTCGGTTCGTTCCATACCGTCGCCGAGGCGCTACAGGCGCTGCATTCAGGTCGATGACGGGGAGCGGCCGGAAGCGCGCCGTATAATCGCGGCGGCATTCCCGCCGCTGCTGCCCTGGACCTGGATGGATACCGCCCTGAAACAGCGCCTGATCGGCGCCGTCGTGCTGGTCGCGCTGGCCGTCATCTTCCTTCCCATGCTGGTCAAGGGGCCGGCACCCGACAGTGGCGTGTCCGACGTGCCGCTTGAGGTGCCCGCCGCGCCCGGTGGCGAATACGAAACGCGCGAGCTGCCCTTGGTCACGCCGGGCAGTGCGCCGGCCCAGGGTGCCGTCGGACTGGACGGTCAGGTGGCCGCGCCTGCTGCCGAGCCTGCGCCCGCCGAGGGCGCGCTGCAGCCGCCGGCGACGGCAGGCGGCGATTTCGCCGTCAGCTTCGGCGCCTACGCCACCCAGGCCGATGCGGACGCCGTGTTGGCCCGCGTGAAGCAGGCGAAGCTGCCCGGCTTCGTCGAGCCCGCCACCATCAACGGCAAGGCGGCGTTCCGCGTGCGTGTGGGTCCCTACGTCGATCGCGCGGCGGCCGAAGCGGCGCGGCTGGACGCGATCAAGGTGCGCGGCGACGTCAACGCGCAGGTGGTCACGCTGGATGCGGCGACACCCGATGGCGCGCCCGCACCGTCCCCGGCGCCCTCCGTCCCGACCGCCACACCGTCGACGCCGACGGTGACCACGCAGGCGCTCCCGCCCGCGCCGGCCAAGCCGGTGGCGAAGCCCGCTCCCACGGAAACCAAGCCGGTCGCCGCCGAGACGAGACCGGCCCCCCCGGTCACCAAGCCCGCCGCGCCCGCATCCACACCGACAGCGCCGCCCAAGCCCGCCGCCTCCGGCGTGGGCTACGCCGTGCAGTTGGGCGCGTTCTCCAATGCGGGCGATGCGAATGCGCTGCGCGACCGGGTGCGTGCGGCCGGCTTCAGTGCGTTCGTCGAACAGGTGCGCACCGACAAGGGCACGTTGAACCGAGTGCGGGTCGGGCCCGTGGCCGACCGTGCCGGAGCCGATCGTCTGAAGGCGCAGGTGGCCTCCAAGGTCGGCATCGACGGCATGGTGCGTCCGCACCCTTGATGCCGGCCCCCGTCGCCGTGGCCGGAGGGCGTACCGCGTGAGTGCGCTCGATCTGACCCTGCTTGCCATCATCGGTGTCTCGATGCTGTTCGGGCTGATGCGAGGCTTCATCGGGGCGCTCGCCTCGGTCCTGGCCTGGCTGCTGGCCGGGTGGGTGGCGTTCCACTACGGCGCCGAGGTCGCCGCCTGGTTGTCCGATGACGGTCCACCGGGCTCGGCCGATCTGCTGGGCGGCTACGCGCTCAGTTTCGTCGCCGTCATGGTGGTGGTGGGCGTGACCGGCTGGCTGGTGCGCAAGATGGTCTCCTCGGTCGGGCTGTCGGGCGTGGACCGGCTGCTGGGCCTGATGCTGGGGCTGGCGCGCGGCGCGCTCATCGCCTGCATCGTGCTGCTGCTGGCGGCCTTCACCGATCTGCCGCGCGAACCTGAATGGAAACGGTCCTCCGTCGTGCCGGTGCTGCTGCCGGGCGCGCAGTGGCTTTCACGGTGGTTGCCGGAATGGACCGTGCAGGAACTGGACTTTGGCAACGGCGTTCCCGCGGGCGATAATGCGCGCCTGCATCCCTTGCCCCTGCCGCTGGAAGAATCCGGCGCCCCGCAGGAGCGCGTCCCCCCTGCAGCTTCGCCCGAGTCGAAACCGGAGTAGGTCACCATGTGCGGCATCGTCGGAATCGTCGGCAACCAGAACGTTGCCGGCCAGCTTTATGACGGGCTGACCGTCCTCCAGCATCGCGGACAGGACGCCGCCGGCATCGCCACCGCCGACGGCACGCGCCTGCGCGTGCACAAGGACAACGGACTGGTGCGGGACGTGTTCAACGCCAAGGCGATGAGCGTGTTGGAAGGCCGCGTGGGCATCGCCCACTGCCGTTATCCGACTGCCGGGTCCGAAGGCATGGACGAAGCGCAGCCGTTCTACGTGAACTCGCCGTACGGCATCGCGCTGGCGCACAACGGCAACCTGATCAACACCGACGCGCTGCGCCAGGACGTGTTCGCGCAGGACCGTCGCAACATCAATACCGACTCCGACAGCGAAGTGCTGCTGAACGTGTTCGCCCACGAACTGGACCTGCAGCGCACGCTCAGCCCCGAGACCGCGATCCGGGCCGTGGCCGGCGTGCACCGCCGCGTGAAGGGCGGCTACGCCGTCGTCAGCGTGGTGCTGGGCCTGGGCCTGGTGGCGTTCCGCGACCCGCACGGCATCCGCCCGCTGGTGCTGGGCAAACGCGAACACAGCGAGGGCACCGAGTACATCGTCGCCTCCGAATCCGCGGCGCTGGACATCCTGGGCTTCACGCGCATGCGCGACGTGCAGCCGGGCGAGGCCATCGTCATCACCGCGCGCGGCGAACTGTTCAGCGAAATCGTCGCCGAGCCGCAGGAGCATGCGCCCTGCATCTTCGAGTACGTGTACTTCGCGCGCCCGGACTCGATGATCGACAACGTGTCGGTGCACAAGGCGCGCATGCGCATGGGTGTGAAGCTGGGCGAGAAGATCCTGCGCCTGCGTCCGGACCACGACATCGACACCATCATTCCCATCCCGGACACCTCGCGCGACGCCGCACTGGAGATCTCCAACGTGCTGGGCGTGAAATACCGGGAAGGCTTCATCAAGAACCGCTACGTCGGCCGCACGTTCATCATGCCGGGGCAGGGCGAACGGGTGAAGTCGGTACGCCGCAAGCTCAACCCGATCAACCTGGAATTCCGCAACCGCGTGGTGCTGCTGGTCGACGACTCCATCGTGCGCGGCACCACCTCCAAGCAGATCGTGCAGATGGCGCGCGATGCCGGCGCCCGCAAGGTCTACCTGGCCAGCGCCGCACCGCCGGTCCGCCATCCCAACATCTACGGCATCGACATGCCGGCCGCCGACGAACTGGTCGCACACGGCCGCAGCGTGGAAGAGATCGAGAAACTGCTCGGTTGCGACTGGTTGATCTATCAGGACCTGGACGACCTGGAAGCCGCCGTGCGCGAGGGCAATCCGAACCTGCCGCGTTTCGATTCGTCCTGCTTCGACGGTCAGTACGTCACCGGCATCGAGCCCGGTTATTTCGAGCGCATCGAGCAGATGCGCTCGGACGAGGCCAAGCGCAAGCGCCGCGTCGGCTGATTCGGCACCATCGCATGGCCACGCTGTTCGAGGCCGCGCGCGCCTGCATGGCGGCGGCCGATGTCGATGAGAAGGTCGGACTGACCCAGCACTACGCGGATGCGTTCCGTCGCGGTGAACTCGAAGCGCCCGACGACGCGCTGGCGCCCGGTCCGATCCGCATGCCCGGTCGCCCGGCGAAGCCGGCGCTGGTTCATCCGCGCGACCTGCCGCGCCGCGGACTGGGCAGCGTGCAGGGCCGTGCCGCCTTCGTCCACGCCATCGCGCACATCGAGCTCAATGCCATCGACCTGGCGTGGGACGCGGTCTACCGCTTCCGCGGCCTGCCCGCGGCGTTCTACGCCGACTGGGTGCAGGTGGCGCATGACGAATCGCGCCATTTCGTACTGCTGCGAAACCGGCTGCGCGAGTTCGGCCACGACTACGGCGACTTCGACGCCCACAACGGCCTGTGGGAAATGACCGAGAAGACCGCGCACGATGGCCTGGCGCGGATGGCGCTGGTGCCGCGCGTGCTGGAGGCGCGTGGGCTGGACGTGACGCCCGGCATGATCGTGAAGCTGCGCGAGCTGGGGGATGAGGCCACCGTCGCGATCCTCGACCTCATCCTTCGCGAGGAAGTCGCGCATGTGGCGGCGGGTTCGCGCTGGTTCCGCTGGTACTGCGAGCAGCGTGGCGTGGAGCCGCGCACGCGCTTCCGCGAGTTGTTGAAGGAGTACGCCGGAGGCTACCTGCATGGTCCGTTCAACATCGAAGCCCGCCTGCTGGCCGGCTTCGACGCGGACGAATTGGCGGCGCTGGAAGCCCCGTAGGGTGGGCCTTGGCCCGCCATCGAGGTGATGGTGAGTGGACCGTGGGAGCGACGTAAGTCGCGATGAACCACCGCGGCCCATCATCGCGACTTACGTCGCTCCCACAACAGATATCAAGCCTGCCCGAATCAAAGCGAGTCCAGCGCCATTCCACTGGGCTCGACGCGCAGCACCGAGCCTTGCTCGTACCAGTCGCCCAGCACGATGCGCCGGCACGCACGATCACCGAGGGTGAGATCGTGGAGGGCAGGCCGGTGCGTGTGGCCGTGGATCAGCGTATCGATGCCGAACTGCGCCAGCGTCGCCTCCACGGCCGACGGCGTCACGTCGGTGAGCGTTTCAAACGAGGCCTGGTTGTCCTGCTTCATGCCGCCCTGATGCGCGGCGCTGGCGGCACGCGCCTGCGCCGCGAACGCGAGTCGCGCGGCCAGGGGCTGCGACAGGAACTGCGCTTGCCATGCGGGATTCCGCGTCTGCGCCCGGAACGCCTGGTAGGCCGTGTCACCCGTGCACAGCAGATCGCCGTGCATCAGGATCGCTGGCTTTCCATACAACATGACGACCGCCGGGTCCGGCAGGATGCGCATGCCGGCGCGCCGGGCGAAGGTGTCGCCCAGCAGGAAATCGCGGTTGCCGCGGATGAAGCACACCGGCACGCCGGCATCGGCCACCTCGCGGATGCGGGCCGCGACGTAGGCGCCGGTCTCGGAGGGGTCGTCGTCACCCACCCAGGCCTCGAACAGGTCGCCCAGGATGTACAGCGCGTCGGCGCGGCGGGCCTCGCCCTGCATGAAGGCCCCGAACAGCTCGGTCACGGCGGGGCGTTCGGCGTCCAGGTGCAGATCGGAGATGAAGAGCGTGGTCATGCGGGGATTCTAAGCCCTCCCCCTGAACGAGCAGGGGGAAACGCGGTGCGCGCGGGTTAAAATCGCCGTATTCCGTCTGTCGAGTTCCCCATGGCCTGCCGCACCCGCTTCGCTCCCAGTCCTACCGGCTACCTGCACATCGGCGGCGCCCGCACGGCGCTGTACTGCTGGCTGGAAGCGCGCCACCGCGGCGGCGAGTTCATCCTGCGCATCGAGGACACCGACCGCGAGCGCAGCACGCAGGCCGCCATCGACGCCATCCTGGAGGCGATGGACTGGCTGGGCCTGGGCTACGACGAGGGCCCGATCTACCAGACCCACCGAATCGAGCGGTACCGCGAGGTGGCCGAACGACTGGTCGCCGACGGCAAGGCCTACTACGCCTACGAGACGCGCGAGGAACTTGACGCGATGCGCGAGGCGGCAATGGCGAAGCAGGAAAAGCCGCGCTACAACGGCGCCGCGCGCGAGCAGGGCCTGCCGTACCGCGACGACCCGAACCGCGTCATCCGCTTCAAGAATCCGCTCGATGGCGTGGTCGCCTTCGACGACCTGATCAAGGGCCGCATCGAGATCGCCAACAGCGAGCTGGACGACATGGTGATCTTCCGCCCGGACGGCTACCCCACGTACAACTTCGCCGTGGTGGTGGACGACTGGGACATGGGCATCACCGAGGTGATCCGCGGCGACGACCACATCAACAACACCCCGCGCCAGATCAACATCTACCAAGCGCTGGGCGCACCGGTGCCCAAGTTCGCGCACATGCCGATGATCCTGGACGAGCAGGGCGCCAAGCTGTCCAAGCGCACCGGTGCGGCCGACGTGATGCAGTACAAGGATGCCGGCTACCTGCCGCATGCGCTGATCAACTACCTGGCGCGGCTGGGCTGGTCGCACGGCGACCAGGAGCTGTTCACGCGGGAGGAGCTGATCGCCCTGTTCGACGTGAAGGACGTGAACTCCAAGGCCGCGCGCCTGGACATGGCCAAGCTCGGCTGGGTGAACCAGCACTACCTGAAGACGGACGGGCCTGCGGATATCGCGCCGCACCTGGTCTACCAGTTGGAAAAGCTGGGCGTGGACCTGTCCACGGGCCCGGCACCGGCCGACGTGGTGATCGCGCTGCGCGACCGCGTGCAGACGCTGAAGGAGATGGCCGAGAAGGCGCTGGTCTGGTACCAGCCGCTGACGGCGTACGACGATGCCGCGGTGGCCAAGCATCTGGGAGCTGCCGCCCAGGCGCCGCTGGCCAAGGCCCGCGAACATCTGTCCGCGCTGGCGGACTGGAGTGCCGATAGCGTGTCGGCGGCGCTGCACCAGGCCGCGGCGGCACTGGAACTGGGGATGGGCAAAGTGGCGCAGCCGCTGCGCGTGGCCATCACCGGTACCCAGGTCAGCCCCGACATTTCGCATACCGTCTACCTGGCCGGTCGCGAGGAAGCCTTGAAACGCATCGACGCCGCACTCATCAAGTGCAGTACGTCCGCCTGAATCCGGATCGCCCATGCCCAACGCCCACGCCTGCACCGACCCGCACCATCACGTCCATGACGCCAAGGCGTTCGTGGCGGCGGTGGAACATGCGTGCCAGGAGCGTGGCCTGCGGCTGACGCCGATCCGCGCGCGCGTGCTGCAACTGATCGCCGAAGCCGGCAAGCCGGTGAAGGCGTACGAGCTGCTGGAGTGGGTGCGCGCCACCAAGGGCGTCGGCGCCGATGCACCGCCGACGGTGTATCGCGCGCTGGACTTCCTGATGGCCAACGGTTTCGTGCACAAGCTGGAATCGGTGAACGCCTTCGTCGCCTGCCACCACCCGAACAGCGCACAACACTCGGTGCCATTCCTCATCTGCGACCGCTGCCACAGCGCGGTGGAACTGGAGGACCGCGACGTGGTGGCCGCGCTGGATGCACGTGCGAAAGCGCTGGGTTTCCAGCCGCAGGCGCAGACGCTGGAAGTGCATGGCCTGTGCGCACGCTGCGCGGCGGCGTGAGGGTTGAGCTGTTGTAGGAGCGACGTGAGTCGCGACCGCAGACCTGCAGCGTAGTGAGCCGTTGTCTCGCGAAGGATGAGGCAGCTGCCGTCAATGAAGTCCCATCGGTGTACCCGGCGCCGGATGGCGTGCGGTCGCGACTTACGTCGCCCCTACAGGAGCATTACTCAGGCCGCTGCCGCTACCGCCCTGGGTGAACGCTCCCGGATCGGCAGGTTGGCGGCCGCCGCGACCAAGGCCAGCGCCATGTCGACATACCACATCCACGTGTAGTCGCCGAAGCGTTCCAGCGCCAGGCCGCCCAGCCAGGCGCCGAAGAAGCCGCCGATCTGGTGCGACAGCAACGTCAGGCCGAACAGCGTACCCAGATAGCGCGGACCGAACAGCTTGCCGACCAGGCCCGCCGTCGGCGGCACCGTCGCCAGCCAGGTGAAGCCCAGCGCGGCCGCGAAGACGTAGAAAGTGACGGGCGTCGGCGGTGCCATCAGGTAGAGCGCGATCATCACGGCGCGGCTGGCGTACATCGCCGCGAGGATCCATTTCATGCGCATCCGCTGGCCCAGCGCACCCGCGACCAGGCTGCCGGCCACGTTGAACAGCCCGATCAGCGCGATCGACACGGCCGATACGTTGGGCGACAGGCCGCACAGGGCGATTTCGCCGGGCAGGTGGGTCACCAGGAACGCGATGTGCACGCCGCAGGTGAAGAAGCCCAAATGCAGCATCCAGTAGCTGCGATCGCGCAGGGCGATCGCGATCTGCTGTTTCAGCGTGATGTCGCCGATGGCGGTCGCGGCGTGGCTGGCGGGCACGGGCGTGGTCGTCCTCCGCAGCGGACGCGCCAGCGGAATCGCGAGCAACGAGGCGACCGCCAGCGTGTACATCGCGCTGGCCCAGCCGGCGAACGCGATCACGGCCTGCACCAGCGGCGCGAATACGAACTGCCCCAGCGAGCCGCCGGCGTTGATGAAGCCGGCGGCGAACGACCGCTGCTCCGGCGCCAGCCGCTGCGCCGTGGCGCCGATCAGGATGGAGAAACTGCCGGCACCCGCGCCTGCCGCCGTCAACACGCCCAGCGTGAACATCAGGCCCCAAGCAGAGGTGAGGTGCGGTGTGAGCGCCAGCCCCAGCGCCAGCAGTACTGCGCCCAGTACCAGTACGCCGGTCGAGCCGCGCTTGTCGGCGATGGCGCCGAACATGGGTTGCACCGCGCCCCACGTGAACTGTCCGATGGCGAGGGCGAAGCTGATCGCGGCGATGCCGATGCCGGTGTCCTGATGGATCGGCGCGACGAACAGGCCCGTCGTCTGGCGCGCGCCCATCGTGATCATCAGGGTGGCCGCAGCGGCGAGCAGCAGGCCCCAGTGCATGCGGGGCGGCGGGATGCTGGCCGCGTTCATGCGGCGAGCCCCAGATGGTGCCGCAGCAGTTCGTCCAGGTGATCCAGATCGCGGTGCAGACGGGCGATGCCGGCCTCGCCGAGCATCGTGTCGATGACCGCTTGTGCGTGCCGCCACCGCGGTTTCGCCGCGGCGAGCCGGTCGCGGCCCGACGCCGTCACCGTGACCATGCGCTGGCGCGCGTCGCGCCCGCGGACGGCTTCCACCAGGCCGGCGTCCACCAGGGGCGACAGATTGCGGGTGAGGGTGGTGCGGTCCATGCCGAGTTCGTCGGCCAGTTCGCCCAGCACGCGCGGTTCGCGCTCGCTCCGGCGCAGGATGGAGTACTGGTTGAGGCTCAGGCCGACCGGCGCGAGTGCGTGGTCGTACACCTGCGTCACCCGGCGGCTGGCGCGGCGGAGGCGGAAGCAGGTGCACTGGCTGGGTGTGGAGGAGCGGGGTGGCGGCGTCATCGACATCCCAGAGGAGGGCAGTGAAGCCATTATGTGTATATGCACGTAGTGGCCGTCAAGAAGGGCGGCTGCCTTGCCGGCCAGCCGCCCGGGGGGAGAGACTCAGCGCTGGATCAGAAGTACGCGCGGATGCCGAAGGCCACGCCGCGGCCCGGCAGTGGCGCGTAGTCGCGCAGCAGCGAGGTATGCGGCCGGGCTTCCTCGTCGGTCAGGTTGTTGCCGTCCAGGAACACCTCCCAGCTGGAGGCCGGGCGGTCCCAGCGGTAGGCCACGTGCGCGTCGACCAGCGTGTAGCCGTCGCTCGGTTCCTCGTTCTGCGCCACGTCGTCCTGCTTGCCGTAGCGCACCGCGCCCAGCGAGGCGCGCCAGCCGCCCAGCGACCAGCCCAGGTCCGCACCGAAGCGCATCGGCGAGATGCGGGGCAGGTAGCCGCCCTGCGCGATGTCGACCTCGTAGCCGTGCGTGTGGTCGCCGTGCGGCACCTCGAACGCCACCGTACGCATGCCGCTGCCATCCAGCTTCGCCCGCACGTAGTCGCCGTACAGGCGCAGGTCCCACGCGCCGGCGGCGGTGTCGGCCAACTGGATCTTCGCTTCGGCTTCGGCGCCGGTGAAGGTGGCGTCGTCCTGCGTCCACAGGCGCACCGGATAGCCTTCTTCTTCCACGCCGGTGTCGGTGAGGTAGATGAAGTCCTTGAACCGGGTCTGATAGACGGCCAGCTTCAGGTCGACGCGGTCGGTGTGCCAGTGCGCACCGATCTCGGCGCGCACGCCCTTTTCCGTATCCAGCGACGCATCGCCGATCTCGATGGACTGGGTGGCGACGTGGGTGCCGCCGGCGAACAGTTCCTCGTTGGTCGGCGCACGCTCGGAACGGTCCAGGCCGAAGCGCAGGTCGAAGCCGTCGCTCAGGCGCCAGATGGCGGCGGCCGACAGGTTCACCGCACTGAAATCGGTGGATGCGCGGTCATCCGGCTTCAGCTTGACCTGATCGTAGCGGCCGCCCAGCTCCAGTTTCCACGGGCCGAAATCCTTCTCCTGCACCACGAACAGGCCCAGCGCGTCGGTGACGGTGGACGGTACGAAGGCCTCTTCGCCCACCGCGCTGAAATCGGTGCTGCCGAACTGCAGGCCGAAGGCGCCGCGCCAGCCGTTCCACGTCTTCTGCACCGCTTCCAGGCGGGCGTCGTAGCCCTCGTTGCTGAAGCGCGTGCCCACATCGCCGCCTTCCAGCTCGACATGCTCGTAGTCGTTCCAGGCGGCGCGCAGGTTGATGCTCTGCAGGAACGAGACCGGTTCGTAGACGCCGGCCTTCATGTCGAAGCGGTTCTGCGTCATGTCGATGCGCACGGCGCCTTCCTCGTGCGCTTCGTCGTCGTGGTCGGCTTCGCCATCATGGTCGTGGTCATGGTCTTCCTCGCCATGCACGTGGGCACCGGCAGGGATGCCGTAGTTGCTGCGGTAGGTGCTGGCGGCCAGGCCGAAGTAACCCCGATCCCCCAGGTAGGTGGCGCCCACGGCGCCTGCCTTCGTGCTGACCGAACTGTTGGGCAGCGTGCCCTTGGGCTGGGGTTCCTCCTCGTGTTCTTCACCTTCTTCGTGGTCGTGCAGGATGGCGACGCCGGGAATGTCGTAGTCGTCGGTGTCGCGGACCAGGCCGTCGACATGCAGTACCCAGTTCCCGCTCACGCCGTCCAGGCGGAAGATGCCGGTGCGCTCGTCGTTGACGGTATTGCCGCGCACTTCGGCACGGCCGCTCAGCGGTTGGTCGGGAATGGATTCGGCCAGGCGTCCGTCTACCACGTTGACCGCGCCGCCGATGGCGCCGCTGCCGAACAGCAGGGTGGCCGGTCCCTTCAGCACTTCGATCTGGTCGGCGAGGAAGGGTTCGATGCTGACCGCGTGGTCGGCGCTGACGGTGGAGGCATCCATCGAACCGATGCCGCCGGACAGCACCTGCACGCGCGGGCCTTCCTGGCCGCGGATGATCGGGCGGCCGACGCCCGTGCCGAAGTAGGTGGTCTGCACGCCCGGCAGCTTGGCGACGGTCTCGCCGAGGGTGCCGGCCTTGGCCTTGTCCAGGTCTTCGCCGTACAGCACGTCCACCGGGGTCGCGACGGATTCCGCGTTGCCTTTCAGCGGCGAAGCGGTGACCACCACGGCCTCCAGGTCTTTGGTCTGGGCATCGCTGGCGGTCTCGGCGAGCGCGGCAGGGGAGGCCAGGGCCAAGGCGAGGGCGGTGGCGAGCAGGCTGGGAGCGGGGCGTTGCACGGAGAGCATGGGCACGGAGTCACTCATGTGGGGGTAACGAATGATGTTATATTATACCAATAGCAACAATATAACCCTCCCGGAAGTCATACTTGCCGCCATGAAGTCTTCGTTCCGCCACCTGCTCGATCGCCTGGGCGCCGCCGGCTCCCTGGTTTGCGCGCTGCACTGTGCCCTGGTGCCGTTGCTGCTGGCGCTGGCGCCGTCGCTGGGCCTGTCGCTGTGGCTGGGGGAAAGCCTGGAGGAGATCTTCGTGGTGTTCGTCACGGTGCTGGGTGCCTTCAGCCTGATCTGGGGTTACCGCCGGCACCGCGTCTTCCGCGCGCTCGGCATGTTGCTGGCGGGCCTGGCGGCGCTGTGGGTCGGGGTGCTGTACCCCCCCTTGCATGCCTCGGTGGTGCCGCATGCCATCGTGATGACCGTGGGCGGCACGCTGGTGGGCCTGGCCCATCTGCTGAACCTGCGCCTGAACCACTGGCACGTCCACGACGCCAGTTGCGCCCACTAGGCCCGTCCCGCAAGACCTGCGGCGGGCCCGGAAGGCCCCGCTGTGGTAGGCTTTGCGGCCTCGCGCGAGGCGCCCCCGAGCTGTGGATGCCCGTGCATCGCCCCGTCCAGGGCGGACTTTTCAATGAATCAGGAGAACAAAGATGGGCAAGGGTGATCGCAAGACGGCCAAGGGCAAGCGCTATTCGTCCAGCTACGGCAATGCGCGCAAGCACGCCGTCGCCAAGGCCGGCGTGGCGGCCACCGCCACCGCCAAGAAGTCGGTGGTGAAGGCGCCGGCGAAGAAGGCCGTGGCCAAGAAGGCTGTCGCCAAGGCGTGATGCCATCCGCACCGGCGCTGCCGGTTGCGACAGAAAACCCCGGCAATCGCCGGGGTTTTCGTTTTCTAGGCGCCGACGATGAGGCGGCCGCCTGCGTGGACGGCCGACACCAGGTCGCCGCCCAGCCAGTAGGCCAGTTGCGCCGGCTGGCCGATGCGCCAGCGCACGAAGTCCGCACGCTGTCCCACCACCAGGCGGCCGCGATCCTCCAGACCCAGCGCCCGGGCGGCGTGGACGGTCGCGCCGCGCAGCGCCTCCTCCGGTGTCAGGCGGAAGTGGGTGCAGGCCAGCGACATGGCCAACCGCAGCGACTGCAGGGGTGAGGTGCCGGGATTGCAGTCGGTCGCCACCGCCATCGGCACGCCATGGGCGCGGAACGCGTCCAGCGGCGGCAGTTTCGTTTCGCGAAGCACGTGGAACGCGCCGGGCAGCAGCACGGCGACGCTGCCGGCCTGCTTCAATGCCGCGACACCCGCTTCCGACGCGTACTCCACGTGGTCGGCCGACAGGCCTGCGAAGCCGGCCACCAGCGCCGCGCCGCCGCCGTCGCTCAGCTGGTCGGCATGCAGCTTCACCGGGATGCCCAATGCGCGTGCCGCCTCGAACACGCGCTGCGTCTGCGCGGCCGTGAATCCGATGCGCTCGCAGAACGCATCCACCGCATCCACCAGGCCCTCCGCGTGCAGGGCGGGCAGCCAGCGGCATACGGCATCGATGTAATCGTCGGCGCGCCCGGCGAATTCCGGCGGCAGTGCATGCGCGCCCAGATACGTCGTGCGCACCCTGATGCCGAGCGCGTCGCCGATGCGGCGTGCCACGCGCAGCATCTTCCGTTCGTTGTCGAAGTCCAGGCCGTAGCCGGACTTGATCTCCAGCGTGGTCACGCCGTCGTCGCGCAAGGCGCGCGCCCGCGGCAGCGATTGCGCGAACAGGTCGTCTTCGCCGGCGGCGCGGGTGGCGCGCACGGTCGAGACGATGCCGCCGCCGCTGCGTGCGATGTCTTCATAGCTGGCGCCCTGCAGGCGCTGTTCGAACTCGCCGGCGCGGTCGCCGCCGAACACCACGTGGGTGTGGCAGTCGATCAGGCCGGGCGTGACCCATTCGCCCTGCGCATCCACCAGTTCATCGGCCAGCGACGCGGGGGGCGCCGGCAGGTCCGCACGGTGGCCCACGAAGACAAGCATGCCGTCGTGCCAGCCCAGCGCACCGTCCTCGATCACGCCGTAACCTGCATCGCCGGCCAGGGTGACCAGGCGTGCATTGACCAGCAAACCGTCCCAGCGCGTGTCCATATCAATCGCCTCCGCCGTCGCAGCCGTCCGCATCGGATGCGCATCCCGCCTCGCGATGCGTGGCAAGCGCAGGGTCGGTGGCGCTCTCGCCGGCACCCTCGGCGGCTCGGGTCCCCTTGTTCTTCGCGTGCACGGCGATGAAGACCACCATCAGCGCGATGGCGACGGCAAGCAGTGAAAGGACGATGGCAAGCATGGACGTGGGCGACCTGCGCGGGCGTGTCTTGGCGGGGATGACGCGGTAGCCTAACGCACCCCGTCGCCGCCGCAAGCATCGTCATGTCGAACTCCGATCCCCTCGCAGGCCAGATCGTCGCCGCCGACGCCGGCTGGCGCGTACCGGGCATCGCCAACCTGCATTCGCACGCCTTCCAGCGGGCGATGGCGGGCCTGGCCGAACACCAGACCCACCCGGAAGACAGCTTCTGGACCTGGCGCGAGATCATGTACCGGTTCGCCGCACGGATGACGCCGGAGAGCACCTACGCGGTGGCGGCGCAGCTGTACGCCGAAATGCTGGAAGCCGGCTACACGCATGTGTGCGAGTTCCACTACGTGCACCATCAGCCCGACGGCACGCCGTACGCAGATCCTGCGGCCATGTCCAGGGCGCTGATCGCTGCTGCGCGCGACACCGGCATCGGCATGACCCTGCTGCCGGTGCTCTACATGACCGGCGGTTTCGATGGTCGCGAACTGTCGGTGCGCCAGCGGAGGTTCGGTCACGATGTGGACGGTTTCCTCCGCCTGCTCGACCTCCTGCGCCCGCAGCAGAACGCATCGCTGCGCGTGGGCTGTGCGTTCCACAGTCTGCGTGCGGTTCCGGAAACCGCGATGCGCGAGGTGTTGTCCGCGCTGCCGGCCGATGCGCCGGTGCACATCCACATCGCCGAACAGGTGGGCGAAGTACAGGACTGCCTGGCGCTGCGCAATGCGCGCCCGGTGGAATGGCTGTTGCGCGAGTTTCCTGTCGACCGACGCTGGACGCTGGTGCATGCCACCCACCTGACGGGCGAGGAAACACGCGGCATCGCCGCCAGCGGTGCCACCGTCGCGATCTGCCCCACAACGGAGGCCAACCTCGGCGACGGCCTGTTTCCGCTGCGCGATTACCTGCAGGCGGGTGGACGCTGGGGCATCGGTTCGGATTCCCATGTGTCCGTGTCGCCGGTGGAGGAACTGCGCTGGCTGGAGTACGGCCAGCGACTGGTCACGCGCCATCGCAACATCGCGGTATTGCCGGGCTCGCCCCGTGTGGGGCGCACCCTGCTGGCGGGGGTGCTGGACAGCGCCGCGGATGCCACGGGTCTCGCGCCGGATCCGCAGGATGCCGTCTGGCTGGATGCGGACGCCCCGGTGCTGGCCGGCGCCACCCAGGAGGACCTAGTGGACCGCTGGCTGTTCGCCGGCAACCGGCCGCTGGTCCGGTCGGTCCGGGTCGGCGGGCGCGATGTGGTGGCCGATGGACGCCATGTCGACCATGAGGCCATTGCGCGTAGGTACGGTGCGACGGTGCGCCAGTTGCTGGAGGCTTGACGCATGACGCGCCGGCCGTCGTCCGGATCGCGGGTTTCGTCGCCGTCAGCGCTACGCCCATCGCAGACCGGCACGCGTGGCGATGTCCTTCGACAGCATGGTGACCGACCCCTCAGTAGAACCGCCATGGCCTACGCCCATTCGCTCGCCGTCACCCTGGCCGCCGCCGGCCTCACCGTCTTCGCACCCGCCCACGCGATGACCGACCAGACCCTGGCTGGCATGGTGAAACAACGCCTGCAGGGCGATCGCACCGGGGCCTGCATGGCGGTGGCGGTCGTCGAGGCCGGCACGGTCGCCCGCACGTACCAGTGCGCGGATGCGAAGGACCTGTCGCGCATCGGGCCCGACAGCGCGTTCGAGATCGGCTCGGTCAGCAAGACGATGACGGCGGCGCTGTTGGCCGACCTGATCGGGCAGGGCAAGGGTTCGTTGGACGATCCGCTGTCCGCCTGGCTCCCGGAAGGCACGAAGCTGCCCGACTACCAGGGCATGCCCATCCTGCTGCGCCACGTCGTCACCCACACCTCCGGCCTGCCGGCGCTGCCCTCGCGCATGGGCGCGGCCGACATGACCGATCCGTACGCGAGACTGGACGAAACGGCACTGCTCGCCTCGCTGGGCGATGTCACGCTCACCGAGGCGCCTGGCACGAAGTTCGAGTATTCCAACTTCGCCTCGATGGTGCTGTCGTACGCCGTCGCCCGGCGCGCGGGCGCCGACATGGAGACGCTGCTGAAGCAGCGCCTGTTCGCGCCGCTGGGCATGCGGCATGCCTACGTCAACACGGCGCCGGACGGCGTGCGCGCGGCCGTGGGCCATACGCCGAACGCGCGCGCCACGCCGGCCTGGCATTTCCAGACCAATCTCGCCGGCGTCGGCGGCGTGCGCGCGACGCTAGACGACATGGTGGGTTACGTGCAGGGCCAGCTGGGAACCGAGCCCACGCCGATCGCGGCGGCGCTGCAGCGCTCGCAGCAGAAGCTGTCGGATGCACCGCCGATGGCGATGAACTGGATGCTGATGCCCGTCGGCGGACGCACGGTGCACGTGCACGAGGGCGGCACGGGCGGCTTCTCGTCGTTCGTGTCCTTCGACATCGAGGAACAGCGTGGCGTGGTGATCCTGTCCGACACCACCTGGAACTCGATCGGAAGCCTGGGGTCCCTGGGACTGCACCTGGTCGATGCCAGTTTCCCGCTGGGCGCGCCGCGGCGCGAAGCCAGGCCGGATGGCACGCTGCTGGATGCACTGGCTGGCGAGTACGAACTCGCGGGCGGCATGAAGATGACGCTGCGCCGGGCAGGCGACGCACTGGAGATCCAGCCGGCCGGGCAGGGCACGTATGCGATGGGCTACGACAGTGCGGGCGATTTCTATCCGCGCGAGTTCGATGCCGTGCTGCGCCCGCGGCGCACGGCGGAAGGCCAGTCCTTCACCTGGATGCAGATGGGCGCCGCGCTGCCGGCCAAACGCATCGATGCTGCCGCGTCGGCGCCGGTGCTGAAGCTCGACGCCGCTGCCCTGCGCGACTATGAGGGCGACTATCCGCTCATGCCCGCGTTCTCGCTCGCTGTGAAGGCGCAGGGCGACACCTTGACGATCCAGGGTACCGGACAGCCGGCCCTGCCCGTGCAGGCGGTAGCGCGCGATGTCTTCGTGATGGACGCCGTGGGCGCGGAGATCCGCTTCGAGCGTGATGCGGCCGGCAAGGTGATCGCGTTGACGCTGAAGCAGGCAGGCCAGCAGTTGCGCGGAGAAAGGAAGTAAGCATGGAACGGACCTATCCGCTGCGGCAGAAGCTGCCGGCCGAGGTGCTGGTAGGCGGGAACGCGGTGTGGAGCCGTTATCGCCAGTACCCGGTGTTCGGCCTGCGCTGGCTGCTCGGCCGCAGCCTGTTGTTCTGCGGCGTGATCGCGGTGGTCGCCGCATTCATCGGCATGGGTACGGGCGTCGTCGCCCAGGACGTCGGCGTCGCGATCAAGGTGGCCATCACCGAGTTCGTCGTCTTCAGTTCCATGGCCACGCTGGGTCCCGCGCTGGCGACCGCGGTGCGCCATCGTGCGTGGCCGCTGAGCCGTGAGCGCAAGGCCGTCGTGATCGCCGTGCTGATCGGCATGGTGCTCAGTTTCTTCATCGATCGCCTGGGGTCTTCCTACATCGAACAACTCATCAAGCCGGGTCTCGAGGCCGCAGGACTGAGCGTGAATCCCCCGGCGCCGCCGCCACTGGTGAAGGCGATCGGACTGGCGATCAACGTGGCAGCGCTGGTGGTGATCTACGGGCTGTTCGGTGGCGGCCTCGCCCTGCGTGCCTACTTCAGCGAACACCGCCGCTGGGACGAGCACCACCATGTGCGCGAACTGAACGCGCTCGAAAGCCGCGTACATGAAGCCGACCTTCGCCTGGGGGTGCTGCAGGCGCAGGTGGAGCCGCATTTCCTGTTCAACACGCTGGCCTCCGTTCGCGCGCTGGTGCGGCAGGATCCTGCCCAGGCCGAAGCGACCCTGGATGCGCTGGTCGACTTCCTGCGCGCCACGATTCCGAAGCTTCGCGAGGACCGCGGCCTGCACGCCACGCTCGGCCAGCAGCTCGACCTCTGCAGCAGTTACCTGGCGCTGATGCAGGTGCGCATGGGTGGGCGACTGACCTATGACGTGCGGGCCGACGAGGCGCTGCGTGCGGCGCCGTTTCCGCCGTCGCTGCTGATCACGCTGGTGGAGAATGCGATCAAGCACGGCATCGAACCACGGCCTGGTCCGGGCCGTATCGAGATCGACGCGGTGCGCGACGGCGACGCGTTGCGCGTGCAGGTGCGCGACGATGGCGCGGGTCTTCAGCCTGGCCTGAGCACCGGCGTCGGTCTGGCGAACGTGCGCGAACAGCTGGCGGCACGCTACGGCGCGCGCGCGGCCTTCGTTCTGTCGCCGGCCGCCGAAGGTCGTGGCGTTTGCGCGGAGATCCGCGTACCGCTAGGGTCGGCTGCGTGAACACCGTCACCGCCCTGATCGCCGAGGACGAAGCGCCGCAGCGACGCGCGCTGCAGCAGCAGTTGCGCGCGGCTTGGCCAGAGCTGGAGGTCGTGGCGGTCTGCGAGGACGGACTCTCGGCGCTGGACGCCGTCGCGCAACACCGGCCGAAGGTCGCCTTCCTCGACATCCGCATGCCGGGCGTCAGTGGACTGGACGTCGCCCGGCAGGTAGTCGCCCAAGGCGGCCTGGTCGTGTTCACCACCGCTTACGAGGACTACGCCATCCGCGCCTTCGAGGCGGGTGCGGCGGACTACCTGCTGAAGCCGGTGCAGGACGCGCGACTGGCGCAGGCGGTGGAGCGCATGCGGGCGCGTCTGGCCGAGACGCGCGCGCCGGACATGCGTTCGCTGATCGACGACCTGGAAGCGCGCCTGCGGCCGCAGGGCGACCGCCTGATCCGCTGGATCACCGCCAGTGTCGGCGACAGCGTGCGCATGATCGCCATCGACGAGGTGCTGTTCTTCCAGGCGCAGGACAAGTACGTGCGTGTGGTGACCGCCGATGACGAAGCCATCATCCGCATGTCGCTGAAGGAGCTGCTCGGCGGCCTGGATCCGGACGTGTTCTGGCAGGTGCACCGCGGGGTGCTGGTGCGCGTGCAGGCGATCGACCGCGTGCGCAAGGACGAACTGGGCCGCCACCAGCTCAGCGTGAAAGGACGCAACGACGTGCTGCCGGTCAGCGGCGCGTTCCAGCAGCGCTTCCGCGGGATGTGACCGCGCTCAGCCGAACAGGTCTCGGGACTTCGACAAGGCGCCCTCCAGCTCCAGCAGGAACTGCTTGGTCGGCAGGCCGCCGCCGAATCCCGTCAATGCGCCGTCCGCGCCGATCACGCGGTGGCAGGGCAACACGATGGGCAACGGGTTGCGCCCGTTCGCCGCGCCGACGGCGCGCATCGCGGTGGGCTTGCCCACCCGCTGCGCCAGCTGCGCATAGCTGATCGTTTCGCCGTAGCCGATGCCTGCGAGCGCCATCCATACGGCGCGCTGGAACTCGGTGCCGCACGGTGCCAGCGGCAGGTCGAACACGCACCGCTTCGCGGCGAAGTAGTCGTCCAGCTGGCGTGCCGCCAGATCCAGCAGGCGATGATCGCCGGGTATCCATCCCTCACGGTCTGCCGGATGCCGGTTGCGCGGGAATTCGATGGCATGCAGACCCGCGTCCGTTGCGGCGACGGTGAGCGTGCCGACGGGGCTGTCGAGTTCGCGGTAGAGGATCATGGTGGGGAGCATAAGAGCGTTCGATGTAGGAGCGACGTGAGTCGCGACCGCAAGAATGAAATGCTGTTGCGACCCGAAGTATTCCGGTCGCGACTTACGTCGCTCCTACAGAAGGCATTGCCTTCTGCGCCGGCATAGTGGCCTTCCACGCATGGATCACCGCATACGCGCGCCATGGCCGCCAGGACTCCGCGCGCGCGGTCAGCGCCTTCGCTGTCATCCGCGTGCCGTCGGTGGGCACGGCCTTCTGCAGTACCAGATCGTCGGCCGGGAACGCATCCGGATGGCCGAGCGCGCGCAGCGCCATGTAGTGCGCCGTCCACGGACCGATGCCGGGCAGGGCGACCCAGCGTGAGGTGAAATCCTCCAGCGTGCGCTCCGGCCTGAAATCGACGCGGCCATCGAGCAGTGCGCGCGACATCCCGCGGATCGTGTCGGCCCGCGCACGGGTCAGGCCGATCTCGGTCAGATCGACATCGACCAGCGCCTCCGGCGTCGGGAACAGGTGCGTCAGCCCCTCGAACGGGATCGCCAGCGGTGTTCCATGCCGTTGCGCCAGGCGCGCCGTCAGCGTGCGCGCGGCCGCCACGCTGACCTGCTGGCCGATCACCGCACGCACCGCGATCTCGAAACCGTCCCAGCCGCTGGGCAGGCGCAGCCCCGGTCGCGCCTCCAGCAACGGACGCAGGCGGTCGTCGTGGCCCAGCGCTGCGGCAATCGCCTGCGGATCGGCATCCAGGTCGAACATGCGCCGCAGGCGGTTGACGATCTGCAGCAGATCCGCCGCCGCGCCGCCCTGCAGTTCCAGCTTCAGCGCATGCGTGCCTTCGTCCCAGGCGCTGATCCGCAACCAGCCTGGCGTATCGGGCGTGCCGATCACGCGCCGATAGCTGACGTAATCGACGACTTCGACGCCGGGCAGTGCGCGCCCGCGCAGGAAATCGAGCATGGCGCCGAAATCGTACGGCGGTCGGTAGCCCAGCCGCAGCGTCATCGCGTCGCCTGCGATTGGCAGTTCGCGCTTGCGCAGGTCGCGCGGTGCCATCCGGTATTCCTCGCGGAAAGCGGTGTTGAAGCGGGTCAGGCTGCCGAAGCCCGCTGCCAGCGCCACCTGCGTGATCGGCAAGGTCGTCTCGGTCAGCAGCTGCTTGGCGAACAGCAGGCGACGCGTGCCGTGCACGTCGACCGGTGTGGCACCGAGGCGATCAGTGAACAGCCGCCGCAGCTGCCGTTCGCCCAGGCCCACGCGTTCGGCGAGGTCGGCCACCGGCGCGTCGATCAGTGCGCCCTGGTCGATCAGCTTCAGTGCGCGCGCCACCACTTCGTCGCCCCGGCGCCAGGTGCCGTCACCGGGCGCGAGTTCGGGCCGGCAGCGCAGGCAGGGCCGGAAGCCGGCGGCTTCTGCGGCCGCTGCGTGGCGGTAGTAGACGATGTTGCGGGGCTTCGGCGCGGGCGCCGGGCATACGGGCCGGCAGTAGATCCGCGTGCTGGTGACGGCGGTGAAGAACAGGCCGTCGAAGCGCGCGTCGCGGCTCAGCCGCGCCTGTTCGCAGACGTGGCGATCGGGCAGGGCGGTGGCATCGGACGGGACCATGGAGGCAGGCTAGCACCGCATCCACGCGTCGACTCACCGTTTCCGGACATCAATGCGCCGGTGCCGCCCGCGGTTTCAGCACCGGGGTGAACGTCTGCAGCGTTCCGTCGTTCTGCGCTGCGCGGATGCGCAGCAGGTGGGCCAGCAGCGGATAGACGTCCACGTTGTCGAAGGCGGGCAAGGTCACGCCCGGAACGAAATCGGGCCCGGAGGCCACGAAGAAGGCGCGCATCTGCGGGTCTTCGGGCGCGAAGCCGTGTTCGCCCTTCAGGGGTTGATGCGGCAGCGGATGACGGCGCAGTTGCAGGCGCCAGCCCGTGTCCACCTGGCAGACGATCGATGCGATGCGGGGATTGCGGCCGTAGTGCCAGGCGGGCGGCAGGGAGGCCTTGTCCCAGCAGGCGTAATGATCATGGCGCCCGACCAGCCGGCGGCGCACTTCGGCCGCCTGACCCGGGTGGGGCGTGATGTGGGCGACAGGGCCCAAAGATGTCCACGCGTAGAGCGATTCCGGCACCACATCGTCAAGATAGGCCGTGTCCGAGGTGCGTACGTCCGCCATGCCGTGGTCGGACAGCACGATCAGGTTGGTGTCGGCGCGAAGACCGCGCGCATCCAGTCCGGCCAGCAGCTTCGCCAGCGCGGCGTCGATGGTCTCCATGGCCTCGACGGCCTGGGGCGAGAAGGTTCCCGCCGCATGCGCGGCGACGTCGTACTGTTCCATGTACAGGGTGATGAACCGCGGGCGTTCGCCCGCCGGAAGATCCAGCCACGCCAGCACTTCGGCCACGCGCTGGTCGGGCGTAAGCTTGCCGTCGAACGGACGCCAATGGTCCGGGCGCGTACCCGCGATCTCCGCTTCCGAACCGGGCCAGAACATCGTTGCCGTCTTCAATCCCGCACGGCGCGCGGCCACCCAGATGGGTTCGCCGCCCCAGAACCTGCCGTCCCGCCCCGACGCCTTCTTGGACTCGAATCGGCCCAGCATCGAGTCCTCGAGGTCGTTGTGCACGATGCCGTGCCGATCCGGGCGCAATCCCGTCACCAGCGTGTAGTGGTTGGGGAAGGTCAGCGTGGGGTACGACGGATTGACCCACGCCGCCCGCGCACCCTGGGCGAACAGCGCATCGAGCGTGGGCATGCGGCCGCTGCCGGGGATGTCGGCGCGCAGGCCATCGATGGAGACCAGCAGCAGGGTGGGCGGCGAAGCTGAAGCGGCGCCAGGTGCGGGATCGGTGCGTCGGGCGGGAGAGCTGCAGGCGGCCAGCAATAGCAGCATGGCCAGCCACGCCCCCCTGACGATTGGCAGGTGCATAGGCTACGTAATCACTCTAGAACGGGGACAGCTTGGCAGACTCCAGGACATTCCGCATGACAACGCGCTTCCGACTTTCGTCCACGCTGGTCCTGGCCCTGCTGACGGGCCACGCACTGGCCGCGGCGCCGGCGACTGTCCCGCAGGCCGAGTGCCAGGTCTGGCAGCGCGAACTCAGCTTCGCCCGCTCCGTCGCCGACCACGACGCTGCCGCCTTCGCCGAGCACCTGCATCCCGAGGCGGCGTTCGGCGTCAGCCGGACACCCACGCGCGGGCGCGACGCCATCACCCGCGAGTGGATGCCGCTGATCCAGGGTACGACACTGAAGCTCAGCTGGTACCCCGCCGTGGTGACCCTGGGAGGCGACGGCCGCACGGCGTATTCCAGCGGGCCGGCGTTATACGAGGATCCCAAGACCGGGGAAAGCCGCATCGGCCGCTTCGGCTCGGTCTGGCATCGCGGCGACGATGGCGTATGGCGCGTCCTGTTCGACGACGGCGTGTCGCCACAGAAGGCCGATGCCGCAGCCATCCAGCGCTTCCACGAGGGGCGCCGGGAACAGTGTCCGGCGGCATGAGGAGCACCTGAACCGAAGGATGGAAGCCTGCGACGCGGGCGCGCGCCGGGGCGTACCGTGTAGACCACGTTCCTCCGGAGCTCCCTCATGAAGTATCTCCCCCTCCTGGCCCTCGCTGCCTGCCTGATGGCGACCACCGCGCAGGGCCAGTCCTCCACATCGACGGCGGACCCAGCGCCCGCGCCGACCGCGGACCCACCGGCGGATGCCGCCACGTCGGCCGCCATGCCGGCGAAGAACGAGGACACGCCGCGCCTGTCCGACCTCAACTGCATCCGGCAGACCGGCAGCCGCATCCGCCAGCGTGATGCCAAGACCGCGTGCAACGGCCAACCGGGGCGTTCCTACTCGAAGGACGATCTGGACCGCACGGGCCAGCCGAGTCTGGCCGAGGCCTTGCGCACCCTGGACCCCTCGATTCGTTGAGGTTGCCTGTCGCTTTTTCCGTGCGCGTGAAAGGTGAAGGCGTCAACAGTCGTCCGAACGTCCCGAGACGTAGCGCAGGCCGCCCCGTAGTTGGGCGATGAAGTGGCGGTCGGCATAGACCGCCGCATCGTGCCCGAGTCCGCTGTACCAGCCGCGACCGCCATCGAAGGCATGGCACCACGCGATGGGATGGTCCGCGCCCATCGTGCCGCCGTCGTATTTCCGCTCGTCCACGGTGGCGATGACCTGCACCTGCCCGCGCGGATTGGCGCGGTAGTTGTACAGCTCGTCGGTGATCGGCCAGCGCGGTCCTGCCGGTTTGCCATCCTTCTCTGGTTGCACCTGGGTGGATTGCAGGCCCGGCGGGTGGTTCTGGAAATACGCACCGACCAGCTGGCCGTACCAGGGCCAGTCGTATTCCGTATCGGCGGCCGCATGCACGCCGATGAAGCCGCCGCCCTTCCGCACGAACGCTTCGAGCGCTGCTTGTTGCGCGTCCTCCAGTACATCGCCGGTCGTGCTGGCGAACACCACCACGCGATAACGCGCCAGGTTCTCCGGCGTAAATACGCGGGCATCCTCGGTGTGGTCCGCCGCCATGCCTTCGTCCACCACCAGGCGCTGCAGCGTCGTCACCGCCACCGGAATCGCGTCGTGGCGGAATTTCGCCGTCTTCGTGAAGACCAGCACGCGCTCGGGCGGTGCGGCGGCCACGGGCGCGGCGACCAACAGGCCGGCCAGCAGGAAGGCGGTTAACGCACGGCGGAAGGCATTCATGGCCCGATTCTGCCACGCGTGCCATCGCGCACTGCAGCATCGACACGGCTCGCGCAGGACGGGGCCTCCCGCCGATAATGGCCGCATACCTGCATCTGGAACCTGTCATGTCCGATCCCCGCCACGACCCTTCCCGCGTCATCCGCGCCCCGCGTGGCAACACGCTGACCTGCAAGTCCTGGCTCAGCGAGGCGCCGTACCGGATGCTGCAGAACAATCTGGACGCGGAAGTCGCCGAAGACCCCACATCGCTGGTGGTCTACGGCGGCATCGGCCGCGCCGCGCGCGACTGGGCCTGCTACGACGCCATCCTGAAGTCGCTGCGCGAACTCGACGACCACGAGACCCTGCTGGTGCAGTCCGGCAAGCCGGTCGGCATCTTCCCCACGCATCCCGATGCGCCGCGCGTGCTGATCGCCAATTCCAACCTGGTGCCGCACTGGGCCACCTGGGAGCACTTCAACGAACTCGACCGAAAGGGCCTGATGATGTACGGCCAGATGACGGCCGGCTCGTGGATCTACATCGGCAGCCAGGGCATCGTGCAGGGCACCTACGAAACCTTCGTCGAGATGGGGCGCCAGCACTACGGCGGCAACCTGGCCGGCAAGTGGATCCTCACCGCCGGCCTCGGCGGCATGGGCGGCGCTCAGCCGCTGGCGGCGGCGCTGGCCGGCGCCAGTTCGCTGAACATCGAATGCCGCCAGTCCAGCATCGACATGCGCCTGCGCACGCGCTACGTGGACGAACAGGCCGCCGACCTCGATGACGCCCTCGCGCGCATCGCGAAGTACACCGCGGCCGGCGAGGCGAAATCCATCGCGCTGCTCGGCAACGCCGCGGAGATCCTGCCGGAACTGGTGAAGCGCGGCGTACGCCCGGATGCCGTCACCGACCAGACCAGCGCGCACGACCCCGTGCACGGCTACCTGCCGATCGGCTGGACCGTGGAGCAGTGGCTGGCCGAGCAGAAGGCCGAACCCGAGCGCGTGCGCGATGCGGCCAAGCAGTCCATGCGCGTGCACGTGGAAGCGATGCTGGCGTTCCAGCAGATGGGCGTGCCGACCTTCGACTACGGCAACAACATCCGGCAGATGGCGTTCGACCAGGGCCTGAAGAACGCGTTCGATTTCCCCGGCTTCGTGCCGGCCTACGTGCGTCCGCTGTTCTGCCGAGGCGTGGGCCCGTTCCGCTGGGTCGCGCTGAGCGGCGACCCCGAGGACATCTACAGGACCGATGCCAAGGTGAAGGAACTGATCCCCGACGATGCGCACCTGCATCGCTGGCTGGACATGGCGCGCGAGCGCATCAGCTTCCAGGGCCTGCCGGCGCGCATCTGCTGGGTCGGCCTGGGCCTGCGCCACAAGCTGGGCCTGGCGTTCAACGAAATGGTACGCAACGGCGAGCTGAAGGCGCCGGTGGTGATCGGCCGCGACCACCTCGATTCCGGCAGCGTGGCCTCGCCGAACCGCGAGACCGAAGCGATGAAGGACGGCAGCGACGCCGTCAGCGACTGGCCGTTGCTCAACGCGATGTTGAACGTCGCCGGCGGCGCCACCTGGGTGTCGCTGCACCACGGCGGCGGCGTCGGCATGGGCTACTCGCAACACTCAGGCGTCGTGATCGTCTGCGACGGCACGGAAGAGGCCGACAAGCGCATCGCCCGCGTGCTGTGGAACGACCCGGGCACCGGCGTCATGCGCCATGCGGATGCCGGCTACGACATCGCCGTGCAGTGCGCGAAGGAGCAGGGGTTGAAGCTGCCGATGGTGTGAGCCATCGTCTGTCGTGATCGAAGACGGCCCGCCACGGCGGGCCGTCTTCCCGATGCGGCGCACCGTAATATCCGCGTCATCCCCGCTGCCCAGAATGGAGCGGTCGTGCCTGTCCTCCCCCAGGGCACGTTCGGGGATCCGTCTTGTCGCTCCAACATCCGGTCGAAGAGGCCGTGCCCGATGACGCCGGGCGCGAGCACTGGTTCGCGGTCAACATCCTGCCCCACGAAGTGTCCCTGCGGCGCTGGCTGACACGGCTCCGGGTCCAGGATCCGGATGCACTGGACATCATCCAGGAGAGCTATGCGCTGCTCCTGGAGCGCGAGCGGCTGGACGACATCCTCAATCCCCGCGCGTATCTGTTCCAGGTCGCGCACTCGCTGATGTTGCGCAACATCCGCCGCGCGCGGATCGTACCGATCCTGGCGATCGAGGAGCTGGGCAGCGTCGAGCTGGCCGACAAGGCGGCCACGCCGGAACGCAATGCCATGGGTCGGGACGATCTCCGCCACCTGGCCGACCTGATCGCGGGCATGCCCGAACAGGCCCGCCAGGCCTTCGTCCTCCGCCGCATCCATGCGCTGCCCCAGCGGGAGATCGCCCGACGCATGGGGATTTCCGAGAACACCGTCGAGAAACACATCGCGCGTGGCATCCGATGGCTGGGCGAACGTCTGGCCGATGGCGGAAACGGGGTGTCCGACGTCTCCAAGGGAAGTGGTCGGGATACCAGGAGGGTCTATGGACGGTCGCGAAACCAGTCAGGCGATTGAGAGGAAGGCTGCGCAATGGGTTGCGCGGATGGATCGCGGACCGCTCGACGCGCAGGAACAGGGAGAACTCCAGCACTGGCTGGGCGGCGATGCGCGCAGGCGCGGCGCGTTCATCCGGGCGCGGGCCTTGTGGCACCGCCCGGACGTCATCGCCCGCGTGGCGCAACCATCGGTCCCGCACGCGCTGGAGGAGGTGCCAGCGCCAGCCAGGCCATGCAGGCATCGCACGAATCGCGCACCACGGCGCACCGGTCCGGCACTGCGTCGTGGGGTCGCTGCGCTGGCGGCGTCGATCGTGCTGTTCGTCCTGGTCGTCGCCAGCATGCCGATGCCGGTGGCCTACGCGACGGCGAAGGGGGAGATGCGTCGGGTGCCGCTGATCGATGGTTCCACGCTCACCCTCAATACGGAAAGCCGCGTCGACGTGTATGAAGAGGAGCGCCGCCTGCGCGTGAGGATCCGGCGCGGGGAGGTGTTCGTGGAAGCGTCCGGAAGCGGCGAGCCCCTGCTGGTGGACGTCGATGGAGTGCAGCTGCGTGCGGGTGTCGCCGCCTTCGTGGTGCGCAAGCTGGATGGCCAGCCGGCCCAGGTCGTCGTGCAGGACGGCGAAGTGGGTCTGCCTGCGCCCGACGGATCGGTGAAGTCGCTCGCGGCGCACCAGCGTGGATCGTGGAAGAGCGTCGCCGACCGCGTCGAGGTGGCGTCGCTGTCGGCCGACCAGATGCATCGCGAGTTGGCGTGGCGCGAGGGCAAGCTCGCCTTCCACGGGGAGCGCCTGGCCGAAGCGGCCGAGGCCTTCGCGCGCTACAGCGATGTCCGGATCGTCATTCCCGATCCGCGCCTGGCAAATGCGTCCGTCACCGGCCTGTTCGCCGCCAACAATCCGGCAGGGTTCAGTCGCGCGGTGGCGGATGTGTTCGGTGCCGAAGTCCGACAGGAAACCAGTCGCGAGATCGTCATCGTTCCGGAAGATTAAATTTTCATGACGCATGGCGGAAGCCGGGCCACGGCGTCTCAAGCATTCGAGGTCCGCAATTCCTGCGGCCAACAATGCGAGTGCTTGCCTGATGATCCGCTGCAACAAGCTTCTCCTGGCCACTGCCGTCGCGATCGCGCTGACCTCCGCGCCGCACGCGATGGCGCAACGGCGCCAGTTCAACGTCCCCACGCAGCCGGCGGTGACCGGCATCCCGGAGTTCGCGCGCCAGGCGCAGCTGCAGATCATCGCGCCGGCGGATGCGCTGGATGGCGTCAACACGCAGGCGGTGGTGGGCGAAGGCGACGCACGGCAGACGTTGCGTACGCTGTTGCGCGATACCGGTCTGAAAATCAAGTCCGATGACGGTCGCGTGATCCTGCTGCAGCCTTCGCGAGCCGGCGAACCGGGCGCGGGAAGTGGGACGCTGCTGGGCAGCGTGCTGGATCCGGCGACGGGCGGCTATCTCCGGGACGCGGTCGTGCGCATCACCAGCAGCGCCGGCACGCGTGTCGTCCATTCGGGCGAGCGGGGCGAGTTCCAGCTGGCCGGCGTGCCGGTGGGCACGGTGGAGGTGACGGTGAGCTACACGGGCTTCCACGAGGAGCGGCGCACCATCGAACTCGAGCCGGGCGAACGCGAACGGCTGGAGTTCCAGTTGCGCAGTACGTCGGTGGAGGCAGGCACCTCCGGCACGCGTACGCTGGATTCGCTGCAGGTGGTCGGGGTGCGCGAGGGCGATGCCAGGGCGATCATGGAACAGCGCGCCGCCATGAACATCACCAACACGCTGTCGGCCGACAGCTTCGGCGAGATCGGCGACGGCAATCCGGGCGAGTTCCTCAAGTACATGCCGGGTGTCGATTTCGATGTCGTGGCGGACGATGCGCCGCGCAACATCAGCCTGCGCGGCCTGCCGGCGAAGTACACCGGAGTGACGCTCAACGGCGTCAGCCTTCCCGGGATAGATGCCAACTCGTCGAGCTCGCGTACCTTCAGCTTCGAACAGAGCGCACTGGCGGGCGTGGATTCGATCAGCATCAACAAGACCACCTCTGCCGACATGGACGCGAACGCACCGGCCGGCACCATCGACATCCGGACCAGGAAGGCGTTCGACGCCAAGGGGCGGCGGGTCGTCGTGTCCCTCGGCGGTACCACGCACTCCGGCCTGTGGGACAGCAGGAACACCGGGTGGATGGAAGGCGGCTACGACACCAAGTGGCTGCCCAGCAGCTCCATCACGTATTCGGACGTGTTCTTCGACAAGCGCCTCGGCATCGCCGCTGGCATCAGCAGCATCACCAACCTGGTGGAACAGGCACAGATCACGGCCGGCCGGAACTACGTGGCGACGGCCACCAGTCCCTATCCGTATGCCGTGACGTCGATTGCTGCGTCGGGCTACGACCGCGAATACAACCGGCGTGTCGCGTCCTTCAACGCGGACTTCAAGGCGACCGACACGCTGATCCTGTCGCTCTCGGCCAACCTGAGCCGCGGCGACATCGATCCCAACACCATCACGCCCACGTTCACCAACGGCCGCGCGACCGCCGCCAATCCGCATGAAGGCGACCCCTCGCTGGACTGGACGACCCGGTATCCCGCCAGCACCAACACGCTGGCGTTGAACCACAGCTACACCTACAAGGTCGGCTACTCGCGCAACTTCGTGCCGAGCTTCGTCTGGCAGAACGAAAACCTGAAGGTGGATGGCAACCTGTTCTCCGCCACGTCCACCAGCCGCTACGACTCGGTCAAGAAGGGACAGGTCTCCAATCTGCTGAATACGCTGAGCGCGCGCGGCAACTACAGCGCCTCGCGCAGCGACTGGATGCACCAGGACTGGCAGATCCAGCAGATCGACGGCATCGACTGGGCCAGTCCCGACGCATTCACGCTGGGGTCGTATGCCGGCGCGCTGGGTGCGTCCACCAGGCCGTCCATCCGCACCACCAGCGGCAGTTCGGCCGAGCTGGACTATCGGGGCGGGGCGCTCAATGTCGAGTTCTACCAGGACATCGGCCGCATTCCGGTCACATGGAAGACCGGCGTCAAGGCGACCCGTGCCGGCTACGAGTTCGGCAACACCTCCGACGCCAACATCTGGACCTACAACGGCCCGTTGAGCAACGCCGAGTTCCTGCGCGCCGTGCAGAGCCGGAACGTCTGGCACGGGGGCGAGAGCGGCATGGACATCAGGACGCTGAGCGGCGGCGACGTATATCTCTACAGCCTGGCCAGGATCCACCAGATGATGCAGGCCAATCCCGAGCAGTGGATACGCAGCGAGACGCCCGCGCAGTGGTACAACGCCCATATCGCGAACGTGAACGAGCTGGACGAACGGATCACCTCGCTCTATTTCATGGGAACCGCGGATTTCACCGAACGGCTGAAGGGCCAGGCCGGCCTGCGTTGGGAGAGGACCCGTGAGATCGGCTACGATTTCGACCCGCTCAGCCCCGAGCAGGTGCGCGCTGCCGGGTATGCCGTTTCCGCGGCCACGGGCCGGGCCGCCACGGTCGACGGCCTGAAGTACCAGTATCTGACCAACCCGCGGAAGGAAACCGAGGGCCGCTACGACGACTTCTTTCCCAGCGCGTCGCTCAAGTACAGCGTGACCGACAGCCTGGACATCCATGCAGGCTACAGCAAGACCATCATGCGTCCGGAGGTCGGCGACCTGGCCGGCGTGTGGTCCATCGCCTACGGCACCGAAGACGGGAACGTGCTCAGCGCGCCCAATGCCAGCCTGAAGCCCGAGTACTCGGACAACTTCTCCCTGCGCGCGACGCAGTACTTCGAGCCGGTCGGGCTGGTGGCGTTCGGCGTGTTCCACAACCGGATCAAGGACCTGATCGATACGGCCACGCTGACGCCGGAGGAGTTCGGCTACGACGGCGACGAGCCCGTCGACCTGGTGAGCACCGCGACCAACAGCGCGGCGGACATCACCGTCAACGGCTACGAGTTCGAGTTCAACCACGCCATGGACTACCTGCCGGGTCCATTGAGCGGGCTGACCCTGCGCGGCCATTTCACCAACACCAACCCATCGAAGAAGCTTTCGCGCGTGGCCCAGCAGGTGGCGGGCCTCGGCTTCGGCTGGAAGTACGGCCCCATACGCCTGAACCTCAACAGCGTGTGGAGCGACGAGAAGGATCGCGGCCCGACCAGCGCGGTAAGCGTGAACAACGGCAATGGCGCCTATTCGGTCGTCCAGGAGCAGCCCTTCGACGACTACCTGGAGGTGAACCTGTCCGGCAGTTACACCCTCATTCCCAAGACCCGCGACAACTGGCTGGGGCTGGAGGTGTACTTCAGCGCCAACAACCTCTTCGACCAGAACCGCCACACCGTCTATTCCAACGGTCCGGTCGGACTGGGCGCGGGCGGCCACCACAGCCAGATCTACATCACCAGCGGCCGTCGCGCTTCGCTCGGCATCCGGGCGCGCTTCTAGGCATCCGATGACGGCAGGTGTGCATGCCGCTGGTGCGCGTCGCCGGCGGCAGGGCGCCGCGCCATGCCTCGTCTCCCCTTCCAGAGAGCAGACCGATCCCTCATGTCTACCCGATTCGATCGCCGCACCTTCCTGCAGGCCGCCGGCCGCCTGGCCCTGTTCGCGGGACTGGCTCCGGCCGCGCGCGTGTGGGCCTCGGCGCCCTTTCCCGCGTATCCGTTCCTGCTGGGCGTCGCGTCAGGCGATCCCGTGCCGGATGGTTTCGTGATCTGGACGCGCCTGGCGCCGCGTCCGCTGGATGAACATGCCGGCATGCCCATGGTCGCCGTTCCCGTGCGCTGGGAGGTCGCCGAGGACGAGGGGTTTGCCACTGTGGTGCGCAGGGGAGAGGCCATGGCGCGTCCCGAGCTTGGCCACAGCATCCACGTGGACGTGCAGGGGCTGCGCCCGCGTCGCCCCTACTGGTACCGCTTCCATGTCACGGGGCAGCCGCCGAGTCCGGTGGGAACGGTGCGTACCGCACCCGCGGCAGCGGATTCGCCGGAGCGCATCCGCATCGGCGTGGCCGGTTGCCAGCACCACGAAGCCGGGCTCTTCACCGCCTACCGCCATCTGAGCCGGGAGCAGGACCTGGATGCGGTGTTCCATTACGGCGACTACATCTACGAGGGGGCGGGCAAGGAAGGCGCGCTGTCCTTTGTCGACACCCACGGCCGCCGCGTGGAACGCGGGCACGTGGGCGGCGAGATCTACACGCTGGACGATTACCGTCGGCGTTACGCCCAGTACAAGAGCGATCCCGACCTGCAGGCCGCCCACGCCGCCACCGCCTTCCTGTCCACCTGGGACGACCACGAGTTCGACAACAACTGGGCCGCTGCGCTCGACCAGGACGGCACGCCTCCCGAGGTCTTCGCGCTGCGGAAATTCGCCGCCATGCAGGCCTGGTACGAGAACATGCCGGTGCGGCGTGCGCTGTTTCCCACACCGCAGGGCGGCATCACCCTGTATCGGCGGCTGGACTATGGCCGGACGCTGAGGGTGCATCTGCTGGACACGCGGCAGTACCGGAGCAAGCAACGGTGCGAACGGGGGACGACCAGGCCCTGCCGCACCGATGCGTTGGCCGGACCGGAGCACATGCTGGGCAGTGCGCAGGAACAGTGGCTGGGCGCCGGCCTGGACAGCGGCGTGCGCTGGCACCTGCTTGCGCAGCAGGTGATGGTGATGCCCTACGCCTATCCGGACAGCCGCAAGTCCGGACCCACCAATACCGACTCCTGGAGCGGCTATCCGGCGGCGCGCGCACGTCTGGTCGACACACTCCGGGAAAGAGGGCGGGGCAATGTCGTGGTCGCGACGGGCGACGTGCACAAGCATCATGCCGGCGTGATCCCCTCCGTGGATGGCGATCTGCTCAGCACGCCGGTGGCGACCGAGTTCGTCACCACCTCGATCGCCTCCGGCGGCGATGGCAGCGATATCCCTTCCGGCTGGGAACACGTGCCATCCGAGAATCCCCACACCCATCTGCTCAATGACCGCCGTGGCTACCAGGTCTTCGACATCGGTCCCCGGCTGTGGCGTACCGAGGTGATCGGCGTGGACAAGGTGTCGGCCCCCGGAGGGACGAAGACCGTGATCGCCCGCCTGGCGGTGGAGCACGGCAAGCCCGGCATCCAGCCGGCATGACCGCCGCGATTGAACGCCGCCGCTTCCGGAATTCCGGCCGGTCGCACGACAGGCTCTGCGGGCATCGTGCTCGGGCGAACGGACACGCAGCATGCCTGCTTTCGCCGGTACTGCTCCTGCTGGCACTTCCCCTGCTGGCCAGCTCCGATGTCGCGTCCGGACCGGGCCGGACACTGCCCGCATGGCGCGAGGGCGAACTGGACATCCACCACATCAACACCGGACGCGGCGAGGCCCAGCTGATGATCCTGCCGGATGGCAGCAGCGTGCTGGTGGACATGAGCGGCAAGACGAACGAGCAGGCGCCGTTCTCGCTGCCCACCCGGCCGGACGCATCCCGCGCGCCGGGAGAGTGGGTGGCACGCTACGTACAGCGCGTATTGCCCGGGGAAGCGAAGGGGCTGGACTACGCGGTCGTCAGCCACTTCCACGGCGACCACATGGGCGCGATCACTGCGGACTCGCCCGCCTCGGCGAAGGGCTACCAGCTCAGCGGCATCACCCAGGTCGCCGAGTCCGTACCGATCGCCAAGGTCATCGATCGCGGATGGCCCGGCTACGACGATCCGGTGCCGCTCCGCGGCGCGACCATGGACAACTATCGCCGGTTCCTCGACTGGCAGGTGCGGCACCGCGGCATGAAGGTGGAGAGGTTCGAGCCGGGCCGCAAGGACCAGATCGTACCGGTGCACGACGACGGCGCCTATCCCGGTTTCGAGATCCGCAACCTCTATGCGAACGGCCTGCTCTGGACGGGCGAGGGAGAGACCGTGCGCGCCCTTTTCCCCTCGGCGGAACGGATGGCGGAGCAAGGCGTGCCGGCCGAGAACAAACTGAGCATCGCGTTCCGTGTGCGCTACGGCGGGTTCGATTACTACACCGGTGGCGATCTCTCCTCCGTCGACGAAGAGGTCGCGTTCGGGCCTGCCGCGTGGAAGAACGTCGAGCCCGAAGTGGGGCGTGCCTGCGGCCCGGTCGATGCGATGAAGGCCAACCATCACGGCAGTTGGGATGCCAACAGCATCCCCTTCCTGGCGGCATTGCAGCCGCGGGTGATCGTCATCGCCACGCGCGCCGACGGTCATCCCGCGGTGAATGCCTACAAGCGGATGACCTCGGACGCCGTCTGGCCCGGACAGCGCGACATCTTCATCACCCACCTGTCGGATGCGACCGCGAAGACGACCTATGGCGTGGGCGCAGCGGCCAGTACGCAGGGCCATGTCGTCATCAGGGTGGAGAAGGGGGGCGCGCGCTATCGGGTGTTCGTGCTGGACGATGCGGACGAGACGATGAAGATCAAGGCCGTGTTCGGCCCCTATGCGTCCCGATGAGATGCGAGGGAGCCCCTGCCGCCTGCATCGGAAGGAACCCTCTTGCGTTCACCTCCTGGCGGGGTGCGGAAACGACGGTCCGTCCCGTCAATCCGGGCCGGGAAGTGCCGGATCCCGCCTTGCCAGCTGCTGCTCCAGTTCCACCTGCCGCGAAATGTCGGTGAACACGCCGAACCAGCAGCGGGTGCCGTCGGGGGCTGTCCGGGGCGTGGCGCGGCTGGAGACCCAGCGCCAGCGCTCGTCGAACCAGCGCAGGCGGAAGCGGGTCTCGAACGTGTCGCGGGTGTGTACGGCGGCCAGCCATTCGGCGCGCACGCGCACGCGGTCGTTCTCGTCCATGCGTGCATACCAGGCGGCCATGCGCGTTTCCATCGAGCAGCCTTCCGGCTCCTGCGGGACGGGGCTGATGTAGGTGAGGGTGCCGGCGGCATCGCTGACCCACAGCACGTTGGGCCCCAATTCCACGACGGCGCGGTAGGTCGCTTCGCGGGCGCGCAGCTCTTCCTCGACGCGCTTGCGGTCGGTGATGTCGATGCTGACCACGGAGATGCCGATGGGCTGGGCCGTTTCATCGGTCACCCGTGAGCCGACCACCAGAAAGGTCTCTTCGCGGCCCGGGAAGCGGAATTCGATGCGGGAGGTGTCGCCGCTGTCCAGGATCCGTTGCGATTCCTGCACGATCCATGCCGCGATATCCGGCGCGTAGACCTCTCGGACATGCGAACCCACGATCTCGCAGGGCGGCCGGCCCACCATGCGCGCGAACTGCGTGTTCGCCGCCGCGTAGCGCATGTCCAGGTCCAGGAACGCCAGGCCCACCGGTGCGCTGTTGTAGAGCGAGGACAGCTGGTGCTGGCGCAGGTAGGGCGACAGCGGCTGCGATGCGGGCGAGGCGGCATGCACGGGCGCCGTCGCCAGCAGCTGCGCCACCGCCTCGCCCGGCATGGGCCGGCCGGTCAGCCAGCCCTGCGCGTAATCGCAGCCCAGCTCGCGCAGCACGTCCGCCTGCGCTTCGGTCTCCACCCACTCGGCCACGACCGGCACGTCCAGGCTGTGGCCCAGGCCGATGATGGCCGACACCACCTTGCGGCTCTCGCGGTCGGTGGTCAGGCGCTGGATCAGGCTGCCATCGATCTTCAGTTCGTCGAAGCCGAAGCGGCTAAGCCGCACCATGCTGGAGAATCCGGTGCCGAAGTCGTCCAGGGCCACGCGGATGCCGTGGGATTTCAGGTAGCCGAAAGCCCGTTCGGCGGCGGGTTCGTCCTCGACCAGTTCGTCCTCGGTCATCTCGATGCAGATGCGGTCCAGCGGGAACGACGACTCGACCATCGCCTCCAGCAGCAGGCGCACCGCCGGTGCGTCCTGCAGCAGCGATGGCGGCACGTTCAACGCCAGGCAGAAGCGGCCAGGCCACGTGCCGGCTTCCGCACAGGCGCGGCGTACCAGATTCAGTGTCAGCAGCGGCAGCAGCGACGCCTGCAGCGCGATGGGAATGAAATCCTTCGGCGGCACGGCGCCGAAGTCGGGATCGTGCCAGCGCGCCAGCACTTCCAATCCGTGGATGGCACGGGTCCGCAGGCAGACGATGGGTTGGTAGGCGGGGTAGATCTTCTCGTGGCACACCGCGTCGGCGATACGCTGGCGCAGCGCGTCGGCAGTATGGAACGGTGTTGTCGCCATGCAGCCCCCAGCGCAGCCTGCCCGACCCCCGGCGTCGTCGAGTCCCTTCCCTCGGCATCGGCGGGGGGAGGCGCGACTTGAGGCGTCGGACCGCAGCGCGGTGGGCGCTGCGGTCCGGCCACATTAGCGCCTGCGGGAGGGCGCAGGAAAGCGCGCGCTGACCGGCGGCCCGGTAAGCGTGATTACACAACCGGGCTTCAAGGTGCGTGCGGCACGCGCCGGATCTTCGACACGTCGTATCCCAATGCCTGAATCTGCCTGATCCGTGCTTCGTAGTCCGCGTCGGATATCCGCGGCGTGCGTGCCATCAGCCACACATAGTCGCGCTTGCTGCGCCCCACGATCGTCTGCTGGTAGTCGGCGTCCACGTACGCGATGACGTACTCGGCCTGGATCGGCCAGATGAACTGCATGCCCCACACCGCACCGCCCGTGCCGGGCGTGACCGTGCCGACCGGATGCATCGTCTTCTCCGGTCCGTCCAATGCGCCCTTGCGGAAGCGGAACGTGGTCTGGATGCGGCCGTCGGGCAGCTTCGCGTACGACTCCACGGCGGCATAGGCGTCGCGCTCGGGGAACGACGGGATATGCGCGATGACGTACCAGTCGCCCATGAAGCGGTCCACGTCGACCGGCGCCGCCGTGGGGATGGACGGCTTGACGTTGCCGGAGCGGCAGGCGGCGGTGGTGGTGGCGACCATCAGGGCGAGCAGCACGAAGGGCAGGGTGCGCATGTCAGTGCTCCCGCGCCGGCCGCTGGAAGCGATAGTGGGCCACCAGCCACTCCTGTCCGTCGCGATAGCCGAACAGTTCCGCACAGGCCATCCAGAACATCCGCCAGCGCTGGTTCCACAGCGGCGCTGCCTCGCCATAGGCGGCGCGCAGGACGGACATCACCTCGTCGCGGTGCGTATCGTGGTGGGCCAGCCAGTGGTTGGCGGTGCGCTGGTAGTGCGTGCCATCCAGCAGCCAGCGTTCCTGCAGGTGCAGATGGTCCTGGAAGAACAGCAGCAGGTCGGCCGACGGCATCATGCCGCCGGTGAAGAAATGCCGGCCCATCCAGTTGTCCTCGCCCTGCGTCTCGAACGGATACATCAGGTGGCGGTGGACGAAGATGTGCACGAACAGTGCGCCGCCCGGGCGCAGGGCGTCATGGATGCGACGCATCAGGACGGCGTGGTTGCTGACGTGTTCGAACATCTCCACCGACACGCAACGGTCGAAGGCCTGCGGTTCCAGCTGCAGCTGGTTCACGTCGCAGGTGATGACGCGCACGTTGCGCAGGCCGCGTTCGGCGCAGCGCGCCTCGATGAACTGGCGCTGGGAGTGCGAATTGGAGACCGCGGTGATCCGCGCATTCGGATAGCGCTCGGCCATCCACAGCGTCAGCGAACCCCAGCCGCAGCCCAGCTCCAGGATGTCCTGGCCGTCGGCGAGCGCAGCGCGTTCGCCGTACAGCGCCAGCATCGCGTCCTCCGCCTGGTCCAGCGTCTCCGTGCCGGTGGGGTAGTAGCAGCTGCTGTACTTGAGCCGGTGGCCAAGGCAGTGGCGGAAGAAGTCCGCCGGCAGTTCGTAGTGTTGCCGGTTGGCGGCATCGGTGTGCACCGCCAGTGCCCCCTGCCGCAGCGCGCGCAGGCGTTGCGCCAGCAGCGCCGACTGCGTCTGCTGCCCGCCCGCAGTCTCGTCACGCAGCCGCTGCGCGCACAGCCGGCGGATCCCTGCACGGATCAGCACATCGGGCAACAGGCCGCGCTCGGCCAGGCCCAGCAGGCCGGGAGCGGCCCGGTCGGCCGCCAGTTCTTCCACCATCGCGTTCATCGTGTCGCCTCCTTGGTGGCGGGTTTGGGAAACCAGGGGAACAGCATCGGCGTGGTGCGCTGGTATTCGCGGTACTCGTCGCCGCGGGTGCGCAGCGCTTGCGCCTCGGTATAGGGAATGCCGCTGATCCAGCGCAGGAACACGTACATCACCACCGGCCCGCACCAGGACAGCCACGCCCACGGCGAGCCGACGGCCAGCGCGATGTAGGCGAACCAGTGCAGCCACTCGAAGAAGTAGTTTGGGTGCCGCGAATAGCGCCACAGGCCCTCGCGGCAGGTCTTGCCGCGGTTGGCGGGATCGGCGCGGAAGCGCGCCAGCTGGAGGTCGGCGATGGCCTCGCCGGCCACGCTGCCCACCCAGATGGCCACCGCCAGCACGATCCACGGCCATGCGGCATCGACGGGACTGCGCGCCGCGGCGGCGAAGGGCAGGCCGAACAGCACCACCAGCAGCGCCTGCGCCATGAAGAACAGGAAGAACTTGCCCTGGTGCCCCTGCCAGTGTTCGCGCAGGTAGCGGTAGCGCCCGTCCTCGGGCTCGCTGCGCACGCGGTGCCACAGGTGCAGCGCCAGACGCGCGCCCCACAATCCGCCGAGCACTGCCAGCGTGGTGCGGGCCTGCCACGCGCCGTCGCCCAGCACGGCCAGCAGGATCGCGCTGCCGCCCACGCAGGCCGACCACAGCACATCCACGATGCCCGCATTCTCGCGGCGCCGCTGCCACAGCCAGCCCAGCGTCATCACCGCAGCGGCGACCAAGGCCACCCAGCCGAGGGAGTGCAGGAGACTCATGCGGCCCCCGACGGGTGGCCGGGACGGGCCATCAGCACATGGGATACGCCGATGGAGCGCTCCAGGAAGCCGCCTTCGCAATAGGCCAGGTAGAACTCCCACAGACGGATGAAGCGCTCGTCGAAGCCCTGCGCGCGCACCTCCGCCAGCCGGATCATGAAGCGGCGCCGCCAGGCCCGCAGCGTGTACGCGTACGACAGGCCGAAGTCCTCCTGGTGGACGACCTGCAGGTCGCTGGCGCGGGTCTTTGCGCCGTACATGGCGTTGAGCGAGGGAATGAAGCTGCCGGGGAAGACGAAGCGCTTGATGTAGTCCACCGAGTCGCGCGCCTGCACGTAGCGATGATCCTCGATGGTGATGGCCTGCAGCAGCGCCTGTCCGCCCGGCCGCAGCAGACTGCCCAGCTTGCCGAAGAAGGTGTCGAGGTACTGCGCGCCGATCGCCTCGATCATCTCGATGGAGACCAGCTTGTCGTACTGTCCCTGCAGGTCGCGGTAGTCCTGCAGCAGCAGGGTCACCCGGTCCTGCAGGCCGGCGTCCGCCACGCGCTGGCTGGCGAGCGCGTGCTGTTCGCGCGAGATCGTGGTGGTGGTGACATGGGCGCCATAGTGGCGCGCCGCATGCAGGGCGAAGCCACCCCAGCCGGTGCCGATCTCGATTACCCGGTCGCCGGGCGCCAGCGCCAGCTTGCGGCACACGGCATCGAGCTTGCGGTACGAGGCCGTTTCAAGATCCTCTTCCGGGGAGGCGAACATCGCCGAGGAGTACATCAGGTCCGGCGACAGGAACAGCGCGAAGAAATCGTTGCCCAGGTCGTAGTGCGCCGCGATGTTGCGGCGGCTGCCCTCGCGTGTGTTGCGGCGGAGTGCATGCCAGCTGCGCAGCGCCCAGCCCCCCAGTCGCGCAAGTCCGCCCTCCATGCCGTCCAGCAACTCGCGGTTGCGTACCAGCAGGCGCACCAGGCCCACCAGGTCGTCGCATCGCCACTGGCCGGCGATGTAGGCCTCGCCTGCGCCCACGCTGCCCTGCGCGGCGACGGCTCGGTAGAACGACGGATCGTCGATCCACAGGTGCACGACGGGCAGCGCATCGCCACCGGTACGTCCGAAGCGGTGCTCGCCCAGCGCGTCGCGGACCACCAGCATGCCGTGGTCCAGCGCATCCAGGCGCGCCAGCAGCTGGGACCGCAGCAGGCGATCGAGCGCACCGAAGGAAGCGGCGGCGGGAATGTCGGCGATCTCGTTCATGGGGTCTCGCGGGCAAGGGAAGGATGGTCATGGACGGGCGTGCGCTTGAGCCACAGGCGCAGCGCCTGCCAGTGGATGCCGGTGATCACCTGCGCCGTCATCAGCGGATAGCGCCACAGGACGCGCGCCAGCGAACGGCCGTCCAGCGGCTGGCGCAACAGGGTGAGGGTGGCGTCGAAGGCGCGCCGTCCTTCGCGGTCGACCTGCATGTGCACGCGCAGCGCTTCGTCGGGCACGGTGAAGCGCCAGCGGTAGGCGCAGTCCATCGGCAGGAACGGCGACACATGGAAGGCCTTGTCGAAGCCCCATTCCCAACCGTCGCCGTACGGCACGCCATCGCGCACCGGCAGTACGTAGCTGTGCCGCTCGCGCCACGGCGTGTTGGTGATCTCGGCCAGTACGGCGTCCAGAGTGGCGCCATCGGGCTGGAAGCAATAGTAGAAGCTGACCGGGTTGAAGACGTAGCCGCCGTAGCGCAGGTGCGTCAGCAGGCGAACCGGACCGTGCGGACGGTGGCCCAGCGCGCGTTCGACGCGGTCGCGCACGGCCTCGGCCAGCGGCTGGTCATGCGGTGCCAGGTAGTCGTGCCGGCGGAACTCGGCCAGGTTGCGGCGATCCACCGACCACAGCCAGCGGCGTGCGAACACCGTTTCTATCTCGTCCAGGTCCAGGTAGAGCTGCGCCATGCGATAGCGGAATGCGTGCGCACGTGGCGCATGCCGGCGGTGCCGCACCCAGCCCTCGTACACCGCACTGGCCAGGGGCGCGTTCATGCGTCCACCGGTTCGACGCCGGCCGGCGCAGGCGCTTCGACGGGCAACGCCTGAATGGCATCGACCACGTCACGCGCACTGCGGATACCGTCTTCGTGGAAGCCCCAACCCCAGTAGGCGCCTGCGAACCACGTGCGCCGCTGTCCCTGTATCTCGTGCCTGCGCCGCTGCGCGGCGACCATGGCGTGGTCGTAGACCGGATGCCGGTAGTGCATGCGGCGGAGGACGCGGGCGGGGTCGATGGCATGGCTGCGGTTGAGCGTGACCACGAAGGGCTCGGGCGAGTCCACGCCCTGCAGCAGGTTCATGCAGTAACTGACCGTGCACGGCGCCGACGGGTCGCGCGGCACGTGCGCGTTCCAGGCGGCCCAGGTCTTGCGGCGCTGCGGCAGCAGGCGCGCGTCGGTGTGCAGCACGGTGTCGTTGGACTGGTAACGGATCGCACCGAGGATGTCGCGTTCGCGTGCGTCGGCGTCCTGCATCAGCCGCAGCGCATCGTCGCTGTGGCAGGCCAGCACCACCTGGTCGAAGCGTTCGCGGCCGCGCAGCGTGTCCAGTTCGACACCATCGGCATCGCGCCGTACCGCCAGCACAGGCGAGGACAACCGCTCCTGCACGCGCCAGCGACGGCGCAGCGCCTCCACGTACGTTGCCGAGCCGCCGGTCACCACCCGCCACGGCGGGCGGGTGCCCAGCGTCAGCATGTGGTGGTTGGCCATGAATTGCACCAGGTACCGTGCCGGGAACGCCAGGATGCCCTGCGGTGGCGAGGACCATAGCGCGGATGCCATCGGCACCAGGTGCTCGTCGCGGAAGGCGTCGCCATAGCCGCCGGCCTGCAGCCAGTCGCCCAGCGTGGGTCCGGTGGCATCGCCCTCGAGCAGCGCAGGTGCCTCCCGGTAGAAACGCGCCAGGTCGCGCAGCATGCCCCAGAACCGCGGCGACGCCAGGTTGCGGCGCTGGCAGAACAGCGTATCCAGCGAGGTTGCGTTGTATTCCACGCCGCTGCGCTCGCTGTGCACGGAAAAACTCATCGTGGTCGGCTGCGATGCCACGCCGAGTTCGTCGAACAGTCCGCACAGCAGCGGATAGTGGTCCGGGTTGAACACGATGAAGCCGCTGTCGATGCGGTACTCGCGGCCCGCCTGTTCGACGGTGTGGGTATGCGTGTGTCCGCCGAGGTAGTCGTTGGCTTCGAAAAGCATCACTTCGTGCCGCTGCGACAGCCACCATGCCGAAGCCAGGCCGGCGATGCCGGATCCGATGACCGCGATGCGCATGCTCAGCGCCTCGCCTTGGCCAGCACCCATGCGGGCACCGGCTTGAGGTCGCGCACCAGCCCGAACAGCGCCATCGCGCGCAGGCCGTACCAGGTCAGGTCGATCTCCCACCAGCGGAAGCCCTGGCGTGCGGTCCCCGGGAAGAAGTGATGGTTGTTGTGCCAGCCCTCGCCGAAGGTAAGCAGGGCGAGCCAGAGATTGTTGCGGCTGTCGTCGCGGGTGTCGAAACGGCGGCGGCCATACCGGTGCGCCAGCGAGTTGATGGTCACTGTGGCATGGAACAGCACCACGGTGGAAACGAAGAAGCCCCACACCAGCATCTGCGGCCCGTTGGTGCCCAACTGCGGGGCCGTGCGTTCCAGCAGCGCACCAAGACCGTACAGGATGGCGGCCAGCAGCACCGGCACCACGGTGTCGTAGCGGTCCAGCCAGCGCAGCTCCGGGTAGCGCGCCAGGTCGGGGATGCGCGACCAGTCGGTGCGGAAACCCTCGCGGGTCAGGAACCAGCCCGCATGGCTCCACCAGAACCCGCGCTGCTTCGGCGAATGCGGATCGGCCGCGGTATCGGCGTGGCGATGATGGTTGCGGTGGTGCGCGGCCCACCACAGCGGTCCACGCTGCACGCTGGAGGCGCCGATCAGCGCGAACACGAACTGCAGCACGCGCGAGGTGCGGAAGGTGCGGTGCGAGAAGTAGCGGTGGTAGAAGCCGGTGATGGCGAACATCCGCACTGCGTAAAGCGCGACCGCCACGCCCACCGCGACCGGCGACACCCCGACCCAGAGCACGGCGACGCACGCCAGGTGCAGGCCGATGAAGGGCACCACGCGCAGCCAGTCGATGCGGTCCGGATGCCCGCCGTCGTCGCCGTGGGCCTGGGTGTCGAACCAGCGGCGCAGGACGGACGCGGCACGGCGGACCGGCATGGAAGGGGAGGAGTCGCTGGCCGGCATCGCGGAGGTCTCGGTTGCGTCGTTCATCACTACGGCGCAGCGGCGGTATTAGATGCGTGAAGACGTGTGGTCATCCGCGGCACTGACGCACCAGCGGCGTCGCCAGCGCGCCCTGCAGCGCGCGTGCATCGGCAGGGGTGGCCGCCTGCGGGAACACGATGCGCACGTCCTGGTGGCGGCCTTCTTCGTCGCGGATGGTCGCGATGCCGGCGAACTCCAGCAGGCGCCGGTCCTCGCTGGCGTACGTCAGCTCCATCGTCGGCGCCACGAAACCGTACCAGCGGTCCAGCTTCATCGACAGGCGCTGGGCGGGCACGCCGTTCCAGCGCACGGCCGGGCCCGGCTGCAGCTTGACCGGGACGAACGCGAAGCGGCTCGGCAGCAGGAAGGGCTGGGTGACCCCGCGCCCCGAACTCAGCGCCTCCCAGTGCTGGCGCACGCTGGCGTCGAAGCCCGCATCGATGACGGCACCGGGCGGCGTCGACAGGGTGCGCTCCTTCGGACGGGCGTCCCCGACGTCCCTGACGTAGACCACGCGCCCGCCGGGGCCGGTGCGCACCCCCTCGCGATAGCCGTCGCGCGCATCCTCGAAGTCGAAGTCGGGCGCCTGCGCGGCAGGCCGTTCGACCACGGTCTTGCGGGCGAACGCGCGCCCGTCGGGGCATCGGTACAGCACCAGGCGCCGCGCCACCCCCTCCTGACGGTAGCGCCAGTGGGATTCGCGATAGAGCACGGTGTCGCCCTTGCGGGCGTAGGCGATGGCCTCCTGGCGCAGGACGTCGGTACCGGCGAAGGCGGGGGGCGCCATCAACATCAACGCGGCGAGCAGGCGCAGGGGTCGGCGGGGCATGGGACGCTCCGTGGGCAGGACCCGGACGTCTACGCAGGTGGGCGTCGGACGGATGCCTCCGGCAGTGCGTGGGCCTCTGCATCCGAACCCCGGTCATCTTCGTAGAGACCGTCATCACGCACGCACCGGGACCTGGCATACCATGCCCACCGACTTCACAAGGAGACCGCCGCCCCTTCGGGCCGCATCCCCGGTGTCCACGCCTACGCCCCTCACGCGCGACGCGCACGACTGGACCGCCGACATGCTGTCGGTGGCGCGCGCGCGCGACCGCGCGGCCTTCATGCGCCTGTACGACCACTTCATGCCGCGCCTGTGCCTGTACCTGCGCGGCCTGGGCAGTCCCGAGGCCGTGGCCGAGGAACTGGCCCAGGAAGCCCTGCTGCGCCTGTGGCAGCGCGCCGCCATGTACGACCCGCAGCAGGGTGCGGTCTCCACCTGGCTGTTCCGCATCGGCCGCAACCTGCATATCGACCGCATCCGGCGCGAGCCGGGCTGGGTGCAGGTGCTGGAGGAGGCCGCGCCCGCCAGCGACGAGGAACTGGCGCGACCGTTCACCTCGGCCGAGGACTATGCCGAGCACGTGCACCTGCAGCGCCGCATCGAAGACCTGCCGGCCGTGCAGGCGCGGCTGATGCGCATGTCCTACTTCGAAGCCAAGAGCCACCAGGAAATCGCCGACGAGCTGCAGATGCCGCTGGGTACGGTGAAGTCGCACCTGCGGCGCGCGTTCCTGCGCCTGCAGGGCCAAGTACGAGGTCAGCCGTGAACCCGCATCATCATCTCGACCCCTCCACCGTGGTCAGCTACGCGGCCGGCGCGCTGGCCGTGGAGATGGCCGTCGTCGCCGCCACCCATCTGGAGACCTGCGCGCACTGCCGCGCGCGCGTGGACGAGGCCGAACGCATCGGCGGGCAGCTGGTCGAACACCAGCAGCCGGCGTTGTCGTCGTCCCGCCTGGCCAACCTGCGTGCCTCCATGCTGGAACAACTGGACGCGCCGCTGCCGCCGGCACCCGTCGCGGCCCCCCGTGGCACGCCCTACGAGGACGACGACCGGCTGCCGGCGCCGCTGCATCCGTACTTCGGCGCCTCGTACCGCGCGCTGAAGTGGCGCTGGATGGCGCCTGGCGTGCACTGCATCCGCGCTGCCGGCACTCGCAGCGGCACCCTGCTGATGCTGAAGATCGGTCCCGGCCGCAGCATGCCGGTGCACAGCCACGGCGGTACCGAGCTGACCCAGATCCTGCGCGGCGCCTACCACGATGCGCTGGGCCAGTTCGCGCCCGGCGATATCGCCGATCTCGACAGCGGCGTCGAACACCAGCCGGTCACCGTGCCCGGCACCGCCTGCATCTGCGTATCCGCGCTGGACGCGCCGCTGCGCTTCCCGGGCTGGCTGGCGCAACGGCTGCAGCCGCTGTTCAAGTTGTAGCGGGACACCCTGACGCCCTGACGTTCACGGGACGCTCTGGCGCGCCCGCATCATGGCGGCGATTTCATCCAGGCGAAGGCGGATGGCCTCCAGCGTCTCATGCGGCGTTCCCGCATCGGAGTGCGGCATCACGCGCTGCATGCGCAAGCGTTCGCGACGGGCGAGGATTTCGTCGCGCAGCGCGTGCGCGTCGACGATGCCGACCAGCTGCATGCTGTGCGCCTGGCCCGGACTCTGGCCCGCGGTCTCCACGCGCAGCATGCTCAGGTGGTAGAGCCGCAGGATGGGGCCTTCGATGAAGGTCACGTCCTGGATGTTCTCCAGCGGGATGGTCTTCTCCACCCGGAACAGGATGCCCTTGCGGAACTGCAGCGTGCGATCGTCCAGCGTGCAGCCCAGCCGGTCGAAGTAGTGCCGTGCCCACCATTGTCCAGGCCCCAGTACCCATGCCAGGATCAGCGGTGTGCCGAAGATGGACAGCAGCAGATACCACGCCACCATCGCCACCAGATACGGCCGGATCAGCGGATTGAACGTGGCGTGCAGCGGGGGCGTCTCGGAAAGGGCGGGAGATGTCGGCACGGTCGCCTCCAGTCGGGGTGCGCGATTCTTGCATGCCTTGGCTCATCCGCGGTATCGCGCGCCCGGCGTCGCTGCGTTGGCATGCGCGTCGCTCAAACGCGCACGTCGTCGCCATGTGCTCCCCGCTCGATGGGAGACGCAGCGCATGCAGCGGTGATCTTCATCGGTGGCCTGGCGCGCTCTGCGCGTGCGCGAAATTCCGCTTCCACCCATGCCTGTTAATGCACGTCGATAACGCGTGAAAGCAGTGCGCTCGCGGCGATTTCCGCATCGGAATGAATCCAAGCGGCGCGATGCCGCGTAGGGGAAGGGCCGCGTGCATGTCGCCGCGGAACTCCACCCATCACATCTGGATACCATCACCATGAACACAAGGCTGGCTGGCTTGATGCTGTTTGCCGTTTCCGCTCCGGCGTTTGCGGCAGGCCCGGAACAGGGCAAGTTTTCGATGTCGCTGTTCGGTGGCGCGGACACGCCCATCAGCGGCGACGTGCATGATGGCGCGGTGGCGCCCGTTCCCGACCTGGGACCGTTGAATCCCGACCTGGCCGGCGTCAGCGCCGAACTGCGCATCCAGCCGCGCAGCCACGAGGACATCTACGACCAGGCCTTCACCTACGGCCTGGAGTTCTCCTATGGGCTGAGCGACCGCGCCGAAGTCTTCGGCCAGGTGCGCCGCACCGAAGCCGACCCGGGCACGGTGCGCGTCGGCGGTGCCTTCGTGCCTGCGCTCAATACCGAACTGCCGGTGTACGGCACCTTCAGCGATTACAAGGCGCTCAGCCTGGAAGCCGGTTATCGCTACTATTTCATGCAGCCCGGTTCGGCGCGTCCGTTCGTCGCCGGGCGTCTGGGCGCCACCCAGACCGACGACATCCGCGCGACGTTCGAGATCCCCGATGCCGCCATCACCATCGCCAACGCGCCGTTCACCGAGAAGAAGTGGGCGGCCACCGCCGGCGTGGACGTGGGTGTGCTGATTCCGGTCAGCGAGGCCTTCAGCATCACTGCGCAGGCGGGCGTGCGCTATGTCGCCGACCTGGAAGGCGACGACAGCGCCATCGGCGGACTGGGACTGGGCTCCATCAACGACACCGGCAAGCGCGTTTCGGTGCCGATCTCCATCGCGGCGCGCTTCGATTTCTGAACGCGACGTCCACGTCGTCTCGGCTTCGCGGACAGGACGTGTCGCGTCCTGTCCGCAAGTCGTCGGAATGTGGCGTCGGCTTCAGGGTCATGACGGATCGTCTCAGTCCCTGCATGCAGTCGCTCGCTAGAATCCGGCCATGCAACTGAAAGACAAGCTGGCGATCCTGGCCGATGCGGCCAAGTACGATGCCTCGTGCGCATCCAGCGGCGCGGGCAAGCGGCATTCGCTGGGCAAGGGCGGCATCGGCAGCACCGAGGGTATGGGCATCTGCCACTCGTACACGCCGGACGGACGCTGCGTGTCGCTGCTCAAGATCCTGCTGACCAACTTCTGCATCTACGACTGCGCCTACTGCGTCAACCGCGTGTCGAGCAACGTGCCCCGCGCGCGCTTCGCCACCGCCGAGGTGGTGCGGCTGACGCTGGAGTTCTACAAGCGCAACTACATCGAAGGGCTGTTCCTCTCCAGCGGCATCATCCGCAACGGCGACTACACCATGGAGCAGCTGGTGGAAGTCGCACGCAGCCTGCGCGAGGACCATCGCTTCGCCGGCTACATTCACCTGAAGACGATTCCCGAGGCGTCTCCCGAACTGCTGGCCGCGGCCGGTCGGTACGCCGACCGCCTGAGCATCAACGTGGAGCTGCCCACCGAGGCGGGCCTGAAACAGTTGGCGCCGCAGAAAGATGCGCCGGGCATCCGCGCCGCGATGGGCGAACTGCATACGCGCATCCTCGCCGCGAAGCCCAGCAAGCAGGAAGCGCAGCCGAAACGCCGCCGACCGCCGAAGTTCGCGCCGGCGGGGCAGAGCACGCAGATGATCGTCGGTGCCGATGCCGCGGACGACCGCGCGATCCTGGTCAGCAGTGATGCGCTGTACCGCCAGTTCCGCATGCGCCGGGTGTATTACTCCGCCTTCAGTCCCATCCCCGATGCCTCCACCCAGCTGCCGCTGCGCGCGCCGCCGCTGCTGCGCGAGCACCGCCTGTACCAGGCCGACTGGCTGCTGCGGTTCTACGGGTTCGACGTGAAGGAAATCGTCGAGGACGTTCCGGGGCAGGGCGGCATGCTCGACCTGGACATCGACCCCAAGCTGGCATGGGCGCTGCGCCATCCGGATCGCTTTCCGGTCGATCTCAACACGGCGCCGCGCGAGATGCTGCTGCGGGTACCCGGGCTGGGCGCACGCAACGTCCAGCGCATCGTCGATTCGCGCCGCCAGGGCAAGCTGCGCGTGGCCGACCTTGCGCGCCTGCGCGCGCCGCTGCAGAAGCTGCTGCCGTTCGTGGTGCTGCTGGATCATCACCCACGCCAGCGGCTGGACGATCCGGCGCGCCTGCGTCGCGAGCTGGCGCCGGCGCCGCGCCAGGCCGATCTGTTCGGCTGAGGCACACGATGTTCCGCGCCACCGTCACCCCGGCCTGGGATCTGGATGCGTGGCGTGCGCAGGCGCGCCACGCATGGGAGGCCGGCCTGCCGCCGGACGTCGTGGAATGGCAGGCGGATGCGCAGCGAGAACTGCTCGCCAGCGCCGCCGTCACCGATCAGCCGGCACGCCGGCAGGGCCTGTCGGTGCCGGCGGATTTCATGGCGTTCGCGGCCTCGGTGCTCTGCCATCGCGATCCCGGCCGGCACGCGTTGCTGTACCGTCTGCTGTGGCGCATGGGCAACGGCGAGCGCGCGCTGCTGGATCGCGCCACCGATGCCGACGTGCATCGCGCGACGCGCTGGGCACAGGCCGTCCGTCGCGATTCGCACAAGATGAAGGCGTTCGTGCGCTTCCGCCAGGCCGAGGGCGAAGACAATGCCTACATCGCCTGGTTCGAGCCCGATCACTACATCGTCGATCGTGTGGCGCCGTTCTTCATGCGCCGCTTCGCCGGGATGCGCTGGGCCATCCTCACCCCTTATCGCAGCGTGCACTGGGATGGTGAACATCTGTGGGCGGGCGAGGGCGCCCAGCGTTCGGATGCCCCGGCCGACGATGCCGAAGACGCCTTGTGGCGCACCTATTACGCCAACATCTTCAACCCGGCGCGGCTCAACACCCGGATGATGCGGCAGGAGATGCCGCAGAAATACTGGAAGCATCTGCCCGAGACGCATCTGTTGCCGGATCTGGTCCGCGAGGCCGGCCGGCGCGTGCGCGAGATGGACGAGCGCGAGGCGCAGGCGCCACGGCGGCGGATTCCGGAACGCCTGCGCAAGCGGGAAGACTGATTCAGGGTTGTCTCGGGAACGCCTGCAGGGCGGGATCGATAGGGGCCCATGCCGGCGCCGAGTCGGTCCAGATGATGGTGGTCGGCACGATGCCCGTGGCATCGTCGAGCGTACCCACGCGGATCACCATGCGTGCGGCGTTCTCGCGCGCCTCGCTGAACATCGGGGTCCCACACCGGGGGCAGAACGAGCGCCGCATGTGGTTTCCGCTCTCGGCCATGCTGTCCCAACCGTCCAGTTCACCGTCCACCCGCACGGCATCGCGCGGGACGAGCATATTCACCGCCGCGTTGCCGGTGCTCCAGTACTGGCAGTCGCGGCACCAGCACAGCCGCACGGCAAAGGGCTCCGCGCTCAGCGTGTAGCGCACCGCGCCGCAGCGGCATCCGCCTGTCCGGGTCATCGTCCACCTCCATCTCGGGCTACGGATACCGTAACGGCGCGTCGGCGTGAGCGGAAGCCGCGCACCGTTGAATCGGGCTCAAGGCTGGGTTTTGGAATGCTCGCTACGCGCTTGGGGCGAACCCGGCTAGGGTGGCGCCGGCTCAAGGGAGACGGATCATGAGAATGCGCCTGTTGTCGTCCGCCTGCGGGATCGTGCTGGGACTCTGGTGTCGCGATGCGTGGGCGGGCGATCTGCAGGTGCCGGCGCCGCCGGCGCGCTGGACGCCGCAGGCCTTGAGCACCGATCAGTACGAGTCATCGCCGGTGTTCTCTCCCGATGGACGCGAGCTGATGTTCTTCCGGGCGCCCCCGGCGTTCGATCGATACCGGCTGCGCATGTCGCGTTGCGAAGACGGGCAGTGGGGTGAAGCCGGCGAACCCGCGTTCTCCGGCCCCGACGCTGCACTGGAGACCGATCCCGCCTACAGCCCCGACGGCAGATGGCTTTACTACGCCAGCGACGGGGCGAACGCGGGCGATCTGGATATCTGGCGGGTGGCACGCGGTTCCGACGGACAGTGGGGTGAACCCGAGCGCCTTCCGGGACCGGTCAACTCCCCACAGACCGAACTGCTGCCACGCCCGTTGGCCGACGGCCGCCTGCTGTTCGGCTCGCACCGGCCCGGCGGGATCGGGGGCAGGGATCTCTACATCGCCACGCCGCGTGGCGATGGCCACTGGGAGGTCGAGCCGCTGCCTGCGCCGGTCAACACTGCCGGCGACGAGTACGAGGCCGACCTGTCGCGCGATGGCCGCGTGCTGGTGGTCGTGGCCCATCGCGGTGTGCGTTCGCACCTGTACGTGTACGACCTGGAAGCCGACGGCTGGCACGAGCGGGGTCGTGTGCCTGCGCGCGAGGACGTGTTCCAGGTTGGTCCCCTGTTGTCGCCCGATGCGAAGCGCCTGCTGTTCGCCCAAGCCGACGGGCCGGCATCGGGCGAGTTCTTCCTGGTCGAACTCGCGCCCGGCAGCGATCCCGCGTGGCCACCGGCCTGTGCCAGCCCGTACGAGGGCGCGCGCCACGGGGGCGAATCGCCCTGAACCACGCGCTGCCTGTCGCGAAACGCCGTCTGTGTCGCGGCGCATGCGATCCGGCTCGTGTAAGGTCCGGGCATGGCAAACCCACAGGGAGTCGTGATGTCCGGCCTGCGTACGCTTTCGATCAGCCTTGCCCTTGCACTGTCGTGCGCCACCGCGCTTGCCGCCCGCGCCGCGGATTCCCCACGCCCCGCTTACGCATGGACGACCACCGAGGCCTTCGACGTATCGCGCGTGCCGGCGTACGCAGGGCGCCATGATGCGGTGTACGCGCGCATCGATGCGGACCTGGAGGCGCATGTCGCGCATCTCCAACGCTGGGTGAGGCAGCGCTCCATCAGCGCACAGGACGATGGCATCGATGCGATGGCAGCGATGGTCGCCGACGATCTGCGCGCCTTGGGATTCGATGAAGTGCGGCAGGTGGAGACGCCCGGCCATCCGGGCGTGCTGGGCTACTACGATGCGGGAGCCGCCCGCACACTGGTGGTGTACATGATGTACGACGTGCAGCCGGTGGAGAAGAACTGGCGCATCGACGACCCGTTCGCCGGATCGCTGGTGGAGAACGAGCACGGCACCGTGCTGATGGCGCGCGGTGCGACCAATCAGAAAGGACCGCAGCGGGCGTTCCTCAACGCACTGGACGCGATGATCAAGACCACCGGCACGCTGCCGGTGAACCTGTACGTCGTGGCCGAGGGCGAGGAGGAACTGGGCTCGCCGAACGTCGGACGGATCTTCGAGCCGTGGCTGGATCGCCTGCGCCAGGCCGACGGCGCCTTCTTCCCGATGAACATCCAGCGGCCCGACGGCTCCGCGTCGCTGAACCTGGGCGTGAAGGGCATCGTGTACTTCGAGCTGGAATCGAAGGGCGGCGCCTGGGGCGGACCGGCCCGGTCCGAAGTGCATGGCTCGGTGAAATCGCTGGTGGATTCGCCCACGCTACGGCTGGTGCAGGCGATCGCTTCCATGACCACGCCGGACGGCAACACCATCACCATTCCGGGTTACTACGCGCCGGTGACGCCGCCGACCGTGGAACAGCAGCGCCTGGTCAATGCGCTGGCGGCCGGCGCCGACGATGCGGCGCTGCAGCGCAGTCTGGGCGTATCGCGCTGGATCGATGGGCTGAGCGGACGCGAGGCCATCGTGCGCGACCTGTTCGAGCCGACGCTCAATGTGGATGGGCTGTGGAGCGGCTACACCGGCGCGGGCACGAAGACCATCCTGCCGCATGTCGCGACGGCCAAGATGGACTCCCGCCTGCCGCCCGGACTCGAGCCGGAGGATGCCTACCGGATGATCCGCGCGCACCTGGATGCGAAGGGCTTCGACGACGTCGTGATACGCCCCCTGTCCGGATATCCCGCCGCCTCCACTTCGGTCGACGCCCCCCTGGTGCAGGCCATGCTGAGCGTGCTCAACAAGTACGGGGCCCCAGCGCGGGTGTCGCCATGGCTGGGAGGCAGTGCGCCGTTCTACCAGTTCACGCGCACGTTGGGCCTGCCGTTCGTGTTCGGCGGGCTGGGATACGGCACCGGCGCGCACGGGCCGGACGAGTTCATGCTGATCCACCCCGCGCGGGGCGTGAAGGCGGCGGGCCTGGCCGACATCGAGAAGTCCTACGTGGACATCCTGCATGCGCTGTCGGAGGTTCGCTGAGACACGCGACGGCCGGGTCCGCATGCCATCGCCCGCTTTGAGGCGGGCGATGGCGGTGTGCGAATCCTAGGCGCGCAGCTCCACCACGGGCGTGAATCCGCCGAACACCATGCGCTGTCCATCGAACGGCATGGGCGGGTTGTCCTTGTTGGACGGATCCATGCGCGGGTCTTCCATCATCTTCTGCATGCCGGCATCGCGCGTGGCCTTGTCCGGCCACTCCACCCACGAGAACGCGACGGTCTCGTCGTCCTTCGCCTCCACCGCGCGGAAGAAATCCGTCTGCGTGCCGCGCGGCACGTCGTCGCCCCAGCCTTCGATGATGCGCGTGGCGCCGAAGCCCATGAAGATCGTGTCGAAGGTGGTGGCGTAATCGGTGAACGCGGCCTTGTCCTTCGTCGGCGCGGCGAGGATGAAGCCGTCCACGTAGGACGAAGGCGTGGTGCCGTCGCCCAGTTCCAGCGTCGGCACGAAGCCGCCATAGATCAGGCGCTTGCCGTCGAACGGCATGGGATTGTTCTCCGGCGACATCCGCGGGTCGTCCATCATCATCTTCATGCCGGCGTCGCGAGTCGGCTTGTCCGGCCATTCGATCCAGGAGAACACCACGCTTTCATCGGGCTTGGCGTGCACGGTCCTGCGGAAGTCGGTGACCTTGCCATCAGGCACATCGTCCTCCCAGCACTCGACCACGCGGGTTGCGCCCTGTTCGATAAACACGGGGTCGCCGAGGCGGGCGTGGTCGATGAACTTCTGCTTGTTGGCGGTGGGCACGGCGGCCACGAAACCATCGATGTACGGCATGGGGAAACCTCCGGAAACACGGCGCCGGGATGACGCCTTCCTGAACATGACGAACGGGGAGGGCGGAATTCGACAGGCGGCTGGCCGGTGTCCGCCGACGTGGGCGTTCAACCTGCCACGATCAGGACGAAGGTGGCGTGATGGCGGTTTCTGCAACGGGCGCGGTGCCGCGCCGACCGGGCTTGTGGGGCATCGGCAGCGGTGCGTGGATGTGGGGCCTGGTGGCCCTGGTGGGCGTGGGCTTCTGGAAGACCTATTTCAGCCGCCTGGGCCTGGCCGACGCGGTCACGCATCTGCACGCCGGACTGATGCTGGCCTGGATGGCGATGCTGCTGGCGCAGCCCTGGCTGATCCGCACGCGGCGCATGGCGCTGCACCGGCAGATCGGTCAGTTCTCCTACGGCGTGATGCCCGGCGTGCTGTTGACAGCACTGTGGCTGTCGCAGCTGCGGATTGCGGCCGCCCCGCCGGAGTTGTTCGGCCTGCAGTCGATGCTGCTGTACCTGGGCACCGCCGCGTCGCTGATGCTGGCGCTGTTCTGGGGCTTGGCCATCGTCCACCGGCGCGAACCGGCCCTGCACGCGCGCTACATGGTCGCAACGGCGCTGGTGATGATCGATCCGGCAGCCGCGCGCCTGATGCTGGCGTTGCTGCCCGAGGGCGCGCGTTTCAATCCGTCGTGGGGCGGCTATGCGCTGACCTTCGCGATCCTGGCCGTACTGATCGTGTTCGATCGCGCGGCGCCGCGCGGACGCGGCGTTTTCCGCTTCGTCGCCGCGGTGTTCGCGCTGAACTTCGTGCTGATGCACGTGGTGCCGGGAACGCCGGCGTGGCAGTCGTTCGCGCACGGGTGGGCGGCGCTGGGCGGTTGAGTCGGCCCTATCGCTGCATGCAACGTCGGTAACGCTCGTCCACGCGGGTGGCGAACCACGCCGTGGTCAGTTTGCGGGTGATCTTCGGGCTTTCCAGCGTGATGCCCGGGATCATCGCGCGCGGCAGCGGCGTGCCGGCGCGCGCTTCCGCCAGCGCGTAAACCTGCGCATACAGTGGGGTGTCGTCGAAATCGAGGCGGCTGCCGCGCTGCAGCGCCTCACGGATTTCGCGCTCGTCCATGCGCAGCTCGCCGGCCAGGCGGCGCACGGCGCGTTCGGTCTGGCCGGGCTTGTCCATCGGGGCGCCGGGGTTCAGCAGGTCGCCGTCGAGCGCCAGCGTCACGCCGGCAGCGATGCCCACGGCGTTCTGGAACGCCGCATTGCGGCTGGCGTACCAGCCGGCGTTGTAGTCGGCGAAGCGGTGCACCTTGCGCGTGTAAGGCGTCTGGTAGCCCAGCAGATGGGCAATGCCGAAGTACAGGCCGCCGCGTCGGGTGAATACTTCATCGCGGATGCTGCCTTCGACCGGATAGGGATAACGCGAGGCATTGGCTTCGGCGAACGGAATGCCCACCTGCATCGGCCCGCCGGTCTGCACCGGGTTGTAGTCGGCGAACAGCCGCTTGCCCAGTGGCACACTGCCGATCAAGTCTTCGTAGAGGTCGCTGAGGTCGCGCTCGGTGCGCACCGAACGCAGGCGCTCGGCATAGCTGCGGCCGTCGGGCGAGCGCACTGCCAGTGCCGCGTCGACCATGAACTTCGGTACGTGCAGGGCGGCCGCGCGGCGGTCGATCTCGCCACGGGCGATCTTCGGGAGGTTCGCCACCGCCGGGTTGGCGACGTAACCGGATTCCTGCTCGGTGATGGCCAGCACCGCACAGATGTTCTCGCTGGTGGGCTCGATGCGCTGCGCGGCGAAAGCCGTCTCGATGTCGGCGGCCCAGCGGTCGCGGTCCACCACCTTGGCCGGCATGCGCCGCACGATCTCGCTGCGCGTGTCGGCAGGCGGTCGCGTGGGGGCCGGCGGTGCGGTGACGCAGCCGGCCAGCAGCAGGATGGACGCGAAGGCCGCGGCGCGGAACAGGGAACGGAGGACGGGCGATGTGGTCATGCGCGCAGCATACGGAGCGCCCCCGCCGGATGCACCGGGACCCCTTGCAGGGATAATCTTGATTCCTCCCGCGTGCACGCCGATGACGACGCCCCTCGACAACCCGTTCTGGTCCGCCCTCGCTTCGATCCATGACGGCATCGCCCTGCGCGCGGGCGAGGCGGCACGCTATCCGGCCGACTACGCGCCCTTCCTGGGCGTGGCCAATGCGGACGTGCGCGTGGGCGATGCGCTCCGTCGCCTGGTGGCGTCGGGAGAGTCGGTGTACCTGCTCGGGGTGGTACCCACGCTGCCGCCGGGATGGCAGCTGCAGGCGTTCCGCCCGCTCGCGCAGATGGTGTGCGACGTGCCGTTGGCATCGGTGGAGGGCCCGGATATCGTGCCGCTGGGCGACGCGCACCGCGAAGACGTACTGGCATTGACCGCCCTGGTGTATCCGCATTACTTCCGGCCGCGGACGATGGACCTGGGGCGCTACTTCGGCATCTATCGCGACGGCCGCCTGGCCGCGATGATCGGTGAGCGCCTGGGCGACGACAGCCATCGCGAGATGAGCGCGATCTGCACGCATCCCGATTTCCATGGGTGTGGCTACGCGGGCCACCTCACCACCTGGCTGACCAACGACACGCTGGCGCATGGCCGGCAGCCGTTCCTTCACGTCAGTTACGAGAATCCGCGCGCGCTGGGTCTGTACGAACGCCTCGGTTACCGGGTGCGGCGCGACATCGGGTTCTGGTCGCTGCGCCGCATCGACGCTGGCTAACGCGCGCCCGCGTCCCGCAGCATCCGGCGCATGCCGCCGAAGCGCCGTCGGTACTGGGCCGGTGACAAGCCCACCTTCCGCCGGAACAGCCGGCTGAAGTAGGCGGCGTCCTCGTAACCCACGGCCTGCGCGATGGCTTCGATGGCCTCGTCGCCGGTTTCCAGGTGCTGCTTGGCTTCTTCCAGGCGCAGCGTGTGCACGTACTCCAGCGGCGACAGTCCGGTGGCCTGCTGGAAGCGACGCGCAAAGGTGCGCTCGGCCAGGCCGCTGGCCTGCAGCATGCCGGCGACGGGCGCGGGCGTGTCGTAGTGCTGCGCGATCCACACCTGCGCCTGCGAGACGGCCGCGTCGGAGGTCGTCCGCGTGCGCGCCAGGCTGGCGAACGGCTGCTGACCGGTCTGGTGCCAGTCGATCAGGAACACGCGCGCGGTCTGCATCGCGCATTCGATCCCGGCCACGCGCGCGATCAGGTAGAGCGAAAGGTCGTGCCAGCTGGAGCCGCCGCCGCCCATCACCAGCCGCTGGTCGGGGCCGGCGGTGACGACGACGCGCTGCGGGTGCACGCGCACGTTGGGGTGGCGCGTGGCGAGCGCGTCGCAATACGCCCAGTGCGTGGTCGCGTCGTGGCCATCGAGCAGCCCGGTTTCGGCGAGCAGCATGGCACCGGTGCAGGCCGCGGCGATCACGCTGCCGCGTGCGTGGCAGTCGCGCAGCCAGCGGGCTTCTTCTTCGTAGCCGTGCAGGGCGATGTCGCCGGGATAGATCGCCAGGTCGGGGATGCAGATGTAGTCGGGCGCAGGCAGGTCGCGCAAAGCGACCTGGGGGGGTGACGACGATGTCGTTGACGACGTTCAATGGCGCGGTGTCGCGTGCCACGATCAGCGGATGAAAGGCCGATTCGCCCGGCGGCAGGCCGATCATCGGCGGCCAGTCGCGGCCGGCCGAGTGGAACAGGTCATACATGCCGTAGAGCACCGAGGCGGCGGCGCCGTGGGTGGCGAGCAGGGCGATGGTGGGGCGTTCACGGCGCGGCATGACGGAAATGTCAGGTTGGCGGCGGAAATGGCTGCGTTGTCGAGGTGCGGCGGCCCGTATCGTGCCGCCTCCCCCGTAGTAGAACAGAGCCGTTACCGCCATGCCAACGCCCCTTGAACTCCTTCTGCACCCGCTGTCCTTCGCGTTCTTCGGCATGTACGCCGTGCTGATGCTGTGGGAGGCGATCGCCCCCGCGCGCGTCCTGCCGCGCATCGCACGCTGGCGTACGCGCGGCCTGCTCGCGGCGGTGCTCTACTTCCTGCTGTCCTCCTATCTGCCGATGCTGTGGACGCAGTTCCTGCTGCCGTTGCAGCTGTTCGACCTGAGCCATCTCGCGTGGCCGGTCGGTGGGCTGGTCGGTCTGCTGGTCTACCAGGCCTGCGCGTATGCATGGCATCGCGCCATCCACGGCAATGACTGGCTGTGGCGCTTCGGCCACCAGCTGCACCACAGCACCGAGCGGCTCGATACCTTCAGCGCCTTCTGGTTCAGCCCGCTCGACACGCTGGGCTGGACGGCCGTCGGCAGCCTGGCGCTGACGGTGATCGTCGGCCTGAGTCCGGAAGCCACGACGGCGTCGCTGCTGGCGGCCACGCTGCTGGCGATGCTGACCCACACCAACGTGCGCACCCCGCGCTGGCTGGGCTGGTTCGTGGAGCGGCCGGAGATGCATTCCTGGCACCATGCGCGTGGTCTGCACCGGCAGAACTATTCCGAACCTCCGGTGTTCGACCTGTTGTTCGGTACCTTCCACAATCCCCGCGAGTTCGCTTCGCAGACGGGCTTCCACGAAGGCGGCTCTTCACGCGTCATCGAAATGGTGATGGGGCGTGACGTGACCCGCGATCCCGCTTCGTGAAGTCGTTCTGACGTCTTCGTGTACGGCGGCGGCTATGGTCGCCGCTTTCGCATGAGGGAGTGATCGTGCGATCGAGATCCTGGACGGTCCGCCGCATGTCGGCGCTTATCTTGTCACTGGTAAGTTGACGGGCGAGGACTACGACGGTCGGTTCGCGCGCGCGGCGATCGTCGCCGACAAGCGGTGGCTGGTGGCGGTAACCGGCGTGGTCGATCGCCTGATGTCACAGGCCGAGATGCGGACGTTCGCGCCAGCGGAGCGGCTGATCGCGCTGGCCCGGGCGACGGAGCTGTACCCTTCGTTGGGCTGAGGAATCGAGTTCTACGGGAACAGCGCGCCACCGATCAGCGCCAAGGTGATCCCCAGGCCCATGAAGGCCAGGCGATGCATCAGCGGGAAGGTGGCAGGGGTGGCCGAACGGTGCATGGTGCTATCCAAACCCAACGGGCGCGAACGCGCCGTGAAACCCCTGTGTCTCATCCAACGCCACTACCGGTGGCCACCGGCCAACATACAGATGGACGCCGCCCCGGGTACCTGCCTATAGTTCGCGAAACACGGGGGTGCCATGGATCTGCAAGGAAGCGGGAAGAATTTCGTGCATGGACGGGTCCCTGCGCCGGGTCCGGGATGGCGACGCAGCCTGAAGGGGCTGATGCTGACAGGTCTGCTGGCGGTGCTGCCCCAAGCCTCGTCGTCGACATCGCCGACCATCGTGACCATTGCCGGAGGCGGTGGCACGCTCGGCGATGGTGGAGCGGCTGCTCAAGCGGCGCTCAATCAGCCCAGAGACGTCGCCGTGGACGGCTACGGCAACGTTTACGTCGCCGATTACGGACACGCGCGTGTCCGCAAGATTTCCACCCAGGGGATCATTACCACGGTCGCGGGCAATGGATCGACGGTCCACAGTGGCGATGGTGGCGTCGCGACGGCGGCCGGCATGATGCCCGTCGCCATCGCGGTGGATGCGGCGGGCAATCTTTATATTGCGGACCACGCAGGCTCCCGTATCCGCAGGGTAGGTGCGAACGGCATCATCACCACGGTCGCGGGTACGGGCATTCGTGGCTATGGTGGCGATGGCGGGCCGGGCGTGGCGGCCACGTTGAGCGACCCTTCCGACGTTGACGTCGATGCCGCAGGGAACGTGTACATCGCGGACTTCGGCAACCATCGCGTACGCAAGCTGACGCCCACTGGAACCATCACCACCATCGCCGGCACCGGATCGTACGGCTACGGTGGCATGGGAGGGCCCGCAACGCAGGCCGAGATCGCGAATCCTCTGGGTCTGGCCATCTCATCGCAGGGCGATGTCTACATCGTGCACGACTATTTCGTCAGCCGCGTGGATCGGGCCGGGAACATCATGACGTTGGCCGGCAACGGCATGTTCGGCGCAGATCCTGCGGCGAACAGCAACCTGCTGAGTGGCGTGCAGGGCGTCGCGGTCGATGGTCGTGGGGATGTCTACATCTCGACGAGCCACACCATCCAGATGGTGACGCCGGAAGGCGGGATGCATCACGTGGCGGGTACGCAGGACACGCGTGATGGCCAGCGGAACACCACCTATGGTTTCGGCGGCGACGGCGGGCCGGCCACCGGCGCGTTGCTCTCCGGTCCGTCGGGCATCGCGCTGGATGCTGCAGGCAACCTGCTGATCGCGGATCGGTACAACGCCCGTATCCGCCGACTCAGTCCGGTTCCGCATCCCGAGCCACCACCCGGTATCGGCGCTTTCCATGGTCAGGTCAACCGGTACAGCAACTTCTACAAGGACATGGTGACCGGCGACTTCAATGGAGACGGCCGCGACGATGTCGCTTTCTCCACGGCCAAGGACGCAACGACGGAGTACAGCAACAGTATCCCGAGCCGGGTGGGCATCATGCTGCAGACGGCGCAGGGCAGATTGTCGCCGCCCGTTTACGTCGACTTCCCCGCCGTCGTCCGTCCTTCCTCGGTCGCGGACTTCCACGGAGGCGGCCTGGCGGTCGCCGACATGGACGGAGACTGCATCGTCGACATCCTGGTCGCGCAAGGGGACGGCATTGGTCTGATCGCGGGATCGCGGTCCGGACAGTTCTGGCGGACGTCGTTCAGCGGTACCCATGGCGTGCCCGCGGACCGGCTGCTGGTCATGGACGTCAATCGCGATGGCGGCAAGGATGTCGTCGCACGCAGCCTGGAGGCCCCCGGCAGCGCGCAGGTGGGCGTGAGCATCTACGTCGGCGGTGGTGCGCAGGCCGTCCGGCGGCATTTCATCGCGCTGCCACACCTCCCGTTCGGCAGCATGGCGGCGGGTGACTTCAACGGGGACGGACTGCCCGACCTCGTGCTGGCCTACACCTTCGCCACCGCGGACGATGGCGGTGCCGCACTGCTCATCCACGACGGCCAGTCCGGTTTCCTGCCTCCCGCCCTCTACTCCGCGCCCGGTGCCGGAAAAGCCAATCTGGCGGTCGGGGACCTGGATGGCGATGGCATGCTCGACATCGCCATCACGCGCAATCGCACCAGGACAAGTGCGGAGATCCTTGTTCTCTACCAGCGCTTCGCGGGGCAATTCCAGAGAATCCCGCTTGCGACGGCCCCCGAACCGGACAATCTGCTGATCGCCGACATTGATCGCGATGGGCTGCGGGACCTGATCGTCCTCCACGTCAAAAATTCTTCGGTCGGCTACTTTCAGCAGAGTCCTTCCCGAGGCCTGACCACCGAGGCGCGGTACTGGGGCGGCGGCATGTACAACGATGTCTTCAATCCCGTCGCGGCCGGTGACGTCAACGGCGATGGTCACCTGGACCTGGTACTGCGCGAGGGTAACAGTGGCGTGTACGTGCGCCTCGGCACCGGACGCAAGGTCGGACTGCGCATCAATGGCGGTCAACCCCTCGTGCCATCCCGTGCGGGCGGCAGCGCACCGCTCGTCCCGTGGGTGGCGAATGTCGCGGCATCGACCGGCGGACCACGCTTGCCCACGGCCGGCACGTCGATGGCCATCGATACCCGCGAGACAGGCGTGATGGCGCGCGGCGCGCGCTGGTTGCCGACATGGCAGCCACGGGTCGCGATCCGGCGCATCCAGCAGGTCGTCCAGTCATGGACGGCGAGGGCGGCGATGATCGCGCACCGGTGGTTCGGCGCGACGCAGGAAGACGTGCGCGTGCACGCGCCCGTCCCGGCCATCGCCATGCCGACGGCCTCCGTGCCTGCGCCCGTTCCACCTACGGCCACGGCACCCGCCACGATCGCGTGCCCCCTGTTTGCCCGTCGTTCCGTGGTCTGCGATCGGCTGCGTTGATACCTCGGCTCGTGCCGCCGCAGCGCGCCGTCAGACGCGGAGCGGTTCCACGTGGCATCCGTCGGCATCACAGGCGGATGCCTGTTCCGTCGGAAGCGCTGGCGGCAGCGGTCGCGTGGTGGCTTCCGCTTCATGCACCAGCGAGGCGATCTGCGCCCCCAGTACCAGATCGCTGACCTGGCCGAAATGCCGGTGGCGAAGACGGCCCTGCGCGTCGATCAGCACCAGCGTCGGCGTGCCGCGCATGGCGTAGGCCTCCATGGTCTGCGGAATCGGTCCACGCGTGCCGGGGCGGTCCACACCGACCGGGAAGGCGATGCGGTATTCGTGCAGGAAGGCTTCCAGCGCCACCGGCGTCATCGCCGCGTGGTGCTCGAACACGGCATGCAGGCCCACGACGGCGACCTGGTCGGTTGGGAACGTCGCGTGCACGCGCGATGCCTGCGGCAGGCCGTGCGACACGCAGCCCGGGCACAGCATCTGGAAGGCCTCGAGCACGATGACCTTGCCGCGGAGCGCTTCCAGCGACAGGGGACGGGAGGTGTTGAACCAGCGGTCCACCTGCCAGGGTGGCGCCGGGCGATCCATGGCATTCATGAGGATATTCTCGTCGGGTCGCGGCCGGCCCATGCGGGCCGGCGAGAGCAGGGTGCGATTACTGGTTCGGCTTGCCGGGCAGGCTCAGGTTGCCGGAGGCGACCTTGAACACGTCCACCACGCACAGCAGCGGTGCGTGTACGCTGGCGTTGACGCGCAGTCCGGCGGTGACGCCGTCGAAGCTGCCCGCAGTGACCACGCCGATATCGTCGAACGGCACTTTCACTTCGACCGTCTCGGCATTAAGCGTCGGACTCCAGCCCGGGCTGTCGAGCAGGATCGGAAAGCCTGGCCAGGTCTTCGGGAGGCGCGGCTTGCTGCCTTCGGGAATGTCGACCACGCCCAGTGCGCCGGGACCGCAGGCGTCGTTCGGCCTCAGCACCACCCAATGGCTGTGCCAGAGGTTGCCGTCGTTATCGAGCCTGCCGTCGCCGTTCTCGTCATACAGCGGCGTGTCGTCGAAATCGGGATGCGCGGTGACCGCCATCGCCAGGATGCCGGTGCCTTTCTCGAAGCCGACTTCGTACGGATCGATGGTGGTCGGCCACACGTAGGAGAACACGTCGCTGCCGGCGAGCTTGCCGGTCGCGGCAGGCCTGCTCTTGCCGGCCTTGCCGGACACGGCCATGTGGAACGTGGCGACGTTCTTGTCGGTGCTGATCCTGGTGTGGACGATGTCGAAATCGGCGGTCACCGCCTTGTTGGCGGTGGACGCTATGCCGCCGGTGTGGGCCTTGCCGTCGTGGGCATGCACGCCGCCGATGGCCAGCGCGAGTGCGGCGGCCAACGCGAAACGTCGGGTGGTGTTCTGGCGCATAATGAAATTCCTCTTGCTTGCTCTCGCAGGGTGGGTGGGAGGTACCGGGCGGCGTCCGATGGCAGTCGGGCGCCGTCCTTCTTTTTTCCGCCTAGGGCGGAGTCGGTTGGCGGAAGCGGGCCACGCTTCCAAGCCGTTGTTCGTCGTCGGCAGGCCGCTGTTCGGCACAGTCCACGCGCAGTTCGCCGTCGCCGAAGGCCTTGTCCAGGAAGGCGCAGACATGCGGCGCCGTGCGTTCGCCCGAGGCGAACGGCCGGAAGAACTCGCAGCCCAGGCAGGTCCGCAGGCCGGTGGCCAGCCCCTGTTCCTGAGCTTCGTTGACCAGCAACTGGGTGACCCGCAACAGCGCGCCGAGGTCGGTTTCGTCGAGCGATTCGATCAGCGAACCCATGCCCTGGTCGGGGCGCTGCAGCTGGGTGGCCATGCGCGAGCCGGCCGAGGTCAGCTTCACGCGGGCGGCGCGCGCATCGTCGGGGTCGGGTGTGCGGCGGATCCACTGCTTGCCTTCCATCGCCTTCAAGGAGTCGCTGAGACTGGCGGGCGATACGCCCAGGCGCTCGGCGATATGGCGGGCGCGCAGGCCGTCCTGCACACCCTGCAGCATCCGCAGCACCGCGGCCTGCGTGGGCGGCAGCGAGGGTGTGCCGTCCTGGCGCCACGATTGGGCGCGCACCAGGTGGGCGAGCTGCTCCAGGCCGCGCGTGGCCTGTCTGCGCTGGAAAGGGGTATCGATCATGGCGAATACGTTAGGAGTCCTAACGATATAAGTCAATGACCATCCGTCGGCGCGATGCGGCAGGCCCACCGTGTCACCAGCGCACCATCGGCAGCGGATCGAGTGGATGGTGGCGCAGGCGCGTGAGCGTCAGTTCCGCCAACCGCCGGTGGAAGCCTGCGTCCGGGAAGGCCGCCATCACATCGCGCACCGCGCGCCGCGTAAGGCCGAACCGGCGCACGCCCAGGCTGACATCGATCCAGTCGGCGCGGCGGAAGGCTTCCACCGCGGGCGACGTGCCGGCAGGCGTGCGCATGACTTTGTGATGGCATTCGATCATCGCATCCACCTCGACCATCCAGGCCGCCTTTCCCGTCTGGTGCAGGTAGTCCCTCGCAAGCACCCGCGAGGGTGGCAGGTAGTCGAACGTGCCGGCGGTCCAGATACCGAGGTCGTGGAAGGCGATGGCGATGCTCAGTTTCTCCAGTGCATCGGTATCGCCCGGCGCGAGCAACCAATAGAAATTCGCCACCCGGTAGGCGTGGTGGCGGTATCCGGTGGCATCGTTGCCCAGGGCCGCTGCGTGCGCGTCCAGCAGCGCGTCCAGGGTGGGCAACGCGTTCAGCACCGCCGCGTCCGCCGCTCAGGTCGCGGGCTGGGCCAACGTCGTGCGTCCGCGGCGCAATGCACGCACCTGCAACGCCATGCCCACAAGGAAGACGAGGAAGGTGCCGCCGACCAGTTTCTGCAGTAGCGGATCCTGCGGCCCGGACACCAGCGGCGCACCGATCGGCACGCGCGTCAGCGTTTCGGTGAAGCCGGGGATGAAGTGGAAGTACACCGTCAGCGTGAACGCCAATGCGGACGCAACATGCCGCCACGAACCCAGGACCGCGTTGCGGCCCAGCAGCACGGCGACCGCGAGCACGATCAGTGTCAGCACAGTCAGCCCGTGCGCTTCGCTCAGCTTGCCGGTGCGCATCAGGAAGAAGCTGGTGAGGCAGGTGGCGACGGTGAACCAGGTGTAGGTCTTGCCCAGCGGCGTTGCGTAGCGGATGTCATGGTGGCGCAGCAGCGCGTACAGGCCGCCGAACAGCGAAACCAGGCTGATGGCGGTATGGAACCAACCGAAAGGGGTGATGTTGAGCATAGGATGTTCCTCAAGGGACAGGCGAAGGATCGGGAAGATCGAACTGCATGAGGTTCCAGCGGGTGACGTCCTCTTCCCACTCGTCGCCGGTCGCGGCGCTGAGCGGCAGGGCGAGGTTGGCGACGATCATGCGGCGGCCCTGCACCGCGCTGGCCGCCGGGAACAGCAGGCCACGCGGCGGACCCTGCCCATCCACGCCGAGAAAGTCGCCGGCACGATGGCGGACGCGGCCGCGCTCATCCAGCGCGACCAGCGTGTCGATCTGGTTGGCGGATACCCACAGCAGGCCTTCGTGGAACAGCAGGCCGTCGGCACCGTAGACGCTGTCGGCCAGTACCTCGATGGCGCCGTCAGGCATGCGCTTGCGCAGGACGCGGCCGTCGCCGGCGTTGTTGATGTAGAGGATGGACTGGTCGGCGTTGAAGGCCATGCCGTTCGCGCCGAACGGCAATGCGCCGGTCGTCGCCAGCAGCGGATCGCGTGCGAACACGTCCACCTTGCACGGACGGCAGGTCGCCGCGTTCGCGATGCGATAGACCGCGCCCTGGAACGAATCGGAGACGTACAGTGTGCCGGCGCGATCGAATACCATCCCGTTGATGGCCGGGAAACCCTGCGAGCCGAAGGTGATGGTGTCGTGGCTGCCGTCGGGATTGTCGATGCGCCGTGCCGGCGGGGCGGGTGGCGACAGCGCGGCGAACGTGGCGACATCCTCGATCGCGCTGTCCGCATCGAAGCGCGCCGGCAGCCGCTGCAGTTTCGAGGCGCCGAAGTTCAATACGTAGACCTGGCCGTCATGGAAGGCGACGCCCGTCAGCGGCGTCGGCCCGAAATGGCGCTGGGCCAGCAGCCGGCCGTCGGCGGCGAAATGCAACACCTGATTGTTGCGCGCCGATTCCGGCATGCGCGCGTCGAAGGTGCCCACGTAGACCTCGCCGGTCGCCGGATCGACATCCAGGCTTTCCGGATGACGGGCATCCGAGGGCAACGTGGCGAACGGCGTCACCTGCAGGCGCACGGCATCCTCGGCGACGCATACGCTCGCCGCCGACAGGGCGGCGAGACCGAAGGCGAGCAAGAGGCGACGGCGCATGCGTGGCTCCATCGAAGGGCAGAGCGCACGCTGGCATGGTGCTTCCCGTACAGGCTTGTACCCGCGTGCGGGCACGCGGCGGGAACGAAGAACGCCGGCAGGGGCCGGCGTTCCGGGGGGTGCATGAAGCGATGCTGCTTCAGCGGTTGTCGATGCTCCAGCCGCCGGCGCCGCGGGCTGCCAGGGTGATGAAGCCACCGGCCAGGGCGAAGTTCTTCAGGAACATGATCTGCTGGATCTGGTCGCCCAGGTTGCTGTGGAACAGCACGGCGCTGGCGATCGAGAACGCCGCCAGCAGGCTGGCGACGATGCGGGTCGTGTAGCCGGCGACGATGGCCAGGCCGCCCAGCACTTCCAGCGCGATGACCAGCGGCAGCAGGGCGCCGGGGACGCCGACGGACTCCATGTAGCCGGCGGTGCCGGCGTAGGCGGCCAGCTTGCCCAGGCCAGAGATGACGAACAGGGAGGCCAGCAGGCTGCGGCCGACGAGGTCGGCGGCGCCACGCAGGGCGGGAATACGGGTGGTGCTCGGGGTAGCGGTAACGGTGGACACGGTGGACTCCGGGGAATGAGGGGTGGGTGCAGCGGGTACGGAACGCAGGTTAGGGCGTGGCGAGGCATCCCGGAAGCCTATATATTTCGATGAAATTCATCGTCTGGAGCGATACATGCTGGATGCCGTCACGCTCGACCAGCTCCGCACCTTCATCGCCGCCGCCGAGCAGGGCAGCTTTTCCGCTGCGGGCCGCAAGCTGCGCCGTGCGCAGTCGGTGGTCAGTCAGACGCTGGCCAATCTCGAGCTGCAGCTCGGCGTCAGCCTGTTCGACCGCAGCGCCCGCTACCCGCAATTGACCGAGGCCGGCCGACTGCTGCTGGTCGAAGCGCGCGCGGTCGCCGAGCACATGGACACGTTCAAGGCGCGCGCCCGCAGCGTGGCGGAAGGACTCGAGCCCGAACTCTCGGTGGCCGTGGACGTGATGTTCCCCATGGATGCGCTGACGCGCGCCGCCACCCACAGTCGCGCTGCGTTTCCGCACACGCCGCTGCGGTTGTACGTGGAGGTCCTGGGGGGCGTGATCCAGCCCGTGCTGGACGGCACGTGCCGCATCGGCGTGGTGGGTTCGCTGCCGGACCTGCCCGCCGATGTGGTGGCGGAACCGCTGCTGGCGGTGCCCTTCGTCACGGTCGCGGCGCCCACGCACGCGATGGCGGCGCAGCGCGGCACGGTGCCGGTGAAGACCGCGTCGAAGCATGTGCAGCTCGTGCTCACCGACCGCACGCCGTTGACGGCGGGGCGCGACTTCGCGGTGCAGTCGCCGCTCACCTGGCGCCTGGCCGACCTGGGTGCGAAGCACGCCTTCCTGCGCGCGGGCCTGGGCTGGGGCCACATGCCGCTGCACATCGTCGAAGAGGATCTCGCCGCGGGCCGCCTGAAGCGCCTGCGCATCGCCGACGCCGATCCGCGTTACGCGCAGATGCCGATGCGTGCGGTCTGGCGCAAGGACACGCCGCCCGGACCGGCTGGACGCGCGTTCCTGGACCAGTTGCGCGTGGGCTGACGCCGGCGCCCGCTCAGCCCATCGGCTGGCGCAGCTGCCCGCGCGCCAGCGCGGTCGCTTCGTCCACTTCCATCGGCCGGCCGAAGAAGTAGCCCTGCATCTCGTCGCACTGCATCTGCTGAAGTGCGTTCATCTGTTCCACGGTTTCCACGCCTTCGGCGATGGTGCGCAGGCCCATTTCGTGGGCCAGCACCAGGATCGTGCGGGCGATGGCGCGATCGGTGCTGTCCTCCGCGGCGATGCCGTCCACGAAACTGCGGTCGATCTTGATGACGTCCAGTGGCAGACGCTGCAGGTAGGACATGCTGGAATAGCCCGTGCCGAAGTCGTCCAGCGCCAGGCGCACGCCGAGTTCGTGCAGCGACTGCAGGATCCGCTGCGCGGCGCCCATGTCCTCCACCAGCACGCTCTCGGTGAGTTCCAGCGTCAGCGCATCGGCAGGCAGCGCGTGCCGCTGCAGGCAGTCGGCGATCCACGGCGCCAGCGTCGGCTGCCCCAGCTGGCTGGGCGACAGGTTGACCGCCATGCACAGCGTGCGCAGCCCCATCGCCCGCCAGCGGGCGAGCTGCTGGCAGGCCTGTTCCAGCACGAAGTGGCCGATGTCCTCCATCAGGCCCGCGCTTTCGGCCAGCGGGATGAAGACCGAAGGCGGTACCTCGCCCCATGCCGGATGGCGCCAGCGTGCCAGCGCCTCGAAGCCGATCAGTTGCAGGGTGTCGCCCGCCACCACCGGCTGGTATGCCAGGCGCAACTGGCCGCGCGCCACGGCCTCGCGCAGGGCGGTGACGCGGCTCAGGCGATCGTTGGCATCCTGCTGCGCACCGGCGGAAGGCAGCCGCACCTGGTTGCGTCCCGCACGCTTGGCCAGGTGGCGCGCGTCGTCCGCACTGCGGAGCAGGCTCTGCAGGTCGATGCCGTGTTCGGGCGCATGCGCCAGGCCGATGCTGGCGGTGACGGTGAACGAGGGATGGGTGGAGTACAGCGCGATCGGCTGTCCCACCGCGCGCCGGATCTCCTCCGCCCAGCGGCTGAGCTGGTCGATGTCGGTATCGATGAAGTGCACCAGGAAGCCTTCGCCGCCATAGCGGTACACGCGGCCCTGTTCGCCCACCGCGCCCGAGATGCGCTGGCCCATGCGGCGCAGCACTTCGTCGCCGCCGTCGTGTCCGAACGAATCGTTGACCATGCCGAACCCGTCCAGGTCGACGATGGCCAGCCCGTGTCCCGACGGCGCCTGCGTGCCGATCTGCTCGGTGATCAGGGTCGCCTGCGCCGAGAACCGCGGCAGGCCGGTGGCGCTGTCCATCGCGGCCGCATCGTTGAGCCGCCGCTGCGCATCGAGCCGGCGTTCGGTCTCGGTCAGCAGCGAGCGCGCCGTTTCCGCCGCCTCGGTGGAGCGGCGCCGCGACAGGTCGAGCAGGAACAGCACGAACGCGATCAGCAGGCCGCTGCTCAGGCCGCCCACGACGAGTGCGCGCGGCAACGCGAACGAGGTCAGCGAGGGCGGTGCCCACAACGAGAGCTCCACCTCGTGGCCGGGCAGGGTAACGGTCTGCACCGACAGCGGCTCGCCGAAGGTCTGGCCCTGTTCCACCGTCGCCATGCCATCCGCGGTCGCGCGTACCGGGCGGTCGGAGAACACCGCCTTGTTGAGGGTCATGACGAAGCCGTCCAACGCGATGAAGGCCTGCGTGCGCCGCCCGGCTTCGTCCACCGTCAGCCACCACCCGCCCGGCACCGGCTGCAGCAGGCCTTCGTCGGCGACCGGCGACGGTGGCGACGGCGCGGCAGGCGCGTCGAACCCCGGTTCGACCCAGCGGAACTCGCCTGCATCGCCCACGCTGCGCACCACGCGGAACGCAGCGAACGCGCGGACCATGTCGGCGACATGGCGATCGAACAGCGCTTCCGCCATCTCGGGACGCGCGGCCACCAGCGACGACGACAACTGCCGCAGCGCGCCGCGGCGGAGCTCCACGCCGCGCAGGAACGTCGCCGATGCGCTCGCCGTCTGGGTTTCCATCACCCGGCGAGCCATCGCATCGCGGTCCGCGCTGGCGGCCAGCCAGAACATGCCGCCCAGCGTCAGCGCGGCGGCCATCGGCAACACGCCGAAGAGACGCTCGCGCAGGGAATTCTCGCCCGCGACCGCCAGCGCCAGGCCCATCGCGACCAGCTGCGCCGTCGCGGTCAGCGAAATCTGGTAGACCGACATGCCTTCGCGCGGGTAGGGCAACTGGATCAGCAGGCCCAGCGCCGCCATCCCCGCCACCGACGCCATCGCGATGCCCAGCCCGCGCACGAGGCCCCAGCGCACGTTCTCCCAACGTTGCAGCGCCTGCGGCAGCAAGGCCACTCCCACCCACGCGGTCAGCACGCCGTAGTCGGTATAGCCGCCGATCAGGGGCGTGCTGGCGCGGGGAAGCCATCCCACCCGGTGCAGCAGGGCGTTCAGCGGGGTGGTGACCTGGCCCAGCGTCTGCAGCAGCGTGAGCAGCAGGGGGACCGCCACGATGGCCATCAGGAGCCAGGCGGCATGCTCGCGGTCGCGCTGGCGCAGCAACAGGGCCAGCGCGAGCAGGGCAACGGCCAGCGTCGAGACGGGGCGCATGGGCGGATAGTCCACGCCCATCCTGCCCACCAGGCTGCCGGGCACGTGCCAGCCCACCAGGGCCAGCACCGCGAACGCCAGCACGAAGGCGATCAGTTCGGCACTGGTGTCCAGGGCCTGTCCCGCCCGCAGTGACGGCGTATACACCAGCAGGAAGATCGCCAGCGCCGAGAGCGCAAGCGACCAGCCGATATCGGCTGCCGGGGCATGGGGTTGCAGTGCGCCCAGGACCGGCTGCACGGCGAGCAGCAGCAGCGCCGCCGCCGACACGCGCATCACGAATTCGGGCCAGTACCCCCGCCACAGGCGGGCCCAGGCGATGACCGCCGCGGCCGCCAGCACCAGGCACGTGCCCAGTCCGTGGAACTGCCACAGATGCAACACGAACAGCAGCGACAGCAGGCCCGCCACTGCGCCGCGCACCTGGCGGTGTTCGCTGCGCCAGGTGGCGATGGCCACCAGCACCCCGACCAGCGGCACGCTGTCGTCGACGAAGTGGCCACTGCCCATGTTCGCCAGCATGAAGCCGGCCGCCATCGCCCATGCCAGCGCGGCGGCGAAACGCTGCGCCCACTGCACGGGTCGCCATAGGTCCTGGTGTATCGCCAATGCCATCCCCTGCGGGGCCGACACCCCGTGCCCCTGTGATACCCAAATCGCCGCCGCCCCGCAAGCGCGGGCGGCGCAATCGGTGAACAGGACGGGCAGAACCGGCGCGCCGTCACGCGCGCCGGCGGCGGTCGGGCATCAGCTCTTGACGAACGCCAGCATGTCGGCGTTGAGCTTGTCCTTGTGGGTGTCGGTGATGCCGTGCGGGGCGCCCGGATAGACCACCAGCTGGCTGTTCTTCACCAGCGTGGCCGACGCGCGCGCCGCGGCGTCGATCGGCACGACCTGGTCGTCGTCGCCGTGGATGATGATCGTGGGCACGTCGAACTTCTTCAGGTCCTCGGTGAAATCGGTCTCCGAGAACGCCTTGATGCTGTCGTAGGTGTTCTTGTGGCCGCCCATCATGCCCTGCAGCCACCACGCATCTATCACGCCCTGCGACGGCTTCGCGCCCGGACGGTTGTAGCCGAAGAACGGGCCGCTGGGGATGTCCTTGAACAGCTGCGCGCGATTGGCCAGCAGGCCGGCGCGGATGCCGTCGAACACGTCGATCGGCAGGCCGCCGGGGTTGGCGTCGGTCTTCAGCATCAGCGGCGGCACCGCCGAGACCAGGCCGGCCTTCTTCACCCGCTTGGTGCCATGGCGGCCGATGTAGCGCGCCACTTCGCCGCCGCCGGTGGAGAAGCCGAACATCGCGATGTCCTTCAGGTCCAGGTGTTCGATCAGCTGCGCCAGGTCATCGGCATAGTGGTCCATGTCGTTGCCTTCCCACGGCTGGCTGGAGCGCCCGTGGCCGCGACGGTCGTGCGCGATCACGCGGCAGCCGTTCGCGGCCAGGTGGTACATCTGCGACTCCCAGCTGTCGGCATTCAGGGGCCAGCCGTGGCTGAGGGTGACGACCGGGCCGTCCTTCGGGCCCCAGTCCTTGAAGTAGATCTGTACGTCGTCTTTGGTGGTGAACAGGCCCATGGTGGTTCTCTCTACGGTGGAGGAGGGGGGAGGAAGCGACGATGCGGTGGGGGCGGGCGGTTCGGTACGCCCGCAGGCGGACAGGGGCAGGAAGGCAGCACCGGCCAAGGCGGTGCCTGCCAGCATCAGCTGCCGTCGTTGCAGGTCGATGTCGCGGGGAATATCCGGCATGACGAGGATCCGGGTGGGTGGGGCGGCGCCCACCTTCCCATCCCCACTCGCGCGTCGATTGCACCGGCGTGCGCAGATGCGGCGGAGCACCCATGGCGCGTGAGCGCAAGCGGGGAAACGCAGGCGCGCAGGTGCGCTAGAGTCCGCAGACCCTCACTGGAGCGCTGTCATGCCGATCGAACTGAAGATGCTGGCCTGGTCCGTGGCCCTGGGGCTGGTGCACGTACTGCTCGGCGCGGCGCTGATCACGCACCAGCGTGGGCTGCGCTGGAACGTGGGCGCGCGCGATGCGGTGCTGCCGCCGGTCACCGGCGTGGCCGCGCGCGTGGATCGCGCACTACGCAACTTCCTGGAGACCTTTCCATTCTTCGCCGCGGCCGTGCTCGCGGTCGTCGTGCTGGAACGGGGCGACGCCAGCACCGCGCTGGGCGCGCAGTGCTATTTCTGGGCGCGCCTGGCGTATGTGCCGCTGTACGCGGCCGGGGTGCCTTACCTGCGCACGGTGGTGTGGGGCGTCTCGCTGTGGGGCCTGCTGCAGCTGCTGTGGGCCCTGCTGTGATCGCGCAGGGCTGCGGGTTCATCGCAGGGCAGGCCTGGGGCGCCGGATTGACACTAGACTAGGGGCGAACCCTTTCAGGCCCGCGCCCTTTCGCGCGGGCGCCGTGCGACCGAACGATGCTGTCCCGCCTTTCCCCCCTGACAAGCCTGGTGCTGCTGGCCTCCCTGGCGTTGGCCGGCTGTCGCATGGACGCTCCCGACATGGCGCCCGACGCGCTGGCGCAGGCGCCGGTGGAGCCGCCGAAGGACACCCCCGCGCAGCAGGCCGAGCGCGGTGACGGTGCGGTCTCCAGCGGGCCCGTTCCCACCGGTACCCGCGGGCAGGACAGGGCGCTGCCGACCGATTGGCCGACCGCGCGGGTCACCTCCGGTACGGCACAGGTCAGCTGCCAGGCCGACTACACCACCGAGGAGGGCGATGGCGTACCGCTGGAATCGCTGGCCTTCTTCAGCGTGGTGGACGCGCTGTCGCCGTGCCAGAAGGGCGGCGTGCTGCGCCTGCGCTACCAGGGCAAGATCGCGGCCGATTTCACCGACCTGGTCACGCGCGTGGCCGACATCGCCGACCGCATGGGCATCCACAAGCGCATCCTGGACCTGGATTCGGCCGGCGGCCAGGTCGAGGACGCCATCCGTGCCGGCGATGCCATCGGTGCCAGTGGCTGGACCATCTGGGTGCGCGAAGGCTCGATCTGCCACAGCGCGTGCGTGTTCGTGCTGGGGGCCGGCGACAACCGGATGATCTCCGGCAAGGTGGGCGTGCACCGCATCATCCGCATGAGCTCCACCGCCACCACCCGCAGCGAACTGAACGAAGAACTGCGCGGCGTCTACGACCGGGTGAAGGACTACCTGTCGCGCAACGGCGTGGCCGTGGCGGTGGCCGACCTGATGATGACGGTGCCCAACCGCCGGCTTCGCCTGCTCGACAAGGACGAACTGCAGGAATACGGCCTGGATGGCACCAACGCAGCGCAGGACGATCTGGACCGCCTGCAGTTGATGCGCCGTTGCGGCGAGGACTTCGTGCTGCGCCGCGACGCCTTCATGCGCAGTTTCGACAGCCAGTGCAAGACCGCCGGCGCCGGGCTGGACGAGATGCAGGCCTGCGGCCTGGCGCTGCGCGAGCAGTTCCGCTTCCCCGACGCGAACTGCCCGGCCGACAGCCCGCTGTCGGAGTTCGACCGCATGGCCGATGTGGAAGCGGCACCGGAGGACGCCGCCGACGCCCCCCGGTCAGAGGCGGGCACCGCACCCTGAGCCGCACGCCGCGCCATGGCGGCGCACTGAGGCTTTGTCGTTCACGCGCCAACCAAAAGGCTCAACGCCGAGGCTTGTTGCGAGTAGAGCGATGTGGAGCCGGGCAGGGGGGGGCTAGCCCTCGACGCCCAGCACCCGGATCTCGGTATCGCCCACGCGAACGATCTGACCGGCCCGGATCTTCGCCGTCTTGCGCAGCTCCACCGCGCCGTCCACCGTCACGTCGCCGCTGGCGACGATGGCCTTGCCCTGGCCGCCGCTGTCGGCTAGGCCGACCAGTTTCAGCAGCTGGTTGAGTTCCACGTGCTCGCGGTCCAGGTCGAAGTCGATGGTGTGCATGCGGGCAGTGTAAGGCAGGGCCCGCTCACTCGCGCTCGAAGCGTGCGATCTCCTCCAACTGCGCACGTGCGCGGCGGATGCCCCCGCTTTCCTCCCAGCCGGTGGCCGTCGGCGGCCGGCGGGTGCGTCGCCAGTGGAGGACGCCCACCGTCCCCAGAAAGCCGGCGATGCCCAGCGCCAGGCTCCAGGTGATCCACGCCGGCGTGCCGGCCGCGGGATCCACAGGACCCAAGCCAGCGAAACCCACCACCACCAGCACCCACATGACCCACCAGGGCGCGCCGCAGACGGTCGCATTGATCGCATGGAAGCGCCGCAGCAAGGCGAACCGTTTCTGGATCTTCAGTACCGGCGCGGTGTAGTCCATGGTGCCGATCAGGCCCATGGTGATGAACGCCATCACCATCGTGACCACACCGAACGCATGCAGCACGATGCCCGTGGCGAACAGGCCCGGCACATCCGTATTGCGCCCCCAGCAGGCCACGCCCAACACCAGCAGGCCGATGCCCAGCATCGCCTGCAGCGCCTGGCCCCAGAACAGTGGGCGCACGCTCGCGCGCACCCGGTCCAGCTTGCGGTCGCGCAGCAACTGCCACTGGATGGCTTCCTGCCGCTCCAGGCGATCGCCCAGCACCTGCCAGGCGGCTTTGAGTTCGTCGAGTTCCATGAGGAGGTTCCTGTAACGGATGCGGTCAGAGTTCGTTGCGGACGCGCTGCTTCAGCCGGCTGATCTTGGTGGCGACGTTGGTCTCGCTCAGGCCGAGCACGTCGGCCATCTCGCGGTAACTGCGGTCTTCCAGATAGAGCAGCAGCAGGGCGCGGTCGAGCGGGGGTTGTGCGTGGATGAAGCGGTGCAGCTGGTCCACCTGCTGGCGCGCTTCGTGCTCGTGGGCGTGCGGATCGGCCACCTCGCCGTGGTGGTCGCCGAAGGGCTCCGGCTGCACGCCCCGGGTCCGGCCGCGCACGTAGGAAATCGCCACGTTCAGCGCGATCCGGTACATCCAGGTGGCGGCCGGGCGCTGCGGGTCGTAGCCGGGCCAGGCGCGCCACAGCTGGGTGGCGATCTCCTGCATCAGGTCGTCGCGGTCGTCCGGGTGCCAGGCATAGGTGCCGGCCACCTTGGCGACAATGCCGCGATGGGCCTGCAGCAGGGCCTGGAAGCCCTCGCGTGCGTCCGTGTCCGTGGGAGAAGTCATGGCGAGCGTCGTTTCCATTCCGGCACCGGGTCGATTGTGCGGTCAGAAGGTGATTCGCCACCGTGGCGGAAAAATCACGGCGCTCCCGGCAGAATCCAGGCCGTCGTGTGCTGCAGCGCGACAGGAGCCCCCCGAAGGCGCACAATACGCGGCTCGGCGTGCGGCTCCGCGACGCCCCGGAGTCTCTCGCATGTCCACCGAATCCCCTTCGCCCGCCCCCCTGCTGTTCGCCGATCTCGGCCTGTCCGCGCCGGTCATGGCCGCCGTCACTGCGGTGGGCTATGAAAGCCCGTCGCCGATCCAGGCGGCCACCATTCCCGCCATGCTGGCCGGCCGCGACGTGCTGGGCACGGCGCAGACCGGTACCGGCAAGACCGCCGCGTTCGCGCTGCCGGTGCTGTCGAACATCGATCTGAATGCCGAGCGCCCGCAGGCGCTGGTGCTGGCGCCCACGCGCGAGCTGGCCATCCAGGTGGCCGAGGCGTTCCAGAAGTACGCGACGAAGATCCCGGGGTTCCACGTGCTGCCGATCTACGGCGGCCAGAGCTACTACCCGCAGCTGCAGGCGCTGAAGCGCGGCGTTCATGTCGTCGTCGGCACGCCCGGCCGCGTGATCGACCATCTGGAGCGCGGCTCGCTGGACCTGTCCGGCCTGACCACGCTGGTGCTGGACGAGGCCGATGAAATGCTGCGCATGGGCTTCATCGACGATGTTGAGACCGTGCTCAAGAAGACCCCGGAAACGCGCCAGGTGGCGCTGTTCTCGGCGACCATGCCGCCGGCGATCCGGCGCATCGCCCAGACCTACTTGAAGCAGCCGGTGGAAGTCACCATCGCGGCCAAGACCACCACCTCGGCCAACATCCGCCAGCGCTACTGGTGGGTGAGCGGCATGCACAAGCTGGATGCGCTGACCCGCATCCTGGAAGTGGAACCGTTCGACGGCATGATCGTCTTCGCCCGCACCAAGGCGGCGACCGAAGAACTGGCCGACAAGCTGCAGGCGCGGGGACTGGCGGCCGCCGCGATCAACGGCGACATGCAGCAGGCGGCGCGCGAGAAGACCATCCAGCAGCTCAAGGACGGCAAGCTGGACATCCTGGTGGCCACCGACGTGGCCGCGCGCGGCCTGGACGTGGAGCGGATCAGCCACGTGCTGAACTACGACATCCCGTACGACACCGAGAGCTACGTGCACCGCATCGGCCGCACCGGCCGTGCCGGCCGCACGGGCGACGCCATCCTGTTCGTCACCCCGCGCGAGAAGGGCATGCTGCGTGCGATCGAGCGCGCCACGCGCCAGCCGATCGAAGAGATGCAGCTGCCCAGCGTGGAAGCGGTGAACGACCGCCGCGTGGAGAAGTTCCTGGCCCGCATCACCGACACGCTGGCGTCCGGCAGGGCGGGCGAGTTCCGCGCGCTGATCGAGCGCTACGAGCGCGAGCAGAACGTGCCGGCGGTGGACATCGCCGCCGCGCTGGCGCAGCTGGTGCAGGGCGATACGCCGCTGCTTCTCTCGCAGGAGCGCACGCCGCGCGAGGCGCGCCCGGCGCGCAGCGAGACCTACGGCAATGCGCCGCGCCGCGAGCGCGAGGAGCGCCCGCGCCGCGACGACAGCCATGGCGAGCGTCCGGCACGCAGTGTCGACAAGCCCGAGCGTTCGAAGATCGAACGCCCCGACACCGACCGCCCGCGCGCCGACAAGCCGCCGCGCAGCGACAAGCCCGAGGTGGGCATGGAGACCTACCGCATCGAGGTGGGCCACATGCACGGAGTGAAGCCCGCCAACATCGTCGGCGCCATCGCCAACGAGGCGGGGCTGGAAAGCCGCTACATCGGCCGCATCGACATCCAGCACGACCACACCACGCTGGACCTGCCCGAGGGCATGCCGCGCGAGGTGCTGATGCACCTGAAGAAGGTCTGGGTGTCAGGCCAGCAGCTGCGCATCCACAAGCCGGGCGAGGGCGGCGGTGATGCGCCGCCTCGCCGCTTCGGCGGGCCGGGTGCCGGCAAGGGCAAGCCGCGGGGCGACAAGCCGTTCGGCGCCGGCAAGCCTGGTGCCAGGCCGCACCGAAAGGGCCCGCCGCGCGAGGGATGACGGCCGGCCGGCGCGGGGGCGCCGGCAGGTGGCACGGAGTTTGCATTTCGTAGACGCAAGCCAGCGCACCGGGTGTCGGGAAGCGGCGACGTACCGGAGTGTTCGTGAGGGGATGGGGCAGGCAACGAGGCGCGATCGCGGGGTGGCTGATGCTGCTCTGTGCTTGGCCGTGCGTGGTCGAGGCCATGCCGCAGGTCGGCCGCGACTACCTGGTCACTGGCGCCCCCACGTCCGAACAGGCCCCGCAGCGTCACTGTACGCCCGCCATGCGGGCGCAACTGACCGAGCGGGTGGAGATCCCCGCGCCGCCCGGCGGCTGGTCGGGTGCGCCGCAGGCGGTCAACGTATTCAACGTCTTCGCCGGTGAAGTCCGGGTGCATCATGGCGACCGCGAGGTCTGCGGGCGCATGCACGATGCCCGCACGCGCGACTCCCGCTTCCGTGCCGGCATCGGCATGGTGGCGGTACCTCCGGCGGGCAGCCGCGAGCCGATCCAGGTCGCCTGGTCCACGCCGTTGAAAGCCGGCTGGATCCCGACCGTTCGCATCGGTGCGCCCAGCCCGATCCAGCAGTTCGATACCGCGCGGCTGCTGGTGCGCACGGCCTGCGTGGCCATCGCCATCGCGCTGGCCTTCATGGCGCTGATGGGCTTTCTGAGCACGCGCGACCGCGTTTTCCTGGGCTACACGCTGCTGTGCACGCTCACGGTGCTGGGCCAGGCCGTGCTCAGCGGCCTGAGCGGTTATCCGGAACCCTGGCTGCCGATCGGCGACCAGGAATCGCGCTGGCTGGTGGTGCTCTCGTGCCTGGGCCTGCCCGTGCTGCTGTATGTGATGTGGCTGCTCACCGGTGCCGCACGTGCATGGCGGGCAGCGGGCCGCTGGCTGGCCCGCGCGACGGTGGCGTTCTGCGCGACGGCACTGCTGGCGGTGTGGTTGCCGCAGGGCGCGCTGTCGCGGCTGGCCACGGGCATGGATGCAGGTTTCGCGGTGGGCTGCGTGGCGATCCTGGTCCTTAGCCTGGCCGGCCTGCGCCGCCGCCGGGGGGACGCCCTGGCCGCGATCGCCGCCGTGCTGCCATTCCTGGCGATGACGCTCATGGACATGGCTGATAACCGGGTCCTGATCGAATACCGGGTGGAAGCGATCCAGCTTGCGATCACCTGGTTCCTGACCGTCAGCGCCTACGTGCTGAACCTGCGCCTGGGCCAGCTGCGGCGCCAGCGCGACGAGATGCGCGCGCTGGCCGATACGGATGAACTGACCGGCCTGCCCAACCGTCGCGCCGGCCTGAAGCGGCTGGAACAGCACATGGACGCGGCCCGCGCCGACGGCGGGCTGCTGGCGGTCGGCTTCCTCGACATCGACCTCTTCAAGCGCATCAACGATGTCCACGGTCATGCCGTCGGCGACCGCGTGCTGGTGGCCGTGGCGGCCACGCTGACCTCGGCGGTGCGCGATCCCGCCGATGTCATCCGCATGGGCGGCGAGGAGTTCCTGGTGCTGTTGCCCGGGATCGGCGGTGCGACGGCGCGGGCGCGCCTTGACGCGATGCGGACCGGGGTGGGCGCCGCGGGGGCCGCCCTCGGCATCGAAGGGCTGGCGGTCACCGCCAGCATCGGCCTGGCCAGCCTGACGCCCGACGACGCCGACGCGGCGTCCCTGCTGCGGCGTGCCGACGAAGCCATGTACCGGGCCAAGCGCGCCGGTCGTGACCGGGTGGTGGAAGCCGGGTCCACGCCCGACGGCGAAGGCTGAGAGCCTGCCGCTTCTCCGGCAAGGTCGGCCGGGGCCTCAAGTGCGCCGAAGGCAGGCCGATCAACCGGAGTGGAACCCTGCGCCGATGTCTTCTCCGCCGGGACCGAAAGGAGCCAGGTGTGACCCATACGGACGTCTCCACGACCGAAGCCGCCCCGTCACCGGACGACCGCAACCTGCGGCGGCTGCCGGCCCGCGTGGCGGTGCTCATCGCCCTGTCGGCGCTGGGCGCGCTGCTGATCGCCGCGATCCTGGAGACGCAGGCCGGCGCGACGGCCTACATCATCGGCGAGGGCCACTGGTCCAAGGCGCAACAGCGCGCCGTGCACAGCCTCTACCGCTATGCCGGCCATGGGGATCCGGCGGACCTGGCCGACGCGCGGGAAGCGCTGCGTGTGCCGCTGGGCGACCGCGCCGGTCGCCAGGCCCTGGAGCGCAAGCCGGTCGACCTCGCGACGGCGCGCGCGGGCTTCCTGCAGGGCGGCAATGCGCCGCAGGACATCGAACGCCTGGTCTGGATGTACCGCCTGCTGCACGATGCGCCGTACTTCCGCGAATCGGTCCGCCTATGGCGGGAGGCGGAGGCCGAGATCGACCAGCTGGTCGTGCTGGCCGATACGCTGGAAGCCCATCGGGCGCGGCGCATGCCCGATGAGGCCAGCGTGCTCGCCTACAAGCGGCAGCTCACCGCCATCGATGCGCGCCTGCGACCGAAGGAGCTGGCCTTCTCGCGCTCGCTGGCCGAGGGCGCGCACTTCCTGCGACGCATGCTGCTGGCGCTCAGTGCGGCCGCCTTCGTCCTGCTGTGCGCTTACGCCCTGCATGTGATGCGCAGCACCCTGCGCCGCATGCGCGACACGGAAAGCGAGTTCCGTCTGGCCTTCCACCAGTCGATGGTGGGCATGCTCAAGGTGGATCGCCAGGGACGCTTCACCCAGGCCAACGAGGCGCTGGGCCGGATCCTGGGCATGTCGCTGACGGAGCTGCGCATGCAGCGTCTGGCCGATGTGCTCCACGCCGATGACCTGCCCGTGGACGCGCGCGGCGCCATCGACTGGGTGCGGTTGCAGGAGCCGGGCGAGCGCCGCCTGCTGCGCCGCGATGGCACGGTGCGCTGGGTGCGCTGGAGCGCTTCGTGGGTCGGCGTGCGCGGTGGGCGCGGCGAGCAGCTGTTCGCGCTGGCCGAGGACGTGTCCGAAGCGCACGAACTGGCCTGCGAGATCGCCCACCAGGCCAGCCATGACGAACTCACCGGCCTGATCAACCGCCGCGAGATATCGCGCAGGCTGGACGGCGCGCTGGAAACCGCGCGCGGCGGCGGGCAGCGGCATGCGCTGTGCTTCATCGACCTGGATCAGTTCAAGCTGGTCAACGACACCTGCGGTCACGAGGCCGGCGACCGCTTCCTGTGCCATTTCGCGACCCGCCTGGCGTCGCAGCTGCGCCGCGGGGACTGGCTGGGCCGGTTGGGGGGCGACGAGTTCGCCGTGCTGCTGCACGACACCACGCTGGACGAAGCGGAAGCGGCGATGGCGCGCGTGCACGCGGCATTGGCCGGGCAGGCATTCCGATGGAACGGGCGCGCGTTCGGGCTGAACTGCTGCGTCGGCGTTGTCGAGATCAACGACGAGGCGATCGATGCCGACTGGCTGCTGAGGGCGGCCGATGCGGCGTGCTACGTGGCCAAGGAAGAGGGGCGCAATCGCATCCGCTGCTACCGCGACGCGGACCCCCGCCTGTCGCGTCGCCGCCACGATCTTGAATGGGTGGCGCACACGCAGCTGGCGATCGCCGAAGACCGGCTGGTGCTGTACGCGCAGCGCATCGTGCCGCTCAAGGGTCCGCCGCACCTGCAGTACGAGGTGCTTGTTCGTCTGCGCGACCGCGAGGGCAGGCTGCACGCGCCGGGCGTGTTCCTGCCGGCCATGGAGCGTTACGGCCAGGTCATGGCGGTCGACCGGTTCGTCCTGATGGCCGTGTGCCGGCATTTCGCGCGCAATCCCGGGCGGCTGGCCGGCGTGGAGCTCTGCCACGTCAATGTCTCCGCCCAGTCCGTCGCGGATCCGGCCTTCCTGGAGCATGCCGGCGCACTGCTGGACCGCCATCCCGGCGTGGCGGCACGGCTGTGCTTCGAGATCACCGAAACCGCGGTGATCGCCAACCTCGACGACGCCTGCCGCTTCATCGAGGCCATGCGTGTCCGCGGGTGCCGGATCGCGCTGGACGATTTCGGCAGCGGCCTGTCGTCGTTCGCGTACCTGAAGCGGTTGCCCGTGGACATCCTCAAGATCGACGGCGCGTTCGTCCGCGACCTGGCGCACGGAGGATCGGACCTGGCGCTGGTGCGTTCGATGAGCCAGATGGGTCAGGCGCTGGGCAAGGTCACCATCGCCGAGTGGGTGGAGAGCGAGGCGGTGATGACCCAGCTGCGCGAGGTGGGTATCGGCTGCGTGCAGGGCTACGCGGTGCACGTGCCATGCCCGCTGGACGAACTGGTCGACGCCTGGGACACCGCCTGCGCCGAACCGGCCTGATGCCGGCCACGGCGCCGCGCCGATGCCCGATAATGGCGGCATGACCACCCGCCTGAACAAGTTCATCGCCGAAACCGGCTTCTGCTCCCGCCGCGAGGCCGACCGCCTGCTGGCCGAGCGGCGCGTCACCGTCAACGGCATGACTGCCGGCACCGGCGCGGTGGTGGGCGAGGGCGACGAGGTCCTGGTCGATGGCCAACCGCTGAAGGTGCGCACGGCAAAGGCGGGCAAGCGCCGGCATGTCTACATCGCCCTGAACAAGCCCGTCGGCATCACCTGCACCACCGAGTCGTCGGTGAAGGACAACATCGTGGACTTCATCGGCCACGAGCAGCGCATCTTCCCGATCGGGCGGTTGGACAAGGATTCGGAAGGCCTGATCCTGCTGACCAGCAACGGCGACATCGTCAACCAGATCCTGCGCGCCGAGAACCGCCACGAGAAGGAGTACCTGGTGGCGGTGAACAAGCCGGTCACCGACGAGTTCCTGCGTGGCATGGCGCGCGGCGTGCGCGTGCACGGGCAGATGACGCTGCCGTGCCGGACCAGCCGCATCGCCAAGTTCGGCTTCCGCATCACCCTGACCCAGGGCCTGAACCGGCAGATCCGCCTGATGGCCGCGGCGTTCGACTACCGCGTCACCCAGTTGCGGCGCGTGCGCATCGACAACGTGAAGCTGGGCGACCTGAAGGTGGGCCGCTGGCGCAACCTCACCGACCAGGAACTGCGCGGCCTGCTGCCGCAGCAGGAAAGCTGGTGACGCGATAGCGTGACCGCGGTCGCGGCACGGCCCGCGTCGGCGGGGCGGCATCGCGGCATACTGCGCCGGTCTTCCCGATCCCGTGACGGCATGAGCCCTCCGCCGAAGCCCGACAACGAGGAAGCGCGCCTGGACGCGCTGTACAGCTTCGACATCCTGGACAGCGCGCCGGAGCAGGGCTTCGACGATCTGGTCCGCATCGCGGCCGGCATCTGCGGCGTTCCGATGGCGGCGGTCACCCTGATCGACCGCGACCGCCAGTGGTTCAAGGCGCAGGTGGGGATCGAGCATCCGGATCCCTCGCGTGAATCGTCGTTCTGCGCCCACGCCATCCTCGCGCCGGAGCGTACGATGGTGGTGCCGGATGCCACCCGCGACACGCGTTTCGCCGACAACCCGCTGGTCACTGCGGAGAACGGCATCCGCTTCTACGCCGGGGCGCCGCTGCTGACCCGCGAGGGTTTCGCGCTGGGCGCCCTGTGCGTGGTGGACGACCAGCCGCGCGACCTGGCGCCGTTCCAGTGCGAGGCGCTGGAGGCCCTGTCGCGCCAGGTCACGCACCTGCTGGAGCTGCGTCGCGTCAGCCGCGACCTGAGTCACCAACTGCGCGAGCGCGCCTGGTACGAGCAGCAGATGCGGCTCTACCAGGCACAGCTGGAGCAGCAGAACGCCGAGCTGTCCGAGCAGACCCGCACCGATCCGCTGACCGGCCTGCCCAACCGCCGCGCGTTCGCCGCCGCGCTGGCGGGAGCGATCACGAGAACCACGGGGACCGGGGACCCGCTGGCGGTCGCGGTGGTGGACGTGGACCACTTCAAGACGATCAACGACCTCCACGGGCACGACGAGGGCGACCGCGTACTGGTCGCGCTGGCCGACATGCTGAAGTCGCAGGCGGCCGGGCGCGGCATGGCGGCGCGCCACGGCGGCGAGGAGTTCGTCGTCCTGCTGCCCGGTGCCACGCTGGAGGAGGCGCGCCTGCAGTGCGAGTTCATGCGCCAGAGCGTGGGCCTGCTGCCGATCGGCCTGCCGGTCTCGGTCAGCATCGGCGTGGCGACGCACCGGCGCGGAGATGCCGCCGAGGACCTGTTCCGTCGCGCCGACCAGGCCTTGTACGAAGCCAAGCGCGGCGGACGCGACCGCGTGGTCGCCGCGGGCTGAGTTGATCGCGATCAATGCGCGCTGCGACGCGTTGACGCATGCTGTTTACATGGGCGGCGCATCGGGCGATCGCCATGCACGGGAAGCACGACGATGAAGATCCTGTTGGCAGTGGATGGAAGCGCGATCGGCCTGGCCGCGGTTCGCCATCTGGTGGAGCTCAGCAAGTCGCTGGCGGAAACGCCTGCGGTGACCCTGCTCTACGTCGACCCGCCGCTGCTGCGTTCGGTGGCGCTCGAACTGGGCAGCGACGGTGTGGAGCGCTACCACGCCGAGAACGGCGCCTACGCCATGAAGAAGGCACGCACGGCGCTGAAGCGCGCGCAGATCCCGTTCGCCGAGAAGGTCGTGGTGGGCGAGCCGGCCGAGAGCATCGTCAAGCAGGCCAAGTCGGGCAAGGCGGACCTGATCGTGATGGGTACGCACGGCCGGGGCGCGCTGAAGCAGCTGCTGGTCGGCTCGGTGGCGCTGAAGGTCATCGCGACCAGTCCAGTGCCGGTGGTCGTCGCGCGCTGATCCGCGCGTGGCTCAATCGCCGCGGGTACGCCAGAGGGTGGGCCAGTCGCCGGGATGCCCGCCGCGGCACCACCCCAGGCGGTGGTAGCGCTGCAGGCGGAAGTCGCGGCCGTCGAACGCCCAGGTGGCGCTTTCGCCGCAGTCGGCAAGGCCGCGCCCCTTGGCGAAGTGCGACAGCTGGCCTTGCCCGAACCCGACACTGGTGAACGCGTCGATCACCCGGGGCACGCCCTCGCCCTGCACGGGTACCGTCAATCGCAGGCGGCGTGGCGCACCGGCGCCGTCGCGGCGCACGCGGAATAGCAGGCTGGACGACTGGTAGGCCCCGCGCCAGCACTCGAGCGCGACCAGTGCCTCATCGTCGTCCAGGGCGTGCGCTTCGTCGTAGGCGGTGTCGGGTTCGACGAAGCAGTCCTCGCGCCGTACGTCGTCAGCGGCCTGCAGGCGCACCCGCGCCACCAGGCGGGACGCCTTGGCGTCGTTCAGCGGAGGCGCCACCACCGCGCGGGTCGGCAGCGGCGCAGCAGGCGCCGCCGGCACCTGGGCGGCCGGCAGCGATCCGCGTCTGAGCAGGGCCGTCGTGGTGCCCAGCCGCCCCTGGGTTTCGTCGATCAGCAGCAGGGCGGCCGACAAGCCGGCGAGCGAGGCGGAGGGAGCGTCCTCGCCGATGCCTGCCCGCAACTCGGTGCCGTTGCGGACCGCGTCGAGGAAGGCACGCACCTGCGCGCCGTCTTGCCCGATAAGCTGAACGCCTTCATCGCCTGTCGCCGGCTGCAGCAGGGGCGAAGCGGCGAACCGGGCGCCGTCCAGGCGCAGGTCGCGCGCGGCCACGGGAGCCTCCGATTCCAGCGACAGCTCAGGTTCGCCCGAAGGACCCGCATCGAGCACCAGCCGCAGGATGAGCTGCGGATACGCCTCCTGCATGCCGATCGCTTCGCAACGCGCGGTGTTGTCGCAGGCCACCACCCAGTCCTTGATCTCGCGGTACACCGGCGTGGCTGCCGAGGCGGCGGGCGCCATCGTCAGCGCGACGAGGGCCGCGGCGAAGGGCAGGGTGCGGGAATCCAGGGTCTTCATTCGACGATGTTCTTGGCTTCCGATGTGCCCAGCACTTCCGGATGCTCGATGCGTTTCGGACGCTGCGTCAGCGGGTGCAGGAACACCGCGGCCAGGATGATGCCCACGCCCAGGTAGAACAGCGGCGTGAGCTCCCGCTGTTCGCCCAGCAGCACGATGGCCAGCACGATGGCGTAGACCGGTTCCAGGTTGGTCACCAGTTGCACGCCGTACGCGCTCAGGTGTTTCAGCGCCACCAGCGACAGGGCGAACGGCAGTAGCGTGCAGGCCAGCGACAGCACGACCAGCAGCACGCCGTCCTTCAGCCCAGGCAGTACGAACAGGTCGCCGGCGAAGGCGGGGAACAGCATGGGCATCAGCGGCGCGAGCGCGGTCAGCAGCAGCGTGCCCGCACCCAGCTCCAGGCCGGTGATCGTCAGCGGTTCGCCGTGGTCGATCAGGCGCTTGTTGAGCGGGCCGAACAGCGCCACCAGCAACGCCGACAGCGCGCCGACCAGCACGCCCAGCCGCATGCCGTCGGGAATGCCGCCCACCACCAGCGCCACGCCCGGCAGCACGGCGATGCCGAACAGCAGTTCGCGCCACGAGAACGGCCGTCGCGTCAGCCACGGCTCGATCACCGAGGTGAAGGCCGGTGCCAGCGCGATGCAGGTCACGGCCACCGAGGCGTTGGACAGCTTGATGGCGCCGTAGAAGGTCAACCAGTGCAGGGCGACGATCAGGCCGATGCCGCAGTAGGCCAGCACCAGTTTCGCCGGCATCGCGCGCAGGCCGCGCCATACGCGCGGCAGCAGCGCAAGCGCCGCGACCACGATCAGCATGCGCCACCACACCAGCGGCAGCGCGGACAGGCTGATCAGCTTGCCCAGGATGGGGGTGAAGCCCCACAGCAGCACGCACAGGTGGATCTGCAGCTGGGCCTTGGCGGTGGGGGTCATCGGCATTCGCGCATTGTCGCCGAAGCGCTGCGTGGCTGGCGACCGGACCACTCCCGACCGGCGCCCGGCCGTGGCAAGCTGGCAGGACCGTGGACCGAGGATGTCCGATGCCGCCCGCACCGCTTGCCGTCCCATCCCGCGTCTGCGCCACCCTCGTGGGCCTGCTGTCGCTGGCCGCGCTGGTCCTGCAGTACGTGCTGATCCTGCAGCTGACCCGCGACAACGTCGGCGTGGTGCTGGGCACCGTGCGGTTCCTCACCTACTTCACCATCCTCAGCAACATCGCGGTCATGCTGGTCGCCTGCGCGGCAGCGGCGGGGCAGCCGGGATTCTTCGCGCAGGCCCGCGTGCGCGGCGCAGTCGCGCTCTACATCGGCGTCACCGGCAGCATCTATTTCTTCATCCTGCGCCATCTGTGGCAGCCGCAGGGCGCGCAGTGGTGGGCCGACACCGGCCTGCACTACGCGGTGCCGCTGGCGTACTGGGCATGGTGGCTGGCCTGCGTACCGCATGGCACGTTGCGCTGGCGCGATGTGGCGGGATGGCTGCTGTTCCCGCTGGGCTATGTCGTCTGGGTGTTCCTGCGTGGCGCGTGGGTGGGCGAGTACCCGTATCCGTTCATCGACGTGGCCCAGCTCGGCTGGGCACGGGTCGGGGTCAATGCGCTGGGCGTCATGGGGGTGTTCGTGGTGCTGGGGCTGGTCATCGTGGGTGTGGATCGCATCCTTGGCAGGAGCCGCGCCTCGTCAGTGGGAGCGACGTGAGTCGCGATCGCACGCCATGCAGTTCCGGTAGCGCTGCCTCAGCCGCAGTCGCTGCGAAGCCAGACGCGTCGCGCCATGGCGGACCCATGTTCGCGACTCACGTCGCTCCCACAACGATGCCTATCGTAGGTGTTGGCCTGCTGCAGCGCGACAGGCGATTCCCGCGCGCCGTCGAGGTGGCTGACTCGAGGATCACCGCATGACTTCTGCCCGCACATCGCCTTCGATCCACCGCCCCTTCGATCCACCGCCCCTTCGATCGCCGCGATGCGAAGACGCTCGGCCTGTCGGCGCTGGGCGGCGCGCTGGAGTTCTACGATTTCGTCGTCTTCGTGTTCTTCGCCAAGGTATTGGGCGCGTTGTTCTTCCCGCCGGGCACGGCGCCGTGGCTCGCGCAGCTGCAGGTGTACGGCATCTTCGCCGCGGGCTACGTAGCGCGGCCGCTGGGCGGCATCGTGATGGCGCATTTCGGCGACCGCCTGGGTCGCAAGCGCATGTTCACGCTCAGCGTTTTCATGATGTCGGTGCCGACGCTGCTGATCGGCCTGCTGCCCACGCATGCGCAGGTCGGTGCACTGGCGCCGTTGCTGTTGCTGACGATGCGGGTCGTGCAGGGCATCGCGGTCGGTGGCGAAGTGCCGGGCGCCTGGGTGTTCGTCGCCGAGCACGTGCCGCGCAGCCGCGTGGGCATTGCCTGCGCCACGCTGACCGCCGGCCTGACCGCAGGCATCCTGATCGGCTCGCTGTTGGCCGCGTGGATCAACACGCACTACAGCGCCGCGGAGGTGCAGGCGTGGGTATGGCGCGTGCCGTTCCTGATCGGCGGCGTGTTCGGCTTCGTCGCGGTCTGGCTGCGGCGCTGGCTGGAAGAAACGCCGGTCTTCGTCGAGATGCGCGAACGCCGGCAGCTCGCCCGCCAGGTGCCGGTCAAACAGGTACTCGCTGCGCATCGGCCGGCCGTGGTGCTGTCGATCCTCGCGTCGTGGCAGCTGACGGCCGCGATCGTCGTGATCGTGCTGCTGACGCCGACCCTGGTGCAGACCAGCTTCGGCATTGCGCCTTCCGTGGCGTTCCGCGGCAACAGCCTGGCTACGCTGGCGCTGGTGTTCGGCTGCCTCGCGGCCGGCTGGGCGGTGGACAGGATTGGCGTGGGACGCGCGCTGCTGTCGGGTTCGCTGGGGTTGGGTGTGGCGGCCTACGCGCTGTATGGCGCGCTGCTGTCGGGGCACGAAGCGCAGTTCGTGGCGTGGTACACGCTGGCCGGCTTCTGCTGCGGCGTGGTCGGCGTGACGCCGGCGCTGATGGTCGCGGCGTTTCCACCGGAAGTGCGCTTTTCCGGTCTGTCGTTTTCCTACAACGTGGCGTATGCGGTATTCGGCGGGCTGACCCCGCCGCTGCTCGCCTGGCTGTCGAAGGCGTGGGGGCCGCTGGCGCCGGCGCACTATGTGGCTTTCACTTGTCTGGTGGGTATGGGCGTGGCGCTGTGGTGGCTCAGGCGGCCCTTGAACACGCCTCTGTAGGAGCGCCCCATGGGCGCGATGCTCTTGCCCGTGCCGCCTGTTCCATCAGAATCATCGCGCCCATGGGGCGCTCCTACAGGCGGCGTATGAGCTCCATCGCCGCGGCAGGATTACGCTCCTTCGCGCTGCTGATGAAGTACACGAACACATCGCGCCTGGGCAGCACGGGCGCAGGCGCGCCCACGTGCCGCAGCTCGGCGATGTCCTCACCGCGCGACCAGGCGCGTGCGCGCTCGGCCCATTGCGTCAACTCCTTCGGCGGGTAACCGGTCTCGATCGGCTGCGAGCGCATCAGGCGCGCATAGACGAAGTCCGCGGTGAGGTCGGCGAAGGATGGGTAGTCGGTGGAATCGGTGAAGACCGTGGCGACCTGGTGGCGACGCGCGAGTTCGATGAAGTCCGCGTCCACGGCGGCGGGGTCGCGGACTTCCAGCGCATGCCGCAGCGGGCGGCCATCCACGTCGCGCGGGAGCAACGCCAGGAAGGCATCGAGTTCGTCCGCATCGACGCGTCGTCCCGCTTCGAACTGCCAGACCAGCGGCCCCAGCTTCGGGCCCAGTTCGGCGATGCCGCCGACGAAATCCTCCACCTGCGCCCGCGTCGAGGCCAGCGAGCGCGACTGCATGATCCGCTTGGGTGCCTTGGCCGAGAACACGAAGCCGTCCGGCGTCTGGTCGCGCCAGCTGGCGTAGGTCGCCGGCTTCTGCGCACTGTAGTAGGTGCCGTTGATCTCGATGGCGGTCAGCTGGCGGCTGGCGTATTCCAGCTCGCGCCGTTGCACCAGGCCATCGGGATAGAAGTTCTTGCGCCACGGCGCGAACGTCCAGCCGCCGATGCCGACGCGGATGCCGTCGGTGGCGAGGGTAGGCGGGGAAGCGAAGAGGTCGTCCATGCGCGAAGCATAGCCCGGTGCCCGTCGCGTCCGCGTTACCATGCGGTCAACCGCCGCCCTCGGAGATGCCGCATGTCCTGGACCACGCCCGACCTCTGCGACCAGTACCCCGACGTGCAGGTCGCCGAGCCGGTGTTCCGCGGCTACGGCGGACGCATCGCGTTCGCCGGACCGGCGGTGACGGTGAAGTGTTTCGAGGACAACTCACGCGTGCGCGAACTGGCGGCGACGCCGGGCGAGGGCCGGGTGATGGTGGTCGATGGTGGCGGTTCGCTGCGGCGCGCATTGCTGGGCGACCAGATCGCGGCGAATGCGGTAAAACACGGGTGGTCCGGCTTCCTGATCTTCGGTTGCGTGCGCGACGTTGACGCGCTCGCCGCCTTGCCGCTCGGTGTGCAGGCGCTGGCATCGCATCCGATGAAGACCGACAAGCGCGGCCTGGGCGAGGTGGACGTGCCGGTGGCGTTCGCCGGCCTGTCGATCGCGCGGGGCGACTGGGTCTATGCCGATGCGAACGGGGTGATCGTGGCGAAAGCCCGCCTTTTGTAGGAGCGCCCCATGGGCGCGATGCTTTTCGATCGATGACGCAAGAGCATCGCGGGCCTGGCCCGCTCCTACAAGGGCGTCGTGCGCCGGTTTTATTTGATCGGTTCGTCCAGCATCAGCTGGCGGACGAAGCGCACCGGCGGCGCGCCGTACGACAGCACCTGGTCGTGGTAGGCCTTCAGGTTGAACTGCGCGCCCAGCTTGGCTTCCGCGGCCTTGCGCATGTCGAAGTGCTCCTGCACGCCCACGAAGTACGTCGGCAGCTGCGCCGAGGTCAGCTGCGCGCGGGTCCACTTGCCGGCGGCCTCGCGTTCCTGCTGGAAGGTCTGGCGCACCATCAGGTCCATCGCCTGTTCGCGCGTCCAGCCATCCACCTGCACGCCCTGGTCGAGGATCGCGTTGGCGATCGTGCGCAGGTAGAACTTCATCTGTACCAGGCGGAACAGCGGATCGTTGTCCAGGTAGCCGGCGTCGGCCATCATCTTCTCGGTGTACACGGCCCAGCCTTCGGCGAACATGCCCGAACGCAGCACGGCGCGCAGCGTGGACGGGAACTTGGCCGAGTGCCAGCCTTCCAGGTAGTGGCCCGGCGTGCCCTCGTGGATGCTCAGCAGGTGGATCATCCGGCTGTTGTATTCGCGCAGGAACGAGTCGACCTGCTTCTGGTCCCATTCGTCCGGAATCGGCGAGACGGCGTAGAAGGTCTTGAGATTCTTGTCGAGCGGGCCGGGCGAGTCGCAGTACGCCACCGCCACGCCGCGCTGGAATTCCGGCATCTCGATGATTTCCACCGGCGCGTCCGGCAGCGTGACCAGGTCGTGCTGGCGGACGAACTCGGTGGCCTGCGCCAGCGCCGCTTCGGCATCCGGCACCACCTTGTCGCGCGCCGGACGCTCGGCGTAGGCCAGCTCGAGCGCGGCCTCGATCGCCCTCTGCTGCTCGTCGGCGGTGGGCGTTTCCGGCAGCGCGGGCGCGCCGGGCTTGTCCTTCAGCACGGTGCGGGCGATGCCGTACATCTCCTCGCGCACGCGCTTGAGTTCGCCCTCGGCGCGCTGCTTGATGTCGGCGCGCGACAGCGACGACAGCAGCGCGAACTGCAGCTTCTGGTCGTACAGCGTCTGGCCGATGCGGAAGTCGCCCTTCGCGTTCGGGACCAGCGTCTTGTCCAGCCAGGCCTGGTGCTCGGCCACGGCCTTCTTCAGGCCGTCGATGGCGGCTTCGGCCTGCGCGCGGTCGGCTTCCGGCAGGTCCTTGAGGTTCGGGGTGATGAAGGTGTCGACGATGCTGAGGATGCCGGCGTTCTGCTTGGCGACGGTCTCGGCATGCACCTTGGGCACGCGCGCCGGATCCAGGTTCTCGCGCGCCTGCGCCAGCAGCGCCGGGATCTTCTGCATGCGCGCGGTGGCGGATTTCAGGCGTTCCGGCAGCGGTGCGAATTCGCGCGCCATCAGGCCGTAGATCGCGCCGCCGGCGACGTTGTTGTAGACCTGCGGATCCCATGCCCAGCTCTGCAGGGTTTCCGCGGTCCAGATGTCGTACTGCAGCTGGTTGCGCAGGATGGCGGCGTCGACCTGGTTCTCGCGCGACAGCGCGGCGGTGTCGGTGGCGTCCAGTTCGGCCAGGATCTTCTTGCTGAACGCCAGGCCCTTCTGGCGGCCGGCGGCGCTCAGGTCGTCGAGTTCGCCGTCGTACTTGTGTTCGCCGATCTGGGTGGCGCTGACCGGCGAGAGCTGCAGCCAGCCTTCCAGGGCGCGCTTGGAGAGGTCGGCGAAGGCCGCATCGGCCTTGGCGGTGTCGGCGGCGGTGGCTGCGGTGTCGGCCGCCGGGGCGGCGGTGGGAGCTTCGCTCTTCTGGCAGGCGGTCATCGAGGCCAGCAGGGCGGCGGCGAGCAGGGTCTTGCGCATGGGAATCCTGTTGCGGTGCGGCGTGAGCGGAGCGCACAGGATAGGCCGAAGGTCATGCCTGTACCCGTGCCATTCGATATACGCTAGGGCGGGTCCACCCGAGGAACCTGACATGACGCATGAGGGAAGCTGCCACTGCGGACGCATCGCCTTCGAGGTCGAGGGCGACATCGCAGAGGTCATCGATTGCAACTGCTCGCTGTGCCGCCGGCGCGGTGGGCTGCTGTGGTTCGCCCCGCGCGAGGCGCTGGTGTTGAAGACGCCCGAAGGCGACCTGTCGACCTACACGTTCAACCAACACCACATCCGGCACCACTTCTGCAACGTCTGCGGGATCGCGCCGTACGGCGAGGCGGCTCACCCCAAGACCGGTGCGCAGATGGTGGCCGTCAACGTGCGCTGCCTGCCGGGTGTGGACCTGGCCGGGTTGAAGGTGACGCCCTTCGACGGCGCCAGCCTCTGACCATCGCGACCAACGCAGGGAGATGACGATGCGCACTTCGACATGGTGGGTGCTGGCGGGTCTGATGCTCTCCTCGGCTGCGCAGGCGGCATGTCCGCCCGAGGGCACCGATCCGGCTTCGCTGCAGGTGTTGCGCGAACAGAAGTTCGCCGTTCCCGACGACGTGCGCGCCGCCCTGGTGGCGGGGCTGCCGGGATGCCTGGCCGATCCCGATCCCGCCTTGCGCGATGGCGTGGCTTACGAAGGCCTCAGTACTTGGCTGCGCGCGGGCCAGGTGGACGTGGCGCAGCGCCGCGCCTTGCGCGACCGCCTGTACGCGATGCTCGGCCAGGAGGACGCCGCGGGATTCGGCCCGCCCTTCGCCGCGCTGGTGTTGTCGGAGGTGGCGCGCACCGACCGCATCGCGCCCTGGATGTCGGCCGAGGAACGCGCCGACATGGTCGCGCGCGCCGCTGCCTACCTGGCATCGGTGCGCGACTATCGCGGTTTCGATGCGGTCGAGGGGTGGCGGCACGGCGTGGCGCATGGTGCCGACTGGCTGCTGCAACTGGTGCTCAATGAGCAGGTGGATCGCGCGCAGGTGGATGTGTTGCTGCAGGCCGTGGCGGAACAGGTGGTGCCGGAAAGCGCGCACGCCTATGTCTTCGGCGAGCCGGGGCGGCTGGCGCGGCCGGTGCTGTACGCCGCCAAACGGGGTCTGCTGGATGAGATGGCATGGATGCGGTGGTTCGGTGCGTTGCCACCCCGGCTCGGCGTGGCGGAGCAGGCATATGCCGACAGCGCATGGCTGGCGCGCCGGCACGACCTGATGGCGTTCCTGATGAGCATCCACCTGGAAGCCGATCAGTCCGAAGACTCCAACATCCGCGCGCTGAAGCCCGTGGTGGTCCAGACACTCAAGGCCGTGCCCTGACCGAATGCGCGTGGGATCAAGTGCCGCGGCGGCCCAGGAAGTCGTCCGGCATCGGCGGCAGCGGCGTGCGCTCGTCGCGCGCCTCTTCCTTCAGCCAGTCGATGAAGGCCTGCGCCGCGGCGCTGGGCGGTTTGTGCGCCGGGTGCACGGCGTAGTAGGCGAAGCGCGCTTTCAGCGCGGGGCCCGGTAGCCGCACCAGTTCGTACCGCTGAAGATACGGCTGGGCGACGTGGCGGCGCGCCAGCGCTGCACCGACGCCGTACACGGCCGCGCGCATGGCATCGGTGCTGTCGTTGAAGCTGTGCATCGCTGGCAGGCGCAGCCCGCGTACGCCCGCCGCGCGGAACCACTCGCGCCAGCCCTGCAGTGCCAGGTCCGTCACCAGCGGAAGCCGGGCGATCTGGCGCGGCTCCAGCACGGCGTCGATGCCGGGCAGGGCGGGCGACGCGACAGGGAACAGTTCGTCGTCCATCAGGTGGTGCGCGGTCAGGCCTGCCCAATGCCCGGGCCCGTGGCGGATGCCGAGTTCGGGGCCTTCGTCATCGAAGCGCGTCAGCGCGATGCCGGTATCCACGTGCAGGCGGATGTGCGGATGGCGCGCGCAGAAGCGCGGTAGCCGCGGCAGCAGCCAGCAGTAGGCGAGCGAATGCAGTGTGGTGATGCGCAGGGTAGTGGTCTTGCCGGCCAGCTTCAGGTGCGAGGCCACGGCGTCGATATCGCCGAGCGCCGCATTGGCGGCATCCGCCAGCTGCCTGCCTTCCAGGGTCAGCTTCACGCCGCGCGCGTGGCGCTGGAACAGGACCACGCCGAGCAGCGCCTCCAGCTTGCGCACGTGGTGGCTGACGGCACTCGCCGTGAGGTGCAGTTCGTCGGCGGCGTGGGCGAAGTTCTGGTGGCGCGCGGCGGCGGCGAAAACTCCGAGGGCGGGCAGCAGGGCGGGGCGCAGGCTCATGGGAGTCTCCAGACACAAGCCAGATTTGTGGCTTGGCTGTATCGTACGCGCTTGTAGGGCTATCGCGTTACGCCAGAATGGTGCCTGACACGAACGAGGCTCCCGCGATGGCACAGGCGACGACCACCGTAGACCCCATACCGCAGGTGGCCGGGCGCGACTGGCGCACGCCGCTCGAGTTGCTGGCGTTGGGCGCGATCTGGGGCAGTTCGTTCCTCTTCATGCGCATCGCGGCGAACCCGTTCGGGCCGTTCGCGCTGGTCGAGGTGCGGCTGGCGCTGGGCGCGCTGGTCCTGCTGCCGTTCCTGTGGCGCGAGCGCGCGCACTTCCGCGCCGGCATGTGGCCGCGCCTGGCGATGATCGGCGCGATCAATTCGGCCATTCCGTTCCTGCTGTTCGCGTGGGCGGCGCAACGGTCGCCCGCCGCGATCGGTGCGATCTGCAACGCGATGACCGTGCTGTTCGCCGCGTTGGTGGGCTTCCTGTTCTTCGGGCAGAAGATCGGTACGCGCCGTTCGCTCGCGCTGCTGGTCGGCTTCGTCGGCGTGGTGGTGCTGGCGACCAGCAAGGCCGGGGGCCTGAGCGTGGGCGGCGCGGTGGTGGCTGGCTCCACTGCGGCCTTGCTCTATGGCGTGGGCGTGAACCTGGTGCGCAAGCACCTGGCAGGGATTCCACCGGCGGCCGCAGCCGCGGCGACGCTCGGTTGCGCGGCGCTGCTGGTGTTGCCGTTCGCGGCGACCCATTGGCCGACGGCGCGCATCCCGCCCGGTGCGTGGGGCGCGGCCATCGCCATCGGCGTGGTCTGCACGGGCTATGCGTTCCTGCTGTATTACCGGCTGATCCAGCGCATCGGCCCGGCCCGCGCATCGACGGTGACCTACCTGGTGCCGCTGTTCGGCGCGGGCTTCGCGTGGGCGTTCCTCGGCGAACCGGTCACGCTGGCAATGCTGGCCGCAGGCGTGCTGATCCTGGGCAGTGTGGCGGCCAGCCAGCGCGCCGCCTGAGCGGCGTCAGGCGAACAGCCCCTGCGCCAGCGTCAGCGGTGCGTGCCGCCGCACCGCACCTTCCACCGCCATGCGCAGCATCGCCGGCGCGATATAGGCGTGGTGCACGCCGCTGATCGCGGCCATGTACGCGCGTCCGAAGAGATTGGCGCACTGCACGCGCGTGCCGAGGGTGATCTCCACGCCTGCATCGGTGATCTGCACGCCCACGCAGGACCGGAACGCCAGATGGCGATCGTTCGCGCCCAGGATCACCTGTGCGCGCCGCCCATCCGCGTCGATCCGCTGCGCCAGTACGGGATAGCGTCCGGCGAACATTGGCCCATCACCCGTCGACAGCAGCGACGATACCGGGCAGCCCAGCGGCGAAGTGCGCAGCCGCAGCGGGCGCACCAGCGCATTCCGCAATCGCATCAGCTGGGTGACGCCGGCGGGGCGGTACTGCAGGAAGCCTTCCAGCACGTCCGCCATCAGGGCCGATGCGGTCGCGTTCGTCATGCCTTGCAAGCGCAGGCTGAAGGTGTCCTCGTGATGGAAGTCCAGCAGGTGCTCCGACAGCAGTGATCCCGTGGGTGGAGACGGCAGCGCCTTTACCGGCGATGCCCGGCCATCGACGAAGCCGATCCCGCCACACCAGCCGGCCAACCGCGTGTGGACACGCCCGGCCCGTGCGCGCAGGCCAGCGCAGAGGTGCTGCTGCCAGCTGCCGGGCGGCGCATGCAGGGCCAGCCGCACGGTGGGGATGCGCTGCGCATGGGCGGGAGGGGTGGCCAGCCATGCCTGTACGGCAGCAGGCAGCGTTTCCGTCAGCGTGGCGATGGTCGCGTCGCCCGCTAGGACTGCGTCCTGCAGGGGGCCGTGCGGCAGTCCACCCAGTTCGTCCGTGTGGCACGACAGTGCGAACAGTACCGGATGCCGGCTGCCTGCCTGAAGCGGCGCGAACTGGTGCCAGGTGCCGCCACCGAAGCGCACGCTGAAAAGTGCGTCGGGGGGCAGGTCGACATGGTGCAGCGCGGCGGCGAAATGCGCCGGATCGCGGGCGATCTGGTCATCGGAAGCGGTCGAGAAACGCAGACGTGCGCCACCGCTGCCGGTCACCGCGGTGAACGTGCGATGCCCGGCGTGCCGATGGAAGGGATGGCCGTCGGCGCCGACGGTAAAGGTGTACAGCGCGCTGCGTTCGCCGGCGTCGAAATCCGGTGCGGCGATGCGCACTGATGGCTCATCCAGCGCATCGACGAAGCCCGGATGCGCGCGCTGCAACGTGCCGGTGTCCGCGTGCAGGCGATCGCCCGCGCCGGGCCCCAGTTGCGCCAGCAACACCACGTCCACCGGCAGCCCGCCCGAGTAGGAGCGGATGCGGGCGGTGGGGAACCCCGGGACGACATCGGCATGGCGGTGCATAGCAGGACTCCTCGAGGATCAGCGGGGCTTGGGTGTCGCGGCCCTGCGCGCGCGGGCCTTGGCTTCGCGCTTCAGCGGGCCGGCGCTGGGGCAGACCTCGAAGGCGAAACCGGTCAGCGTGTTGACCAGGTTGTCGGGCGCCAGCCGGTAGAAAACGAACTGCCCGCGCTTGTCGCTGCTGACCAGGCCAGCAGCTTCCAGCACGGACAGGTGCCGCGAGATGGCGGGCGCGCTCATGTCGAAGCGCGCGGCGATCTCGCCGGCGGTGAGTTCCTGCGCGGACAGGTAGGCGAGGATTTCGCGGCGCGGGCGGGAGGCCAGGGCGTCGAAGATACGGTCGACCGTCATATGTACTTAGATAATTAACGTATTTGCTAAATATCTAAGTGCAGGACACGGCTGTCAAGCGCCGCCCGTCGGGGCAGCGCTTGCGGGACTCAGCGGGTCGGGGGCGCGCGCACCGGCAGCGGCACGTTGCACAGGTCGATATGGCCAGCGGGCCGCACGTACCAGCCGTCGCGGCGGTTGCGGCGCGCCTCGGTGGCGGCGGCGAAGGTCTTCGAGTCGGTGCGCAGCACCTGCAGCGGCGTGCGCTCGGATTCGGGTACCGCGCTGCCCAGGCGAATGGCAGTGATCGGAGTGCGCTCGGTCGCGTTCTCGTAGAACCCCATCGGCTCGGGGCCGCGCGGGATCGCGCTGAGCAGTTCCATGCCCTTCACCACGCGCCCGACCAGGGTGATGTTGCGGTCCAGCTGCCGCGGCGACTGGCCGGTGACCACATAGAGTTCGCTGCCATTGCTGCTGTCGGGCGGGCCACCGCGACCCGCGCCCAGCGCGCCGTAGCAGTGCGCCAGCCAGACCTCGTTCGTCTTCGGATCGCGTCCCACCGGAAAGCCATCGACGAAGCCGACCTCGGGCGCCCAGCCGTCCACATCCGGCAGCCGGGTAAAGGACACGCCTTCACCCGTGCGCGCGAATTCCGCCGGCAGCTTGGTCTTCGCCGTACCCAGCGTTTTCGCCTTGGCGGTGTCTTCCGCATCGGCATCGCCGAACTGCACCACGAAGTTGTCCTGCGAGCGGTAGATGGCCAGCCCGTTCCAGAAGCCCTCACGCGCCAGCGTGCGGATGTTGGCCACGTGCGCCGGCGCGAAGCCCGGCGCCAGTTCGATCACCACGCGTCCACCGGGCACGTCCATGTAAAGCGTGCTCGCCGGATCCAGCGTGCGCCAGTCGGCGTCGGGCGAGGCGTCCAGGATCTCCTTGGCGCTGAGGTGCTTCGGCGGCTCTGCCGCGTGCGCGGCGGGCAGGGCGAACAGGCAGGCGAGCAGCAGGGGCGTCAGGCGCATGGACGTTCCGGGGCTTGGGATGCCCGGATTGTAGTGCGACTGCGAATGCGCCGGCGTCAGCTCTTGTAGTTCATGGCCCGGTTGATGCCCAGGGCCACGAGCGTGCCCAGCGCGCCCGAGAGCAGGTAGGCGCCCAGCCACGCCAGTCCGAAGTTGGCGCACAGGCCCAGCGCGACCAGCGGGGCGAAGGCTGCGCCGATCAGCCAGGCCAGATCGGACGTGAGGGCGGCCCCGGTGTACCGGTAGCGCTGGCCGAAATTGGCGGTGACCGCGCCGGCGGCCTGGCCGTAGGACAGGCCGAGCAAGGCGAAGCCCACCAGGATGAAGGCGCCCTGGCCGATCGGCCCGCCCTCCATCAGCGTGGGCGCGAAGCCACTGAACATGGCGATGCCCACGGCCAGTGCGCCCAGCGTGCGCGCCCGGCCGAAGCGGTCGGCGATCACGCCCGAGGCCACGATGGCGCCGGCGGCGATGAACGCGCCGACGATCTGCACGATCAGGAAGCTGACGATGGACTGCTGCGAGTACAGCAGGATCCACGACAGCGGGAAGATGGTGACGATGTGGAACAGCGCATAGCTGGCCAGTGCCGCGAACGCGCCGATCACCACGTGGCGGCCCTTGGCCCGGAACAGTTCGCGCACCGGCGTGGGTTCCAGTTCCAGTTCGCCCATGCGGTGCTGGTATTCCTCGGCCACCACGATGCGCAGGCGGGCGAACAGCGCCACCACGTTGATGGCGAACGCGACGAAGAACGGATAGCGCCAGCCCCACGACAGCAGGTCGGCCGGCTCCAGGCTGGCATACAGGAAGGCGAACACGCCCGCGGCCACGATGAATCCCACCGGCGCGCCCAACTGCCCCAGCATCGCGTACCAGCCACGACGGTCCTTGGGGGCGTTCAATGCCAGCAACGACGGCAGGCCGTCCCACGAGCCACCCATCGCCAGGCCCTGCAGCACGCGGAACAGGGCAAGCAGCACGATGGCGGTGCCGCCGAGCGTGCCGTAACCGGGAAGGAAGGCGATGCCCGCGGTCGCCGTGCCCAGCAGGAACAGGCTGATGGTCAGCTTGACGCCGCGACCCCAGCGCGCCTGCAGGGCCATGAACAGCACGGTGCCCAGCGGACGTGCGACGAACGCCAGCGCGAACAGCGCGAACGACCACAGCGTGCCCTGCAGACGGTCCATGAACGGAAAGAACACCGCCGGGAACACCAGCGCCGAGGCGATGCCGAAGACGAAGAAGTCGAAGTACTCCGACGCGCGTCCGATCACCACGCCGACGGCGATTTCGCCCGGGGCGACATCGGCATCGGCCTTGGTGCCATGGTCGTGGGTGGAACGGGTGGGGCTGATCGTCGACATCGCGCAGGGGCCGCCGGGCCGGACAGGGAAGGGGCGACCATAGACTCGCAGACCGGGCGCGCATCCGCGATAGGACAAAACGTCCAATACTCCCGGAAAGCGGGGCGCACTACATTGATCTGGATCAATCGGCAGACCCCCCATGCCCATGTCCTTCGTGCGCAAGACCCTTCAGGCCGCCGCGGCGATGTCCGCCGCGTCCATGCTGTCGGGATGCAACCTGCTGGTCCTGAATCCGGCCGGCGACATCGCCGCCCGCCAGGGCCATCTGATCGTCGTGGCCACCGTGCTGATGCTCATCGTCATCGTGCCGGTGATCGCGCTGACGTTCTGGTTTGCCTGGCGGTACCGGGCCGCGAACACGCGCGCCACCTACAAGCCCGACTGGGACCACTCCACCCAACTGGAGCTGGTGATCTGGGGCGTGCCGCTGCTCATCATCATCGCGCTGGGCGCGGTCACCTGGATCGGCACGCACCTGCTGGACCCGTATCGCCCGCTGGGACGCATCGGCGAGGGACGCCCCGTGCCGGCCGACGTCAAGCCGCTGGAAGTGCAGGTGGTCGCGCTGGACTGGAAGTGGCTGTTCGTCTATCCGGAATACGGCGTGGCCTCGGTCAACCAGATGGCCGCGCCGGTCGACCGTCCCATCACCTTCCGCCTGACGTCGTCGTCCACGATGAACGCGTTCTATGTGCCGGCGCTGGCGGGGATGATCTACACGATGCCGGCGATGGAGACCAAGCTCCACGCCGTCATGAACAAGGAAGGCGAGTACGAAGGATTCTCCTCGCACTACAGCGGCGAGGGCTTTTCGCACATGCGCTTCCGTTTCCACGCATTGTCCGATCAGGGCTTCGAGCGCTGGATCGCCGAAGCCCGGACGGAAGGCAAGGCATTGACCCGCGCCGAGTACCTGCAGCTGGAAGTGCCCAGTTCGCGCGAGCCGGCACGCCTGTACGCGTCGGTCGATCCCGGCCTGTTCGATGCGGTGGTCAACCGCTGCGTGGACACCGATCGCCTGTGCATGGACCAGATGATGGCCTACGACGCCATGGGCGGCCGCGGCCTGGACGGCAGCGGGGCGCTGCAGCGGCCGCGCCGCGGCAACCTCGCCGCCGGTCCGTTCGTCCGTTCCGACCTCTGCACGGTCGAGACGGCGCGGGCGGCCGATCGCATGTCTCCCGTTCCCACTGCCGGTGGCCTGAAGGCGCCCTGACGCGCCCGGTCGCCGCACTCCTGGATTCACCGGATCAGCACGATGGCTTTCGATACCAGCACCGTCCCCCATTCACCGATCACCGGTCGCCTGGCCTGGGATGCGATTCCCATGCTGCACGAACCGATCGTCGCCGCGACCTTCGTCGGCACCTGCCTCGGTGGCCTTGCGCTGGTCGCGGTGATCACGAAGTACAAGTTGTGGGGCTGGCTGTGGCGCGAGTGGTTCACCAGCATCGACCACAAGAAGATCGGCATCATGTACATGGTGCTGGGCCTGGTGATGCTGCTGCGCGGTTTCGCCGACGCCATCATGATGCGCCTGCACCAGGCGATGGCCTTCGGCGACAACCTGGGTTACCTGCCGCCGCACCACTACGACCAGATCTTCACCGCCCATGGCGTGATCATGATCTTCTTCGTGGCCATGCCGCTGGTCACCGGCCTGATGAACTACCTGGTGCCGCTGCAGATCGGCGCGCGCGACGTGGCGTTCCCGTTCCTCAACAACTTCAGCTTCTGGATGACCACCGCCGGCGCGGTGCTGGTCATGCTGTCGCTGTTCCTGGGCGAGTTCTCGACCTCCGGCTGGCTGGCCCTGTCCAACCTGGGCAACCAGGACCCCGGGGTGGGGCTGGACTACTACATCTGGGCGCTGCAGATCGCCGGCGTCGGCACGTTGTTGTCAGGCGTCAACCTGCTGGTGACCATCCTGAAGATGCGCGCGCCGGGCATGGGCATGATGAAGATGCCGGTGTTCACTTGGACCGCGCTGTGCACCAACGTGCTGATCGTGGTGTCGTTCCCGGTGCTGACGGCGGTGCTGGCGCTGATGACGCTGGACCGGTACGTGGGTACCAACTTCTTCACCACCGACCTTGGCGGCAACGCCATGCTATACGTCAACCTGATCTGGATCTGGGGCCATCCGGAGGTCTACATCCTGATCCTGCCGCTGTTCGGCGTGTTTTCCGAGATCGTGTCCACGTATTCGGGCAAGCGCCTGTTCGGCTACTCGTCGATGGTCTACGCCACGGTCTGCATCACCGTGCTGTCCTACCTGGTGTGGCTGCACCACTTCTTCACCATGGGATCGGGCGCGAGCGTCAACTCGTTCTTCGGCATCACCACGATGATCATCTCGATCCCGACGGGCGCGAAGATCTTCAACTGGCTGTTCACCATGTACCGCGGCCGCATCCGTTTCGAGGTGCCGATGCTGTGGACGATGGGCTTCATGGTGACCTTCGTGATCGGTGGCATGACGGGCGTGCTGCTGGCGGTGCCGCCGGCGGACTTCGTGCTGCACAACAGCCTGTTCCTGGTGGCGCACTTCCACAACGTCATCATCGGTGGCGTGGTGTTCGGCCTGTTTGCGGCGATGACGCACTGGTTCCCCAAGGCCTTCGGTTTCAGGCTGGACGATTTCTGGGGCAAGGTGTCGTTCTGGTTCTGGCTGGCCGGTTACTGGTTCGCGTTCACCCCGCTGTATGTGCTGGGCCTGATGGGCGTGACCCGCCGCATGAGCCACTTCGAGGATCCGTCGTTGCAGATCTGGTTCCAGATCGCGGCCTTCGGCGCGGTGCTGGTGGCCATCGGCATCGCCGCGTTCCTGTACTGCATCTTCATCAGCTTCCGCCGCCGCGAACAGCTGCGCGACCACACCGGCGATCCGTGGGGCGGCCGGACGCTGGAGTGGTCCACGTCGTCGCCGCCGCCGGACTACAACTTCGCCTTCACCCCGGTCGTGCACGACACCGACGCCTGGACGGACATGAAGCAGCGCGGGTTCGAGCGTCCCAAGAGCGGTTTCAAGGCCATCCATATGCCGCGCAACACCGGTGCGGGCGTGGTCCTGTCGGCGCTGAGCACGGTGTGCGGTTTCGCGCTGATCTGGCACGTCTGGTGGCTGGCGGGCGTGTCGCTGCTGGCGACGATCGCCTATGCGATCTGGCACAGCTTCGATCGCGACCGCGATTACTACATTCCCGCCGAGGAGGTCGCCAGGACCGAACAGGCGCGCACCGTGCAGCTGGAGCAGGTCCATGTCTGAGTCCATCGCCCTCTCTCGACCCGACGGCTCGCCGGTGTTCCTGGATACCGAGGGCAGGCATCACCCGGAGAACGGCACGCTGCTGGGTTTCTGGATCTACCTGCTCAGCGACCTGATGATCTTCGGCAGCCTGTTCGCCACGTTCGGGGTGTTCTCGGGCAGCTACGCCGCCGGCCCGTCCGGCCGCGACCTGTTCCTGCCCAATCTTCACCTGATCGCCATCAATACCGGCATCCTGCTGGTGTCGTCGATCACCTACGGCTTCGCGATGCTGGCGATGATGAAGCGCAACAGCCGCGGCACGATCGGCTGGCTGCTGGTCACCGGCCTGCTGGGCCTGGCGTTCCTGACGATCGAGGTCTATGAGTTCCATCACCTGATCCACATCGGTGCGGGACCCCAGCGCAGCGCGTTCCTGTCGGCGTTCTTCACGCTGGTCGGCACGCACGGCCTACACGTGCTGTTCGGCGTCATCTGGCTGGTCGTGCTGTGCGTACAGGTGCGCAAGTGGGGCCTCAACCGCACCACCACGCGCCGCATCGCCTGCCTGTCGATGTTCTGGCATTTCCTGGACGTCGTCTGGATCGGCGTCTTCACCTTCGTCTACCTGATGGGCGTGCAGTGATGGCCAACCCTTCTTCTTCCTCCGAACACGACGACTTCCTCGAGGACGGCATTCCGCATGTCAGCGTGAAGGAATACGTCACCGGCTTCTTGCTGTCGGTCGTGCTGACCGCGATCCCGTTCTGGCTGGTGATGGCCAAGGTGCTGCCCACGCCGGCCATCACCACGCTGGTGATCCTGGCCTTCGCGATGGTGCAGGTCGTCGTGCACATGGTGTATTTCCTGCACATGAATCCGAAGTCGGAAGGCGGCTGGAACCTGTTTGCGCTGATCTTCACCGCCGTGCTGCTGGTGATCGTGCTGGCCGGTACGTTGTGGGTCATGCACAACATGAACACCCACATGATGCCGGGCCCGCACGACATGCATCAGATGCAGGACGCGGTCCAGAGCCTGCCGTGACCGACGCGGCTGCCACGCCGCCGCCGCGCGCGCGCTGGCGGGTCGCGTTCGCGGCGCTGCTGGTGTTCGCCTTCTGCGGATTCGTCGTGCTGGGGGTGTGGCAGTTGCAACGGATGGCGTGGAAGCACGACCTGATCGCCCGCGTCGATGCACGCATCCATGCGGCGGCCGTTCCGGCGCCTTCCCGCGTGCAGTGGCCCGCCATCACCGAGGCGGACCATGGCTACCGGCGCATCCGGGTGGCGGGGCACTTCCTGCAGGACCGGCTGGTACGCACGCAGGCGGTGACCGAACTCGGCGGCGGCTTCTGGCTGCTGCAGCCCTTGCAGGCCGACAACGGTGACTACGTGCTGGTCAATCGGGGCTTCGTGCCGGCCGGCGCCACTGCGTCGCGCGCACCACGGGGCCGGGTGGTCGTGGAAGGCCTGCTGCGCATCAGCGAACCGGAAGGTGGCTTCCTGCGGCGCAACGTGCCGGAACAGGATCGCTGGTATTCGCGTGACGTCATCGCGATCGCACGCAGGCAGGAATTGCCGCCTGCGCGGGTCGCCCCCTTCTTCATCGATGCCGATGCCGAGCCGGGCTTCCGCGGTTGGCCGCGCGGCGGCATGACGGTGGTGAAGTTCCGCGATCCGCACCTGTCCTACGCGCTGACCTGGTTCGGGATGGCGCTGCTGACGCTGGTGGCTGCGGGTGTCCTGGTCGCGTCGGAGCGCCGCTTGCGCGATGATCGGCGCCGACACTCCTCCCCGGACACGCATGTACTTCCGCCAGGCTGAAGCTCCAGACGATCCTGCCCCGCCGGCTGTACGCCTGGCGGGGTCGTACGATCGTGCGGGCCTGCGCAACCTGCAGCAGCTCATCCAGTTGCGCTGGATCGCGGTGGTGGGACAGGTGGCGACGATCCTGGTGGTGCAGTACGGCCTGGGCATCGCACTGCCCCTGCAGCCGATGTTCGCGGTGCTGGCCGCGCTGGTGCTGTTCAACCTGGCCAGCCACCTGTGGTGCCGGCGCCACACACAGGTTTCGCACGCGGCGCTGCTGGTCGGCCTGCTGGTGGACGTGGCCTCGCTCACGGTGCAGCTGTACCTGTCCGGCGGCATCGCCAATCCGTTCGTGTTCCTGTTCCTGCTGCAGGTCGTGATCGGCACGGTGCTGTTGCGTTCGCCCGGCAGTTGGGTGATTGCGGCCGCCGCGGCGCTGTGCGTCGTCGGACTCGCGGCCTTACCCGCGCCGCTGAAGCTGGCGGTGGAGCCGGCGCGTGGGCTGGCCGATCACTACGTGCAGGGGTTGTTGGTCTGCTTCCTGTTGATCGCCGGCCTGCTGGTGGTGTTCATCACCCGCATCGGCGGCATCCTGCGCGAGCGGGATGCGCGCCTGGCCGAGCTGCGCCAGCGGGCGGTGGAGGAGGAGCACATCGTGCGCATCGGCCTGTTGGCGTCCGGGGCCGCGCACGAGCTGGGCACGCCGCTTTCCACGCTGTCGGTGATCCTGGGCGACTGGCAGCACCTGCCCACCATGGCCTCCGACGGCGAGCTGCACAACGACGTGCTGGAAATGCAGGCGCAGGTGGCCCGCTGCAAATCCATCGTCACCAACATCCTGATGGCCGCCGGCGAGACCCGCGCCGAAGCGCCCACCGAAACCACGCTGCATGCGCTGTTCGACGAACTGGCGCATGAATGGGAACAGGCGCGGAATCCGCCACGCTTCGACTACCGCAACCAGAGCGGCCCCGACCCGCGTATCGTCACCGATGCCGGCCTTCGGCAGATGGTGTTCAACGTGCTGGACAACGCGCTGGAAGCTTCACCCGACTGGGTCGCCCTGGACGTGCGCTGCGAGGACGACGCCGTGGTGGTGGTGGTGGCCGATGCCGGGCCCGGATTCGAGCCGGGCATCCTGCAGCGGCTGGGCACGCCCTACAACAGCAGCAAGGGACGGCCGGGCGGTGGCTTGGGCCTGTTCCTGTCGGTCAACGTGGCCCGCACGCTGGGCGGCCGGCTGCAGGCGGAGAATCGCCCCCAGGGCGGTGCGGTGGTGACGGTGACGCTGCCGCTGGCGGCGATCGCGATCGAGGACCCGGATGATGACGGCCAAGAATGAGCGCCGGTTGCTGATCGTCGAGGACGACGCGGCGTTCGCGCGCACGCTGGTGCGCTCGTTCGAGCGGCGCGGCTACCAGGTACGCCATCTCGCCGGCGAGGAGGGCATGGCCGCGTTGCTGGACGAATTCGCGCCCACGCATGCGGTGGTGGACCTGAAGCTGGCCAGCGGCGCGTCCGGCCTGTCCAGCGTCAGGCGCCTGTATGACGCCGATCCGGAGATGGTGATCGTGGTGCTGACCGGTTATGCCAGCATCGCCACGGCGGTGGAGGCGATCAAGCTGGGCGCGCGCCACTACCTGGCCAAGCCGTCCAACACCGACGACATCGAGGCGGCTTTCCAGCGCGCGGTCGGCGATGCCGATGTGGAACTGAGCGCACGTACCACCTCGATCAAGACGCTGGAGTGGGAGCACATCCACGAAGCCCTGGCGGCCAGCGACTTCAACATTTCCGAGGCCGCGCGCCGGCTGGGACTTCACCGGCGCACGCTGGCGCGCAAGCTGGAAAAGCGGCGCGTCAAATAGGGCCTCCCCGGGCCGGCCTTCACGGCACGTGCACATCAGCGAATCCGCAGGCTGCCGTCCATCGGGCGGACGGCGCGATGCCGCGTGTCCCGCATCCACGGCCGTTGCGCCCGCGTATGGCGAAGGGCCTTCGATGCACGCGCCGAGGGCCGTGGGAAGCGTTGAACCCGCGCGTGCCCTGTCGTTGTCATTCCCCCGAAACCCACTTCACAGGAAGCCCTTATGAAAACGCTTCGACTCCGTGGTCTCGTCCTGGTCATGGCCGCGTTGCTGCCTGCGGCGGCATTCGCGTCGCCCACCGTCAACACGCTGGGCGGCGATACCCGCGTGCAGCTGTCCGCCGACCTGGTGGGCGCGCTGACCTCGCTGGGTGTCTCCGTGAAAGCCTCGTATCCCGCCCGCCTGCGGGGCGCGAGCGCGTCGTTCCCCATTCCCGGCGGCGAGCTGGATCTGGGCACTCTGAAAGGCGAGGTGGATCATGCGGGTGGCCTGACGCTGCGCGCCGGCGCCACCGAGGTCAACCTGAGCAGCTATACCATCGACACGACCGGTGCCGCCCCGGTCCTGACCGGCCTGGTGAAGGTCAACGACAGCGTGCTGGGCCGCCTGCCGCTGTTCGACATCACGCTGGTGAGCGCACCGGTCGTACGCGGACTGCACGCGCGTGCCGGTTCCGTGCAACTGGACAACGTGCGGCTGACGCTCAATGACGAAGCGGCCGTGGCGTTGAACGCGGTCTTCAACGTGTCCGCGTTCCAGGCCGGCCTGCCGGTGGGCACCGCCCGCGTGCAGACCTACTTCTACGAGCCGGCGCCTTGAGTCGGGACCTGCGCCGGGAGAGCCGGGGGGTGTCGCCCCCCGGTCTTTCCGCCTTCGGAATCCGGAAGGCCGCATGGCGGACGCTGTTCAATGTGGCCGGCAACCAGATCGTGTGGTTCATCGCGGTGATCGCCGCCGGCGAAGGCAGTGCATGGCCCGGCGTGCTGGCCGCGGCGGTATTCGTTGGCATGCACCTGGCGTGGGCGCCGCGTCGTGGCGACGAGGTGAGACTGGTGGCGCTCGCCGTGGCGTGTGGACTGGTGGTCGACGGTGTGGCCGCGGCGCAGGGCTGGGTGACGTATCGGGCCTCGATGGCGGGCGGTGCGACCGCGCCGGCCTGGATCCTGGCGCTGTGGGCCTCGCTGGCGGTCACCCTCAATGGCGCCATGCGCAGCCTGCAGGCGCGGTGGTGGGCGGGGGCGCTGCTGGGAGGCATCGGCGGCCCCCTGGCGTATCTGGCAGCCGCGCGCGGTTGGGGAGCCGCCGAGTTCGCCAGCCCCGCGTGGCGGGGACTTCTGTGGCTGGCAGCAGCCTGGGCCGTTGCGTTGCCGGGACTGCTGGCGGCCGCGCGGTGGCAGGCGGGACGAAGTCAGTACGGTTCGCGATGACGGGTCGGCGGGTCGCTGCAGGGCGTCGAGCCGCCGCGAGCAGCCCGCCGTGCATCAGGGCACGGTGACTACTGGCACATTCGCTATATCAAAGTTCGCAATAGCATCGTCTCCAACCTAGCGGGTGTGCCGCGAAGGGGGGAGCCATGAGTGAACCCGATATCCATCTGAAGAAGTTCCAGAAAGAGCTCAGCGCCGGCACGGTGTCGCTGGCGCTGCTGGCGGTCCTGGCCCGCGCGGGCGAGCCGCTGTACGGCTACCTGATCGCCAAGCAGCTGGAACGTGTCGGCGACGGCGTACTCAGCGGCAAGCAGAGTGCCCTGTATCCGGTACTCCGCAACCTGGAGGGCGGCGGCCTGCTGGACAGCTTCGTCGAGCCCTCGGTCGCGGGCCCGCCGCGCCGCTACTACCGCATCACCGAGGCGGGGCGACAGACCCTGCAGTCCTGGGCCGCCGCCTGGCGCGCCACCCGCGATTCCGTCGATTCCGTGCTTGAGGGGATTCCTGCATGAACACCACCACCCATCCGGGCAGCCGCCTGCCCACCACGATTCCCGAGTACCTGGAGCAGCTGCGCGCGGCGCTCGCCGGTGCGGACAAGGCGATGATCCAGGACGCCGTCTACGACGCGGAGGAATACCTGCGTTCGGAACTGGCCGAGAACCCCGGCAAGTCCGAAGCCGAGGTGATCGCCTCGGTCGCCGGCAGCTACGGCGCGCCGGAGGAAGTCGCCGACATCTACCGCGAGACCGAGGTCACCGTCGCCAAGGCCCTGCGCCCGCCGGTACCGCCGAAGCGCAAGTCGCTGCTGGGACGTTTCTTCGGCGTGGCCGCCGATGCCCGTACCTACGGTGCGCTGTTCTACATGCTGCTGTCGCTGGCCACCGGCACGTTCTACTTCACCTGGGTCGTGACCGGCGCCAGCCTGTCGTTCGGTCTGATGATCCTGATCATCGGCATTCCGTTGCTGCTGTTGTTCCTGATGTCGGTGCGCCTGCTGTCGCTGGTGGAGGGGCGCGTGGTGGAGGTGCTGTTGGGCGAACGCATGCCGCGCCGTCCGCTGTACACGCAGCGCGACAAGCCGTGGACGACGCGCCTGAAGGAACTGTTCACCGACGGCCGCACCTGGACGGCGATGCTGTACCTGCTGCTGATGCATCCGCTGGGCGTGCTGTACTTCTCGGTGGCCATCACGCTGCTGGCCGTGTCGCTGGGATTCATCGCGGCGCCGGTGGCGTACTTCCTGCCGTTCGACTACGTGATGAGCTTCGGCGACTGGAACATGATCACCGACGCGCCCTGGATGCTGCCGCTGGTGTCCGTCTTCGGCATCGTCCTGCTGTTCGTCACCCTGCACCTGGCGCGCCTGGTCGGCCGCTTCCACGGCTGGCTGGCCAAGCACCTGCTGGTACGCACGCCGGTGGTGTGAAGCCGCAGACACAGAAACGAAGAAAGCCGCCCTCGGGCGGCTTTTCTTTCGTAGAGCGGAGCATGCTCCGCTGCGCTGCGCCACCGCGCGGAGCCGGGCAAGCTCGGCTCTACAGCGTCTGGCGTCAGCCTGCGTATTTCGCGATGAAATCGCGCACCTGCGGGTAGACCTTCTCGCGCCAGCGGCGGCCGCTGAAGATGCCGTAATGGCCGGCGCCCTCGACGGTCAGGTGCCTGTGGTGCGGCTTGGGAATGCCGGTGCACAGGTCGTGCGCGGCAGCGGTCTGGCCCTGGCCGGAGATGTCGTCCAGTTCGCCCTCGATGCTCATCAGCGCGGTCTTCCTGATCGCGGCGGGCTTCACCAGCTCGCCATTGACCTTCCACATGCCGCGCGGCAGCAGGAATTCCTGGAAGACGGTACGGATGGTGTCCAGGTAATACTCGGCCGGCATGTCCAGCACGGCGTTGTACTCGTCGTAGAACCTGCGGTGCGATTCGGCATCCTGAAGGTCGCCCTTCACCAGGTCGCTGTAGAAGTCCCAGTGCGACATGAAGTGGCGACTGGGATTCATCGCGATGAAGCCGGCGTGCTGCAGGAAACCGGGATACACGCGGCGGCCTTCGCCCGGGTAGGGCATCGGCACCGTGTGGATGACGTTGTGCTCGAACCACGACAAGGGATTGCGCGTGGCCAGGCCGTTGACTTCGGTGGGACTGCGGCGTGCATCGATCGGGCCGCCCATCATCACCAGCGAGCGCGGTGTGGCTTCGCCACGCGCGGCCATCAGCGACACGGCGGCCAGCACGGGCACGGTCGGCTGGCAGACGCTGATCACATGCAGCTTCTCTGCGCCGATGTGGCGGATGAACTCCTCCACGTAGGCCACGTAGTCGTCCAGGCTGAAGGCGCCTTCGGACGCCGGCACCATGCGGGCGTCCACCCAGTCGGTCACGTACACCTTGTGGTTGCGCAGCAGCGTGTGCACGGTGTCGCGCAGCAGGGTGGCGTGATGGCCCGACAACGGCGCCACCACCAGCACCACCGGGTCGTCCTTCAACAGCGAGATGGTGTCGGCATCGTCGGTGTAGCGCTTGAAGCGCAGCAGCCGGCAGAACGGCTTCTTCAGCGCTTCCAGTTCCACCACGGGCACGGTACGGCCATGCGCCTCGATCTCACGGATCTCCCACGCCGGCTTTTCGTAGTCCTTGCCGATGCGGTGGACGAGTTCGTTGCCCGCCGCGATGCGTTCCGCGCCGGGCAGGTTGGACAACCAACTGGTCGGGGCGGAGAAGATGCGCGCGTTCGCTTCGGCCATGTAGGCCAGCGGCGCCATCCATGCGCGTCCGAGTTCGTGCAGTTGGTACAGGGTCATGGCAGTCCGGAATCCCGATTTTGGTGCGTGGTGCTGCGCCGCAGCATACCGCAAAGGGTGAGCTGCCGCCCGTGGCCTGTTCAGGTTATCGGCCGGTAATCCGCAGCCTCCAGTACCGCCACGTCGCCAGCCAGGCGTGGGCCCAGCCAGCAGTGATTGCCGACGGACTGGAAGCCCTCACCGTTGAAGGCCTGCCGGTACCAAGCCGCCCTGCGCGACTGGAAGCCGTCGTGATCGCCCTCGAAGTCGTCTTCCTTGGCGAACGTCTCCAGGAAGGCCACCCCGCCGCACAGTTCCGCCAGTCCGGTCAGGCCGCGCTTCAGTTCGCGCGTGGGCACGTAATGCAGTACATCCGAGCACACCAGCAGGTCGACGGGTTCGCAGGGGCGCAGGTACTGGAAGTCCTCGAAGCGCGCGTAGTGCAGGTTGCGCGTGCGCCCGAAGCGGCGGATCGCGTACTCGCTGCTGTCGAAGCCCAGGTACTGCAGCTTCGGTCGCAGCTTCAGCAGCGGTGCGCGCCAGGCGCCCTCGCCGCATCCGATGTCGAGCACCGTGCGGATCGGGCGCTCCAGGTGGTACTCGGCCACTGCGACCGCCAGCGCGACCTTGCGCGCGAGCCGGGGTGCGCCGCCGATGTCGCCGTCGCGGTACCAGCGCTGGAAGTAGTCGGCGTCGTAATGCTTGGTCATTGAAATGCGCGGGAAGTGGAAAAGAAGCGCTTGGTCGTCATCCCGGCGGTTTTCAACAGCCGAATGGCTGGTCAAGCCGGGATCCACGTTGCCGTTGCATTTCCGTGGGGGCGTGCGCAGCGGCAGAATCAAGCCGGGTTCCAGCTTACGCTGGAACGACGGCAAGCTGGCATCCCGGAAGTTGGACAGTCCTTGCGAGGGTAGCGGAGAATCCCGCATCACCCTTCCAAGCGATGGAGTCGGCCAGCGTGGACCAAGCCAGCCTTTACCTGTGGGTCAAGACGTTCCACCTCGTCTTCGTCATCGCCTGGATGGCGACGGTGTTCTACCTGCCGCGCATCCTGGTCAACCTGGCCGAGACGTCGGGCCAGGCCGACGTGCAGGCGCGCCTGCAACTAATGGGACGCCGCCTCTACGGTTTCGGCCACAGCATGTTCGGCATCGCGGTGATCCTGGGCCTGGTGCTGTGGTTCTACTTCGGCATCAGCGGCGGCTGGCTGCATGCCAAGCTGACACTGGTCGCGCTGATGCTGGTGCACTTCATCGTCACCGGCCGCTGGCTGAAGGGCGCCGCGAAGGGCAAGTCGCTGCCTTCGCCCACCGCGCTGCGGTGGTTCAACGAACTGCCGCTGTTCGGGCTGATCGTGGTGGTGTGGCTCGTGCTGGCCAAGCCGTTCTGAGGCGACCCGTTAGCGCGATGGGATTCCGGCGCGTTGCGGCGCGCGCTCTATCGCGCGTTTCTTGGTCTGGGCGCGGTGCTGGCGAAGTCGTTCTGAGGCTGATGCGTTCTCGCGGTCCGGCCGTCGTATCACTAACGTGACTGATGGGGCGTTCCTGTCACCACGGTAAAGGGAGCACTCTGCATCATGAAAGCGTTCATAACCGGGTGGCACCTGGGGTTCGCAATGAGCATGCTGTTGTGGTCGTACGACGCAAGGTCGACAGAGCGGGCTTTGACGGAGCCGTCTGCGATGCCGGCATTCCAAGAGGCGTTTGGTAAAATTACTAAGGATGAGGGCGAGGCGCTTGTCGAGTACCAGACCCTGCGATCGCTTTATGGGCGGATGGAAGGTAAGGAGAAGTCGCAAGCAGCGCAGTTACTGTCCATGACGGATGCGATGTTCGGCCGATATCAGGACGCGGAAGAGCACTACTACGCCGCTTTCTCGGCCGGGAGGAGGCCAGTATCCTGTCCCGCTGCGGGTGTGACGCCGGAACCTGCACTGGTGGCTATACGCCGACTGATAGCCGATTCGAAGATTGTCATGATCAACGAGTCGCACTCGATGGTCATCACGCGCGCTTTCCTCTATGAGACGCTGCCGGTGCTGCGTGCGCTCGGCTTCAAGTATCTGGCGATGGAGGCACTTGCGCCGGCATCTGACGAGCTGGTGCAAACCCGGCCGATGAAAGCGCTGCAGGACATCGCGTTGCCGTCGCGCGGCTACCCGCTCGACCAGTCTTGGGCGGGTTTCTACTTGCGTGAACCGATCTACGCAGAGCTGGTGCGGGAAGCAGTCGCGCAAGGATTTACCCTGGTTGCGTATGAAACCTTGCAGGCCAAATCCCGCGACGAGCGCGAGGAGGGGCAGGCGAGCGCACTGGCCAGACTGGTGGCCTCAGATCCGCCGGCAAAGATCGCAGTCATTGCAGGTTACTCCCACATTTGGAAGGCCGATGGTTGGATGGCCGAGCGGCTGCAGAATCAGATCAATGGCAAGGTACTATCGATCGATCAGACTTCGGGCATGCTTGGCTGCGATCGGCCGCCCAAGACGAATTCGCTGGAGCCGTACATCCTGATGGGCTCGGACGGCAAGGGGTGGGCGAGTAAGCCCAACCGCGTGGACGTAACCGTTCTCCACCGGGTGCGCAAAGATGGGCGCGCGGCCCCCTCCGGTTGGTTGACTCTCGGCGGACGCCGCCGGGGCGTTGCCCCAGATACCGCCGCCTGCGGCGACGCATGGCCATGCCTAGTCTCGGCGGTGTACGCCGGCGAAGATGAAGAGGCCGTGCCGGCTGACAGGGTGTTGCTGGAAAGCGCTGGTGATCCATCGCTAATGTTCCTAAAGCCGGGGACCTATCGCTATGTGGTGGAGCCGCGTGGCCGTCCGAAGTCCGCACGCGAGTTGACCGTTCCCTGATGGCCGGCCGGTGAAGACAATCCTGCAGTCAGAATCGGCCGAGTGCGGCTTAGCCTGCTTGGCGATGGTCGCCAGTGCTTACGGCGATCAAGTGGGACTGGCGGGTCTGCGCCGAAGGTTCCCTCTTTCTCTCAAGGGAGTTAGGCTCCCCCAAATGATCCATATAGCGGAGCAGTTGAACTTCCAGCCTCGATCGCTCCGGTTGGAATTGGAGCATCTCTCGCGCCTGTCGACCCCGTGCATCCTGCACTGGGACATGAACCACTTCGTGGTGCTGAAGTCGGTCGGGCGCGATAAGGTAGTGGTGCTGGATCCGGCTTTCGGAGAGCGCCGGCTCAGCCTCACGGAAGCCTCACAGCATTTCACGGGGGTCGCTATCGAGCTGACCCCGATCGCCGATTTCCGGCCAAAGAAAGCCGCGGCCGCGCTCACCGTGCGCCAGTGACCGGCCCGATTCGTGGCCTGCGGCGCGCGCTTGTGCAAGTGTTAGCGCTCTCGTTGGCCCTTCAGCTTTTCGTCGTAATTGCCCCCTTCTTCGTGCAGTGGGTGGTCGACCAGGTTCTGGTGTCGGCGGATCGAGACTTGCTCATCGTGTTGGTACTGGGCTTTGCGCTAGCGTTGGTGCTGCAAGTCGGTATTAGCTTTTTGCGTGGGTGGGTGGTGGTGTATCTCTCTTCGTGCTTGGGACTGCACTGGATGGGTAACGTACTCGCCCATCTCATGCGGCTACCGCTGGAATTCTTCGAGAAGCGTAACCTCGGAGATATCACGTCGCGACTGAGTTCGGTGCAAGTGATTCAGCGCACGCTGACCACGAGTTTCATCGAAGCGATCATTGACGGCATCATGGCAGCAGTGACGCTCACATTGATGCTTGTATACAGTTGGAAGCTCGCACTCGTCACCATCTTGGCAATGGGGTTGTATATGGCAGTGCGGTACGTTGCATACCGCCCGTTCTGGGACAGCGCCGAGCAGCAAGTGGTGGCGTTGGGCAAGCAGCAAACTCATCTTTTGGAGTCGCTGCGGGGCATGCAGAGCATCAAGGTGGCCGGCCGCGAGTCGCAACGTCGGTTGATCTACAGCAATCTCATGCTAGACACGGTCAATCAAGAAGTCCGTATCGCCCGGATGAATCTCGGCTTTTTCAACGGGCAGCAGTTGATCTTCGGACTCGAGCGTGTCGCCGTTATCTGGATCGGCGCCACCCTGGCGCTGCAGAACGTGTTTTCGGTCGGCATGCTGATCGCCTATCTGGCCTACAAGGACCAGTTCGCCGGGCGCATGGCTGCGCTGATCGACAAGTGGGTCGAGTTTCGCATGCTGCGCCTGCATGGCGAGCGACTCGCCGACATCGTGCTGACGCCGCCGGAAGAGCAGACCGCTCAGCCCGAGGCGCTGCCGCCGGCCACCACCCGGATCGAGGTGGAGAACCTCTCGTTCCGTTATGGCGACGGTGAGCCCTGGGTGCTGAAGGGCTGCAGCTTCGCGATCGAAGCCGGAGAGTCGGTGGCGATCATTGGCGCCTCGGGCTGCGGCAAGACCACGCTGGTCAAGCTGCTGCTCGGTCTGCTGCCGCCTACAGAGGGCCTGGTTCGGGTGGGCGGGCACGACCTGCACAAGATCGGTCCGCGTAACGTTCGTACCCTCGTCGGCGCCGTGATGCAGGACGACCAACTGTTCGCCGGCAGCGTGGCCGACAACATAAGCTTCTTCGATCCGGAGATGGACCAGGCGCGCATCGAGCAGGCGGCGCGACTGGCGGCGGTTCACGATGAGATCGCCGCCATGCCGATGGGCTACCACAGCCTGATCGGCGACATGGGCAGTTCCTTGTCGGGTGGTCAGAAGCAGCGTGTGATCTTGGCCCGGGCGCTTTACCGCCATCCCAAGCTGCTGTTCCTGGATGAAGCGACCAGCCATCTGGACGTGATGAAGGAGCGGCTGGTCAACGATGCGGTCAAGGCATTGGAACTGACCAAGGTTATCGTCGCCCACCGCCCCGAGACCATCGCCAGCGCGGACCGCGTGCTGGTGATGGAGCAGGGGCGCATAGTCCAGGAGATCAGGCCACAGCGGCCCGCGCCGGAGCCTGTTGCCGTGCCTGCGTGAGCCTTGGGTGGGCCCTTCGGCCCGAAGCTGCTGACGCGATTGTTGCTGGGAAAGCATCACGGGCATGGCCCGCTCCTACGAGGGCACTCCTGACCCCAGCGGGATTACTTCTTCTCGAAGTCCACCGGCTTCGGCAATCCCACCGGTACGCCGTTCGCGTCGCAGGTGCCTGCGGCGCACAGCCGCGCGCGCAGCTTCGGTGCGGCCTGCACGATGACGTGGTAGATCGTGTTCTGTTCCAGCGTGCCGCGGAAGGCGTCGCTGCCGGGGCCGGTGGCCCAGATGCCCACGTCTTCGCCGCCGTGCGATTCGGACTTCAGCGGCACCAGGGCTTCCTGCAGGTAATCGGGATGCTCGGTGTCGACATGACTCAGGTCCGGGCGGCCTTCGGCGGGCTCGACGCTGCTGGGCGCATGCAGGAATTTCTTCGGGCCGGCGGGCTGCCGGTTGCTGGCGCCGGTGTAGCCGGGGCCGTTGGCATAGCTCAGCGTGGTGAAGGTCAGGCCGGTCTGGTCGCGGGCCAGGTCGCCCGGCGTGTCGTCTTCGCCGCCCTGGCCGCGCACCTTGCCGAGGATGGGATTGCCGCGTACGGGGTAACCGACGAAGTTCAGCGTGTGCGAGTGGTCGGCCGTCACGACGATCAGCGTGTCGGCGCGTGAGGTTGCCTCCACTGCGGCCTGCACGGCATCCGCCATGGCGACGGTCTCGTCGAGCGCACGATAGGCATTGCCGTAGTGGTTGGCGTGGTCGATGCGCGCGCCCTCCACCAGCAGCACGAAGCCGTTGGGATTGCTTGAAAGGGTGCGGATCGCCGCGCGGGTCAGTTCGGCCAGCGAGGGCTCGCCCTGGTCGTCCTTGCGGCGGTCGTGTTCGAACTGCATGTGGTCGTATTCGAACAAGCCCAGCAGCTGCGGCGCATCGGCGGCGGCTTTCAGCTGCTGCGTGTTGGTGACGTACGCGCCCTGCGGATGCGCCTGCTGCCATTCGGCCACCAGGTTGCGGCCGTCCAGGCGCTGACCGACTTTGTCGTCCTCTTCGGGGTCGCGGACGTCGATCGGCAGGAACTCGCCACGCCCGCCGCCCAGCGCGACGGTGGGGCCGCGGCCGAAGCGCGCGGCGGCAAGCAACTGCTGCGCGATGTCCTTGCACCCCGCTGCGGCGGCTTCAGGCGGCAGGTCGGTGTCGTTCTCCCAGTCGCGGTGCGAGACATGCGCATACGTCGCGGCCGGCGTCGCATGGGTGAGGCGCGCGGTGGTGACGACGCCCGTGGCCAGGCCGGCGCTGTCCGCCAGCGTCAGCCAGCTGAGCAGGTCCTTGCTGCCGTCGGGCGTACATTCGCCCTTGCGACCGGCCGACACGCCGATGGCGCCCATGTGCGACTTCACGCCGGTGGCGATGGCGGTCATGGTGCCGGCCGAGTCGGGCGTCTGCGAATCGGTGTTGTAGGTCTTGCTGAAGGCGGTGTGCGGGAAGTGCTCCCAGCTCAGCAGGTTCTCCTCGCCCGGCATGCCCTTGCGCTGGCCTTCGAAGATGCGCGCGGCGGCCACCGTGGTCAGGCTCATGCCGTCGCCGAGGAAGACGATGACGTTCTTCGCCTTGCCTTGCATCGCGCCTTGGGCGGCGGCCTTCGCCGCACCATTCCGATACCACCACTGCGGACTCTCACCCTGCGGGTGCGCAACCGCCGGCACGTCGACGTGCAGCGCTGGTGAGGAAGAGGGCGCGGTGCTGGCGCAGCCGGCCAGGGCGGTGAGCAGGGTCATGCCGGCGAGCGGCGACACGAAAGAACGCAGGAGCATGGCGAACCGGGAGAGGGTGGACGCGCCATTATGCCGCCCGTGCAGTGTCCTGTTCATGACACCCGGCATTCCGCGTGCAGGGTCGCGGGGTGGCAGGCCTTGGGCTAAGGTGTCGCGTCCACCCTGTGGGTCGTACGGATGAAGCTGGTTGCAGCCTGGTTGAGGATCCCGTTCTGGCAGCGCGTCGTCGCCGGCTTCGTGCTGGGCGCGGTGGCGGGCTGGCTGATGGGGCCGGCTGCGGGTACGTGGTTGAAGCCACTCGGCGACCTCTACGTCACGCTGATCAAGATGATCGCGGTGCCGCTGGTGTTCTTTGCGGTGATCAATGCCGTGTCCAGCCTGCACGGGCAGAAGTCCGTGGCCGCGCTGGGCGGGCGCACGTTCCTGTGGTTCGCTGCGACGGCCGCGCTGGCGGTCTGCGTGGGCCTGGCGGTGGGCTGGGTGGTGCAGCCGGGCAAGGGGCTGACCGGGCTGATGATGGCGCCGGATTACCAGGTGCGCGAAGTCCCCACGCCGGTACAGGTGCTGCTCGACATCGTGCCGGCCAATCCGTTCAAGGCGCTCACCGAGGGCAAGATCCTGCAGGTGATCTTCTTCGCCGGCCTGCTCGGCTTCGCACTCGTGAAGCTTGGCGAACGCAGCGCGGGCCTGCGCAAGCTGGCCGGCGAGGCCAGCGACACCATGGTGCAGGTCACCCGCTTCGTGCTGGAGATGACGCCGATCGGTACGTTCGGCCTGATCGGCAGCCTGGTCGGCACCTATGGATTCGAGAAGCTGCTGCCGCTGGGCAGCTACATCGGTGCGCTCTACCTGGCCTGCGCGCTGCACATCACCGTCGTGTACGGCAGCCTGCTGCTGGCGCACGGGCTCAACCCGTGGAAGTTCTTCCGCGGCGCCGCGCCGGGCATGCAGGTGGCGTTCGTCAGTTCGTCCAGCTTCGCTTCCATGCCGGTCGCGCTGCGCAGCGTCACCCACAATCTGGGCGTGGACAAGGACTACGCCGCGTTCGCGGTGCCGCTGGGCGCCAGCATCAAGATGGACGGCTGCGGTGCGATCTATCCGGCGCTGACGTCGATCTTCGTGGCCCAGTACTTCGGGCTGGACCTGTCGATGAACCAGTACTTCGTCATCCTGCTGGCGTCGGTGCTGGGCAGCTTCGGCACGGCCGGCGTGCCGGGCACGGCCACGGTGATGGTCACCCTGGTGCTGAGCGCCGCCAACCTGCCGCTGGAGGGTATCGGCCTGCTGGTGGCGATCGACCGCATCCTCGACATGATGCGCACCATGACCAACGTGACCGGCCAGATGCTGGTGCCGGTGCTGGTGGCGAAGGAGACCGGACTGCTGGACAGGGAGGTCTACGAATCGGCATCGACGAACGTGGGCCTCGCGGACGATGCTGCGTCCGCGCCATGAGTGACGTGGGCCTGGTCGAACTGGTCGAGTCGTTCCCCGACGCACCGACTTACAGGCGGCTTCGTATCGAAACGGGGCTGTCGCCGAAGTCGCAGGAAGCCGCCGAGCGCGGCCTCGCGAACACGCTGTACGGCGTCAGCCTGCTGAAGGCCGGTGAGGTGATCGGCATGGGCCGGGTAGTCGGCGACGGCGGCACCGTCTTCGTCGTCGTGGACATCGCCGTGCGGCGGGACCACCAGGGGCAGGGGCTGGGCAAGCGGATCATGGAGGCGCTGGATACGTGGTTGCGTGCGAATGCGCCGCCATCGGCCTACGTCATGCTGATCGCTGACGGAGACGCCCGACACCTCTATGCGCAGTTCGGCTTCGCCGAGACCGCACCCGCGTCCATCAGCATGGCCTATGTGGCGCGTGGCCCGGGGAGCAGCGATTAGCCCGCGGCGTCGCGCCCGCCGCGCGACACCCACCACGCGAACACCGCCGCGGTGACGAACATCAGCAGGCTGTAGACCGCCGCCGGTACCGAGATGGTCGCGTTCTGCAGCACGTTGAGTGCGATGAAGATGGCCAGCGTGCCGTTGTGGATGCCGATCTCCATGGCGATGGCGATGGCCTGCTTCTTCGGCAGGCGCAGCGCCAGCGGTGCGGCGTAGCCGGCGCCCATGCTGGCCAGGTTGAACAGCAGGCAGGCCAGGCCGACGATGGCGAAATAGGTGGTCAGGGTCTTCCATTCCTGCGCCACGGCCGCGACCACCAGCAACGCCAGCACGAGCACCGACAGCAGGCGGATGGGCTTTTCGGTGCGCGCTGCGAATCCGGCGGCCCTGGCGCGTATGACCATGCCTATGGCGACCGGCAGCAGGATGATGGCGGCGACCTCGATCACTTTCTTCGTCGGAGGCGGCACGTACTGGCCGGCGCCGAGGAAATACTCCAGTGAAAGATTCAGGATCACCGGCAGCGTGAGCAGGCAGAGCAGGCTGTTGATCGCGGTCAGGGTGATGTTCAACGCCACGTCGCCGCGCGCGAGGTGGCTGTAGATGTTGGCGGTGGCGCCGCCGGGCGAAGCGGCCAGCAGCATCAGGCCGACGGCGAGTTCGGCCGGCAGGCCGAAGCCCAGTGCCAGCCCGAACGCGGCCCAGGGCAGCACCAGCGTCTGCAGCGCGAGCCCGATCAGCACCGCGCGCGGGTAGCGCGCCACGCGACGGAAGTCGTCCAGCGTCAGTCCCAGTCCCAGCCCGAGCATGATGATGCCCAGGGCCAACGGCAGCAGCAGGTTGGTCAGCAGTGAAGCCTGCATCGCGTACGACTCCCCTTCGGCGCGAAACAACAGGTGGCGCGCGGTGTTGGCGCATCGGCCGGAGGATGGCGGCAGGGCGCCGTGCGGTGCAAGCTGTGCTGCACCGTCGCCCAGAATGCAGAAGGCCGCGCGAGGCGGCCTTCATCGTGTCGCGGAAACCTTCCGGCGCTTACATCGCGACGCGACGACCGCTCAGGTAGCGGTTGGCCCAGTAGCCGGTCAGCAGGCTGTCCACGCGCACGTCCTTGCCACGGCTGGGCGAGTGCAGGAAACGTCCTTCGCCCACGTAGATGCCGACGTGGTTCACGCGGCCCTTCAGCCCGAAGAACACCAGATCGCCCTGGCGCAGTTCCTCACGTGCCGCGACCAGTTCGGCGTCCGCCTTGCTCGCCATGTCGCGGGACACGCGCGGCAGCTCGATGCCCAACGCGGTACGGAACACGTAACCGACCAGCCCGCTGCAGTCGAAACCGCTGTCGGGCGAGGTGCCGCCCCAACGGTAGGGCGTGCCCATCAGGGCCAGCGCACGCTGCAGCACGGCCTGGACCTTGCCGCCCTGCTGTTCCTGGGCGACCACGCCTTCCTTGCTCAGGTCGTACGCGGCCAGCAGCTTGCTGATGTCGCCGGCCACCATCGCCGAGCGGTCGACCAGCGGCAGCGTATCGCTGGCGGCCAGGCGCGGAAGCAGGGCGGAGAGAGTGGCCGTGGCGGCCTCGGCGGCCTTTTCCTTGACGCTGGTGGTCACCGGCTTGGAGGGCGCCGGGGCGGGGGAGACGACGACATCGGTCGAGGCCTGCGTTGACGCGGCGTCGACGCCCGCCGGGGCAGTCTGTGCCTGCGCGATGGCGGCCATGGCCGTCAGGCCAAGCCCCAGAAGGAGTCGGGAAACCCCACGCGAAGGACGGTGGGTGGCGGCAGGCTGGCCTGTTGGCAGGTCGTCGTCGGTCGTCACGCGGGCGGAGGGTTTAACAAGTCAGCGGCGATAATGCCGCCTGATCGGCGCGATTTGGTTCATAAATCGTTATTTATTCGTTAATTGTGAACGGCCGGCGTCACAGAGTTGACCGATTCCTAACGAAGCACTCGTTTTGCGCCGGTGTAGTGGTCCCGCCAGTAGGGGCCGTCCAGATGGTCCAGCCGCACCGTGCCTCCGGTGCTGGGCGCGTGCACGAACCGGCCCTCGCCTACGTAGATGCCCACGTGGGTGACGCTGCCGCGGCTGCCGAAAAACACCAGGTCGGCCGGGGCCAGACGACGGGGTTCGATCTTCGGCCCCTGTACCTGTGCCAGTTCCCGCGAGGTGCGCGGCAGGCGCAGGTCCAGCATGTCCCGGTACACGTAGGTCACCAGGCCGCTGCAGTCGAAGCCGGACTCGGGGGTATTGCCCCCGTACCGGTAAGGGGTGCCCACCAGGCCGATCGCCCGCATCAGCACCGAGGTGGCGGCGGCAGGATCGTCGGCCTGCACGACCGGCCAGTCGCGCTGGGCCGGCGGTGCGGTCCTGTGCGCCTGCGGCTTCGAACCGCCGCATCCGGCCACTGCCAGCAGGGCGCCGCAGAGCAGGGCGGCGGCCCACCGTTGAAGTGGCGCGGGCGCGGGCAAGCCGGGATAATGTCGGACCTTCATCGCGGCGCATCTTCGCCGCATTCCCTTGCGGCCGACAAGCCGCCCCCGTCCTGCCCGCTGGCAGGCCCCGCCCAGAGTCCCGCATGAAAATCGCAAAAGACAGCGTCGTCCGTTTCCACTACACCGTGTCCGAAGTCGGCCAGGAGCCGATCGAGAGTTCGAAGGACCGTGAGCCGCTGGCCATCATGATCGGCCACGGCAACATCATCCCGGGCCTGGAGAACGCCATGCAGGACCGTGAAGCCGGCGACAGCTTCGGCGTGGACGTGGCGGCGGCCGATGCTTATGGCGAGCGCCGCGACGGCCTGACCCAGCGGGTGCCCAAGAAGCACTTCGGCAACCAGCGCCTGGTGCCGGGCCAGCAGGTGGTGCTGCAGACCAACTTCGGTCCGCGCGCCGTGACCATCCAGAAGGTCGGCATGAGCGTGGTGGACGTGGATCTCAACCACCCGATGGCGGGCAAGGACCTGCACTTCGACGTGGAGATCGTCGACGTGCGCGAGGCCAGCCCCGAAGAGATCGAGCATGGTCATGTGCATGGCGAAGGCGGCCATCACCACTGAGCCCCACCACCGCTGCACCTGCAACGGCCCGCGAAAGCGGGCCGTTTCTTTTGGCATGCGGGAAGCGGCGGGCGGCGTGGTCTAATCCCCGCATCGAGCAGGGGAAGGGAATGTCGGCAACGATCACGGGGAACCTGTCACCGATCGCGGTGACCGAGCGCATCGAAGCGATGGACGTGCTGCGCGGTTTCGCGCTGCTGGGCATCCTGTTGATGAACCTGGAGGGCTTCGTCGGGCCGGTGATGGCGGCGGCGAGCGGCGTGGATCCGGCGCTGACCGGTGCCGACCGCATCGTCGACCTGCTGGTCTATGTGCTGGTGCAGGGCAAGTTCTACACGCTGTTCTCGCTGCTGTTCGGCATGGGATTCGCCGTGATGTCGCAGCGCGCGGAGCAGGCGGGCCGGCCGTTCGCGGGCACCTATTGGCGGCGCGGGCTGGTGCTGCTGGCCATCGGCATGCTGCATGCGGTGTTCATCTGGGCGGGCGACATCCTGATGATGTATGCGCTGTGCTCGTTCCTGCTGCTTGCGTTCCGGCCGCTGCCCTACCGCTGGTACGCCTGGCTGGGACTGGCGGCGTACGTCGCGCCGATCGCCTTCATGTACCTGATGGGCGCCATGGGGTCCCTGCTGGCCGGCACCGAGGCCTGGGACAAGGTGATGGCGCAGATCGGCGCACAGTTGCAGGCGCTGATCGAAAACGAACGCGCAGCCTATGGCGGCGGCAGTTATGCGGACGCGACGTGGCAGCGCCTCAAGAGCGCCGGCATGGCGCTGAGCAACATCACCATGTTCGGGTTCATCGCCTTCGGGCTGTTCCTGCTGGGGGCCTGGTTCGTGCGCAGCGGCGCCATCGCGCGGCCACGGGAGTTCGGTCGCCTCTACGGGCTGCTGCGCTGGGGTGCCTTGCCGCTCGGCCTGGTGGCGATGCTGGGGTCGCTGGCGCTGTCGCCGACGATGGATTTCGCCACCTTCAACCTGCGGCTGTCCACGGCCTTCGCGCTGCAGATGACGGCCAACCTGCTGATGTGCCTGGGCTACCTGGCGTGGATCCTGAAGGCCCTGCAGGCGCCGGTGTTCGAGCGGGCGCTGTCGGTGCTGGCGCCCGCCGGCCGCATGGCCCTGACCAACTATCTTCTGCAGTCGCTGGTGTGCACGTGGACCTTCTACGGTTATGGCCTGGGGTATTTCGAGCAGTTGCCGCGCGCATGGCATCCGCTGTTCGCGCTGGTGCTGTTCGGAGGGCAGGTCCTGCTGAGCCATGCCTGGCTGTCGCGCTTCCGGTTCGGCCCGATGGAATGGCTGTGGCGGTCGCTGACCTATGCATCGCCGCAACCGATGCGTCTGCAGGCGCGGTGATTCGGAATACACTGTCGGGGTGAATCCCCCCCACGACGACGTCCTCATCATCGGTGGCGGCGCCATCGGTCTGGCGACCGCGCTGGCCCTGCTCGACGCCGGCCGCGGCGTCCGCATCCTGGAGGCCGGTGCCGTTGGCGGCGGCGCCTCGCACGGCAACTGCGGCACCATCACCCCCAGCCATGCACCGCCGCTGGCCGCCCCCGGCGTAGTGGCGCAGGCGCTGCGCTGGATGTTCACGCCGGACGCGCCGCTCTACCTCAAGCCCCGGATCGATCCGGCGCTGTGGCACTGGCTGCTGCGCTTCGCCGCACGCTGCAATCCGCGCGATTGGCGGCAGAGCACGCAGGCGCGCGCGGCGCTGCTCAACGATGCCCGTGCCCGGCTGGCCGACTGGGTCGGCCGCTACGGCCTGCAGTGCGAATTCGAGGAAGAGGGCCTCGATTACGTCTTCCGTGATCCACGCAGGTTCCAGCAGTACATGGACGAGAGCGTCGTGCTGAAGACGTTCGGCATCGCCACGCAGGTCTTCGGCGGCACCGACTACGAACGGGAAGAGCCGGCCATGCTGCCCGGTGTGGCCGGCGCCATCCGGTTCCCTGGCGATGCACGCCTGCGCCCTGATCGCTATGTGGCCGAACTCGCGCGCGTGGTGCGCGAGCGCGGTGGCGTGATCGAGGAACAGTGTCGGGTCGACCGACTGGAGCCCACGCCCGATGGGGTTCGCCTGGCGACGTCGCAGGGCGAGCGAAAAGGAGGCGACGCGGTGATCGCGCTGGGCGCGTGGACGCCCGCATTCGCGCGCCGGCTCGGTATCCGTGCCCCGATCCAGCCAGGCAAGGGCTACTCGATCACCTATTCGCGCCCTGCGCGCGTGCCGCGCCATCCGATGGTGCTGAAGGACCGGTCGGTCTGCGTCACGGTCTGGGGCAGCGGCTTCCGCCTGGGCAGCACGATGGAGTTCTCCGGTCATGACGACACGCTCAATGCGACGCGCCTGGCGGCGCTGGAGCGGGGCGCACGCGAGTTCCTGCGCGAGCCCGTCGGCGCCGAGGTGCACGAGCGCTGGTGCGGGTGGCGACCGATGACCTGGGACGACCTGCCTCTGCTCGGACGCGCACCGGGACAGCGCAAGGTCTGGATCGCCGCGGGCCACGGCATGCTGGGTATCAGCATGAGCACCGCCACCGGGCAACTGATGGCTGACCTGATGACGGGCCGCCCGCCGGCCTTCGATCCTTCGCCCTACCGACCGGAGCGCTTCGCATGACGCCGCAGGACTTCGACCTGATCGTGATCGGAGGCGGCTCCGGCGGACTGGCCGGCGCTTTCCGCGCGGCGTCGTACGGTGCGCGCGTGGCCCTGCTGGAGCCGAAGGAACTGGGCGGTACCTGCGTCAATGTCGGCTGCGTGCCGAAGAAGGCGATGTGGCTGGCGGCCGAGCTCTCGCAGAAGATCGCGATGGCTTCGTCGCTCGGTTTCGACACGCCGCCGCCGGCACTCGACTGGAAGGAGTTCATCGTCCATCGCCAGCGCTATATCGCGGGCATCCATGCCAGTTACCGCAAGCGGCTGGACGAAAGCGGGGTGGTGCTGATGCCCTGCCACGGACGGTTGCTCGATGCGCACACGGTGGTGAACGCCGATGGCGTGCCGCTGCGTGGGGAACACCTGCTGATCGCCACCGGGGGTCGACCTTCGCGGCCGGACATCCCGGGCGCGGCGCTGGGACAGGTGTCGGACGATTTCTTCAACTTGTGCGCGGCGCCGCGGCGCGTGGCCATCGTCGGTGGCGGGTACGTGGCGGTGGAACTGGCCGGCGTGCTGCAGGCGCTGGGCAGCCAGGTGGAGCTGTTCGTGCGCGGGCCGCGGTTGCTGGACGGTTTCGATGCGCAGATCACCGCTGAACTGGCCGACGACATGCGGCAACACGGCGTGCACCTGCATTTCGGCCATGCGGTGGCCGCGCTGGAGGAGGCGCCCCACGACGGCGTGATCGTGCTGGCGGAAGACGGGATGCGCAGCGAGCGCTTCGACCGTGTGATCTTCGCGACCGGCCGTACGCCCAATACCGGCGGCATGGGTCTGGAAGACGCGGGCGTGGTGACCGATGCGCGCGGCTTCGTGCAGGTGGATGCGTGGCAGGACACGAACGTACCCGGGATCCACGCGGTGGGCGACGTCACCGGTCAGGCCGCGCTGACGCCGGTGGCCATCGCAGCGGCGCGGCGCCTGATGGACAGGCTGTTCGGTGGGCAGGCCGAAGCCCGCCTGGACTACCGCGACATCGCCACCGTCGTCTTCTCGCATCCGCCGGCAGGCAGGGTGGGGCAGACCGAAGAAGAAGCCCGCGCCGAGCATGGCGACAACGTGAAGACCTACACCACACGATTCCGCCCCATGCTGCACGCACTGGCCGACTCGCCGCAGCGCAGCCTGTTCAAGCTGGTGTGCGTGGGCGAGGAACAGCGGGTGGTGGGCCTGCACCTGCTGGGTGAAGGTGCCGACGAGATGCTGCAGGGGTTCGCGGTAGCGGTGAAGAAGGGCATCACGCTGGCGGACCTGCACGACACCGTGGCCATTCATCCCACCAGCGCCGAGGAAGTGGTGCTGATGCGCTGAATCCGCGGGGCGCGGCGATACAATGCCGCCATGGATACCTACACGCTGCACCAGGGCACTGCGCCGCTGTTCATCAGCCTGCCGCACAACGGCACGCAGGTGCCCGACGACATCGCCGCGCGCCTGACGCCCGAGGCACGCCGCGTGCCGGACACCGACTGGCATGTCGCCGAGTTGTACGACTTCGCGCGCGCGCTGGGGGCTTCGATCATCGTGCCGGTGTACTCGCGCTATGTGGTCGACCTGAACCGGCCCGAGGACGATGTCTCGCTGTATCCCGGCCAGAACACCACCGGCCTCTGTCCCATCGTGCGTTTCAGCGGCGACCCGGTGTACCTGCCGGGCCAGGGCCCTGCGCCGGACGAAATCGCCGCCCGCGTCGACGCCTACTGGCGGCCCTATCACCAGGCGTTGCAGCAGGAACTGGTCCGCATCCGCGAGATACATGGCCGTGCGGTGCTGTGGGAAGGCCATTCGATCGGCAGCGAGGTGCCGTTCCTGTTCGAGGGGCGGCTGCCGGACTTCAACCTGGGTACCGCGGCCGGCGCCAGTTGCTCGCCTGCGTTGCAGCAGGCGCTGGAAGCGGTTCTCGCATCGCAGTCGGACTACAGTTTCGTGGTCAACGGCCGGTTCCGGGGCGGCTACATCACCCGGCACTACGCCGATCCGGCCCACCAGGTGCAGGCCGTCCAGCTTGAGCTGGCGCAGCACACCTACATGGACGAGGACAGCTTCGACTACCTGCCAGGACGCGCCGCGCCCACGCAGGCGCTGATCCGGCGTCTGCTGGAATGCACGCTGGCATGAACGCGCGCCGATGAGCGGGCCGGGCGCGGAGGATGAACTGGCCCAGCCGCTGGATGTGGCACCCGCCGAAGCGGTCGACGCGCCGTCCACCCATTCCGCAATGCGCGCGGTCAGCCGCTCCGGCCTGGGCCTGGCCGCGCTGGGCGCCATCGCATTTTCGGGCAAGGCGATCATCGTCAAGCTCGGCTATCGCTACGGCACCGATGCGGTCACGCTGCTGGCGCTGCGGATGCTGGTGGCGTTTCCGTTCTTCCTGGCAATGGGCGCATGGGCCGCACACCGCGGTGCGCCGCTGGCGGCGGCGGACCGCTGGCGCATCCTGTCGCTCGGCTTCCTCGGCTACTACCTCGCCAGCTTCCTGGATTTCGCGGGACTGGCCTACATCACGGCCACGCTGGAACGGCTGATCCTGTATCTCACGCCGACCCTGGTGGCGCTGATCGGCTGGCTGGCGTTCGGTCGCCGTATCACCCGTCGGCAGGCGCTCGCGCTGCTGGTCAGTTATGCGGGCGTGGCCCTGGCGTTCGGTCACGACCTGCAGGTGGGCGGTGCCGACATCATGCTCGGGGGTGTGCTGGTGTTCGGCAGCGCGCTGGCGTATGCGATGTATCTGGTGGGCAGCGGCGAGCTGGTCGCGCGCGTGGGCGCGGTGCGCCTGACTGCCTATGCGAGCAGCGTGGCCTGCGTGCTGTGCCTGCTGCAGTTCGTGCTGTTGCGGCCGCTGGATGCGCTGGCGCTGCCGTGGCAGGTGTATGCGCTGTCGCTGGTGAACGGCACGCTGTGCACCGTGCTGCCGGTGCTGGCGGTGATGATGGCGGTGGCGCGGATCGGCTCTACGCTGGCCGCGCAGGTCGGCATGATCGGTCCCGTTTCGACCATCGTGCTGAGCCTGCTGCTGTTGGGCGAGCCGATGGGGCCGTGGCAGGTGGCGGGCACGGTGCTGGTGATGGCCGGGGTGTTCATGGTGTCGCAGCAGAAGACCGTCGCCCGATGATCCCGCGCATCTAAGCGGGGGCGCTCGCATCGGCGAGCCAAAGCACCACGTGCGACAGCGCGGCAGCATGGCTGTCGCCGGCATCCCGCCGCTCCCGGTAACACTGCAGTTGCGCGTGGGCGCTGGTGTCTTCTTCCAGGATCCGCCAGACGCGCTCGACCTGCCGTTCGCAACCGAGTGCGCGGATGTCGTGGTCCAGCGCCTCCAGCGTGTTCTCCAGCATCTCACGCACCGCCACCAGGCGGCGGCTGCCCAGATCGATCAGCCCGGCATCGAATCCGTGGCGCTGCGCCCGCCACAGGTTTTCCGCCACGATCGCCTGGTCGCCCGCCTGCAGGTCGGCGTACAGCGATGGCCTGCGCTCGAGGTGCCGCACCAGACAGCGGTAGAGCTGTGCGATGGCCAGTGCGTCGCACAGGTCGGTGCAGGCATCGGTGACCCGCAGTTCCAGCGTGGGAAAGGCCCGCGATGGCCGCAGCGCCCACCACAGGAAGCTCGCGTCCTGGATCGCGCGTCCATCGGTCATGCGCTGCACGTAGTGGTCGTATTCGGTCTGGTCGCGGAACAGCGGCGGCAGTCCGGTGCGCGGGATCTCCTGATACGCCGTCTGCCGGTAACCCATCAGGCCGGTGGCATGCCCCATCCAGAACGGGGACGATGTGCTCAGCGCCAGCAACAGCGGAAGGAACGGTTGCATGCGCCCCATCAGTTCCACGCGACGGCCGGGATCGGCCGGCTGCACGTGCACGTGCAGGCCACACAGCAGGTTGCGTTGCCCCAGCATCTGCAGCTCGCCCATCACGTGGTCGTAATGGGGCTTGTCGGTACTGAGCTGGCCGCGCCACTGGGCTAAGGGGTGGGTGCCGGCTGCCACGATGCCGAGTCCGTGCCGCTCCGCGACCGCGGCGACCGAACGGCGCAGCGTGCGCAGGTCCTCTTCGGCCGCGTCAGGGTCATCGTGTACCCGGGTCTGGACTTCGACCTGGGTCTGCAGCATCTCGCTGCCGAAGCGTTCGCCCAGCGCTTCCCGGCATTCGGTGAAGAAGCGCCGCGGCATGTGGCGCAGCCGGCGGCCGTTGCGGCGTACCAGGAAGTACTCTTCCTCGAGGCCGAACGTGTAGGGATGATCGGCGGGCCCGGATGTAGATGTCATCTCCGGGTTATCGCATCGGCTGGGTGAACGCGATGTTCAACCGCTACGCGACATGGCACCGGTCGCAGAAGAACCGGGCCATCGCGACGGCCCCGCGAGATGAACGGCTGCGATCAGACTTCCAGCGACGCCAGGTCGCCCTTGGTCTCCAGCCACGTCTTGCGATCGCCCGCCCGCTTCTTCGCCAGCAGCATGTCCATCAGGCCACGGGTCTGCAGGTCGTCGTCGACGGTCAACTGCACCAGCCGACGCGTATCCGGGTGGATGGTGGACTCGCGCAGCTGGGAGGGATTCATTTCGCCCAGGCCCTTGAAGCGGGTGACGTTGACCGCGCCGCGGATCTTCTCGCGCTCGATCTTCTCCAGCAGCAGACGCTTCTCTTCCTCGTCCAGCGCGTAGAACACCTGCTTGCCCACGTCCACGCGGAACAGCGGCGGCATCGCCACGAACACGTGACCGGCGGCGACCAGCGCGGGGAAATGGCGCAGGAACAGTGCGCTCAGCAGCGTGGCGATGTGCAGGCCGTCGGAGTCGGCATCGGCCAGGATCACCACCTTGCCGTAGCGCAGGCCGCTGATGTCGTCCTTGCCGGGGTCGCAGCCGATCGCCACGGCCAGGTCGTGCACTTCCTGCGAGGCGAGCACGCTGCCCGAGGCGACCTCCCAAGTGTTCAGGATCTTGCCACGCAGCGGCAGGATGGCCTGGAAATCCTTGTCGCGCGCCTGCTTGGCCGAACCGCCGGCCGAGTCGCCTTCCACCAGGAACAGCTCGGTGCGCGACAGGTCCTGGCTGATGCAGTCGGCCAGCTTGCCGGGCAGGGCAGGGCCCTGGGTGACCTTCTTGCGGACCACCTGCTTTTCGGTCTTCAGTCGGGCGCTGGCGCGCTCGATGGCGATCTGCGCGATCTTCTCGCCCAGGTCGACGTGCTGGTTCAGCCACAGGCTGAAGGCGTCGTGCGCCGCGCCTTCGATGAAGCCGGCGGCCTGGCGCGAGGACAGGCGTTCCTTGGTCTGGCCGCTGAACTGCGGGTCGGTCATCTTCAGCGACAGCACGAAGGTCACGCGGTCCCACACGTCTTCGGGCGCCAGCTTCACGCCGCGCGGTAGCAGGTTGCGGAAGTCGCAGAACTCGCGCAGCGCGTCGGTCAGGCCGCTGCGCAGGCCGTTGACGTGGGTGCCGTGCTGCGCGGTCGGGATCAGGTTGACGTAGCTTTCCTGGACCAGTTCGCCTTCGGGCACCCAGGCCACGGCCCAGTCGACGACTTCGCTGTCCTTCTTCAGCTGGCCGACGAACAGATCCGGCGGCAGCAGTTCGCGGCCGGCCATCTCGCCCTTGAGGTAGTCGCGCAGGCCATCCTCGTAATGCCAGCTGTCGCGCTCGCCGGTGGCTTCGTCGAACAGGGTGACGTTCAGGCCCGGGCACAGCACGGCTTTCGCGCGCAGCAGGTGACGCAGGGCGCGCACATTGAACTTCGGCGTATCGAAGTACTTCGGGTCGGCCCAGAACCGCACGCGCGTGCCGGTGTTCTTCTTGCCGACACTGCCCACCACCTCCAGCGGCGTGGCGCGGTCGCCGTTGCGGAAGGTGATGCGGTGTTCGCTGCCGTCGCGCTTGATGTGCACTTCCACCAGGGTGGACAGCGCATTCACCACGCTCACGCCCACGCCGTGCAGGCCGCCGGAAAAGGTGTAGTTCTTGTTGCTGAACTTGCCGCCCGCGTGCAGCCGCGTGAGGATCAGTTCCACGCCGGGGATCTTCTCCTCCGGGTGGATGTCCACCGGCATGCCGCGACCGTCGTCGCTGACTTCGCAACTGCCGTCCTTGTAGAGAGTGACCTCGATGCTGCCGGCATGGCCAGCCAGCGCCTCGTCCACCGCGTTGTCGATGACTTCCTGCGCCAGGTGGTTGGGGCGCGAGGTGTCGGTGTACATGCCGGGTCGGCGCTTGACGGGGTCAAGGCCGGAAAGGACTTCGATGTCGGCGGCGTTGTAACGACTGCTCATGGGGTCTGCGGCGTCTCAGCGGGGCGGTGCGGCGCCCGGCAGGGCGTCGCTGGTGGGTGGATTGTAGTGATAGTCGCCGGGGAAACTCTCGCCGGTCCCCGCGTCGCGCCGTGGCGGCGGTGCACGGGGTGTGGGAAATGCATTCGACATCCTCTGCTGGCGGCGTAAGGGTGCGGCAGTGTGCCGCCTGCCCCGGATTTTCGCCATGTTCAGTCGCACCGGCTGAAACTGCGCACGTGGACAGGGACGCCCTTGGGATCGCCGCCCGGCGCCCCCAGATTTCCGCCATCCACGAGGAGCCTTGCCATGAAGTCCCGCAACCTGTTGCTGCTGTCCGCCGCCGCTGCCGGCGCGCTGTTCGCGGTCCAGGCGTTCGCCCAGTCCAAGACCGCCACCGACGCCGACAAGCCCAAGCAGGACCAGTCCCAGACCAGTGATCCTTCCGATCCGGAAGCCAAGGCGCGCCGCCGTGCGGCCAACGAGGCCGCCGCCAAGCAGCGCAAGGCCGCCGAGGGCCAGCAGAAGAAGGCTGGCGAGGAAGAAGAAGAGCGCAAGCCCTGATCCAGGCCTTCCCGGAAACCCTTGCAGCGCAAGGGTTTCGAGGCGCATCGATGCCTCAGGACGCCCCGCTTCGGCGGGGCGTCGCGCTTCCGGGCGACACGTGTTGCCTGTAGACTATGGCTTTCCGGAGCCCCGCCATGACTCCCCTGATTTTCGTTACCGGCGGCGTTGTGTCCTCGCTAGGCAAGGGCATCGCCGCCGCTTCGCTTGCGTCCATCCTCGAAGCACGTGGCCTGAAGGTCACGATGATGAAGCTGGACCCCTACATCAACGTCGACCCGGGCACCATGAGCCCGTTCCAGCACGGTGAGGTGTACGTCACCGACGACGGCGCCGAGACCGACCTGGATCTGGGCCACTACGAGCGCTTCGTGCGCACGCGCCTGAGCCGCAAGAACTCCATCACCACCGGCCGGATCTACGAGAACGTGATCCGCAAGGAGCGCCGCGGCGACTACCTGGGCGCCACGGTGCAGGTGATCCCGCACATCACCGACGAGATCCGCCGCTGCATCGACGAGGCCACCGAAGGCTTCGACGTGGCGCTGGTGGAGATCGGCGGCACGGTGGGCGACATCGAGTCGCTGCCGTTCCTGGAAGCGATCCGTCAGATCCGCACCGAGCGCGGCCCCGAGAAGGCGCTCTTCATGCACCTGACGCTGGTGCCGTACGTCGCCGCCGCCGGCGAGTTGAAGACCAAGCCCACCCAGCACTCGGTGAAGGAACTGCGCTCCATCGGCATCCAGCCCGACGTGCTGCTGTGCCGCTCCGAGCAGCCGATCCCCGATTCCGAGCGTCGCAAGATCTCGCTGTTCACCAACGTGCCCGAGCGCGCCGTCATCAGCGTGCCGGACGTGGACGTGCTGTACCGCATCCCGATGGGCCTGCACGGGCAGGGCCTGGACGAGATCGTCCTGCGCCAGTTCCGCATCGACAACGCGAAGGCTGCCGACCTGTCCGAGTGGGAAGCCGCGGTAGACGCCACGCTCAATCCGCTGGACGAAGTGACCATCGCCGTCGTCGGCAAGTACGTCGACCATCAGGACGCCTACAAGTCCGTGGGCGAGGCGCTCAAGCACGGCGGGCTGCGCCAGCGCACGCGCGTGAACCTGAAGTGGATCGAGGCGCAGGACCTGGAAGGCACCGACATGGCCCTGTTGCAGGGCGTGGACGGCATCCTGGTGCCGGGCGGCTTCGGCGACCGCGGCTTCGAAGGCAAGGTGCTGACCTCGCGCTTCGCGCGTGAGCACAAGGTGCCGTACTTCGGCATCTGCTACGGCATGCAGGCGGCCGTGGTGGACTATGCGCGCCACGTGGCGGGCCTGGTCGACGCCAACAGCACCGAGAACGACAAGCAGTCGCCGCACCCGGTCATCGGCCTGATCACCGAGTGGCGCACCGCCGCCGGCGAGATCGAGAAGCGCGACGAACGTTCCGACCTGGGCGGCACCATGCGCCTGGGTCTGCAGGAGCAGCGCCTGAAGCCCGGCACGCTGGCGCGCGAGCTGTACGGCAAGGACGTGGTGGCCGAGCGCCACCGCCATCGTTACGAATTCAACAACCGCTACCGCACCCAGCTGGAAGACGCCGGCCTGGTGATCGCCGCCAAGTCGATGGACGACCTGCTGGTGGAAATGGTGGAACTGCCGCGCACCGTGCATCCGTGGTTCCTGGCCTGCCAGGCGCATCCGGAATTCCTGTCCACGCCGCGTGACGGTCACCCGCTGTTCGTCGGCTTCATCCGTGCCGCGCGCGAAAAGAAGGCCGGCGGCAAGCTGTTGAAGGAAGCGCGGGCGTAAATGCATGTCCCTTCTCCCGCCGGGAGAAGGTGCCCCGAAGGGGCGGATGAGGGCCGGCGGATCCGGTATGTTCCAGCCTCCGTATTCCGCCGTACCCTCACCCCAACCCCTCTCCCGGGGGGAGGGGGGCTCAAACGAGAGGTGTGTGAATGAAGCTTTGTGGATTTGACGTCGGCCTGGACCAGCCCCTGTTCCTGATCGCCGGCCCGTGCGTGATCGAGTCGATGCAGCTGCAGATCGACGTCGCCGGTCGCCTGAAGGAAATCACCGGCAGGCTGGGGATGAACTTCATCTTCAAGTCCAGCTTCGACAAGGCCAACCGCACCTCCGGCACCAGTTTCCGCGGCCCGGGCATGGAAGAAGGCCTGAAGGTGCTGGACGCGGTGAAGAAGCAGGTCGGCGTGCCGGTGCTCACCGACGTGCACGAGTACACGCCGATGGACGAGGTCGCCGCCGTCGTGGACGTGCTGCAGACCCCCGCCTTTCTCGTGCGCCAGACCGATTTCATCCGCAAGGTCTGCTCCGCCGGCAGGCCGGTCAACATCAAGAAGGGCCAGTTCCTCTCGCCGTGGGACATGAAGCCCGTCGTCGAGAAGGCCAAGTCCACCGGCAACCAGGACATCATGGTCTGCGAGCGCGGCGCGTCGTTCGGCTACAACAACTTGGTCAGCGACATGCGCTCGTTGAGCGTGATGCGCGACACCGGCTGTCCGGTGGTGTTCGATGCGACGCATTCGGTGCAGTTGCCGGGCGGGCAGGGCAGCAGCTCCGGTGGCCAGCGCGAGTTCGTCCCGGTGCTGGCGCGCGCGGCGGTCGCCGTGGGCGTGGCGGGCCTGTTCGCCGAGACGCACCCGGACCCGGCCAAGGCCCTGTCCGATGGCCCCAACGCGTGGCCGCTGGACAAGATGGAAGCGCTGCTGGAAACGCTGCTGGCGCTGGACTCCATCACCAAGAAGAACGGGTTCCTGGAGAGCTCGGTCTGATGAGACCGGCCGGCGGTACGTCCAGGGCGGCACAGGCGGTATCCGTCTGCCTGTTGCTGGCCTGGGCATGGTGCCCGCTGCGCGCGGAGGCCTGCAGGACGTTTCCGCCCATGCGTGCGCCGCCGATCGCCGAACTGGTGCGGACGTCTGGCGTGGTCGCCATCGTTCATGTCGATCGCATCCATCCACTGACGGCCGAGGAAGCTGCCTTCACGGAGCGCATCTTCAGTGATCCGCCGTTGAACGTGCCGATCCGCCTGCCGACCCAGTCCGCCGATGTCACCGTGGTGCGCAGCCTGAAGGGAACCCTCCCGAAAGGAGCGCCCATAGGCAGTGGCACCACCAGCTGCGATGTCGTGCTGATGGAAGAACGCGATTACCTTATCTTTGCCCAGACGACGGCCGAGCCCGGCGACAAGATCGCGCCTCGTTACGGCACGTTTATGATTGACTCCAGCCCGCAAAGCGTTGCGGCGCTGGCCGAAGTGGAACACTCCCTCTCCTCACCTCCGACCCCGCCATGACCAACATCGCCAAGATCCACGCCCGCGAAATTCTCGATTCCCGCGGCAATCCCACCCTCGAAGCCGAGGTCACGCTGGACGACGGTTCCTTCGGTCGCGCCATGGTGCCGTCCGGTGCCTCGACCGGCACCAAGGAGGCCGTGGAACTGCGCGACGGCGACAAGACCCGCTATCTGGGCAAGGGCGTGCGCAAGGCGGTGGAGAACGTCAACGGCCCCATCGCGAACGCGCTGCACGGGTTCGACGCCACCGACCAGGAAGGCCTGGACCGTCGCCTGATCGACCTGGACGGCACCGAGAACAAGGGTCGCCTGGGCGCCAATGCGCTGCTCGGCGTGTCGCTGGCCAACGCGCATGCGGTGGCGGCCTCGAAGAAGCAGCCGCTGTGGCAGTACCTCGCCACCGGCGACGTGACGCTGCCGGTGCCGATGATGAACATCATCAACGGCGGTGCGCACGCGGACAACAACGTGGACTTCCAGGAGTTCATGGTGCTGCCGGTCGGCTTCGACTCGTTCGCCGAGTCGCTGCGCGCCGGCACCGAGATCTTCCACTCGCTGAAATCGGTGCTGAAGGGCCATGGCCTGAGCACGGCGGTCGGCGACGAGGGCGGTTTCGCACCGGACTTCCGCAGCAACGTGGAAGCGCTGGACACCATCCTGGAAGCCATCGGCAAGGCCGGTTACACCGCGGGCGAGGACGTGCTGCTGGGCCTGGACGTGGCGTCCAGCGAATTCTTCGACAACGGCAAGTACCACCTGGTGGGCGAGAACAAGCGCCTGACCAGCGAGCAGTTCGTCGATTTCCTCGCCGACTGGGCCGCGCAGTACCCCATCATCACCATCGAGGACGGCCTGGCCGAGGACGACTGGGCGGGCTGGAAGCTGCTGACCGACCGGATCGGCAAGAAGGTGCAGCTGGTCGGCGATGACCTGTTCGTCACCAACCCCAAGATCTTCAAGGAAGGCATCGAGTCCGGCACCGCCAATGCGATCCTGATCAAGGTCAACCAGATCGGCACCCTGAGCGAGACGCTGGAAGCCATCGCGATGGCGCACCACGCGGGCTACGCGGCGATCGTTTCGCACCGTTCCGGCGAAACCGAGGACACCACCATCGCCGACATCGCGGTGGCCACCACGGCGACCCAGATCAAGACCGGTTCGCTGTGCCGCAGTGATCGCGTGGCCAAGTACAACCAGCTGCTGCGCATCGAAGAAGCGCTGGGCAGCAGGGCGCGCTATGCCGGCCGCAACGCCTTCGTGTCGCTGAAGAAGTAATCCATGCGCAAGGCGCCCTGGCTCCTGCTGGTGCTCGTGCTGCTGCTGGGATGGCTGCAGTACAAGTTCTGGTTCGGCGTCGGCAGTTCGGGCCAGGTCGTCGCGCTGGAACAGCAGGTCGCGGCGCAGAAGCGCGAGAACGCGGGCCTGCAGGAGCGCAACGACGCCCTCGCCGCCGAAGTCGAGGACCTCAAGTCGGGCGAATCGGCGGTGGAGGAGCGCGCGCGCAGCGAGCTGGGCATGATCAAGCCGGGCGAGACGTTCTATCGCGTGGTGGAGCCGGCGCCTGCCGCGCCTGTGGCGGCCGATCCCGCGTCCGCCGAGGCGGATGAAGAGGCGGCGCCCTGATGGCCGGCGTCTGGGCCGTGGTCCCTGCCGCCGGCCGTGGTACCCGTTTCGGAAGCGAACTGCCCAAGCAGTACCTGACCGTGCACGGTCGCCCGCTGCTTGCCTGGACGCTGCAGACCCTGTTCGCCCATGACGCCGTCGAAGGCGTGGTGGTGCCGCTGTCGGACAACGATCCGGACTGGCCGGGCTGGACGGATTACGAGGGCCGGCCGCTGATCGCCTGTACCGGCGGGGCGACGCGGGCGGCATCCGTGCTGGCCGGCCTGCAGGCATTGCCGGCCAGCGTGCGCGCGGATGATTTCGTGCTGGTGCACGATGCTGCCCGCCCGAACCTGGGGCGGGAAGACCTTGCCCAACTGCTGGAGCGCGGCCGGAACGATCCGGTCGGTGCGATCCTTGCCGCCCCCGTGCGCGATACCCTCAAGCGCGCGGGCGACGATGGCGGCATCGACGGCACCGAGCCGCGCGAGCGGCTGTGGCGCGCCTTCACCCCGCAGCTGTTCCGCCGCCTGCAACTGACCCGTGCGCTGGAAGCCGCCACAGCGGAAGGCGTCGAAGTCACCGACGAGGCCATGGCGATGGAGCGGCTGGGTCTGCGCCCCTTGCTGGTCGAAGGCGCGGAAAGCAACTTCAAGATCACCACGCGCGCGGACCTCGAACGATTCGAGTTCGAGCTTTCGCGCCGCACCTGAGCCCGCACGGTATCGCCATGTCCGACACCTTGAACATCCGCATCGGCCAGGGCTTCGACGTCCATGCCTTCGGCGACGGCGACCACGTCATGCTGGGCGGCGTGCGCGTGCCGCACGCCCGCGGCGTGCAGGCGCACAGCGACGGCGACGTGGTGCTGCATGCACTGTGCGACGCCATGCTGGGCGCGCTGGCGCTGGGCGACATCGGCAAGCACTTTCCGCCTTCCGACGATCGCTGGAAGGGCGCCGACAGCCGTGCGTTCGTGCGGCATTGCGACGCGCTGCTGCGCGAACGCGGCTGGCGCGTCGGCAATGCGGACGTCACCGTCATCTGCGAGCGTCCGAAGGTCGGGCCGCACGCCGATGCCATGTGCGCCTGTGTGGCCGAAGACCTTGGCATCGAGGTGGGCGCCGTCAGCATCAAGGCGACGACCAGCGAGAAGCTTGGCTTCACCGGCCGCGGCGAGGGCATCGCGGCGCAGGCCGTGGTGCTGCTGGTGAAGGCATGAGCGAGCCGCTGCCGCGCGCGTTCGGCGCGCCGGTGCTCACCGCGCAGTATCGTTGCGTGCCGGAGGACTTCTTCGTCGAGGAACTGGCGGGCTTCGACCCGTCGGGCGAAGGCGAGCATCTGCTGCTGACGGTGGAGAAGCGCGGCATGAACACGGCCTTCGCCGCCAAGCGCATCGCAGCCTGGGCGGGCATCGCCGAGATGGGCGTGGGCTATGCGGGCCTGAAGGATCGCCATGCCGTCACCCGTCAGCGTTTCAGCGTGCACCTGCCGCGCAAGGTGGCGCCGGATCTGGCGGGCCTGGTGTCGGACGATCTCAAGGTCATCGAGGCCTCATGGCATTCGCGCAAGCTGCCGCGGGGAGCGCTGGCCGGCAACCGCTTCGAACTGGTCCTGCGGGATGTGGTGGGCGATCGAACCGCCATCGAGGCGCGGCTCGGCGACATTGCCGCGCACGGCCTGCCCAACTGGTTCGGCGAGCAGCGCTTCGGCCGCGATGGCGGCAATGTGGCGGCGGCGTTGGCGATGTTCGCCGGTCGCCGGGTGCGACGTGACCAGCGTTCGCTGCTGCTCTCGGCCGCGCGTTCGGAGCTTTTCAACCGGGTGCTGGCGGCCCGTCTGGCCGACGGCAGCTGGAATCGCGGCCTGGAGGGCGAGGTCTGGATGCTGGCGGGCAGCCGCAGCGTCTTCGGCCCCGAGCCCTGGAGCGGCACGCTGGCGCAGCGCCTGGCGGATTTCGACATCCATCCGACGGGACCGCTGTGGGGAAAGGGTGCCTCCCGCGCGGAAGCGGCCGCCCGCGACTGCGAAGAGGGCGCGTTGCAGGCCGATGATGCGCAGGCGCTGAAGGCCGGCCTGGAACAGGAAGGCCTGCGCCAGGAACGTCGTGCCCTGCGGCTTCGCCCCGAGGGGCTGGCGTGGGAGTGGCCCGATTCATCGATGCTGCGGCTGAGCTTCGCGCTGCCGCCAGGCAGTTATGCGACGGCGGTGCTGCACGAACTGGGCGACGTGGTGCAAGGGCACGTCGCCTGAACCGTTCATCGGAAAGCATGCGTGCGCACTGGTGCGATACCGCTGCAGGCGTATAAGCGGGTTGAGGCGCCGTGCAGTGCGCGTGATGCGATGCATGGCGCCGGATGATCGCAGATGCCGGAGGTTGCCATGAGTCGCCTCACTGTTCTTGTCGTTGTCCTTTCCGTCTCCATCACGTCGGGTTGCGCCAGCACCCGCACGGCGGTTGCGCCCAACGTCCCGACCTGGGCGCCGCGCCAGACCCAGGTGGACGAGCGCTACGTCAGCTACGTCAACGCCTTGGCGAAACAGCGCGGTACCCGTGTCTACTGGGTGAATCCCCCGGTGAAGACGGTCACGGGCCCCATCGCCGCGCGCTGATCCTCGTTTTCAGCGGCGACGCGCCAACAGCACCAGCACCGCACCGGTGCCGCCCTGTGCCGGCGGCGCCGAATGGAACGCCAGCACGTCCGCGCGCTGGCGCAGCAGGCGGTCGACCAGATTCTTGATCACCGGTGCACCCGCGTCCGCGCGCTGGCCCTTGCCATGGATGATGCGGACGCAGCCGTACTCGTGCAGAGCGGCATCGGCCAGGAAACGCCGCAGCAGGCCCTCGGCCTGCGCGGCCGTGGCGCCGTGCAGGTCCAGTTCGTCCTGCGCCGCGTACTGCCCCCGCTTCAAGCGCTGGAATGCGCGTGCAGGCAGCGCGTCGCGGCGATGGCTGAGTGTGTCGCCGGCCGCCAGCGGCTCAAGCGCATCCAGTCCTCGCAGGAACTCGCTGCGTGCATCCAGCTCGTCGCGCTCGGCCATGCGCGCGCGGGGCCTGGGCGGTGCCTTGCGCGGCGGCGGCGGCGCGTCTTCCATGCGGCGCACGTCGCCGATGGCGTCGCGGAACAGCGCAGCGTCGTCGTCTTCGGGCGGATCGGGTCGGGCCATGCCGCCAGCGTAGCCGCATCGTCCTGCGACGCAAGCGCGGGAAGCATCGGCGCGGTTCCGGTATCATGGGCCCGTCCCCGAGGAAACCCATGCGCGTACTGGTCAGCAACGACGATGGCGTCGACGCCCCCGGCATCCGAATCCTGGCAGAAGGCCTGCGCAGTGCGGGCCACGAAGTGTATGTGGTCGCCCCCGACCGCGACCGCTCGGGCGCCAGCAACTCGCTGACGCTGGATCTGCCCATCCGGCTCAAGCGCATCGATCACTACACCTGCAGCGTCGCCGGCACGCCCACCGACTGCGTGCACCTGGCGCTGACCGGGATGCTGGAGTTCGAACCGGACATCGTGGTCTCGGGCATCAACAACACCGCCAACATGGGCGACGACGTCATCTACTCCGGCACCGTGTCGGCGGCGATGGAAGGGCGTTTCCTCGGCCTGCCGGCCGTGGCAATGTCGCTGGCCACCAAGAACCACGACGCGAAGCACTACGAGACAGCTGCGCGCGCGGCCGTTGAGATCGTGGCGCGGCTGAAGGCCGATCCGCTGCCGGCCGATACCATCCTCAACGTCAACGTCCCCGACATGGCCTGGGCCGACGTACGCGGCTTCGAGGTCACCCGCCTGGGCAACCGTCACCGTTCCGAGCCCTGCGTACCGCAGCCGGACCCGCGTGGCCACACGGTGTACTGGATCGGTCCGGCCGGACGCGAACAGGACGCGGGCCCGGGCACCGACTTCCATGCCGTGCGCATGGGGTACATCTCGATCACACCGATCCACGTGGACCTGACCCGTTACCAGGCGCTGGAGAAGGTCGCAGGTTGGGTCGGCGGGCTCACCGCCGCGCTGGAGGCGTCGGCGTGACGCCGCGGTTGCGCCTGCAGCCCGAAGCGGTGGGCATGGGCATGACCTCGCAGCGTGTGCGTGATCGCCTGGTCGAGCGCCTGCGCGAGGCCGGCATCGTCGACGAGCGCGTGCTCAACGCCATCCGCACGCTGCCGCGCCATCTGTTCGTGGACGAGGCGCTGGCCACGCGCGCCTACGAGGACACGGCGCTGCCGATCGGCCACAGCCAGACCATTTCCCAGCCCTGGGTGGTCGCGCGGATGACCGAGGTGCTGCTGGAGAATTCGCCGAAGAAGGTGCTGGAGATCGGCACCGGGTCCGGCTACCAGGCCGCGGTGCTCGCCATCCTGGGGCTGGAGGTCTACACGGTGGAGCGGATCGGCGACCTGCTGCGTCAGGCCCGCAAACGCCTGCGCCAGTTGGGCCTGAACGTGCGCAGCAAGCACGACGATGGCCGCATCGGCTGGGCCGAGCACGGTCCCTACGACGGCATCATCGTGACCGCGGCAGCGCCGGCGCTGGTGCCGGTGCTGGTCGAGCAGCTGGCGGTGGGCGGGCAGCTGGTGGCACCGGTCGGCGGCAGCGGTTCGCAATCGCTGGTGCGGCTGGTGAAGCGCGCGGATGGCAGTGTGGAAGAAACCACGCTGGCGCCGGTGGTGTTCGTGCCGCTGCTGTCGGGCACGCTGGATTGAGCGCATGACCGACGCACCGCATACGGAAGCCGCCGATCCGGCCGCTTCGCTGGGCCAGCAACTGGCCGACATCATCGAACGCCTGCCACCCGACGCCTTGAGCCTGGGCGAACTGCTGGATGTCTTCAGCGATGAAGGCCTGCTGCTGCTCACCATCCTGCTGACCCTGGTGTTCCTGATCCCGGTGTCGATCCCGGGCGTGAGCACGGTGTTCGGCGCGGCCATCCTGCTGGTCGGCGTCAGCCGCCTGATCAACCGGCCCTTGTGGCTGCCGCAGCGGGTCAAGCACAAGGCGTTGCCGGCCGCGCGCCTGCGTCCGGGCCTGACCGCCGGCCTGGTCTGGGTGCGGCGCATGGAGAAGATCAGCCGCCCGCACCGGCTGCGACTCTTCGTCGACGGACCGGGGCAGGGCGTGATCAACAACCTGGCCTTCATCCTGGCCGCCCTGCTGCTGATGGCGCCCTTCGGATTCGTGCCATTCAGCAATACCCTGCCAGCCTTGGCGCTGTTGTTGTACGCCATCGGCTTCATCCAGCGCGATGGTGGCGCGATCCTGCTGGGCCATCTGGCCAACATCGGCACGATCGTCTATTTCAGCGTGCTGATCGGGGGCGGTGGCGTGGCCGTACGCGAACTGTTCCAGCGGCTGACCGGCTGAGAACATGCCCTGTGAGGAAACGAAGCGACGCATGACCACGACGATCCGTTCCGCCCGCCGCATCACCTCCGTCGTCCTGATCGGACTGGTTGTCGCGCTGCTGGGCGCCTGCTCGACCACCGTGGTGCGCGAGCCTTCCGCGTCGTCCGCCACCCGCAAGCCCTCGCAGGGAAAGCCGGGCGCGACCGTGCGCGTGCAGCGCGGCGACACGCTGTACGGCATCGCGTTCCGCAATGGCGTGGACGTCAACGACCTGGCCCGCTGGAACGGGCTGGGCGCGCCTTACACGATCTATCCGGGGCAGACGCTCAAGCTGTATCCGGGCAGCAGCAGGCCGACCACGACGCCTCCGCGTTCCACCGCCGGCACCACGACGCGGCCCACGCCGCCGCCGGCGCCGGTGACCCGGCCTGCACCGGCGCCTGCGCCGGCGAACAGTGGGTTCGCCTGGCGATGGCCCGCGGAAGGCCATCTGATCGGGCGGTTCGTCGGCGGCGATGCGACCAAGCAGGGTATCGACATCGCCGGCAGCAGCGGCCAGGCGGTGCGTGCGGCGGCCGACGGCGTGGTGGTGTACTCCGGCGCCGGCCTGGTCGGTTATGGCGAGCTGATCATCATCAAGCACAGCGAGCAGTGGTTGTCCGCCTACGGCCACAACCGCAAGCGCCTGGTCAACGAAGGCCAGAACGTGAAGGCCGGCCAGCAGATCGCCGAGATGGGCAGCACCGGCGCCGCGCGCGAGATGCTGCACTTCGAGATCCGCCACAACGGCAAGCCGGTGGATCCGTTGCAGTACCTGCCCGCGCGATGAACCGGGTCAGGACGGCACGTGCAGGTTTCGTCGCCGTGCTGTGGAGCGTGCTGCTCGGCCTGGCCGGAGGCTGTGCGTCGACGGCCGTGACGCCGGCAGACAGCCCGGCCACCGTGGATGCGGTGACCCTCAACCTCTGGCACGACAAGCAGGACTGGCCGCGCAGGCAGGATGCGATCGTCGCGGACCTGCGCGCGCGGGGCCCTGATGTGATCCTGCTGCAGGAAGTCCTGCAGGATGCGGCACTGCCCAACCAGGCGCAGGTCCTGGCTTCACGATTGGGCTACCAGTACCGCTTCTTTTCCGCCGATGCACCCACTCAGGCCCGCCGCTACGGCAACGCGATCCTGGTGCGGGGCACGATCGAGGCCTCCCGCGAGGTGAAGCTGGCGCCACTGGACGACTACCGCAACGCCGGCTGGGTGCGGACGACGGTCGATGGCCGCTCGTTGAACGTCTACGTGACGCACTTGCACCACACGCCGGAGGGCGGCGCGATACGGGCCGAACAGATCGCCGGCGTGCTGACGCTGATAGGCGAGACGGCGGGCGACGCTCCCTCGATCATCGGGGGCGACTTCAATGCGCGCTCCGATATGCCCGAACTTGCGCCGCTGAGCGCGCGCTTCGCCGAGGCCTATTCGGACGCGCATCCGGGCGTTGACGCGAATGCGCCGGTGCATGCCACGCTCAATCCGCACCTGGGCCATGCGCCGATCCGCATCGATCACGTGTTCGCGCAGCGCGATGCGTTCCGCGTCGTCGACGCCGACATCATCCTCGACCAGCCCGATGCGACCGGCGCCTGGCCGTCGGACCATTACGGCGTCTGGGTACGGCTGATGCACAGCGAGGTTCCGCGCCGGTAGCCGCGCGCGGCGTCCGCGCACCCGTGACGGGATCAGCCCGGCGCCAGCAGGAAACCCGCGACCACGCGCCTCGATTCGCCGGCCAGCACGTTGAAGGTGCGAGCGGCCGCGGCGTTGGTCATCACTTCCAGGCCCACGCCCTGGCGCAGGCAGGCCGCCATGACGGCGGCGGACGGAAACACCTGGCGCTCGCCGGTGCCCAGCAGGACCACCTCGGGCTGCAACGCCAGCAGGGGCGCCAGATCGTCGGCGGTGAGCGCGGCGCTGTCCCTTACCGGCCAGTTCTCGACCAGCTGCTGCGGGGACAGGATGAAGCTGTCGGTGAGGGTGAGGTCGTTCACCCGTGCGTGTCGGCCGTCGGCGGAGCGCAGGGTGAAGGCGTAGTCGGGCAGTTCGTGGCTCAGCTGCATGACGGAAGCCAGGGGAGTCGGATCAGCCGCGCGGCAGCACGATCTGCCGGCGCTCCTTGCTGGGGCGGTACAGCACGGCGGTATGGCCGATGCGCTGCACCAGGGCGGCGTCGGCCTTCTCGGCCAGTTCGCCGATCATCGCGTCGCGTGCCTCGCGGTCTTCGCCCGCCACCTTCACCTTGACCAGTTCGTGCTGTTCCAGCACGGCGTCCAGCTCGGCGAGGAAGGCCGGAGTGACGCCTTTGTTGCCGATCTGCAGCAGGGCTTTCAGGTCATGGGCCTGGCCGCGCAGGAAACGGGTCTGGGCGGCGGTCAGGGCAACAGGCATGCGGCACGGTACGGGTCGGAAAGGGCGATCAGGGTATCATGGCGGCCCCCACGAACGGCTCCGGCGGCTCCCGTCGCAGCGTGCCCGGAGACCTTGCCGACATGGCCACCCGCAGCAAGAGCAGCCAGCGCTGGCTCAAGGAACACTTCTCCGATCCTTACGTGAAGAAGGCCCAGGCCGAGGGCCTGCGCTCGCGCGCGGCCTACAAGCTGGAAGAGCTGCTGGAACGCGACCGCCTGCTCAAGCCCGGCATGGTGGTGGTGGACCTGGGCGCGGCACCGGGCGGCTGGTCGCAGTTCGTCCGCCAGGCGATGGGCGACCACGGCCGGGTCGTGGCGATGGACATCCTGGACATGCCGCCCTTGGCGGGCGTGGAGTTCCTTCACGGTGATTTCAGGGACGACAGCGTCCTATCGCAGCTTGAAGCCCTGCTGGACGGCGCGCCCGTGGACCTTGTGCTGTCCGACATGGCCCCCAATAAGAGTGGTGTGGACGCGGTCGACCAGCCGCGGGCGATGTACCTGGCGGAGCTGGCCATGGACTTCGCCGACCGGCACCTCAAGCCGGGCGGCGCGTTCCTGATCAAGCTGTTCCAGGGCACCGGGTTCGACGACTACATCCGCGAGCTCCGCCGCCGCTACGACAAGGTGGCGATCCGCAAGCCGGATGCCTCCCGCAAGCGCTCCCCCGAGGTGTACGCCCTGGGGCAGGGCAAGCGGATCCAGATCAAGTAAGGTGACGTAAAGTGCGTATTACGAAAGAGGAACGCCGGAGCCGATGAGGATGAACGACCTGACCAAGAATCTGCTGCTGTGGGTAGTCGTCGCCGTCGTGCTGATGGTGGTCTTCCAGAGCTTCTCGCCCAAGGGTGGTGCCACCGCGACCGGCGGCCCGATCACCTATTCCGAATTCCTGCGCGAGGTCGAGTCCGGCCGCGTGGCCTCGGTGAAGTTCACCAACGAGAGCAACCTGGCCACCAACGCCATCGCCTTCAAGCGCAAGGACAGCTCCACCGGCACCGTTTATGGCCCGCAGGACGACAAACTGGTCGACACGCTGCTGGACAAGAACGTCACCATCGACCGCGAGCAGCCCGAAAGCGGCATCTCGCTGGTGGCCATCCTGCTGAACTTCCTGCCGGTGCTGCTGATCATCGGCTTCTGGATCTTCATCATGCGGCAGATGCAGGGCGGCGGCGGTGGCGCCAAGGGCGCCATGTCCTTCGGCAAGTCGCGGGCCAAGCTGCAGGGCGAGGACCAGGTGAAGGTGACCTTCGCCGACGTCGCCGGCTGTGACGAGGCCAAGGAAGAAGTCGGCGAACTGGTCGAGTTCCTGCGCGACCCCGGCAAGTTCCAGAAGCTGGGCGGCAAGATTCCGCGCGGCGTGCTGATGGTCGGCCAGCCCGGCACCGGCAAGACGCTGCTGGCCAAGGCGATCGCCGGTGAAGCCAAGGTGCCGTTCTTCAGCATTTCCGGCTCGGACTTCGTCGAGATGTTCGTGGGCGTGGGCGCCAGCCGCGTGCGCGACATGTTCGAGCAGGCCAAGAAGCATGCGCCGTGCATCATCTTCATCGACGAGATCGACGCCGTCGGTCGCCATCGCGGCGCCGGCCTGGGCGGTGGTCATGACGAGCGCGAGCAGACCCTGAACCAGCTGCTGGTCGAGATGGACGGTTTCGAGGGCGGCGAAGGCGTCATCGTGATCGCCGCGACCAACCGTCCCGACGTGCTGGACCCGGCGCTGCTGCGTCCGGGCCGTTTCGACCGCCAGGTGGTGGTGGGCCTGCCAGACGTGAAGGGCCGCGAACAGATCCTGCGCGTGCACATGCGCAAGCTGCCGCTGGCCGACGACGTGGAGCCGATGGTCATCGCCCGCGGTACGCCGGGCTTCAGCGGCGCCGACCTGGCCAACCTGTGCAACGAGGCGGCGCTGTTCGCCGCGCGCGAGAACGCGAAGGACGTCCGCATGGACCACTTCGACCGCGCCCGCGACAAGATCCTGATGGGCGCCGAGCGCCGTTCGATGGCGATGAGCGAGGAAGAGAAGACGCTCACCGCCTACCACGAGGCCGGCCACGCCATCGTCGGCCGCGTGGTGCCTGAGCACGATCCGGTCTACAAGGTCACCATCATTCCGCGCGGCCGTGCGCTGGGCGTGACCATGTACCTGCCCGAAGGCGACAAGTACTCGCTGAACCGCGTGGCCATCGAATCGCAGCTGTGCTCGCTGTACGGCGGCCGCGTGGCCGAAGAGCTGATCTTCGGCGCCGACAAGGTCACCACCGGTGCGTCCAACGACATCGAGCGCGCCACCAAGATGGCCCGCAACATGGTCACCAAGTGGGGCCTGAGTGACGAGATGGGCCCGATCGCCTATGGCGAGGAAGAGGACGAGGTGTTTCTCGGCCGTTCGGTCACCCAGCACAAGAACGTGTCCAACGAGACCGCGCGCCGTATCGACGAAGTGGTGCGCGCCATCCTGGATCGCGCCTACGCACGGACCAAGACCATCCTCACCGAGAATCTGGACAAGCTGCACACGATGTCCCACCTGCTGCTGCAGTACGAGACCATCGACGCGCCGCAGATCGACGCCATCATGGAAGGCCGCGAGCCGCCGCCGCCGATGGGCTGGAATAAGGCCGGCAAGGACGACGACAAGCCCGAGTCCCGCCCGCTGCCGCCGATCGGTGGGCCGGCCGCGCAGACCTGAGCCGCGTTGCCAGCATGACGATGAAAGGCCAGACTCGCGTCTGGCCTTTCTTTTTTCCTGCCCATGTTCGACACCGTCCCCCAGCTCGACTGCGCCGGCCGCATCCTCAGGCTCGACCGCCCGCAGGTGATGGGCATCGTCAACGTCACCCCGGACTCGTTCTCCGACGGTGGCGCGCATGACACGACCGATGCCGCCGTCGCGCATGCGCTGAGGCTGGTGGAGGAGGGCGCCGACGTGCTCGACATCGGCGGCGAATCCACCCGACCCGGCGCCGCCGAAGTGGAGGTCGAAGAAGAGCTTCTTCGCGTGGTGCCGGTGATCGAGCGCCTGGCTGCGCAGGTGGCCGTGCCGATCAGCATCGACACCTCCAAGCCTGAGGTGATGCGCGCGGCCGTGCAGGCGGGCGCCGGGATGATCAACGATGTCTACGGCCTGCGCCGCGAGGGTGCGCTCGATGCCGCCGCCGCACTCGGCGTCCCCGTCGTGCTGATGCACATGCAGGGCGAGCCGCGTTCGATGCAGGCCGCGCCGCAGTACGACGATGTGGTGGGCGAGGTGCACCGCTTCCTGGCCGAGCGCATCTTCGCTGCCGAAATGGCCGGCATTGCGAAGCAGCGCATCGTCGTCGATCCGGGCTTCGGCTTCGGCAAGGACACCGCGCACAACCTGCAGCTGCTCGCGCAGTTCGAGCGTTTCGTCGAGCTGGGCGTGCCGGTGCTGGCGGGGCTGTCGCGCAAGCGCAGCATCGGCGAACTGACCGGTCGCGACGTGCCGGCGGACCGCGTGGCCGGATCGGTGGCGGCGCACCTGATCGCCGCCCAGCGCGGCGCCGCGATCGTGCGCGTGCACGACGTGGCCGCCACCGTCGATGCCCTGAAGGTGTGGAACGCGGTCGCCGCCGTGCAGACGCCGCGCAAGGCCGCGGCGACACCGGCGATCCGCTGGCCCGACGACGACTGACCGCGTCCGGCGTTCCACCGGCCAGCGCGGCGGCCGGATGCGACAATGCACGCATGTCGCTCGACCCCCGTCCTTCCGCCATCGCCATCATGGGCCCGACCGCGTCGGGCAAGACGGCGTTCGCGCTGGAGGTGGCCGAACGTTTCAATGGCGAGATCGTCAGCGTCGATTCCGCGCTGGTCTACCGCGGCCTGGACATCGGCGCCGCCAAGCCCAGCGCGGACGAACGGGCGCGCGTGCCGCACCACCTGCTGGACGTGCGCGATCCCTGGCAGGTCTACTCCGCCGCCGACTTCGCCCACGACGCGCACCGCGCGATGGACGACATCGCCGCGCGTGGCCGTCTGCCGGTGCTGGCCGGTGGCACCGGGCTCTACTTCCAGGCACTGCTCGAAGGGCTCGCCGCCCTGCCGTCGGCCGACGCCGCCCTGCGCGACCGGATCGCCGCGCGGGCGCAGCAGGCCGGCTGGCCCGCCCTGCATGCCGAACTGGCGCGGATCGATCCGGAGGCCGCCGCGCGCATCCATGCCACCGACCCGCAGCGCATCCAGCGCGCGCTGGAAGTGTTCCACCTGACCGGCACGCCGATCAGCCACTGGCAACGTACGGCGCGGCGCGAACGGCTGCCGTACCGCGTGCTGAAGCTGGTGCTGGCGCCGGCCGACCGCGCCGTGTTGCACGCGCGCATCGCCCAGCGCTTCGACCTGATGCTGGCGCAGGGTTTCCTGGAGGAAGTCCGCGCCCTGCGCGCACTGCCCGGGATGCAGGCGGTGGCCGCGCCGCTGGACCTGCCGGCGGTGCGCGCCGTGGGTTACCGACAGGCCTGGGAATTCCTGGACGGGCAGGGCGATGCCCGGGACTTCCGCGAACGCGCCATTGCCGCCACCCGCCAGCTGGCCAAGCGCCAGCTCACCTGGCTGCGCGGCGAGCTCGACGCCCGCTGGTTCGATCCCGCCACCTACGCTGCACGCCTGGCCCAGGCCCTGGCCCTGTTCCTGCCGCGCGGCTGAGCCTGCCGGGGCCAGCATGGCCGAACTGCGACCGGCTGCCGGACTTGGCGGCGCCCCCGAGGGCCGGAGTTGTGTAACATCGGGTCTCCGGAGCGGCTGGGGAGCCGTTTGCCGCGCCGGGTTCAACACCATACCTACTATAAGAACGCAAGGCGGGAGTACGTCATGTCCAAGGGGCAATCCCTGCAGGATCCTTTCCTGAATGCACTGCGGCGCGAGCGCGTCCCGGTGTCGGTCTACCTGGTGAACGGCATCAAGCTGCAGGGCACCATCGAATCCTTCGACCAGTTCGTGGTCCTGTTGCGCAACACGGTCAGCCAGATGGTCTACAAGCACGCCATCTCCACGGTGGTGCCGGCGCGCAACGTGCGCGTGGGGCCCGGTGGCGGCTACGTGCAGCAGGGCGAGGACGGGACGGAAGGCAGCGACGACGAAACCGCGTGATAATGCGGGCCTCGTTTGAAGAGGCACGACCCCATTGTTTGAAAGATCCCGCAAGGGCGAGCATGCGCTGCTGATCCAGCCGCATGCCGGCGGCCGTCCCGACGACGGCCTGACCGAGGAATTCAGCGACCTGGCGCGCTCGGCCGGCGCCAGCATCGCCGCGCTGCTGACCGCGCGCATCGACCGTCCCAATCCCTCCACGCTGATCGGCAGCGGCAAGCTGGAGGAAGTGAAGGCGGCCGCCGACGCGACCGGCGCCGACCTGGTGCTGGTCAACTTCCCGCTCTCGCCCGGCCAGGAACGCAACCTGGAGAAATTCCTGCAGCGCCGCGTGCTGGACCGCACCGGCCTGATCCTGGACATCTTCGCCCAGCGCGCGCGCAGCCACGAAGGCAAGCTGCAGGTGGAACTGGCGCAGCTGCGCCACATGGCCACGCGCCTGGTCCGCGGCTGGACCCACCTGGAGCGCCAGCGCGGCGGTTCCATCGGCCTGCGCGGCCCCGGCGAGACGCAGCTGGAAACCGACCGCCGCCTGCTGCAGAAGCGCGTCGAGCAGTTGCAGAAGCGGCTGGAAAAAGTGGAAGTGCAGCGCGCCCAGATGCGCCGCGCCCGCGTGCGCAGCGAGCTGCCGCGCGTGGCCTTGGTGGGCTACACCAACGCCGGCAAGTCCACGCTGTTCAACGTGCTGACCGGTGCCGAGGCCTATGCGGCCGACCAGCTGTTCGCCACGCTCGACCCCACCGTGCGCCGCATCGACCTGCCCGGCGGCGCGGTGGTGCTGGCCGATACGGTCGGCTTCGTGCGCGACCTGCCGCACGAACTCGTCGCCGCGTTCCGCTCCACCCTGAGCGAAGCGCGCGAGGCCGACCTGCTGCTGCACGTCATCGACGCCGCCGATCCGCACCGCGAGGAGCGCATTGCCCAGGTCGACGAGGTGCTGCAGGAGATCGGTGCCGGCGACCTGCCGCAGATGCTGGTGTTCAACAAGATCGACCGCATCGAAGGCGCTGCGCCGCGCCACGACCAGCCCGATCCCGGCGTGGACGAAGGCGAGGCGCCCAGCGCCGGCATGGGCCGCGAGCGCGTGTGGATCTCCGCCCGCGACGGGCAGGGCATCGACCTGCTGAAGGGCGCGCTGGCGCAGCGGCTGGGCTTCCAGCGCGTGCGCGGCGAACTGCACCTGCCGGCCAACTCCGCCCGCCTGCGCGCGCGCCTGCATGCGCTGGGCGCGGTGCTGGCCGAGGACTTCGAGGAACACGGCTGGCGCGTCACCGTCGACCTGGCCCTGGCCGACGCCCAGCGCCTGGCCTCGCAGGCCGGCGGCCATCCGCTGGAGGCGCTGCTGCCGAAGGTGGAGCGGGAAGACTGGCAGTAGGGCGGGCCTGCATCGGTTTTCGTGGGAGCGACGTAAGTCGCGAATGGGGCGTGCATGGACTCGGGCTGGGTCGGTGACGCCATCGCGACTCACGTCGCTCCCACGGGACGCAGGGCCGCGCCCCATGACCTCCCGGCCTTGCCTGCCGGTCGGGCCGCCCCTATCTAGTAGAATCGAAACCTGCGCCGGCCCCGTGCCGTGCGAATCCTTCACGATGGAGTGGGCATGGCCTGGAACACCCCCGGCAGCAGCAGCGGCGGATCTGGCAACAACGGCAACCGGAACAACAGCTGGAAGCCGCGCAACCGGCAGGGCGGCGGCATCGGCGACGTGGTCGAACGCCTGCGCGGCCTGTTCGGCGGCGCCGGTGGCGGCGGCAACCCGCTGCGCTGGGTCCTGCTGGGCATCGGCATCCTGGTGCTGTTCTCCAGCTTCCAGCTGATCGGCGAACAGCAGCGCGGCGTGGTGCTGCGCTTCGGCCAGTACAACCGCACCATGCAGCCGGGCCCGAACTTCAAGTTCCCCTGGCCCATCGAGAGCGTCACCAAGGTCAACGCCACCGAGGTGCGCACCTTCAGCAACAGCCTGCCGGTGCTGACCCGCGACGAGAACATCATCACCGTCTCGTTCAACGTGCAGTACCGCGTGGGCGATCCGCAGAAGTTCCTGTTCGGCACCACCGACGCCGTCCGCGTGCTGGAACAGACCGCGCAGAGCGCCGTGCGCGAAGTGATCGGCCGCTCCAACCTGGACGCCGCGCTGAACGCGCGCGGTCCGCTGTCCGCGGCCGCGTCCACCGCGCTGCAGGCCTCGCTGGAGGCCTACCGCACCGGTCTGGTGGTCACCGAACTGAGCCTGCAGGACGCGCGCCCGCCGGAAGAGGTCAAGCCCGCTTTCGACGAGGTCAACAGCGCCCAGCAGATGAACGAGCGCCTGGTCAACGAAGCCCGCGCCTACGCCGCCCGCATCGTGCCCGAGGCCCGCGGCCAGGCCCAGCGCGTGCGCACCGTGGCCGAAGGCTACAAGACCGCCGCCATCGCCAAGGCCACCGGTGACGCCACCCGCTTCAGCCTGCTGCTGGACGAGTACCGCAACGCGCCGGAAGTCACCCGCAAGCGCCTGTGGCTGGATACCGTCCAGCAGGTGCTGGCCGACAACCGCAAGGTGGTCGGTGGCGACAGCCGCCAGCTGATCTACGTGCCGATGGGCGGTGCGCAGGCTCCGGCCGCGCCCGCGCCCGCCGGCGCCCTTCCCGCCGAGGTCGTGATGCCGCAGGTCGAAAGCACCCCGTCCGGTGCGCGCAGTTCCGTGCGCACTCCCCGCCGCGAGGAGGCCCAGCCATGAGGACCTCCCTGATCGTCGGCATCGCCGTGGCCGTCCTGCTGGGCCTGATGGGCTCGGTGTTCGTGGTCCGCGAAGGGCAGGTGGGCCTGGTGCTCAACCTGGGCCGCGTGGCCCGCAGCGAGATCGGCCCCGGCCTGCACTTCAAGTGGCCGCTGGTGGAGACCGCGCGCGTGTTCGACCAGCGCTTCACCGCCAACGAGTTCCCGCCGGAGCGTTCGCTCACCTCCGAGCGCAAGGACGTCAGCGTCGACTTCATCGCCATCGGCTTCATCGTCAACGCCGCGGACTTCTACCGCGCCACCGGCGGCAACCAGGAAACCGCCACCGACCGCCTGGCGCCGATCATCAAGGAATCGCTGCGCAACGAGATCAACTCGCGCACGCTGACCCAGCTGGTGTCCGGCAACCGCAACGAGCTGATCGAGAAGCAGCTGCCGGGCATCAACGCCGGCGCCAAGACCCTGGGCATGCAGATCGTCGACATCCGCTTCAAGCAGATCGATCTGCCCACCGACAGCGAAGTGATCGGCCAGGTCTACGACCGCATGCGCGCCGAACGCCGCCAGGTGGCCAGCGCGCTGCGCGCCGAGGGCGAGGAACAGGCCCGCATCGTGCGTGCGCAGGCCGACCGCGACCAGACCGTGCTGGTGGCCGAGGCCGAACGCGATGCGCAGAAGCTGCGCGGCGAAGGCGATGCCGAAGCCGCCCGCATCTACGGCGAAGCGGCCAACCGCGATCCGGCCTTCTACGCCTTCCAGCGCAGCCTGGAGGCCTACCGCGCCTCGTTCGCCGATGGCCAGGGCGTGATCGTGCTGGACAAGGACGACCCCTTCCTGCAGTACATGAAGAGCGACCGCTGAGCCCTTCCACCGGCCGCCCCAGGGCGGCCGGTCCCGTTTGGCCCTCCGTCTTTCATCGCCCCGCGCCTAGTCGCCGGGCCGGGATCCCGCCCATGTCCGAACTCTGGTCCGCCCTGTGCCTGGTCGCCATCCTGGAAGGCCTGGTGCTGTTCGCCATCCCCGCCGGCTGGAAGCGCGCCGCGCTGCAACTGCTGCAGATGTCCGACGGCCAGGTCCGCGCGGTCGGCGGCTTCATCCTGATCTTCGGCCTGACGTTGTTGTGGGTGTTGAAACGCTGAGGAGTCGCTCGCATCACGGCGTTCGCGTCAGCGGATCGAAAAGCGCCCCTCATCCGCCTTCGGCACCTTCTCCCCGCTTTGCAGGGAGAAGGGGAACCGCGGGGGCTCATGGCTTCTTCTCCGCATTCTTGCGGACCCCATGCGTGTCTCCGTTTCCTCCGCACACGCGCGAAAGTGTTTTTCCTTCTCCTTGCGTAGCGGGGAGAAGGTGCCCGGAGGGCGGATGAGGGGCGAGCGCGGCAATGATCGTGTGCAGGACATTGGCCGTGTCCCGCAGAACGTCATCGTTCCAGAACCTCAGCACCCGGAACCCTCGGGTTTCCAGGAAGCGCGTGCGTGCGTGGTCGCGACGCCGTTGCGCCAGATGCTGGCTGCCATCCAGCTCCACGATGAGATGTCCTTCCGCGCAGGCGAAATCGGCGAAGTAGGGCCCTACCCGGTGCTGCCGCCGGAACTTCCACCCCAGCAGGCGCCGGTCGCGCAGGTGTTGCCACAGCACCCGCTCCGCTTCGGTCTGGTCGCGCCGTAGCCGACGTTCGCGCGCGTGGTTTGTCTTTCCCCGCATGGGGTTGCCCTCCTCCTGATGCAGGCAGGGTCGGTGCACGGCAACCTGCGCTGTATCGGGAAGCGCCGCATGGACGGATCGGAAAGCGCCCCTCATCCGGCCTTCGGCCACCTTCTCCCCGCTTCGCAGGGAGAAGGGTAAAGCCGCGTCCTGCTGTTTTCCTTCTCCCCGTAAGCGGGAGAGGGGAACCGCAAGCCGGATGAGGGGCCGCTCTTCGCGCGGACTTTTTCACGGCACGCATCCTTCTCCCCGCCTGCGGGGAGAAGGTGGCCGAAGGCCGGATGAGGGGCTGCTCTTCGCGCGGACTTTTCACGGCACGCATCCTTCTCCCCGCCTGCGGGGAGAAGGTGGCCGAAGGCCGGATGAGGGGCTGCTCTTCGCGCGGACTTTTCACGGCACGCATCCTTCTCCCCGCCTGCGGGGAGAAGGTGGCCGAAGGCCGGATGAGGGGCTGCTCTTCGCGCGGACTTTTCACGGCACGCATCCTTCTCCCCGCTTGCGGGGAGAAGGTGGCCGCAGGCCGGATGAGGGGCCGCTCTTCGCGCGGACTTTTCACGGCGCGTATCCTTCTCTCCGCCTGCGGGAAGAAGGTGGCCGCAGGCCGGATGAGGGGGCCGCTCTTCGCGCGGACTTTTCACGGCACGTATCCTTCTCCCCGCTTGCGGGGAGAAGGTGGCCGAAGGCCGGATGAGGGGGGGCTTTTGGCGCGATTCCTGATCCCCCAGCGCGGCCCCCGGCCCAGGGTAGCCCCCGCCCCCCTAAACCCGGATAATGCACAAAAGCCGGACGGGCCCCCTGCGTGGGATACCCGCCGGCTTTTTCCGTGTCTGGGCCTGGCGTGGCGGGCGGCTCCCCGATGGAGTTCGCCGGCATCGGTAACGCGGTGGTCCCGCACGACCCCTTCCGGTGGCCCCGATGGCCACCCACCAATCGAGGAGTTACCCGTCATGGGTCAGTCAGTCGTCGTTCTCGGCGCCCAGTGGGGCGATGAAGGCAAGGGCAAGATCGTAGATCTGCTCACCGAGGAAATCGGTGCCGTCGTCCGTTTCCAGGGCGGCCACAATGCCGGCCACACGCTGGTCATCGGGGGCAAGAAGACCGTCCTGCACCTGATCCCCTCCGGCATCCTGCGCCCCGACGCGCTGTGCCTGATCGGCAACGGCGTGGTGCTGTCGCCGGCCGCGCTGATCAAGGAAATCGACGAACTGGAATCGGCCGGCGTGGAAGTGCGTTCGCGCCTGAAGATCTCCCCGGCCACGCCGCTGATCATGCCGTACCACATCGCCCTGGATCAGGCCCGCGAGAAGGCCGCCGGCGGCAAGGCCATCGGCACCACCGGCCGCGGCATCGGCCCGGCGTACGAGGACAAGGTGGCGCGTCGCGGCATCCGCGTGGCCGATCTGCATTACCCCAAGCAGCTGGAAGAGCTGCTGCGCACGGCGCTGGATTACCACAACTTCGTGCTGACCAAGTACCTGGGCGTGGACGCGGTCGATTTCCAGAAGACCTACGACGAAGCCCTGGCCTTCGGCGAATACGTGCAGCCCATGAAGTCCGACGTGGCCGGCATCCTGCACGACCTGCGCAAGCAGGGTAAGCGGGTGCTGTTCGAAGGCGCGCAGGGCGCGCTGCTCGACATCGACCACGGCACCTATCCGTACGTCACCAGTTCCAACACCACCGTCGGCGGCGCGTTCGCCGGCACCGGCGTGGGTGCGGACGCCATCGACTACGTGCTGGGCATCTGCAAGGCCTACGCCACGCGCGTGGGCGGCGGTCCGTTCCCGACCGAGCTGGACGATGAGGTGGGGCAGGGCATCCGCGACCGCGGCCAGGAATACGGCGCCTCCACCGGCCGTCCGCGCCGCTGCGGCTGGATGGACATCGTGGCGCTGAAGCGTGCGGTGGCCATCAACGGCATCTCCGGCCTGTGCATCACCAAGCTGGACGTGCTGGACGGCATGAAGACGCTGAAGATCTGCATCGCCTACGAATACCGCGGCAAGCGCACCGAGTACGCGCCGCTGGATGCCGGTGGGTGGGAAGAGTGCACGCCGGTGTACCTGGAATTCCCGGGCTGGGACGAGAACACCCACGGCATCACCGAGTGGGACAAGCTGCCGCCGGCCGCGCGTGCCTACCTGCGTGCGCTGGAAGAGCTGTCCGGCTGCCCGCTGGCCATCGTCAGCACCGGCCCGGACCGCGACCACACCATGGTCCTGCAGGATCCGTTCGCGTAATCCGCCGTCATCCCGGCGAACGCCGGGACCCAGCGACTGAAACAGCCCCGCCAATGCGGGGCTTTTTCATGCCCGACCCTCATTCCGGCACACGCCTTGCAAGGACGTCGTCACCCTCAATCGCGGCCGCCCGTGGCCGTTAGAAGCACCGTGACACCGTACAGGTTGGAGCCTCCATGCACCGCAACGCCGCCCACGCTTCCGTCATCACCGGCCCCTGGCAGCACCCTGCGCCCGCCGCGGCGGCGCCACGCCGGCCCGAGCGCCGCAAGGCCGCGCCCGTGCAGAACGCCGATGCGTTGCGCGCCGGCCTGACGCCCGCGCAGCTGGTGACGCTGGAGGCGCTGGAAATCTTCCAGTGGCGCCTGGCCTTCGTGCGCCGTCCGCTGTTCCAGGCGCCCATCCCGGTGCTGTTCGACCGCGACCACACGCGCCACGTGGTCATTCAGGAAGACGGCACCCTCGACGAAAGTCAGACGCTCGTCCTGCGCGCCTGACGCCTGCATATCCTTCTCCCCGCGAGGCGGGGAGAAGGTGCCCAACGAGCCTGCCCCGTACTTGATACGGGGGCGGATGAGGGGCAGAGCGCGATGCCAGCCGCTCCCCTGAACGCATTCCCACACCCCAACACCACCCTCACGTTTCCTTGAACCCGGCCGATACAAGGTAGGGCACCTGCCGTCGTCGACGGTGGGCTGCTTTCGTTCCATGCCTTCAGGAGTCCCCCGCCGGATGACGGATCCGCACCGCCCGCGCGACACCCCCGGCCCGGACACGCCGGGCACCGCCCCCCGTACCCCCGAGCGCCGCAAGGGCGCGCCGAAGATGGACGACGCCACGCTGTTGGCTGGCCTTACGCCGGAGCAGCAGGCCACCATCCACACCATGGAAACCTTCCACTGGCGCCTGAAGTTCGTCCGCCGCCCGCTCTTCAAGATCCCCATCCCCGTGCTGTTCAGCCGCGAAGGCGACCGCTACGTGGTGGTCAACGAGGATGGGACGATCGATGAGACCCCGGCGTTGAAGTTGAGGGATTGAGGGGCGCAGTGGCGCCTTGCGTCACCCCTCCGCGGCTCCGCTCGGTGCGGGGCCGTGTGCGTTTCGGGACTCGTCACGGATGGGGCGGCTAGCCATAATGCGGCTCGGCTGCTCGCTCAGTGCAGCGGCCCGGGTCGGCGAATGTCGGGGAAAATGCGATGACAACGGACGTACTGGATACGCGCTTCTGGTTCGAGCACGAGAAGGGCATACGTCTCTATCCCTACCGGTTGAAGAACCGCGCCACGGGCCGCGTCATGTTCCGGGTAGCCAAGCCGGGCACGGGCGCCAACCGCAACGTCAATCAGATCGAGCTGGATGACGTGGAAGACGTCTTCCGTCATGTCTTCGGCATGGGCTATTCCGTGCGCATGCGTGCGCTCGATGCAAAGTTCAACGGGCTGTACAACAAGGACGGCTACAGCATCGTCCGTACATCCGAATCCTGAGCCGTTCGCGGCTTGAATCAGTAAGGGCAACACTTCCGCATGATAGTTGGAACAGTTAGAAGTCAGGTCGATCGCATCTGGGATGCTTTCTGGGCAGGTGGCATCTCCAATCCCATGGAGGTCATCGAGCAGATGACCTACCTGCTTTTCATCAAGCGGCTGGATGAGTTGCATACGGTGCGCGAGAAGAAGGCGAATCGCCTGAAACGCGAGATCGAAGATCCGATCTTCAACAGCAAGCAGCAGAAGCTGCGCTGGTCGGTGTTCAAGCAGATGGGCGACGCGGCCACCATGTACGACCAGGTGGCCAACAAGGTGTTCCCCTTCATCAAGACGCTAGGTGACGAGAACTCGACCTACGCGGGGCACATGAAAGATGCGCGGTTCACCATCCCGACGCCGGCGTTGCTGGCGAAGGTGGTGGACCTGATGGACGCCATCCCCATGGAGGATCGGGACACCAAGGGCGACTTGTACGAGTACATGCTCAGCAAGATTGCGACGGCCGGCCACAACGGTCAGTTCCGCACGCCCCGCCACATCATCCAGCTGATGGTGGAGATGATGGCGCCCAAGCCATCAGACACCATTTGTGATCCGGCATGCGGTACGGCAGGCTTCCTTGTGGCGGCTGCGGAATACCTGCAGAAGCATCATGAGCAGGATATTTACGCCAACACCAAGTCGGCTAAGCGCTTCAATCACGACACGTTTCATGGCTTCGACTTCGACAACACGATGCTGCGTGTCGGATCGATGAACATGCTGCTGCATGGCGTAGAGAATCCGGCGATCGAGAAACGGGACTCGCTGAGCCAGAGCCACGCGGGGGTGGAAGGGCAGTTCAGTCTGATTCTGGCCAATCCGCCGTTCGCGGGTTCTCTGGACTACGAGAGCACAGCGAAAGACCTGCAGCAGATGGTCAAGACCAAAAAGACCGAGTTGCTGTTCCTCGCGCTGTTTCTGCGTCTGCTCAAGCCTGGCGGGCGGGCAGCGGTGATCGTGCCGGATGGAGTTCTGTTTGGATCATCCAAGGCGCACAAGGAATTGCGTCGCATGCTGGTGGAGGAACATAAGCTGGATGGCATAGTGTCTATGCCGTCGGGTGTCTTTCGCCCTTACGCTGGTGTATCCACGGCGATCCTGTTGCTCACCAAGACCAACTCTGGGGGTACCGACCAAGTCTGGTTCTACAGCATGCAGGCCGATGGCTATTCGCTGGACGATAAGCGCAATGTGCTGGATGCCGGCAAGCATGAGAACAACAACCTGCCAGACATCCTCAGGCGCTGGCGGAAGCGCGATAAGGAATTCAGCCGCGCCCGCACCGATCAAAGCTTTCTGGTGCCCAAGGCCGAGATTGTCGGTAGCGAATACGACTTGTCGATAAACCGCTACAAGCAGGTATTGCACGAAGCCGTGCGGCACGACCCGCCGCACAAAATCTTGGCCGAATTGAAGGTGCTGGAGATGGAAATCATGCGAGGGATGGAGGAGTTGGAGGGGATGATCTCGTGACAGGGCCGGTCACTGCCTTGGGCGATGTGGTGACGCTGAGGACTGGGCCCTTTGGTAGCTCACTTCACAAGGCGGACTACGTTGTTGGTGGAATTCCGCTGATTAACCCGACACATATCCAAGAAGGACGTTTGGTGCCCGAGGATGACGTGGCCGTCGGTGAAGAGAAATTTGCTGAACTGCGCGACTTCGCTTTGGAGGTGGGTGACGTAGTGATGGGGAGGCGTGGAGAAATGGGGCGGTGCGCGGTAGTCACGCACGCGGAGCGCGGCTGGTTGTGCGGGACGGGCTCCATCATTGTTCGACCAAGGGCGGGTGTTGATCCGGAATTCTTGCAACGCTTCCTGGCTTCGCCAGCAACCGTGCAGGCGTTGGAGCGGGATTCGGTCGGTACGACGATGGTCAACCTGAATCAAAAGATTTTATTGTCGTTGAAGGTTGCACTTCCTTCGCTTAAAGAGCAGCGTCGCATCGCGGAAATTCTTGGCAAGGTAGACGCGCTGCGCGGCAAACGCCGCGAAACCATCGCCAAGCTCGATCTGCTGCTGCAGTCCGTGTTCCTCGATATGTTCGGCGACCCAGTATCGAACCCGAAGGGCTGGCCACTGGTTCCATTCACCGAAGTTGGCGAATGGAAGAGCGGGGCTACGCCGAGCAAAAGTGAATCGATCTATTGGGATGGAACATTCCCGTGGGTAAGCCCCAAGGATATGAAGGTTGAGGCGATATCCGACGCTCAGGATCATGTTTCAGAACTGGCATTCGAAGCTACGAATCTAAAGCGGATAGATCCCGGTCACCTGCTGATTGTAGTGCGCGGAATGATCTTGGCCCACTCATTTCCAACGGCGCTGAACATCGTCCCAGTTGCCATCAATCAAGACATGAAGGCGATTGAGCCGGCCGTGGGGTTTGATGTGGTGTATCTGAAAGCAGCCGTCGATTCTCTCAAGCAAAGAATTTTGAGTGCCGTTTCATCTGCAGGCCATGGTACCTGTCGGTTGAGCACACAAGACGCATCTTCAGTAATGGTTCCAATGCCGCCAAAGAGCACTCAAGAGAAGTTCAAGCGGAACGTCAACGTGCTTCTCGCGGTTCGCGCTCAGGCAAAGCTCCAGACGGAGAGGGCTGACCAACTGTTCGCAGCATTGCAGATGCAAGCATTCACGGGAGCGCTATAGGCCATGGCCAACTTCCAGTTCCTCCAATCCGAGTTCAAACCGCTCTATGAGCCGGCGAAAGGTGCGGAGCAACTGGTTCATTCCGATCCGCGCGCCTGCTGCATGCGAACCCGCCATGCGCTGGAACAAGCGGTGCATTGGCTGTACACCAATGACCGCGATCTGCGTATGCCGTATGACGCCAGCCTGGGCGTACTGCTGACCCAGCCGGCCTTCGAGAGGCTGCTGCCGCCCCACATCCACCAGAAGGCCCGACTGATCCAGAAGCTGGGCAATCAGGCCGTACATGGCAACCAGCGGATCGGCAGTGGCGACGCCATGCGTCTGGTGCGCGAACTGTTCCACGTCCTCTTTTGGCTGGCGCGTACCTTTACCCGTGCCAGCGACCCCAAGAGCATCGTCGCCGAGTGGGACGATAAGCGCGTGCCCCAGCTCGTCCGCGCAGACGAAGCCGTCGCCTTCACGCGCGACGAACTGAAGAAGCAGGAAGCCAAGTTCCGCCAAGAAATCGAAGCCCAGCACGCGCAGATCGAAGCGCGCGAGGCCAACATCGCCGAGGCGGCGGCTACGCTGGCCGAGCGTGAGACTGCGCTGGCACAGGTGAATGCCGAGCTGGCCGCATTGCGTGCCGAGCTGGCGCAGGCCAAGGCCGCCAATATCGCTGTACCGGACACGCACGACTACGACGAGGCTGACACTCGCACCTTCTTCATCGATGTCCTGCTGCGAGAAGCCGGCTGGGTGGTCGGTGACAATGCGGCCATCGAAGTCCCCGTCACCGGCATGCCCAACGGCAAGGGCGAGGGCTTCGCCGATTACGTCTTGTGGGGCGTGGATGGCAAGCCGTTGGCGGTGGTCGAAGCCAAGCGCAGCTTTACCGACCCCGACGTAGGGCGGCAGCAAGCAAAACTCTACGCCGACTGCCTCGAGGAGATGAAGGGCCAGCGCCCGCTGATCTTCTTCACCAACGGACACAAGACCTGGCTGTGGGATGACCGCCGCGCCCCACCGCGCGAAGTGCAGGGTTTCTATACACGCGACGAGTTGGAACTCGCCATCCAGCGCCGCCAACTGCAGACGGCGCTGCGCGACGTCAAGATCGATAGTGCCATCGTCGAGCGCTCTTACCAGCAGCGCGCTATTCGTGCGATGACCGAGGCCTTTACGCAAGGCAAGCGCGCAGGCTTACTCACCATGGCTACCGGCACCGGCAAGACCCGGACGGCCATCGCTCTAGTGGACCTGTTGATGCGCGCCAACTGGGTCAAGCGCGTGCTATTTCTCGCCGACCGCGTGGCCCTGGTGAATCAGGCGACCGGCGAGTTCAAGAAACACTTGCCTGAGGCCAGTCCCGTCAACCTCGTCACCCAACGCGACGGGCAGGGCAGGGTGTTCCTGTCGACCTATCCCACGATGATGGGCCTGATCGAGGAAATGGAGGGCGACCAACGCAGGTACGGTATCGGCCACTTCGACCTGATCGTGATCGACGAGGCACACCGCAGCGTCTACCAGAAGTACGGCGCGATCTTTCGCTACTTTGACAGCTACTTGGTTGGCCTGACCGCCACGCCGCGCAGCGAAGTGGATCGCGATACCTACCGCCTGTTCGGACTGGAGCCGGGCGTGCCCACCGATGCCTATGGGCTGGACGAGGCCGTGGCCGACCAGTACCTGGTACCACCCAAGTCCCACTCCGTCCCCATCAAGTTCGTCCGCGAAGGCATCAAGTTCGACGACCTGCCCGATGACGAGAGGGAGCACTGGGAATCACTCGACTGGGGTGATCGGGCGGGCGAGGGCGAGGAGGGGAGCGTGCCCGAGGAAGTCAGTGCCTCCGACGTCAACAAGAAGCTCTTCAATGAGCACACCGTCGACCTGATGCTGCGGCATCTGATGGAGAACGGCCTGAAAGTCGACGGCGGCGACAAGATCGGCAAGACCATTATCTTCGCCGTGAACCAGCGCCATGCGGACTTCATCGCCAAGCGGTTCGATCACAACTATCCGCACTACAAAGGCGACTTCGCTCGCGTCATAACGCATTCGGTGAAGTACGCGCAAAGCCTCATCGATGACTTCAGCATTCCGCCCAAGCTGCCCCAGATCGCCATTTCGGTGGACATGCTGGACACCGGCATCGATGTGCCCGAGGTGGTCAACCTGGTCTTCTTCAAGACGGTGCGGTCCAAGGTCAAGTTCCTGCAGATGATCGGTCGCGGCACCCGCCTCTGTCCGAACCTGTTCGGTCCGGGCCAGGACAAGCAGGAGTTTTTTATTTTCGACTTCTGCGGCAACTTCGAGTACTTCAACGAGAATCCCGCCGGTGCGGTGTCGCCCATGGCCGAGCCCTTGGGCAAGCGTCTGTTCAAGCGGCGGCTGGAATTGCTGGCTCTGCTGCCGAATGGCGAACGTCAGGGTAATCAGCAGGAGGATCGGGGCGAGTACGACGCAGTGGGTTCGCTGCGGAAGGACGTCATTGATCACCTGCACGGTGAAGTCGCCGCGATGAACCTGGACAACTTCATCGTCCGCACTGAACGCAAGCATGTCACCCGTTTCGCCCAGCGGGACCAGTGGAATGCACTGGGCGAAACCGCCTTGGTCGAATTGCGCGACCACGTGGCCGGCCTCCCAAGCGAGCAAGAGGCCGAGCACATCACGGCCAAGCTGTTCGATCTTGCTTGCCTCGGGCTTCAGGTGGCGCTGATCAAGGCATCGGGGGACTTCATCGGCTATCGGGACCGGGTCATCGAAGTGGCCAGCCAGCTGGAAACCAAGGAGGCGATTCCAGCGGTGAAGGAGCAACTGGTCCTGATCCAGGAGCTTCAGACGGAGGCCTTCTGGAAAGACATCACCTTGGCCATGATCGAATCCGTCCGGCGCCGGTTGCGTGGGTTGATCAAGTTCATCGAACGCAAGTCGATCGAGCCGGTATACACGGTGCTGACCGACGAGATCGGTACCTCCAGCGAGGTCGCGCTGAAGGACTTCAGCACGGGCATCAACTTGGCCCAGTACAAGCGCAAGGTGGAGGCGTACATCCGCGCCAACGAGAACCACATTGCCATTGCCAAGCTGCGCCTAAATAAGCCGCTTACCCCCACTGATCTTCAGGAGTTGGAGCGGTTCGTCTACGAATCCGACGTTGTCGAGGGGCGGAGCCGCTTCGAAGAATGCTACGGCAGTGGCGTGTCGCTGCCTGCCTTCATTCGCTCGCTGGTCGGCTTGGACCGCAACGCCGCCAAGGAGGCCTTTGGTCGCTTCCTGGACACAAGTCGTTATTCAAGTCAGCAGATCAGGTTTGTCGAGATGATCATTGATCGACTGACGAAGGCTGGCAGTGTTGAGCCCGGCCAGTTGTACGAGCCCCCCTTCACTGCAGTGCACTTCTCTGGTCTGGACGGCGCGTTCTCGGATAGCGATGCGGACGCCATCGTGGATGTGCTGGAGCGTATTGACCGCTTTGTTGCTTGACCTTGGAGGCTTATGCCATGGAAGACCGCTTCTACCTGCTCAACATCAAGCATCCCTATAAGTGGGCAACTGACAAGTCAGCGGCCGAGTACTGGCTGGATGACCACAGGAAGGCCCCGATCTTTTACGGGGACATCACCATCGACTCCATCCTGCAGGGTGGTTATGCGAAGAATCGTCGAGGCGAGCAACCTGCCAACTTCGTTAATCTCCTCAAGGTCGCCAAGGAGGAAGTATTCAGGCCCGTAATGATCACGATCGACTCGGGTAAGGTCTGGATCTATACGCCAAAGGACGGTCCGCACCACTGCGATGGTACCCATCGTCCTGATAACGGTGACGTGCCAAAGTTCTTCCATATAGAACGGCTCGCCAAGGTCCGAGTGGCTGAAGCGCCTTTGGTACTCAGTAGCATGCGAGCGAACAGATGGTTGTCGTCGGGGACGTTCGTGCCGCTGGTTGGTGAGCAGTACGAGGGCAACATTGAGGCGGCCAGGTTCGTGGCAAATCTGGGCGGTAGACCAATCCGTAGATTGGATTGCTTGTCTAGCGTTGAACTAGAAACGCTGGTGGCGAAGCTGTTCGAAGAGAATGGCTATTTCGTCCCCGCCTATCGTGGAGGGTTCGTCGACGGATTCGACTTGGTCGTGAGGCCAAAAGGGTCGGCCAGTCTCGGTCTGGCGGACGAATCGACGCCCTTGGCTATTCAAGTCAAGCTACGAGTGACCGACGAGAAGGGTGTGCTGGCTTGGCTTGCGGGTGACCGCCATCGATTCCTCGTGAGTCCTCAGAAAGAGGCCTTCAGGCATCTGGCGCAGATGGGGAAGCAAGTGCTCGATCGGCGTTGGTTGATCGGTGCACTTCAGAAGAGCCCTCGTACGCGCGAGTGGCTGGAAGAGTCCACGCACTGGATACCTCACCCGCTCGAAGACTGAAGGTGATACGTGGCGCCGAGCGATGCGAGCGTCCGAGAATTCGCTCTCTCCTCACACAAACATCCACCGTTCGATGTTTTTCGGTGTTTCTTCTCACAGTAAGGTCCAACGTTTCCCCTTTTTGGTGAAACGTTCCAGGTTTTTCGGCCTCTCATCTCTCACTAACGCTCAACGTTGCCCCTTTTTGGTCCAGCGTTGGATGTTTTTCGGTGTTTCTTCTCACAGTGACGGTCAGCGTTGGATGTTCTAGGTCCAACGCTGGATGTTTTTCGGTATCGCACCGATGTTTTTCGCCCAATCGCATAGGCGAATGTGAGAAGTACTTCATTAGTGCATGCAGGCGTCGCAACGCGGGTAGGGCGCAGTAGGCTGCGGGGGCCGGTCGGACCCGGCCGGCACAACCTGAAAGGACGCAAGCACATGACACAGAACCGCATCGCCATGACGTTCCAGCCCGACCGCCTGGAGCGCATCGACGGCTCATTGAACGCCCTCGAAGCCGACCTCGACCTGCTGATCGCCCTGACCGTCGAAGAACGCCAGGACCTGGTGAAGATGGGGCACAAATCGCGTGCCTTCTGCGCCACCGCGCTGAGCGTGGCCGAACAACACGCCGGCCTGATGCCGCGCGACTTCGACACCGGCGCCTTCCGCCAGGACCACCTGGCCCTCGAACTGCTGCGCCCGCGCGCGGCCAGGCTGGCGCACCTGATGCAGCGCATGGCCGACACCGAACTCGCCCTCGGCAGCGACCTGATGGCCGCCGCACTGGAGGTGTACGGCGTGCTGAAAGTGGCGGGCAAGGACAAGGGCGTGGACGAAGCGCGCCGCGAACTGGCCTCGCGCTTCGCCCGCCGCAAAGCCACTGCCGAGCCCGTCGGCGAAACCGTGGTCAACGCCTGAGCCCGCGCGCTGCACCACCCCAAGGCCCCGCAGCGCGGGGCCTTTTTTTATGGGCCCGCCTGAACAGAAGCCCCCGCGCAGGCCACCCCCCTGCCAAGTTTCACGGGTCGCCCACGCCGACGGGCGGTAGGGTGGGGCATCGCCATCAGAACACCCACGTCCATGGACAGCGCCTCGATGGCAGGCGGTGCGCACGCCCCGGCGGAGCAGCGCCTCCGCCTGTACGAAACCCTCCTGCAGACCACGCCCGACCTGGTCTACATGTGGGACCTGCAACACCGCTTCACCTACGCCAACGCCGCCCTGCTGGCCATGTGGGACAAGACCTGGGACGAAGCCATCGGCAGGAACTGCCTGGAACTGGGCTACGAACCCTGGCACGCCGCCATGCACGACCGCGAGATCGAACAGGTCATCGCCACCCGCCAGCCCGTGCGCGGCGACGTGCCGTTCAACGGCACCAACGGCCGCCGCATCTACGACTACCTGCTGGTGCCCGTCATCGGCCCCGATGGCGAAGTGGAAGCCGTCGCCGGCACCACCCGCGACGTCACCGAACGCAAGCAGCACGAAGAAGCCCGCCGCCGCAGCGAAGAACGGCTGGCCGCCATGGTCGACGCCACCACCGACCTGGTCTACCGCACCAACGCGGACTGGAGCGAAGTGGACATCGTGGGCGGCAGCCTGCTGCTGGGCCGGCACGGCTCGCTCACCCCCGCCTGGCTGGAGGTGCTCGTGCACCCCGACGACCGCGACCTGGTGGCCGACGCCATCGCCCGCGCGCGCGCCCGCCAGAGCACCTTCAGCGCCGAACACCGCATCCGCAACGAAGCCGGCGGCTGGTCGTGGATCGCCTCGCGCGCCGTGCCCATCCGCCCCATCGGCGGCGAGGTGACCGAATGGTTCGGCGCCGCCACCGACATCACCGCGCGCCGCCAGCACGAGGAACACCAGCGCCTGCTGCTCAACGAACTCAACCACCGGGTCAAGAACACCCTGGCCATCGTCCAGTCCATCGCCCTGCAGACCCTGCGCCGCGCCGACGACATCGGCCTGGCCTGCGACCGCTTCGAAGCGCGCCTGCACGCGCTGGCGCAGGCGCACGACGTGCTGACCCGCCAGCAATGGGAACACGCCCCACTGCACGACATCGTGCGCACCGCCATCGCCCCGTGCCTGCAGGGCGACGAGCAACGCTTCGACATCCACGGCCCGCCGATGGAACTGGAACCGCAACGCGCGCTGGCCCTGTCGATGGCCCTGCACGAGCTGTGCACCAACGCGATGAAGTACGGCGCACTGTCGGTGGCGCAGGGACGCGTGCGCATCCACTGGACTTCCGAACCGCAGCAGGGCCGCCGCAGCCTGGTGCTGCACTGGCAGGAAATGGACGGCCCGCCGGTGGTGGCGCCGGCACACCGCGGTTACGGTTCGCGCCTGATCGAGCGCGGCCTGCGCCACGACCTGGGCGGCGACGTGGCCCTGGACTTCCAACCCGCGGGCGTGCACTGCCGCATCACCGCCCCCATGCCCGACCTAGGAGTGGCCGCATGACGACGACCGATCCCGCACCGCGCGTGCTCATCGTGGAAGACGAGTTCCTGCTGGTGATGCTGCTGGAAGACCTGCTGCCCACCCTGGGCTACACCGTGGCCGGCAGCGCCGGATCGGTGGAGCACGCCCTGGCCAAACTGGAGTCCGCCGAAGTCGACCTGGCGGTGGTGGACGTGAACCTGGCCGGCGAACCGTCGTTCCCGGTGGCCGATGCGCTGCGCGCGCGCGGCGTGCCGTTCCTCTTCACCACCGGCTACGGCCAGCAGGGCCTGCCGGAACGCTTCGCCGATGCGGCGGTGCTGGCCAAACCGTTCCGCCGCCAGGACATCCAGGACGCCCTGGCCGGCCTGCGCCCGGCGGCCTGATTCCCGGACGACGGCGCGCCGCGTCAGTCGGCGGCGTCCGGCTCGCCGTGCACGTAGTTCACCCCCAGCCGCCGCGACAGCGCGTGCAGGCGGCGCAGCGCCGACGAACGCAGGTGCATGGGCGCGTGGTCGTACACCTGCACCCACAACCCGCGCAGGAACGCATGCGGGTCGCCGACATCGGCACCGGACATCACCAGTATTTCGGCGTCGGAAAGACGCGCGTCGATACGTTCATGGCACAACATGCGCTGAAGAGTGCGGGGGGCTGCGTCAACGCGCCGTGCGCGCTGCGTGCCCGCGTTCAGCCCGCAGTCGCTTTGCGCCGCACAGCGTGACTGCCTGCTGAAAATCCGCAGGCCACCATCACGTGTGGCCAACGTCTGCGTGGCGACGCTGGACGCCCGCAAGCGAGGAATCCGCCATGCATCGCACCCCCCGCGACGCCACACCGGCCGCGCCCAACCCGATCGAACGACAACGCCGCCCCGAGGGCGACGTGGTGCCGGGCGAATCGCACGGCAAGCGCACCGACGACGCGCGCAACGACCCTGAGGTCGAACCCGGCGCGAAGGACGGACAACCGCGTCGCCATCCCCCGCAGATCTGAGGACACCGCATGACTCCGCTCGACAAAGCGCTCCGACGCGAACTGATGCTGGGCGACCAGGCCTACACGCTGACGATCGATCCCACCGGACTGAAGCTGGTGGAGAAAGGTCGCCGCAACGGCGTGGAAATCCGCTGGGCCGACCTGGTCACCGGCGATGCCGCCCTGGCCGCCGCGCTGCAGGCCTCGACGGAGCGCACCTAGGCGCGCCATGCCGGCGCGCAGGAGGACCGACATGACGAACACCCACGGCATCACCGCGCACGGTACGCCGAAGCCGAGCGAACCCGGCACGCCGACACCGCCGGGCCAGCCCACGCCGCCTGGCACGCCGTCCGAACCGGGCACGCCGAGCGATCCGCAGCGTCCGCCGCCGTCGGAACGGCCCCCGATGCCACGCGATCCGGGCGATCCGGACGACGTGCCGGTCGGTCCCGATCCACCGGAAACGCAGCCGCACATCGACGACCCGCGCGATCCGCGCACCCTCGTCAACTGACATGCGACCGCGCATTCCATCCCAGGGGGACGACATCACCGATTACACGACGCAGAAGGAACGACAGGACGTGCTTATGCGACTACCGGATTTCATCCAGGCCAACATGCAACGCATCCTCGACGATGCGGTGGACTTCGCCATCACCCAGGCGCCGGCAGGCGCGCAGTTGAACCACAAGCGCCTGCGCAACGACATCCCGTTGATCCTGCGCGACATCGTGGCCGACCTGCGCACGCCGCAGAGCGCCGCCGAGCAGCGCGACAAGGCGCAGGGCCGCACCGCGCACGCCACCAGCCCGGAATCGGCGGCCAGCAGCCACGGGCGCAGCCGCGCCGACGACGGCTTCGGGGTGAACCAGATGATCGCCGAGTACCGTGCGCTGCGCGCCTCGGTGCTGCGCCTGTGGGCGGCCGACCAGGCACTGTCCGGCGATGCCATCGACGACATGATGCGCTTCAACGAAGCCATCGATCAGGCGGTGGCCGAATCGCTGCTGGAGTTCTCGCGCACGGTGGAGTCGTGGCGCAACGTCTTCCTGGGCGCGCTGGGCCATGACCTGCGCGGCCCGCTGGCGGCCGTAGTGGGCACCGCCGAGCTGCTGGCGGACACCGCGCAGGGCACGCCGCACGCGCACCAGGCTGCGCGCATCCTCAGCGGCGGGCAACACCTGAGCCGGCTGGTGGACGGCCTGCTGGACTACAGCAAGAGCACGCTGGGTGCGGGCATGCAGTTACAACGCACGGCCTGCGACCTGGGCGAAGCGGTGGCGGCCGAACTGGACCTGCTGCAGACCGCGCTGCCCGAGGCGCCGCTCCGCCTGCAGGTGCAGGGCGCCACGCACGGGTATTTCGACGATGCGCGCATCCGCGAGGCGGTGCACAACCTGGTGACCAACGCCGCGAAGTACGGCCAACGGGCTGCGCCGATCGACGTGGCCCTGACCGGCGATGCGCGCAGCATACGCATCGCGGTGAGCAATGCCGGCCAACCGCTGTCGTCCGACGCGCTGCATGCACTGTTCGATCCGTTGCGGCGCGGCTCGCTGCCGGCGAACAAGGGCGAACACGCCAGCCTGGGGCTGGGGCTGTTCCTCGTGCGCGAGATCGCCATCGCCCACGGCGGCGACGTGGCGGCGCACGTGGACGAGGGCGTCACCACGTTCGTGATCCACCTGCCGCGCGGTGACACTGCCGTTGAGTGATGTCGGTGCGGTGCGCGGGGTCCGCCGTCGTGAATGCGCATCGCGCGCGGCGGTTCACCTGCCGTTTCGCGAAATGCCGCCATGCGCTCACGGCGTGATCATCAAGCTGAGCGCAGTGCACGCGGTGATCACCTGGAATGCGGAGTATCGGTGCCACTCCGCACGTGCGGCGATGCATCGCCGGCGAACGGAATGAAGCCGGGCAATGTCGCACGGCCTCATCACTGCACAGAGGACTTTCCAGATGACACGCGATACTTCGCAACGTGACGCCAACCGCGACCCCATCACCGGCACGCCGGGCGCACACCCCGTGGGTGTGGGCGTGGGCGGCGTGGCCGGCGGCCTGGCCGCCGGCGCGGCGGCCGGCACCGTGTTCGGACCCATCGGCACGCTGATCGGCGCGGCGGCCGGCACCGTGATCGGCGCTGCCGCGGGCAAGGGCGTGGCCGAGCGCATCGATCCCACCGGCGAGGTCGATTACTGGCGCGACGCGCACCGCACGCGCCCGTACTACTCGGACCAGTACGACTTCCAGCGCGACTACGCCGGTGTGTACCGTGCCGGCGCGGTGGCGCGCGGCGAATTCCCGGAGCAGTCGTGGGAAGAGACCGAACGCCGCCTGCAGGCGGACTGGGAGGCCGACAAGGGCGAGTCGCGCCTGGAGTGGGAACATGCCCGGCCTGCCGCGCGCGATGCCTGGGAGCGCGCCGACCGTACCTACGGCGCGTATGCGTGGAGCGACGCCACCTATGCGCAGCACTTCCAGAAGGCGGCCTACCGCCAGGACGGCGATGCGTTCGACGACTATCGCCCGGCGTATCGCTATGGCACGTATGCGCGCGGCGAGTACGCCGACCGCGAATGGGACGACGGTCTGGCAGCCGACCTGGAGCGCGGTTGGGACCGCTTCAAGGGCGGCTCGAAGCTGACCTGGGAACGGGCCAAGCACGCGGTGGCCGATGCGTTCACGCTGGACCGCACGCGCCCGCATTGAGGGATCTTCCGTGCGCCTGCCGGCATCCGGCAGGCGCATCGGGTATCGGGAGGGAAGGGGATGTGATGGCAGGCACGCTACGGGATGCGTGCATCGCGCCGCGATGGCTCAGCCAGCGCCGTGCGGCTCAATGCGCCACGGTGTCCTGCGCGTCGGGATAGTCGCGTTCCGGATCGGGCCTTGCTTCAGGCGCGGTATCCGGTGGCACGGGTTCTTTCCAGCGCGCCTTGTCGTTGCGGTACTTGTCCGGCGTGTCGGGCTTGGCGGCGTCGCTGTGCTCGTTGGGGCGGGGTCGGTTCGACATGGCAGTCCTCCTGCTGCGTCTGGCGGATGCGTGGCCGCCTTTGTCGGTGCGGCACGACGGGCGCCTGCCGCCTCGTCGCGGCAGGCGCCCATCGCAGGCGGTGCGTTGCGCTCAGCGGTAGACGCGTTCGCAGCGGCGTTCGACGATGCGGTCGCCCTTGGTTTCCTGCTGGTTGCCCTGCACCTTGCGGCCGATCGCGCCGCCGGCCACGGCGCCGCCGACGGTCGCCACCTTCTTGCCGTTGCCGCTGCCGACCTGGTTGCCCAGCAGGCCGCCGATCACCGCACCGATCGCGGTGCCGGCCACGCGGTTGGGATCACGGCTGTTCTGCCGCACTTCCACGTTCTTGCAGACCACCCGGCTGCCGTCGTCGAAACGGCGGCCTTCGTCCTGCGGACCATACGTCTGCGCCGCCGCGGCCGACATCACCGACATCAGGCCGACGGACAGCAGATAGCGCGGGGTGTTCATGACGCTTCTCCTGTGGGTAATCGCAGGGGCAGGCTGCGCGCGCGCTCGCGAACGCGTGGTGAAAGCAGGGCGCCCGCATTCATGCGCCAGTACAGCCGTCGTGACGCCGGTACGACAAACATGACGCGGGACTGACGGCATCCGGCTGCGTTGACGGCGGCGCGACGCCGCATCGCCTAGCGTGGTGGCATCCACGACGAGGAGCACGCCATGCATACGCCGGAAGAACTGGAAAAGAAGCTGTGGAAGGCGATCAAGTCCGATCGCACGCTGATGTTGGGCCTGGACGGCGCCGAAGACGGCCATACCCGGCCGATGACCGCGTTGCTGGAACACGAGGGCCGCGGCCCGCTGTGGATCTTCACCTCCACCGACAACGTGCTGGCCCAGCGCACCCAGGCGCCGCAGCGCGCCATCGCCACGTTCGCATCGATGGGCCATGACATTTTCGCCAGCCTGCAGGGCGCACTGGTGCGCGACGACGACCGCGCAGTGATCGAACGCCTGTGGAACCCCTTCGTCGCCGCCTGGTACGAAGGCGGCAAGGACGATCCCAAGCTGGCCCTGCTGCGCTTCGATGCCGAGCATGCGGAAATCTGGCTCAACGAGCAGAGCCTGCTGGCCGGGGTGAAGATGCTGCTCGGCGTGGACCCGAAAGAGGACTACCACGACAAGGTCGCCGAGGTGAACGTGCGCGGCTGACCGCCGCGCATGTAGGCCGGAAGTCATGCGTTCCCCAACGGCGCCTGACTCCGGCCCGCATCGGTGGCCGGCCTGCGCGCCGACCCGCGTGATCAGGGAAAGAACCGACGTGCCGGAACAGGGGCCAGGCCGCGGCGATCACGTACCGGATGCCACGCCCCATGCTGCTGTACTCGCAAACCCACCTGCACAATCTGCTGGACCGACTGGAAACCAGCGACGCCCGCACCACCGGCCAGCTCGAAGCCCTCACCGTGTGGGTGGCGGCGCTGGTGCAGAGCCACCCCGACGGCGAACGCCTGCGCGCCACCGCGCAGGCGCTCTCTGCGCGCAATCCGTTCCGCGCGCTGTGCCAGTACCAGGAAGAAGTCGCGGCCTACGACGCGACGTTCTGCCAGCTGCAGTCGCTGGCCTCGCTGACCGACCCGCCCTTGCCCCGCGCGCGTCTGGCGCCCCCACCCAACGTATGAAGCGCGCGTCCCCGGATGCCGGCCGCCGCCGCGTCCTGCGCACACGTCGCCACTGCGAAGGCAGCGTCCCCGGCCGCGCACCGCTGTCCACCGCCAGTCTGCTGGCCGTGGCGGTGATGGCGCTGGGGCCCGTCACCGCACCCGACGCCACACGCGTGGCGGTGCAGCCGCTGTCTGCGTTGCCGCTGTCGGTGGACGAAGGCGACGCGTAGGGCGCAGCGACGGTGCGCACGCCTGCGCGTGCGGCATCGTGCACCGCGCTCGCCCCTCATCCGGCCCCGTATCAGGTACGGGGCAGGCTTTTCAGCCACCTTCTCCCCGCCGAGCGGGGAGAAGGTGCGTCGGAAGCATCACGTCTGTCGGCTCATCTCCCCATACAGACGGCGACCCACTGTCTCCCTCTCCCCGCCTTGCGGGGAGAGGGTGCCAACGGCGGGTGAGGGGCGACGGAGCCCGTGCGAATGAAGCGGAGGGAGTGCGACCAACGCCGCGTACAGGATGCACGCGCGGCTTCATGCATCGCGCTCGCCCCTCATCCGGCCCCGTATCAGGTACGGGACAGGCTCTTCGGCCACCTTCTCCCCGCCGCGCGGGGAGAAGGAGTTTCGGTACGCATCGCTTACGCGGGTCGTCGCAAAGAGGGTACCGCGCCAGCGATCCTCGACGGGGACGCACTTGCAGCCAAGCTGGACGAAGCTAGGGCTTCGCACAACGGTACCCATGTGGTCGCCGTGGCTGTTCACCTGGATCCGGAGGGCCGCTGCTACGGCGCCGACCACGTAAGCAGTGTCGCGCGATGTTCGCAAAGACCGCGTCAACGCAGGCGTGTAATCGACAGGAAACTGCGCGCGGGGTCATACGAGCAGGTGAACATTCGCTGTCTTGCGCGCGCGATCACAGTCGGCACACGCAGCGTAATCGGATGGCGCCAGGCGCCGCGCCGTGCTGGCGCGCAGCGTCGTCGCGCAATGTCGCCACGATGGTGTCGGCCGATGCCGCCCGGTCGTCGACGTGCGCCGCCACCTGGCCCCACGCGACGCACTGTCCGCCTTCGTACACCTCATAGTCGGCGAAATAGCGGCGAACGGATGCGTGAGCGTCCGCGTCAGGTGCCGACGTGCACATCGCACTCGCATTCCGCGCAACCCAGCTGCTCGAGCGCGATCTCCAGCGCCAGCGCGTAACTGCGTGCGCCGTAGCCATCGACGACCGCAAGGCGACGGCCGGTGGCGGCGGGCAGGGCGCCTTCGTCGAGCGTGTCGTGGACCTCCACGTACGGATGGGCCAGACCCTGCACCGCGCGCTGCAACAGCGGATGGTCGGTGAGCGCGCCGGGGTCGAGCAGGGTGGCGCGTACGCCCCATTCGTTGGCCAGGCGCAGGGCGGTGAGGACTTCGGTGGTGGAGCCGCAGCTGCGTACGGCGAGCGTCTGCCCGGCGCAGCCCGCGCGCTGCACCAGCGCGCCGAGCACCGACGGCGGCAACGGCGGCGGGGGTGAAGTGAGGGCGTCGTGGCGTTCGGGACCGCGGATGACGAGGATGGACATGAGGGGTTCCTGCTCAGGCATGGAAGGTCTCCGCGGTGGCGGAGGGACGCAGGCGGCGCAGCGCGATGTCCAGCGCCATCGCATAGGCGCGCGGCAGATCGTTGCGCAGGATCACGGTGACCAGCGGTGCGTGCTGGGGCTTTACGCGTGGTTCCAGCGCGTGCGCGGCGTCGTCGTGCACTTCGATATAGGGCGCAGGCAGGCCGTCGAGTGCGTCGCGCACGGCGCGGGTCTGGGATGCGTCGTGCATCCCCAGGTCGCCGACGTCGAGCAGCAGCAGGTCGGTGTGTTCGCGGCGCGCGCGTCGCAGGCCGGTCACCAACTCGCGGACACTGGCGAAGGCGCGGCAGTGCACTGACTGGCCGACGGCGTTTGCACGTTCACGCAGCGGGCGGTCGAGGAGGGAGGACTCGGGGAGCGCGGCATGCGGGCCGCGCAGGATCAGGATGGACATCGAACGGTTCGTGACGCACGGGGTGTGCGGTGTGGCCACGATAGGCCCGTGGTGCGTAACGTCGCCATGCGTTCCGGCGACAGGCGCGTAAAGAACGCGTAGTGTTTCAGCGCAACGCGATCAGCATCACGCCCGTCAGGGCGAGCAGCAGCGTACCGGCGGCTTCCGTCGGGAACGCGCGGTGCCGAAGGCCGCGACAGAGGCTGCTGGCGACGACCTGCGTTGCCACGAGCATCGCCAGCAGATGCACGGCCACGGCGGCCAGCATCAACGCAAGCGATCCGGTGGCGCTGATGGCGCGCGCGGGTCCGTCCGTCATGCACAGCGGCAGCAGTGCCGGCACCAGCATCAGGCCGCTGCCATGCGCGGTGCCCATCAGGCAGGACCAGGCGGCGAGTCCCGCGTGTGATCGAGGCGCGGCATGGCGAGCGGCAGCGCGTGGGTGCGCGACGAGCCTCCATGCCGCAAAGGCCAGCAGACCGCTCCCCGCCAGGGCGAGCAGGTGCTGCTGCGGCAGTCTGATGCCCTGGATCACCACTACCACGACCAGCGCCACCGAGAGTGCGTGTCCGAGCGCGATGGGCAGCAGGGCGCGCCGCACGTCGCGCGCATCGCCGGAGTGTGTGGCGCTGGCCGCGGCGAACAGCCAGCCGTTGGCCGGGTTCAGGCCATGCAGCGCGCCGAGACCGGCGACGGCGAGCCACGGCCACCACGCATCCAGCAGTGGCATGACGGCGCGACCTCAGGGCCTGGCCGTGCAGCATCCGCCGGCCGTGACGGGCGCTGCCGTGTCGTAACGGTCGTGGTGGCGCACCCAGGCCATGGGATAGTCCAGGGCGTCTTCGTTGCGGCCGTAAGGGGTCAGATCGAGCAGGGCGTAGGTGTGCATCATCGCTTCCACGCCGCGGCCATAGCGCGAGTAGGTGTGGAAGACCTGACCGGCGTCGTCGCGCACGAACACGCTGATGCCGGGGGCTTCCTCGTGCGGGAACGGCTGCCGCGTGTAGTTGTAGTCCACCGCGCCGCGCGACATTTCCTCCTGGCTGAAGTTGACGCCGAAGTCGTGGTTGAACGAGGTGCCGAACGAAGACACCCACGGGAACGTCCAGCCCATGCGCCGGCGGAAGGCCTCGATATCGGCCAGCGGTGCGCGCGAGACGGCAACGAGGGTCAGGTCGCGTTCGGCGAGGTGGAGCAGGGCACCCGCGTGATGGTCGGCCATGAACGAGCAGCTCTTGCAGCCCTGTTCCCAGCCGGGCGCGAACATGAAGTGCTGCACCATCAGCTGGCGACGGCCGTCGAACAGTTCGGCCAGCGAGCGCGTGCCTTGCGGCGTGTCGAAAGTGTAGGGCGTGTCCACCCGCACCCAAGGCAAAGCGCGACGCTCGCGGGCGACCTGGTCGTGCAGGCGGGTGAGTTCCTTTTCCCGTGCGAGCAGGGTGAGGCGGGCGGCGCGCCAGGCATCGCGGGAAACGAGGGTCGGGGTGTCGTGTGCAAGGGTGTCCATGGTGGGCTCCTGGTCGGGGGAGGTGGGGCGAACGCGGGCATGCGTCGCCCGTGCCGATGCCGTCGGGCATCGGAGATGCAAGGGATGGATGGAGTGCGAAGCGGCGGGCGATCAGGCCGCGCGCGCGGGCCGGCGCACGGCGCGCACCAGGCCGCTGCGGCCGCCACCGCAATAGAACAGGTCGCCGCCGTCGGATTCCAGGCCGCTGACGTGGACGCCGGCCGGCAGTTCCAGCCGTTCGAGCACGCGACCGTCATCCGGGTCGATGCGGCGCAGGTCGCTGTCATCGCCTTCCCAGGTGCCATGCCACAGCTCACCGTCGACCCAGCTGACGCCGGTGACGAAACGGTCGGATTCGAGCGTGCGCAGCACCGCGCCGGTGGCCGGGTCGATCTGCACGATGCGGCGTTCGCGGTATTGACCCACCCACAGGCTGCCGTCGGCCCAGGCCATGCCCGAATCGCAGCCCCGTCCCGGGGCGGGAATCGAAGCGAGGACGGCGCCGGTGGCGGGATCGATCTTGTCGATGCGCGCTTCGGCCAACTGGTACAGGTGAGTGCCGTCGAAGGCGGTGCCGGCGTCGGCCGCACGCGGCAGGCTGCGCGCGATCTGTCCGCTGTCCGGATCGACGGCGATCAGCCGCTCGCCGGTGGCGGCCCAGATGTGGTGGCCGTCGTAGGTGACGCCGGCCACGCCTTCGCTGGTGTCGAAGGGGCCGTATTCGCGGGCGATTTCAACAGGGCTGACGTGGGCTGCGTGGCGCGGTGTGTCGTTCATGGCGGGCTCCTGGATGGGCGAGGGGGCCAATCTACGCAGACGACGGCAAGGCGGGGAGTAACAAGATCGTCGTGAATCCGGTGAGCGGCTGCGCTACCCAGCGCCGTGCGCGCGCACGACCGATCGCGCGCACCTGGCCGGCGGCTTCCATGTCGGCGAGCGCGCGCTGCACCGAGCGCTGGCTGTCGCCGGTGGCCAGGGCCAGCGCGGAGGTGGACCAGGCCATGCCATCGGCCAGCAGCCCGTGCAGCGCGCCCTGTTCGCCATCGACCGGGGGCGCCAGCACCACGACGTTGCGCGCGCCATGCGGCGACAACTGGAATCCGTGCGCGCTGGCGGTGAGGTCGGCGAACGGCGCCAGCAGGCGGCGCAGGCGTCCGATCTCCACGCGCAGGCGCGCGCGGTGCGTTTCGTCTGGATGGCGCGTGCGGAACACGCGCGCGATCAGCGTGCTGCGGTCGACATCGCCCGGCCACGCGGCGGCGAGCGCACGCAGCAGCGCGAACAGCACCGGCCGCCGGGCGAACGATATCGCGCCGTGGACATCGCGCACCGCGTGGCGCAGGGCATCGACGACCAGCGTGCCGGAGGCGAGCAGGGCTTCGACCTCGTCCAGCGTGACGGGCTGTTCGTGGCCGGCGTGCAGGATGCGCGCGGCAGGACGCTGCAGACTGGCCTGGACCTGTGCGATCTCGGCGGACAGCGCGGGAATGCCGGCCCTGGTGGCGGCAGCCCATGCGCGCTGCAGCGCCAGGCGCGCATCGTGCGTGCGCAGCGAGCGCAGGGCGATCTCGGTGGCGGCGAGTGCAGCCAGGGCGTGATGGGCGGCCGGCGCGCCTTCAAGGTCGAGGGCGTCCAGCGCGTTACGTGCGTTGTCCAGCCGGCCGAGCAACAAGTGCCGGCGCAGGGCGATCAACTGCGCGTGCCGGGCGTTGGCGCGGTCGCCACGTGCGGCCAGCGCCTGCGCGGCGTCTTCCAGCCGCTGCGGTGCGGCGGCGAAATCGCGCAGGGCCAGGGCCACTTCTGCTTCGGCCACCACGCAGCGGGCGCGGGCCAGCCGCTCGCGCGGGCCGAAACCGCGCGCGGCGCGCTTCAGCAGTTCGCGCGCACGCGGATAGTCGCCTAGCTGGGCCATGGCGATGCCGCGCAGCGCCAGCGCCGCCGGATCTTCGCGCCAACCCACATGCTTGAGCGCGCCCAGTACGTCGCCCGCAGTCAGGGCGCGTCCGGCGGCGGCGATCAGGGAGTCCATGCCGGCAGCCTACCGTGTGGCGCGGTCGCCGTCGCGGGCCGGATTACTGCGCTTCCAGTTCCCTGCGCATGCGCGCATGGTCGCGACGGTACTGGCGTGCGAGCTGGGTCTTCTTCGCCGCCGTCAGGATCCTGCCGGAGACCTGGAAGAACTTCTTCTCCTCCTCGCGCAGATGGTGGTGCACCTTCTGCGAGAGTTCGCGCGCCTTCTTCTGCCAGGCAGCGTGGCGGGGATCGAGGGACTGCAGGTCTTCCACCAGTTCGTCGATCTGATGGTGCTCGTGCAGGGCGTGCCGCGAGGAGTTCAGCCCCCGGTCGTCCATGAGGATCGGGACGTAGAGGAAGCGTTCCTCGGCGGCTGCATGCGCCGCCAGCTCGATGCGCAGTGCGGTGAACAGGTCCAGCCGCTCGCGCGTGCCGGGCCTGGAGCGCAGCAGGCGGCGGCACAGCGAGCGCTGGGTTTCATGGCTTTCGCGCAGGGCGTCGTAGAGGGTCTCGGGCATGCGGTGGTTTCCTGGCGAAGGGCGGGGATGCGACATCGATCAGGGCAGGGTGCGCACCTTGGGTTCGCGCGCGAACTGGCGGGTGCGTGCGGCCTTGATGAAGGCGGCCGTTTCCGACGCCTTCACCACGCCGGCATCCTTGCCGATACCGGCGGCCTGGATGACGGCGGACGCGCCGTCGTCGTGCGCGATGGCCTTCAGGTGGCCGAACGCATCGCGCACCCAGTCGACCGCGGCCGCCTCCGACGCCAGCGCCTTGCCCGCCGCGTCCGACAACACCAGGGCCACCGCATCGAACACCACCGACGGCGTGCCCGCCAGCTGACCGTCCGCCGGCAGGCGCTTGCCGTTGCCCAGCTTCGCGCCACCGATCTTCGGCGCGACGATCTTGACCTGCGCGCCCTCGGCTTCCGCCGCCTTGCGCAGCGCGGCGATCGCGGCGGCATCCGAGCCATCGTCCACCAGGATACCCACGCAGCGGCCCTGCAGCGTGGGCTTCATCTTGCCGATGATCTGCAGCGCGGGCGACGGCGGCATGTCCTGGGGCTTCACCGTGGTCGGCGGTGCGGGCGGCAGTGCCTCCAGGCCCAGGCCATCGGCGACGCGCTTGGCCAGGTCCGCATCGATATGGCGCAGGTGGCCGACGATGGCTTCGCGCACGTGCGGGGTTTCCACCTTCGACAGTTCGAACACCAGCGCGCCCGCCATGTGCGCCTGCTCCGGCGCGGTCTGGCTGCGGAAGAACAGCCGTGCCTGGCTGTAGTGGTCGGCGAAGCTCTGCGGCCGCACGCGTCCCTTGCGGCCGTCGGCCTGCGTGGCATGGCTGCGGAAGCCGGCCGGCGTTTCGCGCGGTGTGTCGGGCTGCAGGCTGCTGGGCTCGTAGTTCACGCGGCCCTTGGGCACCTGCATCTGCATGTGGCCGTCGCGCTGCAGGTTGGCGAAGGGACACTTGGGCGCGTTCACCGGGATCTGGTGGAAGTTGGGCCCACCCAGGCGCGACAGCTGCGTGTCCAGGTAGGAGAACAGCCGGCCCTGCAGCAGCGGATCGTTGCTGAAGTCGATGCCCGGCACGATGTTGGCCGGGCAGTAGGCGACCTGTTCGGTTTCGGCGAAGAAATTGTCCGGCCAGCGGTCCAGCACCATGCGCCCGATCACCGTCAGCGGCACAAGCTCTTCGGGGATCAGCTTGGTGGGATCGAGGTGATCGAACGGGAAGGCGTCGGCCTGTTCTTCGGTGAACAGTTGCACCGCCAGCTCCCACTCGGGGAAATCGCCCTTCTGGATGGCCTCGAACAGGTCGCGGCGGTGGAAGTCGTTGTCGGCGGCCTGCAGTTTCACGGCTTCGTCCCACACGGTGGACTGGATGCCGAGCTTGGGCCGCCAGTGGAACTTGACGAAGGTGCTGTTGCCCTTGGCGTCCAGCAGCCGGAAGCTGTGCACGCCGAAGCCCTCCATCATCCGCAGCGAACGCGGGATCGTGCGGTCGCTCATCGCCCACATGATCATGTGCATCGATTCGGGCGTGAGCGAAATGAAGTCCCAGAACGTGTCGTGCGCGCTCGCAGCCTGCGGGAAGGCCCGGTCCGGTTCCATCTTCACCGAATGCACCAGGTCCGGGAACTTCATCGCGTCCTGGATGAAGAACACCGGGATGTTGTTGCCCACCAGGTCCCAGTTGCCCTCCTGCGTGTAGAACTTCACCGCGAACCCGCGCACGTCGCGCGGCGTGTCGACCGAGCCCGCGCCGCCGGCCACGGTGGAGAAGCGGCAGAACACCGGCGTGCGCACGCCGGTCTCGCTCAGCACGCGCGCGGTGGTGTACTTCTTCAGCGACCTGGTCAGCTCGAAGTAGCCATGCGCGCCGGTACCACGCGCATGCACGATGCGCTCGGGGATGCGCTCGTGGTCGAAGTGGGTGATCTTCTCCCGCAGGATGAAGTCTTCCAGCAGCGTCGGCCCGCGGTCGTGCGCGCGCAGCGAATTCTGGTTGTCGCTGACCGGGATGCCCTGGTTGGTGGCCAGCGGCGGATGCTTGCCGCCGGCGCTGAAATGGAGTTCGCCGCCGGCGCCGCGCGCCGCGTTGTCGGCACTGGGGCGGGGGGAGGATTTCGCGGGGGATTTGCGCGCAGCCATCGGAGGTCTCCTGGACGACGTGGGGGCCACTCGGGGGTGGCTCGCTTCATCATCGGCGTGGCCGCGTGGAGGCCGCGTTAGGAGACGTTGACGACGGCCCGACGGGCGGTCGCGGACACTGGCTGTCCGCATCCGGTGGCACTACTGTCGCCTTGTCCTTGGGAGATGACGCAATGGAAACGAATGAACTGCACCGTGGCCGCCTGATCGACCACATCCAGCTGGTCGTGCGCGACCTGGAGGCCAGCAGGACCTTCTACCGCGCCGTGTTCGACGTACTGGGCGTGCCGATGGGCGGCGAGTCCGAAGACTACTTCTGGGCCGACGAGTTGTTCGTCTCCACCGCCGACAGCCAAGCCGCGCACGGCGAGCTGACCGGTCGCCATCACCTGGCGTTCCAGGCGCAGGATCGCGCGATGGTGGACCGCTTCCATGCCGTCGCGCTGGCGCACGGCGGCAAGGACAATGGCGCGCCAGGACTGCGTCCCTACCACCCCGGTTACTACGGCGCGTTCGTGCTGGACCCGGATGGCAACAACATCGAGGCGGTGTACCACGGCGAGGCCAGGCGCAGTGCGCCTTCAGTGAAGGTGGAGTTCTGAAACAGCCTTTCCCCGCTGACGCGGGGAAAGGAGAGCGGCGCTTGCGGACACTGACGTGCCGGGACATGCCGGCCGACGCCTCGACACCTCGACGCCTTGATCCGCCGGGGTGCCGCCTGTTGTCTCAGCGCCCGGGCTGCGCAACCACCCGGGCGCGTCCGTAAGGTGCATGCGGAAGCGTACCGGTGAGGATCCAGTCGACCTGCATGCGCTGGTAGCCGTCGGCGATACGGGTGTACGTGCGGGTGTCGTCGTCGCCGGTCTCGAATTCGCGGATCCCGTGGTCCGTGCCGGGGAACACCACGGTGGTGATCGGATGGCCTGCTTCCCCCAGCGCCACGAGACGCCGCAGGGTTTCCTCGGGAGGCGCTTCGCGATCCGCACCGGCCAGTATCCACAGCTGCGGGATGCGCAGCGCCCGCAGTACCGGCATCGTGTCGTGATTCCACGTGGTGCCCTTGTCGTGCTGTGCGGCGGTGGCTTCGATCTGTTCCCGCGTATGCTGCAGCAACAGTCCACTGAACTCGCCCTTGATCGCCGGATACCAGGGCTCGCCCGCGTAGCGGCGGCGAAGGACTTCCAGGCGCTCCCAATCGGCCTCGCGGCGCGAGGCCACGACGGCCGCGGTGGCTTCGGTGATCTCGCGCGCCTTGGCCATTACTTCCTCGCCGTACCCGGCGCGGCGCAGGTCCAGCATCACCTGGTCGCGGTCCTCGGCCAGCGGGCTGTCCGCCATGCCATAGCCCACCACCACGAAGGCGGCATGGTCGGTCTTGCTGGCCGCCAGCGGCGCGACCCAACCCGCCTGGCTGCCACCCAGGAAGCCGATGCGCGCCGCGCGCGGCCCCGCCAGGCGACGGGCTTCGTGCAGCGCAGCGACGGCATCGTCGGACAGCAGATGGAAATCCTGCGTGTACGTGCCGGTGGACTGCCCGGTGCCGCGTTTGTCGTAGACGAACACCCCCACGCCCTGCGCGGGAAACAGATGCTGCGCGGCGTAGAAGTCGACGCCGGAGTAGTCCTCCGACCCGTGCACGATGACCGCGATCGGCACGGGATCATCGCCGTGCGGCAGCACCAGCCGGCCACGCAACTGTTCGCCCTTGCCGGCAAAACGCGTTTCGGTGATGTCGAAGGCGATCTTCGAGCCTGCCTGTCTATCGAAGGCGATGCGGCCTTCCCCGCATTCGCCGAAACGCACGACCTTGCCGTCGGGCCGTCCGCTCCAGCCCGTCGTGCTGCGCCATGCCCCGTCCGCGGGCGAAAGCAGACCGGTGGTGCCATCCACGCGCTGCCAGCGCAACTGGGCAGGTTCGCTGAGGCGATCGATCCCCACCACGCTGCCATCGAGGAGGCGGTAGGCGCCGGCATGGCAGGCAGGTGCATCGGCCGAACGGGCTTCGCTCGGCAGCAGAACCGCAACGAGCATGGCGCAGGAAAAGAGGACAGGGCGCATGACGCATCCCGGGGGAAGACAGGAACGGCAGGCTAGCCGGCGCGGCCGGCGGAGCGTCAGGGTCGCAAGTCACTTCGAGCGCCGCCAGAAGTCACTCCACCGGAATGCGGGTGTAGGCGTTCAAGGCATGGCTGGCGGAGACGACGCGTCCCGATCTGGATGCCTGAGCGGGACGCGCAGGCGCGATCACACGGTCTGACTCCCGTGCGCGTCGGCGGTGGCGGCAAAGGGCAGCAGGAGGCCGAGGATGATCGGGATGACGGCGATGGGAATGGCGGCGATGCTAACCGCGCATCGCGTGCGTGGCTTCGTGCTGGCGGGCATAGCGCCGCGGAGGCAGGCCGGTATGGCGGTGGAAGGCCATGCTGAAGGTGCTCACCGAGCGGTAGCCCACCTGTTCGGCGGCTTCGGCCACGCTGGCGCGACCCTCGCGCAGCAGCTCGCGGGCGAGCGCCATTCGCCATGCAAGCAGATAGGCCATCGGGGCCACGCCCAATGCCCGGCTGAAACGTTCGAAGAAGGCGGATCGCGATAGCGCTGCGCGCCCGGCCAACTGGTCGACGGTCCATGGGTGCGCGGGGCGTGCATGCAGTTCGCGCAGCGAGGGTGCCAGGCGCGCATCGGCCAGCCCGCGCAGCAGACCGGGCGGCGCGGACGCACCGGGCGTGGCGCGCAGGGACTCGACCAGCAGCAGATCCACCAGCCGCGACAGCACCACGGCGCGGCCCGGCCAGTCGTGGTCCGCTTCATCGCTCAACAGGGTCACCAGCTGAGACAGGCGCGGTACGCCGCGCACATGCACCAGCGTGGGCAGCAGCGAGGCAAGCAGTGCGGGTTCCTGATGCTCGAAGCGGAACCAGCCGCCCAGCAGCCGCACGTCCGGCGGGCCATCCTGACGGCCATGGCGGACCTCGCGGTCGGGCAACGGGTCGCGGACGGGATCGAGGTGGGTGGGCAACTGGGTCAGGCCGTCTGAAAGCAGGAAGCCCGGCGTGGCCGGCAGCAGCACGAAATCGCCGGCCTCGAGGGTGATCGCCTTCTCGCCGTCGACCGCCAGCACGCACCGGCCTTGCTGGACGATGCAGAAGCTGGGCTCGCCGAAGGTGGCGTAGCGCACGGCCCAGTGTCCGGCGGCGCTGATGCCCTTGGAGAAGGCGGCATGCGGCCGGAGCAGGCGGACGATATCGGAGAGGGGGTCGGACATCTGGACGATCCGAGAAGAAAAATGGACATCGTGCAATGGAGCGTCCGGCGATGCTCGCCTATCGTGGCCTCCCGATCAACAACCCCGGCCCCCTCCCCATGAAGACCGTCCTCATCACCGGCTGTTCCTCCGGCTACGGCCTGGAAACCGCCCGCCACTTCCACGCCCAAGGTTGGCGCGTGATCGCCACCATGCGCACGCCACGCACCGACCTGCTGCCCTGCGACGAACGCCTGCAGGTGCTGCCGCTGGACGTGACCCGGCCGGACAGCATCGCCGCCGCGCTCGACGCCGCCGGTCCGCTGGACGTGCTGGTGAACAACGCGGGGCTCGGCCTGTTCGGCGCGTTCGAGGCCACGCCGATGTCGACCGTGCGCGAGATCTTCGAGGCCAACACCTTCGGCACGATGGCAATGACGCAGGCGGTGATCCCGCAGTTCCGCGCGCGTCGCGCCGGCACCATCGTCAACGTCACCTCCAGCGCCACGCTGGCACCCATGCCACTGGTGGCGGCATACACCGCCAGCAAGACGGCGATCGAAGGCTTCACCGCCTCGCTCGCACACGAGTTGGGTGCGTTCGACGTGGCGGTGCGCTTGGTCGAACCCGGCTACGCGCCGACCACACGCTTCGCGGCGAACGGCGAGGAGCGCATGCGCGGCCTGGTGCCGGAGGCGTACGCGCGCTATGCGCAGGACGTGTTCGCCGGGTTTGCCGGTGCCAGCGCGTTCACCCGGGAAACGGATGTCGCGCAGGCCGTGTGGGATGCGGTCCACGATGCGACCGGGCAGCTGCATTTCCCCGCAGGGGCGGATGCGATCGCCTTGGCCGCGTTGCGCTGAAAGAAGAAGCCCCGCATCCGCGGGGCTTCTTCGTCGTGCTCGGCGTCGCACTCAGGCTTCGGCGTCTTTCTTGTACGCATCCACCGGAATGCAGGCGCACATGACATTCTTGTCGCCGTAGACGTTGTCCACGCGCGCAACCGGCGGCCGGTGCTTCTGCAGCTTCAGCGTGGCTAGCGGGCCGGCCGCGGATTCACACGCTAGTCGGCAGGTCGATCAAGACAGCGCGCAGTTATTCGGCCGATCGTGGCTTTAAGTACAAGACATTCAGTATGGGTACCATTGCTGTTGTCAAGAACAAGAACAACATGTTGGCGGTAAAAATTCCGACACTCGCGTAGCGAAGTAGCTTGAAGATGACGAATGTTGCCAACAGCGCGTTGAGAACTCTCGTGATAATGGCGAATACTTGGTTCGTCACCCAAGAGGTGGAGATAACGGCAAGGATCAGAGGAGCGTAGACCCATATGAAAGAAGACGCCGTCGTCTTACCCTTGATGTCAGCAAATATCAGCGCAAACAACAGCGCGAGAACATTAAAGATGGGCAAAAGTACGCTGAGGGTCGACACTTTCGTTTCCGCAGGTGTTCGACCACGAGCTCTTGGCTTGGCGGGATTCGTCGCAAGTGGCTCGCGCCGCGGCGGGCCAGCGGTGTTGTAAGGGTCGTTCATTTTTTCTTCTTCTCAGTTCGCGTGGTCGTAGCGGAGGGTACCCTATCGATCCGCCAACGACCACGAAGGATGACAACGTCTTAAAGCCTGAGGCCTACGTTCTGTCTGGCCGCCTTCCGTCTTCCTGACCAGACCAAGATCTCCGTTTCTGGCCAGAAGCGGACATTGGCTCGCCGTTGAACATGCCGCGAGTGTCGCAAGAAGAAGCCCCGCATCAGCGGGGCTTCTTCGTCATCCGTGGTGCCGCACTCAAGCGTCCACTTCGTCCTTGTACGCATCCACCGGAATACAGGCGCACATGACGTTCTTGTCGCCGTAGACGTTGTCCACGCGCGCGACCGGCGGCCAGTATTTCTGCAGCTTCAGCGTGGCCAGCGGGAACGCGGCCAGTTCACGCGGATAGGCGTGGGTCCACTCGCTGGCCATCACCATGGTGGCGGTGTGCGGCGCGTTCTTCAGCGGGTTGTCCTCGCGGTCCAGGCGGCCGTCCTCGACCGCGCGGATCTCCTCGCGGATCTCGATCATCGCGTCGATGAAGCGGTCCAGCTCGTGCAGCGATTCGCTCTCGGTCGGCTCGACCATCAGCGTGCCGGCCACCGGGAAGCTCAGCGTGGGCGCGTGGAAGCCGAAGTCGATCAGGCGCTTGGCCACGTCCTCGGCGCTGATGCCGGTGCGGTCCTTGAGCGGGCGCAGGTCGAGGATGCACTCGTGCGCCACCAGGCCGTTGCGGCCTGTGTAGAGCGTTTCGTAGTGCGGCTCCAGGCGCTTGGCGATGTAGTTGGCGTTGAGCAGCGCCACCTGGGTGGCCCGGCGCAGGCCGGCCGAACCCATCAGGGTGACGTACATCCAGCTGATCGGCAGGATACTGGCGCTGCCGAAGCTGGCGGCGCTGACCATGCCCACGCCGCCTTCGCCGCCGAAGGTCTTCGGCAGGTACGGGGCCAGGTGCGCCTTCACCGCGCACGGACCCACGCCGGGACCGCCGCCGCCGTGCGGGATGCAGAAGGTCTTGTGCAGGTTGAGGTGCGACACGTCCGAGCCCCATTTGCCGGGCTTGGCCACGCCGACTAGGGCGTTCATGTTGGCGCCGTCGGTGTACACCTGGCCGCCGTGCTGGTGGACGATGTCGCAGATGGCCACCACGTCTTCCTCGAACACGCCATGCGTGGACGGGTAGGTGATCATGATCGCGGCCAGACGCTCGCTGTACTTCTCGGCGGCGCGGCGGATGTCCTCGACATCGACGTTGCCGTTGGCGTCGCACTTGGTGACCACCACGGTCATGCCGCACATCTGCGCGCTGGCCGGGTTGGTGCCGTGCGCGGATTCGGGGATCAGGCAGATGTCGCGGTGGCCTTCGCCGCGTGCACGATGGTAGGCACGGATCGCCAGCAGGCCCGCGTACTCGCCCTGCGCGCCGGAGTTGGGCTGCAGGCTGACGGCGTCGTAGCCGGTGCATTCCACCAGCATGGCTTCCAGCTCGTCGATGAGCTGACGGTAGCCGGCAGCCTGTTCGGCCGGCGCGAGCGGATGGAGGTTGGCGAATTCCGGCCACGTGACCGGGATCATCTCGGCGGTGGCGTTGAGCTTCATGGTGCAGCTGCCCAGCGGGATCATGGTGCGATCCATCGCCAGGTCCTTGTCGGCCAGCGCACGCATGTAGCGCAGCAGTTCGTGCTCGCTGTGGTGCGTGTTGAACACCGGATGGGTCATGAAGTCGCTGGTGCGGCGCAGGGCCTGCGGGATCAGCGACGGCGCACTGGCGTCCAGCGCATCGACCGACGGCAGCGCCGCGCCTTCACCGGCGAACACGCCCCACAGCGTTTCGATGTCGGCGCGGGTGGTGGTCTCGTCCAGCGAGATGCACAGCGAGCCGTTGCCGCGCACGCGCAGGTTGAGGCGGGCGGCCTGGGCGCGGGCCAGGATGGCGTCGCAGGCGTCGCCCGGCTCGATGCACAGGGTGTCGAACGCGCTGGCATGCACGGCCGGGTAGCCCAGCGTGCGCAGGCCCTCGGCTAGGATGGCGGTCAGGCGGGCGACGCGGCCGGCGATGCGCTTCAGCCCGTCGGGGCCGTGGTAGACGGCGTACATGCTGGCCATCACCGCCAGCAGCACCTGCGCGGTGCAGATGTTGGAGGTGGCCTTCTCGCGGCGGATGTGCTGTTCGCGCGTCTGCAGGGTCAGGCGGTAGGCGGCCTTGCCTTCGGCGTCGACCGACACGCCGATCAGGCGGCCGGGCATGCTGCGCTTGTAGGCGTCGCGGCAGGCCATGAAGGCGGCGTGCGGGCCGCCGAAACCGAACGGTACGCCGAAGCGCTGCGAGTTGCCGATCACGATGTCGGCGCCCATCTCGCCCGGCGGCTTCAGCAGGGTCAGCGCCAGCAGGTCGGTGGCGACGACGAACAGCGCGTTGTGCGCGTGGATGGCGTCGGCGTCCTTCGACCACTCTTCGACCCAGCCACTGGAGGCGGGGTACTGCACCAGCACGCCGAAGTAGTCGCCGGCGGCGAGCTTCTGGTGGAAGGCGTCGGTGGAGCGCACCACGTCGACGGTGATGCCCAGCGGCTCGGCGCGGGTGGCCAGCACTTCCAGCGTCTGCGGATGGGTGTCGCCGGCGACCAGGAAGGTGTTGGACTTCGACTTGGCCGAACGCTTGGCCAGCGTCATCGCCTCGGCGGCGGCGGTGGCTTCGTCCAGCAGCGAGGCGTTGGCGATCTCCATGCCGGTGAGGTCGGCCACCATGGTCTGGAAGTTGATCAGCGCCTCCATGCGGCCCTGCGAGATCTCCGCCTGGTAGGGCGTGTAGGCCGTGTACCAGGCAGGGTTTTCCAGGATGTTGCGCAGGATGACCTTCGGCGTGTGGGTGCCGTAGTAGCCCTGGCCGATGAAGCTGCGGAAGACCTGGTTGCGGGCGGCGACGGCGCGGATCTTGGCCAGCGCTTCCTCTTCGTTGATCGGAGCGGGCAGGGCCAGCGGCTGCGCGGACTTGATGCTGGCCGGCACGATGGCGTCGGTCATCGCGTCCAGCGAGTCGTGGCCGACGACGCGCAGCATGTGCGCGATCTCGGCGTCGTTGGGGCCGATGTGGCGTTCGAGGAACGCGCCGTGGTGCTCGAGCTCGCGCAGGGAGGGGGTGTTCGACATGGGAGGCATCCGGGAAGGGCAATGGAACCGGGCGCGCGGAAACCGCACGTGGGATGCCCCTCTGTCCTTTTGCCTGAGAGTTTGGAAGCGCGCCGACGAGGAGGTCGCGTGCTTCGTGCCCCTTCGGCGCCGGCGCTGCCGCGAGGCGGCCGGTCTCTCCAGAGTGTCGTTGCAGTGGTGGTATCGGGCCTGAGCGATTACGGGCGTTTGCGCCTTCGGCAGCCGGTCGCGGGCGACGGGCTTCTCCCACCGGTGTTGCCGGCGGATTATAGCCTGCGGGCGGGTCCGCAGGCGGTTTCGGCGTACCATGTGCCGCCCGGCGCGGTCCGTTCATGGAGAACCGCCGCGCCCGTCCGGAGCGTCCCCCCCGCAATGAGTGCCCCCCACGCCATCTCCAACCGCCGCCTGGCCCTGCTGCTGGGCGGGCTGGCGATGTTCGGTCCTTTTTCCATCGACACCATCTTCCCGGCCTTCCCGGCCATGGGCGCGCAGCTGGGCGCGGACAAGGTGGCGATGCAGCAGACGATCAGCGCCTACCTGCTGACCTACGCGTTGATGAGCCTGGTACACGGGCCGCTGTCGGACACGTTCGGGCGCAGGCGGGTGATCCTGGGCGGGCTGTTCGTGTTCCTGCTGGCGTCGGTGGGCTGCGCGCTGGCCACCGACATGGGCACGCTGCTGCTGTTCCGCGCCCTGCAGGGCCTGTCGGCGGGCGTGGGCTTCATCGTCGGCCGTGCGGTGATCCGCGATGCCCGCCACGGCGACGACGCGCAGCGGCTGATGAGCCAGGTATCGATGATCTTCGGCATTGCGCCGGCCATCGCCCCCATCGTGGGCGGCTGGATCCTGGGCTGGAGCGCCTGGCCGACGATCTTCTGGTTCCTGGCCGCGTTCTCGCTGCTGTTGCTGGTCGCGGTGGCCGTATGGCTGCCGGAGACGCATCCTGCCGAAGTGCGCCTGAAGGTGTCGCCACGCCACCTGCTGCGCGACTATGTGGGCATCGTGCGCAACCGGCGCTTCCTGCGCCTGGCGCTGGCCGGCTCGCTGAGTTTCGGCGGGCTGTTCCTGTACATCGCGTCCGCGCCTGCGTTCGTGATGGACCTGCTGCACCTCAACGAGCAGCAGTTCGCGTGGCTGTTCCTGCCGACCATCGGCGGCATGGTGCTGGGCGCGTTCCTGTCGGGCCGCGCCGCCGGTCGCGTGGAAGGGGCGCGCCTGGTGAAGATCGGCTATGCCTGCATGGCGCTGGCGATGGTGGCGAACGTGGGCTACAACGCCTGGGCGGGCGCGGACATCCGGGTGCCCTGGGCGGTGCTGCCGATGATGCTGGCGGCGCTGGGCGTGGCGCTGGTGTTCCCGATCCTGACCCTGGCCATCCTGGACATGTATCCGCGCCAGCGCGGCGCGGCGTCTTCGCTGCAGGCCTTCAGCAACCTGATGGTGAACGCGCTTATCGCCGGCCTGCTGTCGCCGCTGCTGAGCCATCATGGTCTGCACCTGGCGCTGGGCATGGCCGGCTTCGTGCTGCTCGGTTGGCTGATGTGGCAATGGGAGGCGCATGCCAGCCGCCGCCAGCCGGTCTGCCCCCGCGAACCCGTGGCGCTGCAACCCACCGATCAACTCTGACGTTCAGCGAGATTCCCATGTCCATCCAGTCCAAGGCCCGACGCGAAGCGAAGAAGCGCAAGGCGACGAAGGAGCGCAACGTGGCGCGCGCCAACGCACCGGCGATCGAGCCGCATGCCGAGCTGCGCAACCCGCAGGGCGACCTGCTGGCCGGCATCGTCCGCCAGGCGGGCGTGTGGGTGCTGGGCATGGACGGCCGCATCGCCGGCAGTTCCGACAGCGCGGCGGAAGTGCTGGCGATGATCAAGCAGGCCGCGGCCCTGCACGAGGCGCAGGGCAACCCCGTGCGCCTGGTGTACTCGGACGAACTGCGCGATACCGCCGTGATCGAGGCGGCCGCGCAGGGGCTGACGCTGGAGCAGTTCGAGCAGCAGATGGCCGAGCAGATGAAGGCGAACAGGCCGGAGCCTGCGCCGGACGTGAATTGATCCGGCTCAGCGGTTGTTGTGGGGGCGACGTGAGTCGCGATCGTATCCTGGGGTGGCCGAGGTTGATGGATCGCGCAATCGCAACTCACGTCGCTCCCACGACATCTTCCCACGGCGAAGCGATGCGATCGCTGCCGTGAGCAACGCCGTCGGCATCCACACCCAGCGCAGTTCCGACAGCAGCACCTCCACGCCGCTCGCGCTGAAGAAGCGGTTCGCGAACGGCGACACGTCGATCACCCGCCAGGGCGCGAAATGACGGGTGTCGGACCAGGGCCAGAACAGCGCGACACCCAGGCCCCCGTCGGTCAGCATGTCCAGCAGCGGGTGGGAGGCGGCGGACAGGGCGACGAACAGTAGCGCGGTGAAGGGCGGCGCTTTCAGCATCCGCGCGAAACAGGCGGCCAGCAGACCGCACGCCAGCGCGAAGACCAGCGAATGGCTCGCGCCCCGATGACCGAAGGCGTGCGCGTAGTCGATGCCCAGGGCGAACATCGCCACGTCCGCGTCTGGCAGCATCGCGGCCGCCATGCCGGCGGCGACCAGGCGCGGCGGGACGCGCGAGCGCCCCAGCGCGATGCCGGCGGCGACGGGGAGCAGGGCGTGGGTCAGGACGGTGGGCATGGGGAAACCTCGTGGGGCGGGTTTCCAGCGTCGGGTCGGCCGGTGTGGACCGGATGAAGTCTCCGTGGGGAAAGAAAAAGGCCGGCGTGTGCCGGCCTTTCGCAGGAGGTCGTCTCGCCGGGCTCAGCGTTCGCGCTGGGTCGTGCGGAGCGGTGCGGCCCTGCGCGGCGTGGCGGGGCGCGCAGGCGATGTGGCCGGGGTATCGGGTGTCGCAGCGACGCGCGCGCCCTGGGTCTGTACCGTGGCGCCTGCCGTAGCGCCTGCGTTGCGCACCAATGGTTGCGAGCTGTTCTCGCGGACGGGATCGGCGGCGATCCATTGCTTGATCTGGGGGAAGACCAGGTCAAGCCGCGAGTAATGGTCGCGGTTCGCGGTATTGGCGATGTTGCCAGTGTTGGCGCACGAGGCATTGCCGCCGTACAGGCCGCCCCGCAGCCGGTAGCTGTTGTCGGCGTAGCGGGTGAACAGTCCCGAGCCGCTGCTGCCGCCTTCGGTGGTGCCTTCCAGCCAGCCGACCGTGAACTGTTCCGCGTAGCTGTCTGCGACGTGCTGCCCACGCGAATACTTCTTCGCGTCGCCCGAGGGGTGATGGATCGCGATCACGTCCGCGTTCGGCGCCAGCGTGCTGGCGTCCCAGCCCGCGAACGTCGCGCCGGCGGGCGCGGGGTTCTTCAGGCGCAGCAGCAACGCATCGACATTGGTGTCGACGAACAGGATGTCGGCGCCGCCCGTCAGGGGATTCGTCTTGCGGGCGTCGCTGGTGGCGCAGCCGGTGTTCTCGTAACCCCAGTAGGTGTTGAGGGTATTGGCGACGGTCTGACTGTCGATGCAGTGCGCAGCGCTGTAGAAGTACGGCACCTGGGTGGACGCCGTGGTGTCGTTGAGCAGCGTTCCGGTGCAGATGTAGCTCTTGCCGCCGTCCACGAAGACCATATGGGCCACGGCGTTCTTCGCCTGGACATAGGCCGACCCAAGTTGGTCGACGCGGCAGACCGCGTTGATGTTGCAGGCAGCCGATTCGCCGACCTTCTCCACGATCTTGAAATCGTTGCGGCTGTTGGCCAGCAGGTGCGACACCTGCGGCGCCTGCAGGCGTGCTTGTGTGGCCGTCACGTGGGCGGGACGGTAGACCTCGATGACCTGCACGGCGCCGTCGGTCGCCGGCGTCCAGTAGACGCCCCCTTCGTCGGCGAGCGCGAGCGCCTCGGCCGCCGTGATCTTGGCGACGACACGGGCAGGCTCGTCGGAGCCGGCGAAGCGGAGTTCGACGTGCGGGTGCAGGCGGTCGACCCGCAGACCCACGCGCAGGCCCATCGCATCGGGCGAGCCGACCTGCAGGCGTGCGACCGCCCCGCCGGATTTCAACGCCACCCAGCGCAGCGCAGGCGTGGCGCGTTCGATGCCTTCGTGGGCGAGGGTGCGCCCGACGCCGATCTGCGTGGCCTTGATGCGCTGGCTGGCATTGTGGTTCTCGAGTTCCGCCAGCCGCCGGATCGCCAGTTCCCGATAGCCTTGCCGGGTGATGTCGCGCACCGGGAATTGCGCCAGTTTCCAGGCAGGCGCCGCCTGCGCCGGCGTGCGGCTGGGTTCGCCGGCAACCTGGGTCACCGCGGCGCTGGCCGCGACGGGCGTGGCGACCAGCATCAGGCTGGCCAGGTATCGCAGGGTGTTCGATCGCATCATTCTTCAGACCTCCGTGTCGGAGCGTGGAGCGGGAACGGGCGGACCGACGACGGTCCGCCCGTGTACGGAGCTTACGGTTTGGCGGGCGCCGCGGCCGCCACGGGTGCGGCCGCCGGCCATCCGCAGGTCTGGCCTTCGTTCTGCTGCTTCAGCCAGTCCTGCAGCGGCGCGAAGTACTCCAGCACCGCGCCGGCATCCATCTTCTCGCCGCCGGTGAGTTCCTTCAGCGTGGCCTGCCACGGCTGGCTGGCGCCCTTCTCGAGCATCGCCCAGAACTTCTGGCCCGCCGCCTTGTTGCCGTAGAAGCTGCAGTTGTAGAGCGGGCCCTTGTAGCCGGCCGCGTCGCACAGGCCCTTGTAGAACTGGAACTGCAGCACATGCGAGAGGAAGTAGCGCGTGTACGGCGTGTTGCCCGGCACGTGGTACTTCGCGCCCGGATCGAAGAAGTCCTCGCCACGCGCGGTGGCCGGTGCCACGCCCTGGTACTTGGCCTTCAGCTCCCACCAGGCCTTGTTGTAGTCGGCCGGCTTGATGCTGCCGTCGAACACACCCCAGCGCCAGCGATCGATCATCAGGCCGAACGGCATGAACGACACCTTCGCCAGCGCCATGCGCATCTGCGCATTGATCAGCGCCTCGTTGCTCTGCTGCTGTTCGCCGACCATGCCGATCGACTTCAGGTAGTCCGGCGTCATCGCCAGCACCATCGTGTCGCCGATGGCCTCGTGGAAGCCATCGTGTGCGCCGGTCTGGAACAGCGGCGGCAGCTTGTTGTAGGCCAGGTAGTAATAGACGTGGCCCAGCTCGTGGTAGATGGTGGTGAAGTCTTCTTCGTTGGGCTTGATGCACATCTTGGTGCGCACGTCGCCGCTCATGTTCATGTCCCACGCGCTGGCGTGGCAGACCACGTCGCGGTCCATCGGCTTGATGAACTGGGTCTTGGTCCAGTAGCTCTCGGGCAGCTTGGGCATGCCCAGGCTGGTGTAGAAGTCCTGGGCGCGCTCGGTCATCTGCTTGGCGACCTGCAGCTGCGCTTCGCGCTCGGCCTGGAACAGCTTGTCCGTGCCCGGGCCCGGACCTGCCTTGGCCAGCGCCGCCTGGTAGTCGGCCTGGTACTGCTTTTCCAGCGCGCCGGTGATGTCCAGGCTGCCGGCGCCCTTGTACGGCTCCAGCATGTCCCACAGGTTGCCCCAGTCCTGCTGCCACATGTTGCCCATCAGGTGCGCAGGCAGCAGGCCGTTGACCTGGCCTTTTTCAACCCCGTAGGTGGCCTGCAGCTTGGTGCGGGTGTAGCAGTGCAGCTGCTCGTACAGCGGCTTGACCTGGCCCCACAGGCGGTCGGTCTCGGCGGCGATCTCGGCCGGCGTCATGTCGTAGCCGCTGCGCCACATCTCGCCGGTGTCGGCGAAGCCCATTTCCTTGGAGCCCTCGTTCACCAGCTCGACGAAGCGCGTGTAGTCCTTGCGCATCGGCTGGGCGATGGTGTGCCAGCCCTGCCACGCGTCCAGCTGCGCGTCGTAGTCGCGGCTGCTGCGCAAGACGTCTTCCAGTTCGCCCAGCTGGCGGCACTTCTTGGCGTCGCCCTCGCCGGTGCAGTAGGTGCCGGCACCGTAGGTGCCTTCCATCCGGGTGGCGATCTGGGTGAGTTCGGCCAGCTTGGCCGGATCCTTCGGCGCCGGCATCGCCGTGGCCAGCTTCAGCAGTTGGATGGCGCGCGCGGTCTCGGGCGACATCTGCTGGCCTTCGAACTTCTTGGCCTGCTCGATCCAGCTGTTGAGCTGGGTCAGGTAGCGCTCGTTGCCCTTGGCGGCCAGCAGCTGGCTGTCGTCGTTGATGTAGGTGCTGGACAGCCACTGCGCGGCGGTCATCTCCGGATACATCTTCTTGAACTCGTCGTTGACGCGCGCGATGAACTGGTCCGCGGTCTCGCCCTTGGGCGCGGCAGGCGTGGCGGCCGAATCGGTGGCCGGCTCGTCCTTCTTGCAGGCGGCAAGGGTGACGAGGCCCGCGCCGATGGCGAGGGCGAGCAGGAGATGGCGATGCTTCACGGGACGTCCTTCAGGGTGCGGTGGGCGCAGGAAGCTGAAGGGTAGTGAGGGGCGGCGGGGGCGGCAAGTGGGGGCAGCCTCAGCGATGCGGCAGCCCGCGCTCCTTGAGGAAGGCGCGGGCGTCGTCCGCATCCTGCTCGAACCACGCCCGTGTCGATCCGAGCCTGTAGGTGTACCCCCAGGCATCCATGTCGCCCATCAGCCGGTGGCGACCCACGCCCGGCAGGTCGTCGGCCAGGATGATCTGCAGGCAGCAGGTGGCATCCTCTTCGATCACCGAATCGGTGGCGTCGGTGTGCACCTGCGCGCGCCGTTCGGCCGGAAGCACGATCAGGTGGCAGGCTTCGTGCAGCATCGAATGCACCGGCGTATCGCCGCGCACGTAGACGTTGTGGGCGATCACGCCGGCTTCCGGTTCGCCCCAGAAGCTGCCGGGAATCGGGGCGGCATCGTCGACGAAATGGAGCTGCAGGCCATGGGACGCAAGCAGGGCATCGGCAGCGCCGGGCGGCAGGTCGCGTACCCGCATCACGTCGGGCGGGGCGGCGTCGGCGTCGGAAGAGTCAGCCATCTTGGGAAAACACCTGTAGGAGCGCCCTTGGGGCGCTCCTACGAGCGGCCCGGTCCTGTCAGGTGTTGCCTTCCGGCAACGCGACGGAGATATCGAGCACGTCGTGGTCGCCGTCCTTGATCAGGTCGACCTTGACCGCATCGACATCGACGTTGACGTATTTCTTGATCACTTCCAGCAGTTCGCGACGCAGCAGCGGCAGATAGTCGGGCGCCCCCCGCGAACTGCGCTCCTGCGCAATGATGATCTGCAGGCGGTTCTTGGCGGTTTCGGCGGTGTTCTTCTTCGCCTTCAGGAAATCGAACAGGCCCATGCTCAACCTCCGAACAACTTGCTGAAGAAGCCCTTCTTCTCCAGGGTGGTGAAGCGCAGCGGGCGGTCCTCGCCCAGCAGGCGCGCGACGGTGTCGTCATAAGCCTGGCCGGCCGGCGACTCCAGGTCGAGGATGACCGGTTCGCCCTTGTTGGAGGCGTTCAGCACGTCGCCGGACTCGGGGATCACGCCGAGGGTCTTCAGGCCCAGCACTTCCTCCACGTCCTTGATGCTGAGCATCTCGCCGCCCTCCACGCGCGCCGGGTTGTAGCGGGTCAGCAGCAGGTTGGCCTTCAGCGATTCGCCGTTCTCGGCGCGGCGGGTCTTGGAGTCGAGCAGGCCGAGGATGCGGTCGGAGTCGCGTACCGACGACACTTCCGGGTTCACCACCACGATGGCCTGGTCGGCGAAATACATGGCGAGAAACGCGCCCTTCTCGATGCCGGCCGGCGAGTCGCACACGACGAAGTCGAAGCCGTCGTCGGACAGGTCCTTCAGCACCTTCTCCACGCCTTCCTTCGTCAGCGCGTCCTTGTCGCGCGTCTGCGAAGCGGCCAGCACGTACAACGTCTCGAATCGCTTGTCCTTGATCAGGGCCTGCTTCAGCGTGGCCTCGCCCTGGGTGACGTTGACGAAGTCGTACACCACGCGGCGCTCGCAGCCCATGATGAGGTCGAGGTTGCGCAGGCCGACGTCGAAGTCGATGACCGCGACCTTCTTGCCGCGGCGGGCCAGGCCGCACGCGATGCTGGCGCTGGTGGTGGTCTTGCCCACGCCGCCCTTGCCGGACGTGACTACGATGATTTCAGCCAACGGTGTTCTCCTTGGTCGTTCTTATGTCGGGTGGCGCCGCGCGTCAGTCCTGCGCGGCGATCTTGAGTTGGTCCTGGTCCAGCCAGATCTGCACGGCCTTGCCGCGCAGTTCCTTGGGTACGTCTTCCATCACTTTGTAGTGGCCGGCGACGGCGACCAGTTCGGCATGGAATTCACGGCAGAAGATGCGTGCGTCGGCATTGCCGCGCGCCCCGGCGAGGGCGCGGCCGCGCAGCGCGCCGTAGACGTGGATGGAGCCATCGGAAATGACCTCGGCACCGGCCCCGACGGTGCTGAGCACGGTCAGGTCGCGGTTTTCGGCATACAGCTGCTGGCCGGAGCGCACGGGCGTCTTCTGGACCAGGCCGGGCTTGGTGTCGGTCGCCTTGGGCGCGGCGGGTGCCGCTGCCGCTTTCGCAGGCGCGGCTTCGGTCGCGGCCTGGCGGGGGGCGGGAGCGGTCGCGGCCGAAGCGCCTCCGACAGGTTCGTACTGGGCGCGGAACTTGGCGAGCAACGGCAGGCCCAGCTGTTCGGCCAGGGTTTCGGTCTCGCGGGTGCCGTAGGCCAGCGCCACCGGGATGACCCCGGCGCCGCGCAGGCCGTCGATCAGCGCACGCGCGGTGTCGGCATCGGGCAGGCGGGTCAGGCCGCCGAAATCCACGATCACGGCGGCGCGACCGAACAGCTTGGGCGCGCGCTCGACGCGCTCGCGCATTTCGCGGATCAGCTGGTCGACGTCGAGGGTGCGGATGCGGAGGTTGGCGATGCCGACCTGGCCGATCTTCAGTTCGCCGGCCTGCTCGTAATCCATGGGGGCTCGCGTCACGCTCATGTACCGGTCGGCCGCTGGACGCCGGCATCGGCCTGCAGGCGGGTACGGGCCCAGGCGACGTCGGGCAGGGCGTCGCCATAGGTGTCGTGCACCCAGGGGTAGCTGCACAGTTCCTTCATCAGCATGCTGGCGCGGACATTCGCTTCGGCCATCACGTGCTGGCCCACTTCGCGGAAGCCGAAGCTGCCATGGAACAGCAGCGCCGGATCGGCACCGTGGTCGAGGAACACCTCGCACGCCAGCTGCGGGTAGCGCAGTTCGGCATAGCTCTGCACGTCGGCGTAGAAGGCGCGGCCCACGCCACCGCCGCGACGGCGGCTGGCCACCACGATGCGGTCGATGTAGAAGAACTGCGGGTAGCGCTCGCCGAACCAGGCGAAGTTGCTGCTGTCGTGGGCGGCCCCGGAACCGAAGCCGACCAGGAAGCCGGCCAGGTTGCCGTCGCGCTCGGCGACGCGGAAGTACTCGGCGGTCTCGTAGAAGCGGCGGACCTTGGCCGAATCCAGCGGCAGGATCGCCAGTCCGGCATTGTTGTTGAGGGCTAGGACGGAATCCAGCTCGTGCTCGCGCACGTCGCGGATGACAATCGACATTACCTGACTCCGAACGGGTCTTGCAGGGCGGCACGCAGCCAAGCCCGGATTATCGCATGCTGCCGCAGCACCGGACAGGCGCCGGGTGAGCCGCGGATGAACCCCGCGGTCGCGTGCGCCAGGCCCGGCATGACTTTAGTTGGGACATGGGCGCGGGCGATTCCGCCTAAGATGCCCGGATGTTGGGACGACTCAGCCACACCCGCCTGCTGCGCGCCGCCGGCCTCTACACCTGGGCCCTGGTGGGGATCCCCATCATCCTCAATGTCGTGGTGCCGCCGCCGAACGGTCAGCCCGTCAACATTCCGATGGCGGCGCTCAGCTACCTGAGCTTCGGTGGCTGCTACTGGCTGGCGACACGCGTGCTGGATGGCCGTCGGGACGGGCTTCCCCTGGCCTGGAACATCCCCCTGGCCATGGTGCTGACGGCCGCGGCCATCGGGGTGGGCGTCTACACCGAAACGGGCCTGGGCGCGGTCCTGCTGATGATCATGGCCGGTGTGCTGCCGTGGCTGCTCGACCTGCGCTATGCCATGGCCTGGCTGATCGCGGCCCATGTGGCGCTGGTGCCGGCCTTCATGACGATGACCCGGGACCAGTTCACGTTCTGGGAGGCCCTGTTCCAGTCCATGTTCTACGTGGGCTTTGCCGCCTTCGTGATGATCACCACCTACGTCGCGCGCCAGCAGGCCCAGGCCCGCGAGGAGCAGCGCCGTCTCAACGCCGAGTTGCGCGCCACCCGCGTGCTGCTGGCCGAAAGCGCCCGCGTGAACGAGCGCACGCGCATCTCCCGTGAACTCCACGACCTGCTGGGGCACCACCTGACCGCCCTCAGCCTGAACCTGGAAGTGGCCGGCCACATGACCGAGGGGAGGGCGCAGGAGCACGTGCGCCAGGCGCATACCCTGGCCAGGCTGCTGCTGACCGACGTGCGCGAAGCCGTCAGCCAGTTGCGCGACAGTGGCGCGATCGACCTGGGTGCGGCCCTCGTGCCGCTGGCCGAGAAGGTCCCCTCGCTCGCGATCCACATGGACATCGAGGAGCCGCTGACGCTGGAGGACCCGCATCGCGCCCATGTCCTGCTGCGCTGCACGCAGGAGATCATCACCAATACCGTGCGCCATGCCGGCGCGCGCAACCTGTGGCTGCACTGCCGGCGCGACGGCGCGAGGATCCTGATCGATGCCCGCGACGATGGTGCCGGAAGCCCGCAGGTGGTGGCCGGCAACGGCCTGACCGGCATGCGTGAACGCCTGGCCCAGTACGGCGGCGCGCTGCGCATCGAAACGCGGCCCGGCCATGGCTTCTGCCTGCATATCGAGCTGCCCGTCAGCGAGGCCGCGCCGGCCTTCGCTCCTCTTCCCGTTTCCCCACCCGAACCCACACCCGAGCTCAGCTCCGGAGGAACCCCGTGATCCGTGTCTGTCTGGTCGACGATCAAACCCTGGTGCGCCAGGGCATCCGCTCCCTGCTGGCGCTGGACGACGGCATCGAGGTGGTGGCCGAGGCCGCCGACGGCAAGCAGGCCGTGGACCTGGTGCCGCAGGTGAAGCCGGATGTCGTGCTGATGGACATGCGCATGCCGGTGATGTCCGGCCTGGAGGCGCTCCAGGCCCTGGCCCGGGCGGGGCAGCTGCCGCCGACCATCATCCTGACCACGTTCGACGACGACCAGCTGGTGCTGGCTGGCCTGAAGGCGGGCGCCAAGGGCTATCTGCTGAAGGATGTCTCGCTGGAGCAGCTGGTCGGCGCGATCCGTACCGTGGCCGATGGCGGCTCGCTGGTGCAGCCCGCCGTCACCCAGCGCCTGCTCTCCGGCCTGGAGCACATGCGCAACGAATTCGTCAGCCTGGACCGCCCGGATCCGCTGACCGACCGCGAGACGGAGATCCTCCGGCTGATGGCCAGCGGCTTCTCCAACAAGGAGATCGCCAATTCACTGGGCGTGGCGGAGGGCACCATCAAGAACCACGTGTCCAACATCCTGTCCAAGCTGGGCGTGCGCGACCGTACCCGGGCGGTGTTGAAGGCCTTCGAACTGCAGCTCGTCTGAGCGCGGCGGCGAGCCCTGACGCGGCCGTGCAGAGGGCTTCCGCCGTCCGCGGGACCGGGTGGCGCACGCGGTGCGGCCCTTGTTTCATGCAAGGGCACGCCCTCGGACCGGATTCCGCAGCGGCATGCCGGTGGCGACCCGCACGGGGTTCCATACGCCCCGGAATAGGGCGGCCAACCGGTGTCAGATGGGCTGCGCGAAGCCCGGCAACCCTGCTAGGATGCGCGGTGCATTTTTTTCACGGCCGAGGCACCGGCCCCCGGAGACTCCTGAATGACCCGTTTGATCGAGTTCGTGATTGCGTTGGCGCTGGTCCTGGCGCTGTTTCTGGTGATCGGCCTGATCCTGCCGTCCTCGCGCGAGTTGCAGGAAAGCGTCGAGACCAACCGCCGCATGACCATCGTGTTCGACACGCTGAACAACGTGCGCCGACTGAAGGACTGGAACCCGCTGGTTCCGAGCGCGGCCAACGAACTCAGCTACTCCGGTGGCGAAGACAATACCGGCGTCGGCGCCAAGGTCGACTTCAACTCCGCCAACCCGGCCTGGGGCCAGGGCAGCTGGGAGATCGTCGAGAGCGAGCGTCCCGCCCCGACCGGCGGCCCGGGCAAGATCGTCTATGCGATCAACGACAAGCGCATGGGTACCGACAAGCGCAGCACCTTCGCGCTGGAGCCCACGGGCAAGAACAACCGCAACGTCAAGATCACCCAGTCCTATGAGGTCACCTACGGCTGGAACCTGATCGGGCGCTACGCCGGCATGTACGTCAGCCGCCACGTCGGCGATGCGGTCAAGGCCGGCCTGTCCAAGCTGACCAACATGCTGGCCACCGTGCCGAACTTCGACTACCGCACCGAAGGCAGCCCGCTGACCGACCTGAAGCTGGTCGAGCTGCCCGCCGAGGACCTGCTGGTGGTGAACGCCGGCAACATCGACCGCACCAACGACGCCATCAAGGCCTCGATCAAGCAGAACCAGGAGTGGATCAAGCGCGTGATGGAGGCCAACGGCCTGGTGGCCGCCGGCCCGGTGCGCATCATCACCACCGACTACGGCGCCGAGAAGTACGCCTTCGACGTCGCCCAGCCGGTCCGCAAGGGCTCGGCCGCGCCGAAGGCCGATGCCGCCGCCGAGGGCGAAGCCGCCCCGGCCGCCGCACCGGCCCCGGTCGCTTCCGCCGGTGAGCTGAAGGTCACCATTCCGTCGGGCGCCCCGGTCGAGTACGTGCGCTCCGAGCCGCGCAAGCTCGCCTTCGCCAGCTACACCGGCTACATGGCCGAGCTGGACAACCAGCGCAACGCACTGCGCGCCTGGGCGGTCACCGCCGGGCACGAAGTGGTCGATCGTCCGTTCGAGTCCTGGAAGTCCGGCGTCGACGGTGCCTTCGAGGGCGACGGCAAGTTCGACATCTACTGGGCGGTCAAGCAGTAACACCGCCCGGCCCTGCATCTTCGATGACAGGTACGCTTCCAACGCGCCGCTTCATGCGGCGCGTTGCGTTTCCGGGCATTGGTTTTCCGCAATGCCTTCCGCCACTGGCAGGATGCCGGTCTCCCCGCGAGGTCCGCTGAATCCATGAACTACGACCGGCGTCAACGCAAACCCTCCTTCCTGGCCCTGTGCGGCGGCCTGCTGGCCGCTGCCGCGGTCGGGCTGTCGGCCTACGCGTCGCACGGCGTCGGCGATGGGCAGGTGCAGTCGAACCTGCAGACGGCGGCACTGTTCGGCTTCGGGCATGGCCTGGCGCTGGCGGCGCTGGGCGCGGGGACCACGCGGCGCATGGGCAAGGCCGCCCTGTCCCTGCTGTTGTTGGGCACGCTGCTGTTCGCAGGCAGCCTGGTCGCCGGAGCCATGGTCGGAACCAGCACGCGACTGGCGCCGGCCGGCGGCATCATGTTGATGCTGGGCTGGGTGCTGTGGGCGATCGACGCCATCCGCCGCTGACATGCCCCGGCACGCGCGCGGCTTCGATACCGAACAGGCCTGGGACCACCTGAGCCGGCGCGATCGCAAGCTCGGCACGTGGATGAAGCGGATCGGCTACATCGAACCGCAACCGACCTGGCGCAAACCGTTCGATCCGGTGGATGCGCTGGCGCGCGCGATCCTCTACCAGCAGCTCAGCGGCAAGGCGGCGGCGACCATCGTCGGTCGCGTGGAAGCGGCCATCGGCAGCACGCGGCTGCACTTCGACACCCTGGGGCACATCGATGACACGGCCCTGCGGGCCTGCGGCGTCTCGGGCAACAAGACGCTGGCGTTGCGCGACCTGGCGGCGCGTGAGCAGCGGGGCGAGATCCCGACCCTCCGGCAGATGTCGGTGATGAGCGAAGACGACATCGTCGCCGCGCTGGTGCCCATCCGCGGCATCGGCCGCTGGACGGTGGAAATGATGCTGATGTTCCGCCTGGGCCGCCCGGACGTGCTGCCGATCGACGACCTGGGGGTGCGCAAGGGCGCGCAGTTCGTCGACCGGCAGGAGGTCATGCCCACGCCGAAGGAACTGCTGGCGCGCGGCGAGAAATGGGGGCCCTACCGCACCTACGCGGCGCAGTACCTGTGGCGCATCGCCGACTTCGGCACCGAAGCGAAGACGGCGACGAAGCGGTCGCAGGATTGAGGCGGCGTCAGGCGTCGCTAGACTTAGGCGCGAACAGCGGGTCTTCGCTCAGTGAGCGCTTCGGTGCCGGTGGGTTGCGCTTCCACTCGCGAAGGAAACGGTGGTAGCGGAATGTCGCCGTCATCGCGCGGAAGTAGAAGATCGTGAACAACAAGCCCAGCACCAGTCCTGAGGGCATGCCTGTGTTAATCATGATCAGCACCTTCGACAGGACGAAGTACGCGAGCATGATGGTGGCGGCTGTGCGGCTGCGCTTGTATATGCCGAAGGCGAGGCCGGCGATCAGGGCGACGTCGACAAAATTCCAGGCGGCATCGGTGTTTCCCGCTGAATCGCCAAAGAGTGCGATCAGGGTGACGAGCAGTGTCATGACGCAAGAGACGCATGCCGCTACCCAGCCATGCGTGATGGGACGCGAAATCTCCTCGGGGACGTCACGTTCCAACGGCAGGCGTGTTTCGGCGATGACGACCGCAGGGCTTTCGTAAGGGTTGGACGGGTTTTCATCGAGATCTTTCCTTTCCATGGAGATGGGGCCAGTCACATGCACGCCCCGCCGATACAGCCGACGACAATGGAGTGTACAAAGCCCCAGAGCTAGCGTGTCCGCCCCCCCCTCTGCCCGTCAAGTGCGCGCCGGTCCAGCGAAGTACCAATGCCATGGCTCGTACACGATGCCGTGCGGATTGGCGCGCGGGTAGCTCATGACGAAGCCGAAGTCGCCGGCGTGCCGGGTAAGCCAGGCGAAGGCGGCCGTGTCCTCGAAGGACGATTCAGCCGGAGGCTCTCCGGGTGTACCGATGTCGAGCGCGCGGCCGCTGTGGTGTTCGCTGTAGCCGGGCGCGGCGTTGACGTGGAGGATCTCCTCGACACTTTGTCCGCGCGCGCGCTTGCGCTCGAAGATGCCGAGTTGGTAGTCGTGGCTGCGATAGCCGGAGATGGCCTCCAGCGCCACGCCATCGCATGCGGCGGCGGCGCGCATCGCCTGCCATCCGCGTCCAGCGGAACGCGTCAGCCAGAGCGGGCGACGGTAGCGGTCGCGTCCTGCGAAGGCGAGGGCGGCCGGTTCGGCGACCAGGGTCAGGCCGGTGCGTTCGGCGTAGGCCGCATCGTCCAGTCCCAGGGCATGCAGGCGTTCCTGCAGGGCGTGCAGCGGCAGCGCGCCCTGGGCATCGGCGTCGAAACCACGGGTGGCCGAGTCGAAGCGGTCCAGGGCGTCCCACGCCTCGTCCAGGCCGGGTTGGCGCGGCAGGCCGGTCGCCAGCGGATGCACGCCGCGCGCGGACACCGCCGCCAGGTAGCGGCCATCCTGCTTGCGGCGCAGCACCGCGTACGCGCCTGCCAGCACGCGGGCATCGGCGTTGCTGCGCGCGCGCAGCAGGTCGGCCGGCCACAGTTCGATCCGCGACGTGTTGAGCAGGACCGACTTCAGGGGCAGGGCGGGCAGGCGGCGCATGCCCGCAGCTTAGCGGCGGGCCATGGGTGCCGCCAGCTCCCGCAGTCGCGCCAGCAGCTCGGCCGGGCGCTCAGGGCTGACCAGCACCAGGCTGCCGTCCCGCAAGGGCAGCGCGAGCACCCGCGTGCGATCGGTGACCAGACAGAAGGCCTTGCCGAGGTTGCGCAAGCGGAAATGCCCGGCCTTGAATCCGGGCAGGCTGAAGCCATTGGTCTTCAGGGTGGGCGAAAGCTCCGTGTGCTCTTCCAGACTCACCACGCGGGCCTTGTCCAGATCGATCGCCTCGATGGCGAACCGCTTCGTATAGAACGTGGCGCGGACCTGCAGTTCGCGGTTGTCCAGGACGATCGCGCGCCGTCGCATCGCCATGGCCAGTACCCCGCCGACCAGCAGGATGAAGGGCAGCGTCAGCCAGGCCGCAAGCGGTGGCGGGGTATCCGATTCCAGCGTCATCGCGGCGGCAGCGGCGCCGATCGCGAGCACCAGCGGCAACCACAGCCACCCGTTCGCATGGGTCGGCACCGGTGCGACGGGGATGTCCTGCGGCTGCTGCATGAAAGGAACTCCGTGCGGTGGGGGATCAGGCGGGCTTCTTGAAGAACAGCCGCACCGAGACTTCGTGTTCGATGAAGAGCGTGCTGACCAGCTCCCAGCCCTGCGCGCTCATCTTGTCCAGCTCCTGCTGGATGCGGTCGGTCAGCTTGCCCGCGAACATCTTGTACGGGATTTCGATGACCTTGTGGCTCCATCGGTGGTTCATGGCGACTCCTTCTTGGGGGCGTCCGGCGCCGTGCCGGTCCTGGGCAGCCTGCCTGCCTTGCGCAGCGCGTCGCGCAACACGTATTCGATCTGCGCGTTGAGCGAACGTAGCTCGTCGTCCGCCCACCTTTGCGCCGCGGTCAGCACATCGGCGCTGATCCGCAGCGGGTAGGCCTTCTTGTCCTGCTTCTCGTTCACGGGCGCTTACCCCTGCGACGCAGCTGCAGCACCATCGAGACGATCAGCGCGTTGACCAGCACCACCATCGCGATCACGACACCCTGCGCCAGGCGGTCGTCGCCTCCCACCCAGTACACACCGACCGCGCCGGCCTGGATCGTCAGGCCGATCAGCACCCAGTGCAGCGCCATGCCGCGCGAACGCGGATCGCGTGCCCGGCTCACCCACGCGCCGATGAGCAGCGCGGGCAGGCCGGAGAACGCGAGGACGAGGGGGGCGAGCGCATGCATGGCGTGGTGCCTGTCAGTAGATCGAACCGGTGTTGACGATCGGCTGGGTACCGCGTTCGCCGCAAAGCACCACCAGCAGGTTGCTGACCATCTGCGCCTTGCGCTCCTCGTCCAGCTTCACCACGTCGTTCTTCTGCAGTTCGGCCAGGGCCATCTCCACCATGCCCACCGCACCGGCGACGATGCGCGTGCGCGCGGCGATCACGGCATTGGCCTGCTGGCGCTGCAGCATGGCCTGGGCGATCTCGGGCGCATAGGCCAGGTGGCTGATACGCGCTTCGATCACGTCCACGCCGGCCTTGCCCAGCCGCTCGGCGATCTGCTCCTGCAGATGCTGCGAGATTTCCTGCGGATGGCTGCGCAGCGCGATCTGGCCTTCCTCGTGCTGGTCGTACGGATAGCTGGACGCCATGGCGCGCAACGCGGCCTCGGACTGGATATGCACGAAGCTCTCGTAGTCGTCCACGTTGAACACGGCCTCGGCCGAATCCACCACCTGCCACACGATCACTGCGGCGATCTCGATGGGGCTGCCATCCAGCTCGTTGACCTTCAGTCGGCTGCTTTCGAAGTTGCGGATGCGCAGCGAGACCTTGCGCTTGCTGAAGAAGGGGTTGTTCCAGCGCAGGCCGTTGTCCTTCACCGTTCCGACGTACTTGCCGAACAGGCTGAGCACGGCGGACTGGTTGGGTTCCAGCTTGTAGAGGCCCGCCATCAGGAACATCACGGCGAAGCCGAGCAGGGCGGCCACCACCATGGGCACAGGCTGCTTGTGGGCGGCGCCATTGAGGAACAGGGCGGCGACTCCCAGTGCCAGCACCAGCAGGCCCAGCAGGGTGGGAATTCCGGGCAGCGACGATTTGGCGTTCTCTTTCATGGTCTTGGTCTCGGGACAGGGTTACCGCAGCGACAGGCCGCTGCCCAGCGCAAGCAGGGCCACGGAGAGGAGAAGCAGGCCGCAGATGATCCGGGGCGCGTGGGCGGGCCAGCGACGCTGGATCTGCTTGATCACATGGAGCATGGTCGGTCCCCTGGATTGGCTTGCGCCTATCGGATATCAATTTGATATCAGATGTCAACGGTCCGGGCCGCCATCCGTCGGGCCGGCCGCTACACTGGCGACCCCCTTTCCTGGAAGTCGCCCATGGTCACGCTCGGAACGCCGCTGTCTCCCCACGCCACCCGTGTCCTGCTGCTCGGGTCAGGCGAGCTGGGCAAGGAGGTGGCCATCGAGCTGCAGCGGCTGGGCGTGGAGGTGATCGCGGCCGATCGCTACGCCGACGCGCCGGCCATGCAGGTGGCGCACCGTTCGCATGTACTGGACATGCTGGACCCGGCCGCGATCCGTGCCCTGATCGCCCGGGAGCAGCCGCATCTGGTCGTGCCCGAGATCGAGGCGATCCACACCGAGACGCTGGTCGCGCTGGAAGCGGAGGGCGCGGCCCGGGTGATCCCGACCGCACGTGCCGCGCGCCTGACGATGGACCGCGAAGGCATCCGCAGGCTCGCCGCCGAGACGCTGGGCCTGCCGACCTCGCCATACCGCTTCGTCGACACGCAGGCCGAATACCGCGAGGCGGTGCGCGCCATCGGCCTGCCGTGCGTGGTGAAGCCGGTGATGTCCTCTTCCGGCAAGGGCCAGAGCACGCTGCGCAGCGAGTCCGACATCGATCCGGCGTGGGACTACGCGCAGACCGGCGGCCGCGCCGGCGCCGGGCGCTGCATCGTGGAAGGCTTCATCGACTTCGATTACGAGATCACCCTGCTGACCGTGCGCCATGCCGGTGGCACCGCGTTCTGCGAACCCATCGGCCACTGGCAGAAGGATGGGGATTACCGCGAAAGCTGGCAGCCGCAACCGATGTCGCCGCGTGCGCTGGAACGGGCCCAGCAGATCGCCCGGGCGGTGACCGACGACCTGGGCGGCTGGGGGCTGTTCGGCGTGGAGCTGTTCGTGAAGGGCGACGAGGTGTGGTTCAGCGAAGTCTCGCCGCGTCCGCACGATACCGGCCTGGTCACGCTCGCCTCGCAGGAACTGTCCGAGTTCGCGCTGCACGCGCGTGCCATCCTCGGTCTGCCGATCCCGGTGATCCGCCAGAGCGGCCCGTCGGCTTCGTGCGCGATGCTGGCGCACGGTCACGGCGTGCCGGTGTTCGGGAATGTGGAAGGCGCGCTGGAGGAGCCCGACACCGCGCTGCGCCTGTTCGGCAAGCCGCGCGTCGAAGGCCACCGTCGTGTCGGCGTGACGCTGGCGCGGGGCGAGGACGTCGACATCGCCCGCTCCAAGGCCCGCGCCGCCGCCGCGGCCATCACCATCGAACTGAAGTGAGGTGCGCGCGATGAATGGCCATGGAGGTTATGCCGTGTTCTTCTTCCCGCAGGCGCTCGAAGCCCTGGGCGAAGCGATCAAGCCCTACCTGACCAGCCAGCCCGACGGCCCGCACATCTTCTGCCGGGAGATCGACACCGGCGGCGCCTTCACCGAAATGACCCTGGTGGGCAAGGACGCCGAAGGCCACGATGTGCAGGTGGAACTGATGGTGCCCGGTAGCATGATCCGGATGATCGTGTCGGCGCAGAGCGAAGCCGTGTTCGGTTTCGGTCCGCGCGTCGCCCCCGCGCCCGCCTCGGTGCCTACAGCGTAAGGTCCACCCACACCAGGTGGTGATCGCTGCCATCGGCGATGGCGGCGTCCGGATCGCTCTTCTTCGGCCAGAACACGCCGCTGCCCACGGGCGTCATGCCCGTGGATGGCAGCACGTAGTCCAGCCGCAGGGCGCCGTTGCGGCGTCCGAAATCGCCGGTGACATGTGCCGGCGCGCCACGGCGCTGCATGCCCTTGGCGGCATAGGCAAGCGCGGTCTCCTCGCCGCCCTCGCTGCGTGGAGTGGCCATGCGCAGCACGCGCGGATGTTCGAGCAGTTCGACGATGGCCTCATGCTGGCCGTCGCCATCGGCGGGATCGTTGTTGAGGTCGCCGGCGATGACGAAGCGCGCATCGGCGGGCAGGCCCCCGCAGCGGCCCTGGTCGTCGCACAGCCACGGCGCGTCGCCGGGCGTCAGGTACTCGCGCCACAGCCGGATCTCGTCCGCATTGCGCAGTCCGTTGCGGTTCTCCGGGCCATCGAACACCGGCGGCGTGGGATGGGACACCAGGAAATGCACCGTGCCGCCGGGTGTGCGCACCGGCACGTCCCAGTGCGACTTGGACGACAGCCGCAACTGCGTCCAGACGTGGTCGGTGTAGAACGGCTGTCGGGTGGTGGGATCGATCGGATTGGCGGCGCCGGGCAGCGCGCTCCATCGCAACAGCTGGAACGTGCGCACCGCGGCCTCGTCTATCGGAAAGCGCGACAGCACCAGCATGCCGTACTGGCCCGGGTGCAGCCCGTAGCCCCAGGCGTCGTTGCCGCGCTCGCGGCCTTGGGCGCCGACGCTGCCATTGCGGTCCAGGTCCAGCCCGCTGGGCACCCCGGTGTTCACCGGTGCGAGATAGCGGTACGGATAACGCAGCGGTTCGCCGCCACCGGGTTGGGCGACACCCAGGTAGCGCTGCTGGAGCAGGTCGGCCGCGCGATGCGCCGGGTCGTAGTCGAATTCGTTCAGCAGCACCAGGTCAGGGCGCACCTTCTGCAGCACGGCCGCGATCTTGCGCGCATGCGCATCGTCGCCTTCCAACTGGCGGATCAGGCCGCCGGCCTCGTCCGAGAACAGCGAGGTGTTGTAAGTGGCGACGCGCATCGGGGTCTCGTGTGGCGGGGTATCTCCGCGCTGCGGGGCGGCGCCGCTGCAGGCGGCCAGGGCGAGGATCATCGGAAACAGGGCGGCAGGGATTCGCATGCCGCCATGATGCCATGCACGGATGACATCCCCGCGTTGGCGCCACCTACCCGGCGCGGCGCCACTGGCGGCCGTCGAAGTGCTCGAGCGGCCGGAAGCGCCGCTTGTAGTCCATCTTGCGATGACCGTCGATCCAGTAGCCGAGGTAGAGATGCGAATAGCCGTCGCGCTTCGCCCACTCGATCTGCCGCAGGATGGCCAGCGTGCCCAGGCTGCGCGCTTCCTGTGCGGGGTCGTAGAAGGTGTACACGGCCGACAGCGCGCCGGGAATCACGTCGGTCACCGCCACCGCCAGCAGTTCGCCCGCCTCGCGCAGTTCCACGAAGCGGCCGCGCGACCAGCTGCCCACCAGGAACTGGTCGAACTCGACGGCGCCATGCTCGTCCATGCCACCCAGCGGATGCCGCGCGGCCAGATAGCGCTGGTACAACGCCAGGTGCTCGTCGCTCCGCAGCGCGGCGACGATGCGCGTTTCGACGCCGGCATTGCGCGCGGCGCAGCGCCGCTGGCTGCGGTCGGGCGCGAAATCCGCCACCGGAATGCGTACCGCCACGCAGGCGCGGCATTGCCGGCAGTGAGGGCGGTAGACGATGTCGCCCGAGCGGCGGAAACCCCACGACAGCGCGTCGGGGTACAGCTGCGGAAGGCGGGGATCGCGCGGATCCAGCACCAGGTCGCGCGCCACCCGGTCCGGCCAGTAGCCGCACGGGTGTTCGCCGGTGTGGAACAGGCGCAGGTCGTCGATCGGTTGGGTGTTCTCGCCCATGGTCATGGCATCCAGCGCGCGGCGAGCGGCCAGAATGCGGCGCCCGCCAGCGTTCCCGCGATTGCACCGGCCACGAGGTCGCGCGGCTCGTGCCGGCGCAGCGCCAGGCGCGACCACGCGACCGCGACGGCGAACAGCAGGGCCGCCAGCGTCCAGGCCATACCGAGTTCGCGCAGCAGCCAGGCGGCGAACACCGCGAACGCCATGTGCAGCGACAGCTTGCACCAGCGTGCGGTGGCCATCGCGGCCAGGATCATCGCCGCCGACATCGCCATGCCCAGCGCGACCACCGGCTGCGTGCCGCGCCATGCCACCAGCGCCGCCCCGGCGGCCAGCGCCACGAACAGGAAGCGGTTCAGATGCCCCCGCTCGTGGCGCGCGCTGGCATCCACGTGCGCCCAGCGGCCGCGCCGCACCTGCCACGCCGAATAGCCCATGACGAGGGCGGCGAACGCGCCGAATCCCGCTGCCGACCAGACCGCGGTGACGCGCTCGCCACGTGCCAGCGCGAGCGTCACCACGGCCAGCGGCAGCACCAGCATCGGGTGGCCGAAGATCGACAGCGCGCGGGCAAGGGCGTGGGGCATGCCCGCAGCATACTGCGGCGCTCCCGTCGCGTGGGTCGCGACCGTCCGCCGGCTGAACGCGCCCGTCAGCGCGTCAACCCGGCGCGCAGGCAGGCGTTTTCCCTGCCAGTGGCGCATCTGGCGCCGCGTCTTCAGGAGAACACGATGAATCGCAAGACCCTGCTTTTCGTGGCCGTGCTGGCCGCCCTCGGCGCCGGTTCCGCACTGGCCGCCACCCAGGCAGGCGGTGCGCACAAACCCGCGCGCGCGAGCCTGGACGCGAACCACGATGGCGTGATCGACAAGGCCGAAGCCGCCGCGCATCCGCGCCTGGCCGAACGCTTTGCAGACCTGGACAAAAATGGCGACGGCAAGCTCAGCGCCGAGGAACGCCCGCAACGCAAGGGCATGCGCGGTCCGGGCCGCCATGGCGGTGGCGAGCGTGGCGGAATCGCCTTCAGGGAGCTGGACGCCGATGGCGACGGCAAGGTCAGCCGTGCCGAGGCGGCAGCCGATCCGTCGTTCGCCCAACGCTTCGACACGCTGGATGCCAACAAGGATGGCGCGATCGATCGCGTCGACCGCGAACTGCGCGGCAAGCAGCATCGGGACGCGTGGTTCGCCAAGGCCGATACCGACAAGGACGGCAAGCTGACCCGTGCCGAGATCGACCAGGCCCACGCCGCGCGCCGTGCCGAGGCCGGTCAGCGCAGGCAGGCCCGCATGGACGCGCGTTTCGCGACGGCGGATGCGAACAAGGATGGTCGCCTGTCGCGCGATGAGGTGAAGGACAGCCGCCTGGCCTCGCGCTTCGACGCGCTCGACGCCAACAAGGACGGCTCCCTGTCCAGGGACGAGCTGGCGGCAGGCAAGCCTGCCCACCGCTGAGCGGAACGGCGTGCACCCGGCCATCCGGGTGCACGCGCCATCGGGCTTCAGAACGCAAGGCGGCCGGACATCACCAACCCGGTGATCACGCCCGCACTTGCGAGTCCGATCGCGATCACCAGCCCCCACACGCGCCAGAAGCGCTGGCGTTCTATCTGTCGCCGCGTGCCTTCCGGGTCGCGTTGAAGGTCACGGGCCTGACGCCGCCGCAGGATGCGCGGCAGCCAGATCGCACTGGCCCAGCAGATGCCGCCCATGTAGACCAGGGTCAGTCCCAGGTGAGGCATCCAGCCGCGTACCTGCGTCAGTGCCATGATGCCGACGATGAAGCCGAGAATCAGCAGGGTGCAGAACGCGCCATAGAACACCAGGTCCCGCCGCTCGCGAGCGTCCAGCGGATCCTTCAACGGCTTGCGGATGCCGAACCACACCGCGCCGATGCCGACCAGCGTGCCGAACGCGGCCGCGCCCAACGCGCCCCCCACCAGTTTGAGCAGGCCCTTGCCGGCCGCTGCGCCGCTGGCACCCAGGACCACCGCACCCGCCGACGGTGGCGCCGCAATGGCGATCATGCCCAGGACGCCGCTGGCGAATGCCGCAGACGGCGCCGAAGCGCGCGCGAACTCGCCGAAGCGCGCCATCAGTTCTTCGCGCACGTACTGGCGCGCACGCGACAGCCGTTTGCGCACCGCGGCGTCGGTGATGCCGAGCAGCGAGGCGACCTGCTGCGAGCGCTGGCCTTCGCGGTAGTACAGCAACAGCACCTCGCGGCTGTCTTCCGGCAGGGCGGCGATGACCTCGCGCGCCGCGGCTTCCTGTTCCGTCTGCAGCAGCGCTTCTGCAGGCGTGGGCGCGGTATCGGCCGCCAGCGTGAGCGCGATCTCGGCGGTCTCGCCGGTCATCGGTCGCCGGCGCTGCGCGCGCAGGTGGTCGCGGGCCAGGTTGCGGGTGATCTCCCGCAGCCACGGCAGGAAACTGTCGGGATTCTTCAGCGTCGCCAGCTGGCGCCAGCCTTTCAGGAAGGCCTCCTGGGCGATGTCCTCGCTGGCCTGCACATCGCGGGTGATCGCCAGGGCGATGCCCGTGACGGCGTTCTGGCACAGCGCGACCACGCGGCCGTAGGCGGCCTGGTCGCCGCGCGCGGCGGCCGGCAGTGCATCACGCAGGGAAAGTTCGATCGTCAGGGTGTCCATCGGGTCTCCGCTCGTTCGGTTCGTGCAGGCACGACGACCGACGGCGCCGAGTGTGACCCGGGCGGCGCGATGCGGGAACTAGAAGGTCAGGCGTCCGCTGCCCACCAGCGCGTACAGGATCGCCGCCAGGGCGAGTACGCTGGTCAGCGCCACCGCCTTGCGGCCGATGATGTACTCGTAGCCCCGCCGGCGCCGGGCGTTGGCGGGATGGGCCAGGATCGGGTCCATGATGCGGGGCAGGGTGACCAGGTACTGGTAGTTGATCACGCACATCCCCGCCACGGTGACGGCGAGGATCGTCCGCCATCCCGGGGCCAGCAGGGTCGCCAGCATCAGGCCGACCATCCAGGCCGCGCCGGTGCTGGCGTTGAGCGCCATGAAGCGGCGCACCTGCAGGCGTTCCTGCGCGGTCTGGCAGAAGCGGGCCAGATACCACCAGGTGAAGGCGTACCCGATCAGGCCGCCGATCACGCCGCCCACCGCGCCGCCCAGAGCGGCGGGATGGTGGGTGACGTGTTCGAGGATGACGCCCAGCGAGCCGCCGGCCACCCCGCCGGTAACGCCGCCGGTGGTCAGGCCGCCCGTGCCCAGCTTGCCCAGCAGGCCCGTGCCCAGCACCCCGGAGCCGATGACCGTCGCCGCGCTGGCCGCCGGCATTGCGCCGACCAGTCCACCCAGCACGATCATCGTGAAGGCCGCGGTCGGTGCCGTGGAACGCGCGAATTCGCCGAAGCGCTGCAGGAGTTCCTCACGCACGAGGGCGCGGGCGCGCGAGAGGCGCTTGCGCACGGCGGCGTCGCTGAGGCCCAGCAGTTCGGCGACCTGCTGCGAACTCTGACCTTCGCGATAGAACAGCAACAGCGCTTCGCGGCTGTCTTCCGGCAGCGAGGAAATGATGTCGGCCGCCACCACTTCCTCTTCCGTCTGCAGCAGGCGTTCGGCGGGCGTCGGGTCGGGATCGGCCGCCATGCCGATCGCGATCTCGGCCACTTCGCCCGACATCGGACGGCCGTGCTGCGCGCGCAGCCAGTCGCGGGCCAGGTTGCGGGTGATCTGGCGCAGCCACGGCAGGAAGCTGGCGGTGTTCTTCAGCCGGTCCAGCTGCTGCCATGCCTTGAGGAAGGCTTCCTGCGCGATGTCCTCGCTGGCCTGCACATCGCGGGTGATCGCCAGCGCGATGGCGGTGACGGTGTTCTGGCAGGCGTGGACGATGCGGCCATAGGCCTCCTGGCTGCCGCGCGTGGCGGCGGGCAGTTCGGTCTGCAGCATCAGGTCCAGGGCGAGGGCGTTCATGGCGTCAGGATCATCGGGTGGGCTGATGACCCTGACGGGTCGGGACGACGGATGTGACCGGATCCCATGGCCGGGCGGTCAGCCGCCGGTGGCGGGCTGGATGCGGATGCGGTCTTCCTCGGGCGCTTCGTCGGCCGGCGCCGGCGCCGGCTCCGGCTGCGTCGGTGCGGGGGTCGGAGCGGCAGGAGGAGGCGCCGGGCGCCGCATCCACATGATGGCGGCGGCCAGCGCGATGAGCGCCAGCAGCACCAGGCGGATCCGCCAGGCCCAGGAGCGCTGCGGCGCGGCGGGTGTGTCCTGCGGGCTGCGGAAGGTCAGCGTAGGCCCCTGGCCCGGGCGCGTGGTCTCCAGCAGGCCGGCCTGCCGCAGCAGTTCGCGCGCGCGCGGCTGGTCCTCGGCGTGGCGCACCCACACGGCGGGCTGCAGCTGCGCCTTCACCGGCTCGGTATAGCTGAACTGTCCGCTGCGCTTGCTCTGGTAGGAGCGGCCGTTGCTGATATGCACGGCAATGCCCTCATCGGTCAGCAGCTTGGCCACGCCCTCGACGGTTTCGATGCGCTGGCTGGAGAAGACTTGCCGCATGCGGGGCGCCTCAGTCCTTCGCCGGCACGGCCGAGGCCGCTTCGGCGTCCGGCACCACCCGGATCAGGCCTTCCTGCGCCGAGCTGGCCACCAGGCGGCCCTGGCGGTCGAAGATCTGCCCGCGCGCCAGGCCGCGCGAACTGCTCGCGCTGGGGCTGTCGATCGAATACAGCAGCCAGTCGTCCGCGCGGAACGGGCGGTGGAACCACAGCGCGTGGTCCAGCGAGGCCATCTGCACGTTGGGCTGGTAGTAGCTGATGCCGTGCGGGTACGTGGCGGTGCCCAGCAGCTGGAAATCCGAGGCATAGGCGAGCAGGGCGCGGTGCAGTTCCGGCGAATCGCCGACCGGTTCGCTGAGCCGGAACCAGACCTGCTGGAACGGCGGGCGCTTGGGCGGATTCAGTTCGTCGCGCGGATAGACGTGGCGGAACTCGAAGGGGCCGCGCCGCGACAGCCAGCGCTGCACTTTCGGCGGCAGCGTGCCCATGACCTCGGCGGGCACCGCCGGCGCCGGGGCGATGTCCTCCGGCTGCGGCACTTCCGGCATCGACAACTGGTGCTCGGCGCCATCCTCTTCGGCCTGGAAGGATGCCGCGCAGAAGAAGATCACCCGGCCGTGCTGGATGGCGGTGACCCGGCGCACGGAGAAGCTGCCGCCATCGCGCGTGCGATCCACTTCGTAGACGATCGGCGCTTCGATGTTGCCGGCACGCAGGAAGTAGGCGTGCAGCGAATGCGCGCGGCGTTCCCCGTTGCTGCCGTCCACCGTCGCCTGCGCGGCCGACAGCGCCTGGCCCAGTACCTGGCCGCCGAACACGTACTTGGTGCCGATGTCGCGGCTCTGGCCGCGGAACAGGTTGTCTTCCAGCCGTTCCAGCGACAGCAGTTCGATCAGCTCGGAGACGACGGGTTCGGGTGCGGGCACGGCAGGGCCTGGAGTCTTGGCGGACGGCGATTATACCGGCCGCCCGTGCGTGGCCCGTCAGGGCACCAGCCTTTCCAGCGGCGTCGCACGCAGCACGGCATCCCACGGGAACAGCGGGCCCGGGTCCATCTTGCGCGGCACGGTGACGGAGGGATCGTCGCTGGCGGGCTCGCGCGCAGTATCCAGGTCCTCGTGGCCGGCGATGTAGCGCAGCGAGGGGAGTTCGCGCCGCAGTTCCGCCAGCAGCCGGGTCAGCGCCGCGATCTGCGCCCCGGTGTAGGGCTCTTCCATCTTCTGGCTGCCATGCGCGAGCCAGTCGGGATACCGGCCGGTGTTCACCAGTTCGATCCCCACTGAACGCGGGTTGTAGCCACGCACGTGGTGGGCGATGCGGTCCGGCCGCACGTAGACATGCACGCTGCCGTCCCGGTCGATGTAGTAGTGACCACTGTTGCCGGTGCCCGACGCATGCAGGATGCGTTCGCCATAGTGGCGCGCCATGGCCAGGTCGGGCAGTTCGGTGCAGTGGATCACCACCAGGTCGATCTGCCCCAGGGGCCGTGCATCGAGTCTGTCCTCGTAGGGCAGCGGGTCGACGGTGGGGGCGCAAGTGGATGGCTCGGTGCTCATGCGCCGATGCTAGCAGGCGGGGCGGGCCGCAGCCCGCTCCGGTAAACTGGCGGCCTTCCTCGTCTGTCCGGTTCCCCATGCCGCTCAATCCCGACTCCCCGCTGGCCAGGCTGATGGCCACCCTGCCGCGTGCCGGCAAGGTGGAATGGATCGGCCTGCGACCGGCCCGCGACGAGGCCATGATCGCCACCGGGACCGTCGAGGCCATCGCCGGCGCCGGCCTGGTCGGCGACCGCTACAAGGGCGGCAGCGGCAAGCGAGGCATCACCCTGATCCAGGCCGAGCATCTGCCGGCCATCGCCGCGCTCGCGCAGCGTCCCGATCTGACGCCCGCGCTGCTGCGCCGGAACGTGGTGGTCTCCGGCATTCCGCTGATCGCGCTGAAGCAGCGACGCTTCCGTATCGGCACGGCGGTTTTCGAGGGCACGGAAGAGTGCGACCCCTGCTCGCGCATGGAAGACGCGCTGGGTCCGGGCGGCTACAACGCCATGCGCGGTCACGGCGGCCTGTGCGCCAGGATCGTCGAAGGCGGCACGTTCGGTCTGGGCGATGCGCTGGAGGCGCTGTGATGCGCGGTCACTGCATCCTCTCGCACGGTTTCGAGAGCGGCCCCGATGCCACCAAGGTCACCGCGTTGGCCGACGTGGCCGAGCGCCTGGGCTGGACCCACGAGCGACCCGACTACACCGATCTCGACGCCCGCCGCGAGGTCAGCTCGCTGGGTGATGTCGTCGCGCGGCTGGATCGCCTGCGCTCGCTGGCGCAGGCGGCCGCTGCGCGCGGTCCGGTGGTGCTGGCCGGTTCCAGCCTGGGCGCTTATATCGCCGGCCGCATCTCGCTGGAGGTGCCGGTGCGCGGCCTGTTCCTGATGGCGCCGCCGATCACGATGGGCCCGTTGCCGGAACTCGACGCCGCCGCGGTGCCGGTGTCCATCATCCATGGGTGGGACGACGAACTGATTCCCGCCCAGGCCGTGACCGACTGGGCGCACGCGCGCCGTGCCCGCCTGTTGCTGGTCGACGACGGACATCGCCTGTCCGATCACGTCGTGGCTTCGGCGGAAGCGTTCGGGCAGCTGCTCGCCGCGCTTTGAAGACCGTCATCCCGGCCTGCGCCGGGGTGGCGTCCACCATGAGGGTCCACTTTGAAATTCTTCGTCTCCTGCGCCAAGGGCCTGGAATACCTGCTCGCCGATGAGCTGCTCGCCCTCGGCGTGCCCAAGGCCACCGCCACCATCGCCGGCGTGAATGCCGACGGCGAGCTGGTCGACGCCCAGCGCGCCGTGCTGTGGTCGCGCCTGGCCAGCCGCGTGCTGTGGCCGATCGCCGAGTTCGAATGCCTGAACGAACAGGCGCTGTACGACGGCGTGATGGCGATCGCGTGGGAAACGCACACACGCCCCGAACTTACGCTGGCGGTGGATGCGCACGTCTCCGGCGAGGCGATCACCCATGCGCGCTATGCGGCGCAGCGCGTCAAGGACGCCGTGGTCGACCGGCTGCGCCAGCAGGGCCTGGAGCGACCGTCGGTCGACGTCGAACAGCCCGATGTGCGCATCAACCTGTCGCTGCGCAGGAACCGCGCGACCATCTCGATCGACCTGGGTGGCGGCCCGATGCATCGCCGCGGCTGGCGGCAGGCGCAGAACGAGGCGCCGTTGAAGGAGAACCTGGCGGCGGCCGTGCTGATGCGCGGAGGCTGGCCGGCGCTGTACCACGAGGGCGGTGCGCTGCTGGACCCGATGTGTGGCAGCGGCACGCTGCTGATCGAAGGCGCACTGATGGCCGCCGACGTGGCCCCGGGCCTGCAGCGCCACGGCAATGCGCTGCCGACCCGCTGGTCGGGCTTCGATGCGGCGGCTTGGCGCACGCTGTTCGCCGACGCCGTGCAGCGCGAAGCGGACGGGCGCAAGGCGCTGCGGCCGGCGTTCTTCGGCAGTGACATCGACCTGGGCGCGATCCGCGCCGCGCGCGACAATGCGGTGCTCGCCGGTCTCGCCGGCCAGTTGCAGTTCGAGACGCGCGATATCGCCCAGCTGCCCACGCGCGAGGAGCCGCGTGGGCTGGTGGTGTGCAATCCGCCCTACGACGAACGCCTCGCCGCCGACGCCGATCTCTACCGCGCGCTGGGCGATGCGCTGCAGCGCGCCGTGCCGCAGTGGCGCGCCAGCCTGCTGTGCGGCAACGCCGACCTCGGCTACGCCACCGGCTTGCGGGCGGCCAAGAAGTACCAGCTGTTCAATGGCGCCATCGAGTGCGCGCTGATCGTCTGCGATCCGGTCGCCACGCCCGCGCGCGAACCGCGCGAGGCCAGGCCGCTGTCGGACGGGGCGCAGATGGTCGCCAACCGCCTGCGCAAGAACCTGAAGAAGTTCAAGAGCTGGCGCACGCGCGAGGGCGTGACCTGCTACCGCGCCTACGATGCCGACCTGCCCGAATACGCGGCGGCCATCGATGTCTACGAAGAAGAAGGCGGACAGCGCCGCACCTTCCTGCACGTGCAGGAATACGCCGCGCCGGCCGCCATTCCCGAGCACGACGTGCGTCGCCGTTTCAGCGAACTGCTGGCCGCCACCCGCGAGGTCTTCGGCGTGCCGCAGGAGCAGATCGCGGTGAAGGCGCGCGAGCGCGGCAAGGGCGGGTCGAAATACGGACGCATGCAGCAGCGCGACGAGTTCATCGTGGTGCGCGAGTCGGGCGCGTTGCTGCGGGTCAACCTGTTCGACTACCTCGACACCGGCCTCTTCCTCGATCATCGGCCGCTGCGGCGGCGGATGGCGCAGGAAGCGCGCGGCAAGCGGTTCCTCAATCTGTTCTGCTACACCGGCGTGGCCAGCGTGCAGGCCGCCGTCGCGGGTGCGTCGAGCACGACCAGCGTGGACCTGTCGGCGACCTACCTGCAGTGGTGCGCGGACAATCTGGCCGAGAACGGCCTGGGCGGCGCGAAGCACCGGCTGGTACAGGCCGATGCCGTGCGCTGGCTGGAGGCCGAGCAGGCGGAGTACGACCTGGTCTTCTGCGACCCGCCCACGTTTTCCAACTCCGCGCGCGCCGACGACTTCGACGTGCAGAAGGAGCACGTCCGCCTGCTGCGTGCCGCCGTCGCCCGCCTGGCGCCGGGCGGCGTGCTGTATTTCAGCAACAACTTCCGCCGCTTCAGGCTGGACGAGGACGCATTGGCGGAGTTCGCGCGCTGCGAAGACATCAGCGCCAGCACGATTCCGCCCGATTTCGAACGCAATGCCCGCATCCACCGCGCGTGGCGGCTGACGCGGGCCTGACGTCCGTCGATCAGCCGACGATCAGCACGAAGTCGCCGCGCTGGGACGCCATCGCCAGCGCCAGGGTGCGGCCGGTGGCGGCCAGGTCGGCCGCGGACAACTGGGTGGAGGGCGGCTGGGCGCGGTAAACCGCGTCGTCGGGCAGGGTATCGCGCACCACATAACCCATCAGCACGTTGACCAGTTCGCCCAGGGCGTCCACCGCCAGTTCGTCGTCGCATTGTTCCGGTGCGAGCGAGAGCAGGGCGCAGGCCATGGCGTGCATGGTGGCGCGGCTGCACCCCACGCCTACCAGCAGCGACTCCGATCCGGATGTGATGCGCACGTGCGCGGTGACTTCGCAGGCGTCGAGTGCGGCATCGTGGGCGATCCCGGCGGCCTGGCACTGGCTGCCGACCAGACGCGGGAACAGGCGGTTGCAGACGCGGATGGCACTGGTCACCACATCGGCCAGGGAGTGGCCCGCGATGCCCAGTGCCAGGGCGTGGTTGGCTTCGTCCAGGTCGCGACGATGCGCGGCCAGCTCGGTTTCCAGTTGCTCGGCGGTCAGGACACCCTGTTCGACCAAGATCTGGCCGAACAGCTTGCGGCCCTTCTTCTGCGCCGCGAGCAGTACGTCCAGCTGGCCTTCGCTCAGCCAGCCCATCTCCAGCGCGATGTCGCCGAAACGCCGGTCTTCGGCGCGCTGGCGTTCGTTGATGCGGCGGGCCTGCAAGGCGTCGAGCATGCCGTGGTGGATGGCCAGCTCGCCGAGCAGGGGATTCGATGCGCGCTGCGCGTCGAGGGCGGCCAGGAGCTGTGCCGGGGTGAGGGTGCCGCGTTCCAGCAGGAACTGGCCCAGGAATTTCGCTGCCATGTCGGGTGGTCTCGTACGGAAGGTGGAAGGACGTGCGCGCCGGTCAGGCGACCGCCTCGTGCAGCACGCGATCCATCACTTCCGGATCGATGGGCTTCTGCAGGTAGGACCTGGCGCCCAGCTTCAGGCACTCCTCGATGTCGCTCTGCGCACCCAGCGAACTCAGGATCACCACGCGCGCAGCGGGATCCTGCGCCAGGATCCGCCCCAGGGCCTGCTTGCCGTCGCACTCGGGCATCACCAGGTCCATCAGCACCACGTCCGGCTTCAGCGCCTGGTACTGGCTGACCGCCTCATGGCCGTTGCCGGCCTCGCCCACCACGTGGAAGCCGCAATCGTCGAGCTGGCGGGCCGCCAGCATGCGCAGGGCGCGCGAGTCATCGCAAAGCAGAACCGTCGGACGTGACGTCATTTCAAGATCCCCCCGTGGATCGTATTGCCCGCGCGGCGGATGCGGCGCGGTTCGACATGTAGGCCGTATCGGCCGGTCCGGGGAGTTCTTGAGCGCAGGGCGGTCAGCGCGCCGTGCCGGCCGCCAGTGCTTCCTCGACGAGGCTGAACGCGGAATGCGCGCCGCCGCGCGAACCGCCCGCGTCGGTGGCGAAGTAGACGACGCCCGTACCCGCCTTGCGGTCGATCCACAGGCCGGAACGGAGACCATAGGCATCGCCGGAATGGCCGACCCGCGCCACCCCGTCGTCGAACGGATCGTCACCGCATCCCGTCGTCGGAGTCGCCAGCGTCTGCACGGCCAGGCCGTAGCGGCAGAAGAAGGCCTGGTTCTGTCCGTCGCCGGTGTCTTCTTCGTGCGTCACGCCGTTGCCGCCATCGAAGGTCCACTGCGGCGCCACCATCGCATCGACGCTGGCGGGCTTGAGCAGGCGTATACCGTCGACCTCGCCGTGGTTCAGCAGCAGGCGGCCGATCTTCGCCAGTCCGTTCGCCGAGATGCGCAGGCCGCCCTGTGGCGAGAACAGGGCGCCGTTCTCGCCGGCCTTCCAGCGGGCGAGGTCGCAGTCGGCACCGTCCTCGACGACCACGGCGCAGGCCGGCTTGCCCGTGCGGTTCTCGTCGCGCACCGGTGCGCGGTCGCGATACAGCACCACGGCACGCGTCGCCGTGACCGCATCGCAGCTTTCCCAGTTGAAGCAGGCATCCAGCTTCAGCGGCTCCAGCACCAGCCGGCGCATCAGCAGGTCGAAGCGTTCGCCGGTGACGTTCTCCATCGCCATCGCCACCAGCGGGAAATTGAGGTTGATGTAGCGGAAGTGCGTGCCGGGTGCGTGCGCATCGTCCCAGGCCTTCGGGTCGTCGAGGATCGTCTTCAGCGGTTGCCCCAGCGGCGTGGCGTAGTAGCCGGCGGCATCGGTCAGGCTGGAGCGGTGCGACAGCAGCAGGCGCAGCGTGATCGGCATGTCCGGGTGCCGTGGATGGCGCAGGGGCCAGCCCAGGTACGTCGAGACGTCGGCGTCGAGATCGAGCTGGCCGGCTTCGACCAGCCGCATCACGCCGATCGACGTCACCAGCTTGGAGATCGAGGCGACGCGCACGGGATCGTCGGCGGTGACCTTGCGGCCGGTGGCGAGGTCCGCCATGCCTTCCGCGCGGGTACTGACCACGCCGTTGCGGTCGAAGGCGACGCGCACCTGCGCGACGGGCTCGGCAGCGGACGCCACCGCGGATGCCATCAGGCAGGCGAGGGAAAGCAGGATGCGGAGGGAACGCAGGGACATCGGCCAGCACCTCGAGGGAACCGGCCCCGACTTTACTTCATCGTCGGCATCACGAACTCGGCGGCGTGCGTGTCCGGCCAGCGGGCGGTGACGGTCTTCAGGCGCGTATAGAAGCGCACGCCGTCCGGGCCATGCACATGCAGCGGGCCGAAGATCGAGCGCTTCCAGCCGCCGAAACTGTGGAAGGCCATCGGCACGGGGATGGGGACGTTGATGCCGACCATGCCGGCCTGGACGCGATGCGCGAACTCGCGCGCCGCGCCGCCGTCGCGGGTGAACACGGCGGTACCGTTGCCGTATTCGTGCTCGTTGACCAGGCGCAGCGCGGCGTCGAGGTCGGGTACGCGCATCACGCACAGTACCGGCCCGAAGATCTCTTCGCGGTAGATCGTCATGTCGGGTGTCACCCGGTCGAACAGGCAGCCGCCCAGGAAGAAGCCGTCGGCGTGGCCATCGACCACGTGGCCGCGGCCATCGACGACCAGGCTCGCGCCTTCCGCAACGCCGGCATCGACATAGCCGCGCACCTTGTCGCGGTGCGCGCCGGTGACCAGCGGGCCCATTTCCGGATCGAGGCAGCCGGGGCCAATCTTCAACGCCGCCACTTTCGGCGCCAGCGTCGCCACCAGCGCATCGGCGGTGGCATCGCCCACGCAGACCGCCACGGAAATCGCCATGCAGCGTTCGCCGGCCGACCCGTAGCCGGCCCCCAGCAGTGCGGACACCGCGCCGTCCAGGTCGGCATCGGGCAGCACGACCATGTGGTTCTTCGCCCCGCCCAGCGCCTGCACGCGCTTGCCGTTGGCGCTGCCGCGCGCATAGATGTACTCGGCGATCGGGGTGGAGCCGACGAAGCTCAGCGCCTGCACGCGCGGCTCGTCGAGCAAGGCGTCCACCGCCACCTTGTCGCCGTGGACGACGTTGAACACGCCATCCGGCAACCCGGCCTTCTTCAGCAGGTCGGCCATGAACAGCGCCGCGGACGGGTCGCGCTCGGACGGTTTCAGTACGAAGGTGTTGCCGCAGGCCAGCGCCACCGGGAACATCCACAGTGGCACCATCGCCGGGAAGTTGAACGGCGTGATGCCGGCGACGACGCCCAACGGCGCGTATTCGGTCCACGAGTCCACGTCGCGGCCGACGTTCATCGAATGCTCGCCCTTGAGCAGGTGCGGGATGCCGCAGGCGAACTCCACCACTTCCAGTCCGCGCGTCACTTCGCCGCGCGCGTCGGACAGCACCTTGCCGTGCTCCGAGGTGATGATCTTCGCCAGGTCGCCGGCATGCGCTTCCAGCAGTTCCTTGAAGCGGAACATCACCCGCGCGCGGTTCAGTGGGGTGGTGGCGGCCCAGGCAGGGAAGGCGGCTGCTGCGGCGTCCACTGCATGCTTCACGTCAGCGGCCGAGGCCAGCGGCACGCGCGCGGTGACGCGGCCGGTGGCGGGATCGTAGACATCGCCGAAGCGGTCCCCCGTACCGGCGGCCGTGTGTCCGTTGATGAAGTGGGAAATCGCTTCGGCCATGGCGGACTACCTGATGGAATCCCTCGCCCCGCGTGCGGGGAGAGGGTGCCCGGAGGGCGGGTGAGGGGCGACGGCGCCCGTGTGGAGAGTGCGATGCGATGTATCGAGTGTCCGGGCGTTCGAGTTCGGCTTGCCACGTGGAATGCGGTGGCTCCGCCGTGCCCCTCATCCGCCTTCGGCACCTTCTCCCCGCTTGCGGGGAGAAGGGAGCAGCAGGGTCAGGCGAGCGCTTCGCGCGCCGGCACGTACGCGTAGCCCAGGTCGTCGGCGACCGCCTTGTAGGTGATCTTGCCGGCATGCACGTTCAGGCCGTTGAGCAGGTGCTCGTCGTCCAGCAGCGCCTGCTTCGCGCCCTTGTTGGCCAGCTGCACGGCGAAGGGCAGGGTGGCGTTGGTCAGCGCGAAGGTCGACGTGCGGGCGACGCCGCCCGGCATGTTGGCCACACAGTAGTGGATGATGCCGTCCACTTCGTAGGTCGGGTTCTGGTGGGTGGTGGCCTTCGAGGTCTCGAAGCAGCCGCCCTGGTCGATCGCCACATCTACCAGCACCGAGCCGGGACGCATCAGCTTCAACTGGTCGCGCGACACGAGCTTGGGCGCGGCGGCGCCGGGAATCAGCACCGCGCCGATCACCAGGTCGGTGTCCGGCAGGCGCTCTTCGATGGCGTCGCGGGTGGAGTAGATGGTGGTCAGCTGGTGGCCGTACAGCTCGTCCAGATACTTCAGACGGTCGAGCGAGCGGTCGAGGATGGTGACGTGCGCGTTCATGCCCATCGCCATGCGCGCCGCGTTGATGCCCACCACGCCGCCACCGATCACCAGCACTTCGGCCGGCTTAACACCCGGCACGCCGCCGAGCAGCACGCCGGAACCGCCCTGCGCCTTCTCCAGCGCATGCGCGCCGGCCTGGATCGACATGCGGCCGGCCACTTCCGACATCGGCGCCAGCAGCGGCAGGCCGCCCTTGCGGTCAGTGACGGTCTCGTAGGCGATGCAGGTGGCGCCGGAGGCGACCAGCGCCTTGGTCTGTTCCGGATCGGGTGCAAGGTGCAGGTAGGTGTAGAGCACCTGGCCGGGGCGCAGCATGGCGCACTCGTTCGGCTGCGGCTCCTTCACCTTGATGATCATGTCGGCGCGGGCAAAGATCTCCTCGGCCGTGTCGACGATCTGCGCGCCGGCCTTGACGTACTGCTCGTCGGTTAGGCCGATGGCCTTGCCGCCATCGCGCTGGACGATGACCTGATGGCCGTTCGAGACCAGTTCGCGCGCACCGGACGGCGTAAGGCCAATGCGGTATTCGTGGTTCTTTATTTCCTTGGGGACGCCAATCAGCATGTTGCTCTCCAGTAGCGGGAATGGGGCTTCGCGCGTGGGGAGCGCTGGGGCCGTTGGTCCGTAATTTTACGCGGTTGCCCGTATGGTGTCCGCCAGGACATCCACGATCCGGTCGATGTGGTGCTTTTCCACGATCAGCGGGGGCGACAGGGCGATGACATCGCCGGTCACCCGGGTCAACAGGTGGCCCTCATGGAAGGCATGGGCGAACACGTCGTAGGCCCGGGTGCCTGGCGCTCCCGCGCGCGGGGCCATCTCGATGGCGCCGACCAGGCCGAAGTTGCGGATGTCGATCACGTTCGGCAGGCCCTTCAGCGAGTGCAGCGCCTCCTGCCAGTAGTCGCCTAGGCTGAGCGCCTTGTCGAACAGGTTCTCCTCCTCGTAGGTGTCCAGCGTGGCGAGCGCGGCGGCGCAGGCCAGCGGATGGCCGGAGTAGGTGTAGCCATGGAACATGTCGATGGCGTTGTCCGGGCCGCTCATGAAGGCGTCGAACATGCGGTCCGACACGAAGGTGGCACCCATCGGCACGCAGCCGTTGGTGATGCCCTTGGCGGCGGTGATCATGTCCGGCGTGACGCCGAAGCGCTGCGCACCGAAGGCGTGGCCGACGCGGCCGAAGCCGGTGATCACTTCGTCGAAGATCAGCAGGATGCCGTGCTTGTCGCAGATCTCGCGCAGGCGCTGCAGGTAGCCCTGCGGCGGGATGACCACGCCGGCCGAGCCGGAGATCGGCTCGACGATGACGGCGGCAATGGTGGAGGCGTCGTACAGCGCGATCTGCCGCTCCAGGTCCTCGGCCAGTTCGATGCCGTGCGCCGGCAGGCCCTTCGAGAACGCATTGCGCGACACGTCCAGCGTGTGGCGGATGTGCGAGACCGCCGGCAGGCCCGGGCCGAACCACTTGCGGTTGTTCGGCAGGCCGCCCACCGACATGCCGCCGAAGCCGACGCCGTGGTAGCCCTTCTCGCGGCCGATGAAACGGGTGCGCTGGCCTTCGCCGCGCACGCGGTGGTAGGCCAGGGCGATCTTCAGTGCACTGTCCACGGCTTCCGAACCGGAGTTGCTGAAGAACACCTTGTTGAGGTCGCCGGGCGCAAGCGCCGCCAGGCGCTCTGCCAGCTTGAACGGCAGCGGCGAACTCATCGAGAAGTTGGGCGCGAAATCCAGCGTGCCAATCTGCTGCTTCACCGCCTCGACGATGCGCGGGCGGGCGTGGCCGGCGTTGCAGCACCAGAGGCCGGCGGTGGCATCCAGCACCTCGTTGCCGTCGACGTCGCGGTAATGCATGCCGGACGCGCTGGCCAGCAGCCGCGGCCTGGCCTTGAACTGCCTGTTGGCCGTGAACGGCATCCAGAAGTGATCGAGCGAGCCGGGCGCTTCCAGATTCTGGCGTGCGTAGTGGTCGGCCAGGGCGGAGGAGGTGTCGTCGGCGCTCATCGCGGCTCCAGGGGACGGGACGGGTGCGCGCAGCTTAGCGCGTTGAAAAAACTTTACAACCGTGTCGAAAGTCGGATTCCCGCCGCAAGCGCGCGCCGGCCTTCCATCGTTCATCTGTCTGGCGGATCGCCCGAAAATCCCGGATTGACCGGCGTGCCCTGGGGTGTAAAGTATCCAGCAACACTTTCCGCTTTCCTGACAGGGTGGTGATGGACATCGGCGCACGCCTGCAGCTGGTCCGCAAATCCAAAGGCCTCAGCCAGCGCGAGCTGGCCAAGCGCGTGGGCGTCACCAACAGCACGATCTCGCTGATCGAGCAGAACAAGGTCAGCCCCTCGGTCAGTTCACTGAAAAAGGTGCTGGACGGCATTCCCATTTCGCTGGCCGATTTCTTCACCCTGGACCTGGAGAAGGGCCTGCCCGACAGTCCCTTCTATGTCGCCGACGAGTTGCCGGACGTGGGCAGCAACGGCATCCACTACTTCCTCGTCGGCCAGCACCGGCCGCAGCGGCAGATGTGCATCCTGCGCGAAGTCATGCCGCCGGGCAGCGACACCGGCGACAGCATGCTGGCGCACGACGGCGAGGAGGGCGGCGTGGTGATCGCCGGTGAAGTGGAAGTCACGGTGGGCGAGCAGGTACGTGTGCTGAAGGCCGGCGAGGGCTACTACTTCGAAAGCCGCACGCCGCACCGCTTCCGCAATATCGGCGATGTGGACGCGGTGATCGTCAGCGCGAATACGCCGGCAACGTTTTGAAAGCATGCCCCTCTCCCAACGGCGACCGAAGGAAGTCCCGTGGGAGAGAGGGGTTGGGGTGAGGGGCGATGGCGTCCGGATGATTCGGACAACGCATCTCCGCTCGCCCCTCATCCGGCGCTTCGCGCCACCTTCTCCCGGTGGGAGAAGGGAAACCAGCCAGGAGCTTCCATGAGCAATCCACGCACGCAACAGGACTGGCAGGCGATGGCCGGCACGCTGTCGATCCGCACGCAGGCCTTCATCGACGGCAAGTACGTCGATGCCGCTTCGGGAAAGACGTTCGATTGCGTCAGTCCGATCGACGGGCGCGTGCTGGGCCAGGTGGCCGATGGCCAGGAAGAGGACATCAACCGCGCCGTCGCCGCTGCGCGCCGCAGTTTCGACGCCGGCGCGTGGTCCAACGCGCGGCCGACCCACCGCAAGAAGGTGCTGCTGAAGCTCACCCAGTTGATCGAGCAGCATGCCGACGAACTGGCGCTGCTGGAGTCGCTGGACATGGGCAAACCGGTCAGCGATGCACGCAGCGTCGATCTGGCGGCCACCATCCGCTGCATGGGCTGGACTGCCGAGGCGCTGGACAAGGTATATGGCGAAGTCGCGGCCACCGGTCAGGACGAGCTCGGCCTGGTGACGCGCGAACCGCTGGGCGTGATCGGGGCGATCGTGCCGTGGAATTTCCCCCTGCTGATGGCGACGTGGAAGCTGGCGCCGGCCCTGGCGATGGGCAATTCCATCGTGCTGAAGCCCTCGGAGAAGTCGCCGCTCACCGCGATCCGCCTGGCCGAACTGGCGATCGAGGCCGGCATTCCCGCGGGCGTGCTCAACGTGGTGCCGGGCTTCGGCAGGACCGCCGGTGAACCGCTGGCGCTGCACATGGACGTGGACGGGCTGGTGTTCACCGGTTCCACCGCGGTCGGCAAGCGCCTGCTGCAGTGCGCAGGCCTGTCGAACATGAAGCGCGCGTACATGGAATGCGGCGGCAAAAGCCCGAACATCGTCTTCGCCGATGCGCACGACCTTGAGGTGGCGGCGAAGGCCGCGGCCGGCGGCATCTTCTACAACCAGGGCGAAGTCTGCACCGCCGCCTCGCGCCTGCTGGTGGAACGGTCGATCAAGGACAAGTTCGTCGCCCGCGTGGTCGAGGCCGGCAAGGCCATGCGCCCACGCCATCCGCTCGACCCCGGCGCGCCGATGGGCGCGATGGTCGACGAAGGCCAGACGCAGCGCGTGCTCGACTACATCGAGAAGGGCAAGGCCGAGGGCGCCCGGCTGGCGCTGGGCGGGCAGCGCGCCGACGTGGTGAGCGGCGGCTGCTACATCGAGCCGACCGTGTTCGACGACGTCGCGCACGACCACACGATCAGCCGCGAGGAGATCTTCGGACCGGTGCTGTCGGTGATCGCGTTCGACAGCGAGGAAGAAGCGCTTCGGATGGCCAACGACAGCGAGTACGGACTGGCGGCCGGCGTATGGACGCGCGACATCAGCCGCGCGCACCGCGTGGCGCGCAGGCTGCGCGCGGGCAGCGTGTGGGTGAACTACTGGGATGGCGGCGACATGACCGCGCCGTTCGGCGGCTACAAGCAGTCCGGCAACGGCCGCGACAAGTCGCTGCACGCCTTCGACAAGTACACCGAGATCAAGGCGACGTGGATCAACCTGGGCAGTTGAGCTGCGGTGTTCCTTCTCCCCGCTCGGCGGGGAGAAGGTGCCCGGAGGGCGGATGAGGGGCGAGCGCGGCAACGAGCCGGGCGCGCAGCTCTCGCATCTTCGTTCGCCCCTCACCCGCCTTCGGCGCCCTCTCCCCGTACACGGGGAGAGGGGAGTCATCGAAGAAGCTCTTCTGCCAGAATCGCCCACGTCCCACCGACCGGCCCGTCCATGACCGCTACCGCCACCGTTGCCCCCGCACCGGCCAATTCGCCCGGCCGCGTGCTGTTCGCCAGCCTGATCGGCACCACCATCGAGTTCTTCGATTTCTACATCTACGCCACGGCGGCGGTGATCGTCTTCCCGAAGCTGTTCTTCCCCCAGAGCGATCCCACCACGGCGACGCTGCAGTCCTTCGCCACCTTCGCGCTGGCCTTCATCGCGCGACCGGTGGGGTCGGCGCTGTTCGGCCATTTCGGCGACCGCATTGGCCGCAAGGCGACGCTGGTGGCGGCCCTGCTGACGATGGGGATCTCGACGGTCGTCATCGGCCTGCTGCCCACCTACGCGCAGGTCGGCGTGGTGGCGCCGGCGCTGCTGGCCCTGTGCCGGCTGGGGCAGGGCATCGGCCTGGGCGGCGAATGGGGCGGGGCCGTGCTGCTGGCCACCGAGAACGCTCCGCCCGGCAGGCGCGCGTGGTACGGCATGTTCCCGCAGCTGGGCGCGCCGCTCGGGTTCCTGTGCTCGACCGGCATCTTCCTGCTGCTGACCGAGGTGATGACGGATGCGCAGTTCCTCGCGTGGGGCTGGCGCATCCCGTTCGTCGCCAGCGCGGCGCTGGTGTTCGTCGGCCTGTGGGTGCGCCTGCGGATCACCGAGACGCCGGACTTCCAGAAGGCGCTGGACAGGGACGAACGGGTCAAGCTGCCGATGCTGACCGCGGTGCGGGAGCATCCGTTCGCCCTGGTCACCGGGACCTTCGCGCTGGTCGCGACCTTCGTGCTGTTCTACCTGATGACGGTTTTCGCGCTGAGCTGGGGCACGTCGAAGCTCGGCTACGCGCGCGAGCACTTCCTGATGCTGCAGATGGTGGGCGTGCTGTTCTTCGCGCTGACCATCCCGCTGTCGGCGCTGTACGCCGATCGCTTCGGCCGCCGCAACGCGATGATCGTGGCGACGGTGCTGATCATCGGCTTCGGCTTCGTGTTCGCCCCGCTGCTGGAATCGGGCAGCGACCTGGGCGTGCTCGCGTTCCTGGCGCTGGGGCTGGGCGCGATGGGGCTGACGTACGGGCCGTGCGGCACGATTCTGGCGGAGATGTTTCCCACGACGGTGCGGTACACCGGCGCGTCGCTGGCGTTCAACCTGGCGGGCATCCTGGGGGCGTCGCCCGCGCCCTACATCGCCACGCGCCTGGGCGAGCGCTACGGGCTGGCGTCGGTGGGCGGGTACCTGGCCGGCATGGCCGCGCTCACGCTCGTTGCGCTGCTGGCGATGCCGCGCCGCAGGTAGCTGCGCTATCCGAACAGCCGCTTCACGGTACGGCTCAGCCAGCCGCCCTGCTGGTGTTCCCTGACGAAGTGGTTGAGGTGCCGCTTCACCGAATCGGCATAGGCCTTGTCGTCGTTGCGGATGTGGTTGAACAGCCAGCGGGACAGCATGCTGCGCAGATCGTCCACGATGTCCTCGCCCGCTTCGAAACGCAGCCGATACTCCGATACGCGCTTGGTGAAGACCTCGTGCACGCGCTTGTGGGCGGCGCTGAACGGGTAGCCTGCCTCCTCCATCAGCTCTTCCTCGAAGGCGAAGTGCGAGAGGGTGTAGTCGACCAGTTCATCGATCACCTCGCCCACGGCGAAGCGTTCCATCGATTTCTGGGTGATGTGCAGATGGTTGATCATCTCCACGATGCGTCGGTGCTGGCCATCGATGATGTCGATGCCCGTGTCCATGTCGTCCTGCCAGATCAGCAGTGTCATGTGCGTATCCCCTGCCGGCGGGTGCCGGTATGCAGCGGGAATCTAGGTGCGCGCAGGCGTCGCGGCATTGATCGGAATCAATGCTGCGGCATTTCGTCGCAGGGGGCAGGACAGCGGGTGTGGGAGAGGTCGTCACCCGCTCGACACCACCCGGTTGCGCCCGCCGGCCTTGGCCAGATACAGGCGCCGGTCGGCTTCGCTGAGCAGATGGTTGAGCGTCTGTCCCGGGAAACGCGTGCGGAACACGCCGATGCTGACCGTCATGCGCAGCGTCTGTCCGCCGACATCGACCTCCAGCGCCTCGATCTGCGCGCGCAGCGATTCGAAATATTCCACCGACTCGCTTTCGCCAAGGTAGGGCACCAGTGCGCAGAACTCCTCGCCGCCGAAGCGCGCCACCAGGTCCTGCGTGCCTGAATGACGCGCGATGGCCTGGGCGACGGCCTTCAGTGCCACATCGCCGGCCTCGTGGCCGTAGGTGTCGTTGATGTGCTTGAAATGGTCGATATCGATGATGGCCGCCGTCACCGACTGCTGGCGGCCCAGGGTGTTGGGCAGCAGTGCGTGGCATTCGGCCAGGAAGTGCCGGCGATTGGGCAGGCCGGTCAGGAAGTCGCGCGTGGCCAGGTCCTGCAGCGTGCCGATCAGTTCCAGCTGGTCGATGTTCTGCGAGACCCGGCAGAAGAACTCCTCGCGCGAGAACGGCTTGTGCAGGAAGTCGTTGGCGCCGCTCTTGAGGAAACGCGGCACCAGGCTGCCGTCGCTGGTGCCGGAAATGCCGATGATGGCCAGGTGGTCGCGGGCGTGGCGCGCACGCAGGCGGCGGGTGAACTCGTGTCCCTTCATGCCGGGCATCTCCTGGTCGACGATGGCCAGGCGGATGTCGGGGTTCGCATCCAGCATCGCCAGGCCGGCCTCGCCGTCGGCCGCCTCGATCACCCGGAAGCCGTACATTGACAGCAGCGCCGCCGCGTGCTGGCGGGCCGAGCGCGAATCGTCGACGACGAGCGCCGCGATCCGCCGGTTGCGCTCCAACCGCTGCACCAGCCACACCAGATAGTCGATGCTGCCGGGCGTGTTCTTCAGCACATAGTCCACCACCTGCCGGCGCAGCACCTGTTCGCGCAGGCCGTCGTCGTAGACGCCGCTGACCACTACCGTCGGCAGCTGGCGCGACAGGAAGAACTCCACCACCTCGTCGTGGCTGCCGTCGGCCAGCACCAGGCTGGTGACCACCATGAACCAGTCCGGGTGCCGTTCCAGCGCCGTGCGGGCTTCCGCGAGCGTCGCTGCGTAGATGACGGGCAGATTGAGCTTCTGCTCGATCGCCTCGCCGATCAGGCGTGCATGCGTGCGCGAGTTCTCCACCACCAGGATGCGCTGGGGCAGCAGGGACGGAGCGGTGGATGTGGGCGAGGCGCGCAGGGGTGTCGGCATCGTCATCGGCGTTACGGAGGTTCCATCTACCCCTTATCGGCCGGCCGGAGACGGACTTGAGAGCGCCGTCACGAAAATGAAGCGCGGCGCCGACGGCCTACCAGAGTGCGTCGCGCAGCTTGTACCAGGCCATGGCGGCCACCAGCAGCGGCGTGCGCAGGGCGCGTCCGCCGGGGAACGGGCGGTGATCGATTTTCGCGAACAGGTCCAGCCGCTCGGACTGGCCGCGGATGGCGTGGGCCAGCGTGGTGCCCGCCAGGCCTGCGGCGATCAGTCCATGTCCGGAGAACCCTTGGGCGAAATAGAGGTTCGGCGCCAGCCGGCCCCAGTGCGGGGCGCGGTTGAGCGAGATGTCGATCATGCCGCCCCACAGGTACTCGATGCCGACATCGCGCAGCTGCGGGAACACCCGGTGCATGCGCCGGGTCATCACGCCGCGCAGGTTGGGTGGGGGCAGGGTGGAATAGCTGGCACGGCCCCCGAACAGCAGGCGATGGTCGCGGCCCAGGCGGAAGTAGTCCAGCGCCCAGTTGGTGTCGGCCACCGCCATGTCGTTGCGGATCAGGGCGCGCGCGCGTTCCTCGCCCAGCGGCGGGGTGGCGGCGATGTAGGTGCCCACCGGCATCATTCGCGACTCGAGTTCCGGCGCGATCCCGCGCAGCAGCGCGTTGCCGGCAAGGACGACGCTGTCGCAGACCACCTCGCCGGCCGCGGTCTTCAGCACGGGGCGCGCGCCGCGGACGAGCCGGGTGACGCGCGAGCCCTCGAAGATCCGCGCGCCGGCTTCCAGCGCTGCGCGACCCAGACCCAGGGCGTACGCCAGCGGGTGCAGGTGGCCGCTGACCGGGTCGTACATCGCGCCGAGATAGCGGTCGCTGGCCAGTTCGCTGCGCAGGCGCTCGCGGTCCCACCATTGCACGGGGTGACGGTAGCGGGTGTTGAAGTCCTCGACGGCGTGTTCCACTTCGCGCTGCTGGCGTGGCTTGATCGGCACCGTGGCATGACCGTCGCGCCAGTCGCAGTCGATCCCGTGCCGGTCGATGCGTCCGCGCAGCCAGCGAAGCCCTTCCAGCGACAGGTCGAACATCTTCTTCGCGTCGTCGAAGCTGACCAGCGCCTCCAGCTTGGCTTCGCCGCAGCTGAAGCCCGCGATGGCCTGCCCGCCGTTGCGACCCGAGGCGCCCCAGCCGATGCGCTCGGCTTCCAGCACGACGACCCTGTAGCCGGCCTCGGCCAGCTCCAGTGCCGCCGACAGGCCGGTGTAGCCTGCGCCGAGGATGCACACGTCGGCTTCGATGCGGCCTTCCAGCGTGGGCTGGACAGGCAGGGGCGGCGTGCTGGCCGCGTACCATGAAGCAGGATAGCTACCGGGACTCATGGACACCTCGTGCCGTCGTTCCGGCGTGCGCCAGGATGACGAAAGGATCGCAGGAGTGGGCGAGTCCGCGGCCCATCACACCGACCGCAGGTACCACGCGTACTCCAGGTCGGTCACCTCGGTGTAGAAGCTGTGCATCTCCTTGAGCTTCTGCTGGCCGTAGATGTGCTGGAACGAGGTGCCGAACTGCTCGCGGATGAATTCGCTGCCCATGAAGGCGGCGATGGCTTCGCGCCAGAAAGGGGTACGGATCTCGGTCTGGTCGTAAGCATTGCCGGTGATCGGCGGGCCGGGATCGAAGCCCTGCTCGATGCCGTGCAGCATGCCGGCCAGCACCGCGGCGGTGACCAGGTAGATGTTGGCATCGGCGCCGGCGATGCGGTGCTCGATGCGCGTGTTGGCCTCGTCGCTGTGCGGAATGCGCATGGCGACGGTGCGGTTGTTGTAGCCCCACACATCGTTGAGCGGCACGAAGGCGTTGAGCACGAAGCGCCGGTAACTGTTGGCGTGCGGCGCGAACAGCAGCAGGCAGTCCTGGTCGCTGCGCTGCAGGCCGCCGATGGCGTGCTTCAGCGCATCGGCCGGCGCGGACTGCGGTGAGGCGAAGATGTTGCGGCCGTCGGCATCCAGCACGCTGGCGTGAATATGCATGCCGCTGCCGGCCTGCTGCGCGAACGGCTTGGCCATGAAGCTGGCCATCAGGCCCTGCTGCTGCGCCGCGGCCTTGATCGCGCGCTTCAGGTAGATCGCATCGTCGCAGGCGAGCAGGGCGTCGTCGCGGTGCTTGAGGTTGATCTCGAACTGGCCGGGCGCGTACTCGGCCACCGCGGTATCCGCCGGGATGCGCTGGGCGCGGCATGCCGCGGCGACCGCATCGGTGAAGCCGCGATAGTCGTTCAGGTCTTCCATGTAGTAGACCTGCGTGCTGGTGTTGCGCTGCCCGGTCGCCGGGTTGATCGACGTGCGCGGGCGGCCGGCATCGTCCATCCGCTGGTCGAACAGGTAGAACTCCAGTTCCACCGCCACCACCGGCTTCAGTCCGCGGGCGGCGTAACGCTCCAGCACCCGCTTGAGCACCTCGCGCGGGTTGGCTTCGAACATGCCGCCCTGTGCATCCTCCATGCTCAACAGCAGTTGCGCGGCCGGCCGTGGCGACCACGGCACCGGCCGCAGCGAGCCCGGTACGGGGCGGCAGATGCGGTCCTCGTCGCCGATGTCATAGCCCAGTCCCGTTTCCTCCACGGTATTGCCGGTGATGTCGGTGGCGATCAGCGACATCGGCAGGCACACGCCGTCGCGGTAGACCTTGTCCAGCGCGTCGCGGGTGACGCGCTTGCCGCGCAGCAGCCCGTTCATGTCGGGCAGCAGCAGGTCGATCTGCTCGCAGTCGGGGATGGATGCCAGGGTGGCGGCATCATCGGCAGGCAGGTGGGGGGCGGCGTCGTGATCGGGGCGCATGCGGGCGTTCCTGGAGGCTGCGGCGCAGCTTAGCAGAGCAGCGGCAGCGTCAAGAATACTCAACGGCAAGTCTCGCGAGTGGCAGGAAAACGCCCGGAATCGGTGCTGCTTCGCACCATTTTCGCGCCTGAAATGTCATTTGATGGCCTCGTGTTGTAAAAATAAAACGGCCGGGTTAACGTGCCGACGAGCCATTCCGGGCTGCCTGCATGACCCCGCTGCCGCGGGTCGGTCTGCCGACCGACCACAAGCAAATCGGTGCGCACCCCTTCCTCGCCGTCGGCGAGAAGTACGTGCGCGCGGTGGTCGATGGTGCGGGGTGCCTGCCGTTGCTGGTGCCCACGCTGGACCCGGTGCTGCCGCTGCGCGAAGTGCTGGCCGGGCTGGATGGGCTGCTGCTGACCGGCGCCGTCAGCAACATCGAACCCCACCACTACAGCGACGAGTCCAGCTACGAAGGCAACCTGCTGGATCCGCGCCGCGATGCGACCAATCTGCCGCTGATCCCGCTCGCCATCGAGATGGGCGTGCCGGTGCTGGCGATCTGCCGCGGCTTCCAGGAAGTCAACGTCGCTTTTGGCGGCACGCTGTACCAGAAAGTGCACGAACAGCCCGGTTTCATGGATCACCGCGAGAACAAGGACGATCCGCTCGACGTGCAGTACGGTCCCGCACACGACATCGCGCTGGTGCCGGGCGGCCTGCTGGCCGGGTTGGCCGGCGACACGCGCGCCACCGTCAATTCGCTGCACGGCCAGGGCGTGCGCCGCCTCGGCGAGGGGCTGGTGGTGGAAGCGCAGGCGCCGGACGGGCTGGTGGAAGCCTTCCGTCACGACGGCCCGGCTTTCATGCTGGCGGTGCAATGGCACCCGGAGTGGAAGGTCAGGGAAAACGCGTTCTACCTGGCGACATTCCGCGCGTTCGGCGACGCGTGCCGCGCCCGCGCGGCGCGGAGGCCTGCATGAAGCGGCGGCACCCGCCGCCATGGGAGGGCGGGCGCTGACGCGCCCGTGGCGAAGCCGCCGGCGCGCGCCGGCCCCTCCCTACCGAGAATCGTGTTCCCCATGACCCAGAAGCAAACGCAACGCAAGAAGAAGGCCGACGCCGCCGAGCTCTCCGAGAGTTCCCTGCGGCGCTGGCTGAAAGAGCGCCGCATCACCGAGGTCGAGTGCCTGGTGCCGGATATCACCGGCAACGCGCGCGGCAAGATCATCCCGGCCGACAAGTTCAGCCACGACTACGGCACGCGCCTGCCGGAGGGCATCTTCGCCACCACGGTCACCGGCGACTACCCCGACGACTACTACGAACTGACCTCGCCTTCGGATTCGGACATGTTCCTGCGGCCCGATCCGGATACGGTGCGGATGGTGCCGTGGGCAGCCGATCCGACCGCGCAAGTGATCCACGACTGCTACACCAAGGACGGCAAACCGCACGAGCTGGCGCCGCGCAACGTGCTGCGCCGCGTGCTGGCGGAGTACGAAAAGGAGGGCCTGCGGCCGGTGGTGGCGCCGGAACTGGAGTTCTTCCTGGTGCAGAAGAACACCGATCCCGATTTCCCGCTGCTGCCCCCCGCCGGGCGGTCGGGCCGCCCCGAGACCGCGCGGCAGTCGTACTCGATCGATGCGGTCAACGAGTTCGACCCCATCCTCGACCTGATGTACGACTACTGCGAGGCGATGGAACTGGACGTGGACACGCTGATCCACGAGTCCGGCGCCGCCCAGCTGGAGGTCAACTTCACCCACGACGACGCCCTGTCCCGCGCCGACCAGGTGTTCCTGTTCAAGCGCACGATGCGCGAAGCCGCGATGCGGCACGGCGTGTATGCCACCTTCCTGGCCAAGCCGATGGAGAACGAGCCCGGCAGCGCCATGCACATCCACCAGAGCCTGCTGGACGTGAAGACGGGCCGCAACGTGTTCACCGGCAAGACCGAAGGCAAGGGCAGCAAGCTGTTCGGCCACTACCTGGCCGGCCTGCAGAAGTACGTGCCGATGGCGATGGCGTTCTTCGGTCCGAACGTCAACTCCTACCGTCGGCTCGCGCTGGGCCAGGTGGCGCCGATCAACGTGCAGTGGGGCTACGACAACCGCACCTGCGGCCTGCGCGTGCCGATGGATACGCCGGAAAACATGCGCGTGGAGAGCCGCTTCGCCGGCTCCGACGCCAATCCCTACTTGGCCATGGCCGGCACCCTGGCCTGCGGCCTGATGGGCATCCGCGAGCAGCTCAAGCCGACCGAGCCGCTGGCCAGCAGTGCCCAGGACATCGGGTTCGAGCTGCCACGTTCGCTGGGCGAGGCGCTGGACGAACTGGAGGGCTGCAGGCCGCTGCGCGACCTCATGGGGGCGCGCTTCGTACGCGCCTACGTGTCGGTCAAGCGCAAGGAATACGAGACCTTCTTCCGCGTGATCAGTTCGTGGGAGCGGGAGTTCCTGTTGTTGAATGTTTGACTGCTGTTCCCTTCTCCCGGCGGGAGAAGGTGGCGCGAAGCGCCGGATGAGGGGCGAACGGCGTCATGACGCTTGAATGGTCTGGACTCCATCGCCCCTCACCCCAACCCCTCTCCCGGTGGGAGAGGGGCTCGACATCACGGAGCCCTTATGACCCAACTCGACACCCTCACCCTGCAGAAGCTCGATGCCGAGCATCACCTGCATCCGTTCAACGACAACGCCGCACTGGCGAAGAAGGGCACGCGCATCCTCACCAGGGGCGAGGGCTGCTATGTCTGGGATGCCGAGGGCAACAAGCTGCTCGATGCCTTCGCCGGCCTGTGGTGCGTCAACATCGGCTACGGCCGCAAGGAGCTGGGCGAGGTGGCGTCGAAGCAGATGACGCAGCTGGCCTACTACAACAGCTTCTTCCAGTGCACCACCGAGCCGACCATCGAACTTGCGGCCAAGCTGGCCGAACTGGCGCCGGGCGACCTCAACCATTCCTTCTTCGTCAATTCCGGCTCCGAGGCCAACGACACCATCCTTCGCCTGGTGCGCCATTTCTGGGCGGTGCAGGACAAGCCGCAGAAGAGCATCTTCATCGGTCGCCACGATGGCTACCACGGCACCACCATGGCCGGTGCCAGCCTGGGCGGCATGAAGGGCATGCACAAGCAGGGCGGTCTGCCGATCCCCGGCATCCATCACATCGATCCGCCGTTCTGGTTCGCCGACGGCGGCGACCTGTCCGAGGAGGAATACGGCCTGGTCGCGGCGCGCCGGCTGGAGCAGAAGATCCTGGAACTGGGGCCGGAGCGCGTGGCCGCCTTCATCGGCGAGCCCATCATGGGCGCCATCGGCGTGTACATCCCGCCGATGACCTACTGGCCCGAGATCGAGCGCATCTGCCGCCAGTACGACGTGCTGCTGATCGCCGACGAGGTGATCTGCGGCTTCGGCCGTACCGGCGAATGGTTCGGTTCGCAGTATTTCGGTTTCCAACCGGACATCATGCCGGTGGCCAAGGGCATCACCTCCGGCTACATCCCGCTGGGCGCCGCGATGTTCAACGATCGCGTCTCGAAGGTGCTGAAGGAGCAGGGCGGCGAACTGGCGCATGGCGCCACGTACTCCGGGCACCCGGTCTGTGCGGCGGTGGCGCTGGAGAACATCCGGATCCTGCAGGACGAGAAGATCGTCGAGCGCGCGAAAGCCGAGGTCGCCCCCTATCTGGCCCAGCGCTGGGCCGAGCTGGGCGAGCACCGGCTGGTGGGGCAAGCCCGTATCGCCGGCATGGTCGGGGCGCTGGAACTGGTGCCGGACAAGAAGAAGCGGGCATTCTTCCCCGAACGCGGCACGGTGGGTCCCCGTTGCCGCGACCACGCGCTGAAGCACGGACTGATCCTGCGCGCCACCTGGGACGCCATGCTGCTGTCGCCGCCGCTGATCATCACGCGCGCGCAGGTGGACGAACTGTTCGACAAGACGTGGAAAGCGCTCAACGACACCGCGGCGGATCTGGGCATGTGATGTCATGGCCCGGTCCGTGCGCTGCGTCACAGCGTCGCGGCCCGGGCGTATGATGTTTCCATCCCCCCGATCCTGTTCCATGGAGACCCCGATGAAGCTCAAGACCCTCACCGTCATGCTGGCCGCCGCCGCCCTGGCCGCCTGTGGCGGCAAGGACGAGAAGGCCGCCACAGGAGCGCCCTCCAAGACGCTCAACGTCTACAACTGGTCCGACTACATCGCCGAGGACACCATCCCCGAGTTCGAGAAGGCCACCGGCATCGCGGTGACCTACGACGTGTTCGACAGCGACGAGATGGTCGAGACCAAGTTGCTGGCCGGCAGCAGCGGCTACGACGTGGTGGTCCCCTCGCTGAGCTTCCTCGGCCGGCAGATCCAGGCCGGCGTGTTCCTGCCGCTGGACAAGAGCAAGATCCCCAACCTGAAGAACCTCGACCCGGCCATGCTCAAGCGCATCGAGCAGCAGGACCCGGGCAACCAGTACGCCGTACCTTATCTCTGGGGCACCAGCGGCATCGGCTACAACGTCGACAAGATCAAGGCGATCTTCGGCGACACCGCCGTCACCGGCAGCTGGGACGTGGTGTTCAAGCCGGAAAACGCCGCCAAGCTGAAGGACTGCGGCATCACCGTGCTGGACACGCCGTCGGAGCTGATCCCGATCGCGCTGAACTACCTGGGCGAGGACCCGCACAGCTTCGATCCGGCCGTGATCGACAAGGCCGCCGCGCTGCTGAAGTCGATCCGTCCCTACATCCGCAACTTCCACTCGTCCTCGTACATCAACGACCTGGCCAACGGCGATGTCTGCCTGGTGGTCGGCTGGTCGGGCGACATCGTCCAGGCGCGCGACCGCGCTGCCGAAGCGGGCAACGGCGTCAACGTCGCCTATTCCATCCCGAAGGAAGGCGCGCCGCAGTGGTTCGACATGCTGGCCATCCCGAAGGATGCCAAGAACGTCGACAACGCCTACGCCTTCATCAACTATCTGCTCGACCCGAAGGTCGCGGCGGCCAACACCAACTACGTGACCTATCCGAACCCGGTCCCGGCGTCGAAGCCGATGGTGGATCAGGCCATCGCCGAAGACCCGACGATCTACCCGCCGGCCGAGGTGGACGCGAAGCTCTTCACCTTCGCGGTCCTGCCGCCGGAGGTCGACCGGCAGTACACGCGGATCTGGACGGAGCTGAAGACCGGACGCTGAAAATCACGAGGGCGCGTGCCATGACGGACGCGCCCTCTGTCATCGTGCCGCCACGACGTTACCGGCGGCACAAGGGGAGAGGGGAGACGGGGAGCACGACGGCACGGAACCGGCCATTGCAACGACAGCACGCCCGCGCCGGCCTGGTGGCGATGCGGGAACCACATCAAGCCGCCCTCGCGGGCCGAATGGAGAGAGATTGATGAAACTGCGCGTACTGGCAACCACCCTGGCCCTGTGTACCCTTGCGGCGTGCGGGAAGTCGGGCAGCGAAGGCGATACCGGGGCCCCCGCCGCGGGCGGCGCAAAGCAGGTCAACGTCTACAACTGGTCCGACTACATCGCCGAAGACACCATCCCGAATTTCGAGAAGCAGTCTGGCATCAGGGTCACCTACGACGTGTTCGACAGCAACGAGGTGCTGGAGACCAAGCTGCTGGCCGGCAGCAGCGGCTACGACGTGGTTGTGCCGACGATGAACTTCCTGGGCCGGCAGATCCAGGCGGGGGTGTTCCTGCCGCTGGACAAGAGCAAGATCCCCAACTACGCCAACCTGGATCCGGCCATCATGAAGCGCCTGGAGAACCAGGATCCGGGCAACCAGCACGCGATCCCCTACATGTGGGGCACCACCGGCATCGGCTACAACGTGGACAAGGTGAAGGCCGCGTTCGGCAACACCGACCTCGCCAGCAGCCTGGACATCGTGTTCAAGCCGGAGAACATCAGCAAGCTGAAGGACTGTGGCGTGACCTTCCTCGATACGCCATCGGAGATCATCCCGATCGCGCTGAACTATCTGGGCGAGGATCCCAACAGCCACGATCCGGCCGTGATCGACAAGGCGGCCGCGCTGCTGAAGACCATCCGCCCCTACATCACCAACTTCCATTCCTCGCAGTACATCGACGCCATGGCAAACGGCGACACCTGCTTGGTGGTGGGCTGGTCCGGCGACATCATCCAGGCGCGCGACCGCGCCGTGGAGGCCAAGAACGGCGTCAACATCGCCTATGCCATCCCCAAGGAAGGTGCGCCGCAGTGGTTCGACATGCTGGCCATCCCCAAGGACGCCAAGCACGTGGATGAAGCCTATGCCTTCATCAACTATCTACTCGACCCGCAGGTGATGGCCAACAATTCCAACTTCATCAGCTACCCCAACGCCATTCCCAAGGCGAAGGAACTGATGGACAAGGCCATCACCGGCGATCCGACCATCTATCCCACGCCCGAGGTGGAGGCCAAGCTGTTCACCTTCGCCATCATCCCGCCGGAAGTGGATCGCCAGTACACGCGCATCTGGACGGAACTGAAGACCGGCAAGTAAGCGCCGCCGCCGGGGCGGATGGCCTCCGTCCCGGGTCCGGTGGATCCACGCGATACATCACGGTCGGCGCCGGCATGGCGCCGGCGACCAGGGGAGTTCCATGGCGGCAGAACAGGGCAATGGCGCGGCACCGAATGGCAAGGCGAGCGCGCAGGAGTATTTGCGCATCGTCGACGTACGCAAGGAATTCGACGGCTTCGTCGCCGTGGACGACACCAACCTGACCATCCGCAAGGGCGAGATCTTCGCGCTGCTGGGCGGCTCGGGCAGCGGCAAGTCGACGCTGCTGCGCTGCCTGGCGGGCTTCGAGAAACCGACGTCGGGCAAGATCTACCTCGATGGCCAGCTGCTGAACGACCTGCCGCCGTACGAGCGGCCGCTCAACATGATGTTCCAGTCGTATGCGCTGTTCCCGCACATGACGGTGGAACAGAACATCGCCTTCGGCCTGAAGCAGGACGGCCTTTCGAAGGAGGCCATCAGGAAGCGCGTCGAGGAGATGCTGGCGCTGGTGCAGCTGGGCAAGCTGGCCAAGCGCAAGCCGCACCAGCTGTCCGGCGGCCAGCAACAGCGCGTCGCGCTGGCTCGGTCGCTGGCCAAGGGTCCGAAGCTGCTGCTGCTGGACGAGCCGATGGGCGCGCTGGACAAGAAACTGCGCTCGCAGATGCAGCTGGAACTGGTCAGCATCATCGAGAAGTCCGGCGTGACCTGCGTGATGGTCACCCACGACCAGGAAGAGGCCATGACCATGGCCACCCGCATCGCGCTGATGGACCAGGGCTGGATCCGCCAGGTCGGCACGCCGGACGAGATCTACGAGCAGCCCACCAGCCGCTTCGCCGCCGAGTTCATCGGCTCGGTCAACCTGATCGAGGGCGTGGTGGAGGAGGACGAGGCCGACTACGTCACCATCCGCTCGCCGCAGCTGCCGGACCCCATCTACATCGGCCACGGCATCTCCGGCTTCGAAGGGCAGGAGGTCGGCTTCGCTGTGCGGCCGGAGAAGCTGGGCATCGGCAAGCAGGAGCCCGAGCAGCCCCACAACAAGGCCAAGGGCGTGATCGAGGACATCGCCTACTTCGGCAGCCACTCGGTCTACCACGTGCGCCTGCCCAGCGGATACAAGTTCATGGCCAACTTCGCCAACGTGCAGCGCTGGGCCAGCGAAGGCCTCACCTGGAACGACGAGGTCTGGGTGTGGTGGGGCGACAACGACGGCGTGGTGCTGACCTCATGAACATCCTCCGCTCCCTGGGCAAGCGTCTGCCGGGGCCGCGCTGGGGCGTCATTTCGGTGCCCTATGTGTGGCTGCTGCTGTTCTTCGCCATCCCGTTCCTGATCGTGCTGAAGATCTCGTTCGCCAAGCTGGCGATCGCGATGCCGCCGTACACGCCCATCCTGGAGTACATCGACGAGGCGCTGACGCTCAAGCTCAACCTGGGCAACTACACGGCGCTGTTCACGGATTCGCAGTACATCCAGGCCTATCTCAGTTCCATCAAGATCGCGGCCATCTCCACCTTCCTGGCCCTGCTGGTCGCATACCCGATCGCCTACGTCATCGCGCGGCTGCCGCCCTCGACGCGGAACATCGCGATGATGCTGGTGGTGTTGCCGTCGTGGACCTCGTTCCTGATCCGCGTCTACGCCTGGATCGGCATCCTCAAGAACAACGGCCTGCTCAACAACCTGCTGATGAAGATCGGCATCATCGACGAGCCGCTGCAGATCCTGTACACGCCCATGGCCGCGTACATCGGCATCGTCTACTGCTACCTGCCGTTCATGGTGCTGCCGCTGTACACCAACCTGGTGAAACACGACCACCGCCTGCTGGAAGCCGCCTACGACCTGGGCGCGAAGCCGTGGAAGGCGTTCTTCACCATCACCCTGCCGCTGTCCAAGGCCGGCATCATCGCCGGCTGCATGCTGGTGATGATTCCGGCGGTGGGCGAGTTCGTCATTCCGGAGCTGCTCGGCGGCCCGGATACGTTGATGATCGGTCGCGTGCTGTGGGGCGAGTTCTTCAACAACCGCGACTGGCCCGCGGCATCGGCGGTGGCCATCGTGATGCTGATCCTGTTGCTGATCCCCATCCTGATCTTCAACCGCGTGCAGCAGCGCGAGCTGGAAGGGAGGCTGACATGAGCCGTGTCGGACAACGCGCCGTCAACTGGACGGTGCTGGGGCTGGGCTTCGCCTTCCTGTACGTGCCGGTGTTCATCCTGATGGTGTACTCCTTCAACGAGTCGCGCCTGGCCACGGTCTGGTCCGGCTTTTCGTTCAAGTGGTACGGCGAACTGTTCCGCGACGACAAGATGCTGCGCGCGGCGTGGATCAGCATCAAGGTGGCGTTCTGGACGGCGACCGCCGCGGTGTTGCTGGGCACCATGGCGGCGCTGGTGATGACGCGCATGCGGCGCTTCCCGGGCAAGACGCTGTTCGGGGCGCTGATCACCGCGCCGCTGGTGATGCCGGAAGTGATCATCGGCCTGTCGATCCTGCTGATGTTCGTGTCGCTGGGCGAGTTCGTCGGCTTCAAGCCCGGCGGCATCCTGTCCATCTGGATCGCGCACGTCACCTTCACCCTTGCGTTCGTCACCGTGGTGGTGTCTTCGCGTCTGTCCGAACTGGACAAGTCGCTGGAGGAGGCCGCGATGGACCTGGGGGCGAACCGGATCAAGGTGTTCTTCCTGATCACGCTGCCGATCATCGCGCCGGCGCTGGTCTCGGGCTGGCTGCTGGCCTTCACGCTCTCGCTGGACGACGTGGTGATCGCCAGTTTCGTCGCCGGACCCAGTTCCACCACGCTGCCGATCGAGGTGTTCTCGTCGGTGCGACGAGGGCTCAGCCCCAAGATCAACGCGCTGGCCACGCTGATGATCCTGGTGGTGAGCGTGGCCGCGTTCCTGGGTTGGTGGTTCATGTATCGCGAGGAGAAGCGTCGCCAGCGCGACGTGCAGCTGGCGTTGCAGGAGAACGGGTAGACCGCGAAAAGGCGTAGGCGGGCCACGTGCGGGCGCGCCCAGGACCTTTGCCCCGTCATCCCAGCGAAAGCTGGGATCCATCTTGCTTTTCTGTCTGGCGCGAGCGAGCTGTGCGCGAACGTCAACATGGGTCCCAGCGTACGCTGGGACGACGGCAGCGGACGTCCTGCGACGGTCGAGAAGTCCCGCCACGGCGCCATAACCTCGTCGCATCCACAATCCTTTTCTCGTCCGGCAAACCACGACTTAGAAGAAGCCATGACCGTCGAAACCATCAATCCCGCGACCGGCAAGGTCGAGTATCGCCACGAACTGATGACCGCCGCGCAAGTCGATGCCACGCTTGCGGCCGCGCAGCAGGCCTTTCCCGCATGGGCGGCGCTGTCGCTGGCCGAGCGCGGCAAGGTCCTGCGCGCGGTCGGCGTCGAGCTGCGTCGCCGCCGCGAAGACATCCAGCGCATCATGACGGCGGAGATGGGCAAGCTGCGCAAGGAAGCCCTGGCCGAGGTCGACAAGTGCGCAGGAGCCTGCGACTACTACGCCGACCACGCGGCCGACTACCTGCACGACCAGCCCGTGTCCACGGACGGGCAGCGCAGCTACGTGCGTTACGAGCCGATCGGCTGCGTGCTGGCGGTGATGCCGTGGAACTTCCCGATCTGGCAGGTGTTCCGTTTCCTTGCGCCGGCGCTGATGGCGGGCAACGTGGCGGTGCTCAAGCACGCCAGCAACGTCCCGCGCTGTGCCGACGTGATCGCGGAGGTGCTGGCGGCGGCAGGGCTGCCGGCCGGTGTGTTCGGTGTGCTGCATATCGACAACGAGCAGGCGGCCGAGGTGATCCGCGACGCGCGCGTCGCCGCCGTGACGTTGACCGGTAGCGAGCGCGCGGGGCGCTCCGTCGCCGCCAATGCCGGCAGTCAGTTGAAGAAGAGCGTGATGGAGCTGGGCGGCAGCGATGCCTTCATCGTGCTGGACGACGCCGATCTCGACAAGACCGTCGCGGGCGCCGTGGCCTCGCGCTTCGGCAATGCCGGCCAGACCTGCATCGCGGCCAAGCGCTTCATCGTGCAGGAAGGCATCGCGGATGAATTCGTGAAGCGCTTCGTGGAGGCGGCGGCCAAGCTGCGACTGGGTGATCCGCAGGACGACGCCACCACGCTGGCGCCGATGGCGCGGCAGGACCTGCGCGACGAGCTGCACAAACAGGTGCAGGCGAGCGTGGCCAAGGGCGCGAAGGTGCTGCTCGGCGGCGAGCCCGATGCGTCGCACGCCGGTTATCCGGCGGCGATCCTCGATGCGGTCGCGCCCGGCATGCCCGCCTACGAAGAGGAACTGTTCGGCCCGGTCGCGAGCATCCTGCGCGTGAAGGACGATGCCGAAGCCGTGCGGGTCGCCAACGACACCACCTTCGGTCTGGGCGGCAGCGTGTGGACCCGGGACGTGGACCGTGGCGACCGGATCGCGCGCCAGCTGCAGGTGGGTGCGGCCTTCGTCAATGCCATCGTGCGCAGCGACGTGCGATTGCCGTTCGGCGGCACCAAGCGCTCCGGCTTCGGTCGCGAACTGGCGGAGCACGGCATCCACGAGTTCATGAACATCAAGTCGGTCTACATCGCCTGATTGGTCCGCAGGAGCGCCCAGGGGCGCCCTGCAATGATTGTCCGCTTCGATGGAACGGATGGTTACGTCGGCCGCCGTTCCTAAGCCGCCATGCCGGTGCCATCTTGTCGGCAGTTGAACTGGAGGCGCCATGAGCACCCTGACCGATACCACCCCCGCCCGCGTGATCCGTACCGTACGCGGCCGACCCACGTCCGATGGCGCGGGCGTCAAGCTCACGCGCGTGATCGGCGGTCCCGACCTGCCCGACCTGGATCCGTTCCTGCTGCTGGACGAGTTCGGCACGGACAAGGCCGAGGACTACATCGCCGGCTTCCCGGAACATCCGCATCGCGGCTTCGAAACCGTCACCTACATGCTCGATGGCCGCATGCGCCATCGCGACAACCATGGCAACGAAGGCCTGCTGACGCCGGGCGCCGTGCAGTGGATGACGGCCGGGCGCGGACTGGTGCATTCGGAGATGCCGGAACAGGAATCCGGGCGCATGCGCGGGTTCCAGCTGTGGGTGAACCTGCCCGCGCGCGAGAAGATGACGGCGCCGAAGTACCAGGAGTTCGCTCCGGATCGCATTCCTGTCGCCAAGCCGGCGGCAGGCGTGGAGGTGAAGGTGATCGCAGGCCGTGTCGGTGACGTGCAGGGCCCGATTTCGCAGCCTGCCACCGATCCGGTGTATCTCGACATCGCGCTCGATGCGGCCAAGGCGTGGGAGTACGCATTGCCGGCCGGGCACAACGCGTTTGCCTACGTGTTCGAAGGCGCGCTCACGGTGGGTGAGGGTGACGAAGCGCGGCCGCTGGATACCCACGAAATGGGCGTGCTCGGTGGCGGCGAAGTGCTGCGGGTGCGTGCAGGCAGTCGTCCTGCGCGTGCGATCGTGGTGGCAGGCCGTCCGCTGCGCGAACCGGTGATGCGCCACGGCCCGTTCGTCATGAACACCCGGCAGGAACTGATGCAGGCCTTCGTGGATTTCCAGGAAGGCCGTTTCTGAGAGAGGTAGCGGGCCGGGATGCTTTCCCGGCCCGCGCCATCAGTTGCCCGCGGAAAGCTGCGCGCTGGTGGCACGCACGTCGAGCTGCTCGGTCAGTGCGAGCAGCGAGCCCAGCTCCTCGGCCGATTCGGCATTGATCCAGACCTGTGCATAGCGGTCGTTGTCGAGTTCGACCACGGTGATGCGGCGGGACTGCATGCCCGGCATGTCGCGGCCACCGAGGTCCAGCCGGTACCAGTACACGTCCTCGCCGGAGAACGTGCCTTCCTCTTCGCGCAGGCGACGTTCCAGGCTGATCCTGGGATCGCGCGAGGTCAGCATCACGTTGAGCACCTGGCGCCCGTCGGCGGTGACCGCCTTGCAGGCGATGAAGGTGGTGTCCACACGCTGTTCCCACTGCAGGCCCGCACTGGCGGGCAGGGTGGGGCAGGGCGGCGCTTCCTGCGACCACGCGGAGGTGGAGGCCAGCAGGAGGCAGGCGGCGATCAAGGTCTTCATGCGGTGTCCCCTTGGTTGGTCGCCCGGAAGGCGTTCTGCGAGTCTTCCGAACACCGCGACGGGCCTGCGGCCCCGTTCCGTCCCTTGCTGTCCCCGGTGTCGGTTGCCGTGTTCCCCCGGCAATGGTCCGACCTTAGCCCATGCTGCGCCGCAGAACAACGCTGCCCGGTCCCGGAAGCGCGCATGCGGGGCAGGGAAAACGCGTTGCCCGGCAGGGCCGGGCAACGTGGGCGGGCTTCAGGTGCGTTCCCGCCCCAGCCAGCCGTACAGCATGCCGCCGATCAGGCCGCCCAGCACCGGGGCCAGCCAGAACAGCCACAGCTGGCCGATGGCGGCGGGCCCGGCGAACACCGCGACGGCGGTCGAGCGCGCCGGGTTCACGGACGTGTTGGTGACCGGGATGCTGATCAGGTGGATCAGGGTCAGGGCCAGGCCGATGGCGATGGGGGCGAAGCCCGCCGGCGCGCGCCCGTGGGTGGACCCCATGATGACGATCAGGAAGAACGCGGTGAGCACCACTTCCGTCAGGAAGGCGGCGGCGACGGAATAGCCGCCGGGCGACATCGCCCCGTACCCGTTGCTGGCGAACGCGCCGGCGGCGTTGGGGTCCACCGCGAACGCCGGCTGCCCACTGGCGATCTGCCACAGGATGAAGCCCGCCGCGATGCCGCCGGCGACCTGCGCCACCACGTAGGGCAGCAGTTCTTTCGCGGAGAAACGGCCACCGGCCCACAGGCCCACGCTGACCGCCGGGTTGAAGTGTCCGCCCGAGATGTGGCCGAACGCGTAGGCGCCGGTCAGCACGGTCAGGCCGAACGCCAGCGCCACGCCCAGGAAGCCGATGCCCAGCGGATTGCCGTCACCGCCGAAATGTGCGGCCAGTACGGCGCTGCCGCAGCCGCCCAGGACCAGCCAGAACGTCCCCAGGAATTCCGCCGCGAGTTTCTTCGTCAGACTCATGCCAGCCCCCAATGCGTGCGTGCCCCGTCACATGACGGTGGGCGCACGATAGCGGAACCGGAACGGCACAGGTGTTTGCTTTGCGTTAGCCGCCCATGCTTCAAACGCGACTGAAGTAAAACTCACATTTCGCGTGCCGGCGCGGCTCAGCGCTCCGGCAGCGGAATGAACTCGGTCTCGCCCGGCACCTGGCCGAAGCGGCCGTCCAGCCAGTCCTGCTTGGCCTGGTCGATCCGCTCCTGCGAACTGGACACGAAGTTCCACCACATGTGGCGCGGCGCATCCAAGGGCTCGCCGCCCATCAACAGGCCCCTCACCGGCGTCTTCGCCCGCAGCACCGGACGGCTGCCGCGGTCGAACACCACCAGATGCTTCTCCGGGATGTCGGCGCCGTCGACCTGTGCGTCGCCTTCCAGCACGTACAGCGCCCGCTCGACATGGCCTGCGTCGATCTCCAGTTCGGCATCGGGCTGCAGGTCCACGGCCACATTGAAGGTGCCGCTGAAGACCTTCACCGGCGATTCCTCGCCATAAGCGCGGCCGGCGATGACGCGCACGCGCGCGCCGGCGCGTTCGACCACCGGCAGCGTGGAAGACGCGTGGTGGTGGAACTCGGGTGCGACCTCTTCGTACGACTTCGGCAGCGCCACCCAGGTCTGCATGCCATGCACGTCGTGGCGGCCGGTGCGCACGTCGGCAGGCGTGCGCTCGGAATGGGCGATGCCGCGGCCGGCGGTCATCCAGTTGACGTCGCCGGGCGTGATCACCTGTTCCGAGCCCAGCGTGTCGCGATGATGGATGGCGCCACTCCAGAGGAAGGTCACCGTCGCCAGGCCGATGTGCGGATGCGGGCGCACGTCGATGCCGCGCCCCGGCTCGAACACGGCCGGCCCCATGTGGTCGACGAACACGAACGGCCCCACGCTGCGGGCCTGCAGGCTGGGAACGGCGCGGCGGACGTTGAAGCCGCCGCCCAGATCGTGCACGCGCGGCGCGATGATCGTGGTCATGTCATGTCCTCGTTGGATGGCCCGCAGCATCGCATGGGCCGATGCCGGACCCGACGACGATACGGAAACGGTCCGTTGCGCGTCATCCCCCATCCGGGCAGGCAAGGCGGTCAGTCGCGGCGCGAGGCCAGGCGATCCGCCATACGGGTGGGTTCTGGCAGGCGGTAGCCGCGCAGTGTGCGCAGGACGGCGTCCAGCGCGCCCTGCATGGACATGCGATGACCCGGCGAGACGAACAGCGGGTTGCAGCGCATCTTGCTGCGAAGGGCCCAGCCGATCTGTTCGCCGCGATGGAGCAGCGGCACATGTTCGCCGGCCAGTGCACCCAGCGGATCGTGCCGTCCGCACAGCACGTTCTTGGCCACGCCGATGCTGGGCAGGCCGGTGACCACGCCGAAATGCGCGGCAATGCCCAGTCGCCGCGGATGCGCGATGCCGTGGCCATCCACGAACACCAGGTCCGGCGTGTGCGGCAGGCGCTCGAGCGCGGCGACCAGGGCCGGCAGTTCGCGAAAGCTCAACAGCCCCGGGACATACGGCATCGAAGTGGGCACGCGCACGACCTCGGTCGCGACCGGCTGCAGCGTATCGGAGGCCAGCAGCACGGCGGCGGCGCGGGTGATGGCACCGGCGTCCTCGAACCCGACATCGAATCCGCCCAGCCAGCGCGGTGCTCCAGGCTCGTCGTCGCGCAGCATCACCTCCGCGGCCAGGCGTTGCTGCACCCGGCGTGCATCGGCGGCACTGCCGTCCCAGTCGCCGAACAGGCCGCTCATGGCCGCGACGAGGCGCCGTACCGCTGCACTTCCAGCGACGCGCGGCCGTCCGCAGCGAAGCGCACGATGGACATGCGGTCGTACTCGGTGTCGTCCATCGGCACAGTGGCACAGGCACACAGCGCCGCCACCAGGTCCGGCACGGTGTTGCTGTGGCCGACAACCAGCACGGTGCCCGCATCGTGCGCCTGGCGCCACTGCACGGCGACCTCGGCCGCGGGACCACGCGCGAAGTACGCCTGCACCGGCACGCCGTGCAGCGCGGCGGCCGGCTGCGCGGTCTGCTGGGTGCGGCGGAACTCGGTGGCATAGGCGGCCACCAGCGGCGCGTCGCGCAGGCGCTCGGCCAATGCGGTGGCGCGTGCCTGTCCTGCGGCGGACAGTCCGGGATTCTCCGGATCGTCGGTCGCCTTCTCGGCGTGGCGCACCACCACGAAGGTCAGCGGTGCACTGTCGCGCGGCGCCGTGGTGCCGCACGCGGCCAACAGGTGTACCAGCAGCAGGGCGAGGAGAGCACGGGACCGTCGCGGCATACGCAGGGAACCTGGGACAAGGGTGGGTGCCGAGCGTGCAATGCGGGCAGGACCGGTGCAAGCGGCATCGTCACGGCTTGGCCGCTACGATAGGGCCAGGTCCGTGAAGAAGGGGAGACCATGCGCAAGTGGCTGCGCCGGCTGGGCATTGCGGTGGTGCTGATGGCGGTGGCGTCGGCGACGGCGTTGTACAGCTACGGACGCTTCGCCGAGGCGGCACGGGGGCCGGCCTCGCATGCGCTGCCGACCGCGGCCGATGCCACCGCGCTCGACCGCGCCGTCGCGCCCCTGTTGCGCGCGCATCCCGGGCGCAGCGGCATGGCGCTGCTGGCCGACAACCTGGACGCCTTCACCGTGCGTGCCGCCAGCGCACGCGCCGCGGGGCGCAGCCTGGACCTGCAGTACTACATCTGGAACCACGACTTCACCGGCAACCTGCTGGGCTACGAGGTGCTGCGCGCGGCCGACCGCGGCGTGCGCGTGCGCCTGCTGCTGGACGACATGACCGCGCACGGCAAGGATTCTCACCTGGCCGCGCTGGATGCGCACCCCAATATCGAAGTACGCCTGTTCAATCCCTCGCGCAGCCGCGCCGGCGTGCTGGGGCGGGCCAGCGAAATGCTGCTGCGCCCGGTGGCGATGAATCGCCGCATGCACAACAAGGCCTGGATCGCCGACGGCCGGGTGGCGGTGGTGGGCGGACGCAACGTGGGCGACGAGTATTTCGATGCCGCCGCGCAGACCAACTTCCTCGACCTGGACGCGGTGCTGGTGGGGCCGGCGGTGCGGCAGACGTCGGCGATCTTCGACGACTTCTGGAACAGCGCCTCGGTCATTCCGCTCGCCGCGCTCTCCGGGGCGGAAGAGGGCGCGCTGGCGCGACTGCGTGCGCATGGCGACGCCGGCTATCGTTCCACGCGCGCCGCCGACTATGTCGCGCGCCTGCGAAGCAGCCCGGGATTGCCGGCGCTGGTGGGTGGAAACGCGCTTCACTGGCTGGATGAGGTGGGCGTGTACTCGGATCCCGCTGCCAAAGGACAGGGCGAAGGGAAGGCGCAATGGCTGGTCCACCGGCTGGGCAGGGCGATGGGCCTGGCGAAGCGCGAGTTGCGGGTGATCTCGCCGTACTTCGTGCCCGGCGAGGAGGGCACGCGCTGGCTGGTGGGCAAACGCGCGCAGGGCGTCGACGTGAGCGTGCTGACCAATTCGCTGGCGGCCAACGACGTGATGGCCGTGCACGGCGGCTACGCGCCGTACCGGGTTCCGCTGCTGGAGGGCGGCGTGACGCTGTACGAGCTGATGCCGCACGGACGGCAGGACAGCAGTTTGTTCGGGTCCAGCGGCGCCAGCCTGCACACCAAGGCATTCGCGGTGGATGCGGAGCGCGGCTTCATCGGGTCGTTCAACCTCGACCCGCGGTCGGTCAACCTCAACACCGAGATGGGCATCCTGTTCCGCGACCGCGCCGCCACCGCGGCGCTGCTGCGCAGCTACGAGGCGAAGATCGCGCCGGACAAGAGCTATCGCGTGCGCCTGCTCGACGGCGAACTGCGTTGGGACGATGCGTCCGTTGCGCCGCCGCGTACCTGGGACCGCGAGCCGGAAGCCAGCGCATGGCGCCGCTGGACCGCCCGCGCCGTGGGCTGGCTGCCGATCGAATCGCAGCTGTAGCGCTCAGGCCTCGCGCAGGTCGGCGTTGCGCATCAGCTGTTCGAACACGCGGAAGACCTCGGGATCGATCTTCTGGTGCTGCTCGGCATGCAGGATGCGCATGGCCGTTTCGCGGCTGCGGGCTTCGGCATACGTGCGGCGCGTGGTCATCGCATCGTAGCTGTCGGCCAGGCGCAGCAGGCGCGCGCCCAGCGGGATGGCGTCGCCGACCAGTCCGTCGGGATAGCCGCTGCCGTCCATGGCTTCGTGATGATGGCGGATCAGCGTGGCGACCTCCGAGGCATGCGCATGGCCGCTGGCCAGGAAGATGCGCTCACCCAGTTCGCTGTGCGCGCGGATGGCCGGCCAGTCGTCGTCGGGCACCGTGCCCGGATGCAGCAACACGCGGTCGGGCACGCCGATCTTGCCCACGTCGTGGAAGTGCGCCGCCAGCTCCAGCTGCTCCAACTGGGCCGGCTCCAGGTCGAAGCACTGGCCCAGCGCCCGCGCGATGCGCCCGGTGCGGTCGCAGTGCCCGCGCGTATAGGCGTCGCGCACCTCGATCGCCAGTGCCAGCGACTCCATCGAGCAGGCGATGTCGCCGAAGTCGGGGGAGGGATCGAAGCTCACGGCGTAGCGACCTGGGACGGGACGTGGGACAGGGTGGCGGAAACTCGGAAGCCAGGCAAGGCGGTCGTCCTCATGGGGACAGCGTCGCCAGCAGCGCTTTCGCCGCATTGAAGCGGTCCGGGGCGTCGGGCAGCGGGACCTTGATGCGCAGCTTGTCCGGCCCGTCCATGGCATAGAGCCTGGGCTGTTTCTGGATCAGCTGGATCACCGCCATCGGATCGATGTTCGGCTTGCTCTCGAACACGATGCGACCACCGTGTTCGCCAAGCTCCAGCTTGCGGATGCCTAGCGCATTGGCCGCCAGCTTCAGTTCGGCCGTAGCGAACAGGTACTTCGCCGGATCGGGCAGCAGGCCGAAGCGGTCGATCATCTCCACCTGCAGATCGCGCAGGTCCTCCTTGTCCGGCGCGCTGCTGATGCGCTTGTACAGGGTCAGGCGCGTGTGCACGTCGGGCAGGTAGTCTTCGGGGATCAACGCCGGCACGTTGAGTTCGACGTCGGCGCCGCGTCGCTCCTGGCCCACGTCCACGTCGGGCAGGTGGCCGGCCTTGATGGAGCGCACGGCGCGTTCCAGCAGCTCGGTGTACAGGCTGAAGCCGACTTCGGCCATCTGCCCGCTCTGGTCCTCGCCCAGCAACTCGCCGGCACCACGGATCTCCAGGTCGTGCGTGGCCAGGGTGAACCCCGCACCCAGCTCGTCCATCGAGGCGATGGCCTCCAGCCGGCGCTGCGCGTCGGCGGTGATGCTGCGCTTGTCGGGCACCACCAGATACGCGTAGCTACGGTGGTGCGAGCGACCCACGCGCCCGCGCAGCTGGTGCAGCTGCGCCAGGCCGAACTTGTCGGCGCGGTTCATGATGATGGTGTTGGCGTTGGGGATGTCGATGCCCGACTCGATGATCGTCGTGCACAGCAGCACATTGAAGCGCTGCTTCTGAAAATCCAGCATCACCTGTTCCAGCTCGCGCTCGGGCATCTGCCCGTGCGCCACGCCGATGCGCGCCTCCGGCACCAGTTCCTGCAGCTCGCGCTGCATGCGGCCGATGCTCTCCACGTCGTTGTGCAGGAAGTACACCTGGCCGCCGCGCGACAACTCGCGCTGGAAAGCTTCCCTCAGCAGCGCATCGTCCCAGGGCGTGACGAAGGTCTGCACCGCCATGCGGTTGGCCGGGGGCGTGGCGATGATGGACAGGTCGCGCAGGCCGGCCATCGCCATGTTGAGCGTGCGCGGGATCGGCGTGGCGGTGAGCGTCAGCAGGTGGACGTTGGCGCGCAGCGCCTTCAGCGCTTCCTTCTGGCGCACGCCGAAGCGCTGCTCCTCGTCCACGATCACCAGGCCCAGGTCCTTGAACTTCACGTCCGGCTGCAGCAGGCGATGGGTGCCGACGATGACGTCGAGCTTGCCTTCGGCGAGCTTCTCCAGTTCCGCCTTGATCTCCTTGGCGGTCTTGAAGCGGGACAGCACCTCGACCTTCAACGGCCAGTCGGCGAAGCGGTCGCGGAAGTTGCGGTAGTGCTGTTCGGCCAGCAGCGTGGTCGGCACCAGCACGGCGACCTGCTTGCCGGCGCTGGCGGCGGCGAAAGCCGCGCGCACGGCGACTTCGGTCTTGCCGAAACCCACGTCGCCGCAGACCACCCGATCCATCGGCTGGCTGGACTGCAGGTCGCGCAGCACCGCTTCGATGGCCGCGCGCTGGTCGGGCGTCTCCTCGAACGGGAAGCCGGCGGCGAACGGTTCGTACATCGGCCGGTCCACGTGCAGTGCCAGGCCTGCACGCGCCTGCCGGCGTGCCTGGATCTCCAGCAGTTCCGCCGCCACGTCGCGGACCTTCTCTGCCGCCTTCTTCTTCGCCTTCGCCCAGGCTTCACCGCCGAGGGAATGCAGCGGGGCGGTTTCCGGCGAGGCGCCGGAGTAGCGGCTGATCAGGTGCAGCTGGGCGACCGGCACGTACAGGCGGTCGCCTTTCGCGTATTCGATCTCCAGGAACTCGCCCGGCATGCCGCCCACGTCCATCGCGATCAGGCCGCGATAGCGACCCACGCCGTGGTCCTCGTGGACGATGGGCGCGCCCTCGGTCAGCTCGCCGAGGTCACGGATGATGGCTTCGGGTTCGCGACCGGTGCGCCTGCGGCGATGCGGCTGGGTGGCGCGCTCGGGGAACAGCTGCCGTTCGGTGAGGACCGCGATGCGTGGGTCGTCGAGCGCGAAGCCGTCTTCCAGCGGTGCCACGGTGATGGCGAACCGGTCGCGTCCGGTACGGAACGCGGTGAAGTCCGCCAGGACGTCGGGGACGAGCGCGGCGGCCTGCAGCACCTCCAGCAGCGCCTCGCGCCGGCCCGGGGAATCGGAGGCGATCAGGACGCGGCCGGGATAGTGGCCGAGGAACGACTTCAGCGCGTCGCCGGCGGGTGCGTCCTTCGCCGCCACCGGCAGGGGCGGCAGCGGCTGGTCGCCCAGCGGCAGCGCATCCCCATGGCGGCTGTGCTGCGGACCGCAGACCTCCACCCGCAGGCGCTGGTTGAGGCGCTCGCGCAGGCTGTCCGGCGACAGGTAAAGCTCGTCCGGCGGCAGCAGCGGACGCTCGATGTCGTGGCGGCGCTGGTCGTAGCGGTTGCGCGTCTGCGCCCAGAACGCTTCCGCCGCTTCGCCGAAGCCGTCGGTCAGCACCGGCAGCGCGTCGGCGTGCAGGTAATCGAACAGCGTGGAGGTGGCATCGAAGAACAGCGGCAGGTAGTACTCCACGCCCGCCGGCGCCAGGCCCGATTTCAGGTCCTGGTACAGCGCGCTGCGGCGCGTGTCCACATCGAAGCGGTCGCGCAGCAGGGTCATCGCGCGTTCGACCGAGCGCTCGTCCAGCGGCACCTCGCGGCCCGGCAGCAGCTGCACCGATTCCACCCGGTCCAGCGAACGCTGGCTTTCCGGGTCGAAGTGGCGGAGCGAATCGATGGTGTCGTCCAGCAGTTCGATGCGCAGCGGCGCGTCGGCGCCCATCGGGTAGACATCCAGCAGCCCGCCGCGCACGGCGAAATCGCCGGGGTCGAGCACCTGCGGCACGTGCCGGTAGCTGGCGGCCTCGAGGCGGCGCTTCTCGGCATCGAAGTCCAGCCGCTGGCCCATGCGGTAGTCGAAGCTGCCGCCGGCGATGTGCCTCAGCGGCGAGAGGCGCTGCATCAGCGTCTGCACCGGCACCACCACGATGCCCTTCTCCAGCGTGGGCAGGCGATGCAGGGCCGAGAGCCGTTGGGAGACGATGTCCGGATGCGGACTGAACTGGTCGTAGGGCAGGGTTTCCCAATCCGGGAACGCCACCACCGGCAGGTCGCCGGCGGTGCCGAGCAGCGTGTGCAGGTCGGCTTCCAGCTGGTGCGCCTCGTGGTTGTCGCGTGCGACCACCAACAGCGGGCCTTCGTGCGCGCGCGCAGCCGAGGCGATCGACCATGCCAGCGCCGTAGGCGAGGCGGGTGCGCGCCACCAGGCGCGGGACTGGCTGCCGCGGGGCAGCGGGGGAACGGGGAGGGCGGGATTCTTGGGGTCGGTCATGGGTACACGGAACAACGGCAGCGCCGGACACCATGGGGTGCCCAGCGCGAAGGGATGCGCAGTTTACCAACCCGGCTCGCAAGGGCTGCTCACGCGTCGGAACGGATCATTCCGCGGTCAGCGGGTCGATCACCTGGGCGACGACGGAAATGCGGTCGACGGGGAACCCGCCACGACGCGCGTGTTCCAGCACGATGTCCTCGTTGGGTGCACGATAGACGCAATAGATCCTGTCGTCGGTGACGTAGCTGTGCTCCCACTGGATCTGCGGGCCCAGGTCGTCCAGTACGCGGCAGGAGGTCTGCGAGACGGATCTGAGCTCGGCGGGCGTCATCAGGCCGGCGCCCTGGATGTCGCGTTCGATCAGGTAACGGGGCATGACGACCTCCCGGAACGGTGGCGGGGGCCACGTCCTCATCCGCTGACACGCGGTGAGCGGCTGGCGCGGGCCGACCGCCTGTCGGCGGCGTCAGGGCTCTTCGTTGAGGTCCAGCACCACCCGGACCAGGCCCGAGCCGTCGCCCTCGCGCACCCGCTTGAAGCCCAGCGACTGCGCCAGCGCAAGCATCGGCAGGTTGGTGTCCAGCACGTCGCCGTACAGACGGTCCAGCTTCTTCGAGCGGGCCCACTTGGCCAGCTTGCGCATCAGATGGCGGCCCAGGCCCTGGCCGGCGATGAAGTGGCTCACCAGGATGGCGAACTCGGCGTCGCGCGTGCGCGGCACCAGCGCCGCGCGCGCGACCGCGCCGACGAGCGCTTCGCCGGGGGGCAGCGGCTCGGCGGCGACCAGGGCGAACTCGGTGTTGGGGTCGGGATGGGTCAGGCGCTGCGCCATTTCCGGCGACAGCTCCTTCAGGGCGTAGAGGAACCGGTGGCGGATCTCTTCCGGTCCCAGCAGGCCGAAGGCGCCCTGGATGGGGCCGGCATCTTCCGGGCGGATCGGGCGGATCAGCAGTTCGCGCCCGCTGGGCAGGCGGAAGTGTTCATGCCACGGAGGCAGGCGTTTCGGCGCGGTCATGGGGCGATGCTCGCATGAAATCCTGAAGGGCGGCGAGGGTCGAAGGGCACACGGTTCAGGCAGCGTGGCGTTTGCCGCGCAGGCGCTGGACCGCGGTCACCACGGCCAGGATGACGGCGCCCGCCACCACGCCCACGCCCGCGTTGAACAGGTTTTCCCACAGCACGCCCCATCCGCCGTGGGTGTAGGGCTGGATGAGGTGGTGAAGCGCCGGGATGCTGTGGACCAGGATGCCGCCGCCCACCAGGAACATCGCCGCGGTGCCGGCGATGGAGAGGAATTTCATCAGGTAGGGCGCGCTGTACAGGATGCCCCGCCCGAAGGCCCGCTTGAAGCGCGCCCAGCCGCTGTCGCGCGTGTCGGCGGTCAGCGCCAGACCGGCGTCATCCAGCTTCACGATGCCGCCCACCAGGCCGTATACGCCCACGGTCATGATCGCCGCGATGGCGACCAGCGTCATGACCTGCTCGATGAAAGTGCGCCCGCCCAAGGTGCCCAGCGAGATCACGATGATCTCGGCCGACAGGATGAAGTCCGTGCGGATGGCGCCGCGGATCTTGTCCTTCTCGAACGCCACCATGTCGACCTTGGCATCCTGCACCGCGGCCAGCCGCTGGGCATGCGCCTGTTCGTCCTCGCCCTTGTGCAGGAACTTGTGGGCCAGCTTCTCTACGCCCTCGAAGCAGAGGAAAGCGCCGCCGATCATCATCAGCGGCGTCACCAGCGGAATGTTGTACCCGCGTCCGTGCAGCCAGGTCTCCAGGGCGCTGATGGCCAGCGCGGCCGGCACCAGGATGGCCTTGTTGACCATCGAGCCCTTGGCCACCGCCCACACCACCGGCAGCTCGCGGTCGGCCTTCACGCCGGTCACCTGCTGCGCATTGAGCGCCAGGTCGTCGCCCAGCACGCCTGCGGTCTTCTTCGCGGCCACCTTCGTCATCACGGACACGTCGTCCAGCAGGGTGGCGATGTCGTCGATCAGGGCGAACAGGCTGGATCCGGCCATGGAAGAAGGGTCGTCGGCAGATAAGGGAGGGAAATTCTCGCACAGCACCCTGACGGCGCCGTGTGACGCGGAGACCCGTCAGGTGGGTGGGCGCAGCCACTCCAGCCGCTGGCTGGCGCCTGCTTCGCCCAGGGCGGCGGCCAGCACCGGCAATACCGGCGCCAGCGCCTGGTCCAGCTGCCAGGGAGGGTTGAGAACCAGCATGCCGCTGCCGGTCAGGCGCAGGGGCGAGTCGTCGGGCCGTACCTGCAGTTCCGCCACGAACGCACCCCTGGACGGCAGCGCTGCCGCCTTGCGGAAGAAGGGCTGCAGGGTGCGCCGCTGCTTGATCGGATACCAGACCGCATAGGTCGCCGCCGGCCAACGTTCCAGCGCATCCCGCAGTGCGGCGATGATCTGCGGGTATTCGGCGTCCTGTGCCTCGTAGGGCGGATCGATCAGCACCAGCCCGCGGGCGATGCGCTGCGTGCCGGCGCGCGGGGGCAGCAATGCCTTCATCGCACCGTAGCCGTCGCGCGCATGCACGGCCACGCGCGGGTCATGGGCGAACAGGTCCTTCAGTGCGGCGGCTTCCTCCGGCTGCAGTTCGCAGGCGGCCAGCCGGTCCTGGTCGCGCATCGCCTGCGCCACCAGCAGCGGCGAGCCGGGATAGGCCACCAGCGCGCCGACGGGGTTGTTCGCCTGCACCGCGCGCAGGTAGGCCTCGACCAGTGCCGGCAGGCGGGGTGCATCGAGCAGGCGGAAGACCCCTTCGTCCGCCTCGGAGGTCTTGCGGCTCTCCGCCCCGCCCAGCAGGTAGCGGCCGCGGCCGGCATGCGTGTCCAGCACGAAGAACGGCGTGTCCTTGCGCTTCAGCGCGTCGACCAGGGCCAGCAGCACGATGTGCTTGAGGACGTCGGCGTGGTTGCCTGCATGGAAGGCGTGGCGGTAATTCATGGCGTGCAGCATATATGCTTGCGCCATGCCCCGCGTATTGATTGCCGAAGACGAAGCCGCCATCGCCGACGCCGTGCTGTATGCGCTGCGCAGTGAAGGCATCGAAGCCGATCACTGCCTGCTCGCACGCGAGGTGGCGCCGCGCGTGCGCGCTGGCGGCGTGGACGTGGTGGTGCTGGACGTGGGCCTGCCCGATGGCAGCGGGTTCGACGTGTGCCGCGAACTGCGCGGCTTCAGCGATGTGCCGGTGATCTTCCTGACCGCCCGCAACGACGAGATCGACCGCGTGCTGGGGCTGGAGTTGGGCGCCGACGACTACGTCACCAAGCCGTTCTCTCCGCGCGAACTGGTGGCCCGCGTGCGTGCGCGCCTGCGCCGCGCGGGGGCGGTACCTGCCGCATCCCCGGTGTCCGCCGACCCGTGGGTCATGCGCGGCGCGTTCGCCATCGACCGCGAAGGCCACCGCATCCGCTACCGGCAGCAGCTGCTCGACCTGACCCGCTACGAGTACGCCGTGCTGGACGCGCTGCTGCAGCGCCCGGGCGCCATCCTCAGCCGTGCGCAGCTGATGGACCGCGGCTGGGACAGCGATGCCGACAGCGCCGACCGCACCGTCGACACCCACGTGAAGACCCTGCGCGCCAAGCTGCGTGCGGCCGGGGCCGATCCCGACCCGATCCGCACCCATCGCGGACTGGGTTACGCCGTCGAGGCCTGACGCATGCGCCTGGGGCTGAAGCTCGTGCTCGGCTTCTTCCTGATCGTCGGCATCGCCGCGTTCTTTGTCATGCGCGTGTTCGTCAACGAAGTGAAACCCGGTGTGCGCCAGGCGATGGAGTCCACCCTGGTGGACGCGGCCAACCTGCTGGCGGAAGTGGCCGCGGACGACCTGAAGGCCGGTCGCATCGCCGACGGCGGGTTCGCGCGCCACGTCGCGCTGGCCCAGCAGCGCGACCCGAAGGCCTGGGTATGGCGCTTCCAGAAGCGCTCGGTGGACTACCGGGTCACCGTCACCGATGCGCGCGGCACGGTGGTGTTCGACTCGCAGGGGCGCGATGTCGGCCGCGACAACTCACGCTGGAACGATGTCTACCGCACGCTGCGCGGCGAGTACGGCGCCCGCTCCAGTCCGGAAACCCCGGGCGATACCGCGCATACCGTGATGCACGTGGCCGCGCCCATCTACGACCCGGGCGACCGCCGCACGCTGCTGGGCGTGCTGACGCTGTCGCAGCCCAACCGCAGCATCGAGCCCTTCATCGTCGCCAGCCAGCGCAGCATCCTGCTGCGCGGTGCCTGGCTGATCGGCATCTCCGCGCTGATCGGCGTGCTGATGACGTGGTGGCTGGTGCGCGGCATCGGCGGATTGAACCGTTATGCACAGGCGGTCAGCGCCGGCGAGCCGGTGCCGCCGCCGCGGCCGCGTGCCGACGAGATCGGCGACCTCGGACGCGCGCTGGAGACCATGCGCCGCAAGCTGGCCGGCAAGGCCTACGTGGAGCAGTACGTGCAGTCGCTGACCCACGAGATGAAATCGCCGCTGGCCGCGATCCGCGGTGCGGCCGAGCTGCTGCAGGAGCCGCTGCCGGAGGCGGACCGCCAGCGTTTCGCGCGCCACATCCAGGCGCAGGAGCAGCGGCTCACCGAGACCATCGACAAGCTGCTCGCGCTGGCGGAAGTGGAACAGCACGGCTGGCTGCAGCGGCGCGAGCGCATCGATGCCGGCGCGCTGGTGGAACAGGTGGTGCAGGCCGTCGATGCCAGGCTCACCCCGCATGGCGTGCGGATCCACCGCGCGCCGCCCGCGGGTACCTGGGCGGTGGAGGGCGACGCCTTCCTGCTGCGCCGCGCCCTGGGCAATCTGCTGGACAACGCGCTTGCGTTCTCGCCGCCGGACGGTTCGGTGGAACTGGTCGTCGAACAGGCGGACGGGCAGGTGCGCTTCATCGTGCGCGACCGCGGTCCGGGGATTCCGGACTACGCTCACGAACGCGTGTTCGAACGTTTCTATTCGCTGCCGCGCCCGGACAGCGGCCAGCGCAGCTCGGGACTGGGGCTGCCGTTCGTGCGCGAAGTGATGCGCCTGCATGGCGGCGAAGCCTCGCTGCGCAACCGGCCCGAGGGCGGTGCAGAAGCCGTGCTGTCGTTGCCGGCGGTCTGACACGAGACTTCACACAGCCTTCAAACACGCTCCCTGCCGGTTGCACCGGGCCGCGTGACGATGCTTCCCGTATCCAACCGGGGCATCGACATGAAGTCACTGAAATTGCTGTTGCGTTTCCTCACCGTGGGCGGGCTGGTCCTGCTGCTGCTCATTCCGTTGCTGATGATCCGCGGCGTCATCCAGGACCGCGAGCGTTACCGCGCGATGGCCGAGGTGCGCGTTTCCCAGAGCATGGCCGGCGCGCAGCAGGTCGTGGGCCCGCTGCGTGTCGTGCCGTGGCGCGAGGAGCGCCTGGTCAATGCGCTGAACGAGGACGGCAAGCCCGAAGTGCGCCGGGACGTGAAGGAGGGCTATCTGCTGCAGAGCCCCGCGACCCTGGCGGTGGACGGGCATCTGCAGCCGGGCGAGCGGCGCATCGGCCTGTACACGGTGAACGTGTACGAGTGGAAGGCCGCGATGAAGGCGGGCTTCGCGCCGCTGCAGCTGCCGCAGGCCGATGGACGCATCTACGGCCAGCCCTACGTGGTGGTCGGCATGGCGGACGTGCGCGGGCTGGTCGGCACGCCCTCACTGCTGGTCGATGGCGTGCCGCGCACGCTGGCCGCCGGTACGGGCGCGATGGCGTCGCGGATGGAGGGCGTCCATGCGCTGCTGGATGCGCCGGGCGGGGCCTTGCCCGCCAGCAACGTGCACCTGGAGATGGCGCTGGCGGGCACGCAGACCCTCGGCATCGCGCCCATCGCCGACAGCAACGACATCGCGATCCGTTCGTCGTGGCGGCAACCGCTGTTCGGCGGCCGGTTCCTGCCGAACGCGAAGACGCTGGACCAGAGCGGCTTCACCGCGCGCTGGCAGGTGTCGTCGCTGGCCAGTGCGGCGCAGAGCCAGCTGGAGTCGGCATCCGGCAAACTGACCCAGGCGCCCTCGCTGCGCGTCTCGCCGGAGGGCTTCGAAGGCGATGCCGGCGGCGACACCGCCATCGACAGCGCGGTGGTCAGCCTGGTGGATACGGTGGACGTTTACACGCAGGTGGATCGGGCCAGCAAGTACGGCATCCTGTTCGTGGTGCTGACCTTCGTGGGTTTTGCCCTGTTCGAACTAATCAAGCGCCTGCCGATCCACCCGCTGCAGTACCTGCTGGTCGGCCTGGCGCTGGCGGTCTTCTTCCTGCTGCTGCTCAGTCTGTCCGAGCACATCGCCTTCTGGCAGGCCTACCTGGTGTCCGCTGCCGCGTGCATCGGATTGCAGTTCTTCTACCTGTCCGGCGTGCTGAAGAGCTGGCTGCGCGCGGCCGGCTTCGCGACCCTGCTGACGGCGCTGTACGGCGTGCTCTACCTCCTGCTGAAGTCGGAGAACAACGCATTGCTGATGGGTTCGCTGCTGCTGTTCGGCATCCTTGCCGCGATCATGTGGGTCACCCGCAAGGTGGACTGGTATGCGCTGGGCACGGAACTGCGCTGAGGCCGCCATGATCGATCCCGCCACCCTGCATCGGCGTGCACGGCGCGTGCTGCCCGAGAAAATCGGGACCGATGCGGTAATCGTCGAGGCCATGGACGACGCCACGCTGACCATGCTGCTGGTCCCGCTCGCGCATCGGCACAGGGGATGCCTGCTTTTCAGGCTTTCGTCGCAGACGATCACCGCTCTGGTAGCGCGCACGGCCGGTTATCTGCAGGACGCACGCCAGGCCAGGGAGGGCCTGGGGCGCTGGACGCATCCCCTGACGTACACCGCATGGCGGAGCCAAGGTCAGGGCGCATCGCAGCGGTTCGACACGCGCAGCGACGACGGCCGCGCGGCGTTGTGCCTGCTGCCTGCCGCGGCCTGCGCGGTGTACGTCTGGGACGATCGCGGACTGCAACACACCGACTTGTTCCCCGCACCCCGCTAACGCCGGGACATGGCGCGGTTGCCTCGCTCCGGCCGATGGCGTGCGCTAGAGTTCACGGATGACCTCTGCGCACACCATCGGCCTCTTCCGTGGGCCGGAAATCACGCCCTGGCTGGACGATGTCGCGCGCCTGCGCGTGGCGGTGTTCCGCGACTGGCCCTATCTCTACGAAGGCGATGCCGAGTACGAACGCGACTATCTGGGCGCCTACGCACGCTCGGCCGAAAGCGTGTTCGTGCTGGCGATGGAGAAGGGGGAAGTGATCGGCGCATCCACCGGCCTGCCGCTGGCTGACGATACCGAAGCCTTCCGCCAACCGTTCGTCGACGGTGCCATCGATCCGGAGGACGTCTTCTACTTCGGCGAATCGGTGCTGTTGCCGGCGTACCGCGGATGCGGGATCGGCCACGCGTTCTTCGATCATCGCGAAGCGCATGCGCGCGCGCTGGGCCGTTTCGCCTGGACCGCGTTCTGCGCGGTGGATCGGGCCGATGACGACCCGCGCAGGCCGGCGGATCATCGCGGCAACGAGGTGTTCTGGCGCAAGCGCGGTTATGAGCGGCGCCCCGGCATGACGATGCGTCTGCCATGGAACGAGATCGGCCAGGGGGAAGTCGACCATGCGCTGACGTTCTGGTTGCGCCCGCTGGAGACTGCGCGATGAAGGTCGCCGTCGCGAAATATCCGATCCAGGCGCCCGCGGATTTCGCTGCGTTCGCCGAACGCCAGGCCGCCGTGCTGGGCGCGGCCGCCGCGCAGGGTGCGCGCGTCGCCGTGTTGCCGGAATACCTGTCGCTGGAACTGGCCGCCACCCTCGACCCCGGCACCCAGGCCGACCTGCATGCCTCGCTGGCCGCGATCCAGCGCCATCGGGACGACTGGCTGGCGTTGTATGCGCGGCTGGCGGCGTCGCTGGACATGTATGTCGTGGCCGGCACTTTCCTGCTGGCGCAGGGTGATAGCCGCTATCGGAACCGCTGCGACGTGTTCGCGCCGCAGGGCGCGCACCTCTGGCAGGACAAGCTGCAGCTCACCGGATTCGAAAAGGGCCTCGGCGTGATCGAGGGCGGCGATGCGCTGAAGGTGTTCGACCTGGATGGCGTGCGCACTGGCGTGGCCGTCTGCTACGACAGTGAATTCCCGCTGCCGGTACGTGCGCAGGCAGAAGCCGGCGCGCGCCTGCTGCTGGTACCCAGTTGCACCGACACCGAGGCCGGCGCGACCCGCGTGCGCGTGGGGTGCCTGGCCCGTGCGCTGGAGAACCGCCTGTTCGTGGCGCAGTCGGTGACGGCGGGCGAGGCGCCCTGGAGCCCCGCGCTGGACATCAACACCGGCGAGGCCGCGGTCTTTGCGCCTATGGATCGCGGCTTTCCTGCCGATGGGGTGGTGGCGCAAACGGCGGACGACCAGGTCTGGGCGATCGCCGAGCTGGACCTCGATGCGCTAGATCGCAGCCGGGTCGACGCGCAGGTGGCCAATGATCGCGACTGGATGGGCCAGCTGAAGCCCGCCCTCGCACGCGCCAAGCTTCAAGCGCGGTAGCAGTGCCCTCGCGCGCGACGCTTTTTCGGACATCCCCGGCGCCTCATCCGCGCCTACAGAGAGCATTGCGCGTGCGCTGCCTGCGCGGTTTCCAGGCGGCCTTGCGGTGCCGCTCGCCTTATCCCAGCAGGCTGACGCCGGGCACGAGCCAGATCGACAGCCCGGCCAGGACCGAGCCGATGACGGTCGCTGCCAGTACATCGCTGGGGTAGTGCAGGCCCAGCACCACGCGCGACGCGGCCACGCAGGCAGCGAAGGGAATCAGCAGCGGTGCCAGTCCGGGGTAGTGCGCCAGCGCCACCAGGGTGAAGGCCACCGCATGCAGCGTGTGCCCGGACGGGAAGCTGAATTCGTCCAGCGGTGCGATCCAGGCGCGGATGCGCACATCGGAGGCGAACGGGCGCGGCCGGCGCGTCCAGCGCTTCAGCCCCTTGTACAGCGTCAGCGCGATCACCCCGGTGGCGGCCAGGTGCGCGGAGGCGGCGAGTCCCTCCAAGCCGTCCACGACGATCAGTGCTGCCATCAGCACATACCAGAACACGCCGTCGCCCAACCGGCTGACGACCGCGAAAAAGTGGCGCACGCCGCGCCATTCGCCCCAGCGGTTGGCGCGCAGGCACCAGCCGGCATCCTGGCCAATGAAGGCATTACGCGGTGGCGATGGACGCATGGTGGCTTCTCCGGGTCAGGGCGAGGTCGGTCAGCAGGGCATCGAAATCGGCCGCGACCTGCTCGGGACGCAGGGCGCGCATCGCGGCGACGGCGGCTTCGCCCATCGCGCGGCGGACTGCCGGGTCAGCGGCCAATCGCAGGGCAGCGGCCATGAATGCATCGTCGTCCTCCACCGCCGCGCCGTGCACGCCATCGACCAGGTGCTCGCGCGCGGCGCCGTAGTTGAAGGCGACCGTCGGCACGCCGCTGGCCATGGCCTCCAGGGTGACGTTGCCGAAGGTTTCGCTGTGGCTGGAAAACAGGAACAGATCGCCGCTGGCGAAGTGGCGTGCCAGCGCTTCGCCGCGCTGCACGCCACAGAACACGAAGTCCCGATGTTCCTGCGCCAGCCGCTCGCGCACCGGCCCGTCGCCGACCCACACGAACTTCGCCGTCGGATGCTGCTGCCGGATCGCGTCGAAGGCCCGGATCGACAGGTCCAGGTTCTTCTCTGCCGCGATGCGGCCTACGTAGATCACCGCCAGGTCGTCCGGGCCCAGACCCCACTGCGCGCGCAGCGCCTCGTCGCGGCGTGACGGGCTGAAGTGCTGCGCATCCACCGCGCGCGCCAGGCGCACGGCGTGATGGAAGCCCTGCGCCTGCAGGAAGTCCGCCAGTTCGCGCGTCGGCACCAGCGTGGCCTGCGCGCTGTTGTGGAAGCGGCGCATCCAGCGCAGCGCGGTGTGCTGCAGGAAGCGCACGCCATAGTCGCGCATGTATTCGTCGAAGCGCGTGTGGAAGCCGGTGGCCACCGGAATGCCCAGGCGGCGCGCCGCGCGCACGGCCGACCAACCCAAAGGGCCTTCCGTGGCCACGTAAATCGCATCCGGCGGGGATTCCTTCCACAGCGCGAGCAGGCGCCGGGTGGCCGGCAAGCCGAATTTCAGGCCGTGATAGCGCGGCAGGCGGGCGCCACGCACCAGCAGGGTGTCATCGGCCGCCTCCGATTCGATCGCCTGTCGCGGCCGCACCAGCGAGACGGCGTGCCCGCGCTGGCGCAGACCGGTTTCCAGCCCCTGCACGGTGAGGGCGACGCCGTTGACTTCCGGCGGGTACGTCTCGGTGACGATGGCAAAGCGCATGCGCGGCTCCACGTTTTGCGCATGCTGCGGGCGGGAGATGTAGCGGATGTGTCGGATCGGTGACCATGGGATGACGGTATGGGCCGACACCGCATCCGGACGGTGTTCGGCGTGCCGCGATACGCTCAGGTGCGTGAGGGCGGGCGATGGGCCTTCCTGCGCGTGGGGTGGCGGGGAGCGCCCGCTTTGGGGCGGTGTGATCCGGCGGTGGCCTGGCCCAGCAGCGCGCGGAAGCGGGGGCATTCGAAATGGCGGGGGGCCGAGCATGCAGCGGCATGGCGGAGTCCATCGCGCATCGCGGTCAGGCGCAGGATCATCGCGTCCAGCTCGCGTGCCTTGGTGCGCAGCGCGCGGCGGTCGATATCGGGCTGTCCGTCCGCACCGAACATCTTGGCGATCTCGTCCAGGGAAAACCCCGCCGTCTGCCCCAGCGCGATCAAGGCCAGACGCTCCAGCACATTGGGGTCGAAGGTACGGCGCAGGCCGCGTCGACCGTCCGATGCGATCAGGCCCCTCTGCTCGTAGTAGCGCAGGGCCGACGCCGGCACCCCGGACCGTTTTGCGACCTCGCCGATGTCCATCGTGTCCTCGCTTGACTTGAAGTCGACTTGAAGTGGCATCGTGCGCCCAACGGTCGACCGGCACAAGCCTGTGCCGGACCTTCGCACGAGGAAAACCACATGCCTGCCTGGATCTGCACGGTACTCATCGGCATCGGCGCCACGCTCGCGATGGATGCGTGGGGCGTACTGCGTCGACGCCTTTTCGGCGTACCGGCTCCTGACTATGCGCTGGTGGGGCGTTGGCTGGGCCATATGCCCGGGGGCCGGTTCCGCCATGACGCGATCGTCCGGAGTCGTGCCGTCCGCGGCGAACGCATGCTGGGGTGGTGCATGCACTACCTCACCGGCGTGCTCTTTGCCGCACTAGTTCCCCTGGTCTGGGGACTCGCGTGGCTGCGTCATCCCACGCCGGGGGCGGCGCTGCTGGTCGGTGTGGTCACCGTCGCAGCGCCGTTCCTGCTGATGCAGCCGGGCATGGGGGCGGGCATCGCCGCGTCCAGAACGCCGCGCCCGGCCATCGCGCGCGTGCACAGCCTGTTGAATCACCTCGCGTTCGGAGCGGGGCTCTACCTGTCGGCGCTGCTTCTGCAGGCCTTCTCATCCGTCTGATCCATCTATCCCAAAGGAGTCTTCCATGCGTATTCCCGCCCGTTTCGCACCGTTGCTGTTCGGTGCGCTGCTCTCCGCCATCATGGTGTCGTTGGTGTCCGCGTTCGTACTGCTGGTCAATCAGGGGTTGCATCCGGGTTTCCTGGCCGCCTGGGCACGCAGCTGCGCCACCACCTGGCCGGTAGCCTTCATCGCGGTCACCGTGCTGGCACCGTGGGTGCGCCGGATCGTCGCCCGGCTGACAGCCTGAGCCCGTTGCACGGAGACGGTGTACTCAGGGCGTGCGATGTCCGCGCGCTGCCAGCCGATGCCCCAGCCAGGCCATCGGCAGGTAGGCGAATACCAGGTCCACCCCGCTGAACCACAGCGGCGAAGGCAGCATGGCGACGGCGGCGATGCCGCCGATCAGGAAGAGCGCGCCGACGACCCATGCGGGGCCGCAGGTCCGCCCGGGCGTGGCCAAGGTCGCAACGAGCGCGCCGACCAGCGTGCCCACGGCGTGGGCCAGGAACGGGAACAGGAAGTGCTTCGGCTCAAACAGCGGCATCGCCGCCTTCAGGCCCTCGGTGGTGGCGGTGTCGACGCCGGCCGGGGGCGGAATGACGTGTGCGCTGAGCATCACCAGCGCCATGTTGACGAGACTACCGACGACCAGCCCGGCGATGACCGCCAGGATCAAACGGAACACACGCTTCATGACAACCTCCGGCAGGGATGCGAGGGATTGCCGGTCGGCGTGGGGCCGGCCGCCTTCGAGCGACTATAGCCGGGCCTCAGTGCCCATTGGCACTTGGGCCGCTTCTTCACCACGCAAACCCCTCTTCCCAGTCGCCCGGCGGTAACCACGTGGTCTGGTCCGGCGAAGGGGCATTGATCCGGCCCGTCGCCACGCTGTGGGCCACCATCGGTTCGATGTCCGAGAAGCGGGCGGCGCGCGAGCCGATGCCGGCGCCGATCAGGTTGTTGTGGATGTCCATGGCGTTGGAACGTCTGCCGCGCCGCTCCATCACGCCGTTGACCAGATCGATGGCGCGCGCGTCCAACGTATAGGCCACGACGGCGCTGGCGAGCGTGTGCCGATAGGCATCCAACGGGCCGTGTCGGCCGCCCGGGAGCGGGCTTTGCAGGACATGGGACCAGGTGTAGGTCAGGACGAAGGTGGGATAGGTCACCAGGACCAGCGCAAGCAGCGCGAGCCTGCGCAGCCAATGGCGCGGGCGTTTCGACGGCATCATGTGGCTCAGGATCAATGGTCGGTGGGTTCGACCACCACCGCCGTGCCGTAGCACAGCACCTCGGTCAGGCCGGCCATCACATCGGTGGCGTCGTAGCGCACGGCGATGATCGCGTTGGCGCCCAGTTGGCGGGCATGCTGGAGCATGTCGCGATAGGTCTCGTCGCGCGCCTGCTCGCACAGTTCGGTGTAGATGGTGATGTTGCCGCCGAACAACGACTGCAGGCCGCCCAGGAAGTTGCCCACGATCGATCGCGACCGCACGGTGATGCCGCGCACCATGCCCAGGTTGCGGCGGATGCGGTAGCCGGGAAGCTCCAGTGCGGTCGTCACCATCGCGTCGTCCAGGGGGCGCATCCGTGTGACGGACGACGCCGGGATGGGGGCGTGAGCGGGAGATGCGTTGTAGGGATCGGTCATGGTGCATCCGGCAGGTGACTTGGGGACGGTGAGTGGAGCATCAGATCCAGACATCGTTGGGGGCGGTGTAGGCACCACCCGCGTCGCCGGTATTGATCACGCCACGGGGCTCGACCAGCATGATGCTGCATTCTTCGCGGGCGACGGGCCGGTGCTCGACGCCCCGGGGCACCACGTACATCTCGCCAGCGGCCAGCGGCACGGCCCTGTCCCGGAACTCGAGCGTCATCTCGCCCGACAGCACGATGAAGACTTCGTCCGTCTCTTCATGCGCATGCCACACGAATTCGCCCAGGATCTTGGCAAGCTTGAACTGGTAGTCGTTCATCTCGGCTACGACCCGGGGAGACCAATGCTCCGAGAAGCCGCTCAGCTTGGCCTGGAGGTTGATGGCGGTATCCGGCATGGAGAACTCCTGCAAAGAGGGGGGCAGCCATGATGGCGAGCGGACAGGACATCGCGCCCGTGCCACCGGTCATCGCGTTCTACGGCACGCGCCCACCACGCGCCGCGGTGAACAGCGCATACCATTCCTCGCGCGAGAGCTGCACCTCGTCCGCCGCGCAGCAGGCCGCAAGCCGCACGGGGTCGGTGGTGCCGACGATGGGCTGCAGGCCGGCGGGATGGCGCAGCAGCCAGGCCAGCTGGATCGCTTCGGGGACCACGCGGTGCGCTTCGGCTAGTTGCCGCAACAAGGTCGAGGTCTCGCGGACCACGGGGTCCGCGAACTCAGAGAGGGTGCCCAGCTTGCCGCCGGCCAGCGGCGACCAGGCCTGCAGGCGTATGTCTTGCAGGCGTGCATGGTCCAGCGTGCCGCGTGCGGATGCGTAGGCGTGGCCGGTGGTGTTGGCGACCACGCCGTCATCGATCAGCGGCAGATGCAGCAGGCTGATCTCCACCTGGTGGACCACCAGCGGCTGGTGCATGTGCCGGCGCAGCAGGTCGATCTGCCCGGGCGTGTGGTTGCTGACGCCGAAGTGCCGCACCTTGCCGCTGGCGTGCAGCACATCGAACGCGCGCGCCACTTCATCCGGCTCCACCAGCGGATCGGGGCGGTGCAGCAGCAGGATATCCAGATGGTCCACGCCCAGGCGCGCCAGGCTGCCTTCGACCGAGGCCACGATATGCGCGTGGCTGAAGTCGTAGCGCTGCGGTGCGCCCGGCGGATCGTCGGCGAAGCGGATGCCGCACTTCGACTGCAGGACCATCTTCGCGCGGAGTCCGGGCGAGGCGCGCAACACATCGCCGAACACCTGTTCGGACTTGCCGCGCGCATAGATGTCGGCGTGGTCGAACAGGGTGATGCCGTGGGCCAGCGCCGTTTCGACCAGCCGCTGCGCGTTGCGGCGTTCCTCCGTCGTGATCGGAGAGGCATCCCAGGTACGGCTCAGATGCATGCAGCCGTAGCCGATGCGGGAGGTGGCGGGTCCATCGGCCAAGGGATAGGTCTTCATCGTCGGCACGCGCAGGACGGGACAGGCATCATGGCAGAGGGCTGTGGTGCATCAGGACCGCGATCCTTCGCCGGCGAGCATCTGCGCCAGGGCATCGGCTTCCAGCGGACGGGCTAGGTGGTACCCCTGCACGTCGTCCACCCCGAGCGCCTGCAGGGCCGCCAGTTCCGAGGCCGTTTCCACACCCTCTGCGACCACCTGCGACTGGGTCTGCCGGGCGAACTCGATCAGCGCGGCGGCCAGCGCCCTGCGCGGCGAGTCGGTATCGATACCGCGGGTCAGGCTGAGGTCCAGCTTGATGATGTCGGGATGGATCGCCAGCACGTGCCGCATGCTCGCGTAACCTGCGCCTGCGTCGTCGACGGCCACGCGCACGCCGGACTCGCGAAGGGGCGCAAGGCGCCTGTTGAGCAGACCGTAGTCGTCGACCAGCGAATGCTCGGTGATCTCCAGCACCACGCGGTGCGGCTCCAGGTCGTCGATGTACCCGTCGACGCCGCCGCTGATGAGCGTCTGTGGCGACACGTTGAGGCCCACATGGAAATCTCCGGCGATGCCACGCAGGCCATCGAGCGCGGACAGGATGGCGTTGAGCTCAAGGCGCACACCCAGGCCGATCTCGCGCGCTTCGGCGAACCATACGTCGGGCGTTCGCTGCGGCTCCAGCCTGAAGCGCGATAGGCACTCCACTCCGACGATGCGGTGTTCGCTGCTGCGGAAGATCGGTTGGTACACGATATGCGGCTGGCCCAGCTCGAGCACGGCGGTGACGCGGGCGACCTTTTCTTCGTGCGCCTTCATGGCGTCCAGATCGCCATCGATCTGGTAGGCCAGCAGGTCGGCGAAGGCGCGCATCATGTGCAGGTCGCGCTGGCCGAGCGACAGGTTGGATGCCAGGCTGAAGCAGCAGAAGGTGCCGTACACGCGGCCATCGCGCAGCAGGATGGGCACGCTGATATGGGCCCCGATGGGCAGCGTCCGGGTCTCGGGAATATCGTGCAACACGGGAATCGCGCCCGTGTCGGGAATCAGCTGCGGGATTTGCCCCTCGACCACGCGCATGCAGTAGCCCTCTTCGAGCGGGCTCGAATCGCCCGGCCGGATGGGGGCAGGATCCAGCCTGCAGGCGACATGGCGGAAGACGCGGTCGCGGCCGTTGAACTCGGACACGAAGGCCACGTCCATGTCGAGATGGCGGCGCACCGCATCCAGCATGCGGTCCACGTTGCGGCCGATGGCCGCGGCGCCGGGACCGCCTTCGAGCCAGGCGTCGGACATCAGTGCGTCGTGGATGCTTCGATCGATCAAGGCTTCCTCCTGAAGACAGGCGTGCGACGAAGTTGGACGGCCGTCGGGCCTACCCCCGCTGCAAGGGCGGTCGGGGAGGATGGCGTGGGGACACCAGGTCGCAGGCCACGCCGCGGACCTCTCGGCAGGCCCGAGTGTACCTTCATGTCACATGATGGGAAGTGCCGGCCGGTCAGGCCACGAACGGCTTGAACGCCACGCCCAGGCCCTGCATGTCCTCCGGCTCGCCGACCAGGTCGGAGCGAAGCAGCGGGCGGGCATCGATCCACTTCTTGCTGACCACCAGGTCCAGGCGATCGCCGCTGGCGGTCAGGTCCAGGCGGGGAATGGCCTCGTTGTCGTGCGAACGGTGCAGCAGCACGGCCAGGCGCAGCAGCGCGGCCTTGCGTTTGGCGCTGAGCAGCAGACGGTCGGGCAGGGCGTCGAACGCATTCTTCGGCACGCCGCGGCGGTGCGTGCGCACCAGCGCCGACAGGACCTGCTGTTCCTGGCGGGAAAAGCCTTCGATGTCGGAGTGCTCCAACAGATAGGCACCGTGCACGTGGTACTGGCTGTGCGCGATGGCCAGGCCGATCTCGTGCAGGCGCGCGGCCCAGCCGAGCATGCGCGCATCGTCGTCGTCCAGCCCCCAGTCCTGCTCCACCTGTTCGAACAGGCGCATCGCGGTGGCCTCCACCCGCGCGGCCTGGAACTCGTCGATGCCGTAGCGCTGCATCAGCGCCGCCGTGGACAGGTCGCGCGGGTCGTTGTCGCTGCCGCGGCCCAGCATGTCGAACAGGATGCCTTCGCGCATCGCCGCCTTGCTGACCATCAGGCGCTGCAGCTCCAGCGCTTCGAACGCGGCCTCCAGCACCAGCACGCCGCCGGCGATGATCGGGCGGCGGTCGCTGGACAGGCCGGGCAGGTCGATGTCCTCGATGCGATCGGCCTGCAGCAGCTTGTCGCGCACCTGCGGCAGCGCCTCGGCGGTGACCGCGCCCTTGGTGAGCTTCATCGCCGCGCAGATCTCGCCGATGGCCTTGTTGGTGCCGGACGAGCCGATGGCTTCCTGCCACCCCAGGCTGCGGTACAGGCCGGCGAACTGCTGGAACTCGGCGCCGATCTCGGTGAGCGCTTCCTTCCAGCGCTTGCGCGAGAGCTTGCCGCCGGGAAAGAAGCGGCGCGTGCTGGCGATGCAGCCGGCCTGCAGGCTTTCGCGCTCCAGCGTCTCGAAGCCGCGGCCGATGATGAATTCCGTCGAGCCGCCGCCGATGTCGATGACCAGGCGGCGCTGGTTCGCTTTCGGCGGCTGCGCGTGCGCCACGCCCAGGTAGATCAGGCGCGCCTCCTCGCGGCCTGAGACCACTTCGATCGGTTTGCCCAGCGCGGCTTCGGCCGCGGCCAGGAATTCCTGCGGCTCGCGCAACTGGCGCACCGTATTGGTGGCCAGGGCGCGCACGCGGGCGGCGGGGATGTCGCGGATGCGCTGGCCGAAGCGGGACAGGCAGTCCAGTGCGCGCTGGCGGGCCGCGGCGGACAGGCCGCCCTTGCCGTCCAGGCCGTCGGCCATGCGCACGGTCTCGCGCAGGCGGTCGACGACGCGCAACTGTCCCAGCATCGAGCGCGCCACCACCATGTGGAAGCTGTTGGAACCCAGATCGATCGCGGCCAGCAGGTCCCCGTCCTGGAGCGGCGGGGAGGTGGGGGAGGTCAGGGGCGCCATGCGGTCAGTTTAGCCAATGGCGTGGCGCAATGCTGCAGTGCGATGCACTGCGGCGATGGCGGCGGCGATCGGTCGCATCATACTTTGGCCAGCAGCGTGCCCTGCGCCGAATGCGGCGGGTCGTCGCCCGGCCTGAGCTTGACGTAGTGGCCGTCGGCCTGCAGTTCCCAGGCATTGCAGTTGTCGTCCAGGTAATTCTGCAGGCCTTCCTTGAACACGCGCGCCGCCAGATCCTTGTCGAGGATGGGGAAGCAGGTTTCCACGCGATGCAGCAGATTGCGTTCCAGCCAGTCGGCGCTGGCGCAGTACAACTCCGGCGCGCCGTCGTTGCCGAACCAGTAAAGGCGGCTGTGCTCGAGGAAGCGCCCCACGATGGAACGCACACGGATGTTGTCGGAGATGCCCGGCACGCCGGGGCGCAGGGCGCAGGCGCCGCGCACGATCAGGTCGATCCGCACGCCCGCCTGCGAGGCGGCGTACAGCGCGCGGATGATGCGCGGCTCGTTGATCGCATTGATCTTGGCGATGATGCGCGCCGGCTTGCCTGCCTTCGCCAGCTTGGCCTCGCGTTCGATCTTCTTGATCAGGCCCGGGTGCAGGGTGAAGGGCGACTGCAGCAGGCGCTTGAGCTTGGTGGTGGGCGCCAGTCCCGACAGCTGCTGGAACAGCAGGTGCACGTCGTTGCCGATGTCCGGGTCGGCGGTGATCAGGCCGATGTCGGTGTACGCGCGGGCGGTGCCGCTGTGGTAGTTGCCGGTGCCCAGGTGCACGTAGCGGCGCAGCTTGCGACCTTCGCGGCGCACGATCAGCAGCATCTTGGCATGGGTCTTGTAGCCCACCACGCCGTAGACCACCTGCGCGCCGGCCTCCTGCAGGCGGTCGGCCACGCCCAGGTTGGCGTCCTCGTCGAAGCGCGCGCGCAGCTCCACCACCACGGTGACGTCCTTGCCGTTGCGCGCGGCCTGCACCAGCGCGTCGACGATGGCCGAATCCTTGCCGGTGCGGTACAGGGTCTGCTTGATCGCCAGCACCTCCGGATCGACCGCGGCCTGCTTGATCAGTTCGTGCACCGGCGCGAACGAATCGAACGGGTGGTGCAGCAGTACGTCGCCGTCGGCCACTTTCTCGAAGATCGCGTCGCTGTCGCGCAGCGCGCGCGGCGTGAAGGCGGGATACTTCAGTTCCGGACGCTGCACCAGGTCGTAGACCTGGATGACGCGGTTGAGGTTGACCGGCCCGTTGATCGGGTACACCGCGTTGTCGGGCAGGGCGAAGTTCTGCAGCAGCGTGCGCACGATGGGCTTGGGGCAGTCGTGGGCGATCTCCAGCCGCACGGCGGGCCGGTAGCCGCGCCCGACCAGTTCGTCGCGCAGCGCCAGCGCCAGGTTCTCCACTTCCTCTTCGTCCACGACGACCTCGGAGTTGCGGGTCACGCGGAACTGGTAGGAGCCCTTGACCTCCATGCCGGGGAACAGCTCGTCCACGAACACCGACAGCACCGAGGACAGCAGCACGAAGTCGTTCTCGCCGCCGGACACGCGCTGGGGCATGTGGATGATGCGCGGCAGCGAGCGCGGCGCGCGCACGATGGCGAGGTGGCCGGCGCGGCCGAACGCGTCCTTGCCCTTCAGTACCACCACGATGTTGAGCGACTTGTTGAGGATCTTCGGGAACGGATGCGCCGGGTCCAGGCCCAGCGGCGACAGCACCGGCATGATCTCGTTGCGGAAGTACGCGCGCAGCCAGCGGGTCTGCCGTGCGTTCCAGCTGTCGCGGCCGAACACGCGCACCCCCGCCTCGGCCAGCCCCGGGCGCAGCACCTCGTTCCAGCACTTGTACTGCGCATCCACCAGCTCGGCGGCGCGGTCGTGGATCCGGTTGAGCACGGTCGCCGGGCTCATGCCGTCCGCGCCCGGCGGCAGGCCGAAATCCAGCGCGTGGCGCACGGTGGCGGCGCGGATCTCGAAGAACTCGTCCAGGTTGGTGCAGGAGATGCACAGGAAGCGCAGCCGCTCCAGCAGCGGCACGGACGGATCCTGCGCCTGGGCCAGCACGCGGAAATTGAAGTCCAGCTGCGACAGTTCGCGGTTCAGGTACAGCGCGGGGTCACGCAGCACGTCGTCGGTGGTGGGAGCGGCGGGTGGCGTGTCGGGGGCGGCGTTCATGCGGTCTGATCCGTCAGGACGGGTAGGGAAGCGTCCAGGCGCGGTTCCACGCGCTCGGGACCGAAATGCACGGAGAAGGTGCTGCCCTGGCCCACCTCGCTTTCGATGTCCAGCCGGGCCTGGTGCAGGTTGAGCACGTGTTTGACGATCGACAGCCCCAGGCCGGTGCCACCGCTCTCTCGCGAGCGGCTGGTGGAGACGCGGTAGAAGCGCTCGGTGATGCGCGGCAGGTGCGAGGACGGGATGCCGTAGCCGGTGTCGCGCACGCTCAGCACCGCGCCGTCGCCCTCGCGCGCGAAACGGACGGTGATGGTGCCGCCCACGGGCGTGTAGCGCACGGCGTTGCTCACCAGGTTGGAGAAGGCGCTGTGCAGCTCCTTGTTCGAGCCGGCCAGGTCCACGCCGGCCTCGTCCTGCACGACGATGGTGTGGCGGCGCTGGCTCAGCGCCTCGGCTTCGCGGCGCAGGGTGGCCAGCATCGGGGCCATGGCGACGTTCTCGTCGGGCAGGCTTTCCTGCGCCTCAAGGCGCGAGAGCGTCAGCAGGTCCTCGACCAGCTGGGTCATGCGCTGGGACTGCTTCTGCATTTCCGCCAGCATTGGCGCCCAGTCGGGATGCTCGCTGGGCTCCAGCATGTCCAGGTAGCCGTGCACCACGGTCAGCGGCGTGCGCAGCTCGTGCGAGACGTTGGCGACGAAGTCGCGACGCATCTGTTCCAGCCGCAGCATCTTGCTGACGTCGCGGGCGACCAGCAGCCAGTACTGGTCGGAATAGGGGATCAGGCGCAGGTTGAGGCGCAGGTCGGGGTCGACCGGCGACGCGGCATCCAGCATCGGTTCCGCGTTGCGGCCCGCGGCCAGCCAGTGCGACATCGGCAACGGCTGCAGGCGATCGCCCACCGGCGCGCCGATGTCGGCCGGGTACTGCAGGCCCAGCAGGCTGCTGGCGGCCTTGTTGAACCACTGCACGCGCTGGCTGTTGCGTTCCACCACCACCACCGCGTCGGGCAGGGCGGCCGCGGCGGCGCGGTAGGCGCGCAGCATGTCCAGCAGCCGGCGCTTGCGCGTGCGCATTTCGGCCTGGCCGCGGAACAGCAGGCGGTCCAGTTCGTTCCACACGCCCCGGCCCTGCGCCGGCTCCAGGCGCTGGCGTGCGGTCAGCCGCAGCAGCACCTTGCGCAGGCGCCAGTAGTGCCATGCCACCACGCCCAGCGCCGCCACGGTCACGACCGGCCATACCTGGCCGACCAGCAGGCCCACGACCACGGCTAGCGCCAGGATCAGCGCCAGCTGGCCGAGCGTCTTGAACCAGGCGGAACGGATGTCATGGGGCATGGGGCGATTGTAGGCAGATGTCTATGACAGCAGGGATGGGAAAACGCAGGTCGCGCGACGGGTACCGGGATCCGAAGATGGTCAGCGGGGGCGCAATGCGGCCGACGCTGTCTTCTCTGCTGTCATCCCGGCAATGGCTGGGATCCCTGTGGCGCGTGGCCCGGCTTGCGGTCGTCCAGCGCACGCGCAACGGCAAGTGCAACACGGGTCCCGGTCTTCGCCGGGACGACGGGAGTGGGGCGGCAGGTCTTTTCCCCATCCCCGCACGGGTTGGGAGAAGTGGGTTCACATCGGAGGTCCGGACGTGCCGGCATCCTCACATCGAAGCCGAGAAGCGGTAGCCCGAGCCGCGCACCGTCTGCACCATGTTCTCCAGCCCGTGCGGCTCCAACGTCTTGCGCAGGCGGCGGATGTGCACGTCCACGGTGCGCTCCTCCACGTACACGCTGCCGCCCCACACGTGGTCCAGCAGCTGGGTGCGCGAGTAGACGCGCTCGGGGTGGGTCATGAAGAAATGCAGCAGTCGATATTCGGTGGGACCGATCGGCACGGGCGTGTCGCCGGCGAACACGCGGTGCGCGGCGCCGTCGATGCGCAGGCTGCCCACCGCCACACTGCCGTCCTCGTCGTCGTCGCGCGAGCGGCGCATCACGGCGCGGATGCGGGCCAGCAGCTCCCGGGCCGAGAAGGGCTTGACCACGTAGTCGTCCACGCCGGCTTCAAGGCCGCCGACGCGGTCGTTCTCCTCGCCCCGGGCGGTCAGCATGATGATCGGCACGTCGCGGGTCATCGCGTCCTTGCGCCAGCGCCGGGCCAGCTCCAGGCCGCTGGTGCCGGGCAGCATCCAGTCCAGCAGGATCAGGTCCGGCACGCGGTCGGCGATGGCGTTCTGGGCTTCGCGGGCGTCGCCGGCGTGGATCGGTTCGTATTCGCCCTTGCGCAGGGCGAACGCCACCATGTCGCGGATGGCGGGCTCGTCGTCGACGATCAGGATGTGCTTCTGCACGCAGGATCCGGAGGCGTGGGGGACCGTGTCAGTAGACGACAATTTTATGACGTTTACATGACATGCCGCCGGGCTGTCACACGCAGGCCGGGCACGTGCTCAGCGGCGCTCCACGTCGGGGTCGCGGATGCCCTGGCGCCGCAGCTCCAGTACCTCCGGCGTGATGGCGGCGATGCGGGCGTCGATCCGGGCACGCGCGTAGAAGTCCAGGTCGTCCCGCTTCTTGAGGTTCTGCAGCTGGATCAGGGCCTGCTCGGGCCTGCCGTTCAGGTAAGCGGCCTCGGCGTAGGCCTCGCCGGCGCGGGCGACGTCGCCGGCCAATTCGTTGGCACGGGCGAACTGCTGCTGGAACACGGGATCGTCGCCGGCGCGTCCCATCAGCGGGCGCAGGACGGCTTGCGCCCGTTGGCCGGCCTGTCGGCCGCCCTGCTCGTTGAGGACGCGGGCATAGGTCAGGCTGACGGCCCGGTTCTCGGGGTGGCGCTGCATCAGCGCATCGAAGCGGCGGTTGGCCCCTTCCGCATTGCCCGTGCGCGATTCGGCCTCGCCCAGCGCCAGGGCCACCCACAGGTTGTCGGGGACCTCATCGGCCAGGGCCCGCAGCTCCGCCAGCGCCGTCCGCGTGTCGCCGCCCTGCAGGTGGGCGACCGCCACGCCGTAACGCTGGGGGCCGGTCAGCGGCCTGCCGGCCTGGCGCCGCAGCGTCTCGTACTCGCGCACCGCGGCCGAGGGCGTGCTGGCGCTGAGCGCGCGCAGGCGTTCGCGGGCCCAGTCGAACTGCCCGGTCTCGCCCCGCTGGAAGACCTGGGCGGGCAGGGTCACCGGGACGGGCAGCAGCGGGTTGTCGCTGCGCGTCTCCGGCAGGGTGATGCCGGAGCGATCGAAGCGTTCGACGCGTTCGCCGCCCGGCACGCTGGTGACGGCGGTGACCTGTGTGCCCCGCAACTGGTCCGCGCGCTGGCGGGCCTCGCTGATGCGGGTGGTGGTCACCGGGTGGGTCTGCAGGTAGTCGGGGACGGCCTCGCGTCCGCTGCCACGCGCGACCCGGGTGGCCTGCTGCAATTTGGCGAAGAAGCCGGCCATGGCGTCGATGTCGTAACCGGCGCGGGAGAGGGTACGGATGCCCACGCGGTCGGCCTCGGATTCGTTGGACCGGGTGTAGTCGATCTGCCGTTGCTGCATCAGCCCCATCGCCGAAGCGATGGCGGCCTGCGACGCGTCGCCGCTGGAACTGCCGCCGGCCGCCTGCGCCAGCACGATGGCGCCCAGCATGCCCAGCAGGATCGGGATCTGGTCGCGCTGCGCGCGTTCCACGCCGCGCAGCACGTGTTGCTGGGTGACATGCGCGATTTCGTGCGACAGGACGGCGGCCACCTCATCCTCGCGATCCGCGGTCAGCACCAGGCCGGCATTCATGCCGATGTAGCCGCCCAGGGTGGCGAAGGCATTGATCTGCCGGTCGCGCATCATGAAGAACGTATAGGCCTGCTGCGGGTTGTCGCTGTCGGCGCCCAGGCGGTTGCCCACGGTCTGCAGCCAGTCGGTGACCAGCGGGTCTTCCAGCAGGTAGCCGTAGTTGCGCAGCTCGCGCAGCATCATGCCGCCGTACTGGGCCTGGCGGGCCGGCGTGAGCAGCTCGCCTGCGGACGAGCCGATGTCGGGAAGCCGGCTGTCCTGCGACGCGGCCAGCGGGGCGGCAAGGGCCAGGGTCAGGGCGGTGGCGAGCAGCAATGGGCGCAAATGGAGGCTCCGTGGCGGATAATGACGCCGTCATCAGGATGACCGGTCGCTGATCCGGGCGAGTGAATACGTGGTTAACCGGGCCAGTACCGGTCCGCACTGTTCCATGTCGCCGGCTGGAAGCGGGCCCGGTCGGCCCGATATCGGTTGCGACCACCCTACGTTCCTTTCGTTCCGGAGAACTCCCTTGAGCGACACCCCGCAAGGCGCCACCGCGCCGGAAGTCATCCTCTACAGCACGGCGATCTGTCCTTACTGCGTAGCCGCCAAGAACTTCCTGAAGAGCAAGGGCCGGGACTGGACCGAGGTGCGCATCGACCTGGATCCAGCCGAACGCGAGAAGATGATCGCCCGTGCCAAGCGCACCAGCGTGCCGCAGATCTTCGTGGGCGAGGTCCATGTGGGCGGCTACGACGACATGATCGCGCTGCACCGCGCCGGGAAGCTCGACGCGCTGCTGGCGGGAGAGACTGCATGAGCGCCGGCGACGACAGCCAGGACCGCGTGAAGGCGTTCACCGAGTTCCGCCAGCGCATGAACAAGCGCATCCTGGATGAACCCAACCAGGTCGTGCGCCGCTTCTTCGCCCTGGATACGCAGACCTATCAGGCAGGCGCGCTGGACGTGAAGACCAAGGAACTGCTGGGCCTGGTCGCATCGATGGTGCTGCGCTGCGACGACTGCATCAGCTATCACGTCGCCCAGTGCAAGGAAGCCGGCGTGACCCGCGAGGAGTTCTTCGAGACCTTCTCGGTGGGCCTGGTGGTGGGCGGTTCCATCGTCATTCCGCACCTGCGCCGGGCGGTGGATTTCCTCGACCAACTGGAAGGTGACGACGCCACCGCACCCGCGGCCCACGACCACGCCTGAACCGCTCCGCCCGGCCTCTGCGCCGGGCCTGCGACCATCGTCGATTTGGGGCCGCGAGGGGCGCTCGGGCATAATGGCGGGCACAGACCTTCCCCTTCGCGCCCGCTCCGGCCCCGGCCCGCGCGCGCCCCTGTTCGGAAACCCCATTCAATGACCCAGACGATTACGGTCATCCGCGGCGACGGTATTGGCCCGGAGATCATGGACGCCACCCTGCACGTGCTCGACGCCCTCAAGGTCGGCCTGACCTATGAAGACACCGATGCCGGCCTCGTCGCACTGGAAAAGCACGGCGACCTGCTGCCCCAGGCCACGCTGGATTCCATCCGCAGGAACGGTGTGGCCCTGAAGAGCCCGCTGACCACGCCGGTGGGCGAGGGCTTCAGTTCGATCAACGTGGCACTGCGCCGCCACTTCGACCTGTACGCCAACGTGCGTCCGGCCAAGTCGTTCCCGAACACCAAGTCGCGCTTCCCGACGGGCGTGGACCTGATCACCGTGCGCGAGAACACCGAGGGCGCGTACATCGGTGAAGGCCAGTCGATCTCGGAAGACGGCGAAACCGCGCTGCTGACGCAGAAGATCACCCGCAAGGGCTCCGAGCGCATCGTGCGCTACGCCTTCGACCTGGCCCGCAAGACCGGTCGCAAGAAGGTTACCGTGGTGCACAAGGCCAACATCCTGAAGAGTACGTCCGGCCTGTTCCTGAAGGTTGCGCGCGAAGTGGCCGCGCAGTATCCCGACATCCAGTGCAACGAGATGATCGTGGACAACACCTGCATGCAGCTGGTGATGCGTCCGGAGCAGTTCGACATCATCGTCACCACCAACCTGTTCGGCGACATCATCTCGGACCTGTGCGCGGGCCTGGTCGGCGGCCTGGGCCTGGCGCCGGGCGCCAACATCGGCACCGATGCGGCGATCTTCGAAGCCGTGCACGGCTCGGCACCGGACATCGCGGGCAAGGGCATCGCCAATCCCTGCGCGCTGCTGCTGGGCGCCGCCCAGATGCTGGACCACCTGGGCCAACCGGAGAAGGCCGAGCGCCTGCGCGCGGCCATCATCGCCACGCTGGAAGCCAAGGATTCGCTGACCCCGGACCTGGGCGGCGAGGGCACCACGATGTCGTTCGCCAAGGCGATCGCCAGCCGCGTGTAAAGGCAGGCCTGCACGGTGGCATGCACGAACGGGACGCTCAGCGTCCCGTTTTTGTTGGCGTGTGTCCCATCCATGGGCTTTGACGCTAGGCTGGCGGCACGCACAATCCGCGGCCCCACGCAGAAGGCCCTGCCATGTCCGTCCGCCCCAGTGCGCTTGCACTGACTCCGCTGCTGCTGTTCCTGGCGCTGTTCTTCGGTGCGGGGCTGTACTACACGGCGCAGGGGGAGGCCATGGGGTTCTATCAGCTGCGGGCGCCGGTGGCGATCCTGCCGGCCCTGGCGCTGGGCGTCTGGCTGGCGCGCAGGCGCGGCGTTCCCGCGCAGCAGACCCTGCTGCAGGGCATGGGCGACGGCAACGTCATGCTGATGTGCCTGATCTTCCTGCTGGCGGGGGCATTCGCCACGGTGTCGAAGGCCATCGGTGCCGTCGATGCGGTGGTCGCGCTGGGGCTGGGCGCCTTGCCGGCCGGCCTGATCCTGCCAGGCCTGTTCCTGGTGGCCGCGTTCGTGTCGCTGTCCATCGGGACGTCGATGGGGACGCTGGCGGCGGTGGTGCCGATTGCGCTGGGGGTGGCCGATGCCGCGGGCCTGGACCGGGTGCTGGTGACGTCCGCCGTGCTGGGCGGCGCCATGTTCGGCGACAACCTGTCGATCATCTCCGATACCACCATTGCGGCCACCCGCAGCCAGGGCGCGGAGATGCGCGACAAGTTCCGCGAGAACTTCCGGATCGCGCTACCCGCTGCCATCGCCACGATCGTCCTGCTCGCCACCCTGGGCGACGCCGCGCCGGTGGAAGCCCCCAACGCCGCTTCGCCCTGGTTGGTGCTCCCGTACGTGGTGGTGCTCGGCCTGGCGCTGGCCGGTCTGGACGTGGTGCTGGTGCTGGGCATCGGCCTGGTCGTTTCCGGCGTGTTCGGCTTCGTGCTGGCGCAGGAGTACGACGCGGTCTCGTTCGCCGGCGACATCTACCTGGGTTTCGAGAGCATGGTGGAGATCACGCTGCTGTCGATCCTCATCGGCGGCCTGGCGGCGCTGATCAAGGCGACCGGTGGCCTGGCATGGCTGGCGCAGGTCATCGCGAAGTTCGCGCGAGGCCACACTGGACGGCGCGCGGGCGAGATCAGCATCGCGGCGCTGGCCGCGGGTTCGGATGCGCTCACCGCCAACAATACGGTCGCCATCCTGGTGACCGGCAGCCTGGCGAAGGACATCGCGCAGCGCCACGGCATCAGCCCACGGCGCGCGGCCAGCGTACTCGACATCTTCGCGTGCGTGGTGCAGGGCGTACTGCCGTACGGCGCGCAGATCCTGCTGGCGGCATCGCTGGCGGCAGTGTCGCCGCTGGCACTGGCGGGCAGCGTGTACTACTGCTGGTTGCTGGCGCTGTCCGCCATCGGATTCATGTTGTGGCCCCGCCGCGCGGCCGCACCGCGCTAGCGCCAGCCGATGGCCGATGGCCGAAATGGAACGGGGCGCCATGGGCGCCCCGTCCTGTTTCAGTAACCCGCGCGCGCTCAGTCGCGCGATTGCAGCTTGGCCAGCAGGCGCAGGAATTCGATGTACAGCCACACCAGCGTGACCATCAGGCCGAACGCGCCGTACCACTCCATGTACTTCGGTGCGCCGGCTTCCACGCCGGACTCGATGAAGTCGAAATCCAGCACCAGATTCAGCGCCGCGATCACCACCACGAACAGGCTGAAGCCGATGCCGACCAGGCCGGATTCGTGGATCAGCGGGATGTCCTTGCCGAACAGACGCAGGCCCATCGACACCAGGTAGACCAGGGCGATGCCACCGGTCGCCGCCACCACGCCCAGCTTGAAGTTTTCGGTGGCGCGGATCAGGCCGCTGCGGTAGGCCGCCAGCAGGGCGCCCAGCGTACCGAAGGTCAGCACCACCGCCTGGAACACGATGCCGGGGTACTTGAGTTCGAACACGGCCGAGATCGCGCCCAGGAAGAAGCCTTCGACCAGCGCGTACAGCGGCGCGGTGACGGGCGACCAGGTCTTCTTGAACACCGTGACCATGGCGAGGATGAAGCCACCGATGGCGCCACCCAACGCGTAGATCGTGACGCCCGGTGCCACCATGGCCGTGCCGTCCGGGCCGGTGACCACCGATTGCGTCCACGCGAAGGCGGCCGTCAGCACCGACAGCAGCAACAGGATGCCGGTCTTGTTGACGGTGCCGTTCAGCGTCATCGCCCCGGCGTCGCGCGAGACGACGGTGCCGCTGCCCAGGTCGAGGAAAGTCGATTCCTTCAGTGCCGGATTGCCGCTGCGTATCATGGTGCCCTCATCTGTTTGCCGGACGTCTGTCCCCAGTGGATGAGCATAGCGTACGCGGTGGTCGCTCACGTTTCGTTTGACAGGCGGGCCGCAGGTTCCGACAATGTGCGACCTCGTTGGCGTCCAGACGCCACGCCGGGACCCTCGTCGGGGTATAGCGCAGTCTGGTAGCGCATCTGCTTTGGGAGCAGAGGGTCGGGGGTTCGAATCCCTCTACCCCGACCAGTCTGATGTACTGCCCGGGTGTGTGTCGGCAGGGCGGGGATGCGACAATCCGGTCCGGGCGCCCGTAGCTCAACCGGATAGAGCACCGGCCTTCTAAGCCGGCGGTTACAGGTTCGAGTCCTGTCGGGCGCGCCACTTCCGGCGCAACCGGGAGGAAGCAGGTTTCAGTGGTGGCTGTAGCTCAGTTGGTTAGAGTACTGGATTGTGATTCCAGATGTCGGGGGTTCGAGTCCCCTCAGCCACCCCACCAATGTAAGTGATTGATTGTTAAAGGTTCCGATATGCGAATATCGGGACCTTTATTTTTTCCTGTAACGCAAATATTTGATTTGACAGAAGTTGTGGGGTTCGCGTCTCCTCAGCCCACCATTCGGCCGCTGTGAACCCCTATGGCACGCTGGTACAAGCTCGAGAGCACGAAGCCTCTTAAGACCAAGCAGGGATGCATCGACAAGGTGCTTCATGTTTGGCCACATCGTCCTCCGCCCGATGAGGTTTTGGCACGCGCGCTAGGACAACAGCTCATTCTTCTTTTTAAGGAAGAGTTGGTGGCGCTTATGCTCGCAAGACACCGAGGCGCCGGTGATGGGCAAACACGCGATTGCTGTGCGCCCGCCAAAAAGCGACGGTCAAAACGGAAGAGGGTGACCGATCATTCCGACGCCAAAGATTCGCCCCGTCTCAGTGATTATTGAGATTTCAACGTTTGGCCGGCCTCTCGTGTAGGTTGCCGTTTAAAATATTGTGCTACCGTCGCCAGCCAAGCACCGCCACTGAGCCTCTAATGGACCTGAAGCCAGCGAAGTCCATCGTCACGTTGGTCGTTGTAGGGCCTGTGAGTCCAGCGCTATTCACGCCTCACTGGTTCAAAGTGAATGAGCTAGTGCGTGAGGGGGAAGCTGACGAGGCGAAGATCCAGGTCATCACCGAAGATATAACGCTTTTTCAGGCGGAATGGCTTGAGGTGGATGTGCGACCCAATCGTATCCAGCTCCGCACGATGCAAGATGCTTATCAACCAGTGCTGCGAGATCTGATGGTTGGGATTTTGGCGCTCATGCCGCGCGTTCCTTTTACCCAGATCGGTTTTAACTGGCAGAACATCTACCATTTTCCGAAAATTGATCAGTATCACGCCCTAGGTCATCGGCTCGCACCCAAGGAGCCATGGGGCGAAACCATGATAAATCCGGGCATGCTGAAGGTTGCAGTTCGTTCCGAGCGGTCAGATGGCAGGCGTGGATTCAAGGACTTCCGAGTTGAGCCAAACTTGGGAAGTACCGACAACGAAGTTGTGATAAGCGTCAATGATCATGTGTCATTCGATTCGGAAAAACCGAGTAGTCCCGAATTGGTAACTCAGTGCATTTCAGAGTACTGGGAACCCTCTAAGGATGAGTTCGAGAAAGTAGCTGCGACGTTGATTTCAGGAGTCAACTGATGTCGAACGCCTACAAGCTTGAGAGTTATGAGGCACTCGCTCCTGCGGCAGCGGTTGCGCCTGTGCTGGAGGCTGCTCGTCGCCCCAGAATTCGTGGGACTGAGAGTGGCATGCATGTTCAGCTCTCTGATACTGCATCGAACGCAAATCTCTATCGATCGCATGTCATCGGCCAGGCGCGACTATCGATGGCTACCTTGCTCGCGCCCGAGCCAAGCGCGAAAACATCTTTCTATACCGTGCAGGCGTGGGAAGGCGTGGTGGAGTCGGTTGAAGATGCAGATATCTATGTGCGCGTTGTCGACAAAACCGATCGCAGCCGGCCAGAGAGTTTTGCGACGATCAGCAAGGATGAGATAGATCAAGAAGATCTGGATCTGGTGAAGCCGGGTGCGATCTTTTATTGGATGGTGGGGTACGAGACCAAGGCTTCTGGCAAGAAGCGTTCCAGCTTCATTCGCTTTAGAAGGTCTCCAGCCTGGACGAAGACCAACATACAGGATGTGGAGAAGAAGGCGAATGAGTTGCTCAATCGTCTCCAAGGTGTCGTCGCTAGCCCCTCCGGCGGCTAATCAAGTCGAACTTGTTCTAATCGGCCCTCGCTATGGGGAATCGATGTGCCTGCATATTGGAGACAATAGGTGGGTCGTCGTTGATTCTTGCGTGTACGGACCAAGCAAGGTTCCGGCGCCGTTGTACTACTTGGATCAAATAGGCGTCAGTCCTCTCGCCATAGAGCGAGTCGCAGCTACCCACTGGCACGACGATCATGTTCGCGGCCTGAGCGCTGTTGTTGATGCGGCGCAAAATGCGAAGTTCTGCATGCCTAATGCGCTTAGCACTAGAGAGTTCGCCACCTTGGCCGCGGCGTACTCCAGCACGCCTATGACGAAAGGTGTTACCGAGCTTCATACGATCCTTAAGGAGATCGATGTCGGCCGTATACTGATGTGTGGTCCAAGCCAACTTATTCTGCGTGACACGACGTCCGCCGGGGCGGTAGAGATTTGGTCGCTCAGTCCCTCCACGGATGAGTTGCGAGCAAGTCTCGTTGAGTTTTCCGCGCTGATACCGAAGGAAGGCGAGCCGCTCAATCAATCTCCGAGCCGATCACCCAATCACTTGGCTATGGTGCTATTTGTGAAGGTGGGGGATGTGAGCATGGTCTTGGGGGCTGATCTTGAAGAGCATGGTGATCCGAATCGGGGTTGGTCCGCAGTGTTAACTCAGATGGCAACTGAGTCAGGTTCGAGCCTATTCAAGATCCCTCATCATGGATCCGCTACCGCCTACCATTCCGGCGTTTGGTCGAACATGCTTTCATCCAACCCTGTCGCCGTTATAACTCCGTTTCATCATGGTCGCTCCAAGCTACCCACGGATGAGGAGGTTCGGCGAATCAAGGGGCATACCGAACATGTGTTTTTGACCACTCCCCAGCCATTGGTTCGCTCTAAGGGGAAGCCTCAGATTGTCGAAGACGAGATCGCGGCCGTGACAAAAGGTCGAGGTATGCACCATGAGCAGGTATCACCCGGCGTAATTCGCTGCAGGGTGGATCTGGCTTCAAATGCCGGGACCTGGGACGTTGGGTTGATTGGAGCTGCCGTACAGCTATAGGGGAGCCGGGCGAGGTTGCGTGTTCATGTCCGGTGCCCTACCATGCGCGCCCTTAGCCTGTAGGGCATTGCCCGATCAGGCAGGGGGACCGAGAGCCCTAGGGTTCTCAGGGTGGCGGCGACGCCGGGCTGGTCCGGCTCACGGGAAACCCCGTTAGGGGTTCTCGATGTGGCGGATACGGCACCTCACTGATTCCGGGATCTCCGCCCCGCGGGGGTTCACAGAAAAAAGCGATGCGGTTACACTACGCGTCTGATGTTTCGGGGCCGTTAGCTCAGTTGGTAGAGCAGTTGACTCTTAATCAATAGGTCCAAGGTTCGAATCCTTGACGGCCCACCAATCCCGAAGACGCCCGGCTCCTGCCGGGCGTTTTTCTTTTCTGTCGAAGCTCAGGCGTCCTGGCGCGCTGCGGCGCGTTCGCGGGTCAGGGTGGCTTGGATATACGGTGGCGCGGTTCGAATCCTTGACGGCCCACCAATCCTGAAAACGCCCGGCCTCCGCCGGGCGTTTTTCTTTTCTATCGGAACTCAGGCGTCCTGGTGCGCTGCGGCGCGTTCCGGGGTCGTAGTGTCCGAGGGCACGTCGAGGCGCGGTACAATCGCCGGGCCCTGCGAAAGTGGCGGAATTGGTAGACGCACTGGATTTAGGTTCCAGCGGGTAACCCCCGTGAGGGTTCGAGTCCCTCCTTTCGCACCACGCCCCGCGAATGCCGGATGGCATGGTCATGATGCGCATCGGCGACGCCCGGCGGGCGATCGCGGGCCATGCGTGCCGCCTTGGGAGGGTGGGGCGCGCCAGGGCTGAGCGGCGCTCGCCCGCTCATGACCGTTTTGATGTCCGCAAAGGGTAGGGAGCTCCTGCGTCGCGGTCCCCGTCGGCTTCGGGCGGGCGCGGCGTCCGGCGGAGGCTTACCCTGCGACAAGGTCGGCAGCCCGTGCCAGGGTTGGGGAGGGCCGCCCATTGCCTTCCTGCTGGCAGCCTGCCGCGGAATCGGCGAAACTAGCAAGTTCCGTCGGGAGGGGCGCTGCGCCCTGTTCCCGGACGTCCCGGATTATCAACAGTGCCCCGGTCATGCCGTGGCCGCAGGAGTCAGTGAGTATGCAAGTTTCGGTCGAATCGGTCGGCAACCTCGAGCGCCGCATGAGCTTCAGCCTGCCGGCTGAGCGCCTGGACACCCACATCGGCGGCCGCCTGCGCGAACTGTCGCGCACCGCGCGCATCAAGGGGTTCCGTCCCGGCAAGGTGCCGGCCAAGGTCATCGAGCAGCGCTACGGCGACCAGGTGCGCGCCGAGGCCCTGGACGGCCTGCTGCGCGAGACCTTCAACAACGCCGTGCGCGAACAGGACCTCCAGCTGGCCGGCAACCCGCGCATCGAGAAGCAGGGCGAAGGCGAGCTGGATTTCGTGGCCACGTTCGAGGTGGTGCCGGACTTCGGCGACATCGATGTCGCCAAGCTCAATGTCGTCCGCCATACCGCGGAAGTGACCGACGCGGACATCGACCAGATGGTCGACAACCTGCGCATGCAGCGCCGCACCTTCCAGGTGGTCGAGCGCGGCGCCCAGGTGGGCGATCGCGTGGCGCTGGAGACCTGGTCGCAGGCGGGCGAGGAGCGCATGCCGGCCGAGGGCATCGAGAAGGGCGCCACCCTGATCGGTTCGGGCGTGATGTTCGGCGAGATCGAGCAGGCCCTGGTGGGCCTGGCCAAGGGTGACGAGAAGACCGTGTCGGTGACGTTCCCGGCCGACTGGCGTGTGCCGCAGCTGGCGGGCAGGCAGGTCGACGTGCACGTGAAGGTCACCGAGGTGGCCGAGTCGGTGGTGCCCGAGGTCGACCGCGACTTCATCCGCAGCTTCGGCGTGAAGAGCGGCGATGCCGAGCAGTTCCGCGCCGATATCCGCAGCAACCTGGAGCGCGAGCTGAAGGGGGCGCTGATGACCCGCCTGCGCCGCGAAGTGGGCGAGCAGCTGATCGCCGCCTACGCCCATGTCGAGATGCCGCCGCGCCTGGTCGAGAACGAGGCCCGCGTGATGGTCCAGCAGGCGGCCGAGCAGGCCCGCCGTCAGGGCCAGCAGGTGCAGATCCCCGACAACGCCCACGAAGGCTTCATGGACGCGGCCCGCAAGCGCGTCCTGGTGGGCCTGCTGGTGGGCGAGGTGGCCCGCCGCAACCAGCTGCGCCTGGACCCCAAGCGCCTGAACGAGACCCTTCGCCTGATCGCCTCGACCTACGAAGAGCCGGAGCAGGTCATTGAGTTGTACCGCAACGACCCCCAGTTGATGAACAGTCTGCAGGGCCGCGTGATGGAAGAGCAGGTGATCGACTGGATCGCCGAGCGCGCCCAGCACACCGAGCAGACGCTTTCCTTCCAGGAAGCCATCCGCAACTGAGCCGGGCACCCGCCCGGGCAGAAGGTCCGGCTATCCTAGGCCGGACCTTTTCACGAACGACAGGCGCGAGAACCGATGAGTATTGAAACCAAAGCCCTCAACCTGGTGCCGATGGTGGTCGAGCAGACCAGCCGCGGCGAGCGCGCCTACGACATCTATTCCCGCCTGCTGAAGGAACGCGTGATCTTCCTGGTCGGCGGCGTGGACGACCACGTGGCCAATGTCATCGTGGCGCAGATGCTGTTCCTCGAGGCGGAGAACCCGGAGAAGGACATCAGCCTGTACATCAACTCGCCCGGTGGCGTGGTGACGGCGGGCATGGCCATCTACGACACCATGCAGTACATCAAGCCGGACGTGAGCACGATCTGCGTCGGGCAGGCGGCCAGCATGGGCGCGCTGCTGCTGGCGGCAGGCGCCAAGGGCAAGCGTTATGCCCTGCCGAATTCGCGCGTGATGATCCATCAGCCGCTGGGTGGCTTCCAGGGCCAGGCCACGGACATCGACATCCACGCCCGCGAGATCCTCACGCTGCGCGCCAAGCTGAACGCCATCCTGTCCCACCACACCGGGCAGTCGCTGGAAACCATCGAGCGTGATACCGAGCGCGACAACTTCAAGAGTGCGGCCGATTCGCAGGCGTATGGCCTGGTCGACCAGGTGCTCGAACGGCGCCCGGACGAGTCGATCCAGCCGGCCTGATCGCCTGCATTGACCGGTTTTCCGGCCCAAATCCCCCTGTTCACGGACCCGGCTGACAGGCCGGGGCCGTGTGCTATTCTCCGACCGAAAGCCCCCGGGGCAGGTTGAGCGACCGAGTAATACCAGCATGAGCGAAGATCGTCAGGGCCGTACCGGCGACAGCACCAAAATCCTGTACTGCTCGTTCTGCGGCAAGAGCCAGCACGAAGTCCGCAAGCTCATTGCGGGCCCCAGCGTGTTCATCTGCGATGAATGCGTCGAGCTGTGCAACGACATCATCCGCGAAGAGCTGGAAGAGAAGGCCCAGTCGGCCCGCAGCCACCTGCCCAAGCCGCGCGAGATCCTCGAGGTCCTGGACCAGTACGTCATCGGCCAGAACCGCGCCAAGCGCACGCTGGCGGTCGCGGTGTACAACCACTACAAGCGCATCGAGAGCCGCAGCAAGAACGACGAGGTCGAACTGGCCAAGTCCAACATCCTGCTGGCCGGCCCGACCGGTTCGGGCAAGACGCTGCTGGCCGAAACGCTGGCGCGCCTGCTCAACGTGCCGTTCACCATCGCCGACGCCACCACGCTGACCGAAGCCGGTTACGTGGGCGAGGACGTGGAGAACATCATCCAGAAGCTGCTGCAGAAGTGCGACTACGACGTCGACAAGGCGCAGCAGGGCATCGTCTACATCGACGAGATCGACAAGATCTCGCGCAAGAGCGAGAACCCCTCGATCACCCGCGATGTGTCCGGCGAAGGCGTCCAGCAGGCCCTGCTGAAGCTGATCGAAGGCACCGTGGCCAGCGTGCCCCCGCAGGGTGGCCGCAAGCACCCGCAGCAGGAATTCCTGCAGGTGGACACGAAGAACATCCTGTTCATCTGCGGTGGCGCATTCGCGGGACTGGACAAGATCATCCAGCAGCGCAGTACCGAGGCCAGCGGCATCGGCTTCGGCGCCAAGGTGAAGAGCGCCGAGCGCAAGACCGAGACCGGCAAGCTGCTGACCGACGTCGAGCCGGAAGACCTGATCAAGTTCGGCCTGATCCCCGAGTTCGTCGGCCGCCTGCCGGTGGTCGCCACGCTGGAGGAACTGGACGAGGCCGCTCTGGTGAAGATCCTCACCGAGCCCAAGAACGCCATCACCAAGCAGTTCAAGAAGCTGTTCGAGATGGAAGGCGTCGAACTGGAATTCCGCCCCGACGCGCTGTCGGCGATCGCCCGCAAGGCGCTGAAGCGCAAGACCGGCGCGCGCGGCCTGCGCACCATCGTCGAATCCGTCCTGCTGGATACCATGTACGAACTGCCGTCGCTGGAAAACGTCAGCAAGGTGGTGGTGGACGAGTCGGTGATCGAGCACAAGTCCGAGCCGTACCTGATCTACCAGAACCCGCCCGCCCCGAAGGTGGCGGCGGCCGAGTGACCGGCCCCGCAGGCGGTTCTCCGACAGGCGCCCTCGTGGCGCCTGTTCATTTTCCGGGGCGCGCGTGCAACAGCCTGGTTTTGCTGCGGTTTCCATCGCGCTATTGCATCCCTATGCCGATGGCCCCATAACGGCCCCATCGGCGCCCCGACGCCCCCTGATTCCGCACTCTGCTGGAGCCCCCCATGCCCCGCCGTTCCCAGACTGAAATCCTCGACCTGCCGGTCCTGCCGCTACGCGACGTGGTGGTGTTCCCGCACATGGTCATCCCGCTGTTCGTCGGCCGGGACAAATCCATGCGTGCGCTCGAACAGGCGATGGAAGCCGACAAGCGCATCATCCTGCTGGCACAGAAGTCCGCCGAGACCGACGACCCGGCTGCCGCCGACCTGTACACGGTCGGCACGCTGGCGCAGGTGCTGCAACTGCTCAAGCTTCCCGACGGCACCATCAAGGTGCTGGTGGAGGGCACGGCGCGCATCGGCGTGTCCAACGTGGTGGAGCGCGACGGCTCGCTGTACGGACAGGGCGAGGAGATCGATTCCACCGACGCCCGTGAGCCCCGGGAAATCGAAGCGGTGGCGCGCTCACTGATGGGCCTGTTCGAACAGTACGTGAAGACCAACCGCAAGCTGCCGCCGGAACTGCTGCAGACGCTGGCCGGCATCGACGAACCCAGCCGGTTGGCCGACACCATCGCCGCGCATCTCGGCGTGCGCCTGAGCGACAAGCAGCGCCTGCTGGAGACCATCGAGGTCGGCGAACGGCTGGAACTGCTGGTCGGCTTCGTCGACGGCGAGATCGACGTGCAGCAGCTGGAGAAGCGCATCCGCGGCCGCGTGAAGTCGCAGATGGAGAAGAGCCAGCGCGAGTACTACCTCAACGAGCAGATGAAGGCCATCCAGAAGGAGCTGGGCGAGCTGGACGAGGCGCCCAACGAACTGGAGGAACTCGCGCGCAAGATCGCCGCCGCCGGCATGCCCAAGCCCGTGGAGACGAAGGCGCGCAATGAACTGAACAAGCTCAAGCAGATGTCGCCCATGTCGGCCGAGGCGGCTGTCGTGCGCAACTACCTGGACTGGCTGCTGGGCGTGCCGTGGAACAAGCGCACCAAGGTGCGCAAGGACCTGAAGGTGGCGCAGGACACCCTGGACGCAGACCACTACGGCCTGGAGAAGGTCAAGGAGCGCATCCTCGAGTACCTCGCCGTGCAGTCGCGGGTGAAGAAGCTGCGCGGTCCCATCCTGTGCCTGGTCGGTCCGCCGGGCGTGGGCAAGACCTCGCTGGGGCAGAGCATCGCCAAGGCGACCAACCGCAAGTTCGTGCGCATGTCGCTGGGCGGCGTGCGCGACGAGGCGGAGATCCGCGGCCATCGTCGTACCTATGTGGGTTCGATGCCGGGCCGCATCGTGCAGAACCTCAACAAGACCGGCAGCAAGAACCCGCTGTTCGTGCTGGACGAGATCGACAAGATGTCGATGGACTTCCGCGGCGATCCCTCGTCGGCATTGCTGGAAGTGCTGGACCCCGAGCAGAACAGCGCCTTCAACGACCACTACCTCGAAGTGGACCTGGACCTCTCCGAAGTGATGTTCGTCGCCACCTCGAACTCGCTGAACATCCCGGGTCCGCTGCTGGATCGCATGGAGGTCATCCGCATTCCGGGTTACACCGAGGACGAGAAGGTCAACATCGCGCAACGCTACCTGGTGCCCAAGCAGCTGAAGGCCAACGGCCTGAAGGCGGACGAACTCAAGATTGCCGAGAGCGCGATCCGCGACCTGGTGCGCTATTACACGCGCGAATCCGGCGTGCGCAACCTAGAACGCGAAGTCGCCAAGATCTGCCGCAAGGTGGTGAAGGAGATCGCACTGGGCGGCGCCAAGGCGCTGGCCAGGAAGAAGGCCGCGAAGGCCGCCGCGACGCAGGTCACCTCCAAGAACCTGGAGAAGTACGCCGGCGTGCGCCGCTACGACTTCGGGCGTGCCGAGGAGCAGAACGAGGTCGGCCTGGTCACCGGGCTGGCGTGGACCGAAGTCGGCGGCGACCTGCTTCAGATCGAGGTGGCGCTGGTGCCCGGCAAGGGCGGCATGCTGCTGACCGGACAGTTGGGCGACGTCATGAAGGAGTCCGGCTCGGCCGCCCTGTCGGTGGTGCGTGCCCGCGCCACCAGCCTGGGCGTCGACGCCGAATTCCTGCAGAAGCACGATGTGCACCTGCACGTGCCCGACGGTGCCACGCCGAAGGACGGCCCCAGCGCCGGTATCGCCATGGCCACCGCGCTGGTGTCGGCGCTGACGAAGAATCCGGTGCGCGCCGACGTCGCCATGACCGGCGAGATCACGCTGCGGGGACGCGTCACCGCCATCGGCGGCCTGAAGGAGAAGCTGCTGGCCGCGCTGCGCGGTGGCATCACCACCGTGATCATTCCGGAAGAGAACAAGAAGGATCTGGCCGACATTCCCGCCAACGTCACCGAAGGGCTGAAGATCGTGCCGGTGAAATGGATCGACGAAGTGCTGGACCTGGCGCTTGAGCGACCCTTGGCACCCGTGCCGGCCGATGGTGGTGGCGGTGGACAGCGCGCCGTGCCCACCACCGAAAAGGATGGCGACAAGGTGACGCAGCCGCTTGGCGTAAAGCATTGACGAAGGAATGGATTGACCCTGCAATCGCCCGGAAACCCGCGTCATTGCTGGGTTTTCGGGTTGCGTGGCATTTTTCGCACTGGTATAACGAGTCACCTGCGCGCGCGGGGTAAGGCCTTATTGCGCGCGGAGACAAACGGTCGGACCCGCAAGGCAACCCTTGCCCGAGGTGCCGGCTACTCATTCCGCGGGTTTACCGCAAAGGGAGTTACTCAATGAACAAAACCGAATTGATCGATGCCGTCGCCGACGAAGCCGAAGTGTCCAAGGCAGAAGCCGGCCGTGCTGTCGACGCCGTCATCTCCAGCATCACCAAGGCTCTCAAGAAGGGCGACAGCGTGACGCTGGTCGGCTTCGGCACCTTCCAGGTCCGCAAGCGTGCGGCGCGCACTGGCCGCAACCCGAAGACCGGCGACACGATCAAGATCAAGGCGTCCAAGAACCCCGCGTTCAAGGCTGGCAAAGCCCTGAAGGATGCCGTAAACTAATCGACTCGCTGCCGATGGCAGGGTGCTTGCACCCGGGTGCTTAGCTCAGCGGTAGAGCGTCTCCCTTACACGGAGAGGGTCGGGGGTTCGAAACCCTCAGCACCCACCACATCGGGGCGATGCAAGTAAAAAAATTGTCGGATGGGCTGGCGCAAAGCGCTTAAATCGTCTTACAATGTTCGTCTCAACGCGGAGTGGTAGTTCAGTCGGTTAGAATGCTGGCCTGTCACGCCGGAGGTCGCGGGTTCGAGTCCCGTCCACTCCGCCACTTGATCCCAAAAAGCCCGCGAAAGCGGGCTTTTTGCTGTCTGCCTGCGGGTCGGACACGCCGCTGCGGATCTGCCTGCGCACCGCAACGTGCCCGCCGGGCGGCGAGACGCCGCCGCGCCGGCACGCTAAACTGCGCGGCTGAACGAATCCGGGTCCCGTGCTCACATGCTGCAGAAACTCCGCGACAAAACTTCCGGCTGGATCGCCAGCCTGATCCTGGGTCTGCTGATCATTCCGTTCGCCTTCGTCGGCGTGAACGAATACATGACCGGCGGCACGGCAAGCGACGTGGCGCTGGTCGAGGCGCCGCCCACCTGGTGGGAGTCCGCGCCGCAGTGGTGGCCGGTGTCCACGCTGTGGCAGCGCGAGGAAGTCACCCTGGACGAGTTCCGCACGGCATTCGAGCAGGCGCGGCAGCAGCAGCGCCAGGCGCTGGGCGATGCATTCGATCCGCGCGAGTTCGAGAGTGCCGACAACAAGCGCAAGGTGCTGGAACAGCTGATCGACCAGAAGGTGTTGGCGCTGGGTGCCCAGCGTGCGGGCATCGTCGTTGGCGATGCGGCCGTGCAGAAGATGATCATGAGCGAACCCGCCTTCCAGGTGGACGGCAAGTTCAGCCCCGAGCAGTACCAGATGCTGCTGTCCTCGCAGGTGCCGGCGATCTCGCCGCTGCAGTTCCAGGAGCAGCAGCGCGATCGCCTGCGCATGATGCTGGTGCCGCAGGCCATCAGTGAGTCGGACTTCGTCACCGAGGGCGAACAGGCCCGCATGTGGAAGGTGCTGGGCGAAACCCGCGACATCGGTATCGCCCTGCTGCCGCCGGTCGCCGAAGACGCCGCGCCGGTCACCGATGCCGAGATCAAGGCCTGGTACGACGGCCACAAGGACGACTTCAAGCAGGCCGAGCAGGTGTCGCTGGAGTATCTGGAGATCAACGGCGCCACGTTGCCCGTCGCCGCAACGGCCGACGAGGCCGCGCTGCGCAAACGCTACGAGGCGGAGAAATCGCGCTTCGTCTCGCCGGAGCAGCGCGTGGTGGCCCACATCCTGATCGCGGCGGATGCGGGTGCCGATGCCGCCACGCTGAAGAAGGCTGAGGACAAGGCGGCGGCGCTGGCCAAGCAGGCGCGTGAAGGCGCCGACTTCGCTGCGCTGGCGCGCGCCAATTCCGAAGATCCGGGCTCCAAGGACCAGGGCGGCGAGCTGCCGCCGTTCGCGAAGGACGGGTCGATGGTCAAACCGTTCGAGGATGCCGCCTTTGCCATGCAGGTGGGCGAGATCCGGGGGCCGGTGAAGAGCGATTTCGGCTACCACGTCCTGCAGCTGAAGCAGGTCACCGGCGGCACCGGCCGCAGTTTCGAGGAAGTGCGCGACGAACTGGCGGCAGAAGAGACCAATGCCGAGCGCGAGCGCGCGTTCAACGACCTCGCAGGCCGCGTGGTCAACGAGACGCTGAAGAATCCGACTGCGCTGGCTCCGGCCGCCCAGGCCACCGGCCTGCCGCTGCAGAAGGTCGGTCCGTTCTCGCGCAACGATCCGCAGGGCATCGCGACCGTGCCGGCGGTGCTGCGCGCCGCGTTCTCCGACACGCTGGTGCAGGACGGCACCATCAGCGATCCGATCGAGATCGCGCCCAACCACAGCGTGGTCATCCGCGTGACCCAGCACACGCCGGAACAGGCGCTGCCGTTGGACAAGGCGCGCGATGCGGTGGTGCTGGCCATCCGCACGGACCGGCGCGAGAAGGCGGCCCAGGCCGCGGCGGACGCCCTGGTCGCACGCCTGCAGAAGGGCGAGTCGCTGGCGACCATCGCCGCCGCCGAAGGCCTGCGCTACAACGCACTGCCGGGGCTGCGTCGTGGCATGCCCATGCCGACCGCTGAAGCCAACGAGGCGATCTTCGCTGCCGGGCGCCCCGCGCAGGGCAAGATCACCGCCGGCAAGGTCGCGCTGGGCAACGGCGCCTATGCCGTGTTCACCGTCGACAAGGTGACCGAGGGTGATATCGCGCAGATGCCGGCCGAAGAGCGCGAGGGCATGCGCCAGCAGATGGCCCAGCTCAACGGCGGCATCGCGACGCAGGCCTACGTCGATGCACTGCGCAAGCGTTTCAAGGTCAAGGTGTTCGAAGAGCGCCTCTGAGGCGCCGCCTTCGCATCCGACCGGAATCCCGCCGCAAGGCGGGATTTTCTTTTCTGCGTCGGAAATGCCGGCGCGTGGAGTTCAACCGGCCGCGTCGTCGAGCTTCAGCACCATGCCAGGGCGCAGGACGGCGTCGGCCTTCAGGCCATTGAGTCGCAGCAGCCGTGCCGGCGCAATGCCGTAACGGCGGCCGATGCTCCAGGCGGATTCGCCGCGCTGGACGGTGTGCGTGCGCGCCGGGGCGGTGGACGGAGGGGCGAAATCGGAGGCGGCATCGAGCGCCGCGATGCTCTCTTGCGGGGCCGGCTCCGTGCCGGTACCCGTCGGCGCAAGCAGGCGCAGCGGTTTGCTGCCGCGGGTGAAACGGCCTGCCAGCGCCGGATTGAGCCGTGCGAGCAGTGCGGCGGACTGTTGCCGTTCGCGGGCCCAGGACGCGAGGGTCGCATCGCCGGGCAGTTCGTGCGCCGCCAGCCGTGGCACCGGACGATCGAGCTCTCTGAGCCACGCGTCGCGGTCGTCGGCCTGCTGGAAGATGCAGGCGAGCGCATGCAGCTTTTCCACGTAGGCGTAGGTGATGCCGGACAGTCCGGGCAGTTCCGCCGGCCGGGCATTGCGCGCATTCATGCCGGCGCGGCGCATCGATTGCAGTACCCGGTACTCGCCGGCGTTGTAGGCCATGACGGCCAGCCGCCAGTCGCCGCCGAACATGCCGTGCAGCGTCTTCAGGTACCGCACCGCGGCCTGGGTGGAGTCCACCGGCGAGAGCCGGCCGTCGTAACCGGCGCGCATCGGCACGCCATGGTTGCGTGCGGTGATGCCGATGAATTGCCACAGGCCGGCCGGCCCATTGGGATTGCGCGCGCCGGGTTTGTAGCCGCTCTCCACGAACGGGATCAGCGCGAATTCCGTGGGCAGTTGCGCCTCGCGCAGGGCGTCCACCACGTAACCGAACAGGGGCAGCACGTCGTCCTCCGCCCGTGCCAGCTGCCCGGGCGCGTGGCCGAAGTGCTTCTTCCAGCGCCCGCTCGTCGCCTGGCTGTCGCATTCGGGGTCGGCCAGGCCCTCGCGGAAGCGCTGGTAGATGTCCAGGCCGCTGCGTTGGTGACTGGCGGGAACGCCAGCGGCATCGGGCGCGGCGACGGAGGCCTCCGATGGCGCCTCCGCCGACGCGGGTGGTTCCGCCAGTGCGGCGGACGCCGACAAGCTCCAAGTCGATGCCAGCAGGGCAAGACGCAGCGCGTGGCGGCCGTTCATGCGCGGAAATCGTTCTTCCACTGCCGCAGCGTAGCGAACGTCTCCACCCGATCGGCCGGCGCACGTCCCAGGCGATGGGTGACCGCGGTGATGAGGGCGTCCTCGTCCACCCGCAGGAAGGGGTTGGTCGTCGCCTCGCCGGCCAGTGTCACGGGGAGGGTGGGTCGGCCGGTCTGGCGCATGGTGCGGGCGTCCTCGATGCGTCGGCGCAGGGCCAGGTTGTGCGGATCCACGGTCGTGGCGAAGGCGGCATTGGACAGGGTGTATTCGTGACCGCAGCAGACCAGCGACGCGGGCGGCAGCGCCGCCAGCCGGTCGAGCGAGGCGAGCATCTGCGCGGGCGTACCTTCGAACAGGCGGCCACAGCCGAGGCTGAACAAGGTGTCCCCGCAGAAGAGATGCGGAGCGGTACCGGGGCTGCCTCCGTGGAAGGCGATATGGCTGCGCGTGTGCCCCGGCACCTCCAGCACGGACAGGCGCCAGTGTTTCACCTGCACCACATCGCCTTCGCCAACGCGGTCCGATGCCTCGTGAATGCGATCGTCGCGCGGGGCGAATACCGGCAGCGTCGGCCAGCGCGCACGCAGGGCGGCGATGCCGCCGGCGTGGTCGGGGTGGTGGTGCGTGACCAGGACGGCGGCGGGCCACAGACCGTTGCCGGTGGCGGCGAGCACGGGCGCTGCATCGCCGGGATCGATCACCAGCGCGTCGCCCTCGTCGTCGACCAATGCCCAGATGTAGTTGTCCTCGAAGGCGGGCAGGGCGAGCAGGCGCATCGGGGGCGGACTCCGGACGGGACGGACGCCCGGGGGCGGCGTCCTCTACAATCCGAACATGCCTGCCTTCGCGTTTACCCGTCAACCCGATGCCCTGGCGTGGTTCGGGACGGGCCGCGGGGGGCCGGTCCTGGCCTCGGAACAGGCCCGGGTCAGCCAGGCGCTCACCAGCAGGACCCCGGGGCCGTGGCTCTGGGTCTCGCCGGATGGCGTGGAGCCTGCGCCTGCCGGGGACATCCCCCCCATGCGTGGCGTGCGGCTGCATGCCAGGTCGGGCGCCCAGCGGCTGACCGGACAGGTGCGTTGCGGCCTGCCGCTGCCGCTGCCGACCGAGGCGGTCGCCGTGATCGTGCTGCAGCACGTGCTGGATGCGGGCGACCCGCAGCCGCTGCTGCAGGAGTGCGCCCGCGTGCTCGAGCCCGGCGGACGGCTGTGGCTGTTCGTGTTGAACCCGTGGAGCCCGTATCGGCTGCGCTGGCGCAGTACGGGCCTGGCAGCCCGGGCCTTGAGCCAGTGGCACCTGCAGCTGGCCGCGGCGGGCCTCACGACGGCCGAACACGTCCTTCACTACGGCCCTGTCTGGCGTGGCGTCCCCGACGCCCCCGGGCACGGCCCCGCGCCCCTGCGTGCGGCCCGCCTGCTTGGTGCGGAAAAACGCGTGGCGGGCATGATCCCCCCGGCTCCGGTGGCGCGCGCCTGGCGCGCCGCACCGGCGGCCTGACCTTATTGCACGAGGACACATGAAGCACGTCAGCATCCATACCGATGGCTCCTGCCTGGGCAATCCCGGCCCCGGCGGCTGGGCCGCGCTCCTGCGCTATGGGGAGAAGGAGCGCGAACTGGTCGGGGGCGAGGCGCAGACCACCAACAACCGCATGGAGCTGATGGCGGCCATCGCCGCGCTGGAGGTGCTGACGGAGGGCTGCCGGGTGACGCTGCACATCGACTCGCAGTACGTGCGCCAGGGCATCACCGAATGGATGCCGGGCTGGGTACGACGCGGCTGGAGGACGGCCGGCGGCGACCCGGTCAAGAACCGCGACCTGTGGGAGCGCCTGCATGCCGCCACCGGCCGGCACACGATCGAATGGAAGTGGGTCAAGGGCCACAACGGCGATCCGGACAACGAGCGCGTCGACGTGCTGGCGCGCAACGCGGCGGTGCGGTTCCGCAACGGAGCGGTGGCATGACGATAGCGGTGATGCCCGGCCAGGTCGTCGCCGAGACGCCGCGCCTGTGCCTGCATGCCATGTCCGATCGCAATGACGATGACGCGGCGCTGATGCTCGCGCTGCTCAACGACCCGGGCTTCATCCGCCATATCGCCGACCGCGGCGTGCGCACGCTGGACCAGGCGCGTGCCTACCTGCGTGACGGCGCGCTGCGGAGCTATGCGGAGCATGGCTTCGGCATGTACGCGGTGCGGCGCAAGGACACCGGTGAGCTGATCGGCAACTGCGGCCTGGTCCGACGCGAGGGGCTGGACGGCCCCGACCTGGGCTACGCACTGTTGCCCATGCACACGGGTGAGGGCTTCGCCCACGAGGCCGCGCAGGCGGTCATCGCCGACGCCGCCACGCGGCTGCGGCTTGGCCGCCTGCAGGCCATCGTCAATCCCGACAACGTCGCGTCGATCGGTTTGTTGCAGAAGCTCGGATTCGAATTCGACAAAATGATCGTGTTGCCGCACATCGAGCATGCGCTCGACCTGTTCCACCTGCCCCTGCCCAAGGAAGCCTCCGCCTGATGCGCCAGATCGTCCTCGACACCGAAACCACCGGCCTGGAGTGGAAGAAGGGCAACCGCGTGGTCGAAATCGGCTGCGTGGAGCTGATCGAGCGCCGGCCGACCGGACGGACCTACCACCAGTACATCAATCCGCAGCGCGAGTTCGAGCAGGGGGCGGCCGAGGTCACCGGCCTCAGCCTCGAGTTCCTGTCGGACAAGCCCGTGTTCGCGGCGATCGCCGACGAGTTCCTGGCCTTCATCGACGGCGCCGAGCTGGTGATCCACAACGCCGCCTTCGACGTGGGGTTCCTGGACTACGAGCTGTCGCTGCTGGGGGAGGCCTACGGTCGCCTGAGCGACCGCGTGACGGTCGAGGATTCGCTGCTGCTGGCCCGGCAGCGGTTCCCGGGGCAGCGCAATTCGCTGGACGCGCTGTGCAAGCGGTTGGGCGTGGACAACACGCACCGGCAGCTGCACGGCGCGCTGCTCGACGCCCAGTTGCTGTGCGATGTCTACCTGAACCTGACGGCAGGGCAGCGCGAGATCGGGTTCGGTGGCGCGGAGGAGGCGACGCCGGGCGCGGCGGCGGCAGTGGTCCGCCATTTCGATCCCGCGGTCGCGGGCGCCCGTCCGCGCGTGACGGTGTCGGCGGACGAACTGGCCGCGCACGAGGCGCGCCTGGCGACCCTGCGCAAGAAGGCGGGAGGGCGCTGCCTGTGGGATCCGCCGGCGCTCGAAGCCGGCTGAAACGGATCAGTGGCAGCGCACCAGGATCGCGGTGACGTTGTCCGAGCCGCCGCCGTCCAGCGCGGCGGCGATCAGCGTATCCACGCATTCCTGCGCACTGCAGTCGTCGTGTTTCAGCGTGGCGGCGATGCTGGGGTCGTCGACTTCCTCGGTCAGGCCGTCGCTGCACAACAGCAGCTGCATGCCGGGGCGCAGTTCGCCCGTCATCGTCTCCACGTTGAGGTGGTTCGGATCGGTGACGCCGAGGGCCTGGGTGACGACGTTGCGGTGCGGATGCGTGCGTGCCTGCTCGCTGGTCAGCGCGCCCTGGGCGATCAGTTCCTGCACGTAGCTGTGGTCCTGGCTCAGCTGCGCCAGTTGGCCTTCCCGCCACAGGTAGGCGCGGCTGTCGCCGACCCAGGCCACCTCGAAGCGGTTGCCCTGGATGCGCGCGGCCACCACGGTGGTGCCCATGGGCAGGGTGTCGTTGCGGCGGCGGGAGGTGCGGATGATCTCTTCGTCGGCGATCCGGATGGCCTGCGCCAGCGGCGTGCCGTCGCGGATCTCGCGCACGATGGTCTCGCGCGCCAGTGCGCTGGCCACTTCGCCGCAGGCATGCCCGCCCATGCCGTCGGCCACCAGCCACAGGCCCAGCTCGCTGTCGCCGTAGTACGTGTCCTCGTTCAGCTCGCGCCGGAGGCCCACGTGGGAGATATGGCCGAATTCGATCATGGTGCCCTGTCTGTGCGGACGGCGTTCGCCTATCCCGTCATACGCAATGATCCGGGTGGACAGGACATCGGGCAAGGCGGGTGTGCCACGGGGCGTGGCCGGAGTTCACGCACGTGCAGGCGAAATGAGGCACGGAGACGGCAGACGCACCAGGGGGCGCGGTTTCGGCTTGTCCGGACGCGGCCTGCCACGTATCATTCACGCCCCGGCAAGCGCCGGGCCACCGGAGAGGTGGCAGAGTGGTTGAATGTACCTGACTCGAAATCAGGCATACGTTAATAGCGTATCGAGGGTTCGAATCCCTCCCTCTCCGCCAGTTTCAAGAAAGCCCCCGCAAGGGGGCTTTTGCGTTCCGGGGCGCGCGCCGGCGCCTAGAATGTCCTCCCCAGCCGCGGAAGTCCCCCATGTCCGAGATCCTCGTCCCCGTGTCCTTCGGCGAACTGCTGGATAAGATCGCGATCCTGCAGATCAAGTCCGAACGCATGAGCGATCCGGCCAAACTGGCCCATGTGCGCGATGAACTGGCCGCGCTGGAAAAGACCTGGCTGGCGCATCCCGTCGCTGGACACGACATCGCCGAACTCCGCGCCAGGCTGAAGGCCGTCAACGAACGGCTATGGGTGATCGAGGACGACGTGCGGCTGAAGGAGAAAGCGCAGGCGTTCGACGACGACTTCGTCCGCCTGGCACGCAGCGTCTACATCGAGAACGACGAACGCGCGCGGATCAAGAAGGCCATCAACCTGGCCCTGGGCTCGAGCTACGTGGAAGAGAAGTCCTACCAGGACTACCGGGTGGCCGGCACGCCCTGAGCGCGGATCCGCTCACGCCGCCAAGTCGGCGCGGCGGCGTTCGAAGGCGGCGATGGCGTCGTCCACGGTGATCAGCGCCATCACGCCATCGTGTTCGATCTTGGCGCCCCATTTCAGCTCCGACGCCGGCTTGCCCCTGTAGCGGCGCGCGGCATCGTCGTAGCGGTCAACGCAGTAGCGCACGCTGGAGTACGGGCCGCTGCGGAGCGGGTTGCTGGCGGCATGCAGGCCCAGCACGGCGGTCCCCATCGCATTGGCGATGTGCATGGGGCCGGAGTCGGGCGTCATCACCAGGTCCGCGCGCGCCAGCAGGGCAGGCAACTGCTTCAGGGTGTCCTTGCCCACCAGGTCCAGCGCGGGCGCCCGCATGGCGCCGATGATGGCATCCGCAGTCCGGCGTTCCAGGTCGCTGCGTCCGCCGCAGAGCACGATGCGCCATCCCTGGGCGGCGGCATGGTCGGCCACCGCCGCGTAGCGGTCGGCGTACCAGTTGCGGCGTTCGTGGCTGGAGCAGGGCGAAATGACCAGCGTGCGCATCGCGTCCGTGGGCCACTGCGCGCGGGCCCAGGCATGCGCGTCGGCGGGGACGGGCAGGTCCCAGGTGACGCCGGTCTGTTTCAGGCCCAGCGGTTCGCAGAAGCTGCCGATGGCATCCAGCACGTGGATGCCGGGACGGTCCGGGATCCGCTCATTGATGACCAGGCCGTGCAGGTCCTTGGAGCGGCTGCGGTCGTAGCCGATGCGCCTGCGCGCGCGGATGAAGGCCGACAGCAGGTTGGCGCGCAGGGCCACCTGCATCTGCAGCAGCGCATCGAAACCTTCGGCCGGCAGTTCCGCCCGCAACGCCCGCATGCCGGCCAGGCCCGTCTTCTTGTCGTAGGTGTGGAAGGTGACGCCTTCCAGGCCCTCCAGCAGCTTGAAGCCTCCCTTGTCGATCACCCAGTGCAGGCGCGCCTGGGGCCAGTGGCGCTGCAGCGTGCGCACCAGCGGGACCACATGGGTGACGTCGCCCAACGCGGACAGGCGGAGCAGGCAGAGCGATTGGGGAATCGTGGACAAGTGTTGTTAGACTCGCTGGATGGTCGGTTTTGACGCCTCGGAATCCCTGACGCCGTTCCGCGAAGGCCGCGGATACGGTGCGATTCTGTTCGACCGCAAACACCTGCGGCAAGCCAGCCCGGACTGGTTCTCGCCGGAAAAGTGGGGTGAACGCGCCCGGCCGGTCGACAGCGGCGGCCGCGGCGGCGCCTGGTTCATCGATGCCCCTTCCAGCCAGTGCGTGTTGCGGCACTACCGGCGCGGGGGCCTGGCGGCGCGATTCAGCCGCGATCGCTACCTGTGGCATGGGCCCGACAAGACGCGCAGTTTCGCCGAATTCCGTCTCACCCGTGCCCTGTTGGCGCGTGGATTGCCCGTGCCGCGCCCGGTCGCGGCGAGCTACGTGCGTGACGGCATGTTCTACCGCGCCTCCATCCTGCTGGAACGATTGATGGACGTGCGCACGCTCGCCGACCTTGCCGCGAAGACGGAAGGGCAGGCGCCGTGGGAAAGCACGGGCCGCCTGGTGGCGCGTTTCCACCGCGCCGGCCTGGACCATGCGGACCTCAATGCCCACAACATCCTCTTCGACGGGGATGGCCACGGTTGGCTGATCGACTTCGATCGCGGACGCCTGCGTATCCCCGCCACCGCCTGGCGCGAACAGAACCTCGCGCGCTTGAGGCGCTCGCTGCTGAAGCTGCGGGGCGAGCGCAGCGCGGACGACGTGGGTCTGGCCTTCGCCCATCTGCGGCGCGCCTACGATCACGCCTGGTCGCGGGGGTACTGAGGTGGAATGGGTGCTGCGCTTCCACGGCGTCGGTAACGCCAGCGCGGTCGAGCTGGGCTCGGCGATGGCCACGCTCGAACGCGAGGGCGTGCCATGGTTGACCATCGATTGCGGGGGCGAAGGCCTGACCGCTTTCCAGGCCCGCTACGGCGACATGCCGCGGGCGGTCTTCATCACCCACGTGCACCTGGACCACGTGGCGGGGATGGAACGGCTGTTCGTGGCCAGCTATTTCGATCCTGCGCGGCGCGGCCAGGTGCGCCTGTACGTGCCGGCGCCGCTGGTACCGCTGCTGCACCAGCGTATCGCCGGCTATCCGAACGTACTGGCCGAGGGCGGCGCGAACTTCTGGGATGCGTTCCAGCTGGTGCCGGTGGGCGAGGCCTTCTGGCACGACGGTCAGCGGCTGGAGGTCTTCCCGGTGCGGCATCACTGGCCCGAGACGGCGTTCGGCCTGCGCCTGCGCGGCAGCGTGGTCTGGACCGGCGATACGCGGCCCATTCCGGAAATGCTGGCGCGCCATGCCGATGCCGGCGAACTGATCGCGCACGACTGCGGGCTGCACGGCAATCCCTCGCACAGCGGTATCGACGACCTCGAACGCGAGTACCCGCCCGCGCTGCTGGCCCGCTGCGTGCTTTACCACTACGCCAGCGCCGAGGACGGTGAAGCCCTGCGCGCGCGCGGGCATCGGGTCGCGACGCCCGGCGAGGGCGCGGCGCTGTCGCCGCCCCGGCAGGTCGAACTGCCGTGAGCCACCTGCCGTACGACCTGCTGGGACGTCCGCTGCACGACCTGCGCCTGTCGGTCATCGACGCCTGCAACTTCCGCTGCGGCTATTGCATGCCGGCGGACCGTGTGCCCGAAGACTACGGCACGGATGCTTCGCAGCGCCTGTCCTTCGACGAGATCGAGACCCTGGTGCGCGCCTTCGTGCGACTGGGCGTGCGCAAGCTCCGGCTGACGGGCGGTGAGCCCCTGCTGCGCAAGCGCCTGCCTGACCTGGTGCGCCGGTTGGCCGTCATCCCGGGTTTGGAGGACATCGCGCTGACCACCAACGGCGTGCTGCTCGCCCAGCAGGCGCAGGCCCTGCACGACGCCGGCCTGCGGCGCATCACCGTCAGCCTGGACGCGCTGGATCCGGAGGTGTTCGCCGAGATGTCCGGAAGGCGCGGTCAGGTCGGCGAGGTGCTGGCCGGCATCGACGCCGCGGTTGCGGCCGGCTTCAAGCGGTTGAAGATCAATGCCGTCGTGCAGCGCGGCGTCAACGAGGGTCAGGTGGTGCCGCTGCTGGAGCGCTTCCGTGGCACCGGGCATGTCGTGCGTTTCATCGAGTTCATGGACGTGGGCGACAGCAACGACTGGCGGCTGGAACGGATGGTGCCGTCGTCGGTGCTGCGCGACCGCATCGCCGCGCGCTGGCCGCTGCATCCCGTGCAGGCGGACTATCGGGGCGAGGTGGCCGAGCGTTACGGATTCGACGATGGCGGGGGCGAAGTCGGTTTCGTCAGTTCCGTCAGCACGCCGTTCTGCGGCGACTGCCATCGTGCGCGCGTGTCCGCGGATGGCCGCTTGTTCACTTGCCTGTTCGCGTCCGCGGGCGCCGACCTGCGCGCGGTCCTGGCGCAGGGCGAGGACGCCTTGGTCGCGCATGTGGCCGGCCTGTGGTCGGCGCGCGGCGACCGCTACAGCGAGCTGCGCGGCCGGCCGGAAGTGCGGGACCGGCGCCGTGTCGAGATGTATCTTATCGGCGGCTGATTCCCCCAGGACCTGCATGCCCCGCACCGCACTGACCCATCTGGATGCCGCCGGTCGACCCGCGATGGTCGACGTTTCCGGCAAGGCCGTCACCGCGCGGGAGGCACGGGCGACCTGCCGGGTACGCTTTCCCGCCGACGTCGCACGACAGCTGAAGCGAAACGGCCTGCGCAGCGCGAAGGGCGGCATCGTCGATACCGCCATCATCGCCGGCACGATGGCGGTGAAGCGCACGCATGAACTGATCCCGTTCTGCCATCCACTCCCCATCGATGGATGCCGGTTGGCCATCGACTGGGACGGAGAGAGTGCGCTGCTGATCGAATGCCAGGTCCGCACCGTGCACCGCACCGGGGTTGAGATGGAAGCGTTGACCGGGGCCACCGTGGCCGCGTTGACGGTGTACGACATGTGCAAGGCGCTGTCGCACGCCATCGTGCTGGGGCCGGCGAAGCTGGTGGGCAAACGCGGCGGCAAGCGCGATGTGGGGGCAGCATGAGCGTCACCCTGACCCTGCTGTATTTCGCCAGCCTGCGCGAGCGCGCGGGTGTGCCCAGTGAGTCGCTCAGCACCGAGGCGGCTGATCTGGCCGGGCTTTATGAGGAGATCCAGGCCCGCCACGGCATCGCCTGGCCACGCGAACACCTGCGCGTCGCCGTGGATGGCGAATTCGCGCGCTGGCAGGAACCGCTGCGCGCGGGCAGCGAGGTCGCCTTCATCCCGCCCGTGAGCGGAGGCTGAGCGATGCCGCGTTTCCTACTGTCGGCGGAGCCGCTGGACGTCGCCGCGTTGGGGGCCGGCCTGCGAGATGCCCGCGCGGGCGGCTTCGCGACGTTCGAGGGCTGGGTCCGCGACCACCACGCCGGTCGCGCGGTGGATGGCCTGGACTATGAAGCCTATGGCGCCCTGGCCGAACGCGAAGGCGAACGGATCGTGGCCGAGGCGATGGCGCGTTTCGACGTGCTGGCGGCCTGCTGCGCGCACCGTGTCGGCGCTCTCGCGATCGGCGATCTGGCCGTGTGGGTCGGGGTGAGCGCAGCGCATCGTGGCGCCGCCTTCGACGCCTGCCGCTATATCATCGATGAAGTGAAGCAGCGCGTGCCGATCTGGAAGCGCGAACACTACCGCGAAGGCGACGCGGACTGGCTGCATCCCGTGGAGGATGGCTCGTGAGCGCGGCTCGGGCGGTCGCACTCGGCATCGGCATCGCCCTGGCATGCCTGGGTGCACGTGCGACGCATGCGGCCGAACTGCTGGTGGGCAACAAGTCCGCGGACACCGTGTGGCGGCTGTCGCTGCGCGACGGACGCAGGACGGGTGAGTACAGGACGGGCGAAGCGCCGCACGAAATCGCGGTGGCGCCGGACGGCCGCACGGCCGTGGTGACGAACTACGGAGGCTCGCAGTCCGGCAACACGCTGTCGGTCCTGGACCTGGTGGGAGGCAAGCCCACGCGCACGATCGACCTGGGGCAGCACAGCGCCCCGCATGGCATCCGCTTCCTCCCCGACGGTCGCCGGGTGCTGGTCACCACGGAAGCCACCGCCAGCCTGGTGGTGGTGGACGTTGCGTCGGGCGACATCGAGCGGACGCTCGACGTGGGCGCCGGCACCGGCCACATGGTGGCGTTGCCGCCGGACGGGCAGGTGGCCTACCTGACCAAGATCCAGGCCGGCACGGTCAGCCGGATCGACCTGGCCACCGGTGCGCGCGTGGAACGCGCCGCGGGCAAGGGCACCGAAGGTGTCGCGGTGCGACCGGACGGGGCCGAAGTCTGGGTGACCAACCGCGAGGACGGCACCCTCACCGTGCACGATCCACGCACGCTGGCCATCAGGCGCCGCATGAGCAGCAAGGGCTTCCCGATCCGCGTGACCTTCTCTGCCGACGGCACGTTCGCCTTCGTCACCAATGCGCGCGCCGCGACGCTGGCCGTGTTCAATGCGCGCACCAAGGTCCCGTTGGCCACGGTCCCGCTGTCGCGCGAGGACATGACTTACCAGCCCACGATGCTCGGCCATGCGGCGCTTCCCATCGGAGTGGTGGTGGCGCCGGACCGTCCGCGCGCCTACGTGGCGATCAGTGGGGGCGATCGCATCGCCGTGATCGACACGCAGCGCTGGCAGGTCATCGACTACTGGGTGACCGGACGTGAACCCGACGCCCTGGCCTTCATTCCTGACTGATCAGCCGGCCTGACGGGAAGAAGAGGCCGCGCCCAGTGACTCGCTGAAAAGGCGGTGACCCCGCCGGCTGACCTCGGCGCCCGCGTCGATCGATACCGTTGCTGCCTTCCGGCCCTGGCGGGATTTTCGACCTAGCGTCGCGAGGGGCCGACGGGGCCACCATAGAAACGAAACCGCGCCTTGGCGCGGTCCGTCGTCACCCGCCATGGCGGGTTGCGATGAATCTGGCGGAGAGAGGGGGATTCGAACCCCCGAAGCGCGGTTTAGACGCTTACACACTTTCCAGGCGTGCTCCTTCAACCACTCGGACACCTCTCCGGGACCTGAACGCGGCTTGCGGCCGCTTTCAGGGGCGTGAATTCTAGCCCCCGCAGGGGGGGCGCCACAAGCGAAACCGGCAAGCGGTCCCCGGCGGGAGGACGGACTTGCGCAGCGTGGCACAATGGCGGCATGTCCTATCTCGTCCTCGCCCGCAAGTGGCGTCCCAAGCGATTCGCAGAGCTGGTCGGCCAGGAACACGTGGTCCGCGCGCTCACCAATGCGCTGGACAGCGGCCGCGTTCACCATGCCTTCCTGTTCACGGGTACGCGCGGCGTGGGCAAGACCACCATCGCCCGCATCTTCGCCAAATCGCTGAACTGCGAGAAGGGCACCAGTGCCGATCCCTGCGGCCAGTGCGCGGCCTGCCTGGACATCGATGCCGGCCGCTATATCGATCTGCTGGAGATCGACGCCGCCTCGAACACCGGTGTGGACGATGTGCGCGAAGTGATCGAGAACGCGCAGTACATGCCCTCGCGCGGCAAGTACAAGGTCTATCTGATCGACGAAGTGCACATGCTGTCGAAAGCGGCGTTCAACGCGCTGCTGAAGACGCTGGAGGAGCCGCCGGAACACGTCAAGTTCCTGCTCGCCACCACCGACCCGCAGAAGCTGCCGGTCACCGTGCTGTCGCGCTGCCTGCAGTTCAACCTCAAGCGCCTGGACGAGGAACAGATCCGCGGCCAGATGACGAAGATCCTGGGTGCGGAAGCCATCGAGGCCGATGCGACCGCCATCGCCCAGCTCGCGCGCGCCGCCGACGGCTCGCTGCGCGACGGCCTGTCGCTGCTCGACCAGGCCATCGCCTACGCCGGTGGTGCGCTGCGCGAGGAGGGCGTGCGCACCATGCTGGGCACGGTGGACCGTACGCAGGTCAGCGCCATGCTGGCGGCCCTGGTGCAGGGCGATGGCGAGGCCCTGCTGCAGGTGGTGGCACGGCTGGCGGAGTTCTCGCCCGACTGGGCAGGCGTCCTCGATGCGGTGGCGGAAGCGCTGCATCGCATCCAGGTGCGCCAGCTGGTGCCGTCGGCCAGCGTGGAAGCGGAGGGCGTCGATGTCGATGCGTTCGCCGGCCAGCTGCGGCCCGAGGTCGTCCAGCTGTGGTATCAGATGGCGATCAATGGGCGTCGCGACCTGCACCTGGCGCCGAGTGGGCGCGCCGGCTTCGAGATGAGCCTGCTGCGGATGCTCGCGTTCCGTCCCGCCCAGGCCGGCGAGATGCGCGGCGACGCGCGCACGTCTTCCGCCAGCGTCACGCCGGCATCCGCGCCAGTGGCGTCGGCACCGGCTTCCAGCGCTTCCGCGCCTGTGCAGGCGAGGGTGACCGCCACAGCGGAGCCGGTCATGCCGCCGCAACAGATGGCGCGCGAAGAGATGCCGGCGCCGGCACGCGTTGCCGTCGACGACATGCCGCCGTGGCCTCCGGCCGAACCGGCGAAGGTTGGCGCATCTGCACCTGCGCCTGTATCTGCAGCGTCGACGACGATGCCGGCCGACATCGGCATCACCGATGCCGAAACCTGGCTGCATTTCGCCGGGACCTGCGGCCTGAAGGGCGTGGGCAAGCAACTGGTGGACAACGTAGCCTTTGCCGGTTATGCGAACGGAACGTTGACCCTGGCGCTGGACAGCGGCTTCGACTACCTCCGCTCCGAACGCACCCTGGGCGAGTTGCGCGATGCGATCGCCAGCCGCTATGGCGTGGCGCCCCGGCTGGCCTTCGCCACCGCAGCCGAAGGCGAGACGCTCAAGCAGCGCAGCCATCGCCAGCGCGACGAGCAGCAGAACGTCGCCGAGGAAACCTTCATGAACCATCCGGACGTGCGGCAGCTGATGCAGCAGCATGGCGCCAGGCTCGTCCCGGATTCCATCCGACCTTACGAAGAGTGATCACGACATGCGTGGAAACATCGCCCAACTGATGCAGCAGGCGCAGAAGATGCAGGAAAACCTGCAGCGCGCCCAGGAAGAACTGGCCAAGCTGGAGGTCACCGGCAACGCGGGCGGCGGCATGGTCAGCGTGACGCTGACCGGCGCCAAGGAATGCCGCAAGGTCCGCATCGACCCCTCGCTGCTGTCGGACGCCGAGATGCTGGAAGACCTGATCGCGGCGGCCTTCAACGACGCCTCCAACAAGGTCGATGCCGAATCCAAGGCACGCATGGGCGCGGCCACGGCCGGGATGCCGATCCCGCCGGGCATGAAGCTGCCGTTCTGAGCGTCGTGGCGGGCAGGGGGAGGGTAAGCCGTCGTCGCGGTTAACCCGTCTGCACGCTCCCGCATAGCCGCGACCAACCTCATCCGTGTCCACACTCCTCGAACAACTGATCGAGTCGTTGCGCGTCCTGCCCGGTGTCGGGCAGAAGACCGCGCAGCGCATGGCCTACCACCTGCTCGACCGCGAGCGGGACGGCGGCAAGCGCCTGGCTGGCGTGCTGGCGGAGGCGCTGGACCATATCGGCCATTGCGCACAGTGCCGCGACTTCACCGAGAGCGAGATCTGCGCTTTGTGCGCCAGCGGCAGCCGCGACCGTCATCAGCTGTGCGTGGTGGAGTCGCCGTCGGACCGGCTGGCGATCGAACAGGCGACCGGTTACCGCGGCCTCTATTTCGTCCTGCATGGACGGCTGTCGCCGCTGGATGGCATCGGTCCGCGCGAACTGGGGCTGGATGCACTGTCCGCGCGCCTGGCGCAGGGCGAGGTGACCGAACTGATCATCGCCACCAATCCCACCGTCGAAGGTGAGGCGACCGCGCACTATCTGGCGCAACTGGCGCGCCAGCAGGGCGTGCGGCCGAGCAGGCTCGCCCACGGCGTACCGCTGGGGGGCGAACTGGAATACGTGGACCGCGGCACGCTGGCGCACGCGTTCGGTGGCCGCAGCGAAATGAGTTGACCGTACCCGCACGAGGACGCGCCCCATGACCGACACCATCTTCGCCAAGATCATCCGCCGCGAAATTCCCGCCACCATCGTCTACGAGGACGAGGAGGTGCTGGGCTTCAAGGACATCGCGCCGCAGGCGCCGATGCACGTGCTCTTCATCCCGAAGAACGAAGCCATCCCCACGCTGGACGACGTGCGCCAGGACCAGGCGCACCTGATCGGCAAGCTGGCGCTGGCGGCAGCCGAATACGCGCGCCGAGAAGGCTTCGCCCAGGACGGTTACCGCATCGTCATGAACTGCCGTGAGCATGCGGGCCAGACCGTGTTCCACATCCACCTGCACCTGCTCGCCGGTGCACCGCTGGGGCGCTTCGGGACCTCCGCCTGAGCGATGCGATGCAGGCCCATGAAAAAAGCCGCTCATCGAGCGGCTTTTTTCATACCTGCGCGGCTAGCCGGTCACCACCAGCCCCAGTAACCCCAGCGCGGGCCCCAGAAGGGGTCGTAGTACGGATAGGGGCGGACTTCCACTTCGCGCACTTCCGGCCACAGGTACACCACGTCGGCGGCGACGCGCGGCAGCTGGTAGTCGTATTCGCCGATGCGTGCCGTTTCGTAGCCCTCGATCTTGCCGATGAAGGTCACCTCGCGGCCTTCGGCGAACACGGCAGGGTCGTAGAAGCCGGCGCGGCACGCGATGAAGCGGCCGTCGGTGGCATCCGGTGCGGACGAAAGCGGTCGGCCGGTGGCGCCCAGCGGGCGCGACACCAGTTGGAAGCAGGTCGAGTTGGGTCCCGGCGTGGTGCTGATGATCCGGCCGCCCCAGCGGACCGGCGCACCTACCTGGGGCGTGGCCACCGCGTCGCGCGGATTGACCTGGGTGAAGCTGCCCTGCAGCGGCTTGGGCGCCGTTGCGCAGGCGGAAAGCAGCGCGGCGGCTGCGACGAGGACAGCGAAGCGAAGGTTCATGGCCAGTCTCCAGCGGTTATGGGCGGTGCCGGCGCAGGTCTTCGATAAGAGCCCGCTGGTCCCCCTCACCCGGAGCGTAGCGCGCAGCGGCGAAACGGCGGCTGAGCGAAAACAGCAGATTGGCGCCTTGTGGACGGCGTGCCGCCACGCGTCGCGCCCAGTCGCCCGCGGTTTCATGCGGTTCGCGGCCCAGGCCCAGGCGGGCATAGCGGGCATCCAGGCGATGCCAGGCCCGCAGCAGCGGATCGCGTTCGCGCTCGCCCCGCGCCAGGAACCACGCCATCCAGGCCAGGGTCGCCACCGCGCACAGGCCGAACAGCAGCGCCAGTCCGCGGGACCCCAGGCCGTTCCCGCCCAGCCGCTCCAGCAGGCGCGCCTGCCGCTGCGCATCGAAGCCCAGCACCAGGTCGTTCCAGCCGCGGCGCAGCCAGTCGCTGACGCTGCCGAAACCCTCCAACGTCAGGCGGCCGGCCTCCACACCTTCGCCGAGGCGGTCGTCCAAGGTGTCGTAGATACGCTCGGGCGCGACCGCCGCGGTCGGGTCCACGCGCACCCAGCCGCGCCCCGGCAACCAGACCTCGGCCCACGCATGCGCATCCATCTGCCGGACCACCCAGTAACCGCCGAGGCGGTTATACACCCCGCCCGTGTATCCGGTGACCACGCGTGCCGGCACGCCCGCCGCGCGCATCAACACGACGAAGGCGGAACTGAAATGTTCGCAATAGCCCTGCTTGCGATCGAACAGGAACTCGTCGACCGCATTGCGGCCGGGCAGCGGGGTTTCCAGCGTGTAGGCGAATTCGGCCCGGATCCAGTCCAGGGCGCGCCGGACCAGGGCGGCATCGTCCGCGCCGGCTTCGCGCCGCCACTGCGCGGCCAGGGCGCGCGTGCGCGGGTCGAAGCCGGCGGGCAACTGCAGGGCCTGCTGGCGCAGCAGGTGCGGCAACGCGACTTCGAAGCTCGCAGGCGTGGACGCGCGCATGCGCCACCGGGTCAGCGCGCTGAGCGGCGAGCGCACCGTCATGCCGTAATCGTTGGCCAGATGCGCACCCTCGGGCGCGGCGACCGCCAGGTCGAGCGCGACCAGCTGGCGGCGGTCGGTGGGCTCGACCTCAAGCTGGTAGTCCCATTGCCGGTCGCCGTGCTGGACGCGTGCAGGCGGCAGGCCGCGCAGCCACGGGGCCTGGGTCCAGGTGCGGCCGTCGTAGTTCCACATGACCGGGCCACGCCAGTACATCTGCTCGGGTGGCGGGGTCGCGCCGAAGAACTGGGCACGCAGGGCAGGATCCTCATCCGCCATCAGGTCCAGCCAACCGCCGGGCGACATCTCGTCGCCCAGGCCCGGCTTGGACAGGGCGCGTTCGGGCACGCCCCACAGCGGGGTGGCGAAACGCGGGAACAACCAGAACGCCGCCAGCACCAGCGGCAGGCCGATCAGCACCAGTCGACCCACCAGCGCCATGCGGGGCACCACGTCCGGTCCCGTGACCACGCTGCGCGCCTCCACATCGGCCAGCCTGTGCAGCGCGACCAGCGCACTGCCGATGCCCAGGGCCCCCAGCACCATGGTCAGAGGACCCTGGTCGAGCAGGAACGCCGCGAACGGCGCGAACAGGGCGAAGCCCAGCAGGCTGCGGTGGTCGCGCAGGCTGCGGGTCTCACCGGGTTTGATCGCCAGCATTGCGGCCAGCAACGCGCAGCCGGTATCGCGACCGAAGCGGAACCCCGTTACCGACAGCACGGCCGCCAGCATCGCCAGCGCCAGCAGGATGCGCACGAATGCCGGAAGCGGCCGCCGCCAGGATGCAGCGGTCAGTACCAGTCCGGTCGCGCCGAGGCCGAGGGCGAGCGCGGTCGGCAATTGCACTAGCAGCGCCAGCAGGCACAGCGCGGCGCTGGCCAGCGTCCACAGGCGGCTGTCGCGATCGGGGACGAGGGCGACGTCAGCGTGCGGCATCGGCATGCGGCATCAGCGCGAGGGCGCGCAGGCAGAGGTGGCGATGGGCGGGGCCATGGGAGGGCCCGAGGGCCGGCTGGCCGGGCAGGGTGAGGCGGTAGCGGCGATCCGTGCGCTCGGCCTGTTCCACCCAGTGCGCGAGGCGCCGGATACGCTGCTCGTAAGGCAGCGCGCCGAGTGCGTCCCATGCGAGCAGCACCTCGACGCCCACCGGCTGCTCGTATTCGCGCACCAGCAGGGTGTCCCGGCGGGCCGACGGTTTCCATGCGATCGTGCGCGGCGCATCGCCGGGACGATAACCGCGCAGGTGGTGGACATCGTCGCCGGCCGGATTCAGGCGGGCGTGCTGGCCGGTGCTCCCGCCTTCGGGCAGCGGCGGTCCCTGTACTTCGGGGGCCGGATACACCAGCAGCGGCGACGGCCAGACCCACGACCACGCGCGCGCCAATCCCAGCGGCTGCGTCGTCGACACCCGCAGGCGGCCGATGTCGTGCCAGCCGCGCTGGCGCGTATCCAGCAGGAGTTCGGCGACCGCACTTCCTTCGGGCGGCAATGGCGGCACGAACGTGCTGGCATCCGGCGCATCCAGCCGCAGGCCGTTCCGTCGGCGTGCATCGCGCGCGGACAGCGCCACGTGCACCTGCAGGCGCTCACCCGCGAACACCGGATCGGCCGACACGGCGTCCACGCGCAGGCTGGACAGCTGCAGGTGGGCGAAGATCAGGCTGGCCATCGCCGTGGCGCCGAGCAGCAGGGCCAGCAGCAGGGCCGGGTTGTTGTTGTAGTTCAGTGCGCCCAGCGCCATCGTGAAAACGAGGGCGGCGTAGAACACTCCGAACCGCGTGGGCAGCACGTAGACACGGCGACGGTCCAGGCGGACCGGCAGCGCCTCCACCGCGCGCGGCCGCGCCCACTGGGCCAGCCACCGGGCCGCCGATGCCTGCATCGCCACCTTCAGTCCACCGGTACCGCGTGCAGGATGGCCTTGGCCAGCACGGAGGCGGACGCCGCTTCCGCTTCCGGCATCAGCCGGTGCGCGGCCACCGCGGCGAACAGGGCCTGCACATCCTCGGGCAGCACGTGGCTGCGTCCCAGCAACAGCGCATAGGCGCGCGCTGCGCGCAGCAGGGCGATGCCGGCGCGCGGCGACAGGCCCACCCGCACGCCCGGGTGCTGCCGGCTGCGCGACAGCAGCGCCTGCACGTAATCGATCAGCGCATCGCTGGCGTGGACATCGTTCACGGCAGCGCGCAGCGCCAGCACGTCCTCGGCGGACAACAGCGGCAGGGCCTGTGCGATCAGCGTGCGCCGATCGCTGCCGGCCAGCAGTTCGCGTTCGGACGCCGGATTGGGGTAGCCCAGTGCCAGCCGCAGCAGGAACCGGTCCAGTTGCGAGTCGGGCAGGGGATACGTGCCCGACAGGTCCACCGGGTTCTGCGTGGCGATCACGAAGAACGGCGTCGGCAGCGCGTGGGTGGTGCCATCCAGGGTGACCTGGTGTTCGGCCATCGCTTCCAGCAGGGCGCTCTGGGTGCGGGGCGGAGCACGATTGATTTCATCCGCCAGCAGCACGTTGGTGAAGACCGGCCCGGGATGGAAAGTGAAGGCGCGCGCCTGCGCGTCGTACACCGACACGCCCAGCACGTCGGCGGGCAACAGGTCGGAGGTGAACTGCACGCGCTGGAAGCCCAGGCCGAGGGTGGCCGCCAGCGCGTGCGCCAAGGTGGTCTTGCCCAGTCCCGGCAGGTCTTCGATCAGCAGGTGGCCATCGGACAGCAGCGCGACGAAAGCCAGCCGCACTTCGTGCGTCTTGCCCAGTACCAGTGCATTGACCTGCGCCTGCGCCCGTTTGAGGGCGTCGGCGAGGCCTTCGGATAGCATAGGGCGGGTGCTGGGAATGGCGGACATCGCGCTCTCGGTTCCGATCGTGGTCCGGAGAAGTGTAGCGAGATGGACGAAGAACAACGCGCGCGCCGATGGTTCCTTGTCGTGTGGGCAATCGTGACGGTGGTCAAGGTCGCGATCGCCGCGCGCCTGCCGCTGTTCGTCGATGAGGCGTTCTACTGGCAGGAGGGGCAGCACCTGGCGGCGGCGTATTCCGACCTGCCGGGGTTGACCGCGTGGCTGACGCGGCTGGGCGTGGAGCTCGGCGGGCATCACGTGCTCGCGGTGCGCGCGCCGTTCCTGCTGATCGCGGCGGTGCTGCCCTGGCTGGTGGCGCGCAGCGCCGCGCACTGGTTCGGCGCCGTCGTGGGATGGCAGGCGGCGTTGCTGACGGTGCTGATGCCGCTGTCGGGCACGCTGGGCGTGCTGGCGCTGCCCGACGTGCCGATGGCGCTGGCGACCGTGCTGTGCGCCGATGCGGGGGCGCGCATGCTGCGCGGCGTCGATGCGATGTCGGCCACCGAACTGGCGCTGGGCCTCATGCTGGGCGCGCTGAGCCACTACCGTTTCATCGGCGTGATCGGCGTGGGCCTGATCGCGCTGCTGTGGCTGCCGCAAGGGCGCGGCGTACTGCGCGATGCGCGGGTCTGGGTTGCCCTGGCGGCGGGCCTGTTGGCGTGGGCCCCCCTGCTGGCCTGGAATCTGGAGTACGCCGATGCGGGCCTGCGCTTCCAGTTGCTCGACCGTCATCCGTGGCGCTTCCATGGCGACGGCGCGCGCTTCCTGCTGGTGCAGGCGGCACTGGCCACGCCCCTGCTGTTCTGGGCGATGCTGGTGGTCAGCGTGCGCGGCATCCGCGGCGAGGGCGGCGGCGAGGGCGGCACCGGGCCCGAATGGCGCTATTTCGCGTTGCTGGGCGCGGTGTCCACCTTCGGGTTTTTCCTGCTGGGCTTCTTCGCCGACAACGAGCGCGTCAGTTTCCACTGGACGCTGCCAGGCTATCTGGCGCTGCTGCCCGTCGTGCCGCTGCTGCTGCGCGAATGGCCCCGCAAGAGGCGTCTGGCGACGTGGGGGCTGGCGGTCGCCGGTACGGTGCTGATGCTGGGTTACTACGTGGCGGTGTCGGTGCCCGGCCTGCGCCTGCAGGCGGCCGGCAGCAAGTACTACCCGGAGAATTTCGCCGGCTGGGACCGACTGGCGATGGAAGTGGAACAGGCGCGGGCGCGCATGCCGGAAGGAACAGCGTTGCTTGCGGACAGTTTCAAGACCGGCGCCGAGCTCGGTTTCGCGCTCGCAGACGCGCGCATCCCCGTGCTCGACCATCCGCTCAACCGCAAGCACGGCCGTGCCCCGCAGCTGCAGCTGTGGGGCCTGCAGCACGAGGGTCGCGTGAATGCACCCACCCTGCTGGTGGTGGGTGCAACGGACGTGAAGTTCAGCGCGCTGCTCGCCCACTACCAGCAGCTGTGCTCCATGGTAGGCCCGTTGCCGCCGCCGCAGGTCGTGAACATCGACCATGGCGCGCGCCGCTTCCTGCTGTTCGCGCTGCCGGGTGCCCGCCACAGCGGTGCCTGCATTTCGCCGGCCGTCGCCCATATCGATGTGCCACAGGCCGGCGCCCGCGTGGCGCGCCGCTTCAGCGTGGGCGGCTGGGTGGTGAAGGACGGTGTGGGGGTGACCCAGGTGGAGGTGTTGCTGGATGGCCGGGTGGTTGCCACCGCGACGGACTTCACCGACAACACGTGGGTGCAGCAGTTCCTCAAGGGCGGATCGCGCGACCCGCGCATGCCGCGCGTGCAGTTCGAGGCGCAGGTGGACGCCAGTGGGCTGCCCGCAGGTCGCCATTGGCTGGGCCTGCGGCTGACCGGCGGCGACGGCAGCGTGGAGACGTGGGCCGAACAGCCGTTGGTGCTGCGCTAGCGGATCAGGGCAGGTCGAAGCCTGCTTCGCGCAACATCCTCGCCACGGCGATCAGGGGCAGCCCCACCAGGGCTGTCGGGTCGGAGGACTCGATGGCATCGAACAGGGCGATCCCCAGTCCTTCCGACTTGAAGCTCCCGGCGCAGTCGAACGGCTGCTCCGCGTCCACGTAGCGTTCGATCTCGGCCGGGGCCAGGGCGCGGAAGCGCACGGTCGTGACATCGGCCGCTTCCAGCACGCGCCCGTCCCGGACCATGCACACGGCGGTGTGGAACCTGACCCGGCGACCGGACATCGCGCCCAACTGGGTGAGCGCCGCCTCGCGGTGGCCTGGCTTGCCCAGCGGCGCGCCATCCAGCTCGGCAGCCTGGTCCGAGCCGATGATCCACGTGCCGGGGTGCTGCGCGGCGATCGCCTCCGCCTTGGAGCGGGCCAGGCGTGCCGCCATGGCCGGGACGGCCTCACCGGGCAGGGGCGATTCGTCCACCTCCGGGCGCGCGATATGGAACGGCAGGCGCAGCCGTTCCAGCAGCTCGCGCCGGTAGCGGGACGTGGAAGCGAGCATCAACGGCATGGGAGGGGCACCGGCAGGACGGGCGGGGGAGTCTGCCCGTGGGCGCGGCGGGCGGCAAGCCAATCCTCGGCGGGTGGGGTGGTTTGACAGTTCAGGGTTTGATCCTTAACATTCAGCGGCTTATGTCCGCGAATACGCCCGAGCTGCTGGATGCGTGGCGCATGGTCGCGAACCGGCGCAGCTTCGAAGGCCGCCTGCCGTTGTCTGCCATGACCCGCCTGCAGGGCCTTCTGGCCGATACCGAAGGCGACGTGCGCTACACGGTGGAGTTCGACCACGATGCATTGCGGGTCCCGTACCTGGAACTGCACATCGAGGCCGGCCTGCCGTTGGTGTGCCAGCGCAGCCTGCGGCGTTTCGTGCTGCCGGTGGTACTGACGCAGCGGTTGGGTCTGGTGCGCAGCGAGGAGGAAGAGGCCGCGCTGCCGCCCGACTACGAGGCATTGCTGGTGCCGGAAGACGGCATGCTGCGCCCCGCCGACCTGGTGGAGGACGAACTGGTCCTCGCCGTGCCGGTGGTGGCGGTGGATCCGGCGTCCGACGCGGTGGAACGCGAATGGGCGGCGGACGAAGAAGAGGTGGCGAAGACCAGTCCGTTCGCGGCACTGGCCTCGCTGAAGAAGAACTAGCCGCTACGGCGGTCTGGCAACACGAACCGCAAGGTTCACCAACAGATACGAGAGCTGGAGCAATCCCATGGCTGTGCAGAAATCCCGCGTCACCCCGTCCCGTCGTGGTCAGCGTCGTTCGCACGACGCGCTGACCGCCAAGCAGCTGTCCACCGACCCGACCACGGGCGAGACGCACCTGCGCCACCATGTGACCGCCGACGGTTACTACCGCGGCAAGAAGGTCATCGCCACCAAGACCTCGGCGGTCGAGGAAGATTGATCCATGCAGCGCGCCCGCCCGCTGGCCGGGCGCGCCTTCCGCATGATCGATGACAACCTGGGCCCGCGGTCGGGCCGGCAATGGGAGCGTGCATGAGCGAGCCGGGCAACAAGGGGCGCATTTACGCGCGCATCGCCGGAACGGGCAGCTATCTGCCTGAGAAGGTGCTGACCAACGAAGACTTGGCCAAGCTGGTCGACACCAGCGACGAATGGATCCAGTCCCGTACCGGCATCCGCGAACGCCACATCGCTGCCGAAGGCCAGACCGCTGGCGACCTGGGTTACCAGGCCGCGCTGCGCGCGCTCGAAGCCGCGGGCGTGGATGCCTCGGATATCGACCTGATCGTCGTCGGCACCACCACCCCCGATCTGATCTTTCCGTCCACCGCCTGCCTTATCCAGGCGCGCCTCGGTGCGACCGGCTGCGCTGCGATGGACGTCAACGCCGCCTGCTCGGGCTTCATCTACGCGCTGAGCGTGGCGGAGAAATTCATCCGCTGCGGCGACGCCAAGACCGCGCTGGTCATCGGTACCGAAACCCTCAGCCGCATCGTCGACTGGACCGAGCGCACCACCTGCGTGCTGTTCGGCGACGGCGCCGGTGCTGCAGTGCTCAAGGCCGACACCGAGACGGGCGTGCTCAGCACGCACCTGCATGCCGACGGCAGCAAGAAGGAATTGCTGTGGAACCCGGTGGGCGTGTCGGCCGGTTTCAACAAGGACGAGCCGAACAACGGCATCCGCATCCACATGAAGGGCAACGACGTCTTCAAGTACGCCGTGAAGGCCCTGGATGGCGTGGTCGACGAGACGCTCCAGGCCAATGGTCTGGACAAGCACGATCTGGACTGGCTGATCCCGCACCAGGCCAACCTGCGCATCATCGAGGCCACGGCCAAGCGCCTGGACATGTCGATGGACCAGGTGATCGTGACGGTCGACAAGCACGGCAACACGTCGTCCGGTTCGGTGCCGCTGGCGCTGGATACGGCGATCCGCTCCGGGCGTGTCGAGCGCGGCCAGTTGCTGCTGCTGGAAGCGTTCGGCGGCGGCTTCACCTGGGGTTCCGTGCTGCTGCGTTACTGAGCCGCGCGTACGCACCTCCCGCCTGAGGAAAGGCGACGCTTCGCAGCGTCGCCTTTCGCGTTTCCGGCGACTTCATCGTGCGTTCGCGCGGTGCCCGCCATGGCGTGCGACACCTTGCCGCAGGCGCGTGCGCAATACGCCCCGGTACAGACAATCCGGCAGGTTCGCCCGTATCATCGCGGCCTGTTTTCACGCAGGGTGTCCGAGTGACTTCCACGCATCTCGCTTTCGTGTTTCCGGGCCAGGGTTCGCAGTCCGTCGGCATGTTGGCCGAACTGTCCGAGCTGCATCCGATCGTGCGCGAGACGTTCGCCGAAGCCTCCGACGGCGCGGGTGTGGACTTGTGGGCGCTGTCGCAGGGTGGCCCCGAGGAAATGCTCAACCGCACCGAATACACCCAGCCTGCGCTGCTGGCCGCCGGCATCGCCGTGTGGCGTGCATGGCAGCAGCAGGGCGGACCCGCGCCGGCGCTGCTGGCCGGGCACAGCCTGGGCGAGTACACCGCACTGGTCGCCGCGGGTGCGCTCTCGCTGAAGGATGGCGCGCACCTGGTGCGCCTGCGCGGGCAGCTGATGCAGGACGCCGCACCGACGGGCGTCGGCGCGATGGCGGCCGTGCTGGGCGCCGAGGATGCGCTGGTGGCCGAGGTGTGCACCCTGGCCTCCGACAGCAAGGTGGTCGTACCGGCGAACTACAACTCGCCCGGCCAGATCGTGATCGGCGGCGACAGCGAAGCGGTCGAGCGCGCCATCGCACTGCTTACCGAACGTGGCATCCGCAAGGTGGTGAAACTGGCCGTCAGCGTGCCGTCGCATACGCCCCTGATGCGGGAAGCGGCGAATCGACTCGCCGAGGTGATGGCGGGCCTGTCATGGCAGGCGCCGTCGCTGCCGGTGGTGCAGAACGTCGATGCGAAGGTGCACGATGGCGTGGACGCGATCCGCGACGCGCTGGTGCGCCAGCTGTACCTGCCGGTGCGCTGGACCGAATGCGTGCAGGTGCTGGCCTCCCAAGGTGCCACGCGTATCGCCGAATGCGGCCCCGGCAAGGTGCTCGCGGGACTGGTCAAGCGCATCGACAAGGGCCTGGATGCGCGAGCCATCGGCGGCGTAGGCGACTTCCAGGGCGCACTTGCCGACTGGCAGGGCTGACGTACGCCGCGTCCGCTTCCCTTATCCTGAGCCGCCACGCGCGGAACATTCCGAGGTCATCATCATGAGCAAGCCCCTGCAGGGTGAAATCGCGCTGGTCACCGGCGCCAGCCGCGGCATCGGCGCCGCCATCGCCGATGAACTGGCGGCACAGGGTGCAACCGTCATCGGCACCGCGACCACGGCGTCCGGTGCGCAGGCCATCGGCGAACGCATGGCGGGCTTGGGCGGCCATGGCCGTCAGCTCGACGTGACCGACGCGGCCGCAGTGGATGCGTTGATCGACGCCATCGCCAAGGAATTCGGCGCCATCTCCATCCTGGTCAACAACGCGGGCATCACCCGCGACAACCTGCTGATGCGCATGAAGGACGAGGACTGGCAGGCCATCCTCGACACCAACCTCACCAGCGTCTACCGCACGTCCAAGGCGGTGATGCGCGGCATGATGAAGGCGCGCAAGGGCCGCATCATCAACATCGCCTCGGTGATCGGCGTGACCGGCAATGCGGGCCAGGCGAACTACGCCGCGGCCAAGGCCGGTATCATCGCGTTCTCCAAGTCGCTGGCCAAGGAAATCGGCAGCCGCGGCGTGACCGTCAACGTGGTCGCTCCCGGCTTCATCGCCACCGACATGACCAAGGACCTGCCGGAAGAGACCAAGAAGGCGCTCGGCGAGCAGATCGCGCTGGGCCGCCTGGGCGAGCCTTCCGACATCGCCCACGCGGTGGCCTTCCTTGCGGGTCCGGCGGCCGGCTACATCACCGGCGAGACCCTGCACGTCAACGGCGGCATGTACATGCCGTAAGAATTAGCTGTAAGTGGTTGATTAGGTGGCGTTTGGCGATACCTGCCCGGCGTCCCCGGTTTCCACTACACTATCCCCGGTTTGCCTTCGCCCGGCGTCGGCAGAATCCAACAAGTCACCCATCTCCGTCTGGAGCGAATCCATGAGCAGCATCGAAGAACGCGTCAAGAAAATCGTCGTCGAACAACTCGGCGTGAAGGAAGAGGAAGTCACCACCAGCGCATCGTTCGTCGATGATCTGGGCGCCGACTCGCTGGACACCGTTGAACTGGTGATGGCGCTGGAAGAAGAGTTCGAATGCGAAATTCCGGACGAGGAAGCCGAGAAGATCACTTCGGTGCAGCAGGCCATCGACTACGTCAAGGCGCACGTCAAGGCGTAAGTCCGGCGTCTGCAGCAAACCGTGTCGGGGCCGCGCATGCGGCCCCGCGCGTATCCGGCCCCCATGCGCCCGCGTAGGGCGCGGCCGCCAAGAGTCATGAGGAATCCGATATGAGCCAGCGTCGTCGCGTCGTCATCACCGGCATGGGCCTGGTGTCCCCCCTGGGCAATGACATGGCCACCAGCTGGGACGGCATCGTCAACGGGCGTTCGGGCCTGGGCCCGATCACCACCTTCGACACCGAGGGCTACAGCACGAAGATCGCGGGCGAGATCCGCGGTTTCGACCCGACCACCTTCGTGCCGCCGAAGGACGTGAAGAAGATGGACTCCTTCATCCATTACGGCCTGGCCGCGTCGCTGATGGCGATGGAAGACGCCGGGCTGGAAGTGACGGAGGCCAATGCCGAGCGCATCGGCGCCATCATCGGCGCGGGCATCGGTGGCATCCTCGGCATCGAGGAAACCGCGGTGAAGCTGCACGAAGGCGGCCCGCGCAAGATTTCCCCGTTCTACATCCCCAGCACCATCATCAACATGCTGCCGGGCCACCTGAGCATCATGAAGGGTCTGAAAGGCCCCGGTTATTCGGCGGTCTCGGCGTGCGCCACGTCGAACCACTCCATCGGCATCGCCATGCGCACCATCCAGTACGGCGATGCCGACGTGATGGTCGCCGGCGGTGCCGAGCGCGGTTCGTCGCCGACCTCGGTGGGCGGTTTCTGCGCGATGAAGGCCATGTCCACCCGCAACGATGATCCTGCACGCGCGTCGCGTCCGTGGGACAAGGACCGCGACGGCTTCGTGCTGGGCGACGGCGCCGGGATCCTGGTGCTGGAGGAATACGAACACGCCAAGGCGCGTGGCGCCCGCATCTATTGCGAGCTGGCGGGCTTCGGCGCCTCGCAGGACGCCTTCCACATGACGGCGCCCAGCGAGAACGGCGAAGGCCCGTCGCGCTGCATGCTGTCGGCGCTGAAGGACGCCGGCCTGAATGTCGACCAAGTGGAATACCTCAACGCGCACGGCACCTCCACGCCGCTGGGCGACCTGGCCGAAACGCTGGCCATGAAGCGCGCGCTGGGCGACCACGCGTACAAGATCATGGTCAGCTCCACCAAGTCGATGACCGGCCACCTGCTGGGTGCGGCGGGCGGCGCGGAAGCCATCTTCTCCGTGCTGGCCATCCACCACGGCATCATCCCGCCGACCATCAACCTGGACGAACCGGGCGAAGGCTGCGACCTGGACTACGTGCCGCATACGGCACGCGAGAAGAAGATCGACGTGGCGATGTCGAACGGTTTCGGCTTCGGCGGCACCAACGGCACGCTGGTGTTCAGGCGGATCTGAAGCGGTGCCGGAAAAATCGCCGACGTCACCCCGGCGAAAGCCGGGGCCCAGCGTCTTACGCTTCAACCGCAGGACAAGGCACTGGGTCCCGGCTTTCCCCGGGATGACGAAGCCATGATCGAAACGCGCGCTCTTCCGTCGGACATCGACCTGCTGGCCCTGCATCGCCTCGATCCGCTGCGCTATCCGGTGCTGCTGGAATCGGTCGCGTCGGGCACCGCCCAGGGCCGTTGGGACTTCCTGCTGGTGGCCGATGGCAAGGGGCTGCGGCTGGATGCTGACGGCGTCACCCGCGATCTGCAGGGCAACGCGGAGACCGGCGACTTCCTTGCCGCGCTCGATCGGCACTGGCAGGCCGAGCGCACGCCGCGCGAGGAGCCACGCTGGCCGTTCCGAGGCGGCTGGGCCTTGCTGCTGGCGTATGAGCTGGCGCAGCAGGTGGAGCCGGTGCTGCGATTGCCCCGTGGGGCCGCGGCGCACCCCGTCGCCCTCGCGCTGCGCTGTCCCGCCGCCGTACTGCGCGATCGCAGCACCGGCGATTGCGTGATCGTGGCGGAAGCGGGGCAGGGCGACCTGATCGCATGCACGGTGGCCGACGTGGCGGTAGCGACGCGACAGCCGGACCTGCCCATGTGGCAGCCGCCGTCACGCATCGACGAGGACGCGCCGGAGCGCTTCACCGAAGGCGTGCAGCGCATCCTCGATTACCTCCGTGCCGGCGACATCTTCCAGGTCAATCTCTCGCGCGCCTGGCATGCGCGCTTCGAAGCGGAACTGGATCCGGCCGCGCTGTACGCCCGCCTGCGTACCGCCAATCCCGCGCCGTTCGCAGGCCTGTTCGCCACGCCGGGCTGGACGGTGGTGAGTTCATCGCCCGAGAGGCTGGTCTCGGTGCGTGGCGAGGTGGTGGAGACGCGCCCGATCGCCGGCACCCGCCCGCGCTTCGAGGGCGACGATGACGCGGCACGCATCCGCGAACTCGTCGGCCACCCGAAGGAACGCGCCGAACACGTCATGCTGATCGACCTGGAACGCAACGACCTGGGCCGCGTCTGCACCCCGGGCAGCGTGCAGGTGGACGAGCTGATGACGGTGGAGAGCTACGCGCACGTGCACCACATCGTCAGCAACGTGCGCGGTCACCTGCGTGCGGATGCGACGCCCGGCGACGTGATCCGTGCCACCTTCCCCGGGGGCACCATCACCGGCTGCCCGAAGGTGCGCTGCATGCAGATCATCGCGGAACTGGAACAGGTCCCACGCGGCGCCTACACCGGCGCGTTCGGCTGGCTCAACCGTGACGGCGACCTGGACCTGAACATCCTGATCCGCAGTGCCGAAATCCTCGCCGAGGGAACGGGCAGCGTGGCCCGCTTCCGCACCGGGGCCGGCATCGTCGCCGATTCGGTCCCGGAAAAGGAGCTGGACGAAACCCGCGCCAAGGCCCGTGGCGTGCTGAAGGCGCTGGAAGGCTGACCCCGCGCCTACAGCCTGAGACGACGACCGGGTATCCTGCACAGCCCGCTTCAAGCACCGAGGACTACGTGGCGTCAGCTCTCAAGCGCGGTTGCCGCTTCATCGTCATCCTGTTCGCCCTGCTGCTGGCCGTGGCGGTGGGTGCCGGCCTCTGGCTGTGGCAGGGGCATCGGGGTTTCGCGGATGCGCCCATCGGCGGCACGACGGCCGGTGCGACGGTGGAAGTGGCCTCGGGCGATGCCTTCCCCACGGTCCTGCGCAAGCTGCGCGAGAGTGGGGTGTCGCATGGCACCGACCTGCAGTGGCGCCTGCTGGCGCGCCAGACGAACACCGCCAGCCAGCTGAAGGTCGGCGAGTACGCCCTGGCGCCCACGCTGACCCCGCGCGAACTGCTGAAGCGCATGCGGGAGGGCCGCACCCTCCAGTACCGGTTCACGCTGGTGGAGGGCTGGAACATCCGCCAGGTCCGCGCGGCGCTGCGCAACGCCTCGCCCCTGCAGCAGAAGACCGCGCAGATGAGCGATGCCGAACTGATGGCCGCGCTGGGCCATCCCGGCCAGCATCCGGAGGGACGCTTCCTGCCCGAGACCTACGTCTATACGCGCAGCGAGTCCGACCTGGACGTGCTCAAGCGTGCCTACGCCGCCATGGAGAAGGCACTGGCCGCGGCCTGGGAAGCGCGAGCACCCGGCATCCCGCTGCAGTCGGCGGAGGAGGCGCTGATCCTGGCCTCGATCATCGAGAAGGAAACCGGCATCGCCGAGGAACGTCCCGCCATCGCCGGCGTGTTCGCGCGCCGGCTGAAGATCGGCATGCCGCTGCAGACCGATCCCACCGTCATCTACGGCATCGGCAGCGGCTACGACGGCAACATCCGCCGCCGCGACCTGACCACCGATACTCCGTACAACACGTATACCCGCAAGGGGCTGACGCCCACGCCGATCGCCATGCCCGGCGCGGATGCGCTGCGGGCGGCAGTGAATCCGACCGACGGCGATGCGCTGTATTTCGTCGCCGTCGGCGACGGCAGCGGCCGGCACATCTTTTCGGCCACGCTCGCCGAGCACAACGCCGCCGTCGCGCGCTACCTGGTCACCCGCCGCGAGACCCTGCGCAAGGCGGAAGCGCCATGAGCGAGGCCGTGCTGACCCAGCCGCGCCTGGTCACGCTGGAAGGCGGCGAGGGCGCCGGCAAGACCAGCGCCATCGCGGCCATCCGCGACCGCCTGCAGGCGGCCGGCCACGAGGTGGTGCTGACGCGCGAACCCGGCGGTACACCGCTGGCCGAGCGCATCCGCGAGTTGCTGCTCAATCCGCAGGACGAAGCGCTGGCGCCGGAGACCGAGCTGCTGCTGATGTTCGCCTCGCGCGCGCAGCACGTGCGCGAAGTCGTACGCCCTGCGCTGCGTCGCGGCGCGTTCGTCGTCAGCGACCGTTTCACCGATTCCAGCTATGCCTACCAGGGCGCGGGCCGCGGCCTGGACCCCGAGTGGATCGCCGCCCTCGAGCGCCGCGCCGTGGGCGTGAAGCCGGGACTCACCCTGCTGCTTGACCTGGACGTGCGCGAAGGCCGTGCCCGTACCGCCGGCCGCGACCTGTGGCCGGACCGGATCGAGAGCGAGCAGGACGACTTCTTCGAGCGCGTGCGCGCCGGCTTCCGCGCGCGCGCCGCTGCCGAGCCGCAACGTTTCCGCGTGATCGATGCGGCGCAGCCGCCGGCAGGCGTCGCGGCCGCGGTGGAAGCGGCCATCACCGCCTACCTGCGTACGCTGACGGACAGCGACCTGGCATGAGCACGGCGTTCTCCCCCTGGCAGCAGCGTGCGTACGACCATGCGGTCGCGGCGCTGGAGGCTGGCCGCCTCGGTCACGGCCTGCTGGTCTGCGGCCCTGCGGGGTTGGGCAAGCGCGCGGTGGTGGACCGCCTGGCGCGCCGCGTGCTGGCGCAGCAGCGCGATGCACGGGGCGAACCTGCGCCGAACGACCGTAGTGCGCACCTGATCGAGGCCGGCACCCATCCCGACCTGCAGGTGGTGTCGTTCGCGCCCACCAAGGACGGCAGCAAGCTGCGCACCGAGATCGTCATCGACCAGGTGCGCGAGGTCGCGCGGAAGCTGGCGCTGACACCGCAATACGGCCAGGCGCAGGTGGCGATCCTCGATCCCGCCGACGCCATCAACCGCGCGGCCTGCAACGCACTGCTGAAGACGCTGGAAGAACCCGCCCCGGGCCGATATCTGTGGCTGGTCAGCGCGCAACCCGCACGCCTGCCGGCGACGATCCGCAGCCGTTGCCAGCGCATCGAGTTCCGCCTGCCCCCGCACGATGAGGCCCTCGCCTGGCTGCGGGCGCAGGGCCATGCCGAGGCCGACGCCCAGCGCGCCCTGGATGCCGCGCGCGGCCATCCAGGCCTGGCGGACGACTGGCTGCGCCACGATGGCCTGGCCCTGCGCGAAGCCGTGGCGCGGGACCTGAAGCGGCTGGAGCAGGGCGAGATCGGCGTGGTGGAAACCGCGCAGCGCTGGGCCAACGATGAATTGGCCGATGCTCGCCTGCGCCATGCCGCCGATCTTGCGCTGGAGCAGGCGGGCCGCATCGGCTTGACCGATCCGGCGCGATTGAACAAGCTGGCCACCTGGTTCGACGCCGCCAATCGCACCCGCTACCTGTTGCGGACCACGGTGCGCGCCGACCTGGCCATGGTGGAACTGCTGCTGGCGTGGGCCGGCAGCGACCGCGGACGCGCCGTCGGCGCGCGGCGCGGCTGACCGACACGCACGGAGACGGGGAATGAATGCAGCAGGTGGACGGCAGGGCATCCTGTCACTGGCAGTGAAGGACAAGGCCGCGCTGTACAACGCCTACATGCCGTTCGTGAAGGGTGGCGGCATCTTCGTGCCCACGCCCAAGCGCTACTTCCTCGGCGACGAGGTCTTCCTGCTGCTCACGCTGCCCGAGTCCAGCGACCGCCTGCCGGTGGCCGGCAAGGTGGTCTGGGTGACGCCAGCGGGCGCCCAGGGCAACCGTGCGGCCGGCATCGGCGTGCAGTTCGCCGAGACCAGCGAAGGCGAAGCGATCAAGAACCGCATCGAGACCATGCTGGCCGGCAGCCTCAGCGGCGAGAAGCCCACGCACACCATGTGAGGCGCGTCCGCGTCGCGCGCGGACACCCGCTTTCACGCAGGCTTTCGTCCCGGCTGGCCAGCATGCAGGCCTCGTTTCCCGTGGCAGGCATTCCATGGCGCGCCCCATCTGGACCGGTACCCTGTCGTTCGGTCTGCTCAACATCCCCGTGTCGCTGATGTCCGGCGAGCGCAAGGTCGATATCAGCTTCCGCATGCTGGACTCGCGCGACAGGAAGCCCATCCGCTTCGAACGCGTGAACGCCGAGACCGGCGAGGAAGTCCCGTGGAAGGACATCGTCAAGGCGTTCGAGTACGACAAGGGCAGTTACGTGGTGGTGGAGAAAGACGACATCGCGTCGGCCGCCCCGCAGACGCACGAGTCGGTGGAGGTCGAGGCCTTCGTCGACCGCGACGACATCGGCATCCGCTTCTACGAAAAGCCCTACATTCTGGTGCCCGGCAAGAAGGCCGAGAAGGGCTATGTGCTGCTGCGCGACACCCTGGCCAGCACCGGCAAGGTGGGCGTGGCGCGGGTGGTGATCCGCACCCGCGAATACCTGTGCGCGGTGATCCCGGAGGGTGATGCACTGGTCCTGATGATGCTGCGCTATCCGCAGGAACTGGTGGAACCGGACGAATACAAGCTGCCCGCCGGCAAGGCATCGGATTACCGCATCACCGCCAAGGAGCGCGAGATGGCCGAGAGCCTGATCGGCTCGATGTCGGCCAAGTGGGCGCCGGACGACTATCACGACGAGTTCCGCCAGCGGCTGGAAGCCATCATCAAGAAACGCATCAAGGCCCGCGGCGCCACCACGAAGATCAAGGACGACGACGCGCCCGAGCGCGAGGACGCCGCCACCAACGTGGTCGATTTCATGGCGCTGCTGCAGAAGAGCCTGGACACCAAGAAGCGCACGCCGGGGAAGACGCCTGCGAAGAAGGCGCCCGCGAAGAAGGCCCCGCGCAAGGCGGCCAAGGCCGCGAAGAAGGCCCCCGCGAAGAAGGCGGCGCGCAAGGCCGCGTCGCGCTGACGCATGGCGGGCGGGCGCCGCGTCGTGCCGGTGGAAGGCGTCGGCACCGGCGCCAACGGACGCGCCTTTCTGTACGTGCTGCCCTGCGCCTACGAGGACCACGCCAAGCTGGGCATCGCCACCGATCCGCTTCGGCGCATGCAGGCGTTCTCGCCGCGCTACTACGCGTTCTTCGACCTCGACCGCGGCTGGCTGGCCGAGGCAGCCAGCGTGCGCGAGGCCCGCAGCTGGGAGACGCGTCTGAAGCGCGATCTGCGCCTGCACGCCGCGCCGCCGCCGCTCATCGTGCCCGCGCGTGCGGCGGGCCGGACCGAATGGTTCCGTGGCGCGGAAACCGCTTTGAGCGCCGCACGCACTGCCCTCGAGGACGCGGGTTTTACCCTCCATCCGCTGCGGGGCTGGGTGGCGGAGCGGCTGGCCGCGCAGCGCGAGCACTTGGGCGCGGGCGAGCAGGCCGCCATCGCCCGCTACGGTCCCGTGGACGGCTGGCCGCTTGCACGGTCGGGCACGCCCTGGGCCGTGCTGCGCGACGCGCTCGATGCCTACCGCGTGCTCGACGTGCCGCTGGACGATGCCGTTTCGCCGGCCCTGCGTGCGTGGCATGCACGCAACAGCCTGTCGCCCGGCTGACCCCGTGCGCGGCCCAGCCGCTACTTGCACGCGCTGTTGACGGTCGTGGCGTCATAACGGGGTCGAGGAGCCTCCATGAGCCTGCAGGAATACCGACGCAAGCGCCGTTTCGACCGCACTCCCGAGCCGGACGCGGACGTACAGCGCGGGCGCGGCAAGCGCCCCATCTTCGTCGTACAGCTGCACCACGCCAGCCGGCGCCATTACGACTTCCGCCTGCAGGTGGGCGACACGCTCAAGAGCTGGGCGGTGCCGAAGGGCCCCAGCTTCGATCCCGACGTGAAACGTCTGGCCGCCGAAGTCGAGGACCACCCCATCGACTACGCCGAGTTTGAAGGCGAGATACCGAAAGGGCAGTACGGCGGCGGCCATGTCGCCACCTTCGACCGCGGCCTGTGGAGCACCGATGGGGATGCCGAGGCGCAGCTGGCGAAGGGGCATCTGCGCTTCCGCATGTTCGGCGACAAGCTCAAGGGCGGGTGGCACCTCGTGCGCACGCATGCGCCGGCGCGCCAGCCGCAGTGGTTGCTGTTCAAGGAACGCGACGATTTCGCCGGCCCGCGCGAGGCCGACGATCTGCTCGAAGACGTCACGCCGCCACCGGACGCGCGTCCCGCCAGGCGCAGGCGCGCAGCGGCGAAAGCCGGCGCACGCGCAGCATCCCGCGCCCAGCAGGCCGCCGCGCCCCGTGAGCGCTGGGCGCATCGCGCCGCCCGGCTCGATGGTGCGCGTGCCACGTCGAAGCATCCGGGATTCCGCGCCCCGCAACTGGCGAAGCTCCAGCAGGAGGTGCCTGCCGGCGACGACTGGCTGCACGAAGCGAAATGGGACGGCTACCGCCTGATCGCCGAAATCCGGCGCGGCCGCGTGCGCCTGTGGTCGCGCAACGAACGCGAATGGACTAGCCAGGCGCCGGAGATCGTCAGTGCGCTCGAAGCGCTCGATCTGGACGAGGCGGTGCTCGACGGCGAACTGGTCGCCGGTGCGGGACGGCAGGAGGACTTCGGCCTGTTGCAGGCCACGCTGGCGGGCGAGAAGAACGCCACGTTGTCCTATGTCCTGTTCGACATCCTGCAGGTGGACGGCGTGGATCTGTCCGGCAGCCCGCAGTACCAGCGCAAGGCGCTGCTGGCGGAAATCCTGAAGTCGCCGCCGGACCGCCTGGTCTACAGCTCCCACATCGTCGGCCGTGGCGAGGAGGCATTGAAGATGGCGATCGAGAGGGGGCTGGAGGGCATCATCTCCAAGCGCGCCGACGCGCCCTATCATGCCGGCCGCGGCGATGCCTGGCGGAAGATCAAGCAACGCGATGCCGAAGAGTTCGCCGTGGTCGGCTTCACCGCGCCGAAGGGTCGGCGCGCCGGGCTGGGTGCACTGCTGCTGGCCACCCCCGACGGCGCCCGCGGCTGGCGCTATGCCGGGCGCGTCGGCACGGGCATGAGCGATGCGCTGCTCGATTCCTTGGCCAAGCAGCTGGTCCCGGGCGCGCGCGCTACGCCCACCGCCCGGGTGGACGTGGACGATCCCGAACTGCGCCGCGCGCGCTGGGTCGTGCCGCGCCTGGTCGCCGAGGTGTTCCATCACGGCCGTGGCAATCAGGGTCTGCTGCGCCAGCCCGCGCTGAAGACCCTTCGCCGTGACAAGCGGCCGGCAGACCTGCGTGAAGCACGTCCCTCTGCCGGAGATGCCGCCATGCCTGCCACGCGCACGCACGCCCCCGACGCCATGATCGAACTGACCCATCCCGGGCGCGTGGTCTTTCCGGACAGCGGCACCACCAAGCAGCAGGTGTTCGACTACTACCGTGCGGTGGCACGCTGGCTGCTGCCCGAGTTGGACGGGCGCCCGCTCTCGGTGGTGCGATGTCCGCAGGGCGCAGGGCGGCCGTGCTTCTTCCAGAAGCATCACACGGCCGGCATGGATCGGGTGGAGGCGGTGCCGCTGGAAGAGGAGGGCGGCACGCGTGCGGATTACCTGGTGGTGCGCGATGAGGCCGGTCTGCTCGAACTGGTGCAGTTCAACGCGCTGGAATTCCATCCCTGGGGCGCGCGGGCCGACGCCCCGGACCTGGCGGACCGCATCGTCTTCGATCTCGACCCGGGCCCCGACGTGGCGTGGCCGCGCGTGGTGGAGGCCGCGCGCCTGGTACGCAAACGCCTGCGTGCGCTGGGGCTCACGTCGTTCGTCCGCACCTCGGGCGGCAAGGGCCTGCACGTGGTGGTGCCGCTGAAGCCCCCGTGTCCGTGGCTGCAGGTGAAGGCGTTCGCGCACGCCTTCGCCGACGCGATGGCCGCCTCCGATCCGCTTGCCTATGTGGCCACCGCGACCAAGAAGTTCCGCAAGGGCAGGATCTTCATCGACTACCTGCGCAATGGGCGCGGCGCCACCAGCGTGGCGTCCTTTTCGCTGCGGGCGCGCGAAGGCGCACCGGTCGCCATGCCGTTGCGCTGGGAAGAACTGGGGCGCATCAAGGGCGGCGATGCCTATACGTTGACCAGCACGCCGCGCCGCATGGGCCGGCTGCGGGCGCATCCGTGGGGCGACTATGGCCGGCGCAGGCAGGACCTGGCATCGGTCAGCAAGGCGCTCTCCGTACTAGAGGAGCAACCCGTGCCGGAAAAGCGGCGTCGCAAGCGTTCATGAACCGCGGCGCGTGCGCTTGAGGAAGCGGGTCGCCGCCTGTTCCCATTGCCGGGGGCCACGCGCATTCGCCGCCACGCGCTGCAAGCGGCCGTCTTCCCAGCCTTCGAACACGCGCGGGTCCACGTAGCAGCGCTCGCAGATGCGCGGGGTGTTGCCGAGGATGGCGGCGGTGTCGCGCAGGACCTGCATGCGGACCTGCCGACGGGCCGCTTCCGCCTCGGGCACCTCCATCGTCGCCAGTGTGCGGAAGGCGAACAGCGTGGCACCCCAGGTACGGAAATCCTTCGCGGTGAACGGGCCGCCCAACACCTCCTGCAGGTAGGCGTTGACGTCACCGGAGCCGATGCGTTGCACGGTGTCGCCATCGCGGTACTGGAACAGCGCCTGCCCGGGCAGTTGCCGGCAGCGGCGCACCAGCCGCACCAGGCGTGCATCGTCGACGCGCGCTTCCAGCGTCTTGCCGCCCTTGCCGCGGAAGGCGAAGCGCACTTCGCTGCCTGCGATGAAGCGCGCATGCACGTTGCGCAGCGTGGTGATGCCGTAGGAGCCGTTGGCCTTCTGGTAGCTGGCGTTGCCCACGCGCAGCAGGGTCTGTCCCAGCAGGGCCACCACCAGCGCCACGACCTTGCCGCGCGGAAACCCTGGCAGTGCCAGGTCGGCGCGGACGCGTCGGCGCAGGCGGGGCAGGGCGTCGGCGAAGGCGAGCAGGCGGTCGTACTTGCGTGCGCCGCGTTCGGCATGCCAGTCGCGATGGTAGCGGTACTGCTTGCGGCCGCGCGCGTCGCGGCCGGTGGCCTGCAGGTGTCCGTTGGCCTGCGCGCAGATCCACACGTCGGTATAGGCCGGCGGAATGGCCAGGCGACGGATGCGCGCCAGCGTGGCAGGCGCGCGCACGCGGCGCCCGCGCGCGTCCAGGTACACGAAACCGCGCCCGTGCCGCTGCCGTCGCAGGCCGGGCATCGCATCCGAGGTATGCAGCAGCCCGGCCATCGCGCCTCAGAAGTCGTCCACGAATTCCAGCACCAGGCCGTACTGGCCTGCGATGTCGGCGGCGGCCTCGCGGACCCGGTCGGCGTGCGGCGACAGCACTTCGATCTCCAGGGCGCGCACATCGCCGCCGCGGTCGTCCATCAGTCCGGCGGAACTGGAATCCTCATCGTCCATGTGCGGCATGAGGTCGGCCAGTTCCTCGGCCCGCTCCACGCCCTCCATGCCGTGCAGGTCGGCCAGAAGGGCATCGAATCCGGTACGCGGACCGGTGGCCCGCAGTCTGATCATGGTCATGGCGTTCCTCTGCGCGTGGCGCGTATGTGTCCGCCCCGAACTTAGGCGTGGCCGGGTCACGCTTTCGTGAAGCCGATGCCGCCGCGCCCGATGGTGTTCAGGCACGGCATGGCGTCCGACATCGCCGCGCATCGCGCTACCATCCGAACCGGCTTCTGCTTCTTGTGGGGAACAAGGATGAAGGGGATGCATGGAATGGCACGATGGCGGCTGGGTGCCCTGCTGTGCCTGATGTTGCTGTGCGTGTCGTTGCGGGCGCACACGCAGGCGCTGGTCGGCCTGCGTGTACTGCCACATGCGGGCGCCGACACATCGTTCTCGGGGTGGCGGCATGAAGGACCGGTGCCACCCCTGCTGACAGTCCCGCTGGAGCTGGGCGACGAGGTGTATGGCGCCACCCTGCAATTGCAGGCCGCGCAGCCGGGTGAAACCTGGCGCGTGCGCGTGCAGTACGAAACCAGCCTGGGCCTGAGCGCGGAAGGGCCGCACCTGGACCTGACCGGCTGGAAGCACTGCGTTTCCGGCTGGGAAGCGGCGGAGGCGGTGGATGCGGTCTCGTTCGTCCTGCCGACGCCGTCGGCCGAGCAGCACGCGTGCTTTCCGCCCTACACCCAGGCAGAGCTGGAGCAGGCGGTACGCGCGCACACCACCGCTCAGGGCGACCCGTCGCAGGCGGATGACTGGATTCCTCGCATCGGCCAGGACGATGCGCTGGGCACGGTGCTGCCGTTCGTGGCGATCAGCACGGTGCGGGTGCGGGTGGAGGTGCTGCGGAAGGGCAGATGGGTGGTGGTATCGACGGTATCGTTCCTGCCGCCGATGGGGTGTTGAGACACGTTCGCGCGCTCGACGCCGCCTGCGCCCGCTTCCACAAGAAAAGGACACGCCGCATGGGGCCGTCACGCGATCTCGGATTTCGTGTCGCAATCTCCTGCACGCACGCAAGGATTGTGAGGCGCAGCTTGGCGCGACTGCGAACGGGTTCAACAAAACGATGGATTCTTCCGAACAAGCGCCACGAGGCTCGCCGCTGCGATCTTCACGGCGTGTCCACGTACTCCAACCTAAGCTGAAGTGGACTTGCGGCTACCGCTGAAAAGGCCGCTATATTCCGGGGCCCCAAGACGAAGGAGGATTGGAATGTTTACGACCAACAAGAAGAAACACCTGGCGATGGCGCGTGTGCTCGGCGTGGCGATCGTCGCGGGCGTGGGCCTTGCCGGCTGCGCCACCTACGACGACGAGTTCGCCACCATCAACTCGCGCCTCGACCAGCTCGACACCAAGGTGCAGGGCGCTGCGCAGAGTGCCGAATCCGCCAACCAGTCGGCGCAGCAGGCCAATCAGCGTCTGGACCAGATGGAAAGCCGCGTCCGGCAGCTCGAGGAAGCACCGCGCCGCGTGCCGCGCGGTTGATCGTTCTCGCCAGGTTGTGACGAACGGTTTCAACCCGGGATCCGGTGACCTCTTGTGGTCACCGGTTTCTCTGCTTTGCCCACTTTTCGTTTCGAGGAACCGTCCCATCCGCATGTTCATGCACCCTGCGATCCGGAGCGCCTGTGGCGCACTGCTGTTGGCGCTGGCTTTCGCGAGCAGCGATGTGGTGCGCGCCGAAGAGAGCACCGCATCCTCCGTCGCGTCCGTCGACCTGCTTCCGCCCGAACAGGACGTGTCCGAGACGGTGATCGAGCTCGCCGGTTGGGTGGTCGCCGCCAGGGACAGCGAAGGTTTCCCGTTCGCGGTCATCGACAAGGCCGCTGCGCAGATTCTGGTGTTCGGCGGCGATGGACGCCTTCGCGGTGCGGCGCCCGGTCTCTTCGGCTCGGCGATCGGCGATCACACGGCCCCGGGCATCAGCGGCCTCGCGCTTCGCGAGATTCCGGGCCGGGATCGGACGACGCCTGCCGGTCGCTTCGTGGGCGGTTATGGCCCGTCGATCGATGCGGGTCGCGTGCTGTGGGTGGATTACGATTCCGCAGTCTCGATCCACCCGACGGCGACCGGCGTCCCGGCCGAGAGGCGCGTCGAGCGCCTGGCCTCGCCTTCGCCGGACGACAACCGCGTCACCCACGGCTGCATCAACGTCGCACCCGAGTTCTACGAGCAGGTCATCCGCCCGACGTTCGAGCGGGGCGGGGTGTTCTACATCCTGCCGGACAAGGACTCATTGGCGGACACCTTCCCGGAGTTCGTGCGCAGTCGCGCCACCGCGCAGAGCAGCAAGGGAAGACGCGCACGGTCCGCGCGCCGCTGAAGAGCGCGTTGGCGCACCGCCTCTGGCGTGCGATGCCTCGAAGCGGTTGACCCTGCGCGCGGCTCAATCATCCCCACCTTCGGTGAATTCACCTGATCCGGCCGTCCGGGCGCACAATGCGCTCCCTCATTCGATCTGGATCACGCATGGACACCGAAACCATCCTCAGCGCCGCCCTGCGGGAAGCGGGTTACGGGCCTGACGCCATCGGCTCGGCCTTGCCGAGGATCCTGCGCATCCTGGAAGCCGAGGACGTACGCATCGAAATGGGGCGCCCGCTGTCGCGCAAGGAGCGCGAGTACGTGCGCCTGCAGCTCGAACTCGGGCTCGGGGTGTCCGAGATCGTCGCCGCCATGAAGAAATGAGCGGCGGCGAGGCCTGCGGACGGGGAGCCTTATGAAGCCTGTCGCCGATCCGCGCCGGCGGCATGCCCGTGCCGCAGGTAGGGCAGGGCGAACAGGTGCAGCCCGGTGAACAGCTGCAGGAACAGCGGTGGCAGCGGCGCGTACGTCACCCACGCCGGCGGTTCGTGCTGTGCGGCCGCGCGCCAGGCGAAGTTCAGCGCGACCGTCAGCGTGAACACGATCGAGAGCCCGCGGTGGCTCTGCCTTGAGAAGCGCGCGAGGCTCATGCCGTCTCCTTGCGCTGGCGTTCGATCATCTTCCAGCCGTTGCCGGACGGGTCACGGAAGCCGGCGTCGACCTGGCCGTAGCGGCTGATGGGTTCCTGGACGAATTCCACGCCCTTCGCACTCAGCGCCTCGTACGTCGCACGACAGTCCTTCACCTGCAGCACCAGGGGCGGCATGGCGCCCTTCGCTACCAGTCCGTGCAAGGCGTCGGCGGTGGCGGCGTCGTGCACCGGCGGGCCGGGCCGGAACAGGCCCAGCTGCAGGGTCGGTTGTTCCGGATGCTGCACCGTCAGCCAGCGATAGTCGCCGTTGCGCACGTCCGCCTGGACGCGGAAGCCCAGCCTGTCCACGTAGAACGCCAGCGCCTCGTCCTGGTCGCGCACATAGATGCCTATTACCTCGATGCCTTCGCTCATGGAGCCTCCTCGGTCGGGGCAGCCACCTTAGTCGCGCCCGCCCGCCGGCGCTTCTCCAGAACTGCGCTCTTCAGGTCCGGACGTTCCACCGCGCGCACCACGCACTCCGGCATGCCTCCGCGGGTGTCCAGGGCGTTGCGCGCGCGCAGGCGGCATTCGCCCGGGCTTTCGCCGGTGATGTCGCGGAAGATGCGGCCGAAGGTGCCGATGCTGCGCCAGCCGGTCTGCAGCGCGATGTCGGTGACGGGCGCATCGGTGTCGCGCAGCAGCGCCGCAGCGCGCTCGATGCGCCGCGTCAGCAGGTAGCGGTGCGGCGGCAGTCCGAAGGCCTGCTTGAAGCCGCGGGCGAAATACGCCGGCGAAACCGCGCTGAGCTCGGCCAGCCGCGGGATGGGCCAGTCCTGGTCGGGAGCGGCATCCATGCGGTCCTTCGCGCGCAGCAGCCGGCGCAGCAGGTCAGGGCGGGGTTTCACCGTGGAGGACGCTTCGCGGGTACGGACGGCCATTGTGCCGCGTCCGCCCCGCCGAGCCAGGATGGCGATAATGGCCGGGCCCGCCGGCCCGGCATCGATGAGGTAATCGGCATGATCCTTCGCACGAGGTTTCTCCTGGTGTGGCTGCTGGCCGTCGTGATGCCAGCGGTGTGGGCGGCGCCGCCCGTGCCTGCCGCCCCGGACGGTGCAGGCGTGCAGGGCCCGCTGGCGCACCTGCCGGCGCTGAAGGGCGACTATTTCCCGCTGACGGACCGCGGTTCTGGGCGCGTGCACCACATCTTCGTGCGCTACCCCGAGGGCTACGACGCCGCCGCGCCGACGCGCTACCCGGTGGTGTACGTCCTGGACGGGGACAGCCTGTTCCCGCTGCTGGCGCCGACGCACCTGTTCCTGCATTACGACGAGCAGTTGCCCGAAGCGATCATCGTCGGCATCGCCTACGGCGGCTTCGACCCGGCCGTCAACCGGCGCAATACCGACTTCACCGCGCCCGGGCCGGATGCCACTCCGGAGCAGGGTGGAGCGCCGGGCTTCCTGGCCTTCCTGCGCGACCGGCTGGTGCCCGAAGTGGAGCGCCGCTACGCCGCCGACCCCGCACGGCGCATCCTGCTGGGGCAGTCGCGTGGCGGTTACTTCGTGCTGTGGTCGGCGCGCGAGGCGCCGGACCTGTTCTGGGGACGCATCGCCAGCAATCCGGCGCAGGGCCCGGCGCGGGAGCAGCTGTTCGCGCCGGCCTCGGCCCATGCCCGCCAGGACCTGCGGGTGGCGGTGGTCAGCGGCACCCGCGATACCGCCGCGCGCCGGCAGATCGCACGCGAGTGGGCCAGTGCCTGGTCCGCGCAGCCGCCGGCGCCCTGGCAGGTGGCGCTGATCGAAATCGAAGGCGGCACGCACGCGGCCACCATCGGCGAGGCCTACCGGCGTGCGATGCGCTGGCTGTTCGAACCGGCCGGCGCGACGCCGCGCGGGAAGCCGCGACCGTAACCGCGTTCACGGTTTGGCGCCGATCGTCGGACGGTCGGGTCTCGTGTAACACAACCGGCACGCACGGCCCTTACCCTGCGCGCATGGACACGTTGGCCGACATCCGGGCCGTACTGGCCGCCGCCGGGGAGCGCATCGAACGCGGAGCGCTGCGCGAGGAGCCGCGCGTGTTCATGGACCGGCTGTGGCGGCAGGTGTACGACACCGCTCCCGACGACCTGCAGCCCTACGTGTGGGCGCGGCTGGCGGATTTCTCCGCGCAACTGGGGCTGGTGGGCGAGCTGTCCGCGCATCGCAGCCCGGTACGCGCGCCGCCCGAGGTGTTCGCACGGCGCTGACCCGCACTACGGTGTCGGCGGATCCCACAGGTGCTCGTCCACCGGGGCTTCCGACAAGCCCCGCAGCAGCGTCATCACCATCTCGTTCTCGCTGACGCCGTTCTGCCGGGCCAGTTGCTTGAACACGTCTTCGCTCATGGTGGTCAGCGGGATGAGATTGAAACGCCAGCCGCCCGGTTCGCGCTCGAACTCGAAATCGACCGGCAGCTCGGTGGCGCCGATCTTCAGCCGCGCCGCCGCGCGGTCGCCGTCCACCTGCACGGTGCCCAGCTCGCTGCGCTCCACACCTTCGCGGCCGATCCAGCCACGATCCACCGCATGGGTGAACACCCGGCGTCCGTCCATCGCGCGCAGATCGGCGGCAGGTACGCGGGCACGGATGATCAGCACCTGCAGGCGCTCGGTCATGGGCAGCGCTTCCAGCGCGGCACGCGGCGCAGAGAGGGCCAGTTCGCGGTAGCGCGCGTACTCGCGCAGCGTACCGGTGGTGACGTTGTCGGCGGCGCGCTCTCCCTGCTGCGCCAGCACGGCCGCCTTGTACGCCGCGAAGGTGGCGCGCACGGCGGCTTCGTCGCCGGCCGCGCGCGCATCGAAAAGCGGAATGAGCAGCAGGCTCAGGATCAGCCAGCGGAGCATGGGTACATCCGGAACAAAGGGGGGGCCATGGTAGGCGATGGGCGCCCGCAAGACTCACATTGGCCTCATCCGCACGGTCTCCGCGTTCTTTCACGGCATGGAAGCACGTACCATGCACGGTGCATGAAAACCGAAATCCGACCCGCGCGGCTGTCCGAAGCCGCTGAACTGTCCGCGATGATGCGGCGCACCTTCCTGGCCGCCAACGGCCATTGCAGCACACCCGAGAACGTGGCGGCGTTCGTTGCGCAGGCCTATACGCCCGAGCGACAGGCGCAGGAGATCCGCGACCCGGACACGCTCACGTTGATCGTCGAGCAGGACGGTGTGTGGGCGGGCTTCGCGCAACTGCGCTGGGGCACGCTGCCGCCGACCGACGTGGGCCTGCAACCCACGGTGGAACTGGCGCGCATCTACCTGGACGAAGCCTTCCATGGTCGTGGCATCGCGGCGGTGCTGGTCTCGCACCTGCTGGCCGCCGCACGCCTGCGCGGCTCGCGCTCGGTGTGGCTAACGGTGTGGCAGGAGTCGTCGCAGGCAATCCGCTTCTGGCGCAAGCACGGCTTCCAGATCGTCGGTCGGTCTATCTTCCATGTGGGCGACGACCCGAAGGAAGACTGGGTGATGGCGCAGGTGCTGCCGGAGGGCTGAGCCGCCGCGCGGTGGTCGTCAGGACTCCTCGCGCCTGAGCTGCAGGGTGTAGTCGCCGGGCGGCAGGCCTTCGATGTGCAGGCGCAGGTTGACCGGGCGGATGCAGGCGGGAACGGGGCGGCCGGGTTCGGTTTCCGCAACGTGTACGTTCACCGTCGCACTGAGCGTGGTGCCCTCGCGCGCGACCTGGAGGACGTCGATCGGGTCGAGGGACTCGCGCGAGGACAGCCAGATGTCCTGCTCGAAGGTCGTGCGCGAGCCTTCCACATGCGTGCGCAGGGCGGTGTCGGCCTCGCCGCCGCAGCCGCCCGCACGCTCATGGACCTCCAGCACGCCGGACAGCACGGCGGCATCCGGCGCGGCCGCGGCGGGCGCCGCCCAGAGCGCCAGGGCCAGCAGCACGTCGGCGAAGGCCATGGTGCTCGCCTCCGGTCAGACCGTGGCCGTGCGCAGCACCGGATTGTCCCAGCCCGGGCGCGGCGCGAAACGGTCGCCGTGGCGCGCCTGCAGCGCCTTGAGCTTTTCCAGCAGCGCGTCGGGGCCGACCGCCTTCACATGCTCGATCGGGCCGCCGCGGAACGGGGCGAAGCCGGTGCCGAAGATCACGCCGGCATCGAGCAGGTCGCTGTCGGCGACCACGCCGTCGTGCAGGCAGGCGACGGCCTCGTTGAGCAGCGGCAGGATCAGGCGGTCTTCCAGGTCGTCCGGCGCCTTGTAGTCCTGCGGGACCGGCGGTTTCACCGCCTTGCCGTTCTCCCACCTGTACAGGCCCTGGCCGTCCTTCTTGCCGCGCTTGCCGGGCTCCACCGTCGCCAGCGCTGCCGGCAATGTCAGGCCTAGGAACGGCGACAGCTCCGCGCCCACGCCCTGCGCCACGTCCAGGCCGACGGTGTCGATCAGTTCGATCGGGCCCATTGGCATGCCGAACTTCACCGCGGCCTTGTCGATGACCGGACCGGGAATGCCTTCGGCGTAGGCGGTGGCGGCTTCCAGCATGTACGGGAACAGCACGCGGTTGACCAGGAAGCCCGGCGTGCCGGCGACCGGCACCGGGAACTTGTCCAGCGCCTTGCAGAACGCGGCCAGGCGCCTGACGTTGGCTTCGTCCAGCGCGTCGTGCTGGACGATTTCCACCAGCGGCATCAGCGTCACCGGATTGAAGTAGTGCAGGCCGGCGAATTGCGCCGGACGCTGGATGTGTTCGCGCAGTTCGGTCAGCGGGATCGACGAGGTGTTGGTGGTCAGCAGCGCGTCGGCCTTCAGGCGCGGCTCGACGGTCTGGTACAGATCGCGCTTGGCCTCGGGGTTCTCGATGATCGCCTCGATCACCAGGTCCGCCTGCGGCACGCCGTCACCGGCCAGGTCGCCCTTCAGGCGCGCGGCCACGGCGGGGCGCTTGCTCTCGTCCTTCACCTTCTTGGCGAACAATTCCTGCGCACGCGACAGCGCGCCATCGATGAAGCGCTGCTCGCGGTCCTGCAGGGTGACGTTGAAGCCCTTGTAGGCGGACCACGCGGCGATATCACCGCCCATCACGCCGGCACCGACGACGTGCACGTTCGCGATGCCGTGGTCTTTCCCGCCAAGGCCCTTCAAGCGTTCGGTCAGGAAGAAGATGCGGATCAGGTTGCGCGCGGTCGGCGTGCCGGCCAGTTTCACCACCGCCCTGCGTTCGGCATCCAGACGCGCCTGGATGCCCTTGCCGCCGGCGGTTTTCCACACGTTGATCAGCGCGTACGGCGCCGGGTAGTGCGCCTTCGGCGCCTTGCGTGCGACCTGCTTGAGCATCTGCGGCGCCAGCAGTTGGCGCGCCAGCCAGCTGTTGCTGATCCAGCCGGTGAAGCGTTGCTTGAATGCGCGCGGCGGGCGCGAGCCGATCAGCGCGACCGCGGCGTCCACCAGCACCGCCGGCTCGGCAATCCTGTCGACCAGGCCCATCGCCTTGGCCGAACTCGCCGACAGCGTGCGGCCGGTGAGCATCATGTCCATCGCCTTCGGTGCGCCCACCAGGCGCGGCAGGCGGGCGCTGCCACCCCAGCCGGGGAAGATGCCCAGCTTCACTTCAGGCAGGCCGATGCGGGTGGACGGATCGCTGCTGGCCACGCGGTAGTCGCAGGCCAGCGAGATCTCGGTGCCGCCTCCCATGCAGAAGCCGTGGATCGCGGCCACGGTGGGGCAGGGCAGCTCGGCCAGCTTCTGGAACACGGCCTGGCCGCGGCGGATCGCATCGTTGACGGTGCCCTTGCGGTCGAACTCCTGGAATTCCTTCAGATCCGCGCCGGCGATGAAGCCGCTGGCCTTGGCCGAGCGCAGCACCACGCCCTTGGGTGGATCGATGGTCAGGCGTTCCAGGATGTCGGCCAGTTCGATCAGCACGTCCTGCGAGAACGCATTGACGCTGGCGCCCTGGCGGTCGAAAGCCAGCACGACGATGCCGTCGGCGCGCAGTTCCGTCTGCCAGTGACTGAATCGCAGCCCATCGAAGTTCGCGGTCATGCAGGGACCATCCGTTCACGTATGGATAAGGCCGCTATCATCCCGAGGTTGTTTCATCCCCGTCAAATCCACATATCAACGAGAACGTCGTCACGGGCGTGACCGGCGGCAGGGGGATGTTCCCGCTGCTCCGGTTAAATTCTTGATAGGGCAACGGTTTGGACAAGGCGTTGAACTTTCCTCCGCTAGCGCGGTCACAGGGCACGGCCACCGCCGAGCCGACAGGAGTGCGGCCCGGCATGGCCGAAACAGATCCAACCCAGGAGCTGGACCTCGAGCTGGTCAGGCGCGTGCAACGCGGCGACAGCGCGGCCTTCGACCTGCTGGTGCGCAAGTACCAGCATCGCGTGGTGGCGCTGATCGGGCGTTACATCCATGACTGGAGCGAGTGCCAGGACGTGGCCCAGGAGACGTTCCTGCGCGCTTACCGCGCGCTGGGCAATTTCCGGGGCGATTCCCAGTTCTATACGTGGCTGCACCGTATCGCCGTGAACACCGCCAAGAACCACCTGGTCGCGCACAACCGACGTCCTCCGACGGCGGACGTGGATGCCGCCGACGCCGAGCAGTACGACATCGGCGCCCGGCTGCGCGACACCGACACCCCCGAGCGCGAACTGATGCGCCAGGAGATGGAGACCACGGTGATGAAGGCGGTGGACGGGCTGCCAGAAGAACTGCGCACCGCGATCACCCTGCGCGAGGTGGAAGGCCTCAGCTACGAGGAGATCGCGCAGAAGATGGATTGCCCGATCGGCACGGTGCGCTCGCGCATCTTCCGGGCGCGCGAGGCCATCGACGAACAACTGCGTCCCCTGCTCGACACCGACAGTGCAACCCGGGAGCGTGCCCGCTCATGACTGCCCGCAACGAGACACCCACCATCGACAAGCTCGACATCCATCATCGCCAGCAGCTGTCCGCCCTGATGGACGGCGAGTTGCTGGCCGACGAAGCCCGCTTCTTGCTGCGCCGCCTCCAGCACGACCGCGACCTGGCCGGCTGCTGGGAGCGCTGGCAGCTGTGCGGCGACGCGCTGCGTGGCCGCGCCCAGGCGCCGGCACCGGCCGGATTCGCCGAGCGCGTGGCGCTGGCGATCGCCGGCGACGCGGCCGCATCGAACGCAGCGCAGGCCGCGCCGTCGGCTCCGGCCGCGCGTCCGCGCAACCTGCTGGCCCGCTGGGGCGGGGGAGCGCTGGCGGCTTCGGTGGCGCTGGTCGCCCTGTTCATGGCCCGCCAGCAGTCGCCGCAGGACGTGCCGGTTGGCGATGGTGCCCAGGTCGCTTCCACCCAGACCACCACGCCTGCGACGGCGCCGGCATCGCCGGCCGATCCGGCTCCCGATGCCGAAGCCTACGCGGCGGCGGCCGTCGCCGTGGCCGCCACGGTGCCGCGGCGCCAGGACGCCACGCGCCGCAGTGCGACGCGCAGCCAGCAGGCGGCGCGCAATGCCCAGCGTGTGGCACGTGCCGATGCGCCGGTGCGCGCGACTGGCAACGTCAGCGCACAGCGCGCGCCGCTGGAAGCGGTGGCGGCGCTGTCGGCCGCAACCGCGCTGCCAGCGGCCAGCGATCCGTTCTCGCATCGCGCGCAGGACGCCGTCGTCGCCTCGCGTCCCTGGCCGCGCTCCGCCCTGTCGGGCTATCCGTCGGCGGCGGGTGCGCTGACCACCGGGTACAGCGCGGATACGGCAGCGCGGACGTTCTATCCGTTCGAACCGCGTCCCCCGTCCGCCCCGTCGGTGGCGGTACCCGCCGACGCGCCGCGCGAATGACCTTCCGGCACCCGGCCGCACGCCGGGTGCCCTCTCAACCCTGTTTCCCCTTTCTATCGAGGCATGCATTCGATGACTCCTCACGCCCGTAACGGCCTGCTGGCCGTGTTGATGCTGACCACGCCACTGGCCGCCTGCGCGCAGCAGGCCGAGGCGCCTGCCCCCGTGGCCGCCTCCGCGCCCGCAGTGGCGCAATCGGCCGCCCCGCAGCTGGTGACCGGTCTGCCGGACTTCACCCAACTGGTGGAACAGGTCGGGCCGGGCGTGGTGAACGTGGAGGCCACCGTCGGCTCTCGCCGCAGCGCGCAGGCCAGCGATGAGGAAGCGGACATCCCCGAGATCTTCCGGCGCATGCTGCCGCCCGGCTTCCAGATGCCCGGCCCGGGCCAGCAGGGGCCCCAGCGGCGTGGCACCTCGATGGGCTCGGGCTTCATCATCTCCGCCGATGGCTACGTGCTGACCAACCATCATGTGGTCGACGGTGCCGACGAAGTGAAGGTGACGCTGCCCGACCGCCGCGAGCTGACGGCCAAGGTGGTCGGCAGCGACCAGCAGTACGACGTGGCGCTGCTGAAAGTGGAGGCCAAGGGCCTGCCGACGGTGCGCATCGGCAATTCCGCCGCGCTCAAGCCCGGCCAGTGGGTGGTCGCCATCGGCTCGCCGCTGGGACTGGACCATTCGGTGACCGCGGGCATCGTCAGTGCCGTGGGGCGCAGTGCATCGCCCGAGCAGCGCTACGTGCCCTTCATCCAGACCGACGTGGCGATCAATCAGGGCAATTCGGGCGGTCCGCTGCTCAATACGCGCGGTGAGGTGGTCGGCATCAACTCACAGATCTTCTCGGTCTCCGGCGGGTACATGGGCATCAGCTTCGCCATCCCGATCGATCTGGCGATGGGCGCGGTGGAGCAGCTCAAATCCACCGGTCGCGTGAGTCGTGGCCAGCTGGGTGTGCAGGTGGGCGCGGTCACGTCGGACGCGGTGAAGGGCTTCGGCCTTCCCGACAACCGCGGCGCGCTGGTCAACGACGTGGTCAGCGGCAGTCCGGCGGAGAAGGCCGGCATTGGCCCGGGCGATGTTATCCGGTCCGTGAACGGCCGACCGATTAACGATTCAAGCGAACTTCCGCCCGTCATCGGCGCGATGGCGCCCGGCACCAAGGTGACCTTGGGTCTGCTGCGGGACGGGAAGTCGCGCGATGTCGCCGTCACCCTGAGCGAACTGGACGAAGGCGAGACCGCTGCGCGCGCCCTGCCGGCCGCACCCGATACCCCCGCCGCGCCCGCCGGCCGCAACGTGCTGGGCATCCAGACGCAGCCGCTGGACGCCGACAGCCGCAAGCGCCTGGGGCTGGAGTCGGGCGACGGCGTGCTGGTCAGCCGGGTGGAAAGCGCCGCCGCGCGCGAGGCCGGCCTGTCGCCCGGCATGGTCATCCTGCAGGTGGGTCGGAACAAGGTGAACAGCCCGGCGGCGCTGGACCGCGAACTGGCGGCCGCCAAGCCCGGCGACACCGTCATGCTGCTGGTGCGCAGCCGCGGCGTGACCCGCTTCGTGGCGGTGACGGTCGAAAAGGACTGACCCGCCCCGACATCCGCGCATTGCCCCGCGCCAGCGGGGCAATGCCGTTGGGGCCCGGGCCCATCCCATCCCCGGGTGAGACAGGCCGCGGCCCGGCCGTGCGATAATGTCGCGTTCTCCTGACGACGGCACAGGCCGCCGCCCCCATGTCTTCTGATTCCATGCGGAATATCCGCAACTTCTCCATCATCGCGCACGTCGACCACGGCAAGTCGACCCTGGCCGACCGCATCATCCAGCTCTGTGGCGGCCTCGAGGCCCGCGAGATGGAAGCGCAGGTGCTCGACTCCAATCCCATCGAGCGCGAGCGCGGCATCACCATCAAGGCCCAGTCCGTGTCCCTGCCGTACAAGGCCAAGGATGGGCAGGTCTACCAGCTCAACTTCATCGACACCCCCGGCCACGTCGACTTCAGTTACGAAGTCAGCCGTTCGCTGGCCGCCTGCGAAGGCGCGCTGCTGGTGGTGGACGCCGCCCAGGGCGTGGAAGCTCAGTCCGTCGCCAACTGCTACACCGCGGTGGAGCAGGGCCTGGAAGTGGTGCCGGTGCTCAACAAGATCGACCTGCCGACGGCCGACATCGAACGCGCCAAGGCCGAGATCGAGGCCGTCATCGGCATCGACGCTGACGACGCCGTCGCCGTCAGCGCCAAGACGGGCCTCAATGTCGACCTGGTGCTGGAAGCCATCGTCCAGCGCATCCCGCCGCCGACGCCGCGCGACACCGACAAGCTGCAGGCGCTGATCATCGACTCCTGGTTCGACAACTACCTGGGCGTGGTCTCGCTGGTGCGCGTGATGCAGGGCGAGATCGGCCCCAAGAGCAAGATCCTGGTGATGTCCACCGGCCGCACCCACGAGGTGGACAAGGTCGGCGTGTTCACCCCCAAGCGCAAGGAGCTGAAGAAGCTTGGCGCGGGCGAGGTGGGCTGGATAACCGCCTCGATCAAGGACGTGCACGGCGCCCCGGTCGGCGACACCCTGACCCTGGCCGGCGATCCGGCGCCGGGCCCGCTGCCCGGCTTCCAGGAAATGCAGCCGCGCGTGTTCGCCGGCCTGTTCCCGGTCAACGCAGAAGACTACCCGGCGCTGCGCGAGGCGCTGGAGAAGCTGCGCCTGAACGATGCCGCGCTGCGGTTCGAACCGGAAAGTTCGGAGGCCATGGGCTTTGGCTTCCGCTGCGGCTTCCTCGGCATGCTGCACATGGAGATCGTGCAGGAGCGTCTGGAGCGCGAGTACGACCTAGACCTGATCACCACGGCGCCGACCGTCGTGTATGAAGTCCTCAAGACCGATGGCACGGTGCTTTCGCTGGACAACCCGGCCAAACTGCCGCAGTCCAACCTGATCGACGAGGTGCGAGAACCCATCATCCGCGCGAACATCCTGACGCCCGAGACCTACATCGGCGCCATCATCAAGCTGTGCGAGGAAAAGCGCGGCGTGCAGATCGGCATCCAGTACCTGGCCAGCCAGGTGCAGATCAGCTACGAGCTGCCGATGGCCGAGGTGGTGCTGGACTTCTTCGACAAGCTGAAGTCGGTCAGCCGCGGCTACGCGTCGCTGGACTATTCGTTCCTGCGCTTCCAGCCCGGTCCGTTCGTGCGCCTGGACACGCTGATCAACGGCGACAAGGTGGACGCGCTCAGCCTGATCGTGCACCGCAGCCACGCCGACCGGCGCGGCCGCGAGCTGTGCGAGAAGATGAAGGACCTGATCCCGCGGCAGATGTTCGACGTGGCCATCCAGGCCGCCGTGGGCTCGCAGATCATCGCGCGCAGCACGGTCAAGGCCATGCGCAAGAACGTGCTGGCCAAATGCTATGGTGGCGACATCACCCGCAAGAAGAAGCTCCTCGAGAAGCAGAAAGAGGGCAAGAAGCGGATGAAGCAGGTGGGCCGCGTGGAGATTCCGCAGGAAGCCTTCCTGGCGGTGCTGCAGGTGGACAGCAAGTAATCCGGTGCAGGGACCGGCGGCGGCAGCGCCGTCGCCGGCCGGCACGTGCAATCCAAAGGACGCTCGATGAGTTTGATGACCTGGTTCGAAACGTTGCTGGTGGTGGCCACGCTGGGCAGCGGCGCGGTGTGGCTGCTGGATGCCCTGTTCTTCGCCAAGCGCCGCAAGGCCAAGGGCGGGCTGCTGGACGAGGAACCGGTGCTGGTCGACTACTCGCGCGCCTTCTTCCCGGTGCTGGCGGTGGTCCTGGTGCTGCGCAGCTTCATCGCCGAGCCGTACAAGATCCCGTCCAGCTCGATGATGCCCAACCTGCTGATCGGCGACTTCATCCTGGTCAACAAGTTCTCCTACGGCCTGCGCCTGCCGATCACCAACCAGAAGTTCGTGGCCATCGGCGAACCGGCGCGCGGCGACGTGGTGGTGTTCAAGCCGCCGCACGACCCCGAGAACAACTGGATCAAGCGCGTGATCGGCCTGCCCGGCGACAAGGTGGGCTTCCATGGCGACACCGTCTACCTGAACGGCCAGCCGCTAAAGTACGAGACCCTGGGCGAGTACGACGGCGCCGACGGGCGGGCCGAGGCGTTCGGCGCCACCCTGCTGCGCGAGGACCTGCCCGGTCGGCCGCACACCATCCTGGAAAGCGTGGGCGTGCCCCCGCCGGGGGGCGGCGAGGGGGACTGGGTGGTTCCGCCGGACCACTATTTCGTGATGGGCGACAACCGCGACAACAGCTTGGACGGCCGTTTCTGGGACTACCATTTCCTGCCGGAGCAGAACCTGCGCGGCAAGGCGTTCCTGGTCTGGCTGAACTGCCAGGGCTGGTTCTGCAAGAATGGCTTCGATGCCTCGCGCATCGGCAACGGCATCGAGTAAGCGGTCCAACATCCACGGGGCAAGCACGGGGGAAGCACGATGAAGCGAAACCAGAGTGGCATGACGTTGTTGGGATTCCTGCTGGTACTGGTGGTGGTGGGCTTCGCCGCCTTCATCGCCATGCGGCTGTTCCCGATGTACCAGGAGTTCTACGCGGTCAAATCCTCGCTCAAGGGCGTGGCGGCCGAACCCGGCGTGTCCGACATGGACCCGGCCAAGATCCAGGACCTGTTCTTCCGCCGGCTGTACATCAACTATTCCGAGAGCGTGAAGCCTTCCCACGTGAAGATCGAGCGCATGGACGGTGGCTGGAAGATGAGTGTCAGCTACGAAGTGCGTCGTCCGCTGGTGGGCAACCTGGACGTGGTCGGCAAGTTCGACGCGTCCGAGCCGCTGACGCGGCGCGCGCCGGAATAAGGAGTTGGCGGTTGACCGCATCGGCCATGCCTTCGTCGACCAGGGCCTGCTCGCGCAGGCCCTGACGCATCGCAGCGCGGGTGCGCCGCACAACGAGCGGCTGGAGTTCCTGGGCGACGGCGTGGTCAATCTGCTGATCGCCGAGGCGCTGTTCCAGCGTTGGCCCAAGGCGGACGAAGGTGCCATGACCCGGGCACGGGCCGAACTGGTCCGCGAGGCGTCGCTGGCCACCATCGCGCGCACGCTGCAGCTGGGCGAGCGCCTGACGATGGGCCCGGGCGAAATGAAATCCGGCGGCCACCGCCGCGATTCGATCCTGGCCGATGCGCTGGAAGCGGTGGTCGCGGCCATCTACCTGGACAGCGGCTATGAGACCTGCCGGGCCGTGGTGCTGCCGTGGTTCGAGACCGCGCTGGCGGCGCTGCCGGTCGGACGGCCGGAGAAGGACGCCAAGACCCGGCTGCAGGAATGGCTGCAGGGACGCCAGCGTCCTTTGCCCCTCTACGAACTGGTGCTGGAAAGCGGCGACGACCACGCCAAGCAGTTCGTCGCCCGGTGCACCACGCTGGATCCGCCGCTGACGGCGGACGGCGAAGGCACTTCCCGTCGCAACGCCGAACAGGCCGCCGCCGCGGCCCTGCTCGAGAAGCTCGACATTTCCAGATGAGTACCCCCCGGTGAGCGATTCCCCTTCCCACCGCAGCGGCAGCGTTGCCGTGATCGGTCGCCCCAACGTGGGCAAGTCCACCCTGACCAACGCCCTGGTGGGCGCCAAGGTCAGCATCACTTCCAACCGGCCGCAGACCACCCGGCACCGCCTGCTCGGCATCGCCACGTTCGCCGCCGGCAAGGACCGGCCGGCCGGGCAGATCGTGCTGGTCGACACCCCCGGCCTGCACAAGCAGCAGGGCAAGTTCTCGGCATCGGCCATGAGCCGGGTGATGAACCGGGCCGCGCGCGGTGCGCTGGAAGAGGTCGATGCCGCGCTGATGGTGGTCGAAGCCGGCCGCTGGGACGAAGAAGACACCCTGGCCTACAACGTGCTGCGCGACGCCGGCATCCCGGTGGTGCTGGTGGTCAACAAGGTCGACCGGCTGAAGGACAAGGCCGCGCTGCTGCCGTTCCTGGCCCAGGTGGGCCAGGAGCGCGAATTCGCCGCGGTGCATCCGGTATCGGCGCTCAAGCGCAATGGCCTTGAGGCCCTGGTCAAGGACGTGCTGGGCCTGTTGCCGGAAGCGCCGCCCGCGTTCGGCGAGGATGAAATCACCGACCGCAGCGAGCGCTTCCTCGCCGCCGAACTGGTGCGCGAGCAGCTGATGCGCCAGCTTGGTGCGGAACTGCCGTACGCCACCACGGTCGAGATCGAGCACTTCACCACCGAGGATTCGCCCAAGGGCGAACTGGCCCGCATCGGTGCGGTGATCTGGGTGGAGCGCGAGAGCCAGAAGGCCATCGTGATCGGCAAGGGCGGCGCACGCCTGAAGGACATCGGCAGCAAGGCGCGCCAGCAGATGGAGCATCTGTTCGGCCGCAAGGTCTTCCTGGAGACCTGGGTGCGCGTGCGCGAAGGCTGGTCGGACGACGAGACCGCGTTGAAGGCCTTCGGCTACGAATAAGGTGTCGCACCCCTGATGCGCATCACGGGCGAGACCGCCTTCGTCCTGCACGCGCGCCCCTGGCGCGAGACCAGCCTGCTGGTCGAAGTGCTGGGCAACGACCACGGGCGCATCGGTCTGGTCGCACGCGGGGTGCAGGGCCCGAAGCGGCATGTGCTGCGCGCCGCGCTGCAGCCCCTGCAGTGCATCCGGCTGGACGTCGACCTGCGCGGCGAGCTGGGCCGGCTGGTCGCCGCCGAGGCGCTGGACGCAGCGCCACAGCCGGCCGGGGACGCGATGCTGGCGGCGTTCTACCTCAACGAACTGGTGCTGCGCCTGGCGCCACGGCACGACCCGCTTCCTGCCCTGTTCGAAGCCTATGCGGACGCGCGCGAGGGCCTGCGGCAGCGCGAAGGCCTGGCGTGGACCCTGCGACGCTTCGAGCGCGACCTGCTGGAGGCGCTGGGCGTGGGCTTTGCGCTGGACGAGGACGCCGAGGGCGATCCCATCGATCCTGCGGCACGTTACCGGCTCGATCCCGAGCAGGGGCCGCGCCGCCTGCTCAGCGACCGCGGGCACGAAGAGCGGAGTCGGGCCGCGACCGGTCGGGCGTTGCTCGCGCTGGCCCGTGATGTGCGGCCGTCGGCGGACGACCTGGCCAGCCTGCGGCTGCCGCTGCGGTCCGTGCTGGCGCACCACCTGGGCCCGCGCGGGCTGAAGTCGTGGGAAATGATCGGCGACCTGGGCCGGCTGAAGCGCGCGGGCCCGTCGGCCGGGTAGGGCTCAGGACGCGGGCGCGAGCAGGCGTGCGCAGGCAGCAGCGAAGGCCGCGCGAAGGTCCCGATCCGCCGGCGAAGCGTGCCAGCGCGAGGCGATCGCCGCCAACGCGGTTGCACCCGCGAAACCGCAGCTGGCCTGCAGCCGATGCAACTGGGCGCGCAGCGCGGCATGGTCGCTGCGGTCGAAGGCCGCCAGGCAGGCGCTGCGGGTGGTGGGCAGTTCGGACAGGAACAGCTGCCGCACGCTGGCCACGTGCTCCGGGTTGCCGGCCAGCGCCGTCAGCGCCGCACGATCATCCCAGTCGGCAGCATCGTGGGGCTCGTCACTCCCGCCACGCAGGGCAGCGCGCAGCGCATCAACCAGCGCCTGTGCCGACAGGGGTTTGATCAGGACATCCGCGAAACCCGCCCGCAGTAGCGCGTCGCGCGTGGCCACCGTGGCGTCGGCGGTGTGCGCCAGCGCGCTGGCGGCCGCATCGGTCTCACGCAGGTGCTGCAGCAGCCAGGTGCCGCTGCCATCCGGCAGGTTGGCGTCGATCAGCCAGGCGTCGAACGGTCCGCTCGCCGCCAGCGCCTGCGCGCAGTCCTCCGCGACATGCACCCGTGCCGGCAGTGTCGCCAGCGCGGCCGACAGGAAGGTCGCACTGATGCGATCGTCTTCCACCAACAGGATAGAGGGCATCGTGCCGGGAGCGGAGTTCATGGCGGGGCTTCCTGCGGATCGGGGCCATTCTAGCCTCGGAGTACCATTCGGCCGCCATGCGACAATACGGCCCCTTCCGACTCACGCAGCCTGACGCCACGTGGCACGCACCCGTTCCCCCCGCATCGACAAGACCCCCTTCGAAGCCATCATCACCGACCTGACCCACGACGGCCGGGGCGTCGCCCGCCGCGATGGCAAGGCGGTGTTCGTGTCGGGGGCGCTGCCGGGCGAGCGCGTGATGGCCGAGCAGACCGCGAAGAACCGCCACTTCGACGAGGCCAGGACGCTGGACGTACTGGAGGCCTCGCCCGACCGCGTCGCGCCGCGCTGCCCGCATTTCGGCACCTGCGGCGGTTGCGTCCTGCAGCACATGGACGAGACGCGGCAGATCGAAGCCAAGCAGCGCGTGCTGATGGAGAACCTGGAGCGCATCGGCCATGTGTCGCCGAAGTCCGTGCTGCCGCCGCTGACCGGCGCCAGCTGGGGCTATCGTCGGAAGGGGCGTTTCTCGGTGCGCCGGGTCAACAAGAAGGACAGGACCCTGGTCGGTTTCCGTGAACAGGACCCGCGCTTCGTCGCCGACCTGTCCGAATGCCACACGGTCATTCCGGAGATCGGCGGCAAGGTGGCGCAGCTGGCCGCCCTGGTCGAAAGCCTGGACGCGCGCGAGCACATCCCGCAGATCGAATTCATCGCCGGCGACGCGGGCGAAGATTTCAGCGGCGCCGCGCTGGTGTTCCGCCACCTGCAGCCGCTGAGCGACGGCGACCGCGCCAGGCTGGCCGCATTCGGCCAGGCCAACGCTTTCGCCATTTTCCTGCAGCCGGGCGGCGTGGAAAGCGTCCACGCGCTGTGGCCCGATGCACCGCAACTGGCGTTCGCACTGGCGCCCTGGGACGTGTCGCTGACGTTCCGGCCGCTGGATTTCATCCAGGTCAATGCCGCGCTCAACGAGAAGATGATCGCGCGCACGTTCGAGCTGCTCGATCCGCAACCACAGGACCGTGTGCTGGACCTGTTCTGCGGCCTGGGCAACTTCACCCTGCCGATGGCGCGCCTGGTGGGCGAGGTGGTCGGCGTGGAGGGCGAGGCCGGGCTGGTGGCGCGCGCCCGCGACAACGCGCAGCGCAACGGCCTGTCGAACGCGCAGTTCCATGCCGCCGACCTGACCCAGGACCAGCGCGGCACGGCGTGGATGCGTCAGGGTTTCGACAAGCTGCTGCTGGATCCGCCGCGCTCGGGCGCCATCGAAGTGCTGCAGCAGCTGCCGCTGAAACAGTTCGACCGCATCGTGTACGTCAGCTGCCACCCCGGCTCGCTGGCGCGCGATGCCGGCTACCTGGTCAACGAGCAGGGATACGTGCTGGTGTCGGCGGGCGTGATGGACATGTTCCCGCATACGGCGCACGTGGAGTCCATTGCCCTGTTCGAGAGGCGCTGATGGGCATCGAAATCGAGCGCAAGTTCCTGGTTGCCGGCGACGGCTGGCGCGCGGCCGCGCACGCGGTCGTGCCCATGGCGCAGGGGTACATCAACGACATGGGCGCGATGGACCGCGGCGAGCAGAAGGCCTCGGTGCGGATACGCATCCAGGGCGACGAAGCATTCCTCAACCTGAAGTCGCGCGAGCTGGGCCACACCCGCCAGGAATTCGACTACCGCATTCCGGTGGACGATGCGCGCGCGTTGCTGGCGCTGTGCGTGGGTGGGTTGGTGGACAAACGGCGGCATCTGGTCCGGCACGGCGGCCACCTGTGGGAAGTGGATGAGTTCCTGGGCGACAACACCGGCCTGGTGGTCGCCGAGATCGAACTGGACCATGCCGACGCGGCATTCGAGCGGCCGGACTGGCTGGGAAGCGAAGTGACCGACGATCCGCGCTACTACAACCTGGCGCTGGCCAGCCATCCGTACACGCGCTGGGCCAGGTGATCGCGTATCGCACGGGCGCATCCGTGCGGGAGGGTGGTGCGTAGGAGGCGGTAAACCGCTGCCACACCCGCCATGCGTCGCAAGTCCGACCTGCCCAGCAAGCCCTGCCGCACCTGCGGTCGCCCGTTCACGTGGCGCCGCAAGTGGCGCGATATCTGGGATGAGGTGGCGCATTGTTCGGAACGCTGCCGACGGCAGCGGAGCCAGCGGAAGTGACGCCCTCGGAACACGGGCGGAGCGCGCCGCCCGCCCATACGCTCCGCCTGATCCTCGGTGACCAGCTGGACCCGCAGCATCCCTGGTTCGCTCGGGTGGATCCCGGCGTCCTGCACGTGATGATGGAGATGCGGCAGGAAACCGACTACGTGCTGCACCACGCACAGAAGATCCTGGCGATCTTCGCGGCCATGCGTGCCTTCGCCGCCCGCCTGCGCGCGCAGGGTCACCGGGTCCGCTATGTCGCCATCGACGACCCCAGCAACCGCCAACGGCTGACGGAGAACCTGGACGCGCTGCTCACGCTCCACGGCGCCGCGACGTTCGCCTACCAGCCCGCCGACGAGTGGCGACTGGACACGCAATTGCGCGACTGGGCGGCCACGCTCCCCATCGCGGTGGAACGCGCGGCGGACGCGCACTTCCTGGCCGCGCGCGACGAGGCGGGCCAGCTGTTCGGTGCACGCCGGCAATGGCGCATGGAAACCTTCTACCGCCACATGCGACGCCGGCTGGGCGTGTTGCTGGAACCCGACGGGACGCCGGCCGGCGGACGCTGGAACTTCGACCAGGACAACCGTGCCGCCTGGCCCGGCACGCCGCCTGCGCCCGCGGACTGGCGCAGGCCACACGATCACCGCGCCCTGTGGCGCACCATCGAAGGCGCGGGCGTGGCCAGCTTCGGCGCTCCGCAGGCCGATGCGCTGCGCTGGCCGCTGGACCGCGACGAGGCGCTGGCCGATCTGGATGCCTTCGTCGAACAGGCATTGCCCTGGTTCGGCCAGTACCAGGATGCGATGAGCACCCAGGCGCCGCGCCTGTTCCATTCGCTGCTCTCGTTCGCCCTGAACACGAAGATGCTGCATCCGGTCGAGGTGATCGCGCGCGCCGAGGCGGCATGGCGTGCGGGACATGCGCCACTGCCCGCGGTGGAGGGCTTCATCCGCCAGATCCTGGGGTGGCGCGAATACGTCCGTGGCGTGTACTGGGCGCAGATGCCCGGCTACGTGGCGCTCAATCACTTCGGCCACGACACGCCCTTGCCGGATTGGTTCTGGACCGGCCGCGTGCGCATGCGCTGCCTGGCCGATGCCATCGGACAGTCCTTGGCGCAGGCGCATGCGCACCACATCCAGCGCCTGATGGTGATCGGCAATTTCTCGCTGCTGGCCGGCCTGGATCCGCAGGCGCTGCATCGCTGGTACCTGGGCGTGTACGTCGATGCGTTCGAGTGGGTCGAGCTGCCCAACACGCTGGGAATGAGCCAGTTCGCCGATGGCGGGCGGCTGGCCAGCAAGCCCTACGTCAGTGGCAGCGCCTATCTGCATCGCATGAGCGACTACTGCAACGGTTGTCCTTACGACCGCCGGCAGCGCACGGGCGCGCGCGCCTGTCCGTTCAATGCCCTGTACTGGGACTTCCTGGACCGGCACCGGGTCGTCCTGCAAAGCAATCCCCGCATGGCGCTGGCCTACCGCCAGCTGGCGCGGATGGACGGCGCCGCGCGCGAGGCGCTGTCGATGCAGGCCCGGCAGGTCCGCGGCATGCTGGAAGACCTGTGAGGCTGCACGCCGGCGCTGGCGCGTGAACGTCCGCATCTGACGGCCGCGCGGGCTTCTGCGACAATGCCGGCTCCGCGCCCCTTGGCGCCGCTTCGAGGCTTTCCCCGCAATGCTCGTCATCGGCATCGCCGGCACCGAACTCACCGCGCAGGAGCGCGACTGGCTGCAGCATGACGCCGTGGCCGGCGTCATCCTGTTCACCCGCAACTTCGCCTCGCGTAGCCAGGTGGCCGAGCTGTCGCAGGCCATCCGCGCTGCCGCGCCGCGCCCGCAGCTGGTCTGCGTGGACCAGGAAGGCGGGCGCGTGCAGCGCTTCCGCGAGGGCTACAGCGATCTGCCCGCCCTGGAGGGCTTCGGCAAGCTGTATGCGCAGGATCCGACGCTGGCCCTGCAGCGTGCCGAAGAGCACGCCTGGCTGATGGCCAGCGAGATCATCGCCAGCGGCGTGGACCTGAGCTTCGCCCCGGTCGTGGACCTGGCCCGCGGCAACCGCGCCATCGGCAACCGTGCGTTCGACGCCGATCCGCAGGTGGTCGCCGACTTCACGCGCGCCTACGTGCGCGGCATGCACAGCGCCGGCATGGCGGCGACGCTGAAGCATTTCCCCGGCCACGGCACCGTGCTGGAAGACACCCATTTCGACGATGCCGTCGATCCGCGCCCGCTCGACGTGTTGCGTGCCGAGGACCTGGTGCCGTTCGTGGCGGGCATCGAGGCCAAGGCCGACGCCGTGATGATGGGGCATGTGAAATACCCTGCCGTCGCCCCGGAGCCGGCCGGCTATTCGCCGTTCTGGATCCAGAAGATCCTGCGCGAGGAAATGGGTTTCCGCGGCGTGGTGTTCTCCGACGACATCGGCATGGCCGCGGCGTTCTCCGCCGGTGGCGTGAAGCAGCGCATCCACGACCATCTGGATGCGGGCTGCGATGTGGTGCTGGTCTGCTCGCCCAAGCTGGTCGAGGAATCGCTGAAGGCGGTGGAAGGCCGCGCGCTGAATACCGCCGCCGTTCTCGGCGTGCTGGGTCGCGGTGCGCTGGGATGGGATGGGTTGATCGCGGATGCGCGCTACGGCCAGACGCAGTCGCGCGTGATCGAAAGTCTGAAAGGAGTGGCTTGATGGAATCGCTGGGCAATCCGCGGCCGAAGCTGGCCGATGCGCTGGCCAACGCCGACCTGCTGGTCGATCGCGCGACGATCGACCGTACCATCGCGCAGATGGCCGCGCCCATCGCGCGCGACTACGCCGGTGAGGTGCCGGTCTACCTGACCATCATGCACGGTGCGCTGCCGTTCGCCGGCCAGCTGGCGCTGGAATTGGGCGCGCGCGGCCTGGACCTGGAGTTCGACTACCTGCACGCCACCCGTTACCGCGGCGAGACCACCGGCGGCGAACTGGTGTGGAAGCACCGACCGGCGACCGCGCTGTACGGCCGCCGCGTGCTGCTGGTGGACGACATCCTGGATGAAGGCCATACGCTGCTGGCGGTGAAGCAGTGGTGCCTGGAGCAGGGCGCCACCGACGTGCGGATCGCTGCGCTGACCACCAAGCAGCACGACCGCTGCGTGGAGGGCATCAGTGCCGATTACGTGGGCATGCAGGTCCCCGACCGCTATGTGTTCGGTTTCGGCATGGACTACCACGAGCAGGGACGCAACCTGCCGGGCATCTACGCGCTGAAGGACTGAGCCATGGCCGACATCGCGCTCGCCGTCATCGGCGGCACCGGCGTCTACCGGCTGGCCGACCTGCAGGACGTGGAGACGCGGGTGCTGGACACGCGCTTCGGCGCGCCTTCCGGACCGGTCCGCATCGGCACGCTCGAAGGCCGGCGCGTGGCGTTCCTGGCCCGTCATGGCGAGGGGCATTCGGTACCCCCGCACCAGGTCAACTACCGCGCCAACCTGCAGGTCCTGAAGGACATCGGCGCCACCCGCGTGCTGGCGCTCAACACCGTGGGCGGCATCACCGATGCCTACGGCCCGCGCGTGCTGGCCTGTCCCGACCAGCTGATCGACTACACCTGGGGCCGTATCTCGACGATCTGCGAAGAACCGGGCAGCGACGTTCTGCATGTCGATTTCGGTGATCCCTACACGCATTTACTTCGCCGGCACGTGGTGGACGCGGCGCGCGCCTGCGGCGTGGAACTGGTCGATGGCGGCTGCTATGGCGCCACCCAGGGGCCGCGGCTGGAGACGCGTGCGGAGATCCGCCGGATGCGACGCGACGGCTGCGATCTGGTCGGCATGACAGGCATGCCGGAGGCGGGCCTGGCCCGCGAAATGGGCCTGGAATACGCATGCCTGGCCATCGTCGCCAACTGGGCGGCGGGCTGCGGAGCGGACGAGGAGATCACCATGGATGAGGTGCTGGCGAACGTCGCTGCGGCCTCGGCCGGTATCCCGGCCTTGATCGCCACGGTGGCGCGCGGGTGATTGTCAACGCGCGCCAGCCTTTGCATACTCGGCCGGTGTGACCTCCCGTCACACACACCACCCGCATCCAGAAAAGGAAATACAAGCGCTATGCCGTACGGTACCGTGAAATGGTTCAACGATGCCAAGGGCTTCGGATTCATCGCGCCAGAAGATGGCAGCGCCGATGTCTTTGCGCACCACACCGCCATCAATGCCAAGGGCTTCCGCAGCCTGCAGGAAGGCCAGCGCGTCAGCTACGAGCTGACCCAGGGCCCGAAGGGCGCACAGGCGTCCAACATCACGCCGGCCGCCTGATCCAAGACGATTTTCTTGAACCCCGCTCCGGCGGGGTTTTTTAACGCCTGCATTCCGGACCCCTGCGCCGGCGCTACAGAGAAGTCGCCTGAGTGAAACCGCTGCACATCGCCATCGTCGGTTACGGCACCGCCGGCCAGGCCGCCGCGCTGCTGCTCGCGCGCGACGGACACCGGGTGGAGGTCTTCGAACGTGCGCCGGAACCGGGTCCGGTCGGCGCGGGTTTCCTGCTGCAGCCGACCGGCCTGCAGGTGCTGTGGGAACTGGGCCTATTGCCCGACGTGCTGGCGCATGGCCGACGGGTCAATCGCCTGTACGGCGAAACGCCGTGCGGTCGCGCCGTGATGGACATGCGGTACAGCGGTCTGGATGCGCGCCTGTTCGGCCTGGGCATGCAGCGTGGCGCGTTGTTCACGCTGCTGGCGGATGCGTGGGCGGGGCAGGGTGTGCTCCACCCCGGCCACGCGATCGACGCCATCAGCGACGACACCCGCCGCATCCGCGATCCGCACGGCCGCTGGCACGGTCCGTTCGACCTGGTGGTCGCAGCGGACGGATCGGCCTCGCGCCTGCGCGGCGCCACCGGCGCGGTGAAGCGCGAGGCGATGTATCCCTGGGGCGCGCTTTGGCGTCTGGTGCCGCAGGGCGACTGGGCGTGGGACGACGAACTGCGGCAACGCTACGTCGCCGCGCGCAAGATGATCGGCCTGCTGCCGGTAGGTACGCGCCCCGGCGACGACACGCCGCGTCTGAGCTTCTTCTGGAGTCTGCCCGTTGCCGACTTCGATGGCTGGCGTGCGCGCGGACTGCCGGCATGGCGCGACGAGATCGCCCGCCTGTGGCCCGAGGCGGATGCCCGTCTGGCCGATACGGTCGACCCGGACCAGTTGGCGCGCGCCAGCTATCGCGACGTCACCCTGCGTCACTGGCATCGCGATCGTCTGGTCGTGCTGGGCGACGCCGCGCATGGCATGAGCCCGCAGCTGGGGCAGGGCGTCAACATGGCGCTGATGGATGCGATGGCCCTGCGCGACGCACTGCGCCTGCAGGCCGATGTCGCTTCGGCCCTGCAGGCCTACCAGCGACAACGCCAGGCCCATGTCGGCGTCTACCAGTTCTGGAGCCGCTGGCTGACACCGATCTTCCAATCCGATCTCGACTGGGTCGCGCATGGGCGCGATGTCGCCTTCCTGCCTGCGGGCCGTCTGCCCGGCGGGCGCGGCCACATGCTGCGCGTGCTCAGCGGCACCCAGCACGGTTTCCTCGGCACGCTGGCGCTGAAGCCGGACTTCATGCGGGCGCTCGACGGCATCCGCGCTCGCGCATCGGGAAAGATGTAACCCGCGGCGCGAGAAGCGCGCACGTTCGCCAAGTGGATCGCGGTGGGGGTGCCGGCCGCAGGCGCCGCGGAATTGCGCGAGAATCGGCCGGACGCGCAGCGGGAGCCGGTGATGGACGACCTACCTTCTTTCGAAACCCATCGGGTCGACAACCAGCCGCCTCCGTTCGAGCCGCGCGACCTGTGGGCGGACGACCTGGCGCTGCGCGAGGCGGTCGCGCGCGAGGGCGCTTCCGCCTTCGCATCGCGGCTCGCGGCTTACGGTGCGCTGGCCGGCGATGAACTCTATCGGCTGGGCTTCGACGCCAATCGCGACCGGCCGCGCCTGCGCACCCATGACCGCCATGGCCGGCGCATCGACACGGTCGAATTCCATCCCGCCTACCATCGCCTGATGGAGGCCGCGAAGGCGCATGGGGTGGCGGGGCTGTCGTGGCACGAACCCGGACCTGGCGCGCACGTCGCGCGCGCGACGCTGAGCTACCTGCATCACCAGGCCGAAGCCGGTACCAGTTGCCCCCTGACGATGACGCATGCCGCGGTGCCGGTCCTGCAGCGCGAGCCGCGTCTGGCGCACTGGGCGGCAAAGGCCGCCGCACCGCACTACGATCCGCGCGACATCCCCATCGCCGACAAGGCCGGCATCACCCTGGGCATGGGCATGACCGAGAAGCAGGGCGGGTCCGACGTGCGCGCCAACACCACCACGGCCACGCCGCGTGGCGATGCCTATGCATTGGTCGGGCACAAGTGGTTCTTCTCCGCGCCGATGTGCGACGGTTTCCTGGTGCTGGCGCAGGCGCCGGCGGGGCTGAGCTGCTTCCTGATGCCCCGACGCCTGGACGATGGGGACCGGAACGCATTCCGGCTGATGCGGCTGAAGGACAAGCTGGGCGACGGGTCGAACGCCTCCGGCGAGGTCGAGTTCACCGGTGCGCATGCCTGGCGCGTCGGCGAGGAGGGCCGGGGCGTGGCGACCATCATCGAGATGGTCATGCTGACGCGCCTGGACTGCATGCTGGGCTCGGCGGCGGAGATGCGCATGGCGCTGGCGCAGGCATCGCACCATGCGCACCATCGCCGCGCGTTCGGCAAGTCCTTGGTCGCGCATGCCTTGATGCGCAACGTGCTGGCGGACCTGGCGCTGGAGGCGGAGGCGGCGCTGGTATTCGCGCTGCGCGTGGCGTGCGCGGTCGACGCGGCCCCGCACGACGCGGACGAGGCGGCATTCGCCCGCATCGCCACCGCCGCCGGCAAGTACTGGATCTGCAAGCGCGCCCCGGCCTTCGTCAACGAGGCGCAGGAGTGCCTGGGCGGCGCGGGGTACGTGGAGGAATCCATCCTGCCGCGGCTGTACCGGCAGGCGCCGCTCAATTCGATCTGGGAAGGCAGCGGCAACATCCAGTGCCTCGATGTGCTGCGCACGCTGGCGCGCGAACCCGGCGTGCTCGGTGTGGTCGACCGCGAACTCGCGTCCGCGACGGGGACGGACGCGGCTTACGACGCCTTTGTCGACAGGCTGCGTGCAGCGTTGGCATCCACCGGAGAGGCCGGCGCACGCCGGCTGGTCGAGCGCCTGGCATTGGCGCTGCAGGCCGCGGTGCTGCTGCGCGCGGGCAGCCCCGTGGCACCGTTGTTCGTGCGCAGCCGGCTGGCGGGCGAACATGGCCTGGCGTTCGGGACGCTGCCGGAAGACGCGGACGTGGAGCCTGTGCTTGCACGGGCATGGCCGGCATGAGGCGCTGGCTGCCCATCCTGCTGACCACCTTGGGCATCACGGCGCAGGCGCAGGCGCAGGCGCCCCGCGAGCCACCGCCTCCATTGCTGCCTGCCGCCCAGCAGGCGGATGCGATCCATGTGTACAAGGCGCAGCGCCGCATGGACCTGCTGCGCGGCGACCAGGTGATCGCCACCTACCGCATCGTGCTGGGCGGCGCCCCGATCGGGCACAAGCGCGAGCAGGGCGACCAGCGTACGCCGGAGGGCGATTACCGCATCACCTACCGCAATGCACGCAGCCGCTTCCACCTGTCGCTGCGCATTTCCTACCCCAACGACACCGACCGCCGGCAGGCGCTGGCGCGCGGCGTCGATCCGGGCGGCGACATCATGATCCACGGCGCCACGCCGCCCGGTTCGCGCGTCGACTGGACGGAGGGCTGCATCGCCGTGACCAACGACGAGATGGAGGCGATCTGGCAGCGCGTTCCCGTCGGAACGCGGATCCGCATCGCGCCCTGAGAGCGTTCAGCGCGGCGCGGAGCGGGAAGCGAGGGCGCGCGAGCCGGTGATGATCAGGCGGACCATTTCCGACAGCTGGTCGATCAGCTCGGGATCCTTCGCCCGCGGCAGGTCCATGGCGGTGGCGCCCATCGCGAACACCAGGCGGGTGATCGCCTTGGAGACGATCGCGGGCTCGTGGAGCGGGGCGTTGTCGCGTGCGGCCAGTCGCACCAGATCCAGGCACAGCTCCTCTTCGAAAAACTGCAGCTCGCGTTCCACCGCGTGCTTGAACGCGTCCGAGCCCACGTTGCCTTCCCGCAGCAGCACGTGGAGCAGCTTGTCGTCGGCGCGCAGCTGTTCGATGAAGGCTTCCACCGAACCGCGCACCACGCTGCGGTCGGTGCTGGCCGCGCGATGGCGCGCCTCGCCGATGATCTTGCGTAGCGAACGGCCCGCCAGGTCGATCAGGGCCACCGCCAGTTCGTCCATGTCGCGGAACTGGCGATAGAAGCTGTTCGGCGCGATGCCAGCTTCGCGGGCGACCTCGCGCAGGCTGAGCGTAGAAACGCTGCGATGGGGCCCGACCAGTTTCAGGGCGGCCGCCAGCAGGTCCTCGCGGGAGATCGAGGCCTTGCGGCCGGGGCCGTGGTCGTCGGGGTGCAGCGGTTGCGGGGATGAGGTCACGCGTGCGGGCCCGACATACGGAGTGGTAGGGCCATCATAGCCCCGTAAATTAATATACAAGTGTATACACATGCGTCTTCCCACGGGTATAGTGGGGCCATGAATGCCCAGATCCGACCGCCGGCCCGCCGGCCCGGCCCCCTGAAACGCCTGATCCGGCCGCTGATCAAGCCGGATGTGTTCGATTTCTGGGCCTCGCGCCTGCATCGCACCTGGACCTGGGAGCGCCCGCTGGCGCGGCTGGTGGCGCGCGAAGCCGCCTCGGCCGACGCCGTGACCCTGCTGTTCAAGCCCAACCGCCACTGGGCCGGCCACCGCGCCGGCCAGCATGTGAACCTGGGTATCGAGATCGACGGCGTGCGGCTGACCCGCAGCTACAGCCTGACCGCGCCGCCGCGTGCCGACGGCCTGCTGCCGATCACCGTCAAGGCGATCGAAGGCGGCAAAGTGAGTCGTCACCTCTGCCATGACGCCCGCATGGGCGACATCGTCGACCTGGGCCAGGCGTTCGGTGAAATGACGCTGCCCGCGTCGCCGCGTGGCGCCTTTCTCCTGCTCGCCGCCGGCAGCGGGATCACCCCGTTGATGGCGCTGGTGCGCGACCTGGCCGGCCAGGGCATGCCGGCCGACACGACGCTGCTGTACTGGGTGCGCCGGCGCGGGGAAGCCTGCTTCGTGGACGAACTGCGCGCGCTCGCCGCCGCCCATCCCCGCTTCCGTTTCCGCCTGCTGCTCACGCGCGAGGCCGCGCAGGCCGCGGACGAGGCCGAAGGCCGCATCGACGACGTGCTGCTGGATACGCATGTCGGCGACCTGTCCGCACGGCAGGCGATGGCCTGTGGTCCGGGCGGGTTCGTCGAAACCGCGCGTAGCCTGCTGGCGCCGCGCGTGGCGACGTTCCAGGCCGAAGCCTTCACCGCGCCGCCGGTGCTGGTGGTGGACGAAGGCGAAGTCGACATCCGCCTGCAACGCAGCGGGCGCACGCTGCGGGTGCCGCGCGGCGAATCCCTGCTGGTGGCGCTGGAGCAGCAGGGCCTGAAACCGCCGTCCGGCTGTCGCATGGGCATCTGCAACACCTGCGCCTGCGGCAAGTCGTCCGGCAGCACGCGCCACCTGCCCAGCGGCGAACTCCTCCACGAACCCACCCAGGCGCTGAAGCTGTGCATCCACAGCGCCGCCACCGACCTCGAGCTGGATCTGTAATGGCCACCCCTGCGACCTCCTCCCGCAACCGCGCGCTGAGCGCGGAAGAACTGGACCGCTTCGGCGCTGAACTCGACGCGTTGCGCGCCCGCACGCTGGCGACCCTCGGCGCGCGCGATGCGCGCTACATCCGCAACGTGGTGAAGGCGGTGCGCTACAGCAACCTGATCGGGCGCGCGCTGCTGTTCGCGGCGGCGATCGCCGGCGGTCTGTGGCTGGCCGACAGCGTGGTCGGCTGGCTGTTCTGGGTGCTGTGGGCGCTGGGCGCGCTGTCGCTCGGCCTGGGCAAGATCCTGGAGAACATGGAGCTGGGCCACAACGTCATCCACGGCCAGTACGACTGGCTGGGCGATCCGCAGCTCAACGGCAAGAGCTACGACTGGGACATCGTCGGCACCGCCGACAACTGGCGGTACACGCACAACTTCCGCCACCACACCTACACCAACGTGCGCGGGCTGGACGACGACATCGGCTACGGCCTGCTGCGCATCTTCCCCGAGCAGAAGTGGAAGCCCTTCTACCTGGCGCAGCCCGTCATCGCGGTGGTGTTCGCGCTGCTGTTCCAGTGGGGCATCGCCATCCAGAACCTCAAGCTGGGCCGCTGGTGGCACGGCAAGATGAGCAGCCGGCAACTGCGCGTCACATCGGCGCCGGTGGTGCGCAAGATGGGCAGGCAACTGGCCAAGGACTACGTGATCTACCCCGCGCTGGCCGGCCCGTTCTTCCTGCCCGTGCTGCTGGGCAACCTGGTCGCCAACGGCCTGCGCAACGTGTGGACCTACGTGATCATCTTCTGCGGGCACTTCACCGCCAACGCCGAGACGTTCCCGAAGGAATGCGTCAAGAACGAATCGCGCGGCCACTGGTACCTGCGCCAGCTGCGCGGTTCGTCCAACCTGCGCGGCGGCTTCCTGATGAACGTGATGTCGGGCAACCTGAGCCACCAGATCGAACACCACTTCTTCCCGGACGTGCCGGCCAACCGCTACGCGGAAATGGCCAAGGAAGTGCGTGCCATCTGTGCGCGCTACGGCCAGCATTACAACACCGGCACGCTGCTCACCCAGTTCGGTCAGGTGTGCTGGCGGATCGTGCGGCACGCCTTCCCCAGCCGGCCGCCGAAGTTCGCCCCGCTGCGGCACGCCGACGCCACTGCGTGAGGCGCGCAGGCGCGCGCGCCTAGCCGTCCGGCGACACCGCGCGTGCTGCGCGGGCAATGCTGCGCTTGAGCTGCCATTCGGCGAAGAACGAGGCCGCGATCAGGCCGGTGCCCAGCAGGCCCAGCCACTGGAACCAGGGGTTTTCGAAGACCTCGTCGGCCAGGTCGTTGTCCTGCAGTTGCAGGCGCAGCAGCCTGAGTTCGATGGCGAGCGCGTCCGTGTCCGCGCGGCCCTGCTGAAGCGATCGTTCCGCCTTCAGCGCAATACGGGCGAGGTGCGCCTGCTCGGCACGCTCAGCGTTGTCGCGACGCTCCACGGTCACGACCAGCGCGCTGGTCAGCAGGATCAGCAGCGTGCCCAGGCCGCGCAGCAGCGGCGGCAACGGTTCGGGGATCATGCGCGGTCTCCTGCGGGCAACACGGCATCCTAGACCCGTGCGCAGGCGGCCGTCATCGCCGCCGGCGGATCAGTCGAGGAACTGCAGGCGCGCCAGTTCCGCGTACAGGCCGTCCTGGGCGAGCAGTTCCGCATGCGTGCCCTGGGCGACGATGCGGCCGCGATCCATCACCACGATGCGGTCCGCCTTGAGCACCGTGGCCAGCCGGTGCGCGATGACCAGCGTCGTGCGCCCGGCCATCAGCCGCTCGAGTGCATGCTGCACGGCGCGCTCGCTTTGGGCGTCCAGTGCGCTGGTCGCTTCGTCCAGCAGCAGGATGGGGGCGTCCTTCAGCAGGGCGCGGGCGATGGCGATGCGCTGCTGCTGGCCGCCGGACAGGCGCGCGCCGCGTTCGCCGAGCTGGCTGTCGAAGCCTCCCGGCAGTTCGCGGATGAAGTCGTCCGCTTCGGCGGCCTCGGCGGCCGCCTGCAGCTCGGCATCCGTGGCGTCGAGCTTGCCGTAGCGGATGTTCTCCGCGGCGCTGGCGGCGAAGATGGTGGGCTGCTGCGGCACCAGGGCGATGTGTTCGCGCAGGTGGGCCGGGTCGAGGTCGCGCAGGTCCACGCCGTCGATGCGCACGCTGCCGGACTGTGCATCGTGGAAGCGCAGCAGCATGGAGAACACGGTGCTCTTGCCGGCGCCGGACGGGCCTACCAGGGCGACGGTTTCGCCCGGGTTGACGGTCAGGTTGAAATCGTCGAGCGCGGGCAGGTCGGGCCGCGAGGGGTAGTGGAACGAGACGTTGTCGAAGCGGATCTCGCCCTTCACCGGGGCAGGCAGGCGACGCGGTGCCGCGGGCGCGCGGATCGTCGGCGTTTCGTTGAGCAGTTCGGCGATCCGGCCCATGCCGCCGGCGGCGCGCTGCAGTTCGTTCCAGACTTCGGCCAGGGCGCCCACCGATCCGCCGCCGATCAGGGCATAGAAGACGAACTGGCCGAGTTCGCCCGTCGTCATGCGTCCGCCGATCACGTCGTGCGCACCCGACCAGAGCACCAGCACCACTGCGCCGAACACCAGTGTGATGACCGTGGCGGTGACCAGCGACTGCGCGCGGATGCGCTTGCGCGCGGTTTCCACGGCGACCGATACCGCATCGCCGAAGCGCTTGAGTTCATACGGCTCGCGCGCATGCGCCTGCACGGTGCGCACGGCGCCCAGGGTTTCGCTGGCGAGCGTATTGGCATCGGCCACGCGGTCCTGGCTTGCGCGCGAGGCTTTCTCCAGCCGGCGGGCGCCCAGCACGATGGGCAGCACCGCGAGCGGAATGCCGACCAGCGCGTAGGCCGCCAGCTTCGGACTGGTGACGAACAGCATCACGATGCTGCCGATCACCGTGATGCTGCTGCGCAGGGCCACCGACATGCTGCTGCCCACGACGCTGCGCAGCAGTTCGCTGTCGGCGGAAAGGCGCGAGACCAGTTCGCCGCTGCGGGTGCGGTCATGGAACTCGGCATCCAGCCCGACCAGGTGCCCATACAGCTGCCTGCGCAGGTCGGCCACGACGCGCTCGCCGAGCAGCGAGACGAAATAGAAGCGGGCTGCGCTGGCGATCGCCAGCACCAGTACGACGATGAAGACGCCCAGGAACACCCGATCGATGTTCCCGCCGCTGTGGAAGCCGCCGTCGATCATCTGCTTGAACGCGACCGGGAAGCTCAGCGTCGCCGCCGACGCTAGCGCCAGCGCACACAGCCAGGCGGCGAACAAGCCCGCATGCTGGCGCACGAAGGGCCACAGCGCGCGCAGCGTGCCGAGCTTGGCCTTTGATTTGGAAGGGTCCGGGGTATCGGTGGCGCTGTCGGTCATCGGGGAGATCGGATCAAGGCGACTGTGGGAGGCGTTGCGGTCCGTCGGGACCCCGCAGCGCCTCCCGCATCCGCCTCGCGCAGCGCGTCAGGCCGTGGCCGACATCACGCGCACACGGTTACGGGTGGCGTCGCGCAGCTGGGTTTTCAAGGCGTCCGCGCGATCGGCGGGCAGTTCGATCACGAGCCGGGCACCGGATTCGTCGAATGATTCGTCCTGTTTCACCGCCAGATGGGTGGCCAGCGCGCCATGCACGACGCCCAGATCGTCGAACGGACAGGCCAGGACCAGGGACGTCATCGCCACCACGGGCAGGCGCGGCGCCTGCCGCAGGCACTCGGCCGCCGCCCCGCCATACGCGCGCACCAGGCCGCCGGCCCCCAGCTTGATGCCGCCATACCAGCGGGTGACCACCACCATCACCCGGTCGAAGCCCTGGCCATCGATCGCAGCCAGGATCGGACGCCCCGCCGTGCCGGCGGGCTCGCCGTCGTCGCTGGAACGGTACTCGCCTCCGATCCGGTACGCCCAGCAGTTGTGCGTGGCGTCGGGTACGGCGATCTCGCGCAGGAATGCCAGCGCGTCGTCCGGCGTGGCGACCGGCGCGGCCTGGGCGAGGAAACGGCTGTGCTTCACCTCCAACAGATGGGAGGCGCGTAGCGCGAGCGTGTCGGTCACGGGGTTCCCAGCAGCGGGCGCAGATCGTCCGGGACGCGCTGGAACGGGTGCGCCTGGACGAACAATTGCAGGCTGCGCAACGCATTCGCGCTGTCACCGAGGTCGCGCCGCAGGCGGATGCGTTCCAGCCATTCGTCGGGCGGGAGCCGTGTGTCCTCGTCCACGGGGACCTGCAGGTCGGTGCGGCGCAGCGCGGTGCGGGCGGCGCTGGGCTGGCCGCTGCCGGCGCTCGCGGCCGGAGGCGGCGGTGCGGGCGGCGAGGGCGGGGTTACGGCGACGGGCGCGGCTGCGGCGTCCGCGGCGCGGGCGGGCGTCCCCCGGTTCTGGATGCGGCTTCCGGTCACGGTGATCGAATCCAGCGCACGGGCGTCGGTGGCCCGGGCCTTCTCCTGCCGCGCCTCTTCGTAGCGGACCCGTTGTTCCTGCTGCTGTGTGGCCGCGCGTTCGCGCGCCTGTGCCGCAGCCGCCCTGTCCTGCATCTCCATCGCTTCGTCCGCCACCACCGGGGCGGGCGCCGACGCGGGTGCCGATGCGGGTGCCGGCGCGCTGGCGGCCTCGGCCGGGAAGGCCTGCGGCGCGGAACGCGTGATCCGCGGCGCTTCAGGTGCGGACAGGCCGGGCACTGCGGGAATCAGTCCCAGCGGCCCCCGCTTGGGTGTCCTCTCCTGTCGCGCGGCCGCTTCGGCATTCTTGCGCGCGGGACCTGACGCTGCGGCGTCGGCGGGGGCCGCGGGCGGCAGCGCCGGGGCAGGCGCTTCCTGCACGGCGACGGGGGCGGCGCTGGCGGCGGCCGGATCGATGTCGGCCTCGGCGCTGTCCATCACCACGGCGGGCGCGCGGACAGGCGCGGCGGCCGGCACCTCGCTGGCCACCGGGACCTCGTAGGCAGGGCGCAGTTGCCAGGCGACGCCGGCGGCAAGCAAGACCGAGGCGGCCACACCCAGGCCCAGGGGCCAGCGGCGACGCGGCGGCGGTACCTGCCCACCTGGCGCGGGCGCCTCCTGCACGGCCGCACGGGCGGCCGCCAGGATGCGCGCGTCCAGCCCGGGCGAGGGACCGCCGTGCGGACCCAGCCGGGACAGCGACTGCGCCAGCGCGCGTTCTTCGGGCGTCAGGGGCTCGTGGGGGGTCTTCATTCGTTCAATCTCGTCCGCAACCGGTCCATCGCATACCGCAACCTCGATTTCACGGTTTCCCGGCCCACGCCGGTGATCTCGCCGATCTCCTCCAGGGTCAGTTCCTGTTCCAGGCGCAGCAGCAGCACTTCGCGCTGCTCCGGCGGTAGTTCGTCCATGGCCAGCTGCAGGCGTCGCCGCTGTTCGAACTGCGACAGCTGGCGCTCCGGCGTGTCCGGGTCCGGCACGCGCTCGGTGCGGGCCTCGGCGTCCTCGGGGGCGGGCGGCCGGTGCTTGAGTGCGCGCCAGTGGTCGTTGAGCCGATTGTGCGCGATCCGGTACAGCCAGGTCCCGAACGCGGCTTCCGGTTTCCAGCCCTGGCGCGCCGCGATCACGCGCTGCCAGGTGTCCTGGAAGAACTCGTCCGCCAGCGCGGCGTCGCGCAGGTGCCGCAGCAGGAACCGGTACAGCGGCCCGCGATGGCGTGCGTAAAGCTGTTCGAAGGCCGACGCGTCGCCGCTGGCGTAGGCCAGCATCAGGGTTTCGTCGGCAGGCTCGGCAAGGTCGTTCACCGGCACCAGCGTAAGCGGTCCGCGCGTGCGCGTGAAGCTGGGACACGCGGGAGCAGCCGGTGCGAGCCGCGCGCGGCAGGCCGACCGGAGGGCGGATCTGGCGGGAGCAGGGGAAAGGCGCACCTGTTTCGGAACGGCCCGGAACGTGCGGCGGGGTTGCGGTGGTCGTTTCCGTTCAGGGCCCGGCTGGCGGTATGCTCGCCGTGGGGGATATCCAGATTCACGCACCGTCTCTGTCGGGACACGGTCATGCCTACGCCATCGGTCAGCGCAGACAATCCGGCCAGCACGCCCGCGTCGCCCGCAGAGCGGATCGCGGCGACCCTGTGTGCCCTGCTGCCGCCGGGCGCGGAGCTGGCGGTGTGCTGGCGCGACTGGGCGCTGGGCGGTGGCAGCGCGGCCACGCCGGGGGCACCGGCGGCGCTGCGGCGGCGTGCGGACCAGGCGCTGGCCGACGCGGCCGAGCACGACGATCCGGACCTCTGCGTGCACGCCTGGGACAATGCCGACGGCAACGCCCGCATGGCGCTGGCGGTAGCCGGAGCGCACGCCCGGCCGGCCGAGCATGAAGCCGCATGGCTGGCGCTGGCGCGTACCCTGGTGGAGACCACGCTGGACGCCTCGCGCGCGCAGGCGCGCATCGTGTCCCTGGAGAAGTCCAAGCGCCTGCAGCAGGCCCTCTACGAGATCGCCGATCTGGCCGGTGCCGACCTGGAAATGCCCGAGATGCTCCGCCGCATCCATGCGGTGGTGAACTCGCTGATGTATGCGGAGAACTGCTACATCGTCCTCTACGACGACCAGCGCCGCACGGTCCGCTTCCTGTACTTCGCGGACCAGCGCGATCCGTACGTGGCCGAGCCGGAGCGCGAGTTCGGCGAGGAGGAAATGGCCAACAGCATGACGTTCGCGCTGCTGCGCCACGGCCAGCCCCTGCGGGGACCGTCGGCGGTGATCCGGCAGAAGCTGGGCGTGATCCGCGACCCGTCGCACGGGCCGGACAGCCTGGACTGGCTGGGCGTGCCCATGCGCCGCGACGACCGCGTCTGCGGCGCCATCGTCGTGCAGAGCTACGACACGCCCGCCAGCTATGCCGACGAGGACCGCGCGCTGCTGGGCTACGTGGCCCAGCACATCCTGACCGCGCTGGACCGCAAGCATGCGCACGTGGAGCTGGAGCATCGCGTGGCGGTACGCACGCACGAGCTGCAGCGCGCCAACCGCGAGCTGCAGGCCGAGATCATGGAGCGCAAGCGTGCCGAGAAGCTGCAGCGCGCGCTGTTTCGCATCACCGAGCTCGCCATCACCTCCGAGACCCTCGAGCGTTTCTATGCCGACGTCCATGTGGTGGTGGACGAACTGATCGACGCGCGGAACTTCTACATCGCCCTGGTCTCGGACGACGGTGAGCAACTCAGCTTCCCTTACTCGATCGACGAGCGCGACCCGATGCGCAAGTCGCGGCGCATGACCAATGGCCTGACCGAGTACGTGATCGCCACGGGCAGGCCGCTGCTGGCCGACCGCCCCGTGATCGCCCAGCTGGCAGAACAGGGCAAGCTGCAGCAGCACGGGCCGCCGGCGTACAGCTGGCTGGGCGTGCCGCTGTTCCGCGGCGAGGACGTGGTCGGCACGGTGGTGGTGCAGAGCTACACCGAAGAAGTGAAGTTTACCTCGCACGACCAGAACCTGCTGACGTTCGTGGCCCACCACATCGGCAACGGACTGGACCGGCAGCGGACGCATGAACGCCTGCGCAGCGCGCACGCCGAGCTGGAGCGCAGGGTGGACGAACGCACCCGCGAACTGGCCGAGGCCAACCACCAGCTGCGCGCACAGATCGGCGAGCGCCTGCGTGCCGAGCAGCAGCTCACCTACCAGGCGACCCACGATGCGCTGACGGGTCTGCCCAACCGTCCGCACCTGCTGGACCGGCTGTCGGCCGCCATCGAGCGCGCACTGCATGGCGACGGCCAGGCTTTCGCCGTGCTGTTCCTCGACCTGGACCGCTTCAAGCTGGTCAACGACAGCATGGGCCACGCCGCCGGCGACGAACTGCTGGTGGAGGTGGCGCGGCGCATCACCATGAGCGTGCGCGAGGACGACGTGGTCTCGCGTCTGGGCGGCGACGAGTTCGCCCTGCTGGTGGAATACACGGACGGCGTGGAGAACGTGCGGGACTTCGCCCAGCGCCTGCTGGCGGTACTGGGGCGGCCGATGTGGGTGGCCGGCCGCGAGCTGTTTCCCTCCGCCAGCCTGGGCATCGCGGTGTGGCACCCGCGCTATCGCAATGGCGAAGAGCTGCTGCGCGATGCCGATGCCGCGATGTACCGCGCCAAGGAGCAGGGGCGCGACCGCTGCGCCATGTTCGACGAAGCCATGCGCGAAGCGGCGATGCAGAGCCTGGATCTGGAGGCCGACCTGCGCCGCGCGATCAACCATCGCGATTTCCTGCCGTTCTACCAGCCCATCCGCCGCATGGATGACGGGCGGGTGATCGGCCACGAGGCGCTGCTGCGCTGGCAGCACGAGCGCCGTGGCCTGCTGCTGCCGGCTGAGTTCATCGGCCTGGGCGAGGACAGCGGCCTGATCGAACAGGTCGACTGGCTGCTGTACGAGCAGGTGGTGCGGCAGATCGCGCGGGGCGTGGACGGCTACATCTCGGTGAACGTGTCGCCGCGGCATTTCCGTTCGCCCGACTTCGGCGATCGCCTGCTGGCGATGTTCGAGGCCCATGGCGCCGATCCGGCCAGGTTGCGGCTGGAGATCACCGAAGTCGCGCTGCTCGACGACGCCCCGCGCACGCTGCGCATCCTGCGCACGCTGCGCCAGCACGGCATCCTGGCGCAGCTGGACGACTTCGGCACCGGCTTCTCGGCGCTGTCGTACCTGCACCGGTTCCCGATCTCCGTGTTGAAGATCGACCGCAGCTTCGTATCGGGACTGGGCGCCGAAGCACGACCGGAGAGCCTGGCGCTGGTGCGTGCGATCCTGGCGCTGGCCGGCACGCTGGGCATCGAGACCATCGCCGAAGGCGTGGAAACCGAGGAGCAGCGCAGCGCGCTGATCGAGCTGGGCTGCCATCTGGGCCAGGGCTACCTGCTGGGACGGCCGATGGCGAGCCTGGAGCAGGTCGGCGTAGCAGACACGGTACAGGCCGGATAAAGCGGGAGGGCGGCGTCGATGCCGCCCTCCTTGCGACTCACTCGCCGGCGATGGCGGGCGCATCGTCCGGCACCGCGACCAGCCTCCGTGCCTGGTCGACCAGCTCGATGAACTCCGCCTTCAGTCCGTGCGGGTCGCGGCCGCCGGCCTGTCGTGCCGTGCGGGCCACATCGCGCCAATCCCATGCATCGATGCGCTGGCCGCCACGCAACAGATCGGCGTAGGCCGCCACCGCGCTGGCGAACCGGAACGCGTCGCTGGGCTGCGTGGTCAGCGACGTGCGTGCGACCGGCGCCTCGATGAGGCGGCTGCTGTCCTGCCCCGGCAGCTTGTAGCGCAGGCGCACGTGCGCGACCTCGTCGGTCGGGGCCCCGGCGGCCACCTGCCTGTCGCCATAGCGCAGCGCGGGCAGGCGGTCGGCGCCGCTGCCCACCGGCGTGATCTCGTACAGCGCGGTGACCTCGTGGCCCGCGCCGATGTCGCCCGCATCGACCTTGTCGTTGGCGAAATCCTCGTTGGCCAGCACGCGGTTCTCGTAGCCGATCAGGCGATACTCGGACACGACCGCGGGGTTGAACTCCACCTGGATCTTCACGTCGCGGGCGATGGTCAGCAGGGTGGACTGCATCTCGTCCACCAGCACCTTGCGGCCTTCCTGCAGCGTGTCGATGTAGGCATGGTTACCGTCGCCCACATCGGCCAGCTTCTCGGCCAGTGCATCGTTGTAGTTGCCGGTGCCGAAGCCGAGCGTGGTCAGCGCGATGCCCGACCTGCGCTGGTCGGCCACCATCGTTTCCAGCGCATCCTGGCTGACGGTGCCGACGTTGAAGTCGCCATCGGTGGCCAGGATCACGCGGTTCACGCCTTCCTTGACGAAGGCCTGCTTGGCCATCGCGTACGCCAGCCGTATGCCGTCGCCGCCGTTGGTGCTGCCCCCGGCCTGCAGCCGGTCCAGCGCGGCGAGGATCTCCTCATGGCGGTCGCCCGGTGTGGGCGGCAGCACCAGTCCGGCCGAGCCCGCATAGACCACGATGCTGACGCGGTCCTGACGGCGCAGCTGCGGCACCAGTTGGGCGAAGGACTGCTTCAGCAGCGGCAGCTTGTCGGGCGACTCCATCGAACCCGACGTGTCCAGCAGGAACACCAGGTTGGCCGGCGGCAGCGTTGCCTTGGGTACGTCGTAGCCCTTGATGCCGACCATCAGCAGCTGGCGCTTGGCGTTCCAGGGCGCAGGGGCGAGTTCGGCGGTGACGTTGAACGGACGGCTGCGGTCTGTCGGTGCGGCATGACCGTAGCGGAAGTAGTTGATGAATTCCTCCGCGCGCACGGCGTCGGCCGGCGGACGCTGGCCCTCGCGCAGCATGCGTCGCACATTGCTGTAGCTGCCGGTGTCGACGTCGACGGAGAACGTGGAGACGGGTTCGTCGAGCGTGCGCTTGACCGGATTGTCGTCGCGTTCGGCGTACTTCTCGGTGTTGGCCGGCGGGGCGAGCGGCGCGTGGGCGACGCGGTATTCCATCGCCATCACCGGTGCCGGCGGTGCAGGCGGTGCGTAGACGTGCCCCGTGGGCATGACAGCCTTGGCCTGTCCGCGGTGCAGGCGGGTTCCGGTCACCACGATGCTGTCCAGCGTGGCCTGCTCGCTGCGTGCGGCAGCCGCGGCCTGGTGGGTGCGCTGGGCATCGGCCGCGGCGGTGGCCGCTTCCGCCTCGGGTGCGTGCTGTGCGGTGGGACTGGACTGGCAGGCGGCCAGCAGGGCGGCGGCCAGCAGGGTGACGGTCAGACGGTGCGACATGGCGTGACTCCGTGTGTGGGACAGGGAGTCGAACGCGCGGGGTCGGCGAATGGGGTTGCGCGAGGCGGTGGCTCCGGAGCCGGAGGCTGTACGGGGCCGGCCGCGTCAGTCGATGGCGCCCACATCCATGCCGTCGTAGGCATCCAGGCCGTGTTCTTCGGCGAAACGGTACAGCGCCTGGTTGCGCTCATGGAGGCTGTCGGGCGTGTGCACTTCGGTCTTCTCGACATGCAGCCACCACAGGTCCGGGTCTTTCCGGTTGTCCTTGTCCTCCAGGTAAAGCGCGATGACGCGGTAGCCCTGCGCCTGCAGCAGCGGCACGACCGCTTCCAGTGCCGGACGCGAGCCATGCGTGAAGAAATAGCCCCATACCAGCGGCTTGCGCAGGTCCCAGGAGGTTTCCCTGGCCATGTTGTCGAACATCTCGACCAGTTGTTCGCGGGTGATCATGTCGTGCTCCTGATGTGGCGCGCGCGTCCGGCTGGCCGCGCGTTGAAGAGAGGGGGGCTGTGGACCGGTCCTAGGATTCGACGCGCAGCGTCAGGCGGCCATCGCCGACCTGTGCGTCGACGCGCTCACCCGGCTGCACCTGCGCCACCGAGCGCACCAGTGTTCCGTCTTCCTTGGTGATCAAGGCGTAGCCGCGGGCGACGGTCGCCAGCGGGCTGACGGCTTCCAGTGAACGCGCCAGCGCGCGCAGGCGCAGGGCGTCGCGTTGCAGCGTGCGTGCGACCGCGGCCTGGGGGCGGGGGGCGAGGGCCAGCAGCCGCGCGCGCAGTTGTTCCAGCCGACGCCGGGGTGCGTGGGCGCGCAGCACGGCGTCGGCATGGCGGAGTGCGGCCTGGCGACGCGCCTGCTGGTCGCGCCACAGCGCATGCAGGCGGCGTGCGGCGTCTTCCTGGCGACGCCGCAGCATCTCCAGGCGCGCCTGTGGTCGCAGCGCATGGAGGCGCAACGCAGCGCGGTCGGCGCGTTGCATGGCGTTGCGCAGCCGATGCGCCTGGGTCGTCGCGAGCCGGCGCTGCAATGCCTGCACGCGCGCCAGCAGGTCGCGCCGGTCCGGTACCAGCAGTTCGGCCGCGACCGAGGGCGTCGGTGCGCGCAGGTCGGCGGCGAAGTCGGCGAGGGTGAAGTCGGTCTCGTGGCCGATGGCGGACACGACGGGAACCGGCGAGGCCGCGATGGCGCGCGCCAGGCGCTCATCGTTGAAGGCCCACAGGTCCTCCAGCGAGCCACCACCGCGGGCGACCAGCAGCACGTCGTAACGCCCGCTGCGCGCCGCACGCTGCAGCATGTCGACGATCTGGCCCGCCGCGGTTTCGCCCTGCACCTGCACGGGCAGCACGTCGACCTCCACCAGGGGATAGCGGCGTTGCAGCACGCTCAGCACGTCGCGCACCGCCGCGCCGGTGGGCGAGGTCAGCACGCCGAGACGCCGCACGTGGGCGGGCAGGGCGCGCTTGCGCGCGTCGTCGAACAGGCCCTCCGCGGTGAGTCTGGCCCTCAGTTCCTCGAACGCCCTTCGCAGCGCGCCTTCGCCGGCTTCTTCAAGACTGTCGATGACCAGCTGGTAGTCGCCGCGTGCTTCGTACAGCGTCAACCGACCGCGCGCGAGCACGCGCAGGCCCTCGCGTGGCGCGAACTTCAGCCACTGGCTCTTGGGCTTGAACATGGCGCAGCGCACCTGCGCGCGCGCGTCCTTCAGGGTGAAGTACAGGTGGCCCGAGGCGGGGCGGGTGACGTTGCCCAGTTCGCCTTCCACCCACACCAGCGGGAACGCGCCTTCCAGCAGATCGCGGGCGAGCGTGTTCAGCTGGGTAGGCGTCAGGATGTCGCGGGCGGTGTCGGTCATGCGGCAAGGATAAACGGTGGCGCCGGAGGGCGACGCAAGAGCCTGCGACACGTGGTCGCAGTCGGGCGGCCGCATTCCGTGATGGAATGCCAGGGTCCCGATGGCCGGAAACGTCCGCATGTCCCTGTCACGCTGGTCCCGCCTCGTCTTGCCTATGTTGATCGTCGCGCTATCGGCCTGTTCGCCCGCCGACGCGCCGGCCCCCGCCGTCGGCGCCGCCCAACCCAAGGTGGAAGACCTGCGCTTGCCGTCGCCTGCCCGTGCCGCGCAAGCGGACCTGGTCACTGCGCCGGACGGTGCGCTGCTGCTGAGCTGGGTGGAGCCGATGGACAAAGGCGGGCATCGGCTGCAATGGAGCCGCCGCCCTGCGCAGTCCGGGGACTGGCAGGTGCCGCGCACGATCGCCGAAGGCGCGAAGTGGTTCGTCAACTGGGCCGACACACCGCACGTCCATGCCTTGCCGGACGGTTCGCTGTGGGCGCACTGGCTGCGCAGCACGGGGCCCTCGCGCATGGACTATGGCATCGACCTGGTGCGTTCCGGCGATGGAGGAGCGACGTGGAGCGCGCCGCAGCTGGTGCATCCCGCCGGCACGCCGGGCGATCACGGCTTCGTGACGTTCTGGCCGCAGGCGCGCGACCGGTTGGGCATCGCCTGGCTGGACAGTCGGCAGAAGGCCGTCGAGGGTGCGCATGCGCATCACGATGACGGCCATCACGGCGGTGGCGCACCGATGATGCTGCGTGCCGCGATCTACGGCGCGGAGGCGAAGCAGGACGCCGAGTGGGCTCTGGACACGTCCACCTGCGACTGCTGCACCACCTCGTCCGCCGTGACGGATCGCGGCGTCGTGGTCGTCTACCGGGGACGCAGCACCGACGAGATCCGCGACACGCGCATCGTCCGCTTCGATGGCCAACGCTGGACGGCCCCGCGCGACGTGCATGCCGACAGCTGGCGGATCGCGGGATGCCCGGTGAACGGACCGGTGGTGGTCGCCGATGGCGCGACGGTCTGGGTCGCGTGGTACACGGAAGCGGAGGGCATGCCGGAGCTGCGGGCAGCGCGCTCCACGGATGCGGGCGACACGTTCGGCGCGCCGGTGACGCTGGCGAAGGGCCCGCACGTGCTGGGTCGCCTGGGGCTGGCTCGCGGCGACGGTCATCTGCTGGTGAGCTGGCTGGAGCAGGCGCCCGACGAGCGCCAGACGCTGGTGCTGGGCCGTTACGACGACGCGTGGCGGCAGGCGCATCACGTGCGCGTGGCCACCCTGTCCGCGCGTGGGCGGGCGAGTGGAATCCCCCGCCTGCAGTGGCACGACGATGCCGCATGGCTGGTGTGGACCGATGTGGCCGGCGACGTGCCGGGCCTGCACGGCGCACGCGTAAGGTGGCCCTGATGAGACGGGTGCGACATTCCGTCGCATCTGACCTCCAGAGTCCTTAACGCATAGAATTCGGCGGTGATCCGCTCACGCGCCTTCCTCCGACCGATGTTGCAGCTGGCCTTGCTGGCGGCGCTGCTGATGGCGTTCGCGCCGTCCATCACGCGGTGGATGGCGAGCGACGGGCCGCAGGTGTTGGCCGGCTGGACCGAGCTGTGCACCACCGAGGGCATCCAATGGGTCGACACGCGCGCCGAGTCGCCGGCCGGCAAGTCGCCGGTGCCCGACGGCACGCCGATGGGCCCGGATTGCGCGTACTGCACGCTGGCGGTGGCGCTGCCCTTGCTGCTGCTGGCCATCGCGTTGCTGTTCCCCCGTCTGGCCGGCGACGCGATCGCAAGCGCCGTAACGCTTCCACGCGCCAGGCGGCTGCGCCTGCGTGGCCTGGGCGGGCAAGGACCGCCCGTCCTGCTCTGAACCACAAGACCCCTGGTTGACCGTGCGGCCCATGCGCCGCGTCCTTGTGCTTTGGAGTTTCCATGTCCCTGATGTCCCGGGCGACGCCGCGTGCGTCGTGCCTGTCCGTGGCCGTAGCCGCGGCCCTCTCGCTTGTCCTGTCCGCGCATGCCGCCGAACCCGTCGTGTTGCCTGATGGCGCTCGCGCCACCGAGCTCGACACCGTTGAAGTCAAAGGCCACAAGGCCGGCCTTGAACAGGCAGCCGGCACCGGCACCCGCCTGTCGCTGAGCCTCCTGCAGACGCCGGCATCGGTCACCGTGATCGATCGCGACACGTTGGATGCGCGCGGCGTGCGCACCACGCAGGAGGCGCTGGCCGGCATCCCCGGCCTGACCGTGGCATCGCCGCCCGGCAACGGCAATGCGGTGACCTACCGTGGCTTCTCCGGCAGCCAGATCACCCAGCTGTTCAATGGCATCGACGTGCAGTACGCCAGCATCGCCGCGCGTCCGGTGGATGCATGGCAGTACGAGCGGGTGGAGGCGATCGGCGGGCCATCGAGCTTCCTGTACGGCGCCGGCGCGGTCGGCGGCACGATCAACTACGTCACCCGCCTGGCCCGGCTGGATCGCGACGAAGCGGGCATGCAGGCTTCGTGGGGCTCGTTCCGCGACGGCACGCTGGCGATGGGGGCCAACGTGCGCCTGGGGGGCGACGACGCGCGCCAGGCGATCCGCGTGGATGCGAGCTCGCGCGACGCCGAAAGCGGGATCGACGGGCAGGCGCGCGAAGCCTCGACGCTCGCGGCGTCGTGGCTGGTACAGGGCGCCCCCACGCTGCGCCACACGCTGGCGGTCGAGTTCCAGCAGGAGGACAGTCATCGTCCCTACTGGGGCACGCCGGTGCGCCAGCCCGCGACAGGTCGCCTGTCGGTGCTGCCGCAGACGGTGGGTCGCAACTACAACGTCTCCGACGGCTACTACGGACAGGACGTGCGTTGGGTACGCTCGCTGCTGGAGTGGACGCCGGGCGAGCACGACACCGTGCGCAACACGGTCTACCACTACGACGCGCTGCGCGATTACCGCAACGTCGAGAGCTATCGCCTGACGGCCGACAACGACGGCGTCATCCGCTCCGGCACGCTGCTGCAGCGGCACGACCAGCAGGTCTACGGCAACCGGCTGGAGTGGAGCCACGACGGCGCGCTGTTCGGGTTGCCGACGCGATGGGCGACCGGTCTGGATGTCAGCTACAACCGGCAGACGCGCTTTCCGTTGTCGCTGTCGGCCACGGTGGACACCGTGCCGCTCGACGCCGTGACGCCGGGCCGCTTCCTCGACGTGCCCGGCACGTCGATCGTCTACACGCCCGACCGCACCAACCGGCTGCACACGCAGGCGCTGTACCTGGAGAACCTGACCGAGCTGACGCCTTCGCTGTCGCTGCTGACCGGCCTGCGCCGCGACCGCATCGTGCTGGACGTGGTGAACCACCGCGCGGTCACGGCCACCAATCCCGCACGCTTCGAGCGCGAGTACACGCCCACCACGGGACGTGTCGCGCTGAACTGGGCCATCACGCCGCAGGCGAGCGTGTATGCGCAGTACAGCACCGCGGCCGATCCGCCGGCGGGCATCCTCAGCACCGCCAACTTCGCCACGCTGCGCGACTTCGATCTGACCACGGGACGGCAGGGCGAGATCGGCGCGAAGTTCCAGTCGCGCGACGCGCGCCACTTCGCCACGCTGGCCGCGTACCGCATCTTGCGGCGGAACCTCGCCATCACCGATCCCGCCAATCCGGGACAGACGCTGCCGATCGGCCAGCAGTCCTCGCGGGGCATCGAAGCGACGTTCGGCTGGCGACCGCTGGAAGCGTTGAAGGTGGAGGGCAACCTGGCCTGGGTGGATGCCACGCTCGACGATTTCTACGAAAACGTCGGCGGCGTGCCGGTGTCGCGTGCCGGCAATCGCCCCACCAACACGCCCTCGCGCGTGGGCAACCTGTGGGTGGACTACGCGTTCGGTCCGCGCTGGTCGGCGGGCCTGGATGTCCGCGGCGTCTCATCGCGCTACGCCAACGCCGCCAACACGCTGTCGACCGCCGGTTACGCCACCTGGGGCGCGCATCTGGGCTTCAAGTGGAACGGCAGCACCGAGCTGAGCGTGCGTGGCCGCAACCTCGGCGACCGCACCCACGTGGTGTACGCGCTGGGCAGCACGATGGCCTATCTCGGCGATGCGCGCAGCTGGGAAATCGTGCTGCGCAAGACCTTCTGACCGCATCGCCCGGGATTGCCATGGACACGATCTTCTTCCTCTGCGTCGGCAGCTGGCTGATCGCGTGGGCCTGCGCACTGGGCCTGTGCGGCCTGGGGCGCGTGGCCGCGCATGCACGGCCGCTGACCCTGCTCGACACCTTCTCGTCCACATTCGATACGGAAACCACGACATGAAACGTTCCCTCGCCAGCCTGATATTGCTGCTGTCGGCCTGCCAGCCGTCTCCCCATGAAACCCAGCCGCCGGCCCCGCCATCCGCCGCCGTGACCGTCGCCGGGCCGTGGCTGCGCGCCACGCCGCCGGGCGCACCGGTGGCCGGCGGCTTCCTCACCCTCCACAACGGCACGTCGGCCGCTGACCGCCTGCTGGCGGTCGAAAGCGCCGCGGCGCAGCGCGTGGAGATCCACGAGATGCGCGACGAGGGAGGCGTGGCCCGGATGCGCGAGCTGGTCGATGGCCTGCCGTTACCCGCAGGCACCACCGCCGAACTGAAGCCGGGTGGCCACCACCTGATGTTCATCCAGCCCACGCGCGCACTGCCGGCGGGCGAACAGGTGGACGCGACGCTCGTGTTCGAGCGTGCGGGCCGCCTGCCGGTCGTGTTCGAGGTCAGGCCGCTCGGTGCGGCGGCGCCGCACCACTGACATCGCCGCCGTCGTCTCTTCCCCCTTCGAATCCCCGCGGGTGCCCGTCGCCCGCCTACTGGAGTCTTTCATGCATCCGTGTTTCCTTCGCCGTCCCCTCGCCATCGCGGTCGCCTTCGCATGCGCGGCGCCTGCCATCGCGCACGTCGACGCCGCCCCCGACGCCGCCACGCTCGATCGCGTGGTCGTCACCGCCGCGCCCGTCTCGCCGCTGACCTACGAGACCGACCCGACCCTGCCGCGCCAGCCCGTTCCTGCCAGCGACGGCGCCGACTACCTGAAGACCATTCCGGGATTCACCGCCCTGCGCAACGGCGGCACCAACGGCGATCCGGTGCTGCGCGGCATGTTCGGCTCGCGCCTGAACCTGTTGACCAACGATGGCAGCATGCCCGGCGCGTGCCCGGCGCGCATGGACAACCCGCTGTCCTACGTGGCGCCGGAAACCTACGACCGGCTGGTGGTGGTGAAGGGACCGCAGACCGTACTGTGGGGGCCGGGTGCATCCGCCGGTACGGTGCGCTTCGAACGCGATACGCCGCACTTCGATGCGCCCGGCCTGCGTGTCGATGGCAGCCTGCTGGGCGGCTCGCACGGGCGCAACGACCAGGTGCTCGATGCGACCGCCGGTGCATCGCGTGGCTATGCACGGCTCAGCGCCAACCGCTCCGAGGCCGACGACTACGAGGATGGCGACGGCCGGCGCGTGCCCTCGGCCTGGAAGAAGTGGAACGCCGACCTGGCCCTGGGCTGGACGCCGGACGCGGACACGCTGCTGGAGTTCAACGCGGGCATCGGCGATGGCGAGGCGCGCTACGCGGGCCGCGGCATGGACGGCTCGATGTTCCGCCGCGACAGCGCCAGCCTGCGGTTCGAGAAGCGCGACCTGCCGGGGGTGCTGGAATCCGTCGAAGCCAGCGTGTTCCGCAACCAGGCCGACCATCTGATGGACAACTACACGCTGCGCGAGCCCAACCCGTTGAGCGCCATGCCCATGCCGATGGCGGCGAACGTGGAACGCCGCACCGATGGCGGACGCGCGGCGCTGAGCGCGAAGGGCGACGGCTGGGAACTGACGGGCGGCGTGGACATGCAGCGCAGCCGGCATCGCCAGCGCAGCGCGATGGGCCGCGGCACCTATCGTGCCGAGCCCTGGGAAACCGATGCGCGGTTCGAGACGCGCGGCGCCTTCGCCGAAGGTACGTGGCACGTCGCAGAGCAGCAGCGGCTGGTGGCGGGCGCACGCGTGGATCGCGCCGAGGTCCAGGACCGTCGCGCGACGGCCGGGATGATGGGCATGCCGAATCCGACCGCCGGTCTGACCCGGAAGGAGACGCTGCCGGGCGGCTTCGTGCGATTCGAGCACGACGTCGCTGTCGTGCCCGTCACCTGGTACGCCGGGGTGGGGCACACCGAGCGCATGCCCGACTACTGGGAGCTGTTCTCCGCCGACAGGGGGCCGATGGGTGCGCCGAATGCGTTCGCGGGCATCGCGCCGGAGCAGACCACGCAGCTGGACATCGGCCTGCAGTACCGCAGCGCGCGGCTCGACGCCTGGGTGTCGGCCTACGCGGGCCGCATCGACGACTACATCCTGTTTTCCTACATGAGCGGCGGCATGATGGGGATAATGTCGTCGGTGGCGAACGTGGATGCCCGCGTGCGTGGCGCGGAAGCCGGGGTGGAAGTCCGTCCCCGCGAGGGCTGGAAGCTGGGCGCCACCTTGGCCCACGCATGGGGCGAGGTCCGTCATGGCGGCGCGCTGCCGCAGATGCCGCCGCTCGAGGCCAGGCTCACCGCCGCGTACGAAGGTCCGCGGTGGAGTGCGGGGGTGTTGCTGCGCGCCGTGGCGGGACAGGATCGCGTGGCCCTCGACCAGGGCAACGTGGTCGGGCGCGATCTGGGCCCCAGCGCCGGCTTCGCGACGCTTGCGCTGAACGGCGGCTACCGGTTCAACCACCAGGTCAGGCTGATCGCCGGCATCGACAACGTCTTCGGCCGCACCTACAGCGAGCACCTCAACCTGTCCGGCAGCGCCGACTTCGGCTATCCCGCCGATCCGGTGCGGATCAACGAACCGGGACGGACCGCCTGGGTGAAGCTGCAGCTGGCGTACTGACCCGTCTTCGCATCGATGTCGCGCTTCCCCGGCTACGATGGCGGCCAGTTCGCTTTCGAGGGTTGGGCCGCATGCGGGGTCTGGATTTCAGTTCGTGGCAGGGCCTGCTGACCACGCTCGCGGGGCTGGCGCTGATCACGGTGATCGGCGTCGGCATCCGCCTGCTGGTGATGCAGACGGTGCAGGAGCGCCGCGCGCGCGAGAACCGCCAGATCAATGAGCGGTTGCGCACGCTGATCGCGGCCTACAAGGTGCTGGGGGGCTCGTTCACCGGCGATCTCGACGTCGATCCCACGCACCTGCGTGAACTGCGCCAGCGTGCGCGGGAAGAGGGCCTGGACAGCGCCGACGACGGCAACGACCGCGCGCGTCGCATCCGTGACGCGGTCGAGGCCGCGCTCTCCGACGTCATCCTGCTCGGTACCGACGAACAGGTGCGACTGGCGGCGCAGGCGGCCACCGACCTCGCGGCGGGGCGCCCCATCCATACCGCTGCGTTGGTGGTGTCGCTGCGCGATTTCATCCGCAGCGTGCTCGACCTCGGCCCGGTCCCGTCATCGCTCGCGATCCCCCGCCAGGGGCCGGCGCGGCCGTCGGCATCCAAGGGCAGGAGCGACGGCGCGAAAGGCGAGGGCCGCCAGGGCAGCGGCGGCGCCGGAATGGGCGCGGCCGGTATGGGGATGGGTATCGCGGTCGACGCCGACCGCGATCCATCGCGCTGACGGCTATTCGTCGACCCAGCGTCGCTCCGGTCCGGGACGCTTGGCCAGCTTGCGCTGCAGCGAGCGCCGGTGCATGCCCAGCAGGCGTGCTGCGGCGGAGATGTTGCCTTCGGTTTCGGCCAGCGCCTGCTGGATGTGCTCCCATTCCAGCCGGCTGAGCGGCGTCATGGTGTCTTCGGCAGCCTCGAGGTCGTCGATCGGCGTGGCGGGTGTTTCCAGGCCCAGCGCGCGAAGGATGGTCGGCACGGTGGCCGGCTTGGGCAGATAGTCGTCGGCGCCGCGCTTGATCGATTCCACGGCGGTGGCGACGCTGGCGTAGCCGGTGACCAGCAGGATCTGCATGTCCGCGCGCAGCGCGCGCAGCGGCTCGATCAGGGTCAGGCCCGAATCGCTGCCCAGCTTCAGGTCGACCAGGGCGAAGTCGGGCAGGTATTCGCGCGCCCGCGCCAGTGCGCTGGCCGCGTCCAGTGCGATTTCCGTCTCGATGCCCTTGCGCGCCAGGCTGCGCTGCAGCGTGCGCGCGTAGAGTTCGTCGTCGTCGACCAGCAGGCCTTTCATCGGATGCCTCGCATCAGGGAGATTCGTCGTTGCCCGCCACCGGCAGGCGGAACTGTACCTGCACGCCCTTGGGCGGCACGGCGCGCATGGTCATGCGCCCACCCAACCGCTCGATGGTGGCGTGCGACAGGGCCAGGCCCACCCCCATGCCTTCGGGCTTGCTGGTGCGGAAGAGTTGTTCGGACTGGAACGGCACCGATTCGTGGAAGCCGTTGCCGTAGTCGCGCACGGTGCCCACCAGTTCGTCGCCCTCGCAGCGCAGGTCCAGGTCCACCCGTTGCGATCCGGCCTGGCGGCTGGCGTCGGCCGCGTTGTTCAGCAGGGCCTGCAGCAGGTGGCCGGTGGAGGCGTCGGTGGCCAGCCAAGGGGGCAGGGCGCCGGTGCGCTGCAGTTCCACCGTCGGGCGGATCAGCTGCCAGCGCTGCACCACGTCGTCCAGGTCCACGCGCTGGCGCACGCCCATGTCGGCCGAGGCGGCGAGCGCGCGCACGCGGTCGCGGCACACATCGATCAGCTGGCGCATCGTGCCGGCGTCGTCGCGGACATCGGCGTCGCTGGCGTGTTCGCGGATGTCCTCGACCAGCAGCGTCAGGGTGGCCAGCGGGGTATTCAGTTCGTGCGCCACGGCAGCCGCGTGGGTGGCCAGCGCGACGATGCCCTCGTTGCGCGCGAAGCGCTCGCGCAGGCGCGCGAGTTCCTGTTCGCGCATCCGCAAGGCGGCCACCAGGCGGGTGGAGAAGTACAGCACCACGCCGGCCGAGAGCACGAAGTTCACCGCCATGCCCCACAGGTGCACGTTGAACTGGCCGCCATGCAGGTGCGGCAGCGGGCGGCCGAACACGGCGGTCATGATGTAGCCCAGCAGGCAGGCCACGCCGGTGGCCAGCACCCAGCGCAGCGGCAGGGCCAGCGCCGAGACGGCGATCAGCAGCAGGAACATGGAACTGAACGGGTTGCCGATGCCGCCGCTCCAGGCCACCAGCCAGGACAGCACCGCCACGTCCACCAGCATGTGGGCGAAGGCTTCCCCCGGGCGCTCCTCGCCGGGCCGGCGGCTGCGCCAGGTGGCGTACACGTTGAACAGGGCCAGCGCACCGATCCCGCCCCACAGCGGCCAGCGGGGCAGGGCGATGCCCAGGGGACCCAGTGCGACCAGCACGGTCACCGCCTGGCCCACGATCGCCACCCAGCGCAGGTTGCACAGCGTGCGCAGGAACGACGGCGTGGTGGTCAGCAGGGTATTCGGCATCGGTACATGCTAGTGCAAGCGCGCCCACGCGGCCTGCGGCACGGCGTCGCAGGCGGGCGGGGCGCCCACGTTACAATGCCGGCATGCACGACGCCGTCACCCGCCCCACGCCCCCTACCGACGCCGCGCCCTGGCCGCGCCGCATCACCCAGGCCGTCCAGATCGGCAACACCGTCGTCGGCGGCGGCCGCCCGGTGGTGGTGCAGTCGATGACCAACACCGATACCGCCGACATTCCCGGCAGCGTGAAGCAGGTGGCCGAACTCTGGCGCGCCGGCTCGGAGATGGTCCGCCTGACCGTCAACAATCCCGAGTCCGCCGCCGCCATTCCGCGCATCCGCGAGAAGCTGGAGATGATGGGCATCTCGGTGCCGCTGATCGGCGACTTCCACTACAACGGCCACCAGTTGCTGGCGGACGAGCCGGCCTGTGCCGAAGCGCTGGCCAAGTACCGCATCAACCCGGGCAACGTGGGCTTCGGCAAGAAGAAGGACACCCAGTTCGCCCAGCTCATCGAGTTCGCCATCCGCTACGGCAAGCCGGTGCGGATCGGCGCCAACTGGGGTTCGCTGGACCAGGCGCTGGCCGCGCAGCTGATGGACGAGAACCACGCGCGCGAGGTGCCGTGGGACGCCGGCCGCGTGCTGCGCGAGGCGCTGATCCGTTCGGCGGTGGATTCGGCCGAACGCGCCGTCGAGATCGGCCTGCCGCGCGACCGCATCGTGCTGTCGGCCAAGGTCAGCGGCGTGCAGGAACTGATCGCCGTCTACCGCGACATGGCCAGCCGCACCGATTTTGCCTTGCACCTGGGTCTGACCGAGGCCGGCATAGGCAGCAAGGGCATCGTGGCGTCCAGCGCCGCGCTGGCGGTGCTGTTGCAGGAAGGCATCGGCGACACCATCCGCATCTCGCTGACGCCCGAGCCCGGTCAGTCGCGCACGCAGGAGGTCATCGTCGCGCAGGAACTGCTGCAGACCACCGGCCTGCGCGCGTTCACGCCGATGGTCACGGCCTGTCCCGGCTGCGGCCGCACCACGTCCGAGTTCTTCCAGGAACTGGCCAAGGTCGTGCAGGAACACGTGCGCGGCCGGATGCCGGAGTGGAAGGTGACCCATCCCGGTGCCGAGAACATGACCCTGGCGGTGATGGGCTGCGTGGTGAACGGGCCGGGCGAATCGCGCCACGCCAACATCGGCATCTCGCTGCCGGGCACGGGCGAGGCGCCGGCGGCGCCGGTGTTCGTCGATGGCGAAAAGAAGGTCACCCTGCGCGGCGAGAACATCGCGCAGGAGTTCATCGCCCTGATCGACGGTTACGTCGAGGCCAAGTACGCGCGTGCGGCCGGCTGACCCGCTGGCGAACGGCCGGCGTTTCATCGCCGGCCTGTTCCGTGAACACGGCCGGCGCCTGCTCCTGCTGTTCCTCTGCCTGCTGGCGCCGCTGTGGCTGTTCGTCGAACTGGCCGACGAAATCCACGAGCTGGAAGACTTCTACTTCGACGATGCGCTGCTCTGGCACGCGCATGCGCTGTCCAGCCCGACCCTGGACCGGTTCTTCGTGGTGGTGTCGGCGCTCGGCTACCAGTGGGGCGTGGTCCCGGCCGACATCGCGCTGACGCTGGGCCTGCTGGTCGCGCGTCGCTGGCGCGAAGCGACCTTCGCCGGCGTCTCGCTGGGCGGGTCCGCGCTGCTGAACATGGCGACCAAGCAGTTCTTCCAGCGCGACAGGCCGGCGCTGTGGGAATCCATCGCGCCCGAGCACACCTTCAGTTTCCCTAGTGGCCACGCGATGGGCTCGGCGACGCTGGCGATGGTGGTGGTGCTGCTGTGCTGGCACACGCGCTTCCGCTGGCCGGCCGCCGTGCTCGCTGCGCTGTTCGCGCTGACCGTCGGGGCCTCGCGCATCTACCTGGGCGTGCACTATCCGTCCGACATCCTCGGCGGCTGGGCGGCGGGCATCGCGTGGGTGTCTGGCGTCTACCTGGTGCTGTACCGCATCCGCGAACGGCCATGGCAGCTGCGGTGAGGCGTTCTGCTCTTCTGTAGGAGCGACGTGAGTCGCGACCGCATGAATTGAATATCGCGGATGCGTAGCTGATAGCGTCCTGTCCGCGTCGCCATGTTGCGTGAGATAGGGGAGGTGGCGGCGGAGAGCGTGCGGTCGCGACTCACGTCGCTTGTGTGTTTCGATTGGGTAGATTGGGTCGCGAGAGCGGAGTGCGGCAGCCCGATATGTCGCTGTGCGTTAGCACGTGTAGGAG